>Ga0302165_10000001_pt1 | contig 533893 bp, 477 predicted proteins | sample I_Fen_E3_2_FD_193499 | JGI IMG/M metagenome (GOLD analysis project Ga0302165, IMG submission 193499) | Peat permafrost microbial communities from Stordalen Mire near Abisko, Sweden - I_Fen_E3_2 | ecosystem: Environmental > Terrestrial > Soil > Wetlands > Permafrost | place: Sweden: Abisko...
AATTCTTGGAAGATTACATGCCATGGAATCCAGCAATTCAAAAACGATGTCGTTAACAGAATCGCCAACCTTCTAGTATATCAGAAGGTTGGCGATTTTTATGTACACGGAGTTATTTGACGGTTACTATTGAAAGATCCATCAAGCACATTTACCATCAAAATTGGCAATCGATATTACGCCAACAAGAAGTTACTAGACAAATGGCTTGACCGAAACAGTGGAAATTAGCCTATGAGTCTTACAAATAAATATATAAAATTAAATTTAATACCAACCAACCAGCCTGTTTTATAGTATAATAAGCACATACATTTTATGTACTTACGATTCCTATAACGCAGGTTGTTTTCGTTTACGAAAGGAGCCTGTATATGGGAAAAGATTTAAATGGAAAAGAACTGGGCACAGGAATTATGCAGAGAAAAGATGGAAGATACGTTGGTCGATTTACGAATCGGTTTGGAGTGCGGCAGGAAGTAAAAAGCAAGGATTTCAAGGAAATTAAGACGTTATTAACAACGGCGATTTATGAAGATACCAATCACATGAATCTGTGTAAAACGTCAATCACCTTGGATAAATGGTTCAATACCTGGATGGAGCATTATAAGGAAAATACCATTTGTGCCAATACCAAACGACGTTATATGGAAATCTATCGGATACATATTTCACCTGTTCTGGGAAAAATGAAACTGCTGGACATTACACAATTACAAATTTTGCAGCTACTCAAGAAGATGGATGCAAAGGGATTACAGTTTGAGAGCCGGAATAAGGTTCGTATTTTGTTACAGGATATGTTTGATAAAGCCATGATTAATGACATGCTTTATAAGAATCCGGCAAAAGGAATCAAACTGGGAGCACATGATAAGAAAGAACCGAGGGTACTCACTCCGGAAGAACAGGCAAGTTTTTTTGAGTGTTCCAAGGGCACATTTTATGACAATCTTTTTGTGGTTGCCGTATCTACAGGTCTACGACCTGGGGAAGTATGTGCGTTAACTCTAAAGGATATTGATTTCAAAGATTCTCTTATCCGTGTGAACAAGACCCTTGTCTATCAGACCTTTGAAGGGGAAGAAAAGAAGACCTTTCATTTTGATAATCCAAAGACCAAATCAAGCAAGAGAGATATTCCAATGAATCACCAATGTACACTGGCGTTAAAGAAGCAACTTATGCAACGAAACGTTGTTTTTGGAAGAACCACTGCCAAACCCATTGCGGGATTTGAGGAACTCTTATTTACCACCAAATTTGGGACACCAATCAATACCCAATCCTATTCCGATGCCGTTAAGTCAGTTTTGGAAAATGCAAATCTATGCAGGGATGAACTGGAGAAAATTGAATACTTCAGTCCTCATTGTTTCCGCCATACTTTTGCTACCAGATGTTTTGAGGCAGGAATCAAACCAAAGACCGTACAACAGTATTTGGGACATGCCACCTTGCAGATGACCATGGACTTGTACACCCATGTATTAAAGGAACATTCACAGGAAGAAATGGCTAAACTGGAAAAGGTTCTGGATAACACATTGGATGTTTCCGAGGACACCATTCAAGATCGATTTGCTAAGTTTCAGGAGTCTGAAAAAGGTGCAGAAAAAGGTGTCAAAACAAGCCAGGAAAACATCTTTTATCTGACTTCCGTAGGTACCTGAAAGAGCCCAAAACCTCCAGGAGTCAAAATTGGAGTCAAAATGGAAAATAAGGGTGCTGGCGGTTTTGAAACCTAGGATATACAAGTATTTCGGAGGACAACAGAACAAGTGTTTGATTGTCTTATTATGTATATCAGGTTACTCCTTATGAGTTATAGGAACGTGCTTTAAAACCTCAATTTTTATGGGATTTACAGAGATTTAGAAGTGTTGTAAGTTGTCGTAAAATTAAAATATCATAAGTTTTGCTACAAAAAAGGAGTCAAAAAGAGTCGGAAATTTGGAAGAAACTGGTGTGAAATAATCTTTGAAACGGGTATTCAGTGTGGAAGAAAAATATAGGATGATTATAAAAGATGATTTGAATATAGGAATCGGTATGCTTGGAAATGGCAAAACCTAAAAAAGGGTGAGGTCATGGAGAGCATACTGTTTTTTTGTTTGGGCTGAAGTGAATTAGGGATGGTGGTTCTTTCTGATACAAAATTAAAGGACTTTAGATTTAGAGAAGCAATTTATATATCGTTATACTAGTTTTTTAATGCAACTATCGAGTAAATATTAATTGAGTATATTAATTACCTTAATTAATATATTAAATAAATTTAATATAGATTTACTATTGACTTTAATAATGTTAAATGTATAATTAATATTATTAAAGTAGATAGTAAAGGAAGTGGAGAAATGGATATTGATAAAATACCAGAATGGATACTTGCTATGGAGAAGGAAGATATAGCATTTGTAAAGAACTTTATGTTAAATTCAGGTTCATTAAAAGAAATTGCAAAAGTGTATGATGTGTCTTATCCTACGGTGAGATTAAGATTAGATAAGATTATTCAAAAGATACAACTGTATGAAAATCAAAAGCAAGAACCTTTTAGTGGGTTTATTAAAACATTAGCAGTCGAATCAAAGATAGATTTGGAAACAGCAAAAATTATCATTGAAAAATATAAAGAGTCAAAAGGAGAAAGATAGTAATGGGTTCTATATTAATAACAGTTTTTACTTTAGTAGTACAACATTATTTAAGTACAAGAAGATATTGGGGACTTGGAGGAATAATACCTATATTATATTTTGTGTTTGCTATTTGGTTTAAGGTTTATAAAGCACCGACATTTCCAACAGGATTGCTTATATTATTAGGGATAATATTACTGGGTATTTGGGCAAACGGGAGAGAACAATATAAAAAGAAGATTAATAAAGAAATAGATAAAATGAAATCTAAAGATATTTAGGAAAAGCATTATACTATATTATCAATACGGTTCATTAACAAGTGATTTTCAAAAAAAGTCCGGTTTTTAATGCCAGAGTGGAATCCATTGACACGAAACCGATGCTCAAAGGTTTACCGTATACGAACGTAAGAATATAATGACCAATTGAATAATGATAAAGGATTTGACTTCTATGCATATAAGCAATAATATAGTATGCATAAAAGTCAAATTTATTTTCAGCACTTCATTTAAAGTAAGAGATAATTTGAGGGAGAAGGTGATGTATGTCAAATGCTGAGATGATATTAGAAATGGTGCAAAAGAATAATGGAGTGATAACGGCAGCAGAAGTAACCCAAGCTGGTATTTCAAGAGGAAGCCTAAAGTATTTAGTGGATTCTGGAGTACTAGAACATGCATCTAGGGGAGTGTATCAGTTGGCAGAAGTCTGGGATGATGAAATGTATCAACTACAAATCAGATATAAGAAGGGGATTTTTTCAGGAGAAACAGCTCTTTTTCTAAGTGATTTAACAGACAGAACGCCAATTCATTTTCAAATGACATTTCCCTTAAAATATAATATTGGTACATTGAAAAAGGAAAATGTCAAGTGCAATCGAACGAAATCAGAGTGGTATGAGATGGGTGTGATTCAGTTAAAAACTCCCGAAGGTAACTTGGTAAATGCGTACTGCATGGAGAAAACACTTTGTGATATTTTAAGAACCCAAAATAATGTCGATATCCAAGTGGTTTCTGAAGCATTTAAAAGATACACTAAAAGATTGGATAAAAATATTCCTTTACTATCAGAATATGCTAAAAACTTACATGTAGAAAAACGGCTTAGAGCTTATTTGGAGGTGCTGTTATGAAAAATGCAATGCAACTAAAAGCAAATATCAAGACTCTTTCATTTTAAAAGGGGGATTTTTAGTTGCTGCAATGGTAGGTCTCGATTCCAGAGCCACTATGGATGCAACGTGTATGTCATATTAATATTCAAGAAATATTGAACATTTGATTTAAATTAGATGAAATAAAGATCATATATAAAATGTCTGTCATAAAATGCTGGAAATAAAAAGTTGTGGCAGTGATAAAAAAGAGATGATACATAAAGGAGTAGATTTAAATGGAAAAACAGCAGAAAGAACGACTAGAAACTCTTTTATTAAGTACGAATAGTATAAAGTCGTACGAAGATGAATTACTTTCGATTTTACCAGAACTAATCATATGCAAAGACTGTCAACAAAATTTGCCAGCGCACCGTTTAACGGTTCTAGAGCATATATATGAAGTGGTAGATGAAGTTAAGGGAGACATTGTTTTAAAACTGGCAGCACTATTACATGATATAGGAAAACCATATACGAAAGTGACACTGAATGGCGTTGATAGTTTTAAAAATCATGAAAAAGCAAGTGAGGTGCTGGCAGATTTGATTTTGCAACGTCTAGGATTTGATGTTACCATTCGTCAGGATGTCATCTTGTTAGTAAAATATCATGATGTCGAATTAACGCCTACAAAAGAAAGCTTAGATAATGTAACAGAAAAAATAGGTGCAAAATTGGTTTTGCCATTATTAGAACTGCAAATAGCTGATTTATTGGCGCATTCAGAGGAGAAAGTGAAGCAACTTATTTCTGTGAGAAAGGATACTTTAAAATATTACATAGATAACTTTATATAATGATTTGATCGTTTGCTTTGTGTTTGGGAAGTGATAGGGGTTTGATAATAATATAGCATACAAGCCGTTGCACGGGATGTTAAGCCAATTACAGCAACTTATTCGTAACCCTTTTCACTTATATGAAATAGAAAAATAAATAGTATTCAAACTAAAAAAATGAAACGTAAGAGAGGCTGTCTGTCAGATAGCTTCTTTTTTGCGGATGGAAGAAATCTGGAATGAAGCTAAGGAAATTTGGGATAAGACAAAAGAAATCCTTGAGGAAAGAAATCGTGTCAACAACACGATAGTAGATGGAATCGAACTGGTGTTAAAATCAGTAAAGATAACCTTTGCAACGAAGAAAGTACAGTAAAACGTAGCAGGATTGACAAGTCACTCCATGCAGTAGAGTCAAAGAGAAAAGAATTTGACCGACATGTTGCTGAATGATAAAATTACGAAGGATACTTACGATGAGGAATATGGAGAACCAAAGCATTAGAAGTTTAGACCAGATAAAAAAGTAAAAATGAGTGAATGAGGTAAAAAATGAAAATACTGCTAATTGAGGATGATGTTGAAATTAGTAAAATGTTAAAAGCATTTTTGGAACAGGAAGCTTTTGAAATAGAGACTGCTCTGGATGGAGAAGCAGGTATTATTAAATTTAATGAATATAAATTTGATTTGGTATTACTTGATATTATGATACCCAAACTTAATGGATTGGAGGTCATGCAAAAAATAAGAGAAAAAAGTATAATTCCGATTATCATAATATCAGCAAAGGACACGGATTTGGATAAGTCTCTGGGATTGGGCTTGGGAGCAGATGATTACATTGCCAAACCATTTTCGATGACGGAGTTATTAGCAAGAATAAAGGCTAACATCAGACGGTCTACGCAATATTCAAAAAGTCCTGTTTTAGAAGAAAATCAGATATTATCAGCGGGAAAACTGGTCATGAACCTGGAGGATTATTCTGTTAGAAAAAATGGGATTAAAATTGAGCTGACTGCAAAAGAATTTGAAATATTAAAATTATTCCTCAGTAATCCCAAGAAAGTTTATACCAAAGCACAGATTTATTCTTTGATATGGAATGATTCTTACATGGGCGATGAAAATGCGGTAAACGTACATATAAGCAGGCTGCGAACAAAAATTGAGGATAATTCAAAGACTTCACAATATATAGTAACTGTTTGGGGAATTGGATATAAATTAGGTGATCACTATGAATAAGTTGAGTTTTATTTACATACTGATTTTTGGCATAGCAATATTACTTATTATGAATATTTTTTTATTGATTTCAAGGCAAAAAAAGAGTCAAATATTGAAGCAAATAAGCAAAAAATTATCCGAAATTCTGGAGCAGGATACAAATGAAAAAGTTATGATTTTTACAAATGACGCTATTATAATTGAACTATTATATGAAATAAATCTTATGTTAGAAGACAGGCAGAAAGTAAAAGTTGATTATCGAAAATCAGAAATATCATCAAAACGAATGATTTCTAACATATCTCATGATATTAAGACTCCGCTGACTGTTATTTTAGGATATTTGGAAATGCTGATTATGAATAAAGATGAAAATACTACTATGTTAAAAATAGTTGAAAACAAAGCCAATCAGGTTATGGGGATTATTAATAATTTTTTCACATTAGCAAAAATTGAAGCAGGGGATAGTGATATCAGCCTGTCTCGTGTGAATATAAACGAGATATGTAAAAAAGATATTATAGATTTTTATATGATTTTAACAGAAAAAAATTTTGACGTAGAGATTAAAATACCAGAAAAAAATATCTATGTCAGTGGAAATGAAGAGGCTTTAAACCGCATTTTATTTAATCTTATTTCAAATGCAGTGCGTTATGGTTATGAGGGAAAATATTTGGGTATTTTCCTTCGAGAAACGATAAATTCAGTATTCATAGATATTATTGACAAGGGAAAAGGAATTGAAAAATCTATGCTGGAAAATGTATTTGCCAGACTGTATATGGCAGACGATTCCAGAAGTGGACAACTGGAAGGAAATGGGTTAGGATTAGCGATTGCAAAAAGTCTGGCACAGAAAATGAATGGGGATATTACGTTAATAAGTGAACCTCATATGAAAACGATATTTACACTTGAACTCAAAAAGATAAACTACTAATGTCACGAAACGAAGTGAATAATAAGAACTATTTTCCATGAAAGAAATTCGTAAGATTTGTGCAAGAGTTTTGAAAAACAAAACTTTTATAATCAAATGAAACGAAAGGAGAATTAATTTATGAATAGCATATTACAAACGCATAATCTTACGAAAACGCTTGGTGGAAAACCAATCGTATCAAATGTAGACATCCATATAAAGCAAGGAGAAATATATGGATTTCTTGGTTCTAATGGAGCAGGAAAAACAACTGTTATGAAAATAATTACAAATTTGTGGAAACCAACTTCGGGTAGTATTGAACTTTTTGGTAATGAATTAACACCAACTTCTTATGAAGTACTGAAACGTATAGGGAGTATTATTGAATTCCCAGTATTTTACGATGAGTTGAGTGGAAAAGAAAATTTAAAGCTTCATTGTGAGTATATGGGGTACTACAGCAAAGGGAGTGTGGAGAAGGCGCTTGAATTATTAGATTTGACTGATACAGGACAAAAATCTGTCAAAAGTTACTCCCTTGGTATGAAACAGCGACTTGGTTTAGCAAGAGCAATTTTATCAAAACCGGAGTTTTTGGTGCTTGATGAACCAACAAATGGACTTGATCCAGCTGGAATGAAGCAAATTAGGGAACTGTTGAAAATGTTATGCAGTGAATATGGAACTACAATTATGATTTCCAGCCATCTTTTATCAGAAATTCAAAACATGGCAACTACAATAGGAGTTATTAATCATGGAAAAATGATAAAAGAAATTTCTATGAAAGAAATGACAGATAGTAATCTTTCATATATAGAGTTAGTAACCCCAAATGTAAAGCATGCATTATATATATTGAATGAGAAATTGAATATCTCTAATTTCAAACTCGGAGATGGAAATGCTATAAGAATTTTTGAGGACAATGTTTCAACGCAGGAGTTATCAAAGACATTGGCATTAAATGATGTTCCAATAGATTCTTTGAACAAGAAAGCTGAAACATTGGAAGATTACTTTCTTAAAGTAACTGGGGAGGGAAACTAAATGCTGAAATTAATTTACTTAGAATGGAAGAAAAATAGAATCAAAAAGTATATTCGAAATGCGCTGATCTTGTTTGCAATCTTAAGTGTTTTTCTGTTTGCAACTTGTTATCTTGGTATTGCAAATGACGCTGATACAGGAGTTCCAGATGCTGCTCCAGGAACATTTAATGTTTCTTCACAGGTAGAATTTCTGACTAATATATCTTTCCTAATATTTACTTGCGCAATGTTTTCTACGTTTATTGTTAGTTCTTATAAAAATAAAACAATGAGTCTGATGTTTTCTTATCCAATCAGAAGACAAAAAATCTTGGTTTCTAAGATACTAGCCGTATGGATTTTTAACTTTATTGCATTAACAGTAACAAAGATTTTGATCTATGGAATGATTTATGGATTTTCGACCGTAATGGCTTCTGATTTCCCGCTGGATTATAAGATGTTATCTATAATGTTTTATCTGCAAATCATTTTGAAATCGGCGGTTACGGTGTCGATAGGATTAATAGCATTATATGTTGGAACTGCATTCAAATCTTCGAAGGCAACTATCATTGCAGGCTTTCTATTATTCATCCTGATGAATGGAACTGTTGGGGACTTTTCATTAGCCAATAATACTTTAGTACCTGCGGTATTGACTGGGATTTCCATTTTATGTGCGTTTTTGTCGGTGCTGCGTATTGAAAAAAAAGATGTTATATAATGGAGAAATTTTGATAGAAATAAAAAATTCAAAAAATCAAAATGAAACCTAGAACGAAAAGGAATGAGAGAGCATACAGATGGAATTGAGAAACTTGCGATTTTTTACTTATGATTTATAAAAATAGTAAAATTTAATTTTTAATAATTTGAATTATTTTTAAACCAGATTTTTTGTTAACATTACTCGAACTTTGCAAATAAATTTTAGCTATGTGCATTTAAATTACAATACCGAGCAGTGATTTAGGTGTCGAATTCAGTTCTTATAATACTTAAAGGTATGTTTTCAACAGAATAGAAATTGCATTCTTTACTCAGATTGAGATAGCTTTTACACACTTTGAAATGATTTCAATATCCCAAAGTTTTCAATAAATGCGGATGATTTCATTATCTTTTATGACATCAACTATAACAAAGAGCACATATCTTGATTTGCCAAGTCTCTTTTTATTCTTGTTATAGATGGAAATCAGAGACATATCTTCGCCATTATAAAGAAAGAACATATTTCGCTAGAATTGCAGCATAGAATGAGTTCCTTTTTCCATAGATAGTTTTCTGCGCTTGTACACAGCAGTTCTTTTATCAACATCAGCGGCTTTGTTGATACGATTTTTCTTGTTTCCTGATGAAAGAAGAATGCTGTTGACCAGAAAAAATGTAGTTTCATCTGGCCAGCCTAAGGTAAACATTCTAATGCTGAATCATTTTCATAAAATGATACATAGTGTCCTTTGCAAAATCAGGAGTTCTCCTGCCTGTAAGGAGATTAATACACATGCTTCTATTGGAGAAAATCAACAAGAACAGACACTGAAAAATCTAGGTTATTAGAATTCTTTTTTTATTATAATCACTGGATTCTTTTAAAGTTGATGTAACATTGAATCTTGTAAAAAACCTTTTGATTGATTTAGAAATCTGCTTATTATTCTGAGTTGCTTGCGTTATCCTTTTATTCATAGCATGAACCTTCGGTTTTTAATTGTTTCTAGACAACTCAATTAAACCAAAACCATCGGTTTCATGCTATTTTAATGTCAGCTACTATTGAATTTTTAAGTTATACAAGCGCTTATTTAAGCGCAAAGTTTGAGCAATTTAAACTAATAATCGACAATCTATATGTTTTATTTCTAGATCCAAAAAATATGTTTTAATTTATAATTAGAGTTGGTATAATGAGTAAAGGATAATACACTATTATCCTTCATTTAGCTATTTAAACAAAATACAAGGAGAGTGACAATGGCGATTGATTCTAATTTTAGCATCGGTAAAAATGAATCTTCTAAATTTGTAGTGAATAAGAACTTTACAGATAGAGATTTACCTCAAAAAGCTTTTAAAAGACAGATTGAATGCATAATTGAGGAACATAAAAAGGGGAAAGCGATACATCATGTATTAACTTATTATGGAATTGGTGGTGTTGGAAAAAGCAGTTTACAAAAGCAGTTAAAAAAACAAACTAATTCCCTATATAATAATACAATCTATACATCTGTTGATTTAGCAAATATTCCAAATCAGTCTACAGCTAGGATGTTATTAGAATTATCTAGATCATTTTCTGATAAAAACATACAAATGTTTCACTTTAGTATTGCTTATGCAATTTATTTTCAAAAAAGTAATAAGGATATTCTCTATAATCGTAATAAAAAAGTGGTTTTTGATGAAAATTTAGGAATAGTAGCTGATATTCTAAGTGTTATAGATGGAATGGGTATTATTAGTGTAATACCAAATGTGATTAATAAGTTATACGATACTGCCCACAAACAGTTCAGCTTAGATAAAGAATTGAAAGATGATTTAAAAAAATTAGAATTGATGGATATTGTTGATATTGAAAATCTATTATCGGAATTTTGGGCATATGATTTAAAGAAGTATCTAAAATCAAATCCAGATAAAGTCATTATTATATTTATTGATACTTATGAAGCACTATGGAGTAATGGCAAGAATGAAATGACAAAGTTTTCTCGAGATCAATTCATACGCAAATTAATATCCAAGTTACCCGGAGTGCTTTTTGTTATTTGTGGTCGAGAATCTATTGATTGGGCAGAAGTTGATTCTGATTGGAAAGACATTCTTGAACAGTATCAACTTGAAAGATTAGATGAAGATAACGCAAATGATTTTTTAAATGGTTGTAAAATTGTTGAAGCAGATATCCGAAAACAAATGATTAAGGTAAGTTATGGTCATCCATATTATTTGGATATACTTGTAGATACTTACGCAGAAATGAAAAATTCTGGAATATCAACTACGAAAGATCTTTTTGCAACTAATAAGCGAGAAATTCTAGAATGTTTTTTCAGATATTTACAAGAAAAAGAAATCGAGGTTATTAAAATTTTATCGGTAACTCGTTATTATAATTTTTCGATATTTCGCTACTTATTATCTGCGTTACCTATTGGATATTCTGTGACACGGTTTAAAGATTTTAATAAATTATCATTTGTTAATCAGCTAACAAATGATAATTACCATATACATGAATTGATGCGAAAAGAAGTTTTGGATTTTATTCCGTCAGATCTATATAAAACGATAAATTCTTTGATAGCTGATTACTATAATTCACAAATATCTTGTGAATCATCTTATGAGAAATTAAAAACTGCAATTAAAGAGTGTATATACCATTATAGTAAAATCTTAGAACCAGATGCATTTCAAGAAACTATAACAGAACATTATTATAAATATTTTCAAATGTTTCAAAACAAAGGAGAGTCACAATATCTACATGAAATATTAAATAACGTTTATAATTATGTGGATCACTCAATGAGAGCTGATTTATTTGAAATTTACTCTGATATGATTATGCTAAATGGAAATTTCAAAGAAGCAGTTAATATCTTAGATATGTACTTGGAAAAATATGACATAAAAAAAATCTCACAAGATGAGCAATTATTGCAATTGTATGTAAAAAAGGCAAAACATCAGATGACTTATGAGTCTGTTGGTAATACTTTGACCTTACTTGATAGTATAGAGTCTTTTATTGAAGTAGACACAAAGCCGCGACAATATTTAGAATTGATATATACCAGAGCAAATATGTTGTTGATAAAAGGTGCCTACACTGAAGCTAAAGATATACTTGAAAAAGTAATACATACGGCAGAAGAATGTTGTTTTTACGACTTACAATGTAGAGCATTGAGAAAAATGGCAGACTATCATCTATATAAAAAAGATGAGAGAAATGCCGATGCCACATACAAAAAAGGAATTGATATAGCTAAAAAGTATGAATATGAAAGATATGCGAATTATCTTGAGTGTACAAAAGCTGAGATATACAGAAGATTAAAATTGTTTTCGCAAGCAAGGCAAATATATAATCAATGTTGCAAGAATTTTCAAACCTTAGGAATTGCTCCTTGGGTTGCTCATACAAATTTAGGATTAGCACTTATTGAGCTAGAAAAAGGAAATTATCAAGTCTCCTTGGAATTACTAGAAAAGTGTATGGATATTTACAATCAGACACAACATACGTGGGGAAAAATTCATGTAAAAATCACTCAACTTCAATGCATGTACTTAAATAATCAAAAAATCAACAATGAAGATTTAAATAGCATAAAGATGGAATGTAAAAAGCAGGGGTATCTTACATGCTTATCACAAGTTGAAGCTTTGGAAAATAATGAAGTTATTATTTCAAATTTAATTTTTCTATAGTAATGGCGTATTTACATTTAAGTTAGCTAATGTTTTTGTTGCATAAACATATGGGTATTGTGGATAAAGAACATTATATCCATTTTTTAGAATTTCATAATTTGGTGTTACCATAAAAAAACAAGAACCGGTGCCAGTCATAGAAATTCCATCAAAGCTAAGTACTTTGCAATAATTTTGCAATTTTAGAAAATCTAATTTTAGTGCAGGGTTTGATTCTATAAAACTATTATAAACAAATCTACCTATATTATTTTTATTTTCTAAAAGTGATTCAAATAAAACAGTGCTATCGACTATTTTGTAAGAAGTATTGTCTAACATATTAAAAGCATCTGATGTTGATATACTATAATCAGGCATAATTAATAAAATAAAATATTCATGGCTACAGTCGATTTCTTCACACACGGATTTTTTATCATTAATATACATATATTTTTGAAAATAACAAATCGGAACATCCCAACTTAATAGCCTTCCATAATAAAAGATATCTGAGTAAAGCATGTTTAAATTAAAAGTTTGATTCAAGAAATTCATCATAGCGGCAGCATCAGTACTTTCACCGCCTAACCCCGAACGGATTGGAATATTCTTCTCAATATAAATATTAAATCCACTTGAAATCTTGTGATGTGTTTTAAAAAGAGTTATACATTTATACAAAATATTTTGTTCATCTGTAGGGATATTATCAACATTTGTTTTAATAATAATTTCATTACTATTGCTAATTAAGTCTATATGTAAATAATCGCATAATTCTAGTGGAACGATAATGCTCTCAAGTGCATGATAACCATTCATAGATTTTGATTGCACATTTAATAATAAGTTTAATTTTGCATATGCTGGAATTATCATAAGTTTCTCCTTTAAAGGATAATAGTGTATTATCCTTTAAAAAGTTACATTTTAGACATCATGGAAACAGACAATATAACGTATCAAATATCTAAAAGTCTTTATATATATCAGAAATTAAAATAGTAGCCCTATGAAGGACTACCATTACAATTATCAAAATACCATAGTATTTCTAGGGTGTTTTTGAGTCAGAATATTTTTTTGTTTTGCTAATGTTACATGCGTGTAAATCTCAGTAATATTAATTGAACTATGTCCAAGTATTTCCTGTATATAACGAATATCAACATCTTCTTCTAAAAGATAAGTTGCAAAAGAATGCCGAAACATATGTGGTGTAATATGAAGTTTGATTTCCGCTAAAGAACTGTATTTATTAATCATATTTCGCACAGACTGTTCTGAAAGACGGCTATTAATACGATTAACAAAAAAATATTGTGAAAATTCAATTTCTTCTTTAAAGTTCATATGGTATTCTTTTAGAGCGAGCATAACATCTTTATTACCTATTTGGACACGTCGTTCCTTTGAACCTTTTCCATAAATAAGAATATTGTTTTCTATAAAATCAAAATTGTCTGGTTTTAAAGAACATAATTCAGATATTCTAATTCCCGTAGCAAATAAGAGTTCTATAACTCCTATATCTCGTAATATACATTTTTTTTGATATATAGTAGGAGCCAATTCTTTTTGCTTATACAATGTAGCAAAAAAGTTTTGAAGTGTGTTCATAGGGATGATTTTGGGTAGATTTATAGGTTCCCGGAATTTTATTTGTATTTTATTAAATGGATTAATATGAATTACTTCTTTGTATTCCATATAATGAAAAAAAGCTTTTATACTAGCTATTTTTCTTTTCACAGTCTTAGGTTTGTAGGTTTGGTGCAATAAAATTATGAAACTTTCAATTGATTTTGAATCAATTGATTTAAAAAAATCATTAGAATGAAAATGAGTAAACTGTGATAGATCAATTTTATAGGCTTTGATGGTTTTTCTGTCAAGTCTTTTTTGGTCTTGGCAGAATGATAAGTAATTCGAAATTATTGCTTGTAAATTATTCATAGTTAATAGTGACTCCTTGTTTTTTATATATTTTAACATCTTTAATGAGTTGAAGACATCCTAATTAAAGTTTTATAAGCCCAATTAGAAGGAAGTCATTATCAAATAGCATTGGATTTAAAAAGATAGTCAAACAAGGAATCTTAAGTAAATGTAACTACAGACACTAGAATTTAATCAGTATATAGCCATTATGGGGTCATTCTCTTAATGGCTTATTTTATTCCTATTGGCTTTAAAAGTATCCGATTGAAAACATAAGAACAGTTACCAGCAATAAAAATAGATACTATTTGGTCAATGAGAAACGCAGTGATATAATATAAGAATATTTTTAAAAAATTTATATCTGGAAAGCTATATAATCTTGTTATAGTAATAATGGGAAGTTAAATACATAACATGTTGAAGGAGATATAGTATGGCTTTAAATTTAGACAATAAACTTGTGGTTGGTATCTCATCTCGTGCACTTTTCGATTTGGAAGAGGAAAATAGTATTTATGAAAAAGAAGGATTGAAGGCATATACTGAATTTCAAATAGCACATGAGAAAAATATTTTAAAACCAGGAACAGCATTTCCGCTCATTAAAGCATTGCATAAACTGAATGCAGAAGAACGGTATTTGACAGAAATAATAATAATGTCGAGAAACAGTGCAGACACTAGCTTGCGTATTTTTAATTCAATAGAGCATTATGAATTAGGCATAAGCAGAGCGGCATTAGTTGGTGGTGCAAATATTTCTCAATATTTAAGTGCATTTAAGACTGATTTATTTTTATCAGCGAATGAAAGTGATGTTCAAGAAGCTGTTAATGCAAATATTGCAGCAGGTATTATATGTTCGCATACAGATTTACCCATTAATTCAAATGAAGAAATTGAGCAGATAAAAATAGCATTTGATGGTGATGCAGTGATCTTTTCAGATGAATCTGAGCAGATATATCAAGAAAAAGGATTGAAGGCTTTTGCAGAACATGAGCATCAAAATGCACAAAATCCATTACTGGAAGGACCATTTGCAAAGCTATTAAAGACACTTTCAATTGTACAGCAACAATTTCCAGAGGATACCGTTCCCATTCGAACAGCATTAGTAACTGCTAGAAATGCACCTGCTCATGAAAGAGTAATTCGTACATTGCGAGCTTGGAATGTGAGAATTGACGAAGCATTTTTTCTTGGTGGAATAGAAAAAAGTCAGGTGTTAAAGGCATTTGGTGCAAATATTTTCTTTGATGATCAAAAAGTACATACGGATCCTGCTTCAAAATTAGTTCCATCAGCGAGAGTTCCATATAAAAAATAACTTTACATAAGCGAAATACAAATGATATTGATGGCTACTATTTTAAAGGCACGGATGGAAGTCAAATGGCATTTTGGATATGCTATTCAGATAGAGAATCAAAAGAACAAACGCATGAATTTAAAGAGATATTCGTTGTACTCCATATCTAAAGTGATAAAATAAAAGCAACAAAGGTATTGCTGCTTTTTCTTATAAAGCACGTATTTAACTATTAATCTATTTTCAATGAAATAAGGATGTGAATGTATGCTTCATGGAAAGCCAAATGAGAAGAAATTTTCAAACGTAAAACCATCAGAGACGCTGACACTCTATGATGATTTCGATGTTCCAAAATACAGGCTGAGAAAAGAGTCGATAGATGCCAGTGTAGCGACTCATCTTATTAAGAATGAGCTTTTGGATGAAGGTAACGCAAGATTAAATCTGGCGACATTCTGTTCAACTTTTATGGAAGACGAAGTGATAGAACTGATGTCGGAAACACTCCAAAAGAATGCGATTGATAAATCAGAATATCCAAGTACGATTGAACTGGAAAACAGGTGCGTTAATATGATTGCTGATCTCTGGAAAGCCCCTAAGAATGACTTTGTTGGCACTTCCACGGTCGGTTCTTCCGAAGCCTGTATGCTTGCAGGGCTTGCAATGAAATTCAGCTGGCGCAGTCAGGCTCAGCGTCTGGGACTGGACATTACCAAGAAAAAACCTAATCTGGTGATATCCTCGGGTTATCAGATATGCTGGGAAAAGTTCTGTGTTTATTGGGACATTGAACTTCGTGCGGTCCCGATGAGCGCAAACAACCTGAGTCTGGATGTTTATAAGGCGATGAGTCTTGTTGATGAATATACCATTGGTGTTGTTGGTATACTGGGTCAGACTTATACAGGCATGTTTGACAATATCAGCCTGCTAAACAGTGCGATAGAGACTTATAATCAAGGCACGGAGCATAAGGTTTATATCCATGTTGATGCTGCATCCGGCGGACTTTTCGTTCCGTTTGTCGATCCCGAACTGGCATGGGACTTTCGCCTTAAAAATGTCATATCGATAAATACGTCTGGGCATAAATACGGTCTCGTTTATCCAGGGATTGGGTGGATTGTGTGGCGTAGCAAAAGCTACCTTCCAAAAGAGCTTATTTTTGAGGTAAGCTATCTGGGTGGTAAGATGCCAACAATGGCTATTAATTTTTCACGTTCTGCGAGCCAGATTATTGGCCAGTATTATAATTTCCTGCGTCTGGGGCATGATGGATACACCAAAGTCCATCTGCACACGCAAAATATAGCTGTTTATTTGTCAAGTGAGCTTGAAAAAACGGGATTGTTTGACATCATTAACGCTGGTGAGAGCATCCCCGTAGTATGCTTTAAAATGAAAGATAAGAGCACTGCATGGACGCTATATAATCTTTCGGATCGTCTTGAAATGAAAGGCTGGCAAATTCCTGTTTATTCATTACCGGATGATATGGGTGCTACCGTTGTTTCACGAATAGTCTGCCGCAGTGACATGTCACTTAATCTGGCAGAGCGTTTCATAGAAGATTTAAAGATTGCCGTTCAAAAATTATTATCTTTGAATATCCAATATGGTAATGATAATGATAGATGCGATACAAAGGGATTTACCCACTGATATTTTAAGTATTGAGAAGCTAAAAATCAGGCTATGTTTAATTAGAGTGTTGATAATATGCCAATTTTAAGGGAAGCCAAAAATGGCTTCCCTTAATTTACGTTTTAGTAAGAGTACGTACTAAAAAATCTATTTTTCTTTACACATGAAAAGAACATGTTCTGCATCAAAGAAACCATTTTTTCTATAAAAATTAGGTGCAGGTGCAAAGCGGTTTGTTGTTAATGTAAAACCAGCTAAGTCATGTTCTTTAATATAATTTTCAACTACATTTAGTAACTCTGTTCCATATCCCTGTCTTTGAAATTCAGGAGAGATAAACATTTCATCAATAAACATTTCATCAATGAAAATTTCATTATTGTTCCACCAAATTTTTTCATGGCAGAATATAGCACCTATGATTACATCATCTAACCATAATGTATATCCAATGAATTTTTTACATTCCACATAATCCATCAAATAATCTTTTGTTATATCCAATGACCAACGACATTGCCAAAGTTCGTTATTATATACCGACATCATAATTTCTGCACATGCAGTCAAATCTCTTAACTCAAATTTTTTTATCAAATTATTCTCCTTATTACTTGGTCATATTTTACTATTGTGTCGGTATTTAATTATACAACATAGTAATTTGATTCTCAACAGTTCCCTAGACAACTTTTTAAGGATGTTCATCCTGTAATTGACTGGTTTTAGATAGCCAAGTAAGGAATGAAACCTGTGCTTGTCAAACCAGTTCACATAATCAGCAAGTTGCAGTTTTAAAATGTAATTCTCCATCTTAAGCTGCTGGTTCTTTTAACCTCGTTAGTAACTTCGGTAGCAAAAGAAGCTAATACAATAACCTCTTCAAGATAATTAAGTATAAAACACGATACAACTTATGGAAAGTATACTTGACATTTATGGTAAGAAGTTATATTATCAACATATGGAAAGCTAACTTAACATAGGAAGGAAAGTTGATATGAAAAATCGTCTGGAAGAAATACGAAAGCAACGAGGCATTAAGCAAGAAGAATTGGCGGCAATATTAGAAGTTTCCAGGCAGACAATAGGATCACTGGAAAATGGGAGATATAATCCGTCGATTTTATTAGCTTTCAAAATAGCTCGTTACTTTAAAATGACAATTGAAGAAATCTTTATATTTGAGGAGGAATTATAATGAAAAGTTTAAAGTCAGATTATATTGCAATACTACTAGGTGCTGCTTTATTTGCGATAGGATTATACATGGTAAAATCATTTGTTAATCCACAAGGAATAATGTTAGCATTACCATATGTCTGCATCGGCCTTGGCTGTGGAATTTTTGGCCATGGGATGGGGAATTATATTTCATATAAAGCAACGAAAGATAGTCCAGAAGTGCAAAAGCAAATCAATATAGATAAAAATGATGAACGTAATGTAGAAATTGCGAATCGATCGAAAGCAAAAGCTTATGACATGATGACGTTTGTATATGGAGCATTGTTAGTGGCTTTTGCATTAATGGGCATTGATATGATAGTTATATTACTATTAGTTTTCGCATATCTATTTGTACATGGATGTGGAATATATTATCGCTTTAAATATGACAAAGAGATGTAAGATTATAGCACAATCAGTAAAGTTGCTATCTTTAAGCTGAGAAGCAGCTGAAAATTTATAGTGATTTATATGAAATCAAATATGATAGCCGGGGAGTAAAATCCTCGGCTATTACATTTGTGAAAAGAGATGCAGGTGAAAATGTCACTATGGACGGGTCTACCTGATTGTTATATAATGGTTAGTAAGAGCTAACTAAACTATAACAAGATATCGAGGCGAAGATTAAATTGGAAGAGGTGCAAGAAGCTTTATTAATTTCACTTACTGCGAGAATATGCATTTCTAGGCATATCAGAAAATTGTTTTTATGAGTTCTCTATTTCAATAATGTAATGAAAAAAATGGTAGGAGATAGATATTATGAATGAGAAACAATATAAAAAACTGTCGGTAAAAGAATTTGATGCTGCCGCAGAAAAATTCGATGGTGAAAATCCTAGTATTTACAATATGTGTCGTAAAGATTATCCAGATATTTTAGCAGAGTTGGAAAAAGAAGATTTTCAAGAAATGCTGGATGCAGGCTGTGGAACAGGCGCAGTAATTGCATTATTAAAAAAGAAATATCCTAAAAAGAATTATACAGGAATTGATTTGTCAGAAAAAATGATTGAAGTAGCTAAGAAAAAGAACCTGGATAAGGTAGTCTTTATACAGGGAGATTGCGAGAAACTTCCATTTGCCAAAGATTCTTTTGACGCAATTACATGTTCCATGAGCTTTCATCATTACCCAAACCCAGACCAGTTTTTCCAAAACTGTAATAGGATATTAAAGTCAGGGGGAAGACTGATTCTTCGAGATATGACATCCTCAGAAATATTGCTTTGGTTTATGAATCATATTGAAATTCCAGTTATGAATAAATTGTTTCATAAGGGAGATGTGCACATATATAACAAAAAAGAGCTTATGCTATTATGTAAAAATGCGAACATGAATCTGGAAATCTTTGAGCAAAGACCTGGTATGAGACTTCATGCTGTATGCAGAAAATTGTAATCTGAGAAAGGATAAAAAATGAAATTTTATGAATTTGGACAAAAAGAAAATCCTGAAATTATGCTTTTGCCTGGAACATGTTGCCATTGGAAAAATAATTTTTCATATGTGATTGATTTGTTAAAAGATGACTTTTATGTTGTATGTGCATCTTATGATGGGTTTGATGAGACTGAAAAATCAGAATTTATGGACATGCAAAGTGAAACCGAAAAAATAGAGTCCTATATAAATAAACAATTGAAAGGAAATATCCATGCCATATATGGTTGTTCGTTAGGAGGATCGTTTGTAGGATTACTTTTGCAACGAGGAAAGATACATATGAACCATGGAATTATTGGGAGTTCAGATTTTGACGAGGCTTCAAGAGTAAAAGCAAAATTACAAGCGATGCTCATAATACCGCTATTTTATAAAATGTTACACTCTGGGAAAGTACCTAAATTCATTAGAAATAGAATGGTAAAACGAAGTGGGGAAGCATATGTAAAAAATGGACTTCGTATGATGGGGATTGGTGGTGTGGATATGTCTTTTGTCAGTAAAAACAGCATGAAAAAACAGTTTTATTCAGATCTTGTTACAGTGATTGGAAATCATATAGAAGTGAAAGAAACAAAAGTACATTGTTTTTTTGCAGCTAAAATGGGAGAAGAATATAAAAAAAGATATCTGAATCATTTTTCTGATCCACATATAGTAGAACATGATTTGCTACATGAAGAACTACTGGTGTGTTATCCACAGGAATGGGTAAATGATGTGAAGAATTGCGTGGGTTATTACTAACATAAATCATAAGTTGCTAATAATTTAAAAGCAACTCAATTAATGATTTCCTTTACACCAAGGGTATTCAGTGTTTTCAGAAGAACCTGATGCCATTCGAAAGATTCCAGCTTTTTATAATTCATGGAAAATGGTTTGATGAAGTTTTTACCAGTGATAGAAGCACTTGAAAAATAGGCATTAGAATATAAGGAGACAATAAATTCGAATTAGCAGAACTTGAACTTACTACTATATTTAGAAGCTATAACAGGAACTATTTAGAGGCCGGGGAGTAAAATCCTCGGCTTTTATATTAGAAAATAGGCGTTTGCGAAACTATGCAAAAAATTTATATATAAATGATTAATGAGAAAAATGAAATATGCACAAAATGAAGCAGAGAAATTTGCATAATATGACAAATATAGCAATAACACAAAACAATTGTTGACACTGAATTGCACAAAACATATAATGAACACAAAAGAGTACACGAGTACGCAAAGAACTATAGCACAAATGAATGGTACTCTTTCTTTGAGAAAGTAAAATTTATGGTACATAAAAAATCATAAAAGGAGGTAAAAAAAGAATATCCAGACGATTCTTTCCCCAGCAAGAGAAAGTTAATGAATCATCAAGATATCCACGTAATTATATTAAATCATATATAAAAAAATGTAAAGATTACTTTCGAAAGTTACTATAAGGCAAATTATAACTATATGGAGGTAGGACATGAAAAAGAAATTACTTGCAGTGATTTTAGCAGGGACTATGATATTTGGTTTAGCAGGTTGTGGAAATACTGGTTCACCAGTAAGTAATTCAAGTGGCGGCAGCGCAAAAGCCGAGAAAGAGACGACTGCTGCGAAACAAGATAATTCTTCTAAAACAACAGGTACGACCATTCAGTTTTGGAATTCTTTTACAGGAACAGACGGTGATGTCTTAAGAGAAATCGTTGAAAAATATAATAAGACAAATAAGAAGGGCAATACCGTAGAAATGGATATTATGCCAACTACAAGTCTGGAAGAAAAACTTCCAGCGGCGATTGCCTCCAAAACTGCTCCGGCACTTGTAATAAAAGGTAATTTTGATGTTGCAACTTATGGCGATAGTAAAATTTTCCAATCAGCGGACGATTTCTTTAAAGCAACAGGAACGAACAAAGACGACTTTAGCAGTGCATCACTAGAAGCGCTTCAATACAAAGGAAAGCAGTTAATGATACCAATGCAGGTACATTCCACATTTTTATTCTGGAATAAAGATCTTTTTAAAGCAGCTGGATTAGATTCTGAAACACCTCCAACAACATGGGATGAAGTGGCTGCAGATGCAGCAAAAATCACAAATACTTCGAAAAAGATTTATGGAGTAGGTTTCCCAATTAGTGGAGCACCTTGCTATTTTGATGCGATGTTTAAATCAAATGGTGGGGATGTGGTTTCAAAAGATGGGAAAAGCTCTGTATTGGATTCACCTGAAAATCTCAAAACACTTCAGTATATACAAGATTTGGTTAAAGCAGGAAATGCACCAAAAGGAGCAACGGGAGCAGATACGGACAACCTGATGTTAGCGGGTCAATTGGGGATTTACTGTAGTGGACCATGGCTGGTAAGTGGATTAAAAGAAAATGATATTAACTTTGGAGTTACAGCAATGCCTTCTGGAACAAAGCAAGCGGCTGGAGTAATAGAAGTACAGGGATTTGGAGTGACTTCAACATGTAGTGCAAAAGAGAAAGCTGCAGCTTATGATTTTATGGCATTCTGGAATACAACCAAAATTTGCAAAGAATGGTCATTAAAAAATGGTTTTCCTCCTTATTTAAAATCGGTAGCATCGGATAAAGAAGTACAGGCAGACCCTACGGTTAATGCATTATCTTCTATATCAAAGTTTGGATTTTCTTTTGCACCTGGTGTAAAAGCAGCAAATCAAATTAATACCGATGTGCTATTTCCACTAATTGAAAACGTAAGTTCTGGAAATGATTGTAAAACGGAATTAACCAGCGCATCCGATAAAGTAAACAAACTACTTTCAAAAGACTGATCAATTTGAGGAAGGAGATGTATCATCTCTTTCCTCAGTAAAAGAGGTAATTATGAATTATATAAAGCAAATCAAGAAATTTTTAAACAAACCAAGTAGAGCGGCTTATTTATTTTTAGCTCCTTCCTTAATAATTCTGTTTGTGTTTGCAATTGTTCCACTGATAGCTTCTTTGGTTATTAGCGTGATGCATATGAACATCTTTTTTACAGATACGTCATTTGCAGGGTTGAAGAATTTTATGCATGCGTTTCAGGATGAACGGTTTTGGAATGCACTAAAAAATACAATTGTTTTTGTAGTTATTGAGGTTCCACTTCAGATAGTAATTGGATTATTAATTGCAAATGCGCTGACAAAGACGAATTTATTTAATAAAGCGGCAAGAACGATCTTTTTTCTCCCAGTTATATGCTCAATGGCAGCAGTGGGTATTGTGTGGTCGATTCTTTTGGATGGCAATATTGGTTTAGTTCCGTATTTGTTAGAGAAAATTGGAATGGGAACACCAACATTCTTTCGAGATGTGAAAACTGCAATGCCAACCGTGATCGGAATGACAGTTTGGAAAAATTTCGGTTATACCATGTCTATTTTGGTGGTAGGAATTCAAGGAATATCAAGGAGCTATTATGAGGCAGCAGAAATTGATGGGGCGAATAAGGTGGACCAGTTTTTTTGTATTACCTTACCGCAGTTAAAGAGTACATTGGGTTTTTGTCTGATTACGAACACAATCGGTTCCTTGCAGGTATTTGATCAGGTATATGTAACAACACAAGGCGGACCACAATATAGTACGGAAACGCTGGTGCAATATATTTATAAAACAGGATTCAATCAGCCGTATGACCTAGGGTATGCATCTGCATTATCTGTATTACTGCTGGTAGTTATATTGATTATTTCATTTCCTATGTACAAAAGGATGTTTATGAAAACGGACTAGGGTAAAATGTGAATTTTCACTACTACCGGGATATGCATGAAAAAATCATACGATTGGAGAAAAAAATGAAACGAATTTTTAAAAATATAAATGGAGTAACGATAGTAAAATATATGCTTCTTATCACTTTATTTATCATTGTTCTTTTTCCGCTAATTTGGTTAGTGCTTAGTTCGTTTAAAACGGAAAAAGAGATTATTGGTTTTCCACCAGCCATTTTAGGAACATCATATACAATAAAGTCGTTTACACGTATTTTTACGAACATTCCTTTTGGAGACTATATCAAAAATACAATTATTTTTGCAGGAGGTTCGACCTTACTGGCGGTAACGTTTGACTCAATGGCAGGATATGCTTTTTCAAGACTTGACTTTAAGGGTAAAAATCTTATTTTTATGTTTGTGCTACTCACAATGATGATGCCTTTTCAAGTCATGATGATTCCACTTTTTCTGGAATCAAACTATTTGGGAATGTTAAATACATATCAAGGTCTGATTTTACCAAAAGCGACGACTGCATTTGGAATATTTATGATGAGAGCGTATTTTACAGCATTACCAAAAGATTTAGAAGAGGCAGCCCGAGTAGACGGGTTGAGCGAGTGGGGAATTTACTGGAAAATAATGCTGCCGCTGGTTAAACCTGGAATTATGACATTGGCAATTTTTCATCTAATGACAAACTGGAATGATTTACTGTATCCATTAATGATGACAAGCACAAGCAGGATGCGGACATTAGCGTCAGGACTTGCTTTATTTGTGGGAGAACATGCGACTACCTATTACGGACCACAGCTGGCGGGAGCATTAATTTCGATAGCTCCATTACTCGTATTATATGCATTCTTCCAAAAATATTTTATTGCGAGTGCTGCAACAAGTGGAATGAAGGATTAAGGGGGATGTATGAATAAATTAGAAGTTATGATAAATAAAGATTATATCATTGGAGAAATTGATAAACGTCTTTATGGAAGTTTTGTAGAACACATGGGACGTGTGATATATTCTGGGATATATGAACCAGAGCACCCCTGTGCCGATGAGGATGGATTCCGAACAGATGTAATAGAAGCGGTCAGAAATCTTGGTATTACGAGTGTCAGATATCCTGGAGGTAATTTTGTTTCTGCATATAACTGGGGAGATGGTGTCGGACCAAAAGAACAAAGACCTAAGCGAGTAGAACTTGCATGGAAAGCGATTGAAACAAATGAATTTGGCACAAATGAATTTATGAAGTGGATGAAGAAAATAAATGCAGAACCGATGCTTGCAGTTAATCTTGGCATGGGAGGAATCAGGGAAGCGGTACAATATTTAGAGTATTGTAATTTTGAACATGGTACAACGTATAGTGATATGAGAATTGAACATGGCATTGTATCGCCTTATCATGTGAAAACATGGTGTCTGGGCAATGAAATGGATGGACCCTGGCAAATTGGGCATAAAACAGCAGGTGAATATGGCAGAATCGCGCAGGAAACAGCCAAAGCAATGAAAGTGATGGATCCAGGTATTGAACTGGTTTCTTGTGGAAGTTCTTTAAATACAATGGAGACTTTTCCAGAGTGGGAAGCACAGACACTGGATTATACGTATGATCATGTGGATTATATTTCTCTTCACCAGTATTTTGCAGGACAGGATTTAGGAACAGAGAAGTTTTTAGCACAGGCGGATCATATGGATGAGTATATCAAAACAGTGATAGCAACCTGTGATTATGTAAAAGCAAAAAAACGATCTAAGAAAATATTAAATATTAGTTTTGATGAATGGGGAGTTTGGGCATATGATTCTTCTGAAACGGTGAAGCAGTGTAATGAAGTAGAGTGGCAGGTTGCGCCGCCGATCAGTGAGATGATCTATACATTTGAAGATTCTTTATTATTCGCAGGGATGTTATTAGTGCTACTCAAAAATGCAAATCGTGTGAAAATGGCATGCCAATCACTTCTTACAAATGTAAGTGCAATGATTATGACAGAAAAAGGTGGAAATATCTGGTTACAGCCAACGTATTTTCCATTCTCTCAGGTTGCGAAGTATGGAAATGGAATCGTTTTGGATATCAGGATGAATCAAGTGAATAAAACCATAGATTGTGTAGCCGTATATCAGGAGAAAACAAAAGAAATGGTCTTATTTGTAATTAATAGAAGTTCAATGGAAGATATAGAAATAGAAGTTAATTTGCAGGGATTCATTCCCAAGACAATAATAGAACATTCGCTTATGGAATGTGAGGAGCCAAAGATGACAAATGAAATTTATCATGAGGCAATAAAGCCACATTTTGTACATAATACAAGAATAAAAAATGGTAATGTAGTAAGTAATATAGTAAAATTGTCTTGGAATATGATTCGAATTGATTTAAAAGAATAGAAGCAGATTTTTTATGGGGGTAATCGTATGAGTGTGACAACAAAAGATATTGCAAGCATTTGCGGAGTTTCGCGAACAACCGTTAACCGCGCATTTACAAACACGGGACGTATAAGTGAGGAAACCAAACAAAAAATATTAAAGGTAGCAGCTGAATTAGAATATAGACCGGATCTTTTAGCAATGGGACTTAAGAGTGGAAAAACAAGATTTTTTGGAATCGTTGTTTTTGATGTAAGAAACAGATATTTTGCACAGATGCTTAATGCAGTTGAAGTAGAAGCCAGAAAACATGATTATTTTGTAAATATTACACTCCATGAAAAAAATAAAAAATTAGAAAAAGAACTGATTCAAAGATTAGCTGATTATCGGGTAGAGGGATTCATTCTATCGCCAGTATCCAAAGGCCCATCATTTAGTGAGTTCCTAAAGAAAATAAATAAACCGACAGTCATCATTGGAAATAGAGTTGGGAAAGATATCCCTTTTGTGGGAATTAATGAAAAAGAAGCAGCAAAAGATGCAGTAAAAATGATTGCAGAAAAGGGATATAAACAGATTGTATTTGTGTGCCCTCCTTTAGCGGATGCAGAGCAAGAAAATATTTATTCACATGAGCAGCGCGAACAAGGATTTTTAGAGGAAATAAAAAATTATCCAGATGTTAATTCCGTTGTTGTTGCATCATGGGATTATTTAAAAGAAGTTGAGAAAATAATGAATCAAGCGACAAGCAAGACCGCATTCTTTTGTTCAGGTGATATATTCGCTTTGGAAATCATGAAATATTTTAAACAATTTGGGAAACGTGCAAAACAAGATTATGGAATTATGGGATTTGATAATATTGACACATTAGATTATGTGATTCCCAGATTATCCACAATTGATAATGTGGTAGAGAAAGTCTCTGAAAAAGCAGTCAGCATTTTATTTGAAATGATCGAAGGAAAAAAAGTTCCGAATAAGACTATCGTCGATTACATCGTTATCAATGGAGAAACTTTATAAAACAGTGTTCAAATAAATATAGAGCTTTGAAGTGTCTGATTTTTATGTTAAGTGCGCCCAGCATGAGCGCACTTTTATATAGCAAAAGAATAGTCGTAGCAAAATGATTCATGATAAGTCATTTTGCTATGGCTTTTTATAATTTACCCAAAGTTTCTACCGTATTTTTAATGTGCTCGTGGTAGAGAGTAAGAGCTAATTCCGTGTCACGAGCAATTACAGCCTGCATGAGCGCTTTATGTTCTGCGGCTGCAGGGCGAGTATTATTACGGCTGACAGAATAGGAACGGTATAACTCACTCTTATTCCATAATCTAGAACAGATTTCTAATAATACCGGATTCTCACAGGCTTCTATTAATGCATAATGAAAGCGACAGTGTAAATCAGACCATTGCTCATCCACATGTAAATTTTCAGGAATGGAAGACTCTGAAAGTTGTTCCAACTGATGATGAATGGCTAAAATATTTGACTCCCATACCACATCACCCTTAGAAATAGATAGCTTTAATGCTGCCCCTTCATTGATACTACGTGCTTCAATAATGTTGTTTAAATCTGAATTGGTCAGAGAGATAACAGAGAAACCATAGTTAGGGCTTTGTAGAGCAAGTCCCTGCGCAGCAAGTCTTGTAAGTGCTTCTCGTATGACTGCAATCGAAACGTGAAAGCGTTCACGCAAATCGCCTGGCATGAGAGGGGTTTCTGGTGCGAGTCTGCCGGATAAGATATCTTTGCGTAATTCTAAAAATACGCTTTCAGTTAAAGTTAAAGATCCATTTCTTCTAGCCATAGTATTTGAGCTATCCTCCAATATAAATAATTTAAATTTAACAAATTAATCTGAAAAAAAGAAACAAATTAATTCTAATCTATTTTGTATTATACACAATCTGCAAGAAAAAGTCGATTATTATTCCAGAATCGATTCTTGTTGACAAAGTCGATTCACAGATTTATTCTATTGCTAGAAACCAATAAATATAAATTACAAAATGGAGGAAACATATATGGAAGAATTGAAAGAAATATTAAACGAAAGTAATTATGGTCATCTTGCAACAACGGAAGAAGGAAGTCCACGTGTCAGACCTTTCGGGTTTGGTTTTGAGGAAGAAGGGAAATACTTTTTCTGTACGAATAATAAAAAGGATGTATACCAGCAACTGAAAAAAAATCCTTACGCTGAATATTCAGTAACTTCAAAAAATATGATAACTTTTCGAATTCGAGGGAACGTGCAGTTCGTAAAAGATTTAAGTAAAAAAGAGGAAATAATAGAGTCTAGCAGTTTAGTGAAATCTATATATAAAAGTGCTGGAAATCCAATATTTGAAGTGTTTTATATTGAACCTGAAAAAATTATTCGGTCTACCATGGATGGGCAGCCATCACAAATATATGACTTTACGCAGAAAGTTGAAACAGAATGAAATTAGTCAATTTTATAGAAAATGAAAAAGTTTGCCTGGGAATAAAAACAGAACGGGGTATACTCAATGTTGCAGAAGCAGCAGCATCGATTGGAGAGACGTTCCCATCTACCATAGAAGAGGTAATTGCAGGTGGAAAAAAAATACTTGCAAAGCTATCAGAGTTATCAGAGCGAATTAAACTGAAACAATACATAATTTTAGAAGAGAATGTAGTATATGCTCCGTGTATAAGAAATCCGGAAAAAATACTCTGTGTTGGACTGAATTATTATAGTCATGGAGAAGAATGCAAGGTCGATATACCAAAATATCCAGCACTCTTTAGCAAATTTAATAATACATTAGCTGCACATAAACAAGTTATAAAATTATCCTCAAATGCTTTAAAGTATGACTATGAGGCTGAATTAGTTATTGTTATGGGGAAAGAGACAGTTAACGTGCCAAAAGAAGTTGCACTATCCTATGTATTTGGATATATGGCAGGTAATGATTTAAGTGCCAGAGACCTCCAGTTTATAACGGGACAATGGCTCTTAGGGAAAACATGTGATGGTTTTGCACCAACTGGACCCTGTTTAGTTACTGCAGATGAGGTGAATCCAGATAATCTGGATATCAGTTGTGAAGTAAACGGCGAAGTTCGACAATCTGCGAATACAAGCGAACTGATTTTTGATTGTGCAACGATTATAAGTTATATTTCTCAATATATGACATTAAAACCAGGAGATATTATATTTACTGGAACACCTGGTGGAGTTATTCTAGGGCAACCAAAAGAAGAACAGCAATGGTTGAAAGCAGGAGATGAAATTAAAATTTCCATTGAAAAACTTGGTACACTAGTAAATATACTGATTTAGAAGAACGCTGATAATAAAAAACTCAAATGATTGAAGTAAATGGGACGATTAATTATTTTGGTATATATAAGTTCTTTCTGTATTGATTAGGTGAGAGGTCACTAAATTCCTTGAAGCAACGATAAAAAGAACTTTGGCTGGAAAAACCAGATTTAATCCAAACTTCATCTATATTCAAATCACTATTTTGTAGTAAATTTTGTGCAAATTCAATTCGCAGGGAACTTAGATAAACATGAAAAGAACATCCGATTTTTTTTGTGAATATTCGTGAAACATAATATCTGCTATACCCAAATTCCTTCGCGATATGATCTAAGGTTATTGGCTCACAGAAATGATTTAATAAAAAGGTAATAAATTTGTGAATGTGGTTATCCATGTCATTTATCCTTAGTTTATCCAGAGATATTCTATCAAATATGTGATACAGCACCATAGAAAGGTAGATGCGTATTAAGTTTAGGTCAATAGATTCAGGATGGGGATAGAAATTGTCCCATTGTTTTATGCAATTCATAACGTACAATATATCATCGGATATACGGTCAGAAAACATAAATGGAAAAACTGGAAAATAGGACTGAAATATATCGAAAAAATTGTGAACAAGAGTAGGCGTGAAAATCAATATAAGTACTTCAGATTGGTCTATTGTTTGATACCGATGAACCGTATTTGGAAAGGCAATTGCAAGATTATTTTCGTGCAATAATTCTTTGCTGCCATGTATTTCCACTTCAATTTCACCACTTAATACATATACAATTTCCACCTGAGTATGAAAATGTAAAGGGCAATTCAAATTAACGGAATAGTGACGTTCAAAAATGGGATTATCAACTAAGCTATATAATGACAACATATGACAGACCTCCTTAAGTGCAATATTTGAGAAAATATTGCACTTTTTATAAGAAGAATTATATCAAGTGTTTTGTTATAATACAATCAGATTTAGATAATCATATGATATGTAAGTATGCAATACACAGTATTTTTCAACGAAAGAGGCTGATAGATTTATTGAGTAAATTTATTGAGTTATCCTTTAGTTTGAAGGCTGATAGAAATCGTAAAGATTCAATAATTGAAATGAAATTTAAAGAAGTGGAGATGAAAACATGAAAATTGGTGTTGATTATTATCCAGAGCAGTGGGATAAAAAGAATTGGGTTGAGGATGCGCAACTTATGAGAACAACAGGTGTGAAGATTGTCAGACTTGCTGAATTCGCCTGGTGTAGATTAGAACCTTTTGAGGGAAAATATGATTTTGACTGGTTGGATGAAGCAATAGAGGTATTTAAAAGAAATGACATTAAAGTAGTATTAGGTACTCCAACAAATACACCTCCACTTTGGCTTTTTGATAAATATCCAGATGCAATTCAAGTGAACAAAAATGGAAATCGATCATTTATAGGAATCAGGGGACATAGGTGTTACAATAGTCCATCTTTAAGAAAATTCGCAGGTAATATAATTGAAGAAATGACAAAACATTATGCAAATAATGAGAGTGTTATCGGATGGCAGATTGATAACGAATTGGAAGCAAATCACTGTTGCTGTGAGACTTGCGCAGGAGAATTTAGAAATTGGCTTAAGAATAAATACGGTACACTAGAGAATATGAATACTAGTCACGGTAATGTAGTATGGAGTGGTGAATATACCAGATGGGAACAAATTACTGGACCATTAGGAGATTCTTTACACCTAAACCCATCTTATTTACAGGATTTTAATCGATACGCCTCAGATTCAATGGTAAAATATATCAGATTTCAAAATGAAATTATTAAAAAAAATTGTCCATCACATTTTGTAACTACAAACACCTGGTTTACGGACAATCTTCCTGATTTTTATGATGCATTTGCAGAACTGGATTTCGTATCATATGATAATTATCCAACAACAAAGGTGATAGAAGATCAAGAAGAACTTCACACGCATGCATTTCACTGTGATATGATGCGAGGAATAAAAAAGAAGAGTTTTTGGATTATGGAACAGCTTAGTGGTACTCCTGGCTGTTGGATGCCAATGATGAGAACACCAAAGCCAGGTATGATAAAAGGCTATTCTTTTCAAGCTATCGCAAGAGGAGCAGATAATATTATTCATTTCAGATGGAGAAATGCTAAGATTGGTGCAGAGATGTTTTGGCATGGACTGATTGACCATAGTAATGTTCCCGGTAGAAGATTTTTTGAGTTTAAAGAATTGTGCAATGATGTAAATTCAATTAGTGCAGAACTTAAAGATTCGGTTATAAATAATCAAATCGCAATTTTGTATTCTTCAGAACAGGAATATGCATTTAAGATTCAACCACAGGTAGAAGGAATGTATTATCTGGAACAACTACAGTTATTTCATAAATCGCTGCTTAGTCTTGGAGTAGGTACTGACATTATCAACTGGAGTGAAGATTTACATGGATATAAAGTTGTAATTGCTCCTGCACTATTTATTTGCGATGAACAAGTAACAAAAAATTTATATGAATTTGTCGAAAATGGAGGAACTTTGATTTTAACAAGTCGTACAGGCGTAAAAGACATGAACAATCAATGTGTGATGGATGAGCTGCCAGGAGTATTTAAAAAGTGTGCTGGCATAGTAGTTGAAGAGTATGACCCTATCGGTTCATGCAATCATTCAGTTATAGATCAGGAAGGCAAGCGGTATCTGAACAGAGAATGGTGTGACATAATTAGACCTGTTACGGCAAAAACAATAGCAAACTATGCAGATGATTTCTTTGCCGGGAAGTCAGCTGTGACTGTCAATTCATATGGATTAGGTAAAGTATATTATTTGGGTACGGTTTTTCAGAGTGATTATTACTATAATTTATTAAAAAGAGTGCTGAGAGAAACGGGAATAGAATATTATACTGATTTAGAAACAGGAATAGAGCTTTCTTTACGCCAGAATGAAAGTAGTAAATATTTATTTGTCTTTAACAATAGTAATGAAGAAAAATGTTTCAAAGCTAAAAGTATGGGAGAAAGCATTTTAAAAAAAATGCAGAAAATTCAAAATGTAAAACTTCAGCCATATGGATATGAAATTTTGAAATTTGCGGAATTATAATACATTTACAATCGTTTCTAATAAAAAAATCGGTGTTTGTAAAGATGAGAGCCATGAGTTAGAAAGATGTTTAGACAGCAGAAACTTGATACTAGTTTTTAGAATACGATTTCTTTCAACTCATTGGATAAAATATGGATTTTTAGTAATTAAATTACAAGAGGTTCTTAGAATGTTGAAATTCTAAGAATCCCTTATTTTATATGGGAATAAATAAAAAATAAAAATATGCAATCAAAGCAGTGTTTGAATTTCCAATGGAAAATTTCCATTTTCAAATTTATCTAAAGTCATATTGGTTACAATGATATTTTTTATATCTTTTTTTTCTTTAAAAATATCGCTAAAATAGCTGGTTGGATTAGATAATGCTCCGGTTTCTTTTTGAAAACACAAGTAATCTCCTTCGGGCAATACAATTGTGTCTAAATCACTTTCAACAGGCAGCATTACTTCTAAAAAAACATAACTATTTGTTGAATTACTTAGGTAGTCAATCATTAATCCGACAGGAAATGTAAATGTGGAAATGAATCCCTTATTTTGTGATTCAATAAAAAGTTTAGTGGCTTGTTCTTTAAAATGTTTTTCACTTTTTGATTTTTTCAAAAGTGCACGAACGATATAACGAGTGCCTATATGTTTTGTATAAAAATCATCCTGATTCCGAAAGGCATTATTTGAATTAGCAGTATCTAAAGAAAGTTCAATGCGCTTCAGTGTGTTTTGAATGTTGAAGAATTTTTTCTGTGCAATTCTTTTACCGTCTTCTAATAATTGCATTATATTTAGCGTTCCATCGGTATCCTTATACTTCACAGCTTCTCTAAGCGAAATTCCAAGCTCAAGACATAGAAGTATCGTGTCTAAATCTACTAATTGTTCCATGGTATAGTACCTGTATTTGGTTTCAGGGTCTGTATAAGCAGGTATTAAAGCACCAATTTCTTCATAATAGCGTAAGGATTTACGATTCACATTACGCAATTTTGAAAGTTCACCGATTGTCATAAATCCATCCATAATAACATCCTTTCATAAAAGTACTTGACCTTCCTATAATGGGATAGTTTATCATATCACATGCTAAGGAAAATTGCAGTAAAAAAGGATACTGCAGGCGAAAAACAATTAGAACAAAGAATATCACATGTTTAGGAAAGGAATAAAAGTGCTACTATGAATAAAAAAATGAATAAAAAAGAAAAAATTGAAACCAGACTATTAATCTCTGTTTTCTCAGTTAGTCTGTTGATTTTATGTGGATTGCTGACAGAAACCGCTGTCAATATAGCGTTTCCTACTTTAATGACAGAATTTAAGATAAATGCAACAACAGTGCAGTGGCTTACGACAGGTAAAATGTTAGTGGTTGCAATGATTACGCCATTATCATCTTTTTTCAAAAAGAGGTTTAAAATAAAAAATCTTTTTCTGCTTTCAGGAACTATATTTTTAATAGGCAGCGTTATTGGAGCAGCAGCGATTAACTTTCCAATGTTGATTTTTTCCTGCGTGGTGCAGGGCGTGGGAATTGGACTTGTGCTTCCGCTGGTTTTTAATATTATTTTAGAACAGGCGCCTGCCTCAAAAATTGGAACAGTAATGGGAATTGCATCACTTGTAATTGCGGCAGGACCAGCCTTAGGACCAACGTTTGGAGGAATAGTAGTTAGCTTTTTAAATTGGAGAGCTATTTTTATTATTATGATTCCATTAACACTTTTATCTTTAATAGGTGGTGCGTTAACGATCGCACAAAAGTCTGAAACTGAAAAAATCCCATTAGATTTACTTGGAACCCTATTGGTTATGGTTGGATTTTTCTTTCTGGTGTATGGATCTGTAAATATCGGTAGTTTTTCAGAAAAATCAGGAACTGTAATATTTTCATTTATAATTGGAATTCTGGCAATTTTGGCATTCATTCTTTTTGAAAGAAAGTGTCAAAATCCCTTAGTGCAATTAAATATATTTCGAAATGCAAGATTTAACTGGCACCTCGCAGCATATTTTTCAATGCAGATTACATTTTTAGGGTTTTCGTTTATTTTATCTAACTATCTGCAAATCGTATGTGGGAAAAGTTCATTTGTTACAGGAATGTGCTTGTTGCCAGGTGCAATAGGTCAGGCTGTTCTTTCTCTATGTGGAGGTATGATTCTTGATAAATATGGAGCTAAAAAACCTATTATTTGGGGAAGTGTGCTTGCAATCATAGGTTCGGGTTTATTCTGGATATCAGGATTGTACATGGCGGCAGCAATGGTTGTGATGTTCTATATTATTATGGAAGTTGGCTTAGGTTGTACTTATGGGAATACGATGACCAATGCGTTAAAAAGTATATCAAAAGACTACTATGCGGATGGAAATGCGGTATATAATACATTGAGCCAGTTTGCTGGTTCTTTTGGAACATCGATAGCAGCAGTGATTTTAGCTTTTTCACAGAGTGGAAATGTCAACTCAGATTATATAAAAAATACTGCGCAAGGAGCACATAATGCATTTACATTGTTTTTCATTGTGCTGATTTGCAATTTTGCTTTTCAAGTGATTGCGTTATATAAAAGCGCAAAAAATAAAAGACATAAATCTGAAGTAGTTAAATAAAAGAAAAAATTTGTTATAGTATATATTAAAAAAAGTATTGACCTTCCTATTATGGTATGGGTTATCATATGATGTGAATTAGATTATATAAAAAATCGAAATATGTTAATATTATGATAGCACAGTAAACAGTTCAGATAGGAAGGTGTTGACATGATACTGCCAAGATACTATTTTGAAGGTGATTTTAAACTTTTTGAACATTTGATAGAAAGTTTTAAATTGGAAAAAGTTAATATAAAAAAAGGAAATGAATTGAATTATTTATATCAGCATAAAGCCATTTATATCAAAAGTGGAATGGTTAAATTATCTATCTGTAACGAAGACGGATTTGAGTCCGTTATTATGTTTGCAGGCTCAGGGAGTATCTATCCAGTGACATGCCTTGAGGAACAATTTACAATTGAACAGTTTATGTTGTTGAAAACAGTTGTGGATACTGAAATAATCGTTTTTCCAAAAGAAAAAATATTTGAATTTATCATGAAAAGCAGTGAATTTGCAGTTGCTGCAATCAACTTTAATAGTAAAATAATAAATTCCTTACTAACAAAAAATATATTAGGAAGCTATGAAAATTCTGCGCAGAGTATAAGCTCCTTTTTATATTCTTATATCAAGTATAATCCAAATAATAACAACATTGTGGACTTTACCCAAGAAGAGATTGCGAGTGTTGCAGGAATATCCAGAATGCAGGTCACTCGAATACTAGGATATTTAAGAGAAAGAGGAATTGTGAAAACAGAAAGAGGGAAAGTAATTATTTTGGATATAGAAATGCTTGAAGAGTATTGTGCTGGGATAATAAAAGAAGTTTAGACATTGATGTGCTTCCTATGTTGCAGAAGAAAAGATGGAAATGTGTAATACTTTTTAAAAGGAGGATTTATAAATGAAAAAAATATTTGAACCACTAAAAATTAAAAATTTAGAAGTGAAAAATCGTATTTGTGTTCCACCTATGGTTACAAGGTTTAGCGAAGCAGATACGGGGATTGTTGAAGATGCAACAGTAGAACATTATAGAACAATTGCAAAAGGAATGCCGGGTCTGATCATTCAGGAAGCTACTTGCGTAAATATGGATGGTCGCCTTATGAACTTGCAGCTTGGAATATGGAATGATCATCATGTGGAAGGATTAAAAAAAGTAGTAGAAGCAGTACATCAAGAAGGTTCCGCCATATTTATTCAATTACATCATGCCGGAGTAGTTGGTATTAGCAAAGAACCATTATGCCCAAGTAATTATAGCTATACGGATCAAGATGGAACAATAAAAACAGGACATGAAATGACTATCGAAGAAATAAAAGTAATTCAAAACGATTTTATTCAGGCAGGTATAAGAGCCTTTGCTGCTGGTTATGATGGGATTGAACTTCATGGATGTCATCAATATTTAATGAGTCAGTTCTTAAATAAAAAAGTAAATAGGAGAACAGACAGTTACGGAGAAAAACCCGAAAAATTCGTTCTTGAAATTGTAAAGGAAATAAGAGAAAAGACATCTCCTGATTTTGTAATTGGTATCAGGTTAGGTGGATTTGAACCAACGATTGAAGCTGCAATTTATAATGCTCAGATGCTTGAGCAGGGAGGTATTGATTTCGTTGATATTTCATATGGTTTTTCGATGGAGCAGGAAGTGTTGATTCCAGATGACTATCCATTTATTGACATAATTTATGCGGCAGAAATGATAAAGGCGGCTGTAAATATACCTGTTTTTGCAGCAAATAAAATTACATCGCCTGAAATGGCAGAAGATATTCTGGTGAGAACCAAGGCGGATATGATTGATATCGGGAGAGGATTTATAGTGAATCCTAATTGGATGAAAGATGCCATTGAGGGAAACGATACTGGAAAGTGCCTGCATTGTAAGAGATGTCAGCTTTATGGAGACCCCGATAAATGTCCAGGTAAAATCCTGTTTCAGAGAAATAGAGAAAAGAATATGTAATGTATTGACTGGTAAATCAAGTATGATTTGCCAGTTTTTTTATAATAAGGTTTATTTCATTATAAAAAAACAAAAAGAATATCATTGTGTTTCACATGTTGCAGAATGAAAGGTAAAGATTTGTTAAAATATGAATAGAAAGTAACTAGCAAATATGTTTAAAGCATGAATTGATTTGTAAAGAAGATTAGTGTGAATAATAGTAACGTCACATATCTTGATTAAACGCCTGCCGAAGCAGGAGATAGGAGTTCAAATGAAATTAACAACAGAAAATATTATGGGATTTGTAGAAGTAGCCGCAGATAAATTAGGTGGAAGAGAAAAAATTAAAGGTCTAAAGACTTTACAAATGATCGGGTATGGACAATATGCCTATATGTGGGGAGGTGGCAATATTTCAGCTTCACCAGAAGCACCACAGAAATTTATTGCAGCAAATGATTTGCATAGAAATTGGAATTTTCAGGAAGAAACATTTCAAATGAAAGAACGAAGGAATATGTTGTTTCCCTTTGCTTCTGAGTTTGGACATTCATTCTTTCCGAATAATCTAGTATTGGATGGAGAGATTGCCTACGACATTTTACCAGATGGAAAAATGAACCGAGTTGCAGAATTTGTTCAAAACCCACTAATGGCTGATGGAAGAAGAATCAGAAAATTATGGTCACTAACAAACCCAGTGGTAGTATTACATGAGATTTTAAATGATAAATTAGCAATCACAAGTGTGAAAGAATTGGAAAACGTTGTAGAAATAGGATTATCTGCACAATTTGGAGACAAGATAGTATTTGTCATAGATAAAGATACAAATATTCCCCTAAGCGTACAATGGAATACAGCGCAGACGAACCTTGGAGAAATCGTATTTACTACAACGTTTACAGGATATATGCCATTTGCTGAATTACGCCTTCCTATGGGATACAGTACAAAAATGGATTTTAGAGATATTGTATATTTTAAAATTTATGTAGATGGCTACAAGGTAAACGAAGAATCCGAAAGTTTAAAAGCACCTGAACAGATTGTAAATACAGAAGTTCCATTAGAGTTTCTTCCTCCGCTGGAAGTTGAAAAAATGGAAGATAGTGTATGGAGAATTCGTGGGATTGGAGGAACAACGGTAATTGAATTTGAAGACCACCTAACTTTATTTGAATTATACTGGAATCAAATGCAAGCAAAATCAATTATTGAAATGGCGAATACACTTGTACCAGGGAAAAAGGTAACAGAACTAATCATATCACATTATCATTTTGATCATACGGGAGGATTTAGAGCAGCAGTAGCGGCAGGGCTTCGTATTTATGCAAATCGTGAAAATGAAATGATTTTAAGAGAACTAGCAGAGAGAGAAACACCTGATTTTGAGGATGTAATTACATCCGAGGTGAATCGTAAATTCGAATTTGTTCCAGTTGATGAGCATTTGAGATTAAGTGACAATAGGATGACTTTAGATATTTATCGAGTAATTTCTAATAATCATATGGCAGATGCAGTATTTGCATATCTTCCTGATAAAAAAATATTTATGGATAGTGATATTGCGACACCAGCGTACGATTGGCAATTATGGCCAGATAGTTACTTAGATAATATTGATAAATATGAATTACAGGTAGAAAAAGTAACAACAGTGCACGAAAAAGTGATGACACACAAAGAGGTGCTAGAATTTATTGAAGGTGGAACTCACAGATCAAAGGAACGTAGTGACAAGTATGTGGAAATGAATGAATATCTTCCTGGATTTCCGGTATTTAGAACACGAAATGATTGATAGAAAAGGATTTATAAATGCTTAAGAGAAATCGGAACAAAATAAGCCCACTGATTACTCCATTTCTTATGAGTCTAATGATGAGTGTTATTAATGCAATAATTTATCAAGGAGTGTCGGTGGAAAATTTAATTGTAGTTGTTACAAAGAAATGGCCAATTATGATGGTTTCTGCAATTATCATTTCACAAGTGATTATTATTCCATTTGTGAATGTAGTAGTAAATATCGTTACAAAGCGTCTGGAATCAAAATTAATAATATTATTAAAATCGGTACTTATTGTATTGGGTATGTCGGGATGCATGACGTTATTAAAACTAATAATAATAGAAGTTCCATGGCATGAATTTTTATATGCCTGGTTAAGCAGATGGCCAGTTAATTTTATTATCGCTTTTATATTACAAATATTAGTAGCTGGGCCTTTGTGGCAAAAAGGAATAAACTCAACTTTTTTGACAGGTACAAATTTTATTCATTTTTTTGAACATTTCATCAAATTTTTTAGTTCTTATATATATATAATGTCCCATAATAAGAATCAGAAGTCCAAATCCCACCCAAACGCCTGCCAATGTATTATAAACGGCTAAAATTTGCTGTTTTATTGGAAAATAAAACTCCATTATATTATACTATAATCAGAAACCATAGGAAAGAGGTAAACAAAAGGTGAGAATCAAACGAATTAAATACTCGGTGCAGTTGAAATAATCTGATAGCAGATTGTACCGGGATGAATGAATTTGTTATCAGTTCACTGCACTGTCTTTATCAGAAAAAATATAGATAAGGAGCAGAAAGTATGAACAGAGAAGAACTATTATTAAAATGGAAAGAGGAAGAAGCATATGGCTTTTACGGATGGGATTTTACTCATTTAGATGGTAGATGGGAATCCGAAAGTTTACCGTGGGACTATAAGACAATCATTTCAGCATTCTTGAAAAAAACAGATAACTTACTTGATATGGGAACTGGAGGAGGAGAATTTCTATTATCGCTGAATCATCCCTATCGAAATACATATGTAACGGAAGCTTACGAACCCAATGTTAGATTATGCAGAAAAAATCTTGAACCAATTGGAATAACGGTAGCACATATCACGAAAGATAGCTGTTTGCCGTTTCAAGATGAAATGTTTGATGTAATAATTAACCGGCATGAATCGTTTGATATAGATGAAGTAAAGCGAATTCTAAAAAAGAATGGAATTTTTATAACACAGCAGGTTGGCGGAAAAAATGATTCTGATTTATCAGAACGTCTTTGCTCTCATTTTAGACCACAATTTCCAGAGCATGATTTAAACTTTAATAAGAAATTAATTGAAAAAACAGAGTTTAAGATTCTGCAGAAAAACGAATTTTTTGGAAAAGTCAAATTTTATGATGTAGGTGCGCTTGTATATTTTGCAAAAATTATTCCTTGGGAATTTCCGGGTTTTCAAGTGGAAAGCGCTCAAAAGATATTATTTCAATTGCAAAGAGAAGTAGATGATATCGGGTATATAAAAGGAACTGAGCATAGATTTTTTATAGTAGCTCAAAAAAAATAAATTCAGATTACAATATAAAAAGACTGGAATTAGTCCATTTCGGATTTAATCCTGGTCTTTTATTATTTGAGAGATTCACAAACCAGCAAGGAAGGTATAATAAAAAAAGGAAATTTTGGAAGATGAAAATTTTACCCGGTTTGATGATTATTATCACGATAATTTTTGGGAGATATCTGATAAAATTCATAAAATTTATGATAGAAAAAATTCAGATTTTTATATCCACATTCCAGTGCAATTTTATGAATAGGCAAGTCACTATTAATCAAATAAAAGGTGGCAAGCTTCATTCGATATTCATTTACTAATGATTTAAAAGTTCGTCCAGTAGCGTGTTTCACAGCTCTGGATAAATAATTTGGATGAAAATGATATTCATTTGCAACACCTTTAAGTGTACAGTCGACGCAATGGTCTTTGATATAGTTTAATATTTCTGTGATGTGAATTTTGTTAGAAGTCTTATATTCGTTTTCTATCGTTGTTTGATAGCAGCGTACAAGTTCGATAAAAAGTAATTGCATATAATTATCAATAGCTTCTCGGGAACATATTCCTGGTTCCAGATATTCACAGTATGCATTTTCGAAAAGTTCTTTTGCCAAAGGATTTTCTGCTGTATGAAAAAGCATATATTGATTATGCTCATTGCTTTGATTGAGCGCTTGAAATAAAAATCTTGCAATGGGACCACTTTCGGATAACTTTACCAACAATGAATTGGAAAAATACTGCAAATCCATAATTGCATTTAAGATAATATCTTCATCTGAATTGGTATATAATGTGTGAACTACACCACTATCCATAATACAAAAATCGCCTGCATTAAGTAAAATTTCCTGACCATTAATTAGCGCTCTTGCACTACCAGAGTAGATAAAATTCATTTCAATATATTCATGACGATGTAATGGTACGAGAGAATATCGGCTTTGCCTGTTAAAAAAGATATTATTACTTAATTTATAAGTTTTATCAATGAAATTTGAATGATAATCTCGAAATTGGAGTCCTGCTTCGGTTGGATCAAACGATATCATTCTAAAATGATAAATGCCATCTTGTAAGTCTTGCGATTGTTGAAAGAGTCTGCTAATGATGTTCGGATTTTTTTTATAGTTTATTTCTTTATTGGTCAATGGAGTTACCAATTTTTCGAATTGATTTCTATACATATTGTACATCCTTTCAAAATATAGGTTAAGTTTTGCCAGTGCATAAGTTTCATTTTGAGATTATATATATAAGAAAAAACAAGTAGAATTACAATGTAATGGTCAAATTATACAATTTGACTTTGAAACAGTCAATATATATAGTGAATTTGGTGAAGGAGATTGTACTATGGGAAAAAAAGATTATACGGAACTGGCAAAACTAGTTGTAGAAAAAGTAGGGGGAAAGGATAATATTGTCAGTGTGACAAATTGTATGACACGTTTACGTTTTGTTTTAAAAGACGATATGATACCAAAAGAAGAAGAGGTAAAATCCATTTCTGGTGTTATGGGGGTCATGAATAAGGGTGGTCAATACCAGATTATCATTGGAACACACGTGAATGAGGTGCTAGTTTTTGTACAAAAAGAACTTGGAATGACAGAGCTGGATGTCATGTCAGAGGGAAAAGCAAAAGCAGATTCGATGAAGCTTGTAAAAAAAGATAGCTTATTCAATCGTTTTGTAAAAACCATATCTGGGTGTATTTTGCCAGCAATAGGACCGCTTGTTGCAAGTGGAATTATAAAAGGAGTTTTAACGATATTTATAACATTTGGGCTTTTGGCAAAAACAGATGGTACGTATCTGATTTTATATGCAACCTCAAATGCATTACTATATTTCTTCCCGATTATTTTGGGATTTAGTTCTTCAAAAGTGTTTGGAATGAATCAATATGTTGGCGCTGCTATTGGTGGAGCTCTTTTATATCCAGATTTGTTGACACTGGTCGGTGGTAAAACACACATTACCTTTTTCCATATTCCAGTTCAATTAATCAATTATTCTCAAACAATTTTACCAATTCTTGTAGCATGCTGGTTTGCAGCAAAAGTGGAAAAATTATGTAAGAAAATAATTCCACAAATGATTCAGCTTATGTTTGTACCTTGTATTACAATGGTAATCACAGTTCCTATTACATTTTTAGTAATTGGACCAGTTATGAATTTTGTATCAAGTATTTTATCTGGCGCAGTAGTAGGATTGTTCAATGTGTGCCCTCCATTGGCAGGAATTATTTTAGGAGCTTTCTGGCAGGTTATCGTATTAACAGGCTTACATGGTGCATTTATCCCTGTATTAATGAATAATTTATTTACACTTGGAAGTGATCCGATAAATGCAGTTCTTGGAATTACCGTTTGGTCTTTAGGCGGAGTATCATTAGGATATGCATTAAAGATGAAAGATAAAGAGAAAAAGGCATTGGGATTTAGTAATTTAGCTTCTTGTATGTGCGGAGTAACAGAACCTACCATTTATTCTATTGCACTTCCACAATTTAAAAACTTCGTTTGTGCATTTGTAGGAGGTGGCGTAGGAGGAGGAATTTTAGCTACATTAGGTGGTAAATTATATTCACTTGCCGGAGATGGATTATTTCGTATTCCAGGTATGATTAACCCCAAAGGATTAGATATTAGTTTTTATGGATTTTTGATTTCTGCAGGTATTGCATTTATCATATCTGCAATTGGAGCATTTATTGTGAATAAAGCAGAGTAATCTGCCAAAATTGATAGAATCAAGAGCGGTAGAATCCCTACCGCTTTTGGTATTAATGTAATAAGTGGAAACAGACAATATTCATTTTAGTGTGAATGATAGGAGAAGTATGGAAAAATTGCAAAAAGTACTCGAAAATAAATACGAAAACTATTTATTCCCTTTCTTTTGGCAACATGGCGAATCAAAGGAAATATTGGAAGAATATATGGAACAAATCGCAAATTGCGGGATGAAAGCAGCGTGCATTGAAGCACGTCCACATCCTGATTTTGTGGGTGAAAAATGGTGGGAAGATTTAAATATCCTGATTCAAAAAGCGAAAACATATAATATGAAACTGTGGATACTGGATGATTCTCATTTTCCAACTGGTTATGCGAATGGTGAGATCAAGAAGCATTATCCAGAGTTGAAAAAATGGTATTTGGACATGAGACGTTTTGATTTAGCAGGACCGATTGAAAATGCAAAAGTAAATATGAAATTTTTGAAAGGAAGACCATGGGAGAAACCGGCAGATGCAAAAGACGAGCCGATCATTGGCATTTATGCTGCAAAAAGCGACACGAATCGAACCAAAGCTGGAGATCCAATTTTAGCAGATGCATTAATAGAAATCACAAAACATTATTCCAATGGGATACTTACCTGGGATATACCAAAAGGAAATTGGAGTGTTTTTGTTATGTTTGCAACACGTAGGGGAGGAGAAGAGGCGACAAGTGATTATTTAAATCCTTTGGTAAAAGAAGCTACTCAGGTTTTAATTGATTCAGTGTATGAACCACATTTTAAACATTTCAAAAATGAATTTGGAAAGACAATCGTAGGATTTTTTTCGGATGAACCACGGTTTGGAAACAAAAAAGGTACAGATGCATCTATTGGACGTGTGGAAATGGTATTACCTTGGAGATTAGGCTTAGAAGACGAGCTTGGTTTTGAAAAGAAATACCTTCCTCTTTTATTTATACCAGCACATGAAGAAGAAGTAGAAATTCGTTTTATATATATGGATAAAATAACAAAATTATATCAGGAAAATTTCACAAAAGTTCTATCCGACTGGTGTCATGCACATAGCGTTTATTACTTAGGGCATAATATTGAAGATAATGGGGCACATGCACGTCTTGGATATGGTACTGGACATTATTTCAGAGGGCAGGCTACGCAGGATTTTTCTGGTATTGATGTCATTGGTGGACAATTAATTCCAGGACAACCATATCATCACGATGCGTTTTCCACAGGAGGAAGCAATGGAGAATTTTATCATTTTGCTTTGGCGAAATTAGGTTCTTCTCTTGCACATCTGGATGAGAAGAAAAAGGGAAGAGCCATGTGCGAAGCATATGGAGCATATGGATGGAACGAAGGACTGAAACTTATGAAATGGATTACGGATCATCTAATCGTAAGAGGAATTAATTATATCGTTCCACATGCATTTAATCCGAAAGAGTTCCCAGATTGGGACTGCCCACCGCACTTTTATGCACATGGAAATAATCCTCAATTTCGCTATTTCTCAGTATTTACAGCATATGCCAACCGTTTACTGGAATTATTCTGTGATGGCATACATCATGCGCCAGTGGCAGTCTTATATCCAGCCGAAAATGAATGGATGGGGGAATATATGCCAATAGAGCAGGTAATACGTGAATTGACTGAAGCACAAATAGATTGCGATATTGTTCCAATGGACTATCTCCCAAAGTCAGAGGTGAAAAATCAAGAACTTTTGATAGCAAAAGAGAAATTTCAAATATTAGTGATTCCTTATGGAGCATATATTCCGCTTGAAACTTTGCAGCGGATACTGGATTTTGCCAAAAATGGTTTGAAAATAATATTTGTGGATAATTATCCAAGCAAATCAATTCCAGAAAACAAAGATTTGCTGGAGGAAATAAAGAATCACAGTGAAAGTGTGCAACTTTTAGAATTAGCCAAGGCGTGCGAACATGTTCGTGAAATTCAATTAGAAATACCTTTTACAGATGCAGTTTATTATCATTATGAGCAGGGTGAAACTCATTACTATATGATATTCAACGAAAGTGTTAGTGAGGAACTTTGTGGCAACGTTATGCTACCAGTACATAACTATTATTATGAATATGATGCGTTTTCAAATAAGCTGTATGAAACAGATTTGAATCTTCATTTAGTACCATATGAATCAACAGTGATCGTTGGAACAAGAACACCGTTGCCAGCAAAAATAAAATATAATGTAAAAGATATGAAGGCGGAAAAATTACATCTGAATTGGAAGGTGTCATACGCAAGTGCAAAAGAGTATCCAGAATTTAAAGCCATTGGAGAATTAAAGGAATGTAAGGATATTCGTCTACTTGAAAGTATGGATTCTAAAACAGGAACGGTGAAATACGAAGCATATTTAAAAAATATAGAGGTGAATAAACAAGTAATATTGGAATTAGAACATGCATGGGAAGTAGCGGAAGTGTTTGTAAATCGTAAATCTGCAGGGGTAAAAATTGCACCACCATATCGGTTTGATGTGACTTCTTTATTAAAGGATGAGATTAACAAAATTGAAATTGAAGTGACAAATACATTAGGAAATCAATTAAGAGATGGCATATCGCAATATTTGGTAATTGAACCATTTGGAATTACAGGAGATGTGATTTTATATACATAAAGCAGAGTAACAAATAAAGAGTTAACGGATTGGATAGGATACGCTTGCTTTATAATGAATTTCATAAGAACACACTAATGCTTGCCAGGGAAAATACTTCCTTGACAAGCATTTTTTTAATTGAATTAGCTTTTTTATAAGTGTAAAATTTTGTATTCTTTTTTTTATAAGTATAAAATCCTACATTTCTTTTTAATGTGACGAATCTCTCACCAAAAAGTCACGAAGATGTAAGCGGAAGGGTTTACGATATAAAAAAAAGGAGTGAAATAACATATATGAAAATCAGTATTAAAAATGTAAGTATGACATACCCAACAGGAAAAAAGGCACTAAACAACCTGAATCTGGAAGTGAACAGCCCGAATTTTATAGGACTTTTAGGTCCGAATGGCGCGGGAAAAAGTACTTTTATGAAACTACTGGTATCGAAGATAATACCGACAAGCGGAGAAATAAAAGTGGATGGCAAATCCATTCAGGATCATGAAAAAGAACTTAAAAAACAGTTAGGTTATTTACCACAGAGTTTTGGACTATATGATGAATTAACCGTGTACGAGTTTTTGGATTATATGTGTGCATTAAAAGAAATTAAAAGCAATGTGAAAAAAATAATCAGACAGGCAATAGAACAAACGAATTTACAGGAAAAAAGAAACTTTAAAATCAAAACACTTTCGGGCGGTCAGAGGCAGCGTGTTGGTATAGCACAGGTATTACTCGGGAATCCCGAGCTTGTCATTTTAGATGAACCTACGGTTGGACTTGATCCGGAAGAAAGAATTAAGTTTAGAAATATATTTTCACAGACAGCAAATGACAAAATCGTGTTACTTTCCACACATATCATTGATGATATACAAGCCATTTGCAATAGAATTATTATCATGAATAACGGTACAATTTTATTTGATGGAACATCGCCGGATTTAATAAAAGCAGTACATGGACATGTTGGTTTTCTGGAAGAAAAAGATAACGAAGCTTTAGAAAAAAGAATTGGTGGTAAGTATATTATTACATCCAAATTATTTACCGCAAATGGCATCTCCTGCCGCGTCATTGGAAAAGAAATAGAAAATTCCATCCCACGAATAGAAGCCAGCCTCGAAGATGCCTACACATATGTCATACACAATGGAGGTATCCATTAAATGAGAAACACATTTTTGATCTATGAAACAAAACGGATTCTAAAATCCAGATTTACGCAGATCATCCTGTTGCTGGCAGCAGTGTTTCCATTGATTGGTGCACTCATTTCGCCGTATATAAGTGAAAATATCAGAAGTTTGGTATTTGGAATAAATAGCGAAACTCTATTGTCTCAAACGATACTTTTTCCAGCCAAAGTAGGTGCAGTATTTTCGACATTTGCATTTATGGCACTGACCGTCTTTGAGTTTGACAAAATACTTAGATTCAGAGTCAGTGATATCATGGAACCAATATCAAGTTCCATAAAAATAACAATAACGAAAATGGCAGGTCTACTGTGCGCAGGTCTTATTTCAACGGTCAGTTCCATGATCCTTATGACACCGTACAATATCGTTTGCATTGGGAGTATGGCTGATTTTGGCTGTTTCTTGCTCAGCTACTTTTTGATAATTTTTGGTTCGATTGTGCTGACAATTCTGATGACTGCAGGATTTTATCTAATATTTAGAAGCGTTAATATAACCTGTATTATCATGTTTTTAGCAGTACTCTTTAGTTTTCTGGCAGGAACGATGGATTATCAATATATGTGGGTTCAGACAGGCGCCAGTGGATTATCTGAGAATTTCGGAAACGGGAATATTGTTTTAGGAATGTTCTGGAACCGTTTGTTTGGTTTATGTGTAGCGATGTCGATATTTTTATTCGGCATGCTTTGTGACAGATGCTATGAAAAAGGATTCTTTCATTCATTTTTCCTAAATGCGAAAAAACATAAAGTGCTTCCAGTTTGCTTTTTACTTTCGCTTTTTGGAGTGTTTTTTGTTTTTCATCAAGAACCGATTTTTAAATCCATTTCGATTAACGATCTTTCTTCTATTTTGATTAACGGTAAAAAAGAAACACCAGTAAACGCCAATGTCATAGGAACTTCGGATATACTTTTAAATCTTAAAATAGAAAATGACAAAGATTATGCAACCGGATCGTATGTTCAGAAATTGCAAAATGCTACAGATAAGTCTCAAAAAATATATTTTGAAATAGCAGATGGCTATCGTATAAATAAAATTAAATTAGACAACACAGAAATTAGAGCTACACAGGTTTCTCCAGAGACTTTAAGCAGTGCAAGACTAAATCAGGTATTTGAAATAAATATACCAAAAAACACGAATGCAAAGCTAAATATAAGATATTCAGGGTCACCAAAAACAGTTAGTGTAAATAAAGATTTTTCTGCGGGAATCAGCAAAAATTATGTGAACTTTGGGCATGACACAGACATTTCGCCTGTTGTATGTGTGGATCAAAAAGATAGTAAGATGGAGGGAACAATAAAAGCAGATTCCAAATTTACAATCATAACACAGGGAGTTAAAAACAATAAAATTTCAGAAAAAAATGGTTTTGCGACTTGGAACTTTTCCTGCGAAAAGCAAAGTGACTTAACTTTGACAGCAGGACAATATGGAATATTTGAAAGAAATGTAAAAGGTACAGATGTGCAGTTTTTCTATCCATTGGCAGCGAGCAGGGAATTTAAATCCAGAGGAAATGACACGCTTGATATATTTTCCTTTTTTTCGGAAAAATTTGGACCACTAGGCACTGAGGACTTAAAAGTAGTTGTAACATCGGGTGTACATGGAGGAACTGGAATTGAATCCGGAAATATTTCTTATATTGCAGAAGACTGCTTAAGAAAAAAAGCAAACATGGATTCATCACAGGCATCAGCTTCTGACACATTTGCATTACTGACACATGAGATTGCGCATCAATGGTGGGGCGGTGGAATCGATGCTTCAAATGAAATCAGCACAAACCAGATGGATAAAGCTCACGATGAATGGTCAAATGAAGCGTTTGCAGATTTTAGTGCGTATTTGTTTTTGAAAGATAAATTTGGAAATGATTATGCGAAAACTTTATTATTGAAAAAATGGGAAGAAGGAACAAAAGAATTAAATCGTAATTTTTATCGACGAAATCCGGAATATATGAGCAGATTATCCGTGATTCCAAAATACAATGTTTCATTACTTTTAAGAGGGAATAAAACGTATGCACTTGGACCACTCACTGTTTACAATATTTATCATCACATAGGGGAAGATAAGTATTTTGATTCTATGAAAGTAATTTACAATGAATATTATAACAAAAAAGATAAAAAACTATCTTTTTCTGATTTCCTAAATATTACTGGTGTCACAGAGGAGGTAGCTGTCAATGAATCTAAAAATTCTTAAATATGAACTGAAAAGAATTATTTTTTCAAAAATGTTTGTGGTAACATTTATAATTGCACTTCTTTTTTCCTTAATTGATCTTTATACAGAAATAATACAAGGCGTTTCTGGTACGGCACCATTTTCTCCATGGAGTTATTGTAAGTTTTTGTGTGACATAAATACGATGCTGCTAATCATTCTAATGCTTTCCTGCACAGGACTTTTTTCTCGAAACGAACAAAGAGTAAGAGAAATTACATCATGTACCTCATTACCTCAGAAAAAGTATCTGGCGACAAAAAAAATTGCATTATTTATTTCGTACTTAATAATTGCAATAAGCTGCATTTTAATAAGCCTGGTATTTTACAGGACGACCTTTCATTTTACAAATTTTCAGAACTTTTTTATACCAATTTTCATCATACTATTACCAACCTTTCTGTTTGTTTTTGGAACGAGTTTATTCCTTGGTAGTAAAAATCAAACGTTACTTTACGCTTGGATACCAATTGTTTTGATTTTGTCTTTTGTAAGCGTTCACAGCACACCGTTTCTTGATATTTTCGCCAAAGGCTATGTAACTTATATGCCTACCGTTTTGCCAGTGGATCGTTTGGGTGAACCCGTTTTTCACTTGTCTTTTGATTTTATCATGAGTAGGCTGCTATTTACATTGACAGGTGTGGTTTTCTTTCAAAAACTTTCAACAAAACAAAAAGTACCAAACAGATCCCAAAAGCATAAAAAGCATAAAAAGGTGTAAAAGCTTACGAAAAAACAGAGGAAATAAAAATGGTGATTGAGACATTATGTGAGGAAGCTATTTTGCGAATATAAGGTTACTGATACAGGATAATCATGCTATAATTCAGTAGTAAAGAAAACTTCTATATTCATATAGAAATCAATTATTAAGATGAATTTTATAATGTGCAGAAATAAGTTATAAGAAATAGAAACGAGCAGAAAAGGAGGGTGAAGATAAATGAAACGGATATTTTTGGTCGAAGACGATAAGGCAATCGCCAAAAATCTTGTGCTTTTACTCCAAACAGAAGGATTTCGTGTTACGCATGCTGCTACAAGAAGTGAAGCTATTGAGGTGTTGGAAGGGAATAAATTTGACTTAGCGTTAATTGATATTTCTTTGCCTGATGGAAATGGCTTTATGGTTTGTACACAAATCAAAGAGGCACAGGACATTCCCGTTATTTTTCTGACCGCTTTTGGTGATGAGGCAAGTGTTGTTACAGGACTTAACATGGGAGCCGATGACTATATTACGAAGCCTTTCCGTCCGCGTGAACTGATTGCGCGGATTGGAACTGCTTTGCGAAAAAGCGGGCGGGCTCCATCGGCGTTTGAAATTTGCGGGCTTCATGTTGATACAGCAAGCAGCGTTGTGAAAAAAAATGGTAGCGAGGTTTTTCTTTCGGCTTTAGAATATCGCTTGTTGCTTGTCTTTATTAGTAACCCGAAAAGCATTATTACAAGAAGTAAGCTGTTGGATGAATTATGGGATGCAGCAGGTGAGTTTGTTAATGATAATACATTGACTGTGTATATCAAACGGTTGCGTGAGAAGATAGAAAACGATCCAGCGAGTCCGCAAATCATTCTGACGGTTCGTGGAACGGGATATCGATTGGGGGAAACGTATGCTGCGCAATAGAGAGTTTCGGCAATTTGCAATTTTGTTCTCCTTCATGACAGCAGTAGCTGTAATTGCTGGATTTTTAATCAATATAGCGGCAGGAATTCTTGTCATTGTTTGTGTCATGGTTTTTGGCACAGCTTTTTTTGTATTTACAAAAAACCGGTACAAAAGCATTGCACAGATTTCAAATCAGATTGACCTTGTACTTCATAACGAAGATCATTTGTTTATTGGGGAATCTGATGAGGGAGAACTTTCTATTTTGCAAAGCGAGATAACAAAGATGACACTGCGCATTCGGGAACAAAATGACATCCTGAAAAAGGAAAAAGAACATCTTGCTGATTCACTGGCTGATATAGCCCATCAACTTCGTACCCCGCTTACCTCAATAAATCTTATTCTGTCCTTATTAGAGAATAATCCAGACGAAAATGAACGCAAAGCATTGATGCGGGAAACAGAGGAACTACTTTTGCGTATGGATTGGCTGATTACTTCTTTGTTAAAAATATCTCGTCTGGATGCTGGTATTGTACAGTTTCAAAGCGAGCAGATAGATGTAAACAATCTGATACATGTAGCAACTCGTCCATTTTTAATTTCAATGGAATTACACGATATAAATCTGCAAATGAAAGCACCGGAAGGTACGATGATTCAAGGAGATTTGGGATGGATTTCAGAGGCAATTCAAAACATACTGAAAAATTGTATAGAAAGTACAGGCGAGAAAGGGAAAATTGAAATTGTCTGTACCGACAATCCGATTTTTACAGAGATTGTTATCCATGATAGTGGTGCAGGTTTTGAAAAAGAAGATTTATCTTCCCTGTTTGACCGGTTCTATCGTGGGAAAAATCCAAATGCTACCGGATATGGAATCGGACTGGCGCTTTGTAAGATGATTATTACAAGGCAGGGCGGAACAATTGCTGCAAAAAATCATCCGCAAGGTGGTGCCATGTTTACCATTCATTTTCTAAAGTGACAATTCTCTCACCAAAAAGTCACGAAGATGTAAGTGGAAAGATCTATTATATGGCTAAGTAAGGAGAAAGGAGACTCATATAATGGAGTTTTTAAAAGTTGAAAAGCTATGCAAGGTCTATGGCAAGGGCGAAAATCAGGTTACTGCGCTTGACCAGGTTTCGCTTAAAATAGAAAAGGGAGAGTTCACCGCAATCATTGGTCCTTCTGGTTCGGGTAAATCAACACTGCTCCATATTATCGGTGGGGTGGACATACCAACTAGTGGAAAAGTGTATCTGGAGGGTCAGGATGTATATGCAAAAAGCAATGAAACGCTTGCCATATTCCGCAGACGGCAGGTAGGACTGATTTATCAGTTTCATAACCTGATTCCTACGTTAAATGTGGTGGAAAATATTACGTTGCCGATTTTAATGGACAAGCGAAAGGTGAATGAGGAACGGTTAAATGATTTGCTAGAACTGCTTGGGCTAAAAGACCGCAGAACGCATTTACCGAATCAGCTTTCAGGAGGTCAGCAACAGCGTGTTTCCATAGGCCGTGCATTAATGAATGCGCCAGCAGTTATGCTTGCAGACGAACCGACTGGTAGCCTGGATAGTCAGAACGGACATGAAATTATTAAGTTGCTGAAAGCAAGTAATAAAAAATATGGACAGACCCTTATCCTTGTAACGCATGACGAAAATATCGCCTTGCAGGCAGACCGCATTATTAGCATATCCGATGGAAAAGTTGCGCGGGATGAAAGGGTGAGACCATGAATATTTTTAATAAAGTTACTCTGCAAGGGATGAAAAAGAGTCGTACACGAACAATTGTAACGATTATAGGAGTTATCCTATCTGCAGCTATGATTACAGCAGTGGCAACTTTTGCGATATCCCTGCAAAATTATATGGTAAAAGGTGCAACTCAAAAATATGGTAATTGGCAGGTTGGTTTTTTAGATGTTGATTCTGCTTTTATAAAGGAGCAAATGCATGATGGTAAGGTAGCAAAAGCGGCAACCTTTGAAGATGTCGGATATGCAACACTGGATGGCGGTACAAATCCAAACAAACCGTATTTATTTGTAGCTGGATATAGCAAACAAGCCTTTGATACATTGCCGGTAACTTTAGTTTCAGGAAGATTGCCCCAAAATAGTGGAGAGGTTTTAGTTCCAGCACACGTCGAGACCAATGGAGGCGTGAAATTTTCGGTAGGAGACACCCTTACGCTTAGTGTTGGAAACCGTATGGATGGAAAGAAAAAGCTCAGTCAGCATGACGCATACATTTCTGGAAAAGAAACGCTTGTGCCAAAAACGAAGAAAGCATACACGGTTGTTGGAATCTGCGAACGACCTTCCGTTGAAGAATATCAGGCACCTGGATATACATTGATTACAACAGCAGATGCTACAGACAAGTCAGATGATTTCAGCCTGTTTGTTGCACTGAAAAATCCCAGACAGGTTCATGCATATGCAGCAGACACAGGCAAAGGACATGCGTACACCTTAAATGATAATGTGTTGCGCTTTATGGGCTTATCAGATGATAATATATTCAATATGTATTTATACTCGGTTGCTGGCATAGTGCTGTTCATCATCATGGTAGGTTCGATTTTTCTGATTTATAATTCTTTCAACATATCGCTGAATGAACGGACACATCAGTTTGGGATTCTTTCATCGGTGGGTGCTACAGCAAAGCAACTGCGAAATTCCGTACTATTTGAAGGACTTTGCATTGGTGCAGTCGGCATACCACTTGGAATGATTGTTGGCATAGGCAGTACCAGCATTGTGATATTGGTTGTTGCAGGGAATTTTGATAATATTTTCTACAAAGTCCCATTAACCTTGACAATATCTCCATTGGCAATTATCCTTGCGGCGGTTGTCAGTATGGTTACAATTTTGATTTCAGCTTATATTCCAGCCAAAAAAGCTGCAGATACTCCCGTAATGGAGAGTATTCGCCAGACAAATGAGGTCAGAATTGATTCAAAAGCTGTGAAAACTTCAAAAATTGCAGAACGTATTCTGGGATTAGAAGGCACGCTTGCGTTAAAGAATTTTAAAAGAAACAAAAAACGTTATCGCAGCATTGTGTTATCTCTTGTTTTAAGTGTTGTACTATTTGTATCAGCAAGTGCATTTGGAAAGGATTTAAAAGAGGTAGCCAAACATTCCGTCGTAGACATGGATGATGATATCATTTTTACCACACAAAATATGAACGAGAGCGAATGGCTCACACTTTACGATAAACTTAAAACTGCAGATGGGGTGTATAAAAGTTCATATCAGGAGGTTCTTTCGTATTCATGTGCAGTTAAGGCCAGTAATTTTTCCGGCAAATACCGAAAATATGATAGTTATGCGTTACCAGATAAAACCATAAATCTACCAGTGGACATTCAGTTTATTGAAGACAATGAGTATCTGCGATTTATCAAAAGTCAGGGGTTGTCGGTAAAGGAATATACAGGGCAGAATGCGAAGATGGTTGCAGTTGCAAAAAAAAGGATTGTTAAAAATGACGCGCCGAGTGAAATATTTAATATGTTCTCAAGTCCATCCATGACAGTTCGTGTTACTCCAAAAATAAATGACAAGTCAGACACACAACAAGAGCAAAGTATAAATCTCACGTTTGTCAATACATATCCAATAGATCCACCTGAAACGCAATCTTTAAAGCAGAATTCAGATGTTTTTATGGTGATTGCGCCTTATTCACAAATAAAGAAATTTGCATCTCCTTTGACTCAGAGCAATATAGGTCTTGCATTTCGGTCAACGAGCCCATCGAAATCAGTAGCGGAAATGGAAAAAATGATCCAAAGTGTGGGAATTACATCTAAGTATACATTATACAATGTAGCTAAGATACTAGAACAGAATCGCAATATAATATTTGTTGTTCATTTGTTTACATATGTTTTTTCTATTATGATTACGCTGATAGCGATTGCAAATGTATTTAATACGATTTCTACAAATATTAAATTGCGAAGGCGGGAACTTGCCATGCTTCGTTCTGTAGGAATGTCAGACCGCAACTTTCAAAAGATGATGAATTTTGAGTGCATTTTTTATGGAATGCGGGCGCTGTTATTTGGAATTCCAATAGCAACAATCGTTTCCTGGCTTATTTATAGAGTTGGTGGAGCAGATATTGATTTCATATTCCCATGGGGCAGCATGGTTATTAGTATATTCGGTGTATTCTTTGTGGTTTTTATTACAATGCTTTATTCCATTAGCAAGATAAAAAAAGAAAATATTATTGATGCGCTTAGGGATGACTTGGACTAGTTTTAAAATATTTTTTCTCATTAACAAAACAGAAACAAATATACGGATAGCGAGTGAAAAAGCTGTATTCCATACAAAATGAATTTACTTTTGCAGATATTTCAGAAATGAGTTTGCATTTGCAGATATTTCAGTTTTCAAAAATGATAAAGTATGATACAATCAAAAATCAGAATTGTATTTGTATTTCTTAATATAAGTATAATAATTGATCGAGAAGGAGTCCATTATGAATTGTCCAATCTAGAAGTATACAAAAATAGAACATGGTTTAGACATAGTTAAGTGAAACTTAGCTTTATTTTTGTATACTTGAAAAGGATAAAACATAATGAAAATTAAAAAGAATATTATAATAATGTATGCCATTACTTTCTTACAGGGAATGGTGTTTTATGGTGCTGTCGCGACTTTATATCGTCAGGCAGTAGGAGTAAGTGTATTTCAGATTACGATTATTGAAAGTATTTCATTGGCACTGGCGTTGGCATTAGAACTTCCGTGGGGTATTTTTGCTGAGAAAATAGGGTATAAAAACACCATGATTTTTTGCTGTATTTTGTATTTTATATCAAAGATCGTCTTTTGGAAGGCGAATGGATTTGGCATGTTTTTGGCAGAACGTATTTTACTAAGTTTTGTTATGGCAGGACTTTCCGGAGTAGATACCAGTATTTTGTATCTCTCCTGTGAGAAGGACAGTGTACATAAAGTTTTTGGAATCTACGAAAGCCTGGGAACTGCTGGAATGATTTTAGCGGCAGGTATATATAGCGTATTTATGCGTGGAGATTATAGACTAGCTGCATTGGCAACCGTAATAACCTACGGATTTGCAACACTTCTGGTCTTTTTCCTGCAGGAAGTAAGAACAGCAGAATCCAAGAGAGAACCTTTGATTTTGGATTTTATAGAAATTCTAAAAGATACATTTCAACGGAAGGAACTGTTATGGTTTCTGATTGGAATAGCACTTTTTAGTGAATGTCATCAGACAATCACCGTATTTTTGAATCAACTACAGTATGCACGCGCAGGAATGACAAATCAAATAATTGCCTGGGTTTATGTTGTGGTAACAATAGCCGGTTTGTTAGGTGTAAAATCAGCTTCGATTACAGAACGAATCGGGAAACAAAAAGCTGGAATATTATTTTTTTCGGTAGCAATTGTATCTTGCATTATCATGACAATTACTTTAAATCCATTGCTTTGTGTCCTGTCAGTATTACTTCTTCGTGTGACGTTTAGCATGATGATGCCATTAGTCAATACGATTCAAAATGAGCAGGTAAGTCATAAGAATCGTGCAACAGCATTAAGCATAAATGCAGTGATTATGGATGGAGTTGCGATTACAACCAATCTTATATTAGGAAAAGCTTCGGATATTAGTTTGCCATTGGTATTTAAAATTTGTGTGGGATTTTGTGTTACGGGGATGTTTTTATTTCTCTATGCAACTCAAAAAATGAAAATACAGCAGTAATACAAAAGCACAGCAATGAAAATAATTGTGATAACAAAAAATAAATCAAAGACATATAAAATCAAACTGAGAGGTGATTCTTTATGAATCTAAGCTTAGCGAAAGAAAATGATTTAGATCAGCTAAAAAAAATGTATGAAAAAATAATCGAAAAAATGAATAAAAACAATGTACCGATTTGGAATGAAATTTATCCTTGCGAGTTTTTCAAGAAGGATATTGAACAGGAAAGATTTTATACATTAATCGAAAATAACGATATCCTGGCATCATTTGCTTTATGCGAATCAAATGATGGAGAAGATTACCTAAAATGGGAAAATGCAAAAGAAAAGGCATTTTATCTAGACCGTTTTGGAGTGAATGTGAAATATTTAAGGCAAGGCATAGCTGGAATCATGCTGAAATATGCAATGGAACTGGCAAAGCAAAAGGGTGCAAAATATTTGCGTCTATTTGTTGTGGATATCAATAAACCAGCGATAAATCTATATAGGAAAAGTGGATTTAAGCAGGTGGATGGAATCTATGAAGAAAAAGTAGGGAATATTGTTTTATATGAATATGGGTTTGAAATAGAATTATAATTGATAATATTTACAAATTTTTAAGCGTGTATAAGGCAGCAGTAAATCTAAAACAAGAGAGACTCCATCTACAGGTAAATGAAAGATCCTATAGACAGAGTCTCTTTTTTATGTAGGAACATGCATGAGTGAAATCCAGAGGTAGTTAAGTATTTACGCTGACGAACAGAGAACGAATTTATAGAAACTAGAGTTTAAAAAAAATAAGTTATTTTGTTAAGAAGAAAAAAAATAAACTATATTTATATAAAAATAAAGTCTTGACAAAATTACTAACAGTATATATAGTTAATGGTGTTAGATAATAAAGTATGCAGGAAGGTGATGAAATGGATTATGATCGTTTGGCACAAGAATTTATGGAAACGATGCATCATATGCATAAACGCAAGGCACAAAAGCAACTAAATGATTCCATGCAGGGAGAAAGCTTTGTACTTTTTTTTGTATCACAGCATAAAGAGAATGTAACACCAAGTGATATCAGTAATGCAATGGGAATTACATCTGCAAGGATAGCGGCGACGTTAAATGGTCTGGAAAATAAAGGCTTTATTGAAAGAAGAATTGATGTAGAAGATCGAAGAAGGATATTAATTAATTTAACGGATGCTGGAAAAGAGCAGGTAAAACAGCATTATGAAACGGTTATGAAGACTACAAAAAATATGCTGAAATATTTAGGTGAAGAAGATTCGAAGAATTTTATCCGAATCATGAAACTACTGGCAGACAGAGGACCAGAGGATTTCATGTAAAAGCAGTCACAAGTAATGTGACTGCTTATCTTAAAACGAATACCTAATAGCATTAGCAAGTAACACTGTTACTTATAGGAGGAAACATATGATTAAATTATTAAAACGATTAAAACTATCCGAATGGATACAGGTACTACTTAGTTTGATATTTATTATAGTTCAGGTCTGGCTCGATTTAAAACTTCCAGACTATATGTCTGAAATCACAAAATATTCGCAAACTCCGGGAAGTGAGATGTCAGATATATGGATTGCTGGTGGAAAAATGCTGATATGCGCATTGGGCAGTCTTGCTTCATCTATTGTAGTTGGTTTTTTTGCCGCAAGAATAGCAGCATCTTTCTCACAGCGTTTAAGAAGTCAGTTATTTTCAAAAGTAGATTCCTTTTCTATGGAAGAAATCAATCTATTTTCAACGGATAGTCTGATTACACGATCAACAAATGATATCACACAAGTACAGCAGCTTATTACAATGGGATTGCAAATGCTGATCAAAGCTCCAATTATGGTGGTATGGGCAATCGCAAAGATTTCCGGAAAAGGGCTGGAGTGGACAGCAGCAACAGGCATAACAGTAGGAATTATGGTGGCAGTAATGGCAGTTATTATGATATTTGTAATGCCAAAGTTTAAAAAAATGCAAATATTAACGGACAATCTGAATCGTGTCACCAGAGAAAATTTAACAGGACTTCGTGTGGTAAGAGCTTATAACGCAGAGGGGTATCAGGAAAATAAATTTGAGCAGGCAAATGAAGAATTAACGGCAACACAATTATATACGAACCGTGGAATGGCAGTCATGATGCCAATGATGTCAGCACTGATGAGTGGCTTATCGCTTGCAATCTACTGGATTGGTGCATATCTGATAAACGGGGCAGAAGCGATGGATCGTCTCACACTTTTTTCAAATATGGTTGTATTCTCTTCCTATGCAATGCAGGTAATTATGTCCTTTATGACGTTGGTTATCATATTTGTTCTGCTGCCAAGAGCGTCAGTATCGGCAAAGCGTATCAATGAGGTATTAGATACGAAACCAACGATTCTAGACGGAACGAGTACAGAAGGAATCAAAGGAACGGAAGGTGAAATTGAATTTAAAAACGTAAGCTTTCAGTATCCAGGAGCATCGGATTATGTATTAGAAAATGTCAGCTTTACTGCAAAAAAAGGAGAGACAATTGCCTTTATTGGATCGACAGGAAGTGGCAAAAGTACGTTAATCAGTCTGATTCCAAGATTCTATGATGTAACAGGTGGAGAAGTCCTGGTAGATGGAAAAAATGTGAAAGAATATAAACAGGAAGCCCTTCACAATAAAATCGGATATGTACCACAAAAAGCAGTTATGTTTCGTGGAACCGTTAGCAGTAATGTAAGTTTTGGAGATAACGGAAAGAAAAAAGCAGCAGTAAAAGATATTAGGACGGCAGTAAAAATTGCACAGGGTACAGAATTTGTAGAAAAGATGCAAGATCAGTATGAAGCAGAAATTTCACAGGGTGGAACGAATGTCTCTGGTGGACAAAAGCAAAGAATTGCCATTGCAAGAGCTGTGTGCAGAAAACCAGAAATGTACATTTTCGATGATAGTTTTTCCGCTTTGGATTATAAGACAGACCGTATTTTAAGAACGACACTAAGGAAAGAAACTTCTGGCGTAACAAATTTAATTGTTGCCCAAAGAATTGGAACCATTATGGATGCGGACCAGATTGTTGTTTTAGATGAAGGAAAAGTAGTTGGAAAAGGAACGCATAAAGAACTTTTGAAAAACTGCAGAGTATATAAAGAAATAGCAATGTCACAATTGAGTGAGGAGGAACTGATATCATGAGCGAACAAAGAAAACAATCACAATCAGCACAGATGGGACCAATGGGAAAAGGTAACATGGGTGGTGCAGTAGAAAAACCAAAGAATTTTAATACAACCATGAAAAAATTGTTAAGCTACTGCCAGAAATTTTTGCCAATTATTATGATTGCGTTAGTAGCAGCTACAGCAGGAACAATTTTGCAGATTATCGGGCCAGATAAATTAAAAGATTTAACAAATGAAGTAATGAAAGGTTTGCCAGCAATGGTAAAGGGCAAAGCAGTACTTGGCAGTATAGACATGAACGTAGTATCGAAGATTGGCTGGGTGCTGGTTGCATTTTATGCAGGTTCCTTTGTACTCAGTTATTTGCAAAGTATGATTATGGCAACAGTAACGCAGGTCATTTCAAAGAAAATGAGAACAGACATTTCACAAAAAGTAAACCGTCTTCCTTTAAAATACTTTGATTCTGCAAGCACGGGAGATGTTTTAAGCAGAGTGACAAACGATGTGGATGCAATTGGACAGACATTAAACCAGAGCATAGGAACTTTAATCACTTCTGTTACAATGCTGGTCGGCTCGCTTGTAATGATGTTTTATAATAGTTGGATTTTGGCACTTACAGCGGTAGGTTCCAGTATCTTTGGATTTGCACTTATGATGCTTATTATGAAAAAATCGCAGAAATATTTTGCTCAGCAACAGGAAGAACTTGGAAAAATCAATGGACATATCGAAGAAGTCTATACAGGACACAATGTAGTTAAAGTTTATAATGGAAGCAAACAGGCAAAAGAGATTTTTGAAGTCAGTAACAAAAAATTGTATTCCAGTGCGTGGAAATCTCAATTTCTGTCAGGACTTATGATGCCCTTTATGAGCTTTATAGGAAATTTTGGATATGTTGCAGTATGTGTAGTTGGAGCCGCACTTGCTATGAATGGAAGCATTTCATTTGGAGTCGTTGTAGCATTTATGATGTATATCCGACTTTTCACACAGCCATTGTCACAGATAGCACAGGCAATGACTAATTTACAAAGAACAGCAGCTGCAAGTGAACGTGTATTTGAATTTTTGGATGAACCAGAACTGGAAAATGAAGAATTAAAGCAAAATAAACTAGAACGTGTGCAAGGAAATGTCACCTTTGATAACGTAAAGTTCGGTTATTCCAAAGATAAGCCAGTTATACGTAACTTCTCAGCAGACATAAAAGCAGGGCAAAAAGTTGCAATTGTAGGACCAACAGGAGCAGGAAAAACAACAATCGTAAATCTTCTTATGAGATTCTATGAGGTAAATGGAGGAGAAATCCGAATCGATGGGGTACCAATACATAACGTACCAAGAGAAGATGTACATGCACAATTTAGTATGGTATTGCAGGATACATGGTTATTTGAAGGAACAATTCGGGAAAATATTGTATACAGCAAACAAGGAGTTTCAGAGGATGAAGTTATAAAAGCATGTAAGACCGTAGGGCTGCATCACTTTATAAAAACACTTCCGAATGGATACAATACGATTTTAAATGATAAAGCAAGCCTTTCAGAAGGTCAGAAACAATTGATTACGATTGCAAGAGCAATGATTCAGGATGCGCCACTTTTGATTTTAGATGAAGCTACCAGTTCTGTTGATACCCGCACCGAGCGAATGGTTCAATCAGCGATGGATAAGCTGACAGTTGGAAGAACTTCTTTTGTAATTGCACATCGTCTGTCAACGATAAAAAATGCCGATCTTATCCTTGTTATGAAAGACGGGGACATTATTGAAAGTGGAAGTCATGAGGAATTGCTTGTGAAAAATGGTTTCTATGCAGATTTATATAATAGTCAGTTTGAGGCTGCATAAAAATAAAAAATTGCCCAAAAAATCCAATCCATAAAATCCAATCAGCTAAAACTGAAAGGATAAACGGATTGGATTTTTTTGATAAGATTTTTTACTTGGGATAGTTAATTCTTTTTACCATTTAATAATTGTATAATAACAATTATCAGTATAATGACCAAAAGCAAGTGAATGAATGAGCCGCCAAAAGAGGTAATAAGACCAAGCAACCATAGAATCAGCAATACAACAACAATTATCCATAACATATGTCATCATCCTTTCGTTCGTTTTTAGGAGTCTTTATAGATACAGACCGTTTTGGGTTTTGCCCTGTTCCTATCTAAGTAATCGTTCTTTTTTCAGATACATGTATCATATGTATGCGAAAAAGCAAAAAACCAGCCTTGTTTGGCCGGTTGTATGTTGTGTTCTATTACGTGGGAAACCACTTCGTGTATCCCTGCATCTGCTTATCTGAAGTTTCTTTGATACTAATTAAACTGTATCACTTCTATATAAAAATAGATACGTATTTTTTGTGTTTATACAAAAACACACCATTCATATACAAATTACGATTCATATACAAGTCTCCTTTCATGTAAAAGCAGCCACTCAGACATGATTCGAAGGCATGTTGTTATCCTACTATGCCACTAGGAAAGTTAGACATTTAGTTCGCGCTAAAATTTTGAATAAAATCGTGAAAATGTTGAAAACAAGAAATGACACTGTTATAATTGTTGTGATGTTTACACAACAGCTTATTCATTATCAGTTACTGTTTTTGGGCACTATATACGATGCGAAGGAAAAGAAAATTAAATATTTAACAATATTGTTAAAAAAAGAACAAAGTTAATAAAACATGCATATTTACGTATTTAGAAGCTTTTAAGCAGCAATTTACGAAGGAAAGAATAAAAGGAGGGGACGTTATAATGAAGACAGCGGAGGGTTTTGTAGTAGAAGTCACAGGAACTACCGCAAAAATTAAAGTGGGCAGACATAATGATTGTAAAAACTGTGGTGCCTGTCCGGGAGATGATTCAATCATAGTCTGTGTGAAAAATGATAAAGGTGCAGTTGTGGGACAACATGTTTTATATGAGGTCAAGGAGACAAATGCAGTGATCGCAGCGTTTGTTGTATTTATATTTCCACTGATTGGTCTTTTTGCAGGTGCAGGATGTGGAAACTTAATCAGCAGTTATATGGCAGGATACAAGACAGTACTTGAGATAGTGTGTGCAGCTGTTGGGTTCTTGCTTACTATAATCTGCATCAAGTTGTTTGACCGATCGCTCAATAAAAGTGAAAAAAGCAGACCATCTATTATAAAGATACTATAAACTTTTTTATTTGGTGTAAAAGCTGCGAAGGCAGACTTTTTGCTTATACGAAAAAATATATCACGAGGTGATTAGAAAATGCTAAAAAGTTTTCTGGGAGGAATTCATCCCAATGGTAACAAGAAGTATACAGAGGAAATGGCAATAGAAACAATGCCACTGCCATCACGTGTCATCATTCCAATGCGCCAGCATATTGGAGCACCATGCACACCCGTAGTTCAGGTGGGGGATGTTGTAAAAAAAGGACAGATTCTTGCAAGAAGCGATTCGTTTGTTTCAAGCCCAATTCATGCCAGTATTTCAGGGAAGGTTACTGCAATACAGTCAGCACCACATACATCAGGTATCGACTGTACATCAGTCATCATCGAAAGTGATGGAGCAGATGAATGGGAAGAAGGACTCCTTTGTGAAAGAGATTATAAAAATCTTACAAAGGCAGAGATAATGGATATTATCAAAGCAGCAGGGATTGTTGGTATGGGAGGAGCTACATTTCCAACCCATATAAAATTATCCCCAGGTGAAGATAAAAAAATAGATACATTCATTTTAAATGCCGCAGAATGTGAGCCTTATCTGACGGCGGATTACCGAATGATGCTAGAGTATCAGGAGCGTATTGTAACAGGTGTATTGATTGCTATGAAAGTGCTTGGTGTAGAAAAAGCGATTATCGGAATAGAAGATAATAAGCCAGAAGCAGTAAAATCGATGCAGCAGGCTTTTTCACAGACAGCGGTAAAAGTTGCAGCGCTGCCAACCAAATATCCACAAGGTGCTGAAAAAATGCTGATTAAAGTATTAACAGGACGTGAAGTTCCACAAGGAATGTTACCAGGAGATGTTGGAGTTGTCGTACAAAATGTAGGTACAGTTGTTGCAATTTGTGATGCAGTAGAAAAAGGAATTCCTTTAATTGAGCGTGTAACTACGATTTCAGGGGATGCGGTAAAAGAGCCCAAAAATCTGCTCATCCGAATCGGAACGACTTTTCAGGAAGCGTTTGACGTATGTGGTGGATTTGATAAAACTCCAGAAAAAATCATTATGGGTGGACCAATGATGGGCTTTGCCCAATCAACATTAGAAGTACCGGTAATAAAAGGTGTATCTGGTATCCTGGCACTTAGTGAATCAGCAGTAAATCACGATGAACAATCGCCTTGCATTCGTTGTGGAAGGTGCGTAGAGGCTTGCCCAATGGGACTGATTCCAAGTATGCTGAGTATATTAGGCGAACGAGATAAGTTTGAGAAAGCCAAGGAAGAATATGGTCTTATGAACTGCATTGAATGTGGAAGCTGTGTCTATACCTGCCCGGCGAAAAGAAACATTGTGCAGTACATTCGCTTGTTAAAAGCACAAAATGCTTCACAGGCAACAAAGAAGTAGGAGGAGAAAGAAGCATGAACTCAGAATTGCAGACAAAGGAAAACACCTTTACGGTATCCGCATCGCCCCATATCAGATGCAAAGAGAGCATTCCTAAAATTATGTGGAATGTCAATCTGGCACTGGCACCGGCAGCCTTGTTTGGAATATTTCATTTTGGGTTTGCAGCGTTAATTAATATCGTAGTTTCTATCGTTGCAGCCGTTTTAGCAGAATATATTGTACAAAAAATACGTAAAGTAAAAATAACTGCTTTCGATGGAAGCGCCTTTTTGACGGGATTATTATTAGCGATGTGTGTTCCACCATCTCTACCGCCTTATATGATGGCTATCGGAAGTATTTTTGCGATTGTGATTGCAAAACATTCCATGGGTGGACTAGGATATAATATCTTTAATCCTGCTCATATAGCAAGAGCGGCGTTAATGGTATCCTGGCCAGTTGCTATGACAACCTGGAGCACATTGCACACAAAAGTAGATGCAGTAACAAGTGCAACACCACTTGGAATTTTAAAGCATGAAGGTTATAGCAAATTAATCCAGACATTTGGTGGGCATACGGCTTTATACAAAGCACTGCTTTTTGGAAATCGAAATGGAAGTATTGGAGAAACCTGCACGGTGCTGCTGGTTCTTGGTGGTTTGTATCTTTTATATAAAGGATATATTAACTGGCAGATTCCAGTATTTATGATAGGAACAGTGGCTTTGATAACCTGGATTTTTGGACCATCTGGTCTGTTCACGGGAGATCCTCTTTTTCATGTAATGGCAGGAGGACTTGTCATTGGAGCATTTTTTATGGCAACGGATATGGTAACAATACCAATTACCAAAAAAGGCCAGATTATATTTGCAATCGGTGCGGGAGCGCTGACAGCTCTTATCCGTCTTAAGGGCGGTTATCCAGAGGGTGTCTGCTATTCGATTTTACTCATGAACTGTATCACGCCACTGATTGATCTTTTGATGAAACCAAAGCAATTTGGAACGAGTGGGGTAGTAAAATGGCAGAAGTAAAAACAATTCAAAATCAGCAGTCATCCAATGAACATGCAAATAAAGAATATAGTATTTTTCAAATTGCGTTTAATCTGACAATGGTCTGTATTATTTCAGGTATCATTATTGCGGCTACCTATTATTTAACAGCACCAATTACAGCAAGAAAGAATGCACAGCTAAAACAGGAGTCCATGCAACAACTGGTACCAAAGGCAGAAAGTTTTACATCCGTAAAAGGAAAAAGTGGATGGTATGCTGCACAAAAGTCAGGTAACACAATTGCATATGTGGTTCCATCAACAACAAAAGGATATGGTGGTGCAATTGAACTGCTTGTAGCTGTTTCAACGAAAGGCAGTGTCATGGATTTTCAGATTCTTTCTGCAAATGAAACACCAGGATTGGGTGCCAATGCTTCTAAAGATTCTTTTAGAAGCCAGTTTGCAGGTAAAAAATCAAATGCACTTTCTGTAGTAAAAGATAAGACAAACAAGAAAAATATCCAGGCAATGACAGGTGCAACGATTACTTCAACAGCTGTTACAAAGGGTGTAAAAGAAGCAGTTGATGAAGTTGATTCATATATGGGAGGGAAGTAAGCATGAAAGAATTATGGAAGATATTTTATAAGGGCTTATTTGATGAAAACCCTATTTTCAGGCTTGCATTAAGTCTTTGCCCAGCACTTGCAGTTACGACAACAGCAAAAGATGCTTTGACGATGGGCTTGTCGGTATTGTTTGTTATTACCTGTAATAATATGGTAGTATCTCTAACAAGAAAAATCGTAAATCCTAAAGTCCGTGTACCAGTTTATATTACATCCATAGCAACGATTGTAACGGTATTACAGCTTTTGCTGCAGGCATTTTTACCATTATTATATAAATCACTTGGTATTTATCTGTCTTTGATTGTTGTATTTGCAATCATCTTAGCCCGTGCTGAAGTATTTGCTTCAAAGAATAAAGTGATACCGTCTATGCTTGATGGACTTGGCATGGGGTGCGGTTTTACGCTTGCAATGTTATCGATTGGTATCATTCGTGAGTTTTTGGGAAATGGCAGTATCTTTGGATTTACAATCCTTGGCTCCTGGTATAATCCGGCATTGATTATGATTCTTCCAGCAGGTGCATTTATCCTGATTGGATATATGGTAGGAGCAATCAAGCTGCTTGATGAGCGAAAAGAAAAAAAAGCAAAGGAGAGTAAAGCCAAATGACGTCATATTTTTTATTATTTCTTAGTGCTGCAATTGTAAACAACTTTGTCTTAACACGTTTTTTGGGTTTGTGCATTTTCTTTGGTGTATCCAAAAGCTTAAAGGCTTCCTTAGGAATGGGAATGGCAGTTACTTCCGTTATAACGATGAGCTCCATGCTTGCATGGGTCGTTTATAATTTTGTATTACTTCCATTTCATCTGGTTTTCTTAAAAACAGTTGTATTTGTACTTTTGATTGCCAGTTTCGTACAGCTGCTTGAAATGATTATTAAAAAGCAGGCACCTGCACTTTATAATATGTGGGGAATCTACCTTGTACTGATTGCCACAAACTGTGTCGTTTTAGGAGTTCCGGTAATCAATGCAGAATCAAACTATAATTTTGTCCAAAGTGTTGTAAACGCACTCGGTTCTGGAGTGGGATTTTCTTTGGCAATTATTATGATGGCAAGTATTCGTGAAAAATTAGCAGAAGCAGATGTACCAAAAGCATTGCAGGGATCTGGTATTGCGTTCATTTCTGCCGGAATGCTTGCACTTGCATTCCTTGGTTTTTCGGGAATGATTAAAATATGATAAGGGGATGAACACAAAATGGAAATTGCAGGAATGGTTATAGTTGTAATGGCAGCAGTTGGAATTCTGTTTGGATTCATTCTGGCCACTGCCAATAAGAAATTTTCAGTAGAAGTAAATCCACTGATTCATGTAGTGGAAGAGGTACTTCCCAAGGGACAGTGCGGAGCATGCGGGTACGCTGGATGTGCAGCCTATGCGGAAGCAGTTGTATCAAATGCAGAGGTGCCACCTAATTTATGTGTACCAGGCAAAGAAGCTGTTGCAAAACAAATTGCAGATTTAACTGGTAAAGCAAATGCAGAAGTAGAGCCACGCATTGCATATGTAAAATGCGCAGGTTCACCAGATAAAGCAAAAGCAAGTTATGAATATAAAGGAATTAAGGACTGTGTAGCCGCAAATTTGTTGCAGGGAGGACCAAAGAGCTGCAAGCATGGCTGCATAGGTTTTGGTACCTGTATCAGCAAATGTCTTTTTGACGCGCTTTCCATGGGAGCAGATGGGCTTCCTGTGGTAGATACAGATAGATGTACCGGCTGTGGCAAATGTGAGTCTGTCTGTCCAAAACATGTAATCACTATGGTATCTCCAAAAGCACATGTACTGGTAACATGTAATTCAAAAGACAAGGGAGCCCAGGTAAGAAAAGTATGTACAGCAGGCTGTATAGGATGTGGTATTTGTGCAAAAAATTGTAGCTACCAGGCTATCAAAATTGAAAATAATCTGGCAGTTGTAGATACGAAAATCTGTACAGAACAATGTAATGAAGCAACCTGTGTGTTAAAATGCCCGACAAAGGCTATCACAGAACTTGTTTTGCAGGAGTAGAAAAGTTTGTGAAGAAAACGAAGAACATTACCAGGAAAATTGTATTTATTTTGCTGGCCTGTCTCATTGTAGCAGGAATTATCTATGGATATGGCAGTAAAGAGGATACAGAATATACCAAAAACACGTTGCTTATGGACACTGTAATCACGTTACGTGCTTCTGGAAAAAATGCAAAGCCGGCAATTGAAGAAAGTATAAAACGCTTAAATGAAATTAATAAGATGGCAAGTGCAAATGATAGCAGCAGTGATATTTCTAAAATAAATGCGGCCGCAGGTGCCACTCCTGTAGCCGTACATCCTGAAATTGTAAAGATGGTTCAGGAGTCAATAGAATATTCCAAACTGACAGATGGTGCATTTGATATTACGATTGGACCACTCATAAATCTCTGGGGAATTGGCACAGAGAATGAACGTGTGCCATCGGATGATGAAATTAAGGCGAATTTACCACTAATTGGTTATGACAAGATAAAAGTGGATGAATCAGCAAATACCATTCTTTTAACACAAAAAGGAATGGCAATTGATCTTGGAGGAATTGCAAAAGGCTTTGCAACAGACGAAGTGCTTTCCATTTATCAGAAATATAAAATGAAAAATGGACTGATTTCACTAGGCTCCAGTACTGTATATGCATTGGGACAGAATACACAGGGATCAAAATGGAGGATTGGAATTGTAAATCCGAGAGATGAAAATTCAGATAATTATCTTGGAATTCTTCGGTTATCCAACGAAGTAATATCAACTTCTGGTGATTATGAACGCTATTTTATTAAAGATGGAAAGCGTTATCATCATATTTTGGACCCGAAAACAGGTTACCCTGCCGATTGCGGGGTAATGAGTGATACCATCGTAATAGACGATCATGTAAAGAATAAGGGAATGATATCAGACATACTTTCAACGGCAGTATTTATTCTTGGAAAAGACAAGGGTATGAGTTTCATGCAAAAGTTAGATGGTGTGTCTGGTGAAATAACAACAACAGATTATAAAGTGTATACAACAAAAAGATTTGATAAGAGAATCGAAAGCTTAAATAAAAAGTATACAATGCAATAACAGTAAGAAAATCCGGCGGACTGTTGAAAACAACAGAACCGTCGGATTTTTTGTTGATAAGAAGTTTAAATCAATAGATAAAACAAAATCATATTTATTCATGAAAGTTCAGATATTTGATTTTAGACATATGATTCACAATGTAGTTTCCAGAAATACCAATAAAAATACCTGTTCCAATACCAGTAAACGTAAGAATTGGAAGATACAGCATGATAGACGGCGTTTCTAAAACAAAGGAGGCTACAAGAAGCTGACCAATGTTATGAAAGACAGCACCACTGGCACTGACACCAATAATACTAACATGATCTTTTCCTATTTCTTTTACAAGAACCATAATAAAAAAGCTTAAAACAGCCCCGGCTACGCTAAACAAAAACGTGGACATGTTTCCACTAAATATACTGGAAAGCAATAGTCTGGTAAAAATAATAAGAAATACATCTTTTTTGCTTTGAAACATGTAAAGTGCGATCACAGTAACAAGATTTGTTAATCCAAGTTTTGCTCCAGGTGCGATAAAAGGGACAGGAATCATCGCTTCTACAATATAAAGTACCAAAGCCTGCGCCGTTAAAAGTCCCATAAAAACAAGTCGAAAATTTTTGCTCATAAGTAATCTCCTAACCGACAGGTATAATATCAAGGCTCTTCTTTGAAGAACTTTTAACCTCAATCAGCACTTTATGTGGAAGGCAGACAATGGTTTCTCCCGGTTTTGAAATAGCACCTTCCTGGACACAGATTTTGTCTTTACAGTCTGCATCTTTGATTCGGATTGTCTGACCGACAATCAGCACGGTATTTGTGCCAAGTTTTGTTTTGATTGTAAATTCATCTGTGCCATGATGTGCAGACAAAGGAATCTTTTTATAAAAAGAACCGTCTACGGTAATAGTTGCATATGTTTCATTATAATGTTTTCCCAGAACAACTCCAAAGATAAGCTCTGGTAAGAAAGAAAGAAGTATTAGTGCAGCAATAATAATAAAATCCCATTTTTTAATCATATATATATCCTTTATGTTTAAAATTCATGTTGAATTCTATAAACGAACAAAATTACGTTATCCAGGCGTTTGAGAAACTCATGCAATAGTTACTTTATCCTTTCATATAAAAGGAGTTTCGCAATTGCTAATTAAATTATCTTGATGTTTGCGAAACAATATAAGTACTTGATAGATTAGGTCAATTTACCAAAAGAATGGCGACTTGCCACTGCATTCGGAGCCTTCTTTTGGTAATATTCACTTTACTATTTCATATAAAATGAGTTTCATAATTGCCTAATTACTTTATCATAGGTAAGACAGAAAAGTAAATATCATTATATTATAGTAAAATATCAATGGAAAGTGAAACAGTTTTTAAAGGAAATATTTAAATAAAAAACCGGAAGCTCAAATATAAAGCTTCCGGAATCTATACTGTTTATTGAAAGAATGCAGGAAGTGGGACTTGAACCCATACGATATTGCTATCACAGGCACCTGAAGCCTGCGCGTCTGCCGATTCCGCCATTCCTGCATAAAAACTGACAAGGCTTATTTTAGCTTTTTTTGATGAATAAGTCAAGAAGAAAAAAAGAAAAAACGAAAAAAAGCACGAAATAAAAAAATGAAAAAAATAACAAAAAGGCGTTGACAAAAATTTGCCTATTTGATATTATTGAACAGTCGTCACGACAGATACAGATTATGAAGTGACAATTATATATATGCGGAAGTGTCGGAACTGGCAGACGAGCAAGACTAAGGATCTTGTAATCATTGCGATTGTGTGGGTTCAAGTCCCATCTTCCGCATTAAGTTAAAAAGTTAGGAAACCTTTAAAATAGAGGGTTTCTTATTTTTTTGCCTATAAATTATTTGGTTATAGTTGGTTACATTTTTACTATTTGATTAAAAAATAATTGGAATTGGCAATTCAAAATTAGACTTCTCCGTTTTCATGAATTTCTCTCGAACTCAACCCCAATTTATAGCAGACAATATATCATTATTGATAGTTTGTATTATAATATTACTTTATATATTATTCCTAAAAAGTAGTATAGTACATTTCTTTTTGATATAATCAGTACGTCAAATTAGTAATTATGTAGAGTAGATTAAATGGAATCAGGAAAGGATAGATAAGATGGAAGTATACCAAAACAAAGTTCCTAATCACATTGCAATTATGATGGATGGAAATGGAAGATGGGCTGTAGCTAGAAATAGACCCAGAAAATTTGGTCATATTGAAGGTGGCAACACATTAAAAGAAATTATGAAAGCAACAGATGAGTTAGGTATAAAATATTTAACTGTTTTTGCTTTGTCGACAGAAAATTGGAAGAGACCAAAAGAAGAAGTTGATAACCTAATTGGACTTTTAACTAAATATCTAAACAATGATTTGAAATACGCATTAAAAAATAATATTAGAATTCGTATTCTTGGAGATATTACAAAGATGAGTACCGAATTACAAGCAAGCATAGAAAATGCACAAAATGAGACACGAGAATGTAGTGGACTTAATTTCCAAATCGCAATAAACTATGGTGGTAGAGACGACATGGTCCGAGCGTTTAAAAAAATATACAATGAAATAGAAACGAATAAATTAGTAGTAAATGATGTTAATGAAGATACTATAAGCAGCTATTTAGATACGTTCGAACTCCCTGAGCCAGATTTATTTATTCGAACAGGTGGAGAGCAAAGATTATCAAATTTTTTATTATGGCAATTTTCGTATACAGAGTTTATTTTTACGGATACATTTTGGCCTGATTTTAAAAAAAATGAGTTTGAAAAAATAGTACAAACTTTTTGTAAACGAGAGCGTCGATTTGGAGGGGTAAATCAATAAATATACTCTAATGATATATATTTATGATACTCATATACTAAGTTTCATAAATACTCTATAAATAATTTAAATGCTAGGACATTGGTTACACTTTGAATTACATTTTATAGATGATGTGTTGAAATCACCTTTCTAGAAGTGTTTTGTAGTGGAAGATTGGGTTCAAGTCCCATCTTCCGCATTATACAAACAGCTTTCATCTTTGAACTTATGAGGTGAATAGCTTTTTTTTTGTCTTAGAGAGAACGGAAAGAAAGATTACCAGGATGTACGGATGAAAACAGTAAGCGAGTCAGTCTATGATATAAAAATATTGTAAAAAAGAAATAAAAAAAATAAAAAGATAAAAATAAAAAAGGAAATGAAAAAAATGTACAGAATATATATACGTAGCCGATTAAAACAGTTTGGGTTTTCATAAGTAATAGAAAGAAGGCTGGCATATGACAATCAGAGAAAATATGGAACAGATGGAACGTACATTTTTGAGCAAATATGCAATCTTGAGTGAAAAATCAAAAGGAAGAGAACATGATGAGCCACAATGTGACATCAGACCTGTTTTTCAAAGAGATAGGGACAGAATTATTCACAGCAAAGCATTTCGCCGATTGAAAAATAAAACACAGGTTTTTATTGAACCAAAAGGAGATCATTACAGAACGAGACTATCCCATACACTTGAGGTTTCACAGAATGCAAGAACGATTGCAAAGGCTCTTCGCTTAAATGAAGAACTGGTAGAAGCAATTGCACTAGGGCATGATTTAGGTCATACACCGTTTGGCCATTCAGGTGAAGAAGTGTTAAACCGGCTTTGTGAAGGCGGATTTCAGCATAATGTACAAAGTGTACGTATTGTAGAAAAGCTCGAAAAAGATGGTGAGGGATTAAATCTTACATGGGAAGTAAGAGATGGAATTTTAAATCATCAGACGAATACCATGCCTTCTACGTTAGAAGGAAAAATAGTCCGTTTTTCCGATAAAATTGCTTATATTCATCATGATATCGACGATGCAATACGGGCACAGATATTAACAGAAGACGATATACCAGATGAAATCCGGGAAGTATTAGGATACACATCAAATGATCGTTTAAATAAGCTGATTCATAATATAATTATGAATAGTACAGATATAAATAACATTATAATGGAACCCCATGTAGAGAAAGCAATGAAGGATTTGAGGACATTTATGTTCCAAAGAGTTTATACAAATCCAAAGGCAAAAGGGGAAGAATCAAAAGTAAAAGATTTGATTGAACGTTTGTTTGATTTTTATATGAAAAATAAAGACGAAATGCCAATTCAGTATTTGAACATGATAGATCAAGGGGAGAAAGCAGACAGAGTAGTTTGTGATTATATAGCAGGTATGACAGACCAGTATGCAGTTGAGAAATTCCAAAATTATTACATTCCAATTGCATGGTCGCTAGAATAAAAGGAGGAAACACAGATGCCATATTATTCGGATGATCTGATAGAAGAAATACGCTCTAGAAATGATATTGTTGATGTGATTTCCGGATATGTGCGTTTACAAAAAAAAGGGAGTACTTATTTTGGATTGTGTCCATTTCACAATGAAAAATCACCTTCTTTTTCCGTAACACCCAGCAAACAGATGTATTATTGTTTTGGCTGTGGCGCAGGAGGAAATGTATTTACATTCCTTATGGAATATGAGAATTTTACATTCCAGGAAGCAATGCAGACATTATCAGATCGGGTGGGGATTACACTCCCGCAACGAGAGATGACATCTCAGCAAAAAGCAGATTCGGATAAGCGTACAAGGATTTTAGATATTAACAAGGAAGCGGCTAAGTACTATTACATTTTGTTACGTGGGGAGCATGGAAGCAATGCACTTTCCTATTTTCAAAAAAGGGAACTCTCAGATGAGACCATGAAGAAATTTGGGCTTGGATATTCCGATAAATTTAGTAATGATTTATATCAGTATCTTATAAAAAAGGGTTATGATGACGATATTTTAAAAGATTCCGGCCTGATCAGTTATGATGAAACAAGGGGCGGGCATGATAAATTCTGGAACAGAGCTATGTTTCCAATTATGGATGTTCATAATAAAGTAATCGGATTTGGTGGAAGAGTTTTAGGCGAGGGAGACCCCAAATATCTGAACTCGCCAGAGACAAAAGTATTTGATAAAAGTAGAAATTTATATGCACTTAATTTTGCAAGAACTTCAAAGCGTTCTGGAGTCATTCTTTGCGAGGGCTATATGGATGTGATCGCATTGCATCAGGCAGGCTTTGATAATGCAGTAGCTTCTCTTGGAACGGCATTTACAAGTGGTCATGCAAATTTGTTGAAACGCTATACAAAAGAAGTATATCTGACCTTTGACAGTGACGGTGCAGGTGTAAAAGCAGCACTTCGGGCACTTCCTATTTTAAAAGAAGTGGGATTAAGCGGAAAAGTCATTAATTTAAATCCTTATAAAGATCCAGATGATTTTATAAAAGCAAATTCAGCTGAAGCATTTGAAGAGAGAATTAAAGAGGCAGAAAATAGCTTTTTATTTGAAATTCGAATGTTGGAGCGTGATTATAAATTAAATGATCCAGAAGAAAAAACAGAATTTTTCAATCAGGTAGCGCTAAAATTATTAGGTTTTTCGCAAGAACTGGAACGTAACAATTATATAGAAGCAATTGCGCAAAAATACCAGATTGGTTTCGATATATTAAGAAAATTAGTCGAACATTTCGGCAATCAGGGACTTGCAAGAGAAGCGAAACGGGAGACGGAATTACTCCCTCAGGCGAAAGCAAGAGCAAAGAAAAAAGAAGATGGAATGAAACAGTCACAGCGTTTGATTTTAACCTGGTTACTGGAAAATCACGCATTATTTTCAACGGTTGAAAAATATATTTATCCATCCGATTTTACAGAAGGTTTATATGAAAAAGCAGCAGAAATACTATATCAGCAGCTAAAAGAAGGAAATGTTAATCCAGGAAAAATTGTAAGTATGTTTGAAACGGAAGAAGACCAAAGAGAAATTGCTGCAGTTTTTAATGCGGGAATTCACGAAGTAGAAACAAAGCAGGAGATGCAAAAGGCAATCAAAGAGACTATCCTTAAGGTAAAACAAAACAGTATTGCAACACGTTCCAAACAGCTAGATCCTACTGATATGAAGGGACTATTAGCTTTAGTTGAGGAAAAAAAGCAACTGCAAATCCTGGAAAAAATACAGATACAGTTTGAATAATTCAATTATTTGATCCATATAAAACAAAAAGAGTTAAGAGGAGAAACCAATGGCTGAAAAAATCAACAACAAGGAAAAAGACATTGTAGAAGTACAAGGTGAAGAAAGAGATGCAAAGTTTTTGTCAAAATTGCAGGAGCTTTTAGCAATCGCTAAAAAGAAGAAAAATATTCTGGAATATCAGGAAATTAATGATTATTTTCTTGATATGTCTTTGACCGCAGAACAGTTTGAAAAGATTTTGGACTTTTTAGAAACTCATAATATTGACGTTTTACGTATAACCGAAGAAGATGATGATTCAGATGAAGAACTTATTTTAGTAGATGAAGATGAAGAAATTGAATTGGAAAGCATTGATTTAACGGTTCCAGATGGTATTTCCATTGAAGATCCAGTTCGTATGTACCTAAAAGAAATCGGTAAAGTTCCACTTCTTAGTGCAGAAGAAGAAATTGAACTGGCAAAAAAAATGGAAGTTGGAGATACGGAAGCTAAGAAAAGGTTAGCAGAAGCAAACTTAAGACTGGTTGTTTCCATTGCAAAACGTTATGTAGGAAGAGGAATGCTCTTTTTGGATTTAATTCAGGAAGGAAATCTTGGACTTATCAAAGCAGTTGAAAAATTTGATTACCGTAAAGGTTATAAATTTTCTACTTATGCAACATGGTGGATTCGTCAGGCAATTACAAGAGCAATTGCAGATCAGGCAAGAACGATTCGTATACCAGTTCATATGGTAGAAACAATTAATAAATTGATCCGTGTTTCCAGACAGCTTTTACAAGAACTGGGAAGAGAACCAGCTCCAGAAGAAATCGCAGAAGAAATGGGCATGCCAGTGGAAAGAGTACGCGAAATCTTAAAAATTTCCCAGGAACCAGTTTCACTTGAGACCCCAATTGGTGAAGAAGAAGACAGCCATCTGGGAGATTTTATTCAGGATGATAACGTTCCTGTTCCAGCAGAAGCTGCAGCATTTACATTATTAAAAGAACAATTAGAAGAAGTACTTGGAACTTTGACAGAAAGAGAACAAAAAGTGTTAACACTTCGTTTTGGATTAGAAGATGGTCGTGCAAGAACATTGGAAGAAGTAGGAAAAGAATTTAATGTAACACGTGAGCGTATTCGTCAGATTGAAGCAAAAGCATTAAGAAAACTCCGTCATCCAAGCAGAAGCCGTAAATTAAAAGATTATCTGGAGTAAAAATGAAATTATCAAAAAGACTTGAAGCAGTCGCAGAGCTTGTTACGTCTCATATGACAATTGCAGATATAGGAACAGATCATGCATATATTCCGATTTTTTTAATTCAGAAAAATAAAGTAAAACATGCAATTGCCATGGACATTAATGAAGGACCATTAGAACGGGCAAAAGAACATGTGATTTTTGAAGAATTAGAAGAAAAAATAGAACTTCGATTATCCGATGGTGCAAAAGCATTACTTAGGAATGAAGCAGAATCCGTAGTTATTGCTGGAATGGGTGGAAACCTTGTGATTCACATATTGGAGGAAGGGAGAGAAGTTCTGGATACAGTTCCAGAACTGATTCTTCAGCCGCAATCGGATTTAGAACGTGTCAGAAGATATTTAAAAGAGCAGGGATATAGCATCGACAGGGAAAATATGATTTTGGAAGATGGAAAGTATTACCCTATGATGCGTGTGTACCATAAGCAGGATGACAGAATATACAGTAAAACGGATTATTTATATGGATATGATCTTATCCACCAAAAACATCCGGTTTTGGTAAAGTATTTAGAAAAAGAAGAAAAGCAATATCGTGAAATTTTTCAACATTTAAAAAGTGTACCAGAAAATGAAATGCAGCAAAAGCGTTTGTTTGAATTGGAACAAAAAATAAAACTGGTTCAAGAAGCCAGATTGGAGATGTTTGAAAAATGAGATCTGAAGATATCTTTAAATTATTAAATAAAATATCACCAGAACGTTTTGCCCTTGACTGGGATAACAGTGGATTACTGGTAGGAAACCGGGAAAAAGAAATTAAAACAATTTACATAGCCTTAGATGCAACAGATGATGTGATTAAAGAGGCAATTCAAAAAAAAGCAGATTTACTGATTACACATCATCCGCTTATTTTTCGGGAACAAAAAAGTGTTACGTCGGATACATTTATCGGAAGAAGAATTATGCGTCTGATACAAAATGATATTACCTATTATGCAATGCATACAAATTTTGATATCAGCATTATGGCAGGTCTTGCAGCAGAACAAATTGGACTTTCTGATATTAAAGTGCTAGACGTGTTTTTTCAGGAAAGTGGTCGGGATTTAGGAATGGGCTGCATCGGAACTTTTTCAACAAGCCATACAATTTTAGGCTGTTGCGAAATGATAAAAAGTGAATTTGAAATACCAAATGTAAAAGTATTTGGAGAACTACACCAGAATGTGACGCGCGTTGCCATTGTACCTGGTTCTGGAAAAAATGAAGTCGAAGCAGCAATCAAAGCTAAGGCAGAAGTACTTATTACCGGAGATGTTGACCATCATACAGGAATAGATGCGCTGGCAAGAGGCCTTGCTGTTTTAGATGCGGGTCACTATGGCTTAGAACATTTATTTGTTAATTTTTTACAGCAGTATTTAAAACAAAACTGCAAAGATATATCTGTAATTGCAAGAGAACATATCATACCATTTCAAATAGTATAGCGGACTTAAAAGGACGGTGATTTTGTGCAGGAAAAGATGTGTATTATACAAATTGGAGATACAATAAAAGAATATCCTTATGGAACAACCTTTGAAACAGTCACAAAAGAATTTCAAAAAGACGATCAGGATGATATTATATTAGTTTTTTTCAATAATAAGTTAAGAGAATTACACAAGCGCATGAAAAAGGATGGAACACTATCGTTTGTAACAACAGCAGACAGCATAGGACGAAAAGTATACAGAAGAAGTGTTGCCCTGGTCATGCAGAAGGCAGTTCATAACCTTTATGGAAAAAAGGGAATACGTGTCAAAATCACGCAATCAATCGGACAGGGAAATTATTGTGAATTAATTGGTGATATTCAGGTTACGGATGTAGAAATAGAAGAAATTAAAGCAGAGATGCTTTCTTTATGCGAGCAGGATTTGCCAATTTTTAAAGAAAGTATAAGTACAGAGGATGCAATACATTTATTCCGGACACTTGGGATGCATGATAAAGAAAGATTATTTCGGTATCGCAGAAGTTCCAGTGTAAATATTTATGATTTAGACCATTATAAAGATTATTTCTATGGCTATATGGCGCCTTCGACAGGCTATGTAAAACATTTTGATATTGTAAAATACCAGGGTGGATTTGTACTACTTTATCCAAATAAAAACACCAAATCCGTAGAACCCTTTATACCTTCCGATAAACTTTTTCATTCCCTAAAAGAATCTGCAAAATGGGGCGAAACAATGGAAATAGACACCATTGGAGCTTTAAACGATGCAGTTTCTGCTGGAAGAAGCAATGATATTATATTAATTCAGGAAGCTTTGATGGAACAAAAAATAGGACAGCTGGCGGAAGAAATTGCCAGTTGTAAAGAAAAGAAGTTTATCATGATTGCAGGTCCATCCTCTTCTGGTAAAACTACATTTTCGCATCGTTTATCCATTCAGCTTAGCGCGCATGGCGTAAAACCACACCCATTTCCTTTGGATGATTACTATCTTGATCATGACTATACACCTCTGGATGAAAATGGAGAACCGGATTATGAGAGATTAGAAGCATTGGACGTTGAGCGCTTTAATCAGGATATGAATGAACTTTTGCTTGGTAAAGAAGTAGAAACACCGGTTTTTAATTTTAAAACAGGAAAAAGAGAATCCGAAGGAAAAAAGATACAGCTAAAAGAAAACGATGTTTTGGTAATTGAAGGAATCCATGGATTGAATGATAAGTTATCTTATCTGATACCTAGAGAAAAGAAATTTAAAATATATATCAGTGCACTGACACAATTAAGCATTGATGAACATAACAACCTGCCAACAACAGATGGCAGACTGATTCGCCGTATTGTGCGTGATGCAAGAACAAGGGGAACTTCTGCAAGAGAAACCATTTCTATGTGGAGCTCGGTACGCAGAGGGGAAGAACAATATATTTTTCCTTTTCAGGAAAGTGCAGATATCATGTTTAATTCAGCACTGATTTATGAAATAGCTATTTTAAAGATTTATGCAGAGCCATTGTTATTTTCAATAGAGCCAGATATGAAAGAATATCAGGAAGCAAAACGACTATTGAAATTTTTAGATTATTTTTTGGCAATGCCTACCACAACAATTGCGAACAATTCTATTATTAGGGAGTTTATTGGTGGAAGCTGTTTTCAGGTATAAAATGCACAGATTTATTTATTTTTTAGAATAAATTGAAAAAAAATCAAAGAAATAGTTGAAATCCTGCAAATACAGTATATAATAAATAAGATTGAGTAGGACAGGTGATCGCGGCTGCAAGTGTCGAAAGACCGCAGGTGAGGAAAGTCCGGGCTTCATAGGGCAGAATGCCGGATAACGTCCGGTGGAGGTGACTCCAAGGAAAGTGCAACAGAAATAAACCGCCGTATTTATACGGTAAGGATGGAAAGGCAGTGTAAGAGACTACCGCATTTCTGGTAACAGAGATGGCTCTGTAAACCCCATTCGAAGCAAGACCGAATAAAAGCTTACGTGGCCCGCCAGCTTTAGGTAGGTCGCTTGAAATGGCTGGCGACAGTCATTCTAGATAGATGATCATCCACGACATAACCCGGCTTATCGTCCTGCTTATAAAAAAACAGAGTATATTTTTTCGATTTCATATCAAAAATGTATTCTGCTTTTTTTATGTATTTTTTATGCCAAAATCTAAAATGTTTCTAAAAATAAGCGTCTATCGGTTGACAGTAATTTTCATAGGTATTAACATCTATATATCGTTTTAAATGTCAGCGCATGCAAAAAAATAGGCAGCCAGAAGACATAAATTATATGAATGAGGTGTTTTTTATGAAAGAAAAATTTCAACGTTTTATGATGGGGCGTTATGGAGCAGACGGTCTCTCAAAGATATACATTGCAGTTGCATTTATACTGCTTATTGTTTCCATGTTTTCTAAATTAAATATCATCTATATACTGGCAATGCTTATACTGGTATATACATATTATCGAATGTTTTCCAGAAATATACCAAAGATGTATGCTCAGAACCAGAAATATCTGAATCTAAGATATAAGATAGCCGCTAAGTGGGGAAGTATCAAAAAACACTGGGCACAGAGGAAAGAGTTTCATTTTTACAAATGTCCAAAATGCAAACAGAAAATCAGAGTTCCAAAAGGAAAAGGGAAGATATGTATCACGTGTCCAAAATGCAGGACGGAATTTGAGAAAAAGAGCTGATAGAATTAGAAATGAGGCAGTGTATGTATGTTTGGGTATATTAATATTAATCAAGAAGGACTTTCTGTTGAAAATAAGAAAGCGTATCAGGCATACTATTGTGGTCTTTGCCGAAAGTTAAAAGAAAACTGCGGTATTAAGGGACAAATGCTTTTGAACTATGATATGACATTTTTAGTAGTTCTATTAACAGGACTTTATGAACTACCAAAAGAAGAAATAGATTTTACCTGTGGAATTCATCCAACCAAAAAGCAAAAAGCGTATGTAACCGAAGCAACAGGGTATGCCGCAGATATCAATATTATATTGTCCTATCAAAATTTTGAAGATGATTTGCGGGATGATCGATCTTATGCAAAACGCGCAATCGTGAAGATGTTTGAAAAAGACTATGAGAGAATTTTTCAAACATATCCAAGACAGGTGAAAGCAATTGAAGAGTTTAGGACGAATCTGGATAAAGCGAAGAAATCAAATGAATGCAATCTTGATTTTGTTGCAGGATTAACAGGCGAGATGCTTGGTGAGATTCTGGCATGGAAGGATGATGTCTGGGCTGAAGAATTAAGATGCCTGGGTTTTTATCTTGGGAAATTCATATATTTAATGGATGCATATGAAGATTTAGAGACAGACGAAAAGAAACAGGCTTATAATCCATTAATTGAACTTGCAAAGCAGAGCAATCAGAATTTCGAAACATTTTGTAAACTGGTATTATCAACAATGATGTCAGAGTGTGCAAAATCATTCGAAAGGCTTCCTGTTATTCTTCATGCAGACATTTTGAGAAATATCCTTTACTCTGGAGTATGGTCAAAATATGAATATCTGCAATTGAAAAAAAACAAGAAAAATGGTAAGCTAAAAACGAAAATTCCACAAAAATAATTCTTGAATATGGGAGGAAAACCCGATGGGGAATCCTTATGATACATTAGGTGTTTCGCCAAATGCAACAGATGAAGAAATAAAAAAGGTTTATCGAAGTCTGAGTAGAAAATACCACCCAGATGCTAATATCAACAGCCCAGATAAAGATCTTGCAGAAGAAAAGTTTAAACAAGTACAGCAGGCATATGACCAGATTATGAAAGAAAAACAACAAGGATATGCTTATGGAAACTATGGCGGATATGGGAATTCTTCAAGAACCAATAGTGCATATGGCTCATATCAAAGAGAAGAATCAGTCGAGATGCAGGCGGCTGCGAACTATATTGTAAACAGAAGTTTTAAAGAGGCTTTAAACGTTTTAGAAAGCATTACATTAGCTGAAAGAAATGCTCGCTGGTATTATTATAGTGCGTTAGCAAATGCTGGTATGGGAAACAATATAACAGCAAAAGAACATGCTGCAAAGGCAGTAGAACTTGAACCAAGCAATATGGAATTCAGACAGCTTCAACAGCAACTTGAATTTGGAGGAACCTGGTATCAAAATATGGGAGATACTTATGGAAAGCCTTATTCGAGTGCAGGCGGATGGTGCTTAAGTCTTTTGCTTATTAATCTTTTTTGCAGTTGTTGTTTTGGCAGACCATATTGACAAAATAAAAAATGTGACAGGTATATTTTTATTTATACAAAAGAGCACACCTTATAGTATGGGGTGTGCTCTTTTGCTAAGATAACAAGTATGAAATAAGTGAACTAATTCGTACAATGTTTTTCTTCGCAATATTTACATCGATAAATTTCTTTTGATTCATCTGTCAGTACAAAAATATGATCTAATTCCTGCTCAATAGAGGTGATGCATCTTGGATTTTTACAGTAGATTACATTTTTTATTTCTTTTGGAAGGTGTAAAGCACGTTTATCAACGATTTTATCTTCTTTAATAATATTTACAGTAATATTATGATCAATAAATCCTAAAATATCAAGATCAAGTGCGTTAATCGGGCATTCTACTTTTATAATATCTTTTTTCCCCATTTTTTTACTTTTGGCATTTTGAATAATGGCAACACAGCAGTCCAAGTGCTCCAGTTTCAGATTATGATAAATGGAAAGGCTCATACCTGCTTTGATATGGTCAAGAACAAATCCTTCATGAATTCCACTGATATTTAACATAAATAACTTCCTCTTTTCTTTTAAACTGTAATTTCGAGTAAAGTAAGAATGAGAGCCATTCGTACATAAACACCATATTGAACCTGCTTAAAGTAAGCAGCACGCGGGTCATCATCAACTTCAACAGAAATTTCATTTACTCTTGGAAGCGGGTGCAATACAAGCATATCGTTTTTAGCAAGAGACATTTTTTCTGAATCTAAAATATAAAAATCTTTCATGCGGATGTATTCATCCTCATTAAAAAAGCGCTCCTTCTGTACGCGGGTCATGTATAGGATATCAACATCAGAAATGGCATCTTCTAATCGTTCTACTTCCGTAAACGGAATGTGATTGGCAAGCAAAACGTCTTCTCTGATATATTCAGGAACTCTTAATTCCTTTGGTGATATCAATACAAATTCAATACCCGGATAACGGATTAAAGCGCTAATCAAAGAATGAACAGTACGACCAAATTTTAAATCTCCGCAAAGACCGATTTTCATATGACTGAGTCTGCCTTTTAAGGAATGAATGGTAAGCAAATCGGTAAGTGTCTGGGTGGGATGTTCATGACCGCCGTCGCCGGCATTGATTACTGGAATAGTGGATTTTTGGGATGCTACGAATGCAGCTCCTTCTTTTGGATGACGTATTGCACAGATATCTGCAAAACAGGAAATAACACGAATTGTATCGGAAACACTTTCGCCTTTCGTGGCAGATGAACTGCTCGCACTTGAAAAACCAAGAACAGAACCTCCAAGATTTAACATAGCTGATTCAAAACTAAGTCTTGTTCTTGTACTAGGTTCATAAAAACAGGTGGCAATTTTTTTGCCTGTACACGCATGTGCATATTTTTCCGGGTGCTTTTCAATATCACCAGCTAGTAAAAGCAAATCATCTAACTCTTTTACAGACAGATCTAATGGACTCATTAAATGTCGCATTGCAATTTTCCTCCTCTAGACATTTTTACTATCATATAATAACCATTTTGAAATTTCAAGAGAAAAAAATAAGATGTAATTTTCGAAACTATTCAGATAACATTATGTTAAAGAAAACAAAAAACACTAAATGTCTGACAATATCAGGCATGTAATTTGAAAAGATATTAAAAAATTGTAAAGTGAATTTTAAATAAAAGTTAACTCATGCTGGAAACTTGTAAAAAGAGTGTTTGTGACATATAATATGAGATATTAAATATATACACTTTGGAGGATTATATGGCGTTGTATGCCAATATTATTATAGATATTTCAATAGATAAATTAGATAAGACTTTTCAATATAAAGTTCCGGCCCAACTAGAAGAGGAAATACATATAGGAATGCAGGTTTTTGTGCCATTTGGAAATGGTGGAAGAATAATGAAGGGCTATGTTGTAGAATTAACAAAAATTGCAGAGTATGATGTTTCCAAGATAAAAGAAATCCAATCCTTATGCAAAGACAGTGTACAAATAGAAAATACATTGATTGCTTTAGCAGGATGGATTCGTAAAAATTATGGTGGAACAATGAACCATGCATTGCGCACAGTAATTCCTGTAAAACAAAAAAAACAGGCAAAAGAAAGAAAAAGTATCAGGCTTTTATTAGATACGCAACAGGCGAAAGATCAGCTTTTGGAATTTCAGAGAAAGCATAATGCAGCAAGAGCAAGGTTATTAGAGGCATTAATTCAGAACCAATGTTTAGAATATGAAGTGGTGACACAAAAATTAAATATAGATAGTCATGTAATTCAGGTGATGGAAAAATTAAAGATAATTTTTATTGAAAGAGAGCAGGAATATCGAAATCCTGTACAGGAAAACACCGCCTTTCGGACATCTGATTTTCAATTAAATAAAGAACAAAATGCCATTGTAGAAACGGTTGTAAGAAACATGGAGCATGGAATCCAAAAAACATACCTGATTCATGGTGTTACAGGAAGTGGGAAAACGGCTGTTTATATAGATATTATTTCAAAAGTAATAGACAAAGGACAGCAGGCAATTGTTCTGATTCCTGAGATTTCGTTAACATATCAAACGGTTATGAGATTTTATGAGAAATTTTCAGACAGAGTGTCAATTATGAATTCGAGGCTTTCTCCAGGAGAACGCTACGATCAGTTTTTACGCGCAAAGCGGGGAGAAATTGATGTAATGATTGGACCCCGGTCAGCATTGTTCACGCCTTTTTCAAATCTTGGTATTATCATTATAGATGAAGAGCATGAACCTTCCTATAAAAGTGAAACAATTCCTCGTTATCATGCGAGGGAAGTTGCAATACAGCGTGCAAAAATGGCAAATGCAAGTGTTGTTTTAGGCTCTGCAACACCTTCTATTGAAAGTTACTACAAAGCACAAATGGGCGAATATGATTTATTTGAATTAAAGCAAAGGGTAGAACAAAAACCATTACCAATTTGTTATAATGTTGATTTGAGAGAAGAACTAAAAAATGGAAATCGTTCGATTTTAAGTTACAAATTACAGGAATTAATGAAAACAAAACTAGAAAACAAGGAACAGATTATGCTTTTCTTAAACAGAAGAGGAATATCAGGTTTTGTTTCCTGCAGAGCATGCGGTCATGTTATGAAGTGCCCACATTGTGATGTTTCTTTGAGCTGGCATAATACAGGTAAACTGGTATGCCATTACTGTGGATATGAGACACCGACAGTTTCAACGTGTCCAGAATGTGGTTCTTCTTATATAAGCGGTTTTAAGGCTGGAACTCAAAAAATTGAAATGATGGTAAAAAAGCATTTTCCAGACGCCAGAATTTTGAGAATGGATGCGGATACAACCAGACAAAAAGAAAGTTATGAAAAAATATTAACTGCGTTTGCAAATCATAAAGCAGATATTTTAATTGGAACACAAATGATTGTAAAAGGGCATGATTTTCCAAATGTTACACTGGTAGGCATTTTGGCTGCAGACTTATCTTTAAATGTGAGCGATTACAGAGCGTCCGAAAGAACCTTTCAACTTCTAACACAGGCGGCAGGCCGTGCAGGAAGAGGAAAAATTCCAGGAGAAGTAGTGATTCAATCCTATCATCCGGAGCACTATAGTATTAAAACAGCAGAAACTCAGGATTATATTTCTTTCTATAAGCAGGAAATGGAGTACCGGCAGATGCTTTGCTATCCACCTGTGTGGCATATGATGTTGATTTTATCGGCATCCAAAGATGAAGATTCGGCACTTCGAATGGCGGATCGTTTAAAAAGAATTATTTTAGCAGCAACCAAAGGGAAAATACATGTAATTGGTCCAGCAGATGCTTCTGTAGCAAAAGTAAATGATATTTATAAAAAAGTTATCTATTTAAAACATGAAGATTACCAGGTATTAGTTGAAATAAAAGATCACTTGGAGCAATTTATAAATAAAGATACGAATTTTAAAAACGTATCAGTACAGTTTGATTTTAATCCCATGAATGGGTTTTAAGATAAAGAGTAAACGATAATATATAGTTGTATGGAGGAAATAATAATGGCAATAAGAGAGATACGTGTTGTTGGAGACGCGGTATTAACAAAACACTGTAAAGAAGTCAAAGAAGTAACACCAAAAATAAGAGAACTCATTTCAGATATGTTTGATACAATGTACGAAGCAAATGGGGTGGGTCTTGCAGCAAATCAGGTTGGAATTCTAAAAAGAATAGTAGTCATTGATGCAGGAGAAGGACCTATCACTTTAATTAATCCAGTGATTATTGAAGCAGATGGAGAACAAACTGGCGATGAAGGCTGCTTAAGCTTACCTGGAAAAGCAGGAATAGTTACCAGACCTAATCATGTAAAGGTACGTGCATTCGATGAGAACATGGAGGAATATGAAGCCGAAGGGACAGAACTTTTAGCAAGAGCATTCTGCCATGAATTAGAGCATTTAGATGGACAGATGTATATGGAAAAAGTGGAAGGTTCCATACATGATGTTCTGGCAGAAGAAGAGATTGAAGAATAAATTTAAAAGCGAGGATTACGGATGAGAATAATTTTTATGGGAACGCCGGATTTTTCGGTTGGAATATTAGAAGCTTTGATAAAAGCTGGTCACGAAGTCGTTTTGGCAGTAACACAGCCAGATAAACCAAAAGGAAGAGGAAACAGTGTTACGTTTCCTTCTGTAAAACAGGCAGCCATGAATCATAACATCGAAGTTTATCAGCCAAAGAAAATCCGGGAACCAGAATGTGTAGAGTATGTAAGAAAATTTCATCCGGATATTATAATTGTTGCAGCTTTTGGTCAGATTCTGCCAAAAGAAATTTTGAAAATGCCTAAATTTGGCTGCGTGAATGTACATGCTTCATTACTGCCAAAGTATAGAGGTGCTGCACCTATTCAGTGGGCTGTTATAGATGGAGAATCTGTGTCAGGCGTAACAATTATGCGCATGGATGAGGGTATAGATACTGGCGATATGATACTAAAGCAGCAAATTTCATTAGCGGAAGATGAAACTGGTGGAAGTCTGTTTGATAAACTATCAAAGATTGGTTCAAATCTTTGCGTAGAAGCATTAAAGAGTATTGAAAATGAAACAGCTACATATACCAGACAAGAAGATTCATTAGCAACACATACCAAAATGATTCAAAAGCAATTTGGAAAAATTGACTGGTCAATTTCCGCGGTAGAAATAGAAAGGCTGATTCGGGGGTTAGATCCTTGGCCAAGTGCCTATACAGTACTGGATGAAAAAACGCTTAAAATATGGAAAGCTTTAGTGTTGCCGGGTGGTGATGTAAACGAAGCTGGAACAATTATAGAAGTAACAAAGAATGAGATAAAAGTGCAAACAGGTAATGGAATCTTGTGTCTTTTAGAAATCCAGCTACAAGGAAAAAAGAGAATGTTAACAGATGCCTTCTTAAGAGGATATGCACTGGAATCAGGCACGAAATTTGAATAGGAGGTATTGGATATGAGTGGATTTGGAATGCTTTATAGTTTATGGGATCCAACCTATATTTTAGTAATAATTGGGGCAGTAATCTGTATGATTGCCTCTGCAAGAGTAAAAACAACATTTCAAAAATATACAAAATATAGAAGTATGTCAGGTATGACAGGGGCACAGGCGGCCGAAAAAATTCTGCGTTCCCAGGGAATTTATGATGTTCAGATAGCACATGTTTCGGGAGATTTAACGGATCATTATGATCCAGTCAGAAAAATACTTAACTTATCAGATTCTGTGTATGGATCAACTTCTGTTGCAGCAGTTGGTGTTGCGGCCCATGAATGTGGACATGCAGTTCAGCATCAACAAAATTATATTCCTCTAAAAATGCGTAGCGCAATTGTTCCTGCTGCAAATTTTGGATCAATGGTATCATGGCCTATGATTTTTATTGGCTTATTTATCCGAAGCAATACAGGAACTTTACTAATAGAAATTGGAATCGTATTCTTTTCACTGGCAGTTTTATTCCAACTGGTTACACTTCCAGTTGAATTTGACGCATCAAGCCGTGCCGTTAAAATTTTGGGTACGACAGGAATTTTAGGTGACGAAGAATTAAAATATACGAAAAAAGTACTTGGTGCAGCAGCACTTACCTATGTTGCAAGTGCAGCGGCAATGATATTACAGTTGCTTCGTCTTTTGTTCATTCTGGGGGGGAGAAGTCGTGACTAACTCAATAAACATAAGAGAACTTGCCCTAGAGGCACTTTTGGAAATAATAAAAGAAAATAAATTAAGTCATCTTGTTTTGTCGGGGGTACTGGAGAAATATCAGTATCTCGATAAACAGGAAAGAGCTTTTTTTACAAGATTATGCGAAGGAACGTTGGAAAGAATGATAGAACTGGATTACATCATCAATCAGTTTTCCAACACTCCGGTAAAAAAGATGAAACCGCAAATAGCGATTATCCTTCGTATGAGTGTTTATCAGTTAAAGTATATGGATTCTGTTCCAGAATCGGCAGCTTGTAATGAGGCAGTAAAGCTGGCACAGAAAAAGGGATTTAAAACATTAAAACCCTTTGTAAATGGTGTCATAAGAAATATAGCCAGAAATATATCTGCCATTCCATATCCAGATATGGAAAAAGAACCGTTAAAATATGTATCTGTTTTCTATTCTATGCCAGAATGGATTGTAGAACTTTGGATAAAAAGTTATGGAATGGATGAAACAAAATCTATTCTGGAAGCATTTTTAGAGCAAAAAGAGATTACAATTCGTACGAATCAGACAAAAATATCTCCAGAAAAATTAAAAGAAAAATTACAAAAAGAAGATATTACAGTGAAAGAGAATGAACTGTTACCATATGCATTTTCTATTTCAGGAGTAGATTACTTTCATAATTTAAAATCATTCCAGGAAGGGCTTTTTTATATTCAGGATACCAGTTCGATGATGGTAGCAGAAACAGCAGATCCCAAAAAAGATGATTATATCATTGATGTTTGCGCGGCACCTGGAGGCAAGAGTATTCATCTTGCTGAAAAAATGGCTGGCAGTGGTATGGTTGAAGCAAGAGACTTATCAGAATATAAAGTAAATCTGATTCAGGAAAACATCAAGCGCAGCGGTACGCTAAATATAAAAGCGGTATGTCAGGATGCAACGGTGATCAAAAAAGAATCTATAAATAAGGCAGATATTGTAATTGCAGACCTTCCATGTTCTGGACTTGGAGTATTAGGAAAAAAGACTGATATCCGATACCACATGACAAAAGAATCAACACTTGAGCTGGCTGCATTACAGCGTCAGATATTATCTGTTGTGAATTTATATGTAAAGGAGCATGGGGTTCTTTTATATAGTACCTGCACAATTGACAAAGAAGAAAATGAGTATAACACGAAATGGTTTTTGGAAAATCATCCAGCATTTACGTTGGAATACGAAAAACAATTTTTGCCAGATCAAGATAAAACAGATGGATTTTATTTGGCAAAGTTTCGGAAAGCAGAGTAAGAATATGGAACAGATAGATTTAAAATCCTTAAATTTAAAAGAGCTGGAAAATGTTCTTGAAACAATCGGAGAAAAGAAATTCAGGGCAAAACAGATATATCAGTGGATGCATATAAATCATGTTTTGGGCTATGAAGAAATGACAAATATTGGAAAAGGACTTCAGGACAAATTACAAGATCAATTTCCACTTACAATCTTAAAACAGGAAACAATCCAGATTTCTAAATTGGATGGTACTAGGAAATATTTGTTTGAACTGGAAGATGGCAACATGATAGAAAGTGTCTTTATGAGATATAAGCATGGTAATTCTGTTTGCATATCTTCTCAGGCAGGTTGTCGCATGGGCTGCCGCTTTTGTGCCTCAACGTTAGATGGATTAGTAAGAAGCTTAAAACCTTCTGAGATGTTGGAGCAAATATATAGAATATGCAAAGATACAGGGGAAAAAGTTTCGAATATCGTTGTCATGGGAACCGGAGAGCCACTTGATAATTTTGATAATCTGTTAAAATTCATTGAACTGATTTCGGATGAAAATGGGTTAAATATTTCCCAAAGGAATTTAACAGTATCTACTTGCGGCATTGTTCCTAAAATGATAGAACTTGCAGATAGAAAATTGCAGATTACGCTGGCACTTTCGTTACATGCAGCTTCACAGGAAAAACGTTTGGAATTAATGCCAATTGCAAACAAATATGGTATTCATGAGGTGGTGGCTGCCTGCCAATATTATTTTGAACAGACAGGGCGCCGTATTACATTTGAATACAGTCTGGTTGCTGGTGTAAATGATACAAAAGAAGATGCAACGCTTTTATGCCAGTTAATTCACGGAATGAACTGTCATGTAAATTTAATCCCGGTAAATCCAATTGAAGAAAGAGATTATGTTCAGCCAGTTGCGCAGCATATCGTGAATTTCAAAAATAAACTTGAAAAAAACGGAATAAATGTTACTATTAGAAGAGAAATGGGTCGGGATATTGACGGCGCTTGCGGTCAATTACGGAAGAGATATATAGAAAGGTAGGCGTGACAAAATGAAAACGTTTTCCATAACGGATGTGGGACTTTCTAGAGAAGTGAATCAAGATTACATGTTTACGTCCGAAAATCCGGTCGGAAATCTACCAAACCTTTTTATTGTGGCAGATGGTATGGGTGGTCATAATGCAGGCGATTATGCTTCCAGGTATACAGTTGAACAAATTGTAGAGACAATAAAAAAACTGGAAGAAAAAGATCCAGGCGAAATCATTAAACTGGCAGTAGCGAATGCAAATCGATTACTTTTGGAACGTGCAAATGAAGATTTAAAAAGGAAAGGCATGGGGACAACTGTGGTTGTTCTTTCTATTTTAGAAGAAAAGCTTTTAATAGCAAATGTCGGAGATAGCAGACTTTATATTGTAAACCGAAGGGAAATCAGACAGATAACGAAGGATCATTCTTATGTACAGGAAATGGTTCGTATCGGTGAAATGGATGAACTGACAGCAAGAGATCATCCAGATAAAAATATCATAACACGTGCAATTGGGGTTGCAAGTGAAGTTTTGGTAGATTTTTTTGAAGAAACGATTTTACCAGGAGATGTTATATTAATGTGTTCGGATGGGCTTACAAATATGGTCTTAGATGATGATATCCGTAATATGATTAACGGACAAAGAGATGTAGTAGAAAAGGCAGAAAAATTAGTGGAAGCTGCTAATAGTAATGGCGGTAAAGATAATATTACAGTCGTAATAATAGAACCATTTTCTGATGAGGTGAAAAAATGTTAACAGACGGAATGTTTATAGCAGATCGCTATGAAATCATAAACAAAATTGGTGCTGGAGGAATGTCTGATGTATACAAAGCCAAAGACCATGTTCTGGGACGCTTTGTAGCAATAAAAGTTTTGAAACAGGAATTCAGCGAAGATGTCAGCTTTGTTTCAAAATTTCATACAGAAGCTCAGTCCGCAGCAGGATTAGAGCATCCAAATATTGTCAACATTTATGATGTCGGCAGCGAAGATGGCATGCATTATATTGTCATGGAATATATTGAGGGAGTTACCCTAAAAACATATATAGAAAAAAAAGGACAGTTATCTTTTAAAGAAGCAATTAGTATCGCAATCCAGGTAGGAAGAGGTATTGAGGCTGCCCATAATAAAAATATTGTTCATAGAGATATCAAACCGCAAAATATTATGATTTCTACCGAAGGAAAAGTAAAGGTTACGGATTTCGGTATTGCAAGAGCAGCATCTAGTAATACAATTCATTCAGATGTAATGGGATCTGTTCATTATTCATCTCCAGAGCAGGCGCGAAATGGTTTTATTGATGGAAAAAGCGATATATACTCTTTAGGCATTGTTATGTATGAAATGGTGACAGGTCGTGTACCTTTTGATGGAGATACAACTGTGGCTGTTGCGATTCAGCATTTGCAGGAAGAAATGGTTCCACCAGGAGTATATGCAAAAGATTTACCAATCAGTCTTGAAAAAATTATTCTAAAGTGTACACAAAAAAGTCCAAGCAGACGATATGATACAATGGGAAATCTGATAGTGGATTTAAAGAGAGCATTGACGACACCATACGATGATTTTGTATCCATGGTGCCATTTCATAATCAGGACAAAACAAGAGTAATTGAAGATGAAGATGTAAAAACAATAAAAAAGCATGCAGATTATGAAAAACCTTACGAGGAAGAAGAGTATGCAGATGAACCTTATGATGATGAAGCAGAAGAAAATTATGAAGATGATAAAGAGCTGCTGAATCCCAAAATGGAAAAAGCAGTGACAATTATGGGAATTGTTGCAGCAGTGATCATTGTTTTAATTATTTTTTATTTATTGGGAAGCTTTTTTGGCTTATTTAATTTTGGAAGTTCCTTGAAACAGCCATCTACTCAGGCGAGTGAACAAAAGAAACAGACTGAGACAGTTGCAACAACAGAGACAGAGACTGCAAATAGTGATAAAATATCGATGATTGACATCAAGGGCAAAACGTATGATGAAGCAAAAGCTGCATTAAGTAAAATAGGGCTTGGAATTTTTAAAAACGGAGTACAGGCATCGGATGATTATAAAGAGGGACAGGTTGCCACTCAGAGTGTAAATGCAGGAGATAAAGTTAGCAAGAACACAATCGTAAAGGTTGTGCTAAGTAGTGGTGCTACAAGTACAACAATACCAGATGTTTCAAATACGTCTGCAGACGATGCCAAAAGTAAATTGACCACAGCAGGATTTAAAGTGACTACAGACTATGCATATAGCGATACAGTAGCACAGGGAAATATTGCTTCATCTTCGCCAGCAGCAGGAGCAGCAGCTAAAAAGGGAGATACAGTTACAATTTATATAAGCAGGGGTTCACAGGGAACTTCAATGCCTAATTTAGAAGGACAAACACAGGATTCTGCTGTAGCTGCATTGAACAAGATTGGAATTACAAATGTTCAGATAAGTAGTGAATATAATAATGTGTATTCTGTTGGTAAGGTGGTTGGACAAAATGTTACACCAGGAACAATGGTAGCACCAGGAACATCCGTAACAATTGCAATTAGTAAAGGGTCAAAAACTTATAGTTATAGCGGAGCGGTTCCAAACGATGATGCGGCAGTATCTACAAACCCTGCCAAATCAGCAACAGTTACTATTTTAGATTCAACTGGGAAAAAACTAATGGATTCAGCTGTATATAATCTGCCAGCAAATGCAAATATTTCTATTTCTAACATTACAACACCAACAGGTACCATGTCAGTATATTGGACATTAAGTGATGGTTCCGTAACACAGGTGACAAATTCAAATTTGAATTTCTCTCAAAATAATTAGGATGGATATGCAGGGAAAAATAATAAAAGGAATTTCCGGATTCTACTATGTTTACGTAGAAGAATTCGGAATTTATGAGTGTAAAGCCAAAGGAATTTTTAGAAATCGAAATGAAAAACCACTTGTAGGAGATAATGTTGAAATTGATATAGTGGATGAAAAGCAAAAAAAAGGTAATGTCTGTCGGATTTTGCCAAGGACAAATGAAATGGTTCGACCAGAGGTAGCAAATGTGGATATGATACTGCTTATATTTGCGATGGCAAAGCCAGACCCAAATTACAATTTACTGGATCGATTTCTCATTCAGATGAATTCTCTAAACATTCCAGTGGTATTATGTTTTAATAAAAGTGATCTTGTTTCGGGAGACGCCCAAAAAGATATCATGGAAATATACAAAGAGTGTGGTTACAAAATTCTTTTTACCAGCACGCAGAATATGACAGGAATAGATGAATTAAAGAATGTCCTGCAAGGAAAAACGACAGCAGTTGCAGGATCTTCAGGTGTTGGAAAATCTTCCATAATCAATCTTTTGCAGGAGGGAATTGAAATGGAAACTGGTGAAATCAGTAAGAAGATAGAAAGAGGCAAGAATACAACAAGGCACTCGCAAATAATTCCAGTGAATGAGAGCACATTTATTATGGATACACCAGGATTTAGTTCTTTATACACTCCTAAAATGGAAAAAGAAGAGTTATCTTATTGCTATCCAGAATTTTTGAAGTATTTGGACAAATGCAGATTTCGGGGATGCAGTCATATTAGTGAACCAGACTGCGCAGTGAAAAATGCATTAGCTGAAGGAAAAATAAGCCATGTTCGTTACGAAAATTATAAACAGATATTCCAGGAAATAAAGGATGTTAAAAAATATTAACAGCTGTGGAGGACAAATACATGAATTGTTTATCACCATCTATTTTATCTGCTGATTTTGCAAATTTGGGACAGCAGATCAAACAGCTGGATGAAGCAGGAGCTCAGTATGTGCATATTGATGTAATGGATGGGCAGTTTGTACCGAGCATTTCTTTTGCATTTCCAGTTATAAAATCATTAAGACCACTTACAGATCGTATTTTTGATGTCCATTTGATGATTGAAGAACCAATTCGGTATATAGATGAATTTGTTGAGAGTGGTGCAGATTTAATTACGGTGCATGCTGAAGCCTGTAAGCATTTAGATCGAACGATTCAGACCATAAAGGAGAAAAATATCATTGCGGGTGTGGCAATTAATCCAGCGACTCCTTTAAGTGCAATTGAATATATTCTGCCTTCTGTTGATATGGTTTTAATTATGACGGTGAACCCAGGATTTGGGGGACAAAAATTAATTCCATATACGATTGATAAAGTCAGAGACTTAAAACGAATGATAGATAAAAAAGGATTGAAGACAGATATTGAAGTAGATGGGGGCGTTAATTTGCAAAATGTGGAAGAAATTATGGCGGCTGGTGCAAATATTATTGTTGCAGGCAGTGCGGTTTTTGGAAATGATTTGGAAGAAAACGTTAAGAGCTTTTTAGATATTATCAATTCGTAAAAGGACATAAAAATGAAAACATTGATTATAACAGGCGGATTTATGAACGATAAATTTGCTATAAATTTTATAAATGAAAAAGGCTTTGATAAAATGATAGCAGGGGATTCCGGAATGGAATTTTTTTATCGAAATAATTTAGTACCAGATATGATTGTAGGCGATTTTGACTCTGCAAAAAGTGAGATTGTTTCTTTTTTTAAAGAAAAAAACACAGTAGAAGTACTGCATTTTCAACCAGAAAAAGATGAGACAGATACGGAACTTGCACTAAAAACAGCATTAAAGGATAAACCCGATGAAATCTATATTTTAGGAGCAACGGGATCTAGAATAGATCATATGATCGGTAACATATATCTATTACAAAAAGCCTTGCTAAAAAACATTTCTTGTTATATTGTAGATGAGCATAATAAGATATCTTTGATAAAAGAAAAAAAGATTATAAATGCAAAAGATCAGTACGGCGATTTTATATCCTTACTTCCATTAGGCGAAAAGGTGACAGGGGTAACATTAGAAGGATTTAAATATCCGTTAGATAATCATACATTAACAAATAATAATTCTTTAGGGGTAAGTAATGAACTTGTCAAAGAGCAGGGAACGATTACATTACAAGAAGGAATTATTCTTATGATAGAGTCAAAAGATTAAAACAAGAATGAAAACGAAATTATTGTTTAGATTCATTTAAAAATTACACATAATAAAATAAAGTTATTTTGTAAAAGAAATGCTGGAGGAATATATTTATGAAACTAGGTATTGTAGGTTTACCAAACGTAGGAAAAAGTACATTGTTTAACTCGCTGACAAAAGCAGGTGCTGAATCAGCGAATTATCCATTTTGTACAATTGATCCAAATGTAGGAATTGTAACTGTTCCAGATGAAAGATTAACAAAATTAGGTGAAATGTATCACTCAAAAAAGGTTACGCCTGCTGTAATGGAATTTGTTGACATTGCAGGTCTTGTAAAAGGTGCAAGTAAGGGTGAAGGACTGGGAAACCAGTTTCTTGCAAACATTCGTGAAGTAGATTCAATTGTACATGTGGTACGTTGCTTTGAGGATACAAATGTAATCCATGTGGATGGAAGTGTTGATCCAGTAAGGGATATTGAAACCATTAATTTAGAACTTATTTTTTCTGATCTTGAAATATTGGAAAGAAGGATTTCTAAAATTGCAAAAACAGCAAGAATGGATAAAATGGCAGCCAAAGAACTTACATTGGCAGAAGCATTAAAAGCGCATCTGGAAGATGGTAAAATGGCAAAATCATTTGAAGTTGAAGAAGACGATGACATAAAAGACTGGTTTAAAAATTATAATCTGCTGACAGCAAAGCCAGTAATTTATGCAGCAAATGTTGCAGAAGATGATCTTTCAGAAGATGGAACAAACAATCCATATGTTCAAAGTGTACGAAAAATAGCAGAAGATGAAAATAGTGAAGTCTTTGTAATTTGTGCCCAGATTGAGCAGGAAATGGCTGAGCTGGAAGATGATGAGAAAGCAATGTTCTTAGAAGAACTAGGCTTAAGTGAGTCAGGTCTTGAAAAATTAATTAAAGCAAGTTATAAATTACTTGGTTTAATCAGTTTTTTAACCTCTGGTGAAGATGAAACAAGAGCATGGACAATCAAAACAGGTACGAAAGCACCAGGAGCCGCCGGAAAAATTCATACGGATTTTGAACGAGGATTTATTCGCGCAGAAGTTGTTTCTTATGAAGATCTTATGGAAAATAAAACAATGGTAGCGGCAAAAGAAAAGGGACTTGTCCGTCTTGAAGGAAAAGAATATCTTGTAAAAGATGGGGATATTATCGTATTTCGTTTTAATGTATAAGAAAAACTAATTTTTTGGAGGAAATGAATATGAAATGTCCATTTTGTAGTAGTGAAGACACCAGGGTAATTGATTCAAGACCTGCAGATGATAATAATTCAATTCGAAGACGCAGGTTATGTGATGTATGCGGAAAAAGATTTACTACGTATGAAAAAATCGAGACGATTCCACTTGTTGTAATTAAAAAAGATAATAGTAGAGAACAATATGACAGAGCTAAGATTGAAGCAGGTGTTTTGCGGGCTTGTCATAAAAGACCAATTTCTATCAACCAGATCAATCATTTGATTGATGAAGTAGAAACAGAAATTTTTAACCGGGAAGAGAAAGAAATTCCAACTACTGTTATCGGTGAGATTGTAATGGACAAGCTAAAAGATTTAGAAGCAGTAGCTTATGTTCGATTTGCCTCTGTTTATCGGGAATTTAAAGATATCAATACTTTTATGGATGAGTTGAAAAAAATACTGGATAAATAGAAAGAGAAGTATTCTAATACTTTAGAAATAATTGTATTAATTGAAATTAAGAGCAGGTGAAAAATGAATATATCTGGAATTCATCAATCTTTCCAGTCAGAGAGAGTTAATGCAAATAGCGATACTCAGATTAATAATAATTATAATGTATCTGATGACAATAGCAAATCGTTGCCACTCAGTATGGAAAAGCAAAATGAGAATGAGTCGAATGGGGACAACCCAAATAGAGAAAATCAAAAATTTGATAGTTATGGATATGCCAGTTTGTATCCTTATGACAATACAGTGCCACCAAGCGGTGGAGAGTCAGATATTTCAAATTTAGATGTGGAAAAAGCAATTTCGGATATGGAAAAAGATCGGATTTTGCAGCAGTATCAATTTTTTATAAGTTAAAGAATAAAACTCTTTTGTATTGCATTGCATAAAATATGCGAGGCAGCGAAAGGGTTTTTGTTTTATGCCCTGCATTTTGGGTTTTCAACAGATATTAATTTTGGTATAATAAAAAGTAAAGTAAATAAAAAATTTCAAAGTAAATAAAAAAGTATTTTATAGTCGGTACAAATCTATTATTGAATTATAGAATGTGAAAGAATACAAAAAGCAGAAAGCAGGTACTTATGTTAAAAAAGTTTTACCCATCAGATGATATGGAATCCGCATATCAGATAGATTATCAGAAATTATATCAGGACGGATACCGAGGCATAATTTTTGACATTGATAATACACTTGTTACACATGGTTCGAAAGCGGATACCCGTTCAAAAGAACTGTTTCGCAAGCTGAAGCACATGGGATTTTCCTGCTGTTTATTATCAAATAATAAGGAAGAACGTGTGAAGACGTTTAATAAAGATGTGAAAGTAAATTACATTTTTAATGCACATAAGCCTTCTGTTAAAAATTATGAAAAAGCAATGGACGTTATGCATACGGATAAAAAAACGACAATTTTTATTGGGGATCAGCTCTTTACAGATATTTATGGAGCAAATCGAAGTGGCATTTATTCCATTCTGGTAAAACCAATTCATCCGAAAGAAGAGATTCAAATTGTTTTAAAACGTTATCTGGAAAGAATCGTTTTATATTTTTACCGGAAGAAAAAGTAAGAAACATATAAATGCATAAAAATACAGATAAAATAATAAAGTATCAATATTGTGTTGAAAAATCCGGGTAAAATATTCATAAAGAAAAAAAGAATAAAAGCTGTTTTTAAAAACTGGTTATGTATAAAAAAGAAAATGTGTGAAAGCACATAAGGAGGAACTATGATAATAGCAGTTGGAAATGATCATGCAGCAGTTGAATTAAAGCAGGAAATTGTAGCTTATGTAAAGGAGCTAGGGCACGAAGTACTTGACTTTGGAACCAATACGCATGAAAGTTGTAATTATCCTGAGTTTGGAGAAAAGGTAGGACATGCAGTTGCAGATAAAAAGGCAGACTGTGGTATACTTATTTGTGGAACTGGAGTAGGGATTTCCATAGCAGCAAATAAAGTAAATGGTATAAGAGCTGCTGTCTGTTCAGATGTGACAACAGCTCATCTGGTAAAAGAGCATAATGATGCAAATATTATTGCTTTTGGGGCAAGAATTGTTGGAAACGAGTTAGCAAAAGATATTGTGAAGGCATATTTAGATGCAAGTTTTCTTGGTGGAAGGCATGCGACAAGAGTAGAATTAATTAAAGAAATTGAGGAACGCGAAAGCGCTAAGTAAAAAAAGGTTGAAATAAAGAGCTTTTTATTATAAAATAGATAAAGTGGGTTTTTTCCCAGACAGTATTAAGGAGGAATATCGAATGATTTCAGCAGGAGATTTTAGAAATGGAATTACGATCGAATATGATGGAAATATTTATCAGATTATTGAATTTCAACATGTAAAACCTGGTAAGGGTGCAGCATTTGTTAGAACGAAATTAAGAAATGTTATCAATGGTGGTGTTGTTGAAAAAACTTTCCGTCCAACTGAAAAATGCCCTCAGGCACGTATCGAAAGAAAAGATATGCAGTACTTATATAAAGATGGCGATTTATTCTACTTCATGGATGTCGAGACTTATGATCAGGTTGCTTTGAACATTGATACAGTTGGCGATTCTTTGAAACTTGTAAAAGAAAATGAAATGGTAAAAATATGTTCTCATAATGGAAATGTATTTGCAATTGAAGCACCATTATTTGTAGAATTACAGATTGTTGAAACAGAGCCAGGATTTAAAGGTGACACTGCACAAGGAGCTACAAAACCAGCGAAAGTGGAAACAGGAGCGACTGTATTTGTTCCATTATTTGTTGAGCAGGATGATGTCATTAAAATTGACACAAGAACAGGTGAATATCTTTCCAGAGTATAAGATTAAGATTTTGCATATGAAGTCAGATTCTTATATAAAAAGCAACAAGAGCATTTTAGTTTTTAGCTAAATGCTCTTGTTTTTTGATGAAATATAGAGTTTTGATGAAAAGGAAATTGAAATACAGATTGTTAAAATAGCAAAAACAATCAGGCATATGCTAAGTAGTGATATTTAGATTTTTATAAAAGCAGGCTTTCTTTCTTTAAAAACGGTATAGTATGAGAATCCACAGTCTTTTAAGATATTCTCTACTTTGAAAAAATCATAAGCAACATGTTCTGGTTTGTGCGCATCTGCACCGATAGTTATAATTTCACCACCTAATTGCCGATATCTTTTTATAATGTCTTCGCAAGGATTTGGATGACCAAGTCCGTATTTAAATCCACCAGTATTTAATTCAATTCCTTTTCCTTTTGATATAATATCTTTTAAAATATCATCTATAATATCCTGATAATCCTGCCAGATATAGTTCTCATTCTTGGTAGGTCCATAACGGACAACATAATCAATGTGACCATAAACATCAAAGTCAGAAAAAGCTTTCAGATTTTCTAAAATAGATTCAAAATATTCCTGATAGGCTTCTTTTTCTGTACGTTTTTCATAAAACTCAGGAAAATAAGGATCCATTCCATGAACAACGTGGGATGAACCAATTACAAAATCAAATGGGTAAGAAGATAAGATGTCTTTATGACGGGTTGCAAGATGTGGCTGTAACCCTAATTCAATGCCATAAGAAATGTGAATTTGTTTTCGGTAAGCTTGAGCGAAGGAATAAACTTTTTGCTGGTAATTTTTAAAATCCAGTAAAAATAAATCAGGGTGCTGTGGATAATCCAAATCACAATGATCCGTAAAACAAATACCAGGTAATCCTTTTTGAATAGCGCTTAAAATCATAGATTCCATTGGAGAATCACTATCTCCGGAAAATTCAGAATGCATGTGTGTATCCCAAAACATGAAAAAATCCTCCTAATTTAATGTATAACTTAATTTTTCTGCAAAATGACAAAAATGTCAATGCTATTTTGCACAAATTTTCCAAAACAATAGAATAAAAATAGGTGAAGTAAAAAGAATTATTGTTAAATATGTACAAAAAAATGGTGATGCTATGTTGCAACATGTTCATATAAAGATGTAAAAAGTGAAAAAAACTTGTGACAAATGTTAGAGTTTAAATTGAGAAGTGAAGAAATGGTGAAACTATTAACAAACCTAGGAAAGAGACTTGAATTTTTTGCGATAATTAGGTAGAATATAGCTAGTTGGGTGTTATATATCCAAGAAAATATGAATCTTAATCATAATTCAAATCTAGGAGGAATTAAGAATGGCAGTAAGAGTAGCAATTAATGGTTTCGGCCGTATAGGTCGTCTTGCTTTCAGACAGATGTTTGGAGCAGAAGGATATGAAGTAGTAGCAATTAACGATTTAACAAGCCCTGAAATGTTGGCACATTTGTTAAAATATGATTCATCACAGGGAAAATATGAATTAGCTGATAAAGTTACATCCAGCAAAGATTCTATTACTGTTAATGGAAAAGAAATAAAAATTTATGCATTCCCAGATGCAAATAACTGTCCTTGGGGAGATTTAAAAGTTGATGTTGTATTAGAGTGTTCTGGATTCTATGCATCCAAAAAAGCAGCTCAGGCTCACATCAATGCAGGTGCTAGAAAAGTTGTTATCTCTGCACCAGCAGGAAGCGACCTTCCTACAATCGTTTACAATACAAACCACAAAGTATTAAAAGCTACAGATACAATTATCTCAGCAGCTTCATGTACAACAAACTGCTTGGCACCTATGGCAGATGCATTAAATAAATATGCTGAAATCCAGTCTGGTATCATGGTAACAGTACATGCTTACACAGGAGATCAGATGACTCTTGATGGACCACAGAGAAAAGGTGATTTAAGAAGATCCAGAGCAGCAGCTGTTAATATCGTGCCTAACAGCACAGGTGCAGCTAAAGCAATTGGACTTGTTATTCCTGAATTAAACGGAAAATTAATCGGATCTGCTCAGCGTGTTCCAGTACCAACAGGATCTACAACAATTTTAACAGCAGTTGTTAAAGGTACAGATGTAACTGTAGATGCAATTAATGCAGCTATGAAAGCAGTAGCTAATGAATCTTTTGGATACAACACAGATGAAATCGTTTCTTCTGATATTGTTGGAATGAGATTTGGTTCTTTATTTGACGCTACTCAGACAATGGTAAGCAAAGTTTCTGATGGTTTATTCCAGGTACAGGTTATTTCATGGTATGATAATGAAAATAGCTACACATCTCAGATGGTTCGTACAATTAAATACTTCTCAGAATTAGCTTAATTTTGTTTCGCTATTAGGAAAGAAGAAGACTCAAACGAAGGGTCCGGTCTTTTGGGCCGGACTCTTTTTATTTCACAGGAGCTGCATTGTTGGATATGAAATGAACGTGTAGATTTTTATGAAATCAAAAATGATTATGTGCACCGCTTAAAAAAGGAGTTGGATTGTTATACAATCGCTCGGGTGCAAATGTTACAATGGGATATTTTGAAAATTTTACAAAAAAAGTTTTATATATTATGAAATCACTTGTACCTAAGGAGGACAATTTATGTCATTAAATAAAAAATCCGTTGATGATATCAACGTAAAAGGAAAAAGAGTACTTTGCAGATGTGATTTTAATGTACCTTTAAAAGAAGGTAAAATCACAGATGAAAATCGTCTTGTAGCAGCGTTACCTACAATTAAAAAATTAGTATCTGATGGTGGAAGAGTAATTCTTTGTTCACATCTTGGAAAGCCTAAGGGAGAACCAAAGCCTGAATTGTCTTTAGCTCCAGTAGCAGCAAGACTGACACAATTATTAGGACAGGAAGTTAAATTTGCAGCAGATGCGGAAGTTGTTGGACCAAATGCAAGAGCAGCAGTAGCAGCGATGAAAGACGGAGATATCATTTTACTTGAAAATACTCGTTACAGAGCAGAAGAAACAAAGAACGGAGAGGCTTTTTCTAAAGACCTTGCTTCTATTTGTGATATTTTTGTTGACGATGCGTTCGGAACAGCTCATAGAGCACATTGTTCTAACGTAGGTGTAGCTGGACTTGTAGATACAGCAGTTGTTGGATATTTGATGCAAAAAGAAATTGATTTCTTAGGAAAAGCTGTTGAATCTCCAGTCAGACCTTTTGTAGCTATCTTAGGAGGAGCAAAAGTTGCTGATAAATTAAATGTTATCTCTAATCTTTTAGAGAAATGTGATACATTAATCATTGGTGGTGGAATGGCTTATACTTTCTTAAAAGCACAGGGATATGAAACAGGATTATCAATGGTAGATGAAACCAAACTAGAGTATTGTAAAGAAATGCTTGCAAAAGCAGATAAACTTGGAAAGAAAATCTTACTTCCATTAGACAATGCTATGATTTCTTCTTTCCCTAACCCAATCGATGCAAAAATTGATGTTGAATATGCAGATACAGCAGCAATGCCAGCAGATAAAATGGCTTGTGATATCGGACCTAAAACTTCTGAAATTTATGCAAAGGCAGCACGAGAAGCAAAAACTGTTGTATGGAACGGACCTATGGGTGTATTTGAAAATCCAGTTCTTGCACAGGGAACAATTGCAGTAGCAAAAGCTTTATCTGAAACAGATGCCACAACGATCATTGGTGGTGGTGATTCAGCAGCTGCAGTTAATCAGCTTGGATTTGGTGATAAAATGACTCATATTTCAACAGGTGGTGGAGCTTCTCTTGAATTCTTAGAAGGAAAAGATTTACCAGGTGTAGAAGCAGCTAACGATAAATAAATTCAGGCAACATACGATATATTCGTTTCATGAAGTACGATAAAGAGCATGCAGGGAAGACTTGACAAAATGTAAACAACCAGATGTACTTGTTTATCATCAAAATTCCTTGCATATCGATTATAAGGAGATAGTAAAATGGCAAGAAAAAAGATTATTGCTGGTAATTGGAAAATGAATAAAACTCCAAGCGAAACAGTAACACTAATCAATGAATTAAAACCTTTGGTGGCAAATAAAGAAGTAGACGTTATCTTTTGCGTACCAGCAATCAATATCATTCCAGCGTTGGAAGCAGCAAAAGGAAGCAATATTGAAATTGGTGCTGAAAATATGTACTATGAAGAAAGCGGAGCTTATACAGGTGAAATCGCTCCTGCAATGTTAACAGATGTTGGTGTAAAATATGTTGTTATCGGACATTCTGAAAGAAGAGAATATTTTTCTGAAACAGATGCAACTGTAAATAAAAAAGTTTTAAAAGCTTTTGAGCATGGAATCACTCCAATTGTTTGCTGTGGTGAAACATTAGCACAAAGAGAACAGGGAATTGCTGTTGATTTCATTCGCCAGCAGATTAAAGTTGCATTTCAGAATGTTACAGCAGCACAGGCAAAAACAGCAGTAATTGCATATGAACCAATCTGGGCTATTGGAACAGGGAAAACAGCTACAGCGGATCAGGCTGAAGAAATCTGTGCAGCTGTTCGTTCATGCATTAATGAAGTTTACGATGAAGCTACAGCACAAGCAATCCGTATCCAGTATGGCGGATCTGTTAATGGTGCAAATGCTTCCGAAATTTTAACAAAACCAAACATTGATGGTGCATTAGTTGGTGGAGCTTCTTTAAAACCAGAATTCGGAAATATTGTAAATTACAAATAAGAAGATATAAATAAGAAGTTTGTTTTTTCATGATTTAGATAGTGAATAAAAGCAGCATTGGGATGTGAATCTTAGTGCTGCTTTTATTTATAAGAGAATAAGCATTTGAATCCATTTTTGGGCTGTGTTCTCATAAACGATTACATTACAAAGAATGAAGAAATATTTTTGCGCTTTTGATATAAAGATATGCTTGTAATTCCTACTGGAATCCAATATATTTTATTAAGGGATAAAATAATAATTAAATGAAAATAAAAAATTGATTAAAAAATGAGGAGATTTACATGCGACATATAAATGCTGTATCAAAAGTGATTTTATGTTTATTTTGGATATGTTTTGCGATAGTATTCGGATTGTTTTTATGGGAAATGAACTTTATGCCAAAAGATGATCCTATTTCGAATGGTTCACTAAAAGATTACAACAGTAACTGGACATTGGAATATCAGGATGGAAAAACACAAAAGGTTAACTTACCGATGACGGCGAAAGCCAAAAAAAATGAGTGGATTACCATTTCGAAAGCGTTGCCACACAAATTAAAAGGGTATGATTCGATTCGATTAAGAAGTTCACAGCAGGACATGTATGTTTATGTGGGAAAAGAACTTCGATATTTCTATGGAAATGCAAAACATCGTTTCTATGGAAGCACAAGTCCAAGCGCTTATATTATAATACCAATTACGGATAAAGATGCGGGAAAACTGGTAAAAATCCAAAGTGAAAGTTCTCTTAAAGATTACGAAAACGTTATAAATCCAATTGTTCTGGGAACGCAGCAAAATATTTTGATGGATATTTTTGGAAAACAATGGGTAGAAGTGGTTTTAGGAAGTATTGTTTTTATGTGGGGAGTATTATTTGTTGTGGCTCATGCAATGATAAGGTTTTTTTTGAAAAGAACAATATACATAGGATATTTAGGAACATTTGCAATTATGATATCAACATGGGTTTTATGTGAGTCTAAAATGAGACAGTTTTATACAAATCACTTATTTGCAGTAAACACGATGACATTTCAGGTGCTTATGCTTTGCCCGATTCCACTTTTAACTTATATGGACTATTTACAAAAGAAACGGTATACAAAAATGTATCAGGTCTTAAAAGGGACTTCGTTGGCATTTTTCCTTTTGGGTGTAGTTCTTCAGATAAATGGGATTGATTTTATAAGAGTATTTCCTTACTTTGCATTTATAATACTTTTTTCTGTATCAGGTGTAATATATTCGCTTCATAAAGATTATAAAGAAGGACATCAGGGTGAAGTGATATATATCATTGTTGGTCTGGCTGGAATAGGTTTAGCTGGTATAATGGAAATTGTTCGCATGCAGGTAGATAAAGCAACGTCATTAGGACGTTTTATATGTGTAGGGGTAATATTCTTTTTAGCTATGGTGGCTTATACGACGTTTAAAAATATTCAGCAGGATATGCAGGAAAAGCATGAGGCTATAGAAGCAAACAAAGCAAAGAGTACTTTTCTGGCACATATGAGTCATGAAATCAGAACACCAATCCATGCAATCATTGGAATGGATGAGATGATTTTGAGAGAATGTAATGACTTGCAAATTTTAAATTATGCAAATAATATTAAAGAAGCAAGTAAAAATTTATTGTCACTCATTAATGATATATTGGATTTCACCAAAATTGAATCTGGAAAGCTTGAATTAGTACCGGTTCGATATGACCTTGGTTCTATATTAAATGATTTGTATAATATGGTTCAGTTTAAAGTGAAAGATAAAGGGCTACACCTTTCCATAGATGTAAATCCAGATATTCCTTCTTCATTAATAGGAGATGAAGTAAGGTTACGACAGGTTATTTTAAATTTACTGACGAATGCCATTAAATATACGGAAAAAGGGACAATAGAATTAATTGTAGACTATGATATGATAGATTCTGCTTCTATTTTGCTGAAAATCAAAGTAAAAGATACTGGTATGGGAATTAGACCAGATGAGATAGGAACCTTATTTGAAGCATTTAGAAGGGCAGATGAACTGAAAAATAAAGATATAGAAGGTTCTGGATTGGGACTTGGTATCTGCCAGCAGATTTTAGCTTTATCTGAATCAAAACTGATGGTAGAAAGTGAATATAAAAAAGGTTCGGTGTTCTGGTTTGAAGTAAAACAAGAGGTGAGAAGCTGGAATCATCTGGAAAATATTACAACACTTTTTCACTTGGATGAATCCTATTCTTCCGATAAATATATAGCAGATTTTACGGCGCCATTGGCTGAGATTTTAATTGTAGATGATAATGAAATGAATCTTTTGGTGGCAAAAGGTTTATTGAAAGAGACACAGGTAAATATAGAGACAGCAAAGAACGGAAAAGAATGTCTGGAGAAAATAAAAAGAAAGCGATATGACATTATCTTTTTAGATCATTTAATGCCGCAAATGGATGGAATACAGACATTGAAGGAATTTGAAGTAAATAAAGGAAAATGTAAAGACACACCAGTTATAGCAATGACTGCAAATGCTATTTCGGGAGCAAAAGAAAAATATATGGATTTGGGTTTTTCTGATTATATTGCAAAACCAGTAGATGGAAAAAAATTGGAAAAAATGGTCAAAAAATATTTGTCAGGTGCGCTTATTCAGGTAAAAGAAGAATCCGATTCCAGACAAATGCTTAGAAATATTCAGGATAATATGCCAACTGGAATTTTCTTAAATCCAGAGTTTGATCTTAAAACAGCATTAATGTATTCTGCAGATGGAAAAAAAGGAATTGGGGATAATTTTCAATTTTATTTATTAGAAGAAGATAATACGAAAGAAAAGTTGAAAATAGATTTATCAGAGGATACCATAAATAGTTATCGTATTGTAATTCATAGCATGAAAAATACCGCGAAAATTATTGGAGCAATCGAATTTTCAGATTATGCAATGAAATTAGAAGAGGCTGCAAACAAAAGAAATTTGAAATTATTAAAAGAAAATCAAGAAGATTTTTATAATGCATATTGCGATTTATGTGATGTAATTCGAGAAGCAAAATTCTAAAAAAGATTGAGCAAGCCAGTTTTTTCGTGTATAATAATAAAATTGGGTAAAATAGTTAATTAACTAGTTAAGCTTAAGAAAAGAGGAAAATTATTATGAGTAAAAAACCAACCGTATTAATGATTTTAGATGGCTTTGGCTTAAATGACAAAACCGATGGAAATGCTGTAGCACAGGCAAAAACACCAGTCATAGACAAACTTATGAAGGATTATCCATTTGTAAAAGGATATGCAAGCGGACTTGCAGTAGGACTTCCAGACGGACAGATGGGCAATTCCGAAGTAGGTCATTTAAATATGGGTGCAGGAAGAATTGTGTACCAGGAATTAACAAGAATTACAAAAGAAATTGAAGATGGAGATTTCTTCAAAAATGAAGCTTTACTGGCAGGTATGGAAAATGTAAAGAAGAACAATTCTGCTCTTCATTTATATGGACTTTTATCAGATGGTGGTGTTCATAGCCATAATACGCATTTATACGCTCTGCTTGAGATGGCAAAAAGAGAAGGAATCAAACATGTTTATATACATGCATTTTTAGATGGCCGTGATACAGCTCCATCTTCAGCAAAAGGTTTTGTGAAAGAACTTGTTGCCAAGACAAAAGAAATAGGTGTTGGAGAAATTGCAAGTTTATCAGGACGCTATTATGCGATGGATCGTGATAATAGATGGGATCGTGTTCAGGCAGCATATGATGCAATTTGTTTTGGAAAAGGTGAAACAGCATCCGATGCAATCACTGCAATGGAAACATCTTATGCAGATGGAAAAACGGATGAATTTGTACTCCCAACCGTAATTATAAAAGATGGAAAACCAGTAGCAACCATAAATGATAAAGATACAGTTATCTTTTTCAACTTCCGTCCAGATAGAGCACGTGAGCTTACAAGAGCATTCTGTGCAGATGAGTTTGACGGGTTTGAAAGAGGGAATCGTAAAGATGTGACCTATATCTGCTTCACAGAATATGATGTTACAATTCCAAATAATGAAGTAGCATTTAAAAAGACGAAGTTAACAAATACATTCGGTGAATTTCTGGCAGCACATGGAAAAACGCAGGCCAGAATAGCAGAGACTGAAAAATATGCACACGTAACATTTTTCTTTAATGGTGGTGTAGAAGAACCAAATCAGGGAGAAGAACGAATTTTAGTAAAATCACCAAAAGTTGCAACTTATGATTTACAGCCTGAAATGAGTGCTCCAGCCGTTTGCGAAAAATTATGTGAAGCAATTCGCTCCGATAAGTATGATGTTATTATTGTAAACTTTGCAAATCCGGATATGGTAGGACATACGGGCCTTATGGATGCAGCAAAAACAGCAATTGAAGCAGTTGATGCATGTGTTGAAAAGACAGTGGAAGCATTACTTGAAGTAGATGGACAAATGTTTGTCTGCGCAGATCACGGAAATGCAGAACAGCTTCTAGATTACGAAACAAAAGAGCCATTTACAGCACATACAATTAATCCCGTTCCATTTATTCTTGTAAACTATGATAATGCATATCAGTTAAAAGAAAATGGTAAATTAGCAGATATTATTCCTACAATGATTGAAATGATGGGAATGGAAAAACCAGTTGAAATGACAGGTGAATCTTTACTAATTAAGAAATAAATGAAAAGATTATAAACAATAAACTATATTTCGAAAATAAAAGTAAAGAGAAATAAAGATTTTATCAAAAAAGACTGTACGAAAAAAAGTACAGCCTTTTTTTATTCCAAAAGTATAAAAAATAAGCTATAATAGCCATATTGTAATAGAAATAGAGGAAATAAAATGGAAAGTGAGCAAAAATTTCAGATACTATGGCAGAAACTCCCGGATTCAAAAGCAAGACTTTTAAGAGTATTTGGAGAATCTGGAGAATTTATGGTACCAGAAAGCATAGAAGGCTATGTAATAACAGAAATAGGCTCTTACTGTTTCTCAAAGGTGAGTCAGATACCATCCGATAGCAAGAGCTACTTTACCTATTTAACAAAAACTGCACAAAAAGAGATGTTAGTGGAATGTAGTGGAGATTTTTTAGAAAAAGTTACATTACCAGAAACCATAGAAAAAATTGATAGAAGTGCCTTTTACAATTGTAGGAACATGAAAAGCTTATCCATTGGGAAAAATGTGTCTGAAATAGGAAGTGATGCTTTTATGAATTGTTTTCAATTTTGTGAACTAACGATACATGCAAAAGTAACAGATAAAACCGCATTAAAAGCAATCTTAAGTCAGATCAGCTCAGATATGCAAGTGTGTTTTGCCATACAGGGGGAAATAAGTGCAAGATTATTTTATCCAGAGTATTATGAAGCATATGATGAAATTGCCCCAGCACATATATTTGGAAGAAAAATCACAGGCGAAGGTTTTCGGGCAAGACAAAGCTTTAAAGAGGGAATTATAGATTTTTCACAGTATGATTTGGTTTTTCCGAAAGCTTGTATAGAAGAATCTGTAAAAACATTGGGAAAAATAGCACTGAATCGCTTGTACTATCCAGTATTTTTGCAACAAAAAAGTAAAAAGATATATGAAACATATATCGTGGAAAACCAAAAAGAGATTGTGCAGAATCTGATACAAAAAAAAGAGTTATTTTTGCTGGAATTTTTGTGCGAAAATAAATATTTGCTGAAAGAAACTCTTGTGGAAGCAGTTTCTAAGACATCAGCTATTAATTGGGCAGAAGGCACGGCCAGTTTACTCCAGTGGAAAAATCTTTATTATATGGAAAAAAAATCAAGATATGAGTTTGATTTATTTTAAGGAGGTCTAAATGTATGCCTCATATACAAACGCAAACAGAGTGGGAAGAAGAAATGGCTTTGAAAGTGATTTCTTTTGTTCGGAATGAAATATACATGGATTTAAGATTTTTTGATGTAGCTTTATCAGCACTTCAGCCTGTGAGCGTAGAAGGTTTACAAGCGTTTTCAACAAATGGGATTTACCTGTATTATTCAATGAAACCAGTTTTAAGGATATTTGAAAAAAATTCTAAATTTTTAGACCGGATGTATCTTCATACAATACTTCATTGCTTATTTTCTCATTTGTGGATGATTGGGAATCGGGAAAAGTATTTATGGGATATTGCATGCGATATCACAATAGAATACATTATTGACACAATTGATAAACCTTCTACAAAACGAGCATTAAGCTGGACAAGATTAAAAACATATGAAAAATTAAAAAAAGAAGAACTTGCAATTTCTGCTGCTATTATTTATCGTATACTTTTACAAACGCCAGAAGAAGAAATTATATTGCTGCAACGAGAGTTTTATACAGATGATCACAGATACTGGCCCAAAAAAGAAGATAGTAGTATGCAAAACCAGCAGGCAAAGGAAAATTGGGATAAAATAAGAAAACAAACGCAGATGAATCAGGAAAAACGTGGAGATGATACAACAAAAGGTGAGCAGATGCTTGCAACGCAACTGAAGGCAGAAAGAAGCAAGCGCAGTTATAAAGAATTTTTGCAGAAGTTTTCTGTTTTAAAAGAAGAACTTCAAGTGGATCCGGATGAATTTGATATGACATATTACTCCTATGGACTGCGCGTGTTTAAAAATATGCCTCTGATTGAACCACTTGAGACGAAAGAGGTAAAAAAAATCTGGGAGTTTGTGATTGTAGTGGACACTAGTTATTCTACAAATGGCGAACTGGTAAAAAGTTTTTTGAATGAAACCTTTGGTATTTTAGGTGAAAGAGATAATTTTTTCCATAATAGTAAAATCAGAATTATTCAGTGTGATGATCAAATCAGAATGGATGAAGTGGTATCGAATGAACGCGAATTAAAAATTTTATTGAATCAGTTTACCTTAATCGGGGGAGGTGGTACAGACTTTCGCCCAGCGTTTACATATGTAAATGAGTTGGTAAAGTCAGGTGAGATTAAAAATCTTGGAGGGCTTTTATACTTTACGGACGGGAAGGGAATATATCCGAAGAAACGTCCGGATTATAAGACTGCATTTTTGTTTTTGGGAGATTATGATAAGAATTTAGTTCCTCCGTGGGCGATGGCACTACAAGTGGAACCGGAAGAATTTATGTAGATGAAAGGGGTAACTATGAATATTAAGCAGGCAAAAGAAGAAATAAAAAATACCGTACGTGCATATTTTCTAAAAGATGAAACGGGCCGGTACATAATTGATATCATGCGGCAAAGACCAATTTTAATGATGGGACCTCCAGGAGTTGGAAAAACGCAGATCATGGAGCAGATTGCACGTGAATTAAAAATAGGTCTGGTATCTTATACGATTACGCATCACACAAGACAAAGTGCCGTGGGATTACCTTTTATAAAAGAAGTGGAATTTGATGGAAAAACATATTCCATTACAGAGTATACAATGAGTGAAATAATAGCAAGCGTATATAAAAAGATGGAAGAAAGCGGTTTAAAAGAAGGTATTCTATTTATTGATGAAATAAACTGTGTTTCCGAAACTTTAGCGCCGACAATGCTGCAGTTTTTACAAAACAAGACATTTGGTAATCAATCAATACCCAAAGGCTGGGTGATTGTAACAGCTGGAAACCCACCGGAATATAATAAATCAGTAAAAGAATTTGACATGGTAACGCTGGATCGTGTACGTCGTATGGACGTAGAAGCAGATATTCATGTATGGCGGGAATATGCACAAAAGCAGCATATTAATAATGCTATTTTAAGCTATCTGGAATTGCGCCCAAATGATTTTTATAAAATCATATCAGACATTGATGGTCTTAACTTTGTAACAGCCCGGGGATGGGAAGATTTAAGTAATTTAATTGCTACATATGAAAAACTGGATATTCCGGTAACTGAAGAAATTATCAAAGAGTTTATACAAAACGATGATGTGGCATATGATGTGAGCGCATATTTTGATTTGTATAAGAAATACCAGGATGATTATGGAATTTCAGATATTTTAAAAGGAAAGGTAAAACCACAAATATATGCACGTATTTATGAAGCTGCTTTTGATGAAAGAGTCAGTGTTGTAAATCTTTTGCTGGATGGATTAAAAATGAGATTTCAACAGAACACAAAAGAACGTTATATTACGGATCAGTGGTATTTGTTTTTGAAAACTTACCGTAAAGAAATAGAGAAAGCAGTATCCCCATTTTCCTTGTATGAAACACTCTTAAATCAGCAAGAACAACTCTTTGCAGGAGAAAAGCAAGGTGGCTTTTTAAGCAGGGAAGAAGAAAAATTAAAAGAAGACTTAATTGGAAGATTAAAAGATGCTTCGCCAGAAGATGAAAAGACTGATAAAGAAAGTTTTGAACAAACAAAAAAAGTCTTTGATGTGCAAAAAAGCAAATTGGAGAAAATCGAAAAAGAGGTTGGCAAATCCTTGGAATATGCTTTTGATTTTATGGAAGCAGCATTTGAAAAAGGACAGGAAATGGTCATATTTGTAACAGAACTTACCATCAATGAGCAGGCTGCCAGATTCCTTACAGAATATTCCTGCGAACGCTATTTCATTTATAATCAGGAACTATTAATTGGAACTAAAAAGACACAACTGATGTCAGAACTAAAAAGAGACAATATAAAATAACCCCGGAAATTATTGGATTTCCGGGATTTCTTCTTCAGTTAAGATAAACTGTTCAATTGTATGTGAAATATCGTCAGTGGGACTAGCGAACTGGCAACCATAATGATAATGAGTTCTATCAACCGCTTCACAACGAATAATTTTCACAACGGACATGATTGCAGGACCATCTTCACCTAATTCCAGGCGGGTATTGAAAAAATAATTGATGGGAAGTACACATTCACTTACAAATCCAATCCCCAATGCAGAGATATCAACTACCTCAATTGGAGAATCAAGATTTTGGATACTTATTTTATTCTGTGTATACAGATCAGAAATGCTTAGTTGCATGTTTACTGGAAGTCTTGGACTTCTTCTTCTATCTTCCATAATCATATCTCCTATTATACTAGTTCTAGTTTCCTATTTTCTGATACTATTATATCTTATCAGAAGAATTCGTCAACCTTATAAGAAATACTTATAAAACAATTAAAATACACAAAAAAACTTATAAAAACACTTTTTTTTTCTACATGCTACAAGACCCTAACTAGAGCCCAATCCATTGCTTTTGAATTTTTAGTGTATTATAATTAATATGTACTCTGATAGAGCATAGGATTATTGGAAAATAAAAAAGGACAGGTGCTAAATAATGGAAAAATTGGATTTATTGTACGAAGGTAAAGCAAAAAAAGTCTATAAAACAGAAGACCCAGATGTTTTAATTGTAGATTACAAAGATGATGCAACTGCATTTAACGGTGAAAAAAAAGGAACAATTGTTGGCAAAGGCGTAATCAATAACCGTATGTCAAACTATGTAATGAAAGTTTTAGAAGAAAAAGGTGTTCCTACTCATCTCTTAAAAGAATTAAGTGATAGAGAAACCGCTGTTAAAAAAGTGCAAATCGTCCCTTTAGAAGTTATTATTCGTAATGTAGCTGCTGGAAGTTTTTCAAAAAGACTTGGAGTAGAAGAAGGAAAAACATTATTATGTCCAACACTTGAGTTCAGCTATAAAGATGATGCACTTGGAGATCCTTTGATTAATGATTATTTTGCACTTGCATTAGGATTGGCTACCAGGGAAGAAATTGAGAAAATTTCAGAATATGCATTTAAAGTTAATGCAGTATTACAGGAATTTTTCAAAGCAGCTGGTATTGATTTAATAGATTTTAAAATTGAGTTTGGCCGTGACAAGAATGGAACGATTATTCTTGCAGATGAAATATCCCCAGATACCTGCAGATTATGGGATTCAAAAACAAAAGAAAAATTAGACAAAGACCGTTTCAGAAGAGATATGGGACATGTGGAAGATGCATATCAAGAAGTATTTAAAAGAATCGGTTTAGCATAGGTAAATGAATTCAAAATAGAAGCAAAGATGGCAAGCTGCGTTTTGGTTAATTGCAGACAGTCAATAGAAAGGTGCACGGATGAGTCTTAGTAATATTCAAACCAACGATCATGTATCGGATGGAATTCATGAAGAATGTGGCGTTTTCGGTATGTATGATTTTGATGGCGGAAATGTTGCGTCCACAATATATTACGGCCTTTTCGCTTTACAACACAGAGGACAGGAAAGCTGTGGTATTGCAGTCAGCCAGACAGATGGTCCCAAAGGGGTAGTAGCTTCTCATAAAGATATGGGATTGGTAAATGAAGTATTTACACCAGAAAGCCTGGAACAATTAGAAGGTGATATTGGTGTTGGTCATGTACGTTATTCTACAGCAGGATCTTCTACCAGGGAAAATGCACAACCATTGGTATTAAATTATGTGAAAGGAACTTTGGCGTTAGCACATAATGGAAATTTAATAAATGCAGCTGAACTGAGACATGATTTAGAATACAGCGGAGCTATTTTCCAGACAACAATAGACTCTGAAGTAATTGCATATCATATTGCACGTGAGAGATTAAAGACAACGAGTGTTGAAGAGGCTGTTTTACACGCAGTAAAAAAAATCAAAGGTGCATATTCTCTTGTTATTATGAGCCCGAGAAAATTAATTGGTGTAAGAGATCCTTTTGGTTTTAAACCATTATGTATCGGAAAGCGTGATAATGCATATGTAATCGCTTCTGAAAGTTGTGCATTGGAAACAATTGGTGCAGAATTTGTAAGAGATGTCAAACCAGGTGAAATTGTAACAATTTCGCAGGAAACAGGTATCCAGTCAGATATGTCACTTGCAGTTGGACAAAAAAAAGAAGCCAGATGTGTTTTTGAATATATCTATTTTGCAAGACCTGACAGCCATATTGATGGTATCAGTGTTTATGGATCCAGAATTAAAGCAGGAAGATTTTTAGCACAGGATTCTTTTGTTGATGCGGATCTTGTAGTTGGCGTTCCGGAATCAGGAAATGCAGCGGCACTTGGATATTCGCTTGAAACAGGAATACCATATGGAACAGCATTTGTAAAAAATGCATATGTAGGAAGAACTTTTATTAAACCAAAGCAAAGTAATCGGGAATCTAGTGTTCGTATAAAATTAAATGTTTTAGAAGAAGCGGTAAAAGGGAAACGAATCATTATGATAGATGATTCTATTGTAAGAGGAACCACTTCCGACCGAATTGTGAAAATGCTCTACGATGCAGGTGCTGTTGAAGTACATGTCCGTATCAGTTCCCCACCCTTTTTATGGCCATGTTATTTTGGAACAGATATACCAGAAAGAGATCAGCTTATCGCATATAACAGATCGATAGAGGATATTCGAAAAGTGATTGGTGCGGATACGTTAGCTTACCTAAATGTAGAACGTTTGGAAGCACTTTCGGATGAACTTGGAATATGCAAAGGCTGCTTTACTGGAACATATCCGATGGATCCGCCACAAGAAGATATCCGTGGAAGCTATGAAAAATAAAAAATATGAGATATAATAGGAGCGGACGCAGAAGATTTTCTGTGCCCGTTTCGTATGTTTTGAATAAAGTAGAAACAAAAAGGATACAGGCAAGACTGATACAGGTAAGTAACTGACAAGTAATTGCGAAACAATGTAAAGTACTTGATATATTAGGTGAATTTACCAAAAGAATGGCGATTTGCCACTGCATTCGGAGCCTTCTTTTGGTAATATTCACTTTAAAAATTCATTCAGAATGAGCTTCGCAATTGCCTAAGTAAGAAACAAAAATAAAAAGGAGATTTAATATGAGTACAGATAAATATATAAGCCCATTGTCAGAGCGATATGCAAGTAAGGAAATGCAGCATATTTTTTCACAGGATATGAAATTTCGTACCTGGAGAAGATTGTGGGTTGCCCTTGCTGAAACGGAAATGGAGCTTGGTTTAAAAAATGAAAATGAGAAACCTGCAATTACAAAAGAACAGATAGATGAGTTAAAAGAGCATATAGATGATATTAATTATGATGTAGCAAAAGAAAGAGAAGCATTAGTCCGTCATGATGTTATGTCACATGTGTATGCATATGGGCAGCAGTGTCCAAAAGCGAAAGGAATCATTCATCTGGGTGCTACTTCCTGCTACGTAGGTGATAATACGGATATTATTGTTATGGCTGAGGCATTGAAACTTGTTAGTACAAAACTTTTAAATGTATTAGCAGAACTTGCTAAATTTGCAGATACATATAAAAATCTTCCAACGCTTGCATTTACACATTTTCAACCCGCACAGCCTACAACTGTTGGAAAAAGAGCAACTTTATGGGCACAGGAATTTTTAATGGACTTAGAAGATTTGGAATATGTATTAGACTCGCTTAAATTGTTAGGTTCCAAAGGAACAACAGGAACACAGGCAAGTTTTTTAGAACTATTTGAAGGAGATCAGGAAACGATTGATAAAATTGATCCTATGATTGCAACGAAAATGGGATTTAAAGACTGCTATGCGGTATCGGGACAGACCTATTCCAGAAAAGTGGATACACGTGTTGCAAATGTACTTGCAGGAATTGCAGCCAGTGCACATAAAATGTCAAATGACATACGTTTGCTTCAGCATTTAAAAGAAATTGAAGAACCATTCGAGAAAAATCAAATTGGATCTTCTGCGATGGCATATAAAAGAAATCCAATGCGCAGCGAAAGGATTGCATCTTTATCACGCTATGTGATGATTGATGCACTAAATCCAGCAATTACATCGGCAACACAGTGGTTTGAACGTACATTAGATGATTCTGCAAATAAAAGGCTGTCGATTCCGGAAGGTTTTCTGGCAGTCGATGGAATATTAGACTTATGTCTTAATGTAGTAGATGGTCTGGTGGTATATGAGAAGGTAATTCATAAGCATATGATGGCAGAACTTCCATTTATGGCAACAGAAAATATTATGATGGATGCCGTTAAAAAAGGCGGGGACAGACAGGAACTTCATGAAAAAATCAGAATGCTTTCTATGGAAGCAGGAAAAAATGTTAAGCAGGAAGGAAAAGAAAACAATCTTTTAGAATTAATTGCAGAGGATTCCTCTTTTCAGCTGACGCTTGAAGAATTAGAGTCAAATATGCAGCCTGAGAAATATGTTGGAAGAGCACCAAGACAGGTAGATATGTTTTTACAACATGAGATTTATCCTGTACTGGAGAAAAACAAAGATATTCTTGGATTGAAAGCTCAGATTCATGTTTGATTCATAGATAGTAATACGGTATTACTTTGAAAAATTGAGTATATTAGCAAAATAGAAAGATAATGAATTTGAAAAGTACTGATAAACGACAAGAAAACTGAATATTCAGATAATAATAAAAAATATCAAAAATAGTTCGTTAAAAAGATGGCGGAAAAATTAAGACTATGATAGAATCAAGATGAAAAACATCTCACTATGAGAAAGGAGATTCTATTATGAGTTTATTATTAAAAATTGAACATATTCATGCAAGAGAAATTTTGGATTCCAGAGGAAATCCTACCGTTGAGGCAGAGGTAACCTTATCAGATGGGTCTGTAGGCAGAGCAAGCGTTCCTTCTGGCGCAAGTACGGGAAAGTTTGAAGCAGTGGAGCTTCGGGATAAAGGAAGCAGGTATTTAGGGCTTGGAGTAACCAAAGCAGTAGATCATGTAAATAAAATTATTACAAAAGGTCTTATTGGCGCAAATGCACTGAATCAGCTGGAAATCGATGCGAAACTTTTAGAACTGGACGGAACAGAAAATAAGGCAAATCTGGGAGCAAACGCTACACTTAGCGTATCAATGGCAGTAGCAAGAGCAGCAGCAGCATCCTTACATATTCCATTGTATCGTTATCTGGGGGGAAGCTATACAAAAGAACTTCCAGTACCGATGATGAATATACTAAATGGTGGAAAACATGCAGATAATACGGTAGATTTTCAGGAATTTATGATAATGCCAATTGGAGCAGATACCTTTGCAGAAGGACTTCGGATTGGAACGGAAGTATATCATACCTTAAAGAAAATTTTAGCACAGGATGGTCATTCAACAGGTGTAGGTGATGAAGGTGGATTTGCACCAAACTTAAAAGATGCAGATGAAGTATTTGCTTATTTAAAGAAAGCTGTTGAACAGGCAGGATATCGTTTGGGCAAAGATATTGTATTTGCAATGGATGCAGCCTCCAGTGAATTATATCAGGAAGATGGAACATATTTATTTGCAGGAGAAGCAAACGGAGTAAAACGGACAACGGACGAGATGGTAGATTACTATGAAAAATTGGTAAATGAATATCCAATTGCTTCCATAGAGGATGGATTAGATGAAGAAGACTGGGAAGGCTGGAAGAAACTTACAGAGCGACTAGGGGACAGAGTACAGCTTGTAGGCGATGATTTATTTGTTACAAATGTAACAAGGCTGGAAAAAGGAATACATCTGAAAGTAGCAAATTCCATCCTGATTAAAGTAAACCAGATCGGAACGTTATCAGAAGCATTTCATGCAATTGATATGGCACATAAAGCTGGATATACAACCGTTATCAGCCATAGATCGGGTGAAACGGACGACAGCGTGATTGCAGACATCGCAGTTGCAGTAAACGCAGGTCAGATAAAGACTGGTGCACCATGCCGTGCAGAACGTACTTCAAAATACAACCAGCTTTTACGTATAGAAGATGAATTAAACGGGCAGGGTGGATATAATGGACACTGGCTTGAAAAATAAGAGTTTGTAAGCACAAAAAGTTTTAAACAAGAACAGAAATATTTTTGTGATTCATAAAAACAAAAGCGTTGTGGAAAAATCTGCAACGCTTTTGTTGATTTTTAGCGAATATTGGTATATCTTTTTAAGTAGATGCATATACAAAGGAATGAAATTAAGCGTTTCGTTCGAAGAAAATAAATGCAATAAAAAGATATAAAGGAAAGGGAACAAAATGAAGGACACTTGGTCATTAGATATTTTATACCATGATTTTGATGATAAATCGTGGAAAGAAGATTTGAATTTATTGGAAAAAGAAATTGAAGCATTCAATCATTTTACGGAAGAACTGGGACGTAAAAAGGAGCTGGATACGCTAAAAGAAGGAGTTCTTTTTTTAGAAAAAATATATGGATTATCTACGCAGATGATTATTTTTGCAAACTTAAAGCAGACAGCGGATACATTAGATTCCAAAAGTGCTTCTGCCATCGGGATTGTTTCACAGTTGTCCAATAAAGCAACTGTAGCAAAAACAAAGTTTGCAAAATATATTTCAAATATAAAAAATTTAGATGTGATTATAAAAGAAGATGCTTTATTACAGGAATATGAGTATTTTCTTCATAATATTCAAAAAGATGATAAGTATATGCTCAACGAGCAGGTAGAAGAAGCACTTGCCAAAATGGACTTAAGCGGTGGACTAGCATGGGGAGATTTACAATCCTACTTGACATCAACTGTAAATGTGCCATATGCAGGAAAAAATATTACGCTTTCTGAAGTAAGAAATTTGGCATATGATGCTAATCAGAAAGTTCGAAAAGAAGCTTATGAAGCGGAGCTTGCCTGCTATGACAGTATTAAAGATTCCATTGCATATGCACTAAACAGTATTAAAATGCAGGATTTAACAGAATGCGAATTAAGAGGATTTTCTTCTCCACTGAATAAAACTTTATATTATGCAAGAATGGAAAGAAAAACATTAGATGCACTTTTAGAAGCTATGCGAGAATACATGCCATCCTTTCAGTCTTACTTAAAGACAAAAGCGAAAGCACTTGGACATAAGAATGGTCTTCCATGGTATGAACTTTTTGCACCGATGGGTAAAATAGAAAAAACGTATACAATCGAAGAAGCAAAAGACTACCTGATTCATGTGTTTTCTTCTTTTTCGAAAGATATAGCAGATACAATTGTAAAGGCCTTTGAAAAAGAATGGATTGACTTTTATCCTAGAAAAGGCAAAGTGGGTGGAGCGTTTTGTGAATCACTGAATACAAAAAAAGAATTTCGTATCTTAACGAATTTTAGTGGCTCGTTTAGTGATATTGTGACACTTGCACATGAATTAGGACACGGCTATCATGACTGCATGGTACAGGATAATCGCATTTTAAATATGGATTATTCCATGCCAGTTGCGGAAACCGCATCTACATTTAATGAAAATGTTATTACAAACTATGCGATAGATCATGCAAAAAATGACGATGAGAAACTTGCTTTAATTGAAGGGCAACTGAGTGACGTAACACAGATTATGTGTGATATTTATTCGCGATTTTTGTTTGAATCCAAAGTAGTTGAAAACCGCAATGAGAAATTCATGCCAGCAGATACACTTTGCGATTTTATGATAGAAGCACAAAAAGAGGCCTATGGGGATGGACTGGATTCAAATCACCTGCATCCATTTATGTGGGTATGTAAGGGCCACTATTATAGTGCACAACTCGGATTTTATAATTATCCATATGCATTTGGAGGATTATTTGCAAGAGGTCTTTACGCAAAATATAAAAAAGAAGGTCAGATATTTATTGATAAATATAATGAAATGTTAAAAAGTACGCCAGTTATGTCGGTAGAAGAAGTAGCGAAAATTTGCGATATTGATTTAACATCAAAAGATTTCTGGCTTTTGAGCCTTCATTCTTATGATGAAGCAATTCAGACATTTCAAAAGCTTGTATAAAAGGCAGTCGTAATAACAGCAGAGGAGATAAAGAGTTGCAGCTGGCCAAAGAAGAAGCGGAAAAAATATTAAGTGTAGTATTAGATATTGCAGAATCAATGTTAAATTGTGGGGCGGAAGTCAGCCGGGTGGAAGATACCATACGACGCATCTGCATGAGTTATGGCGCACAAAGAGTACATCCATTCGTGATAACATCAAGCATTGTGGTTACCATTCAGCTTTCAAACGAAGCTGCAATTACTCAGACAAGACGTGTGGGAGGCAATATGACTGATTTTACCAGATTAGAAGAATTAAATGATTTATCAAGGAAAATATGTAAATATCAGTATCCCGTGGAAAAAATGACAGAACTATATCAGGAAAAAATAGTGGCAACCATTCCAGATAAAAGTGTATATCGAAAAACATTTTTTGGTTACTTGATTGCGACCTTTTCATTTGCTGTTTTTTTTGGAGGAAATGTATATGATGGAATAGCAGCATTAGCGATAGCAGCAGTTCTTTGGCTTATTGATCATTATTTTCGCAGAATTATTAATAATCAGATGCTTTATTTAATTATCGCATCTTTTTGTATGGGAAGCATGGCAGTGATTGTCGGTGCAATTGCGCCAGTATTTCATCAGGATAAAATTATTATTGGCGATATTATGATACTGATTCCAGGACTTGCAATGACGAATGCGATACGTGATATATTTTCTGGTGATACAATCTCTGGAATGCTTAAATTATGTGAATCCCTCATGCAGGCGGGTATGATAGCAATCGGAACAGTAAGTGCAATTCTTCTTATAGGAGGCAGATTTGGATGAAAATACTGATATTACAGTTTATCTGCTGCTTGGGCGGTGCATTTGGATTTGGTATGATATTTCGTATAAAAAATGATAAAATGCTTGTTGCAGTGTTAGGTGGTGGAATTAGCGGATTTGTATATTTGTATTTACTATACAAAACAGGAAATAAATTCTTATCCTGCTTTGTAGCTGCAGCTTTATCTGCTTTCTATGCGGAGATTATGGCACGTATATGCAAAGCGCCAGTTACACTTTTTACCATACCAGCTCTGATTCCGCTGATACCTGGAGGAAGTTTATATTATACGATGGAAAATCTGGTACAAAAGAATAATAAGCTATTACGTGAAAAAGCAATAGAAACAGTCATGTTTGTGCTGGCTATCGTGTTAGGAATTACCGTTGTTATAATGGTTCTGGACTTATTTTCTTTAATTATGAAAAAATGTGGATACCGAAGGATAAAGTAGTTGATAACACAGACGTTGTGTGTTATACTAAATAAAGTTGTGGAAATTCACTTGAACAATGGAGGTGTAGTTCGTGGCGATTTTAAAAATAGTTCTTGATATAGTTTTTATATTAATTTGTATAGCGCTGACAATAATTATCTTGATGCAGGAAGGAAAGTCTGCTGGACTTGGAGCTATCAGCGGAGCTGCTGATACTTACTGGGGTAAGAATAAGGGCCGTTCCATGGAAGGCATGCTTGTGAAGTTAACCAGATTATTAGTTGTATTATTTTTGGTTATTTCGGCTGTACTGAATTTAAAAGTATTTTAAAGATTATTAGCTGTCGCATAAGCGGCAGCTTTTTATGTTGATAATGGAAGGATATTGGATGGATAAAAAATTACTGGAAAGTAAAAAAAAGCTGGTTTATGATTTTATGTGTGAAGAGCTTTATGTACCAATGAAAGCGAAGGAATTTGCAGCTTTATTAGATGTACCAAAAACAGAACGCAAAGAGTTGAATTTTGTTTTAGATGAACTTATAAAAGAAGGAAAGATAGAAGTATCTTCAAAAGGAAAATTTACAAAAGCAAAGAATCAAAATATTATTTCTGGAATATTTACAGCAAATGCAAGAGGATTTGGATTTGTAACAATAGAAGATGAAGAAGAAGATATTTTTATACCAGCAGATTATACCAATGGTGCCATGCATATGGATACGGTATCTATTTCAATTATGCCTTCTACAACAGGAAAAAGAAAAGAAGGAAAGATTCTTCAGATTTTATCTCATGGTACAACGCGGATAGTTGGAACATATGAGGAAAGTTCTACATTTGGATTTGTAGTTGCAGACAATTCTAAGATTGTAAAAGATATTTTTGTTCCCAAAGAACGATCCAAAGGTGCTGTAAGTGGTCATAAAGTCGTAGTTGAGATAACAGATTACGGCAAAAATGGAAAAAAGCCAGAGGGAAAAGTAGTTGAAATTATTGGACACATCAATGATCCGGGAACAGACATTATGTCTATGGTCAGAGCGTATGATCTCCCTGTTGATTTTTCGGAAAAGATATTAAAACAGGCTGAAAATGTATCAAAAGGTGTAAGTGAATCTGACATGACAGGACGTATGGATTTAAAAGACTGGCAAATGATTACCATAGATGGAGAAGATGCCAAGGACTTAGATGATGCAGTTTCTTTACATATGGAGGATGATTTATATGTTTTGGGAGTTCACATTGCTGATGTCAGTAATTACGTACAGGAAAACAGTGCATTAGATATAGAAGCATTGAAAAGAGGTACAAGTGTATATCTTGTAGACCGTGTAATTCCGATGCTTCCTCACGTGTTGTCGAATGGAATCTGTTCTTTGAATCAAGGAGAAAACAGGCTTGCTCTTAGTTGCATCATGAAATTTGACGCCGAGGGAGAATTAAAAAATTACAAAATAGCGGAAACAGTCATTAAAGTGGATAAGCGTATGAGTTATACTGGCGTTCGTAAAATATTAGAAGATAAAGATGAAGCAGAAATTGAAAGCTGCAAAGAATTAATTCCAATGTTGGAACGAATGAGAGAATTAGCTTCTATTTTAAGGAAAAAGAGAATGAAAAGAGGTTCGATTGATTTTGATTTTCCAGAATCGAAGATTATATTGGATGAAACTGGAAAGCCAATCGAAATCAAACCTTATGAGAGAAATATAGCTACAAAAATGATTGAAGACTTTATGCTTGCGGCAAATGAAACAGTAGCAGCAGATTATTTTTGGCAGGAAATACCATTTGTATATCGGACACATGAGAATCCAGATCCAGAAAGAATCAAAAAATTGTCTACGTTTATCAATAATTTTGGCTATACAATTCATGTTGGAGAAGATGAAATACATCCGAAAGAACTTCAAAAATTACTAATGGATATTGAAGGAACCACAGAGGAACCCTTGATTAGCCGACTTACACTTCGCTCTATGAAACAAGCGAAGTATACAACAGAATCCAGTGGACATTTTGGACTTGCAGCTAAGTATTATTGTCATTTTACTTCACCAATTCGCCGTTATCCCGATTTACAGATTCATCGGATTATAAAAGAAACACTTCGGGGAAGAATGAATGCTAAGAAAAAAGAACATTTTGAGACCATTTTGCCAGAAGTAGCAAAGCACGCAAGTGAAATGGAACGAAGAGCAGATGAAATTGAAAGAGAGACTGATAAACTAAAGAAAGTTGAGTTTATGGAATGTCATATCGGTGAGACTTTCGAAGGAGTTATATCCAGTGTTACAGGCTGGGGACTATATGTGGAACTTCCAAATACAATCGAAGGTATGATTCATGTAACATCATTACGTGGAGATTATTATGAATTTATAGAAGATTCTTATGAATTAGTTGGTCAGGCTACAAATAAGCATTATAAACTAGGACAGATTTTAAAAGTTCGTGTAGCGGGAACGGATAAATTAATGAGAACAATTGATTTTCAATTGGTTGAGAATGAACAGCAGGATTGAGGTGAAATACCATGTCAGAGGAAAATTTTAAACTCATAGCAAATAATAAAAAAGTATATCATGATTATTTCCTGGAAGAAACCTTTGAAGTAGGAATAAGTCTGGCAGGGACCGAAGTAAAAGCACTTCGTATGGGCAAATGCAGTATAAAAGAATCCTTTATTCATATAGAGCATGGTGAAGTTATCGTGTACGGAATGCATATTAGTCCATATGAAAAAGGTAATATCTTTAACAAAGATCCTTTACGGCCAAAGAAATTGCTTATGCATAAGCGGGAAATTTTGAAATTGCAGGGTAAGATGAAAGAAGATGGTTATACGATTGTGCCAGTACAGGTTTATTTTAAGGGAAGTCTTGTAAAGCTTGAAATTGCATTGGCTAAAGGAAAGAAATTATATGATAAGCGACAGGATATTGCAAAGAAAGACCAGAAAAGAGAATCTGAAAGAGAATTTAAGGTGAAGAATCTATAAGAAGCAGTTGGTTTTTCTTGACCTTTCGTAGAAAGTTTAATATAATGAATAGGCTACCAAAATAGAAGTACCTGTTTATTAGGGGTAGTAAAGGTTTCGACAGGGATATTGAATCTGGAGAAGCGGGTCGTACGGGATACGTTAAATTCCACAATTAAATTTAAACGCTGAAGATAATTTAGCTTACGCTGCCTAGCGGCAGCTGTCTGATCTAGTTCACCTACACATTAGAACCCAGGCATCGACTTTGTAGGAAACGACGTATGCTAAGCTTTGCGCATATGGGCGTACGATGAAGCTACTAAAACTATAACCGTGTTTGCTCGGGAATAGCAGAGGGAATGTTAAATAACAAACTACACCCGAAGAAGTACAGTGGATAGGTCTTTGGACACGGGTTCGATTCCCGTCTACTCCATACTAAGAGTGCCGATAAAACGGCACTTTTTTTTATTCGTGTTGCATTTCGTGTTGCATGAACATCTGAAATTCATGAATTGATGTATCACAATCTTTTTTATCAAACAAATTTGAATTAAAGTTTAGGAGTATGCAATGAACTTGATTGTAAGTTATAGTGGAAGAAAAAATGGAAATAGCGATAGAATAGCAGACTATATTTTATCCGCAGATGATCAGGTCTTATTTATGAGAGAAATATCGACCAGCCTTGTGCAAATTGTGATTATGATTGTATAACATCTGAATGTAAATATAGAATGGATTGGATATAATTATAAGAAATCCAACACCAGATAAATTATTTGTTGTTGTAGAATGAAAGAGAGTATTCTTTATATAAAAAACTTAAATTACTTTTACTAGTCATCCTAATATAATAGCTATTTAAAATATAGTATATATAGAAAAGAGAAAAAATCAACTTTGATTCCCGCTGCTCCATAGCAAAAGTGTCGATAAAGCGGCACTTTTTTTGTATGTATTGGATTTTATTCATTCTGACAAATTGGAATTTCGCAATTTTGCAATATGTTCATTAGTTGTCTACTTCCCAATTAAATCTTGCATTTCCTTTATTTTATACCCCACATCTTCAGGACAATGAGCATCTGAAACAGTTATAATTTCTACCGCATTTTCTTTCATAATAGACAGCATTTTTTTATCCATACCAAGTTGCGCTGTATCACGACACCGCCTATAAACACCACTATTCTCCTCTGCATACATATTATTTTTTGCAAGAGTCTTTGAAAGTCGTGTATAGTATCCATCCAACTCAAAAGATGGTTTATGTCCAAATAGTTTAATAGAATCAGGATGTGCTATGCCACTAAATATTCCACTTTCTGCCAGAGCAATAGATCTTTCAAAATAGTTTTGATAAGCGGAATCAACGTCAATACCATTCCAAAACTCTGGTTTATGGTCAAAAGCAAAATCATTAATAAAGTGAGTGCTACCCAAAAGGAAATCAAACTCCTTATCTTTTGTTTGTTGTTTAATAAATTCTTCAAACTTCTCAAAATAGCATATTTCAAGACCAAATTTTATTTTTATTGGATATTTTTGTTTTCTAACATTGTTGACAAGTTGCAAATAGTCCTCCAATTCTAAAACCCCTGCTTTTTTATGAAACCACTTGTCAATGTAATCGCTATATGTGCACACACTATCGTACATAGGAACAAATTCTATAAAGCGATAACAGTGCTCTAATAACCAAATTTCATCCAGATCCATTAATATTGCTTGGTCTATAAATCGTTCAACCCATGCCAAGGTATATTCACCGCGTTCAATATGTACATGACCATCAAGCATACAAACATTCCCCCTACATCTAGTATAAATACTCAACAGATAAAGCTAACCGAAAAATTCAAATTTATTGGTATAATCATAATACAATCACAGTGAATAGATGTCAAATATAACTATGCTCATTTTGTTCCAACACACGTTGCAAAATGAATGTAGTTATACAAATAATGTCATGCAATACTTCCTATACACTACTTCTTATACACTACGATTCCTCCATTCATCGGGTTTGTTTTTGAAATTATTTATAAATATGTAAAAAAATATATATTAAAAAATAGTAATAATTAAGTCAAAAATGGTGATAGCTTAATATAAGTTATCACCATTTTTGACTTTGTCTATTTTTATTTTTCTTAGAGTGGAAGTATCGTTATTTTAATATAGAAGTACTTCAAAACATGAAAAGCATAACGGCACTTTTTTATTCATGAGTCATTCGTTCAATCAATTCTTTCACAAAGTTTATATCTTCAGGTTTTACTTTTCTTGTGGTATCAAATAAAGCTTTATAATCAGGATTATCCCGAATAAATTCGGCAATGTCACGACTTTCTTCGTCTAAATAATATTCTTTACTATGATTTTTTTCTCCTGTCATTAAATATTCAACAGAAACATCAAAAAAATTTGCGATTTTTATCATCTTGTCGATTCCGGGCTTACTTTTGCCTTTTTTCCATTCGCTGAATAATGCCTGATATATACCAGTACCTTTGGCGACATCAGCAGCTTTTATTCCTTTTTCATCACATAATTTCTTGAATATTTCGTACATAATAGCCTCCAAATAAAAAAACTTAAAAAATCCTAATTGTTGCTATTGACAATTAGAAAATTCTAAGTTAAACTTAAAATAAGTTATGAATTTCTAAGTAAACAGCAAAATGTCTTATGTAAATAGCAATCTAGTCAATTGGTATTATATAGGATATCCTAAGTGTTTTCAATAGAAACTTAGAAAAAAATAACTTCTCACTTTACAGGAAAGATCTTTTTCCTATAAAGGAATTCCCGTTTGCACTTGTTGTTTCATATCAGAAAGGTAATTTACTGGAAATTAAAAAAATAATTGGAATTAATAATTGGAATTAATAATTGTCTGAATTCTAAGAAAGGAATCATTAGTTACAATGTTTTTCGATTTAAAAAAGTACAGAATACAATTACCCCATGATTAGAAACAGCAGAAAAAAAGCATTTGAGGGAGAAAGCATTTGAGAGAGGTGCTTTCAAAACTCAGTTGCTAAGCTCTTTGCGGCAGTGTAGAACGTTCATTACTAATCTGTCAATGCAAAATATGTTTTAACTGCCAAACTTTGAAGACCGAATTTCAGTAAAATGGAACTCGGTCTTTAAGGCACGCTTTTATCATCCATTATGTTAAGGAAGAAAAAATTGTATTCTTCTTTTGCAAAAGAAGAAAAAATAAGATATGCTGTGATTAGTAAAACTTGTGATTAAAAAAATAGAAGAAGGTGATTCCATGAAATGGGATTTGTTTACTAATCAGCTGAAAGAAATATTTGTTGGAAACATGCTTTTAATCATTTGCAGTGTATTCTATCTTACATGGTGGGGTATCACATTTTTTCCAAAATCTAAAATGGGAGATTTTGGTGGTAAATCAGCAATTTTATTATTCCTTACGATGATATTTGGATTTGCAGGTATTGGAGTATCTATTCATGGAATTTGTATAACGGAACAAAAATATGGATTGATTTCAGGAAATAAAATTGTTCTGGGAGGAGTTCTTGCATATATTATACTACTCATTTGTACACAGAATTTTTTTCATCGTCAGGTAACGACAGAGCTGATATTGATTATTGGATGGGGTATGCTGGAACTGGAAATATTGAATATATTAAGTGGTCTGGCTCATTTTACCATAAGCCAGATTCAGATTTTTGGCCTGTTCTTATTTTTGGCGGTAATAGTAAGTCTTGTGTTATATATACTTTATTATCAGTTAGGAAAAACAGAATCATATATTTGTGGAATGATTCCGCTTATGATAGGAGCAATTTATTTGATTATAATAGAAGTTTTTATTGTGAAACAAATCACACATGTATAATACATGACTTCAGCGGGATAAAAGTTTTTGAAGGGGTTTTGAAATTTGAATGAAGACAAAAATAAAAAAGATAATTCGGCTTGGAATAGATACATTAAAAGCATATCTAGTTGCAATTATTGCAATTATACTTAGCATGTTAAGCCTTAATGCATTGTTTGGAACGGTTTGCTTTTCAAAGATATTATTTGGTATTCCGTGTCCGGCATGTGGTATGACACGGGCATTTTTCCTGTTATTACAAGGCAAATTAACAGAATCAATTCAAATGAATCCAATGCTCTTACTGGTACTTTTGATGGGAATCGTTTATGGAATTATGAAAAAAGTATTAAAAAAGTCTTTTCTTTTTATAAAATATTATGTTATAATCTGTTTGTTACTTTTAATTGGAGTATATGTGTATAGAATGTACTTATATTTTCCGAACAGAGAACCATATACGTATTATTATAAGAATTTACTACATTTTCTATTTTTAATAGTACGTAATATTACAAATTAATTTGGAGGTTAGTTATGGACAACAACAATTTATATCAAGGGCAGAACTTTAAAAGTGAAGAGCCAATGTCTTTAGGAACATGGATGATTACAATTTTACTTACAGCGATTCCTTGTGTGGGGCTTATTATGCTTTTGATTTGGGCATTTGGGAGCAATACGCTTACAACAAAGAAAAACTATGCAAGAGCAATGCTTATTTATGCTGTAATTGCAATTGTTTTGTACGTTTTATCTATGGTTATATTTGGGGTTGCATTTGCAAGCTTATATGCAAATAATAGGTATTAAAAAATTTTAAATTTGAAAACTATTTGAAAAGCACTTGAGATATTAGAATTATTTTCTGATATTTCAGGTGTTTTTTTAATATATGTCATTACTAAATAATAAGAGGATACTTACATACCCTATAAAACCAGCGTTTGCTTTTAGCTGAAATTCCTAAAAAGCATGTAAAAAAATGCTTATAATGAGGGAAAAATGCGAAAAAGATAAAAATTTCGGAAATACATTTCCTATTTTTGGAATATATAGTATAATATACCTATATTTTTGATTGAAACGAAATAGAATGCTATAGAAATTTTAAGAGGAAAGTATTATGAGATATGTACCAATGCATAAAGTGAGTGCAGGCATGGTGTTAGGTCGTGATATATATGATTTTACAAATCATGTATTACTTCGAAGAGGAAAAGCATTAAATGATAGTTTGATTAGACGCTTGGGCACGTTTGGATATCAGGGTGTTTACATTGAAGATGAATTTTCGATGCAAATTGAAATTGAAGATGTAATTTCCGAAGAAATGCGTGGCAGAGCAGTACAATCACTCAAAGAATTGAATCTAGATGATGCTAGAATCGTTGCGAAGGATATTGTAGAGAAAATTTTGTCAGCAGAGGTAATTTCTCTGGATGTAATTAATTTACATTCATATGATGATTATACATATTGTCATTCGGTAAATGTTGCAGTATTGGCGACAATTGTCGGAATGGGCATGAATTATACGTCAGATCAGTTAAGAGATTTATGTGTTGCTGGAATTTTTCATGATATGGGAAAATTATCTATAGACAAAAACATTTTAAATAAAGAAGAAAAACTAACAAACGAGGAATATTGTATTATAAAAGAACATCCTCAGAAATCATACGATTTTTTTGCTGATAAATGGAATATTAGTTCAGCAGTAAAAATGGGTGTTCTTTGCCATCATGAAAATGAAAATGGGACTGGATATCCACTAGGGTTAACGGGGAACCGTATTCATCCATTTGCAAAAATAATTCATGTAGTTGATGTGTATGATGCACTTTCTTCAAAAAGGCCATATAAAAAAGCGTATGCATTTTCAGAAGCATTAGAATATTTGATGGGTGGAAGTACTACCATGTTCGATGAAAAAATTGTAAATGTATTTATGCAGTACGTGCCAATCTATCCCAAAGGAACAAATGTCTTACTTTCAGATGGACGGGAAGGAATTATTTGTAAAAACAATCGGGCTTCCAGTTTAAGACCTGAAATCTTACTAATGGATGGTACAAAAATTAATCTTATGGATATAGAAAAATTTAGTACAATTACGATTTTAAAGCAAAATAATGAAGATACGATTACAGGCATGGAAATAGAAGAAATTGAATTATCCAGAAAAGCTGCTTATGAATCCTGTCAGAAAGTTTCTAAAAGATAGCAAAAAGTCTGTTACATTTTCCAAATTGATTTTTAAAATAAAATATGGAATAATATAGAAATGCGTTTTAAACTTGTGATTTAAAATGCATTTTTTACTGTCTATTGTAAATAAGTAACGAAAATAAAAATAAAATATAATATGGTATATGAATACCATTAGAAAAACTAATACATAAATATTGTACTTGCCATTGCAAAGGACACAATATGTGGTATAATTCTAGTTGCTTACAAAAAGAAAGAAGGATTTGTTTATGAAAATAATTAAACGTAGTGGATCTGAGGCCACATTTGATATTACGAAAATCATCACTGCTATCGATAAGGCAAACAATGAAGTTGTAACATCTGAAAGGCTTACGCCAGAGCAGATTAGAGAAATTGCCAAAGTAATTGAAGACAAAGGTCAGGAAGTATCAAGATCACTTAGTGTAGAAGATATACAAGATCTTGTGGAAGACGAAATCATGTCTAAAAAAGCGTATTCTGTAGCTAGAAAGTATATTACCTATCGTTATCAGAGGGCACTGATCCGTAAGTCTAACTCTACAGATGAACAGATTCTAAGTTTGATAGAATGCAATAATGAGGAAGTAAAGCAGGAAAACTCGAACAAAAATTCAACCGTAAATAGTGTTCAAAGAGATTATATGGCTGGAGAAGTAAGTAAAGATATCACGAAAAGATTTTTGTTGCCAAGGGAGATTGTTCAGGCGCATGAGCAGGGAATCATTCATTTTCATGATGCGGATTATTTCGCACAGCACATGCATAACTGCGATTTGGTAAATTTGGAAGATATGCTTGAAAATGGAACAGTTATTAGTGGTACAAGAATTGACAGACCACATTCATTTTCGATTGCATGTAATATAGCAACACAGATTATTGCACAGGTTGCAAGTTCACAATATGGTGGACAGAGCATTTCATTAACACATCTGGTTCCTTTTGTTGATGTGAGCAGACAAAAAATCAAGGCTGAGGTACTAGAAATATTAAAAGAATCCGGAAGCAATCTTCCAGAAGATAAAATAAGTGAAATTGTTGAGGGAAGACTACGCAAAGAAATTCAAAAAGGTGTACAGACAATCCAATATCAGGTAGTGACACTTATGACAACAAATGGTCAGTCTCCATTTGTAACAGTTTTCATGTATTTGAACGAAGCAAAAAGTGAACGTGAAAAAGCAGATCTTGCAATGATTATTGAAGAAGTATTAGATCAGCGTTACCAGGGTGTAAAAAACGAAGAGGGAATATGGATAACACCTGCATTTCCTAAATTAATATATGTTTTAGAAGAAGATAATATTCATGAAGACTCTAAATATTATTATTTGACCCAGAAATCTGCAAAATGCACTGCAAAGCGTATGGTTCCAGATTACATTTCTGAGAAGAAAATGAAAGAACTAAAAGAAGGAAACTGTTTTCCAGTAATGGGTTGTCGCTCAGCACTTAGTGTTTGGAAAGATGAAAACGGAAAACCAAAATTTTATGGAAGATTCAATCAAGGGGTTGTTACATTAAATCTAGTGGATCTGGCACTTTCTTCAGAAGGAGATTTTGAAAAATTCTGGAAGATTTTTGATGAAAGATTGGCGTTGTGCTATGAAGCATTAATGATTCGACATAATCGCTTAAAGGGTACATTATCGGACGTTGCTCCGATTTTATGGCAGCATGGGGCACTTGCAAGACTAAAAAAAGGTGAAACAATTGATAAACTTCTTTATGGCGGATATTCGACGATTTCACTTGGATATGCAGGTCTTGGAGAATGCGTAAAATATATGACTGGAAAATCCCATACAGATGTCAGCGCAACACCATTTGCACTAAGAGTAATGGAGTATATGAATGCGGCATGTGATAAATGGAAAAATGCGACAAATATAGGGTTTAGTATATATGGAACACCGCTAGAAAGTACAACATACAAGTTTGCAAAATGCTTACAGAAACGTTTTGGTATGGTAGAAGGTGTAACAGATAAAAACTATATTACAAATAGTTATCATGTTCATGTTACAGAGAAAATTGATGCCTTCCACAAATTATCATTTGAGTCCCAGTTTCAAGCATTATCTACAGGCGGAGCCGTTAGTTATGTGGAAGTTCCGAATATGCAGGATAATTTAGAAGCAGTTCTTGAAATTATGAAGTTTATATACAATAACATTATGTATGCGGAATTAAATACAAAGAGCGATTATTGTCAGATTTGTGGATATGATGGAGAGATTAAAATCGTGCAAGACGATGATGGTAAGCTGGTTTGGGAATGTCCACATTGTAAAAACAGGGATCAGGATAAGATGAATGTTGCAAGAAGAACTTGTGGATACATAGGAAGTCAATTCTGGAATCAGGGAAGAACACAGGAAATTCAGGAACGGGTACTTCACTTATAAATTGCATAAAAAGATAATAATACGGTGATTTATAAGTGACTATGAATTATGAATGAATTAAATAGGTGTTTGCAAAACTATGTAAAGGACTTGATATATTAGGTGAATTTACCAAAAGAATGGCGATTTGCCACTGCATTCGGAGCCTTCTTTTGGTAATATTCACTTTAAGAATTCATTCAAAATGAGTTTCTCAATTGCCTATAAATGAATTAAATAAAATGAGGGGAGAAATCCTCTCATTTTTAATATCTATGCCAATAGATGAAGAAAACTAAGTATAAATAAATGAAATCAATACGAAGATGAGTTAAAAGTACATGGCACAGCTTTAAATGTAAATAGGAGAGAAAATGAATTATTCGGAAATAAAATATTATGATATAGCAAATGGTTTGGGAGTGCGGACAAGTTTGTTTGTCTCAGGTTGTAGAAACCATTGCAAAGGGTGTTTTCAACCAGAAACATGGGATTTTTCCAATGGAAACGAATTTTCAAAAGACGTAGAAGAAGAGATAATAAAATCATTGGAAGATCCTTATATCAAGGGGCTTACTTTATTAGGCGGTGATCCATTTGAGCCAGAAAACCAGGAAGTTTTACTTCCTTTTTTACAACGGTTAAAAAAGAGACTTCCGCAAAAAGATATATGGGGATTTACGGGCTATCTTTTGGAACAGGATCTGGTGGAGGAAAAAGGAAAATGTCATACAAAATATACAGTGGATATGCTTAAATTAGTAGACGTTTTGGTTGATGGACAATTTATAGAAGATCAAAAAGATATAACATTAAAATTCAAAGGTTCGAAAAATCAAAGAGTGATAGATGTAAAACAATTTTTTGAAACGGGAAAGATCATAAAACTATTTGAATAGAAATAAGTAAGGTAAAAAAACATTTGAACCAAATACGAAACATAACAAAACTATTTGATTAGAAACACTGTAAATTATCAGGAAGTTTGTGCTAAAATGAAAAAAAAGATTTAAAATAGCAAAAACGTCACATTTTTGACATAATTCACTGCTAAGATGGCAGATATAATAAGTGAGGTGCTTTTATGGATAAATTAAAAGTTTTAGTCGTAGACGATGAAAGCAGAATGAGAAAATTAGTAAAAGATTTTTTGATGAAGCAAAATTATGATGTGCTTGAAGCAGCAGATGGAGAAGAAGCACTGGATTATTTTTATAAGGATAAAGATATCGTACTCATAATTTTAGATGTCATGATGCCAAAATTAAATGGTTGGGAAGTTTGCAAAGAAATACGTGAAACTTCAAAAATTCCAATTATTATGTTGACAGCCAAAGGAGAAGAAAGCGACGAATTACAAGGTTTTGATTTAGGGGTGGATGAATATATGTCAAAACCCTTTAGTCCAAAGATTCTTGTCGCAAGAGTAGAAGCAATTCTACGTCGTACAAACAAACTTGTTGTTGAGCAAAATATTGAAATTGGTGGAATCATTATTGACAAGGCAGCACATCTTGTTACCGTAGATGACCAAAGAATTGATTTGAGTTTTAAGGAATTTGAACTGTTATCGTATTTTGTTGAAAATGAAGGAATTGCCTTATCCAGAGAAAAAATACTTAACCATGTATGGAATTACGATTATTTTGGCGATGCACGTACAATAGATACCCATGTGAAGAAATTAAGAAATAAAATGGGGGATAAGGGTGAGTATATTAAAACAATATGGGGAATGGGATACAAGTTTGAAGTAGAAGAGCAAGGATAAGATATGCTGATTAAAAAAATAGATGCCATAGCTGCGAAAAGTGGTTATGGCAATTTTTATCAAATGAAAATGAAGTCAAATAAAAATCAAATAAAATAATTGTTTTAAAAATAATGGAATGAATTGATTTTTTATGAAAACATGGTACAATAGTCTTAGTGTGAAGTGAGGTTACAGATGAAAATCTTTAAACGACGCCGACCAGAGCAGAAAAGAAATGAACTGCTAAAAAAAGCAAAAAGAAAAAAAATGAAAAAAGGTTCTATTACCAGGCAAATAGTAATTGTAATGATTGGTCTGGTAGCGGGAACAGTTCTATTATGCTGGGTTCTGAATACAGTATTTTTGGAAGGATTTTATAGTTCCACGAAAAAAAAGCTTCTGATAAATGATTTTTCTTTAATCAATGCAGCTAGCAAACAGGATACATTAGATTCATCGGACTTTGCGCTTGAGTTTGATAAAATATCTGCAAATAGCAATATTACAATTATGATTATAAGTTCTGATTCTACAATCATAATGTCCTCAGCGAACGATAATGAAGCTGTGCTAAGCCAATTTAGAGATGCTATATTTGGAGCACCAAGAGAGCACCTAAAAGCAATAGAAAAGAAGTACAATTACGGTATATATAAGCAGCAAGACAGCCGATTGTTAACGGATTATTATATGCTATGGGGAACATTATCAGATGGAAATCTAATCATGATGCGTACGCCAATAGAAAGTATACGAGAAAGTGTAGCTATATCGAATCAGTTCCTGGCATATATCGGAATTCTGGCAGTTATCTTAAGTGCTATCATAGCTTATTTTGTTACAAGAAAAATAACAACACCAATATTGGAATTGACAGGAATATCAAAACAGATGATTCAGCTTGATTTTGATGCAAAATATCATAAAAAAGGCAATAATGAAATTGATCAGCTCGGTCATCATATGAATCAGCTTTCGGCAACATTAGAAAGAACAATTTCAGAATTAAAAAGTGCAAATAATGAACTTATTCTGGATAATGCCAGAAAAACTGAAATTGATGAAATGAGAAAAGAATTTTTGTCAAATGTTTCACATGAGTTAAAAACGCCGTTAGCATTAATACAAGGTTATGCGGAAGGCTTGCAGGAATGCATAAATGATGATGCTGAGAGCAGAAACTTTTACTGCGATGTTATTATGGATGAAGCAGATAAAATGAATAAGATGGTCAAAAAGCTTCTGACATTAAATCAACTGGAGTTTGGCAATGATCAGGTTTTGATGGATCGATTTGATTTAACAGAACTGATACGAGGAGTACTGAATGCCTCATCAATTTTGCTTGAACAAAATGAAACGAGTGCTGAATTTACGGAGACAGAACCATTTTATGTATGGGCAGATGAGTTCAAGGTGGAAGAAGTAATTACAAACTATCTGAGTAATGCAATTCATCACGCTGCATTTGAGAAAAAAATAAAAATTTATTATACGAGAAAAGATGATTGTGTTCGAGTAAGCATATTTAATACAGGAATTCCAATACCAGACAATGATTTAAATAATGTCTGGATTAAATTTTATAAAGTGGATAAAGCAAGAACAAGGGAATATGGCGGTAGTGGAATAGGATTATCAATTGTAAAAGCCATCATGGATTCCTTTAATAGGGAATGTGGTGTTTTAAATCATGAAGGTGGAGTCGAATTTTGGCTGGAATTAGATACAACTGGTAAATAAATCTTGCTTAATTGTATGAAAAATGCTAAAATAATTATACATTAACAGTCTTTTTTCGAGGAGAAAAGAAATGAAAAATTCAAGGATGAAGATTTGTACTTTATTGTTGTTGGCAGTTGTAGGAGTTACAGGATGTGGCGATAAACTAATTTCGCTTACACCCGACCAGGAAAATCTGGTAGTTAGTTATTCTGCACATATTGTTTCAAAATTCAATAAAAATCAGACAGATGGAATAGCGGATATGGGATCTTCTGAAACAGAAAGTGCAAATACAAACAAGCAGGCTCAATCACAAAGTAGTCAGGTAGTAAAAGCGTCTACAAACAGTCAGACAGAAGTACAAAACAACCAGAAGACACAAGATGTGTCAAAGCAAACACAGAATAGTACATCAGCAATGGAGAATCAAAAACAGCCGGTGCTAGAAGAAAAAGCACTTACTGATGCGCTGGGCATAGCACCAATTTCAGCAACCGTTGTTTCTTATGGAATTGAAGATAAAATAACGGATCAGTCATTTACATTTACTTTATCGCCAGAACAAGGAAAACAGTCTTTGGTTTTGCATATTGATTTGGCAAATGCAGGAGGGTCAGATGCAACTTGTGACCTACTTTCAAAGCAACCAGTATTTCAAATCCTTGTAAATGGTACGATTCAGGTGGTAGCAGAAAATTCAAGTTTACAATCTGATTTATCAGCGTATAATCAAGTTATAAAAGCAGGTGCTACAAATAATACGGTTTTGATATTTTCGATTCCGCAGAGTGAGGCATCCAATATAAAGTCATTGGAATTAGTTACAAAAGTGAATGATGTATCCAGTACAACGAAAATATTATAGTGAATTACAACATAAAGGAAGTAATACATTTTCCACTTAATATGATATAATAACAATAATAATACAAACACTTTGGGAGGAAATATTATATGGAGACAAATATTTTATTAGAAAATGGTACCAACGAATTAGAGGTGCTGGAATTTACGCTCGGAAGCAATCATTATGGGATTAACGTTGCGAAGATTCGGGAAATATTATCTTATCAACAGGTGACTCCAATACCTAATGCTCATCCAAGTGTTGAAGGTATTTTTATGCCACGTGATACGATGATGACAGTTATTAATTTAAAAAAATGCTTAGGGCTTCCAGAGAATGCGGAGCAAGGACTATTTATTATAACTAATTTTAATAAGTTGAATATTGCTTTTCATGTTGATGCAGTTATTGGCATTCACAGAGTTTCATGGGCAGACATTATTAAACCAGATTCGACAATTAATACTCAGGATAATGGAGTTTCTACAGGAGTTGTAAAATTAGAAGAGAAATTGGTTGTGATTTTGGATTTTGAAAAAATAGTAACCGATATAAGTCCGGAAACAGGTCTTAAGGTTTCGGATATTGATGCATTAGGTACACGAAAAAACAGATCAGATTCTCCTGTTCTAATATCGGAAGATTCACCTCTTTTGAGCAAATTAATTACAGATTCATTAAAGAGAGCTGGTTACACAAATCTAATTGTTACAATGAATGGACAAGAAGCTTGGGATAAAATAAATGAATTTCATGCAGCAGGAAATGTAACTGAGAAAATACACTGCATTATCTCTGATATTGAAATGCCATTAATGGATGGTCATCGTTTAGCTAAGCTTGTAAAATCAGATGATGATTTGAAAGTAATTCCATTTATTATTTTCTCCTCACTGGTAAATGAGGATATGCGCCGTAAGGGAATTGCCTTAGGAGTAGACGCTCAGCTTACTAAACCAGAAATTGGAAATCTTGTAACAGCGATCGATGGACTGATTGACAAACATATTAAATAATATACGCTTGCATGTGATTCATAGGGGATGTGATGAATAATCACATCCCTTAATTCATAATGTGTGATATATCATTTATGATATAAAAGGTAAGATGAATGCTATTTTTCATAATGGAATAAAATGATGGAGGGGCAGTTGTGAGTAATTCAGAAGAATATTTAGATGATTTACTAAAATCGCTTTCAGACGAAAAAGATAGTGAGAACACAGATAACGATGGGATGAGTATAAAGGAAAAAGTTATGGATGAAAAACAGTCATTTGGATTATTAGATGAGGCACAGTTAAAGCAGGAGGGATTGTCTGAAGAAGATGACTTTCTAAAGGAATTTGAAAAAGAAATGAACGCAGACAATTTAACGGATTTTTTGAAAGACTTTGAAGCTGAGTTAAATCAGGATCAGGAGTTAGATCAATCGAATCAGGCAGATGCAAAAAGTCGTAAGGAAGAGAAACCTTTGAACGAAGAATCAGAAGAGGATATCATATCAGATATTTCGACATCAGCTGAACCATTACCAACTGAGGATGAAAATTTTTCAGGGGATATGTTAACTGAAATAGAAGAAGCAGAGAAAATGCCAGATACTATTGCAGAGGAAAACATAGAAGAGTTAAATGAAACAGACAATGGTTTGGAATCGATTGACATAGAAGAAGTATCTGATTTAAATATCGATCAGAGTGCTGATTCAATAGAAGATGAACCTATAAATTCAGATATGCAAGAAGATCCAGAAGTAAGTCAGGAAGTTCTAACACAGGAAACAATTGCAGAAAGTCCAGCAGAAGATATTGAGTCACTCCTGCCTACTGAGGATATGGATGTTCAAAAAGAATATTCGGAAGAGATAAGCAATCAGAAAAATGAGTTAGAAGAAAATAATGATTTAGATAACACGATGCAGGATTTGCTTGGAGAAGATATGTTTGACCTATCTACGGATGAGGAAGAAAACAAATCAGAAGAGGCAAATATAGTAGAGGAAAAGATTCCTTTAAGTGATGAAGATGAATTATTGTCGTTACTATCAGATTTAGGGGATGATGGTGATCTTGCTGATATAGGAATGATGCTTCAGGCAGATGCAAATAATGAACCAATAGAAGCTGGAGCATTAAATAAAGAATCAGATGCACAGGATTTAAGTAAGTATGCAGATGCATTAGAAGCACTGGATGGATCTCCAATGCCTGAAGCAGAAGAAACAAAGAAAAAATCAAAGAAAAGTATCGATAAGAATGAAAATGAAATAGAGCAAAATCAAGGATTTTTCAAAAAATTAAGCGGATTGCTATTCGGTCCAGATATTGAAGAAGATGAAGAGGCAGAAAAAGCTGAATTAGAAGCCGAAGAGGCTAAAAAAGCTGAGTTGAATCAGGCAAAAACAGAAGCGAAAGAAGCAAAAAAGAAAGAACAGTCTGAAAAAAAAGCCGAGAAGCAAAAAGCCGATCAAGAAAAAAAAGAGTTGCAAGAGGCACAGGCAAACGAAAAGAAAGAAAAAAGATTAGCTGAACTTGCATTAGAACCGCCAGATACGACACCTAAAATTCCTAAAAAATTAATTGGTCTAGTTGCTGTTTTAGCAGTTTCGATTTTTGCACTTCAATCATTGACAGTCAATTTAGTTGGGTATAAACTGATGATTAACCAGGCAACGGATTACTATAATGCAAAAGATTACTTAAGTGCATATGCAAAACTGGCTGGAGCAACGTTGAAAACATCTGATCAAAAGTTATATAATCAAACAAAATTACTTGCAAATGTGCAACAGGAATACAAGGCATATGAGAGTCTTATTTCGAAAAACAAGTATGAATTAGCGTTGGATAGTTTGATTAAAGGTGTTGGCAGATATAACACTGGAAGCAAAGATGCAGGTACCTATGGAATTACGGATGAATATAATCAGATTGAGTCTCAGATAACTCAAGAACTTAGTGCGAAATTTGGTTTATCTGCAGATGAGGCAGAACAGATTTATAATTTAGATACACGTGGAAAATATACAATACAGGTAAAAGATGTCATAAGTAAAGCAGGCTTAAAGTAGGAGAAAACAATGATAGCAATTGTGGATTATGATGCAGGAAATTTAAAGAGCGTTGAAAAAGCATTATCTTATTTGGGAGAAGATTCCATAATAACAAGAGATTTTCATTCAATTTTAAATGCGGATAAAGTAATTTTACCTGGAGTAGGATCTTTTGGCATGGCAATGGAAAATTTGAAAAAGTATGAACTAGACAAAGTTTTAAAAGAGGTAGCACTCCAAAAGAAACCATTGTTGGGCATATGCCTGGGATTACAGCTGTTATTTTCTGGCAGCGAAGAATCGAAAGGTGTAGAAGGATTAAATATACTTGAAGGTGATGTTATAAGGATACCAGATAAAGAAGGATTAAAAATCCCTCATGTTGGTTGGAATTCTTTATCTTTGCAAAATAATGGAAGATTATTTCAAGATTTTTCTAAAACGTTATATGTATACTTCGTACATTCTTTTTATTTAAAAGCAAAAGATGAAACAATTGTAAAAGCAACTACAGAATACAGTACCACAATTCACGCTTCGGTTGAGAAAAATAATGTTTTTGCCTGCCAGTTTCATCCAGAAAAAAGCAGCTCAACAGGTTTAGCTATTTTGAAAAATTTTGCAAACATACAAGGAGGAGAATAACATGCATACGAAACGAATTATTCCCTGTCTGGATGTGAAAAATGGAAGAGTTGTAAAAGGGATAAACTTTGTGGATTTAAAGGATGCAGGTGATCCTGTAGCAATAGCAGAAGCATATGATAAAGCGGGTGCGGATGAAATTGTTTTTTTGGATATTACAGCCACATCGGATGCAAGAGAGACAGTTATAGACATGGTTCGGGAAGTGGCAAAAAAAGTATTCATACCATTTACAGTAGGTGGTGGAATTCGTACAGTTGAAGATTTCAAAGTTTTACTGCGGGAAGGTGCAGATAAAATTTCTATCAATTCGTCAGCAATCAATGATCCTGATTTAATTACGCAGGCAGCTGAAAAATTTGGAAGCCAGTGCGTGGTAGTAGCAATCGATGCTAGAAAAAGAAGTGATGGTAGCGGATGGAATGTATATAAGAACGGCGGGCGCATTGATACAGGTTTAGATGCTATTGAATGGGCAGTTAGAGCAAATAAACTTGGTGCAGGTGAAATTTTACTCACAAGTATGGACTGCGATGGAACAAAAGCAGGTTATGATATTGAACTGACCAGAAAAATTTCTAATGCAGTAAGTATTCCGGTAATTGCATCTGGCGGAGCTGGAAATAAGGAACATTTTTATGACGCATTGACGGAAGGAAAAGCGGATGCGGCTTTAGCAGCTTCTTTATTTCATTATAAAGAGTTGGAAATAAAAGATTTGAAGGAATATTTAGATAATAAAGGCGTACCAGTGAGAAAATAAACGTTTAATTTTTTGTATATGGTATTTTATATAAAAATTAATATTTATGAAGGTATAAAAAGGAAGAGTATATAGAAAATATATGCTCTGTTTTTTTGCGATAATAAGATATATTTTAACAAAAAAGCGGAATGTGAAAATTTGAAAATAAATTTGGGCATTTGGTAGAAAACGTGGTAATATAAAAAAAGAATTTTTTCGATACAAAAGAAAACCTAAAATTGAAATAAAAGGAGATTAAGTAATGACAATGATTCAAAATGATTGGATGAATGCAATCTCAGATGAATTCAAGAAACCATATTATAAGGATTTATATCAGTTTATTCAATCAGAATATTCAAAAATGACAATATATCCGCCAGCAGAAGAAATTTTCAATGCATTTCATCTAACACCATTGAGTGAAGTAAAAGTTTTGCTATTAGGACAGGACCCTTATCATAATGTAAATCAGGCACATGGTCTAAGTTTTTCTGTATTACCGCAGCAACAGGAAATACCGCCATCTTTGCAAAATATTTATAAGGAACTTCAAAGTGACTGTGGCTGCTATATTCCAAATAATGGGTATTTAAAAAAATGGGCAGATCAGGGAGTTCTATTATTAAATACCGTGTTGACAGTTCGTGCACATCAGGCTAATTCTCATCAGGGAAAAGGCTGGGAGCAATTCACAGATGCAATTATCCAGGCTGTGAATGAGCAGGATAGACCGATTGTTTATTTTTTGTGGGGAAGACCTGCACAAAGTAAAAGTCCCATGTTAACAAATCCAAAACATTTGATACTAAAAGCACCACATCCAAGTCCTCTTTCGGCGTACAGAGGCTTCTTTGGCTGTAAACATTTTAGCCAGGCAAATGAATTCTTAATAAAAAATGGAGAAAAGCCGATTGACTGGCAGATTGAGAATATGGAAAAATAGAGAAACACATCTGATAGAAATAGAAATTTTTTTATAAAGTAGATTGTTTCTTCGAAGAAATAAGAAAAATCTTTTGCTCTTACGATGTTTTGAAAAGTTCTTTATAAATGAGGAGTGCCCCATAATCAAAAGAACTTCTTCTGATTATGGGGCTATTATGAAAAAATTAAATCAATTGGTATTGTCTTAACTGATATATAAATCATACAGTAAAAATATGAATAAAATATGAATAAAAGATTAATGTTCGGTAAATAAACACAATAAATAATGAAAATAAATCAAAATAATATAAATAAGTAACAAAAAATGAAAACTCAGATATAAAATACATGTTTTAATTGACACTAAAGTATATGGGAAAATAGCCGATATGTATAGTAGAGCAATGAAGCAGTAACAAGGATGTTTTATTTTTTCAAAGGAGTGATTTAATGGCTGCAGATATATCGTCAATCAGTACCTTATTTTCAAATTTAGATACCACTAAGTCTGCCAATTCTGATACAGAGAACGCAAATTTTGGTGTGAATCTATCAGATTATGCTTCCATAAAAAGTGGTGCATATTACAAAATGATGAAAACTTATTATGAGATGAAGTCTTCATCTTCAAGTACTTCATCTTCGACCTCGAAAGATTCCAGTGATTTGATTGCGCGCATGAAAGATAATTCGGATACTTTAAAAGAGTCAGCAGATGCGTTGCTTGCAAATAAGGATTCTGTATTTACGAAAAAAAATATTACAGATGCAGACGGAAAAACAACATATGGATATGATACAGGTGCAATATATAAAGAAGTAAATAATTTTGTAAATGCATATAATTCGGTCTTGGATCAGACTCAGAATTCAAATGCTACCAATATTTTAACAACTGCATCATCTACCGTAGGAACTACAAAGGCAAATGAAAAATTATTGAATTCGATTGGAATTACAATAGGGTCCGATAATCATTTGAGCATTGATGAAACTACGTTTAAGAAAGCTGATATGACAACAGCTTCATCGTTGTTTCAGTCTACTGGTTCTTATGGATATGAAGTTTCAGCACAGGCATCTATGATATATTATTATGCTGATTTGGAAGCGTCAAAATCAAATACTTATACAGGAAATGGAACATACACGTACAATTATGCTACGGGTGAGTTGTATAATACAACAACATAGTTGTATGTTTGCTGAAATTACTTGAATAGAGGGGAATTCTTATATTAAATACTCACAGTTGAAATTTATACTGTGAGTATTTTGGTGTATGTAGGAAAACATTGCCGAATAATTTGAAAAAAGTTATAATAAAAGGAAAGAAAGCGGATCGGTTTGAAAGGAGCTCTTATGCAAGACTCAGCCAAAAGAAAGACAAAAACAAAAGAACAAAAAGCAGAAAAAATTTCCACAAAGGATAAAATTATTAAAGCTTCCTGGTCCTTGTTTCATCTAAAAGGATTTGAAGATACAACCATAGAAGACATTATAGACAAAGCTGGCATATCGAAGGGATCTTTTTACTACTACTTCGATCGAAAAGATGCTTTACTAGATACATTATCTACAATATTGGATGTAGAATATGAGAAACTGGAAAAAGAGATAGATACCTCCATGAATGCATTTGACAAATTATTGTTTTTGAATAATAAAATACACGGGTTCATTGAAGAAAATATTGAAAGAAGGATTGTTGCCTCCTTATATGCAACGCAATTATATTCAAAAGAAAATTCAAGCTTGCTGGATCAGAATAGAATATACTATAAATTTATAGCCGATATTGTAGAAGAAGGTCAGAAAAAAGGAGAGATTATCACCAAAAAATCAGTTCGTGAAATCACAAAATATTATTCACTCTGCGAAAGAGCATTGATTACAGACTGGTGTATGGAAAAAGGAAACTATTCGCTAAAAGAATATAGTAAAGAATACTTACCAATTATGATGGCATCTTTTAAGAATGAAATAGATAAATAAGAATATAAAATTCAACGAAAACGGGAACATTGAAGAAATGTTCTTTTTTTGTACAGCAAAGGCGATATTGCTTGACAAATGAGTATTGTGTGATAGCATAAAAAACAAGAAATATACTATAGTATAAACAATGGTACAAAAAATAGCACAAAAAGAAGGATGAGATAAAAAAAGTGCAGACATTCATTAGTAACATTCAAAAATATTCAATTCATGATGGAACAGGTATAAGAACGACTTTATTCTTTAAAGGTTGCCCTTTAGCCTGCAAATGGTGTCATAATCCAGAAACACAATCTTACCAAAAACAGATTAGTATTCTTTTTGAAAGATGCTTGCAGTGTGGAAATTGCCTGCTCTGCCCAAATAAAGCAGTAATCACAAGGGAAAATAAAATTATAACAGATATTGAAAAATGTAAGGCATGTGGAGCATGTATAGAGGAATGTTTCCTGAATTTAAGAGAAATATCTGGAAAGTATTATGAAGTTGAAGAACTTATTTTGGAATGCGAAAAAGATAAGGCATTCTATGAACAGTCTGACGGTGGAATTACACTATCTGGTGGTGAAGTTCTAACTATGGACATGGACTACATTAAATCATTTGTGAAAAAACTTTATAATAAGGGATACCGCATAAATATTGATACTTGTGGATATGCGCCGTTTGCAAATTTCCAGTTTATATTGCCATATACAGATACTTTTTTATATGATCTAAAATGTATGGATAATACCTTGCATAAAAAGATGACAGGGGTAAGCAATACTTTGATTTTGAATAATTTGAAAAAACTTTCAAAAACGGGTGCTAAAATCTGGATTCGAATCCCTGCGATAGGTGGAGTAAATGATACACAGACTAATATGGAACAGACAGCTGATTTCTTAATTGAAAACAGAATTGTTTTTGAACAGGTGAATCTATTACCCTATCATAAGATTGGAAATGATAAGTATAAAAGATTTGGAAAAGAAAATCAAAAGGAAGAATTTTTGGTCCCAGAAGAAGAGCATATGATTCAATTAGCAAATATACTCAAAGCACGCGCAATTAAGAATGTTAAAATAGGAGGATAAAAAGATGGAACGTGGAATGAATGATAGGATTAAGCAGTTGAGAAAAATCAGCACAGAAACAAAACCACATATTGATATGGAGAGAGCAATACTCTATACAAAAGCCTATCAGTTTTACGAAGGCAGTGTATCAATTCCTGAATTACGAGCACTTTCATTAAAATACTATTTTGAACATAAAACTCTTTATATTGGGGAGGGTGAATTAATTGTGGGTGAAAAAGGCGATGCACCTTTAGCATCTCCTACATTTCCAGAACTATGCTGTCATACAATCGAAGATTTACATGTTATGAATGACAGAGAACTGATATCTTTTTGTGTCAGGGAGCAGGATTACAAATTGCAGAAAGAGAAAACGATTCCGTTTTGGGGAAAACGCTCGATTCGAAATAAAATATTGTCTCACATGACAAACGAGTGGAAACAGGCATATGAAAGTGGAATTTTTACGGAATTCATGGAGCAAAGAGGTCCTGGACACACAGTTGGTTCTGAAAATATATTTAAAAAGGGTTTTTTGGAATATAAAAAAGAAATAAAAACAGCGCTAGAGACATTAGATTATTTTAATGATAAAGAAGCATTGGAAAAAGAAAACCAGTTAAAAGCTATGGATATAGCATGTGAAGCAATTATCCTGCTTGCAGGGAGATATGCGGATTATGCACATGAACTTGCACAAAATGAGACAGATGAAAAAAGGAAAGAAGAACTTTTGGAAATCAGTAAAAATTGTAAAGAAGTTCCTGCAAATAAGCCAAAAACATACTGGCAGGCAATTCAGATGTACTGGTTTGTACATCTGGGAGTGACGACAGAATTAAATCCATGGGATGCATATTCACCAGGACGTCTGGATCAGCATTTGATTTCTTTTTACAAAGAGGATGTATTATATAATCGACTAAATGAACAGAAAGCAAAAGAACTTTTAGAATGTCTGTGGATCAAATTCAATAATCAGCCAGCCCCACCAAAAGTAGGAATTACATTAAAAGAAAGCAGCACATATACAGATTTTGCGAATATTAATACAGGAGGAATTACTCCGGATGGAAGTGATGGAGTTAATGAAGTTAGTTATCTGATACTGGAGTGCATGGATGAAATGAAACTTCTACAGCCGAGTTCTAATGTACAAATCAGTAAAAACACACCAAAAGATTTTTTGAAAAAAGCATGTTCTATTTCAAGAAAAGGATGGGGACAACCAGCATTTTATAATACAGAGGCAATTGTCCAGGAATTGTTAAATGCAGGAAAAACAATTGAGGATGCAAGAAAAGGAGGAACAAGTGGATGCGTAGAAACAGGCGCATTTGGAAACGAAGCGTATATTTTAACAGGATATTTTAATTTACCTAAAATATTTGAATTAACACTTTTTAATGGATTTGATCCAATGACTAAAAAGCAACTTGGCCTAAAAACAGGAGAGGCAATTGATTTTGAGAGCTTTAACGATTTGTTTGAAGCATATAAAAAGCAGATAACATATTTTTTAGATATCAAAATAAAAGGAAATAATGTCATAGAAAAAATATATGCAGATTATATGCCTGTTCCATTTTTATCTATTTTAACGAATGATTGTATAAAAAAAGGAAAAGACTATAATGCAGGAGGTGCCAGATATAATACATCTTATATACAAGGTGTTGGCATCGGAACGATTACGGATTCTTTGGCTGCAATAAAATATAATGTATATGATGAAAAAAAATTCTCTATGCAACAGTTGTTAGATGCTTTGGAAAAGGATTTTAAGGGATATGAAAAGATGAAAAATCTGGTAATAAATAAAACACCAAAATATGGGAATGATGATACTTATGCAGATAATATTATGAAAGAAGTGTTTTCTTATTATTGCAATAGCGTTACGAACCGCTCAAATATGAGGGGCGGAAGCTATCGTATCAATATGCTGCCGACGACCTGCCATGTGTATTTTGGGGATGTTATGATTGCAAGTCCAAATGGAAGACTGGCACACAAGCCAGTATCAGAAGGAATTTCACCAGAAAAGGGAGCAGATATATTGGGTCCTACAGCTGTTATAAAATCTGCATCAAAGATGGATCATTTAAAAACGGGAGGAACACTTTTAAACCAAAAATTCGCACCATCGGTTTTGGCAGGAGAAGATGGACTGACACAGATGGCAAACTTGATCCGGACGTATTTTTCTTTAGATGGACATCATATTCAATTTAATGTTGTTGATAAAGAAACATTATTAGAAGCTCAGAAAAATCCAGAAGAATATAAAGATTTAATTGTGAGAGTGGCAGGATATAGCGATCATTTCAGAAATTTAAGCAAAGTATTGCAGGATGAAATTATAGAAAGAACAGAACAAAGTTTTCATTAATAACAAACTCAACTTTCCCACCTCTAAATCAGAGGTGACTGCTTGATAAATCAAGCAAAATTACGGCACAAATCGGTGCCTTGACATTAAAATAGCACCAAATCTTTGGTATAATAAGTTCACCACAAACATTAACATACAAAGAAAGGTGCTGAACTTATGATATACCAAAATACCCAAAATGAAAATCCTCAAAATCAGTTTTCTTATGCTTTAAAGGAACTTCAAATCGGAAAACTACTACGAAAATCCAACATCACAAAATCTTGTGGTATTTCTGCGTATGAGGTATTTCAATTTTTACTACTTTTAGCTTTTCAGGGAAAGAACCTGTTTCGTTTCCTGAATTCGAAACATAAAGAGCTGGCTGTTTCAAAGAATACTTATTATCGTTTTCTCAATGAAACTTCCTATAACTGGAGCAGGTTTCTTTTGCTCCTTGCAGTTAAAGTCACTACTGCATTTGATTCGCTTACCCGACCAGAACGGGTAAAAGTCCTGGTTTTAGATGATTCTGTTATCAAACGTAATCGCAGCAAAACGGTAGAACTGCTTGCACGTGTCTTTGACCATGTGGAGCACAAATATCAGAAAGGTTTTACACTTCTTACACTTGGCTGGTCTGACGGATATAGTTTTATTCCAACTGGATTCAACATGCTTTCTTCCGCGGAAAAAAGCAACCGTTACAACGAAGTATCTTCTGACATGGATCATCGTACAAATGGCTATAAATTTCGTGAGGAAAGTATGATGCATAAAACGGATGCTGCAATTCTTTTGATAAAGAATGCACTGAATGCTGGTATAAAAGCGGATTATGTCCTTATGGATACTTGGTTCACCTCAGAACCAATGATCAAAGAGATCCGAAAAACAGGAATGGATGCCATCGGTATGGTCAAGCAGTTAAAACAGCGTTATACCTATCAAGGCAAGCAATACACCCTCTCAGAATTAAAGAAATTTGTAAGTTTTACAGGTGCTAGAAACATCTTTGGTTCACTGGTCGTCACGACTAAAGCAGGGATACCTGTTAAAATCGTATTTGTACGAAATCGCAACAAAAAAAGCGAATGTTTATATATCCTAAGCACGGATATTTCGCTGGAAGATGCAGAAATCGTACGTATTTATGGAAATAGATGGTCAGTCGAATGCTTCTTTAAATCATCTAAATCTTTCTTGAAGTTAGGCACTGAATTTCAGAGCCATAATTATGGTGCAATGGTAAGCCATACAGCCATTGTATTCACAAGATACACCATTCTAGAATGGATTCGCCGGAACCGAAACGACCAGAAAACGTATGGCGAATTATTTTTCATGTTCTGTGACGATATCCAGGACATAGATTTAACCAATGCACTTCAAAGCCTGATGGCTTTGTGTGTGGAACACATAGGGGCATTATCAGCAGATATCACATCCTTCATCAAAAGTAAAGTCACTGAATGGATGATGTCTCAAGCCTCATTTATAAAGGACTTATTTGGTAATGTTTGCTGGGAAAGTTGAGTAACAAAATATAAAAAGAACAGAACAAAAATTCCATGAATAGCAAAATATGAAAAAAAGCTGTATCCTGAAAATTAGGTTGGATACAGCTTTTTTATCTATAAATATATGAAAAATGCAAGTTTTTAATCTGATGATTACTTATAAATGATTAAGCTTCATTATTACTTTCGTCTTCTGCCATAGAATATACAGAACGCTTTCTTGCCATTTCATCACTTTCCAGGTACTCATCATACGATGTGATCTTGTCAATAAGAGAACCATCGGAAAGGATTTCCATAATACGGTTCGCAGTAGTCTGAACAACCTGATGGTCACGACAGGAAAAGATAAGGCTCCCTGGAAATTTTACAAATCCATTATTAAGAGCAGTGATTGATTCCATGTCAAGGTGATCAGTAGGTTCATCAAGCATTAGAACATTTGAACTTTCAATCATCATACGGGATAAAAGAACACGTACTTTTTCACCACCAGATAAAATACGCATTTTCTTAACACCGTCTTCACCAGCAAAAAGCATACGACCAAGGAAACCACGTACAAAAGTTGCATCTTTGACTTCGGAAAACTGTGTAAGCCAGTCAACAATAATGTCATCCGTATCAAAAATAGTTGTATTATCTTTTGGAAAATATGACTGGGAAGTAGTAATCCCCCATTTATAAGTTCCAGAATCTGGTTCCATTTCACCTGCTAATATTTTAAATAAAGTAGTTTTGGCTAATTCATTGCCACCAACGAAAGCAACTTTATCGTCTTTTCCAAGAAGAAAAGAGACGTTATCTAATATTTTAACACCATCAATTGTTTTGGAAATGTTTTCAACTGTAAGAACTTCATTTCCAATTTCACGTGCAGGACGGAAATCAATATAAGGATATTTTCGGCTTGATGGTCTGATTTCATCAAGTTCTATTTTTTCAAGAGCACGTTTTCTAGAAGTTGCCTGTTTGGATTTTGAAGCATTTGCAGAGAAACGGGAGACAAAATCTTGCAATTCTTTGATTTTATCTTCTTTCTTTTTATTTGCATCTTTCATCTGTTTCATTAACAACTGACTGGATTCGTACCAAAAGTCGTAATTGCCGGCATAAAGCTGAATTTTCCCATAGTCGATATCAGCAATATTCGTGCAGACTTTGTTTAAGAAATAGCGGTCATGAGATACAACAATAACCGTGTTGTCAAAGTTAATCAAAAATTCTTCTAGCCAGTTGATTGCATCCAAATCCAAATGGTTTGTAGGTTCATCCAGTAAAAGAATATCGGGATTTCCGAAAAGAGCCTGAGATAAAAGAACTTTGACTTTTAATGCACCAGAAAGATCTTTCATAAGGGAATAATGGAATTCAGTTCCGATTCCAAGACCATTTAAAAGGGTTGCAGCATCCGACTCTGCATTCCAGCCATCCATTTCAGCAAATTCGCCTTCTAATTCGCTTGCACGAATTCCATCTTCATCTGTGAAATTTTCTTTTGCATAAATGGCATCTTTTTCTTTCATAACTTCATATAGGCGCGTACTTCCCATAATGACAGCATCTAAAACGGTATATTCATCGTATTTAAAGTGATCCTGCTGTAAAAAAGACAGACGCTGACCAGATGTGGTAACGACATCACCACTTGATGGCTCTAATTGTCCAGATAAAATCTTTAAAAAAGTTGATTTACCGGCACCGTTAGCTCCGATTAAACCATAGCAGTTTCCTTCCGTAAACTTTATGTTTACATCTTCAAACAGGGCTTTCTTTCCTATCCTAAGAGTAATATTGCTTGCACTTATCATGTTAAAATTCCTTTCTTAAATAAACTTACATAGTAAATCGCTGTTTACACAATCTTTTCTTATTTTAACTTAAAATCTATATTTTGCAAGTATTTTTAAGACTTATTTCTTAATTAATATATATTTTAGATTTAAAAAATAATATTATACATATTGCTACATAATCAGATTGCTTTTATAGCGATTGCACTTCGTTTTGTACAGTCATCCGCTTTACAACCGGAATCAAAAATGCTAAAATGTGACATAGGTCGACAAGACAAAAAAACTAACTTTATCATACTTTAAGGAGGAAAAAATATAATGTCTAGAATAAAACAGTCAATGGACGGTAATACCGCTGCAGCTCATGTAGCTTACGCGTTCACAGATGTTGCTGCCATTTACCCAATTACCCCATCCAGTCCGATGGCTGATTCCGTTGATCAGTGGTCCGCAGCTGGTCAGGAAAATATTTTTGGAAATCAGGTTAACGTTGTTGAGATGCAGTCTGAAGCAGGTGCAGCAGGAACCGTTCACGGATCCCTTGCAGCAGGAGCTTTAACAACTACATTTACAGCTTCTCAGGGTCTTTTATTGATGATCCCTAATATGTATAAAATTGCTGGTGAGCAGCTTCCAACAGTATTTCACGTATCTGCTCGTACAGTTGCTACACAGGCTTTGAATATTTTTGGTGACCATAGTGACGTTTATGCCTGTCGTCAGATAGGTTTTGCTATGTTAGCAGAAACAAATCCACAGGAAGTTATGGACTTATCTCCAGTTGCTCATTTAGCAGCATTAGAAGGAAAAGTTCCATTTATTAACTTCTTTGATGGTTTCCGTACATCTCATGAAATTCAAAAAATTGAAAAATGGGATTATGCTGATTTGAAAGAAATGACAAACATGGATGCTATAAAAGAATTCCGTGAACATGCTTTAAATCCAGAAAAACCATTTACACGTGGATCTCATGAAAACGGAGATGTATTCTTCCAGCATCGTGAAGCATGTAATACAGCTTATGATAATTTACCAGCTGTTGTAGAAAAATACATGGCTAAAGTAAATGAAAAACTTGGAACAGATTATGATTTATTCAATTATTATGGAGCACCAGATGCTGACCGTGTGATTATAGCTATGGGTTCTGTCTGTGATGTAATCGAAGAAGTTATTGATTATTTAACAGCAGCAGGAGAAAAAGTAGGTTTGATCAAAGTTCGTTTATATCGTCCTTGGGTTTCATCTGCACTCTTAAAAGTTATTCCTAAAACAGCTAAAAAAATAGCTATATTAGATCGTACAAAAGAACCTGGTTCTTTGGGCGAACCATTATTCCTTGATGTTGTTGCAACACTTCGTGAAGCAGGAATGACAGACGTTATCTTAACAGGTGGACGTTATGGTCTTGGATCAAAAGATACTCCTCCTTCTAGTGTTTTTGCTGTATACAAAGAATTAGGAAATGCAACTCCTAAAGCAAGATTTACAATTGGTATTGTGGATGATGTTACAAACTTAAGTTTACCAGAAGTAAAACCAGCTCCTATCACATCTGCTGCAGGTACAGTAGAATGTAAATTCTGGGGACTTGGCGGAGATGGTACTGTAGGTGCTAACAAAAACTCTACAAAAATTATTGGTGATCATACAGAGAAATATATTCAGGCTTACTTCCAGTATGATTCAAAGAAAACTGGTGGTGTAACAATTTCTCATTTGAGATTTGGTGACAAAGCAATCAGAAGCCCTTATTATGTAAATCAGGCAGACTTTGTAGCATGTCATAATCCTTCTTATATTGTAAAAGGTTACAAAATGGTTCAGGATGTAAAACCAGGCGGAATCTTTATGATTAACTGCCAGTGGTCTGATGACGAATTAGATTCTAAATTAAATGCTGCAGCAAAGAAATACATTGCTGATAACAAAATTCAGTTATATACAATTAATGCAATTGATAAAGCAATTGAAATTGGTATGGGTAAACGTACAAATACAATTCTTCAATCTGCATTCTTCAAACTTGCAAATGTAATGCCACTCAACGAAGCTATCGATTTCATGAAAGCTGCTGCTAAAAAATCTTATGGTAAAAAAGGTGATGCGATTGTTGAAATGAACTACAAAGCAATCGACGCTGGTGTGGATGCACTTCATAAAGTAGAAGTTCCAGCTTCATGGTCTAATCCAGCTGCTGATCCAGCACCACAGGAATTAGTAGGTCGTCCAGAAACAGTGAAGATGGTAAGAGAATTACTTGAGCCAATCGCACTTATGGATGGAGACAGCCTTCCAGTTTCTAAATTTGTTGATATTGCTGATGGACAGTTTGCAACAGGCGCTTCTGCATATGAGAAACGTGGTACAGCTGTTATGGTTCCAGATTGGGATTCAACAAAATGTATTCAGTGTAACCAGTGTTCACTTGTATGTTCACATGCAACAATTCGTCCATTTATGTTAGATGAAAGCGAAGTAAAAGCAGCTCCTTCTAATATCGTATTGGCGGATACAAAACCAAAAGCCAGTGAATACAAATTTATCATGAGCGTAACACCTCTTGATTGTATGGGATGTGGAGAATGTATTACAGTTTGTCCTACAGGTGCAATTACTATGGTGCCACAGGAATCTCAGTTAGATAAACAGCCTATCTTTGATTACCTTGTAGCAAACGTAGGTAAAAAACCTGGTGTTCCAGCTGATAATACAGTAAAAGGTTCCCAGTTCAACCAGCCGCTACTTGAGTTCTCAGGAAGTTGTGGAGGATGTGCTGAAACATCTTATGCTCGTATAATTACTCAGTTATTTGGAGAGCACATGTACATTTCAAATGCTACTGGATGTTCTTCTATCTGGGGTGGTCCTGCAGCAACAAGTCCATTTACAGTAAATAAAGATTCTAAAAAAGGTCCAGCATGGTCTAACTCTTTATTTGAAGATAATGCAGAACATGGATTTGGTATGTATCTTGGACAAAAAGTTATGCGTGATCAGTTAATTGGAAAAATAGCTAAAATTGCTGCTTCGGAAAAAGCTGATGAAGCTACAAAAGCAGCAGTTGCAAAATTCATGGAAACAAAAGATTTAACAAAAGAAAATACACCAGCATCAGAAGCTTTAGTTGCAGAACTTGAAAAAGTTGCAGCAGCAGGATCTGAAGATGCAAAAGAAGTATTAGAAAAGAAACAGTACTTACCTAAGAAATCCGTATGGATTTTTGGTGGTGACGGATGGGCATATGATATCGGATTTGGTGGACTTGACCATGTACTTGCTTCCGGTGAAAACGTAAACGTTATGGTATTTGATACAGAAATGTATTCTAATACTGGTGGACAGGCTTCTAAAGCTTCTAACATTGGAGAAGTATGCCAGTTCGCAGCAGCAGGTAAAGAAATTGGAAAGAAGAGCCTTGCTGAAATTGCTATGAGTTATGGTTACATTTATGTAGCACAGATCGCTCTTGGCGCTAACCCAGCTCAGACTGTAAAAGTTCTTGCTGAAGCTGAAGCATACCAGGGACCATCTTTAATTATTGGATACGCTCCATGTGAACTTCACGGAATCAAAGGTGGAATGAACCACTGTCAAGATGAAATGAAGAATGCTGTTAAATCTGGATATTGGAATTTGTTTTCTTTCAACCCAGAATTAAAAGCAGAAGGAAAAAATCCATTTACATTAGTTTCTAAACCAGGAGACGGTACATATAGAGACTTCTTAAAGAACGAAACACGTTACTCTCGTCTGGAAAGATCATTCCCAGAACGTGCAGAAAGACTCTTTAATGAGTCTGAACAAGTAGCAGAAGCTCGTTACGAACATTTATTAAGATTAGTTGAACTTTATAAATAAAATAACAGAAAAAAGAGCCATTGCATTGCATTGGCTCTTTTTTTATATGCTAAGATTTTTAAAGAAAATTATATAGTATATACTTTTGTACATAAGGAAAAATGCTTCTATCTTTACAAAAAACAAATGGAATGATACAATGTATGCATATTAAGTGCAGAAAAATTAGGAGGAGCGTTATATTACGCTTTTTTGGCAAAAAAGGAATAAGCAATTGCCGAAAGTTCAGCCCAAAGGAAGAGAGGATGCGTAAGCAGGTGGAAAAAGAAGATTTTTTATTAACCCAGATAGATGAATTTAGGGAGAAGGCAAAACAGCTTCAGGATTTGCTAAGCGCGAAGGAATATAAAGTCCATGAACTTCAAGGCCTTGTGGATGAAAGAGAAAGCAAAGCATTACGATTACAGGGAATTTTAAATGAGCGTAAACAAGAAGCTGAAAAGATAACAAAAGAGATTCAGGTTTCTATAGATGAACTGATCTTGAAAGTCGAAGAGAAAATTAATTTTTTAAGTCAATCGGTAGAAGATAAATTAAATAACCAGTTTGAAAAGAACGAAGAACAATTTACTCATATGACGCAGGATTTAGAAGAAGTAAAGAAGCAGCTAGAAACAACAAAAAATGAATTGAATGAAAAAATGCATGAAGAAAATGTGCAGTGTTATCGAAATATCCAGTCTTTGTTTGATGATTATTCAGAAAAAATGGAAAGATTGGAAGATTTGGAATCTACAGTTAGTAGTTCTAAATCATATTTGAAATTTCTCTCTTGGTTTTCGATAGTTAATTTTATAGTAGTGGTAGTTTTTTTCCTATATGAATTAGGTGTGTTTTTTAAATAATATGATGCCAACACAAAAAGCTCCTGTCAATTTAAGGGCTTTTTGTTTTTTTTCGCCAGTAATAAAAATATTCTGAGCATAGATGTGTAAAATAAATGAAGTGAGGTATAAGAAACTTCAAATCATATTTCTTATATCGTAAAGTGGCATAAACAAAAAGATAGATTTATAAGATGAATAACAGGAAATAATGTAACAATGTAATTAAGAAGAGGTGCTTCCATGGAAAAGGAAAGAAAAGTTTGGATTATAGGGCATAAAAATCCAGATACAGATTCTATTTGTGCAGCTATTTCATATGCTGAACTAAAAAATAGAAAAGAAAAAGGTTCTTATGTAGCAAAACGTGCTGGACATGTTAGCGAAGAGACGAAGTTTGTTCTAGATTATTTTAAGGTACAGAAACCAGAATTAGTAACAGATGTTGGTGCTCAGGTTAAGGATATTGAAATTAGAAATACAGCAGGTGTAGATGCAAATATTTCGTTACGTAAAGCCTGGGAATTAATGAAGAATTTAAATGTGGTTTCATTACCAGTTACAAATATTGAAAATAAGTTAAAAGGTCTTATTGTTACTGGTGATATTGCTACATCTTATATGGATGTGTATGATAATCGTATTTTAGCAACAGCAAGAACACAGTATCGAAATATCGTGGAAACGGTAAATGGTGTTTTGATAACGGGAAATGAACATGGATATTTTCTACAGGGTAAAGTGCTGGTTTCTACTGGAAGTGCTGAACTTATGGAAGATTATGTAAATGAAAATGATCTGGTTATTTTGGGTAACCGTGAAGATGCACAAAAGTGTGCATTGGAGTTAAATGCAGCATGTATGATCGTTTGTTATGGTTCTAATATTACACAGGAAGTTTTAGATTTAGCAAAAGAAAAAGATTGTGTCTTAATTAGCACACCATATGATACCTTTACAGTTGCGCGTTTAATTCATCAAAGCATGCCTATTAAACATTTTATGAAAAAAGAAAACCTTATCACATTTGAATTAAACGACTTTATTGATGATGTGAAAGACACTATGTCTCAAATTCGACATAGAGATTTCCCAGTTGTAGATGAGGATGGAACTTATATAGGGATGGTTTCAAGACGTAATTTATTAAGTATGCAGAAAAAGCAGATAATTATGGTAGATCATAACGAAAAAACTCAGGCAGTGGATGGATTGATGGGTGCAGAAATATTAGAAATTATTGATCATCACAGATTAGGAAGCTTAGAAACAACAGGACCAGTATACTTTAGAAACCAACCATTAGGATGTACAAATACAATCATATATTTGATGTATCAAGAGCAAAATGAAGAAATTCCCAAACATATTGCTGGATTAATGTTGTCTGCAATAATTTCAGACACCCTGATGTTTCGCTCACCAACCTGTACACCAATTGATAAAATGGTGGCTGAGAAACTATCTGAGATAGCAGGTGTGGAAATTGAACCTTATGCAAAGCAAATGTTTAAGGCAGGTAGTAATTTCCAGAAGAAAACAATAGATGAAATATTTTATACAGACTTTAAAACATTTAATGCAGGAGAAAAGAACTTTGGTGTTTCACAGATTAGCGCAATGAGTGCAGAAGAACTTGATCCAGTTCGTGAAAAAGTGGAATCATTTATGGGAAAAGTATTAGATGAGAAAAGACTTGACATGGTTTTTGTAATGCTTACCGATATACTTGAAGAAACAACTAGATTGGTATGTGTAGGTACAGGCGCAACAACAATAGCGGAGACAGCATTCCAGCAGGCAAAAACAGATAATTTCTATTTGCTTTTGGGCGTGGTATCAAGAAAGAAACAGTTGATTCCGGCTTTAATTAATGCTTTACAGCAGTAATTTGGAGGAAAATTATGTATGCAAATCATTGGAAACATTCGTTACTGCTATTATTAACAGCGACTATCTGGGGATTTGCTTTTGTAGCACAAAGTGTAGCAATGGATTATATAGGAACTTTTACTTTTAATGGTATAAGGTTTATGATGGGAAGCATAGTATTGCTTCCCTATCTTGTCATTAGGGAACAAGTTAATAGGAAGAGTGAAAATAAACCAAAAAGCACGAAGCAAGAGCAATCTGGTTTCAAAGAGGAAAAAGATTTAAAAAGGCAGTCAAATAGATATCTTATGCAGGCAGGAATGGTTTGCGGAGGAATTCTATGTTTTGCCTCGGCACTGCAACAGATTGGAATTAAGTATACAGCGGTTGGAAAGGCAGGATTTATAACGGCGATTTACATATTGATTGTACCAGTTTTAGGCATTTTCATGCGTAAAATACCAGAAAAAAAGATTATGTTATGCGTTCTTTTGGCATTAGTGGGATTATATTTGCTATGTGTAAAGGCAGGTAATTTCAGCATTGGAAAAAATGACTGGGTACTTTTGCTGAGTTCATTTGCGTTTTCTTTTCATATTCTGGCAATTGACTATTTTGGAAAAAGAGTGGATGGCATTAAATTATCATGTTTACAATTTCTGGTCTGTGGAGTAATTTCACTGATTTTAATGTTTTTCACTGAGCGGCCAGATATCGGTCAAATTATACTTGCATGGAAACCTTTATTGTATGCTGGTGTATTGTCCTGCGGCATAGCATACACCTTACAGGTAGTAGGACAAAGAGGAATGAACCCGACAATAGCTTCATTAATTATGAGCCTGGAATCCGTGGTCTCTGTTCTTGCAGGATGGCTGATATTACATCAGAATTTGTCGAAAAGAGAATATGGTGGTTGTATGTTAGTTTTTTTTGCAATTTTAATTGCACAAGTCCCAGGATTTCGAAAAAAGCATCTTCACAAGGAGGAAATTCATGAAAGAAATACAAAAGCAGAATTTTAAACCAGGAAATATGATATATCCACTACCGCCAGTTATGATTAGCGTTTCAGATGAATTAGAGAAAGATAATATTATTACAATTGCCTGGGCAGGAACTATTTGCACCAATCCGCCAATGGTATCTATATCAGTTCGTCCAAGTCGGTATTCCTATCAGTTAATAAAAAAATCAAAAGATTTTGTTATAAATCTTACAACAGAAGAGCTGGTATTTGCGACAGACTATTGTGGGGTGAAGTCAGGAAGAGATGTCGATAAATTTAAGGAATTGAATTTAACAAAGAAAAAAGCGGATATTGTCAAAGCACCATTGATAGTAGAAAGTCCAGTTAATATTGAATGTAAGGTAACAAAATGTCTGGAATTAGGATCCCATAATATGTTTATAGCAGAGGTTGTAGCTGTACATGTAAATACTGATTTGATTGATAAAAATGGAAAATTTCAATTAAATCAAAGTGGATTAGTGGCATATTCCCACGGAGAATACTTCCTTCTGGGAAAAAGTCTGGGGAAATTTGGTTTCAGTGTAGCGAAAGATTTAAAACAAAATGAAAAGAAAGACAAGTATAGCAAATCAGAAGATAAAGGCAAGTATAGCAAATCAAATGATAAAGGCAAGTATAGCAAATCAAATGATAAAGGCAAGTATAGCAAATCAAATGATAAAGGCAAGTATGGCAAATCAAATGATAAAGACAAGTACGGCAAACCAGATGATAAAGACAAGTATAGAAAATTGGATGACAAAGGCAAGTATAGCAAATCAGATGATAAAGACAAGTATAGCAAATCAGATGATAAAGATAAGCATTACAGAAATAAAGAAAAAGATTTTAAATATGGCAGAAAAAAAGAAAATGAAAATGAGAAAAAACCACCAAAATATCCGATGAAAAAACGTGGAAGATAGGTCACAAAATCTACGCATACATAACGAAAAAAGCGCTTCTTTCTATATGATACTTGTAAAGAAGTGCTTTTTTATTAAATTTTAGCTTTTTACACTATTTTAACAATAAATCCATAAGAAAAGTATAAACTTCAGTCGTCTGGGTTTTCCAATTTGAGCAAATAGCTTTAGCCTGTTCTTTTGTATGAACAGTAAGAGTAAGGTCTATACGTGACAGGCCACGTTCTCTTAATTGACAGCGTACAGCATACTCTTGATTTGTTGTTTTGTAATAATCTGCCAGAATGGAATTTTCGTTTTTTAAATTAACTTTATTTTGAGTAAAATAGGTTAAGACATCTTCTTGTATTGCGGGAGAGATTTTCTCCTGAAAAAAAGATAAAGTATCTTTGCCAGCTGGCGTAATAGAATAATGTGTATTACTATGGGTAGATTCAGTCAGAATTAGACCAGACTCAATCAATTCATGCATAACCTGCTGAATGGTGAAGTAATTAGTATATTCTTTTTCGAGAAAAAAGTCGGAAATCTGGGTGTTAGTTAATGGAAAATCGACCTTTTCTAGCATATATAAAACGATCAGTTTATAAATGGTAAATGGTTCTGCCATATAAAGACTCCTTTACTTAAAACGATTGGAACAGCTTTCCCTGCCAGGAATTTTTCTCTTTGAATGTTTTTTGAATCTGATTTAATACATTTTTTTTATTTGCACTCCATAAAGGAGAAATCAAGAGATTTTTTGGTCCATCTCCAGTTAATCGGTGAATGACCAACTCGGGGGGCAGAAGTTCAATGCATTCTGCTAAAAAATCACAGTACTCTTCTAAAGAAAAGATAGAAAATAATTCATTTTGATAAATTGACTCTAGTGGAGTATTTTTTAAAACATGCAAAAGCTGTAATTTAATACCGTCTACAGGCTGTTTTGCAATATATTTCACGGATTCAAGCATCATTTGTCTGGTTTCGCAGGGAAGACCTAAAATAAGGTGAACAATAATTGGAATATGTATAAGATTTAATTCCAAAACAGCATGATCAAACTGTTGTAACGTAAATCTGCTGCCAATAAAATTGTGCGATGTGGCATGAATGGTCTGCAGACCAAGTTCAATCCAAACAGGTTTTATCTGATTGATCTCGCTAAGAAGTGCAAGAACATCCCCAGAGAGACAGTCTGGTCTTGTCGCAATGGAAATAACAGCAATATCTGGATGTCGGGCAGCTTCCTGAAAGATTTGCTTAAGATAAGGTATGGGGGCATAGGTATTTGTATAAGCCTGAAAATAAGCAATATATGTATTACAGCTGGTTTTTGATTTTATTTTTTGTTTTGCTTCTTCAATTTGCATGGTAATGCTTTGTTGAGAGGAAGAAGCAAAATCACCAGATCCGCCTTCGCTACAGAAAATACATCCGTCTTTTGAAAGTGTACCATCCCGGTTAGGACAAGTCATACCGGCATTTAATGAAAGCTTATAAATTTTTTGATGAAACTCTTTTTTTAAATAAGCATCAAAAGAGTAATAGCGTTTTCCATTCCAAAAATCAGGAAGAAGTGAAGAAGTAATAGTTTTATGATTCATATATAAATTCCTTTATAAAGTATAAGAATGTAAAATGTAATCAGATATTTGATTTAACAGCATTGCTAACAACTTCAGCAACTCTTGGATTAAATGGCTGTGGCATAATGTTATCATCAGATAATTCGTTATCTGGAACAAGGGAAGCAATTGCTTTTGCAGCAGCTAACTTCATTTCTTCTGTAATTTGCGTGGCACGTCCTTCTAAAGCACCTTTAAAAATACCAGGAAATGCAACAACATTATTGATTTGATTTGGAAAGTCACTTCTACCAGTTCCGACAATCCGTGCACCTGCTGATTTTGCAAGATCGGGAAGAATTTCAGGATCAGGATTCGCCATGGCAAAAAGAATTGCATCAGAATTCATGGAAGCCACCATTTCTTTCGTTACGATATCTGGTGCTGATACACCAACAAATATATCGGCTCCTATCATAGCATCCGAGAGAGTTCCTGACTTATTTTCCAAATTTGTAACAGTAAGCATTTCTTTTTGCATCCAGTTTAAGTTTTCACTAGACTTTTCTAAAATACCAGAAAGACCACATAAGACAATTTTTTTAAATCCATAGCGAAGCAGTAATTTGGTTATGGCAATTCCCGCAGAGCCAGGACCGTTTACAACAATAGAACAATCTTCCACTTTTTTTCCCGTTACTTTTAAAGCATTTATAATTCCTGCAAGTACAACAATAGCAGTACCATGTTGATCATCATGGAAAACAGGAATATCAAGCATTCCTTTTAAGCGTTCTTCAATTTCAAAACAACGTGGTGCTGAAATATCTTCCAGATTAATTCCTCCAAAAGCAGGAGCAATATTTTTTATGGTTTGTATAATTTCTTCCGTATCCTGTGTGTCAAGACAAATGGGAAATGCATTTACCCCCCCAAACTCTTTGAAGAGGACACACTTGCCTTCCATAACAGGCATTGCGGCTAAAGGTCCAATATTGCCAAGTCCAAGCACTGCACTTCCATCTGAAATCACAGCAACTGTATTGGCTTTAATTGTATAGGTATAAGCCAGAGCAGGATCCTTTGCAATAAGTTTACATGGTTCTGCAACGCCGGGAGTATAGGCAATAGCAAGATCATCTCTTGACTTTACAGGTGATTTTGAAATGGTTTCTAATTTACCATTCCACTCTTTATGTAATAAAATAGCACGTTCCTTATTATTCATGTTTATAACTCCTTTAGTATGCCTTCTTATTATTAATATACTATTATCATAGCATTAAAAAAATCACAAATCAAGAGAAATGCCGTTGGTGTAATACATACGTCGTTCGTAAAAATTAGCAAAATAAAGCTTTCTATTTTAGAAAGAACGTTGTATAATACAGTTTATCAAATCTTAAAATTCTTTATTTTAATCCCATTGATGTAATAAATTAAAAGGAGATCTATATGAGAGAAAAATACGAAAGCCTCTCAGCTGCTGTTTTGCGTGATTTGGCCAAAGCAAGAGGTATGAAAAGCATATCGGGCCTGAAAAAGTCAGAACTTATAGAGGCTATGCTGATAGAAGATGAACGCCAGACTGCAGAAAAGTCTACAGACACAACAAAAGTATCTGCTGAACCAACCGTAAGGGTGGAATCAATAAATAGTACAAAAACCTTAAGTCAGGAAATTATAAATAAAGATGAAGTGCCAGAAAATGGTAATACTAGAGCGAATACGAATGATTCTTTAAGAACTGAGACAGATAATTTGGAATCAAAGGAAGAAGCAAAAGAGCTGGATACTGGAATAAAAGCAAATGGTATTTTAGAAGTAATGCCAGACGGATACGGTTTTATTCGTTGTGAAAATTATCTTCCAGGAGAAAATGATGTATATGTTTCGCCGTCCCAAATTCGAAAATTCAATTTAAAAACAGGAGATATTATTTCTGGTGATACACGAGTGAAATCTCAGACAGAGAAATTTAGTGCGCTTTTATACATCACATCAATTAATGGACTTCATTCAGGCGAAGCTGTGAAACGTAAGAATTTTGAAGACCTCACACCAATTTTCCCAAATCAGAGACTAAGACTGGAAACTAATTCAAGCGCTGTTGCTATGCGAATCGTCGATTTGGTTTCTCCAATTGGAAAAGGGCAAAGGGGAATGATTGTATCACCTCCAAAAGCAGGAAAAACGTCACTATTGAAGGAAGTTGCAAAAGCAGTCATTCAGAATAATCCAGAAATGCATGTAATCATCTTACTTATTGACGAAAGACCAGAAGAGGTCACGGATATTAAGGAAGCAATCGAAGGAAATAATGTAGAGGTTATTTATTCTACTTTTGATGAATTACCAGAGCACCATAAAAGAGTCTCAGAAATGGTAATTGAAAGAGCAAAAAGACTTGTAGAACACAAAAAAGATGTTATAATTTTATTGGATAGTATTACACGACTTGCAAGAGCATACAACTTAACGGTTCCACCGAGTGGAAGAACGCTTTCTGGTGGTTTGGATCCTGCCGCATTACACATGCCAAAAAGATTTTTTGGTGCAGCAAGAAATATGCGTGAAGGTGGAAGCCTTACAATTTTAGCAACTGCGCTGGTGGATACAGGAAGTAAGATGGATGATGTTGTATATGAAGAATTTAAGGGGACAGGTAACATGGAACTGGTGCTAGATCGTAAATTATCAGAAAAACGTGTTTTCCCTGCTATAGATATTACAAAATCAGGAACCAGAAGAGAAGATTTACTTTTAGATAGAGAAGAGCAGGAAGCTGTTTACATCATGCGAAAAGCAATTAATGGAATGCGTACAGATGATGCAGTGGAAAGCATACTGAATATGTTTGTTCGTACTAAGAATAACAGAGAGTACGTACAGATGGTAAAAAAGACGAAAATAGTTTAAAATACTTGCAATAACCAGCTTCTTATGATACAATAATAAAGCTGTTTATCGGAAAGAAAAATGAAGAGGTGATAATCATGAAACAAGGAATACATCCGGACTACTATCAGGCAACTGTTACATGCAACTGTGGAAATACATTTGTTACAGGGTCCACAAAAGAGGAACTTCATGTTGAAATTTGTTCTGCATGCCATCCGTTTTATACAGGACAGCAGAAGGCTGCTCAGGCACGTGGACGTATTGAACAATTCAATAAGAAATATGGTATGAATAAGTAACAGGTTGTTAGATGATAAGGTTGAGGTTGTGAGATCTCAACCTTTTTTTAAAGGATGATGCTTATGAAATATTCGGGAATTGGTGGACAGGCAGTAATGGAAGGCATCATGATGAAAAATAAAGATTCTTATGCTGTAGCCGTACGGAAACCAGATAAAAAAATTATAGTAGAAACATTTGAATATAAAGGAATACTGAATTATTCTATTTTGAAAAAGACTCCGTTTCTTCGAGGTGTCTTTAGTTTTATTGACTCATTAGTACTGGGTATGAAGACTTTGACATTTTCAGCTTCATTTTTTGAAGAGGAAGAAGAAACAGTGAAGGAAGATCCATTAAAAAAAGCAAAGAAAGAAAAGGTGGAAATGGGAGCAACAGTTGCATTATCAATCGTATTAGCAATTGTAGTTTTTATGCTTATGCCATATTATGCCTCCCTTTTATTTGTGAAAATCAGTTCTTCCTTAACGATACTTGCATTGATTGAAGGACTTATACGTTTAACCGTATTTATTGGTTATGTTGCGGCAATATCATTTATACCAGATATCAAACGTGTGTATATGTATCATGGAGCAGAACATAAATGTATAAACTGTATTGAACATGGAAATGATTTAACAGTTGAAAATGTTAGGAAAAGTTCAAGATTACATAAACGCTGTGGTACAAGCTTTTTGATTGTTGTTATGATTATTACAATATTTGTTTTTGCATTTATTCGTGTAGATTCACATATATTAAGAGTAGTTCTTAGATTAGTACTAATTCCGGTTATTGCTGGAATTTCATATGAATTTATAAGATTAGCTGGGACAAAAGATAATCTGGCTATTAATTTATTGAGTGCTCCAGGATTGCTGTTACAAAAAATCACAACACAAGAGCCGGATGACACCATGATTGAAGTGGGAATCGCATCTGTGGAAGCGGTTTTTGACTGGAAAAAATTTTTGGAGGAACCATAGCGTTTTAGAATAATTTCTCAAATATAAATTATAGGAAGTGGTGCTATGACTTATCAAAAGGCAATTGAAGCTGGAACAGAGATTCTACAAGAGGCTGGAATTGCAGAAGCAAAGTTGGATGCCTGGTATTTATTACAAATGGCATGTAAAATAGACCGAAATTTTTACTTCTTACATATTGAAGAAGAACTTACACCAGAACAGCAAAATGAATTTGAAATTGCTGTTAAAAAGCGTGCAGAACATATCCCACTTCAGTATATTACTGGAGAACAGGAATTTATGGGACTTAATTTTAAAGTTAATTCAAATGTTTTGATTCCAAGGCAAGATACAGAAACTTTAGTTGAAGAAGCTTTAAGAGTATGCAAATCTAAAATGCGTATTTTAGACTTATGCACAGGTTCTGGATGCATTATTATTAGTTTGTCTAAAAATATGCCAAATTTAGAATGCGTAGGTTCTGATATTTCAAAACAGGCGTTACTTGTTGCAAAAGAGAATGCAAAAATACATGAAGTCAATATTGAATGGGAACGAAGCGATTTGTTTGAAAATATTGGTGGAACATTTGATGTTATTTTGTCAAACCCGCCATATATTCCAACAAATGAAATAGAGCGTTTAATGCCAGAAGTTCGAGATTTTGAGCCATTCGAGGCATTGGATGGAAAAGAAGATGGGTTATATTTTTACCGTCGTATTATTGAAAAATCAAGTGAATATTTAAACGTGGATGGATATATTTTGCTTGAAATAGGATATGATCAGGGACAGGTGGTTTCTGAACTGCTTGTCACTGCCGGCTACACAGATGTCATAGTAATGAAAGACTTAGCTGGCTTAGACCGTGTTGTTAAAGGAAGGAAAAAGGAATTATGTTTGATAAGTTAGAAGACACACTGATTCGATATGAAGAGTTGATGAGTACATTGAGTGAACCAGATGTCGCAAATGATTCAAATCGTTTTCGCAAATTAATGAAGGAGCAAAGCGATTTGACACCGATTGTTGAAACTTATAAATCTTATAAACAAAGCAAGCAGGATATTGAAGATTCTTTACTTATGCTAGAAGAAGAAAGTGATGAAGAATTAAGAACTCTTGCAAAAGAGGAATTATCAGAGGCAAAGGTTAGTGTTACAAAATTCGAAGAAGAGTTAAAAATTTTATTGTTACCCAAAGATCCAAATGATGATAAGAACGTTATTATAGAAATTCGAGCAGGTGCAGGTGGGGATGAAGCTGCTTTATTTGCAGCAGAGATTTATCGTATGTATATTCACTTTGCTGAAAGTAAACGTTGGAAAGTGGAAACAATGGAGTATGAAGAAATTGGCATTGGTGGAATGAAGAGTGTTAGCTTTATGATTACTGGACAGGGTGCATATTCTGTTATGAAATATGAGTCAGGTGTACACCGTGTACAACGTGTTCCTGAAACAGAATCGGGAGGACGAATTCATACATCGACAATTACCGTTGCAGTTATGCCAGAAGCAGAAGAAGTAGATGTTCAAATTGAAGACAAAGAGATTCGTATTGATGTTATGCGTGCTTCGGGGAATGGTGGACAGTGTGTTAACACAACCGATTCTGCTGTGCGACTTACTCATTATCCAACGGGAATTATTGTATATAGTCAGACAGAAAAGTCACAATTGCAAAACAAGATTAAAGCGTTTGCATTGCTACGAACAAAACTTTATGATATCGAATGTCAAAAAGCACATGATGCAGAAGCTGAGGCCAGAAGAAGTCAGGTTGGAACAGGTGATCGTTCTGAAAAAATCCGTACTTATAATTTCCCTCAGGGACGAGTAACAGATCATAGAATTAAACTTACTTTACACCGAATTGAAGATATTTTAAATGGAAACATTCAAGAAATTATCGATGCACTTATTGCAGCAGATCAAGCTGCAAAATTATCAAATATTCACGATAATTAAGACAAGTAACAATAGCCAGATAAAATAATAGGCTTTAAAAATAGCAAAGACCCATTTAGCGTAATGCGCTAACATGGGTCTTTGCTATTTTAATAATAAACCATTTGTTTGAAATAAACAAAAATAGATAATACTATAATAAAAGCAGATAAAGAAGTTACTTTTCTACCCGTTTTAATACAACCTGATTTGGATGTCCAATAAAAAGAGGTACTTTTTCAACATATACATCACTGGTATCAAGTCCGAACCATTTGGAAGGACTAACGGTAAAGCGTTGAATAACTAATTTGCTTTTTAATAAAAAAGATTGCCATGCTGGAAGATTCGAATTATGTGATAAAACTTCCTGAATGATAACAAACCGAAAATCTCCGATATTTCTTCCAGGAATCATGGAGTAAGTACTTTCCTGAGGTTCTATAACCTTATTTCTTAAGAGATCTGTTGTGATTTGGCGTAGAAAGACATTTAATTTTTGATCAACTCTAAATCCAAGCCGTAGCTGGATTTTAACGATATAAGAGGTACCAAATGTTTCGACTAAATATTCAGCCTGATAAGGATCATCCGTAACAGTGACATTCACAAACCAGTAAATATCAGCTTTTTTCGGACGCTTGTCTAATATAAAGTACATGATTTTTCGATCTATTTCATTTGATTTTATGCAGCTGGTTAAACAAACAAGGTTATTGGTATATTTTGGCAGGTCTGAATCCTGACGCAAATGATCTAACTGCTCTTTATAGGAATCTAAGCGAACGATTTCTCTTAACTTCATAGTGATCAAATGAGATTTGTGCCATATATACATAATAGATAAAATTGCAGCAGCCATAAGAACGGCAACGTATCCTCCATGTATGAATTTCATTGCATTTGAGATAAAGAACATAAGTTCAAATGTTAAAAAGAAAGTTAGCATAAATATGCAAAGAGCAATCGGAGTTTTCCTTTGGCGCATGAAATTGAACAATAGAATGGTGGTCATAAGCATGGTGACTGTAATTGCAAGTCCGTATGCGGCTTCCATATGTTGTGAACTTTGAAAAAATAAAACTATTCCGATACAGGCAACACATAAGATTTTATTTACAGCAGGAATATATAACTGTCCTTTGGAAGGAGAAGGGTATAAGGTATGTAATTTGGGTAAAAGATTTAATTTTATAGCTTCGGATACAAGGGTAAAAGATCCAGATATTAATGCCTGTGAAGCAATAATAGCAGCTAATGTGGAAATAGCAATTCCATAAATTAAAAGTGAATTTGGAATCATTTGATAAAAAGGATTAACTTCTCCAGTAGTCTTTAAAGAGGTTGACTTTGCATGTAAAATCCATGCACCCTGACCAAAATAATTAAGAAGTAAAGAAATTTTCACAAAAGGCCACGAAAAATGAATGTTTTTTCTGCCCACATGCCCAAGATCCGAATACAGTGCTTCGGCACCTGTGGAACAAAGAAAGATACTTCCTAAAATAAAGAAACCAAGTTTGTTATCTGGACTAATCAGAGTATGTATTGCATAGTATGGAGATAATGCTTTTATAAGATGAGGATAGTTGACCAAATTTATAATACCAAAGATTGCCAGACTAGAAAACCATACGAACATTACGGGACCAAATAATTTACCAATGGAATTGGTACCAATATGCTGGATAAAAAATAAAAATAGAATAATGACAATAACGACAATAATAATATTTGTCTGGCTATTACCAAATATTTTTTGAAAATCGGGAAGAAGCTTTAGACCTTCTATAGCGGAAGTGACTGTGACAGCAGGTGTAAGCATGCCATCGGCTAATAATGCGGCTCCGCCAATCATAGCGGGAATAATGAGCCACTTTGAACGGCTTCGAACAAGAGCGTAGAGAGAAAAAATTCCACCTTCTCCTTTATTATCCGCTTTTAAAGTAATCATTACATATTTAATTGTAGTTAAAATTGTGAGGGTCCAGAATACTAATGATAAAGTACCTAGAATGAAGTCTTCTGAAACATGATTAATTCCACCGTTTCCTGAAATAACTGATTTCATAACATATAGTGGTGATGTTCCAATATCTCCATAAACAACGCCTAGCGTAACTAAAATCCCACCAAGACTAAGTTTTGATATTTGTGTTTTGTGTGATACATCCATAGTTATTATCCTTTGCTGATTTAAAAATTTTTATTGTAAGCAGGTTGCTAATATATAGAAGGAGAGTGAAGTCATTAAAATAATTATCGGTTTTAATTTTCAAAACGAAAAAGACTCTTGCTGTAACACAAAAAAAGCATTACAACAAAAGTCTTGCTACTTAATTACGAAGCAGATTATAATAAAAATATTCTGTGAATATTCTATAATTTTATTGATTCGTTTGCAAACACGATAATCGTTTCAGCTACTTCCTTTTAATAACCTATTCTACTAGAATCGTTGATTGATGTCAATTAAGAAACTATAAACAAAAATGCTATCGAGAAAGTATAAACGAAAAAGATATAAAGAAACTATAAAAGAAAAATCTGCTAAGAAACCATAAAAGAAAAAGATATAAAGAAGCTATAAAGAAATATAAAGAAAAAAGCTGTATACGAAATATAGATTTTTTAGAACAAGAAAAAAGCATAACAAAAAGTATAATGAAAAACATAACAACAGATATGACAAAAAGCACGACAAAAAAAAGAAAAAATCATAACAAAAAGTACAGCATCAAAACCAAATTATCAGGCAGGAAAAGCAGAAAGGTAGAAGAGTAATTATGAAAATCAGAAATGCAAAGATGAAAGATCTATTTGAAATTGCTGAAATTGAAAAAGTATGTTTTCCAAAAGAAGAGGCAGCTACAGAAGAAATATTTCAGAAAAGACTGGAAAGATGTTTGAACTATTTTTGGCTTTTAGAAGTAGATAAAAAAATTGTGGGTTTTATCAATGGAATTGTAACAAATGAAGACACTATTTCCGATATGATGTATGAAGATATAAAAATGCATAAGGAAGATGGAAAGTGGCTGGCAATTTTTGGAGTAGATATATTGCCAGAATATCAGCATCAGGGTTTGGCTTCAAAAATGATGGAATTTGTCATAAAAGAAGTTTTTAAGCAAAATAAAGCGGGAATCATTTTGACATGTAAAGAGAAACTAATACCATTTTATGAAAAATTTGGTTATATAAATACTGGAAAATCAAAATCAATTCATGGGAATGCAGTCTGGTATGATATGAGATTGGAAATAAAAAGGGACATGTAATTCTAGCAGGTGTAACGATAGTTTAAAGATGTGGTATATGTTTAAAAAAAAGTTGCAAAATTCTAAAAATAGCGCTATATTGGAAACACGATAACGATAAAGTAGTTTGTTTTATAAGCCAAGGAGTATAAATGGTATCTTTAAAAGACATAGCAATTAAATGTGGAGTTTCTACAGCAACAGTAAGTAAAGCGTTAAATGGACAAAAAGACGTTGGAGAAGATACAAAGGAAAAAATAAAAAAGATGGCCAAAGAAATGGGATATTTTCCAAATTCTGCAGCAAGGGCATTGAAAACAAAACGTTCTTATAATATAGGAGTTCTATTTCAGGAAGAAGCGGGAAGCGGATTAAAACATGAGTATTTTTCAGGAGTATTGAATGGTTTAAAAACGCAAGCGGAATCGATGGGGTATGACGTTACATTTATGAATACATATTTTGAGAATCGCACCATGTCTTATTATGAACATTGCAAATATCGGAATTTTGATGGAGTTGTAATAGTCTGTGCAATATATAGTGATGCAGGTGTCGTAGAACTTATGAATAGTAATTTTCCAGTTGTAACAATTGATTATATACATCATAACTGTACAGCTGTAAATTCGAATAATGTAAAGGGAATCGAAGACTTAGTCCGCTATATATTCACTTATGGTCATAGAAAAATAGCATATGTTCATGGACAGAGTACTTCTTATGTAACCAAAGAAAGATTAGCAAGTTTTTACAGAGTAACAAAAGAACTGGGGTTGGAAATACCAGATTGTTATATCAGGGAAGCTGCATATTTGGAGACAAAGCAGTCTGCAACTCAGACACAGGAATTATTGCGTTTGCCAGATGCACCAACGTGCATTCTCTATCCAGATGATACAGCGCTTATTGGCGGAAGAAATGTAATTATTGAAAATAATATGAGAATACCAGAAGATATATCAATCGCTGGTTATGATGGAATACAGATTTCGCAATTATTACATCCTATAATCACAACAATTGGTCAGGCTACAGACCAAATTGGTCAGGAAGCTGCAAAGAGACTAGTTAGTTCTATCGAACATCCAAGAACATCATTGATTGAGAGAGTTGTCATTGAAGGTGCTTTGTATAAGGGACAGTCAGTTGGAGCAGTTCCTTTAAGATAAAGAAGAAAGAAGGATGAGTATGGGAAAAATCATTTGCCATTGTTACATGATATCCAAAAAAGATATAAAACAGGCAATTGAAGAGGGTACATACAGTTTTAAAGAATTAAAAAAGGAAACAAAGATTTCCACAAGTTGCGGAAAATGCAAGAAAAAAGCAAAAAAATATTTTAAAAAGCAATTGAAAAAAAATGAGAAGAAACATCAAGTATCTGATATTCAGTACGATGAATCGGTATAAAGAATAACAGCAGTATCTGAAAAATATCAGGTACTGCTGTTCCTGTTATAATGGAATATTAGTTAGGAGAAATAAAATGTATTATACAATTAAAAAAGGTGATATTGCAGTATCTGATTTAGATATGTTTTTAGAAGAAAAAGAAGGAATTGTAATTTTTACTAGTGAAGAATGGGAACAGGATGAGAAGTTAAAATCAGCATATCAGTTAATTCCAGACCAGAGCAGTATCCATTTTTGTAAATTGGAAAATCGTGCAAATTACATGTATGGAACAATTCGGATACCTGTAAGAACAGAGGAAGAAGATCATATTGCTTTTGCATTTTATATATTAGAAAACAAAATCATTTTTGTAGATAATAGTTCTAAAGTTCAAACAACAACAGAGCATTTATTAAAACGAAAGAGCAATAAAGTGGGAAGTGTACATAAGTATTTATATGATTTTTTAACCTGTTTAATCGAAGATGACATGTTATATTTAAATGCGATCGAAAAAGAGATTTCGATATTGGAAGAGAAAATATTAAAAGGACAGACGGACCATTTTAACCGCTACATGATGATACATAAGAAAGCGATTTCCCGTCTTTACCGCTACTATGGGGAATTGACAGACATGGGAGAAGAATTGTGTGAAAATGAGAAAGAGTTTTTTCATAATCTGGATGTTATGGCATTTGATGTTTTCGCAGGAAGAGCAAATAGATTGCAGAACGAAACTCAGATTTTACGAGAATATGCAATGCAGGTGCAGGATATATATCAAGCAGAGATTGGAATTCGTCAAAATGATATTATGAAAGTATTGACAATTGTGACTACAATTTTTTTCCCACTATCGTTAATCACAGGATGGTATGGAATGAATTTTTATAATATGCCAGAATTGCAATGGAAATATGGCTACATGGTTATTATTGTAATCAGTATTGTGGTTGTAGTTATCAGTCTGTGGTTTTTTAAAAAGAAAAAATTCTGGTAAGCACAAAAAAGAAAGAAATCTGTTTTATCTGACTCAAATCTGATAAAATCTAATCACATAGACCGAGGTGAAAACGAAAGAATGGAGGAATTAAGATGAATGGCAGAGAACAGGAAATTATGGATAAAATGACAAAAGTATGCATTTGCAAAGCGATTAACCGAGCTACAATGAAGCAGGTGATAGCAGAAGGTGCTGATACATTGGAAAAAGTTCAAAAAGAAACAACTGCAGGATCTGGTCCATGTCAGGGAAGAAGATGTACACCGAAAATTTTGGATTTATTAGAACAGGCAAAAGAAAATGACAGCAATGCGGAATGATAGAAACGAAAGAGGCTTTATAATATAAATATAAGGGCATATGCAATTGCATATGCTTTTGTTGTCTAAAAAAATTTAAATTGTCTAAGAAATTTTGAAAAATTGTTTTAAAAGATTTTTCAATATAGTGTATTTTAGTATAGAGAATGATTAAACTAAAAATCAACTGAAACGTATGGCAGAATAATAAAATATTAATAAAGAAAATTGAGAGATAAAGAAAGAAAATCAAAAATAAGCAAAGGAAAATAAAGATAAAGAAATCAAAAAAGGAACAAAGAAAAGCAAAAAAAAATAGAGGATAAAGAAACAAAATTTAAAACACATAAACATAGTAATTAAAACTATATAAAATAGATATAATATCCAAAATATATTGACATGTAAACTATAAAGGTGCTATGATTCCAAAAGAACTAAAACTCGTTATGGAGGATATCATGAAAGAACTAAAAATTGGAAATAAAGTAGCCAGAATCCCGATTATTCAAGGTGGAATGGGGGTTGGTGTAAGCTTAAGCCGCCTGGCAGGAGCAGTAGCAAAAGAAGGGGCAGTTGGTATTATTTCAACAGCACAGATTGGTTTTGATGAGCCTGATTTTGATACGAATCAGCTAGAAGCTAATGAAAGAGCAATTGAAAAACATGTTCGAAATGCAAAAGAACAGTCAAATGGTGGTCTGGTTGGTGTAAATATAATGGTGGCCTTAAAGCATTATGCACAACATGTAAAAGCAGCGGTAAGAGCAAAGGCAGATGTTATTATCAGTGGGGCAGGTTTACCTGTTAATCTTCCAAAACTGGTCGAGGGAAGTGATACAAAAATTGCTCCAATAGTATCTTCTGCAAAAGCAGCAAATATAATTTTGAAATTATGGGAAAGAAATGATAAAAGAACAGCAGATTTTTTGGTGATAGAAGGACCAAAAGCGGGCGGACACTTAGGATTTCATCTGGATCAGTTAGAAGATGTAGAACATATGGATTACGATACAGAAATTAGAAAAATCATAGACGTTATTCATACCTTTGAAGAAAAATTCAAAACAAATATACCAATTGTTTTAGCTGGTGGGATTTTTTCAAAAGAAGATGTAAGACATGCCTTGGATCTAGGTGTTGATGGAGTGCAGGTAGGGACACGATTTGTGGGAACAAAAGAGTGCGATGCACATGATAATTACAAGAATGCTTATATAGCGGCGAAGGAAGAAGATATTGAAATTATCAAAAGTCCAGTGGGAATGCCGGGTAGAGCTATTAGGAATAAATTTTTGGATGCCATTAAAACAGATAAATTACCGATTCCGAAATGCTATTTGTGTCTTGCAAAATGCAATCCGAAAGAAATACCATACTGTATAACAGATGAACTTATTAAAGCAGTAAAAGGCGATGTGGAAAACGGACTGATTTTCTGCGGAACGAATGCAAGCAAAGTTACAAAAATTGAAACAGTACATGAAGTAATAGCCGATTTATGCCAGGCTTAATGATAGAAAAGTAAATAGAAATGTGTGAAAAGGCGGGTGTGGAAAAGCACCTGTTTTTTTTGTTTTTAAGCATAAACGAAACAATTAATTTAATTGACAAAATGGCTAAAGTAAAGTTTAATTTAGTTAAATAGGCAATTACCTAAAGCAAATAATATAATTAAAGGAGAAGTGCCATGGAAAAGATTGATCTGGGTGGGACATGGGAATTAGGCTGCATAGGGAAAACAGATAAATATAATGTAAATGTACCAGGAACAGTACTTTCAGAATTACTCGCTCTAGAAAAGATTGAAAATCCATATTACCGGGATAATGAATATAAAATAAGGGAACTGTTCTGGAAAGACTATGTTTTTGAAAAAACAGTTGTATTACCTGAAAAATTTCACAAAACAGAAGAATGGAATCTGGTTTGTGAAGGCTTAGATACACTTGCAGAAGTATATGTTGATGATATTTGTATTGCAAAAACAGATAATATGCATCGGAAATACGTACTTCCATTTCCTTTTTTAGAAGATAAAAATGAATATCACTTAAAAATAGTATTTCGTTCCGTTTTAAAATACATGGAGGAATATCAATATCAGAAAGGAAAAGAAATCCAGTATGTGCCATGTGGCTGTATGAAAGGAAATCAGTTGCTAAGAAAAGCACATTCCATGTTTGGCTGGGACTGGGGTCCACAATTAATTGATGCTGGAATTTATAGGGACATCTATCTGGAAAAAGCAGAGGCAATTTATATAGAAGATGTTGCAATTGATCAGACGCATCAGATAAATGCGAACGAAGAAAAGGAAGTTTATCTGAAAATAAAGACTAGACTTGCAAAAAAAGCAGATAAAGATTTTGATGAAATATTAAAAATAAGTGTGTACGATAATGAAAAAAATCAAATTTATACAGAAACAATACTTCCTGAATCAGTCAAAGAAAAAATAAAAGGGCAGGAAGTGATACTGGAAAAATTATGCATTGTGAAAAATCCGAAGCTATGGTGGCCAAATGGATATGGGCAACAGACACTGTATAAGGTCTGCATTGAACTGTTTACAGTAGAAGGTGTACAAATAGACAGGCATGCTATGAAAATTGGATTAAGGACACTTACAGTCAGTCAGAAGAAGGACCAGTGGGGAGAAGAATTTGCTTTTGAAATCAATGGGATTAAAATATTTACAAAGGGAGGAAATTATATCCCTGAAGATTGTATGTATACGACCATAACCAAAGAGAGACAGACATATCTGCTATCCTCCTGTGCAAAAGCAGGTTTTAACTGTATACGTGTTTGGGGTGGTGGATATTATCCAACAGATGATTTTTACGAATTATGTGATACGTACGGACTGATTGTATGGCAGGACTTAATGTTTGCATGTAATGTCTACGATGTAACAAAATCTTTTGCAGAAAATATAAAGCAGGAAGTTAAAGAACAGGTGAAAAGACTTCGTCATCATGCTTCGCTTGGATTGTGGTGTGGAAATAATGAAATCGAATCTGCCTGGAATCATTGGGGAGATTTTCAAAAAGAAACGAAATATTTAAGAGCAGATTATATCAAACAATTTGAAGAGATACTTCCAACAGTTGTAAAAGAGCTGGATAGCCATACATTTTACTGGCCGTCCTCACCATCCTCGGGAGGTTGCTTTGATGAGCCAGATGATGAAAACAGAGGGGATGTACATTATTGGGATGTGTGGCATGGACAAAAACCATTTACGGACTACAGAAAATATTATTTTCGTTTTTGTTCTGAATTTGGATTCCAGTCCTTTCCTTCTATAAAAACAATAGATACATTTACAAAAGAAGAAGATAAAAATATATTTTCAAAGGTAATGGAATCTCATCAAAAAAATGATGCAGCAAATGGTAAAATTTTATACTATCTGTCTGAAAATTTTAAATATCCAAATGATTTTGAACATTTAATCTATGTAACCCAGATATTGCAGGGTATGGCGATTAAAGCAGGCGTAGACCACTGGCGCCAAAACAGAGGACGCTGTATGGGTTCTATTATCTGGCAGATTAATGATGACTGGCCAGTGGCTTCCTGGTCTTCGATTGATTACTATGGCAGATGGAAAGCACTTCACTATTTTGCAAAAAAATTCTATGCTCAAATTGCATCAAGTATCCGGATAGAAGATAATGTAAGTGTATATCTGGAAAATGAAACCTTTCAAAAGCAGACATACAAAGCAACACTGTATTTAAAAAATATGAATTTAGATATAGTAAAAAGTGTTTGTTCTAGTGGAGAAATTGAAAAACTTTCATCTGAATGCGTTTTGATGTATGACCGGAAAGAATTTTTAGAAGATTTTGAAAGTGAAAAGGAACAGCTATTTTTGGAATCAGAAATAATTCTATCAGATCAGACCGTACTAAAAGAAACGGAAGTATTTGTTCCATATAAATATTTGAATTTAGAGCAGGCGAAGCTGAATGTGGAGGTAGAAGAAGCAGAAGACTTTTATGAAATCAAGATATCTTCTGATGTATTTGCGCCATTTGTGGAATTGGATTTTAAAGAAGCAGATGCTATTTTTTCTGATAATTATTTTTCTATTACAAATGAAAATCCAGTAACGATAAAAGTACAAAAATCGGACATTCAACGAGATTCACTGAAATCAAAAGCAGATATTCAAAAGAAATTGCAAATTCGCACACTGAGAGACACCTACTAAAAATGAAACTTTTTTCTTGAAAATCAAACAAATCCTTTGACAAAATATGTATTATTTGTATATTATTATTCATAAGCAATTTTTAATAAAGGAATGAAACTGCGTTGCTATAGGCTTGAAGGCATGTTTTGGCATGCTTGTTTTGAAAAAAAGGAGAAAGATTATGCGGTCCAGTGAAAACAAAGTATTACCTGCATCCGATTATTACATTCACATTGCAAGTGCACAGGCAAAGAAAGTATTTTTTTATCCAACCTTTGTAGGTTATTTTTTCTATGACAAGGGATATCGATTATCACGATTGACTTATGATAGCTTTTTGCTAATTTATATCAGGAAGGGCAGTATGTATTTTGATATGAATAACAAGACTATAAAAGCCAGTGAAAATCAGATTGTTTTGTTGGATTGCTTTGCCTATCACGCGTATTATACGACTGAGGTATGTGAAGCAGAGTGGATGCATTTTGATGGACCGATGGCAAGGCAGTATTATAATATGATTATTGAGAAAAACGGGAATGTCATTACATTAAGACAAAGCTACCGTTTTCAAAAAAATCTGCATGAGGCGTATATGCAGCTAAAGCAGAACAATATTTTAAAAGAAGCGAAGGTATCAGAGGCAATTACGATTATGCTTACAGAACTTTTGGTATCGCAGGAGATAAATGAGAAGCAGGAATGTTTAAATGGAAAAATGGATGAGGTGGTAACATATATCTTAGATCATTTTACAGAAGATCTTACGTTAGAAGATATGGCAGAAAAAGCGAATCTGAGTCCTTACTATTTTACAAGAGTTTTCAAAGCAGTTACAGGTTATACGCCACATGAGTTTTTGCTGATATCCAGAATGAATGCTGCAAAATTTTTATTACACGATACATCAGCTTCCGTAAAGGAAACATGTTTTTCGGTTGGATTTACCAATGAAAGTAATTTTTGCACTTCATTTAAAAAAATTGTTGGTGTAACGCCTAGCGAATATCGAAACGATAAATAAGAGCAATTTTTAAAAATATGAGAGCAATCCAAAATAATGAATATTTCAAAATAAAAAGGTATATTGTATGTAACAATACAAGATACCTTTTTCCTTTTTATCTGGCGCTAATATTGGTTTTGTATGCTTGTAATGAAAGCACTGTCATGAATTGTTTGGAAATATGAAATATTTTTTAAAGGATCTATGACAAAATACAGGCAATAATCTGCAGGAATCTATATCAAAGAAAAAGGAAAATAAAAAAAGGAAAACAATCTTGAAAGAAAAGCAAAATAATAAGAGGTGTTTTTATGGGACAAGTAAAAATCTGGGAAGAAAAAGTAATGATTCCGACGTATGAAATCGGAGAAGCACAAAAAGCTCCGGTATTTTTGGAAAAAAGAGTATATCAGGGAAGTTGTGGAAAAGTATATCCGTATCCAGTGATCGAAAAAATCATTGATATTAAAGTACAAAAAGAGTACAAAGCAGTTTTTCTGGAAAATGAATATATTAAAATCATGGTTTTACCAGAACTGGGTGGACGAATCCAAAGAGCTTACGACAAAACAAATAATTATGATTTCGTATATTATAATCATGTTATAAAGCCTGCACTGGTTGGGTTAACAGGACCCTGGATTTCTGGTGGAATAGAGTTTAACTGGCCTCAGCATCACAGACCAACAACATTTTTGCCTGTGGATTACAAAATTTTAGATGAAGAAGAAGACACAAAATCTCTTTTACTGCATGACGTAGATCAGATGTATGGAACAAAAGGAATTATGAAATTTACGTTATATGAAAAGAAAGCTTATATCGAAATTAAAGGTCAGCTGTATAATCGAACGAGTTTACCACAGACTTTTTTGTGGTGGGCAAATCCAGCGGTAGCAGTGAATGAAAACACGCAGTCTATTTTTCCACCAGATGTACATGCAGTTATGGATCATGGGAAAAGAGATGTGTCAAGATTTCCAATAGCGACAGGGATTTACTATAAACATGACTATAGCGAAGGGGTAGATATTTCAAGATATAAAAACATTCCGGTTCCAACCTCATTTATGGCAGCAAAATCAGAATATGATTTTATCGGAGGATATGATTACGGAGTAGAAGCAGGATTATTACATGTAGCAGATCATCATATTTCTCCTGGTAAAAAGCAATGGACATGGGGAAACGGAGATTTTGGAAAAGCCTGGGATGATAATTTGACAGATGAAGATGGTCCTTATATCGAACTTATGACAGGCGTATTTACAGATAATCAGCCTGATTTTACATGGTTAAAGCCGTTTGAAGAAAAAACGTTTACACAATATTTTATGCCATATAAAAAAGTTGGAAGCGTAAAAAATGCTACGATTTGTGCAGCAGTTAATTTAGAAGAACGAAAAGAAGGAATATATTTTTGTGTCTATGCGACAAGTGAATATGATAATGCCAAAATAACGATATATGCAGATGGAGAAGAAATTTTTTCAAAAACAGCAAAAATATCACCAATCGATATTCAGGAAGAAACAATTCCAGCAAGAGAATATGAAAAGTCTTTAAAAATTGAAATCACACAAAAGGATAAGATACTTGTTGTATATGAAAAACAAAAAAAAGAAGAAACGTATGAGTTGCCAAAACCAGCCGTACCAGCGAAAGAACCACTGGAAATCATGACGAATGAGGAACTGTATTTCACAGGGCTTCATATTGAACAATACCGGCATGCGACATATTTGCCAGATGCCTATTATCTGGAAGGCTTAAAAAGAGATACAGATGATGTAAGAATTAATCAGGCATATGGCTGTCTGCTTATGAGAAGAGGTAATTTTTCAGAAGCGGAAGCGTATTTAAAAAGAGCATTAAAAAGGGCGACAGACAAAAATCCAAATCCTTATAGCGGAGAAGGATATTATGATCTTGGTCTGTGCCTGTTTTATCAAAAGAAAAAGAAAGAGGCTTATGACATTTTTTATAAAGCGACATGGAGCAGTGAGCAGCAGGAAAAGGCATTTTATTATTTGGCTGCAATTTCTGCAGAAGAAAAAGAATACGAAAAAGCACTCGAATTTGTGGAAAAAGGGTTGATGAAAAACACACATAATATCAAAGCAAGAGGTTTAAAAGCATATCTTCTTCGTAACCTGGACAAGGATAAAGAAGCTGAATTGTTTTTAGAAGAAAGTTTGCAGATAGATCCATTTGATTTTGTCAGTATGCATGAACTTTATTTACTTACGAAAAAAGAAATGATATTCAACCAGATGAAGATTTTAAAGCGTGATTTCACAGAGAATGATTTAATGATAGCACGAGATTACGCAGAGTTTGGAGCATATGAGCAGGCATATTGTGTATTAGAAGATGCAAAAGAAAAGACACCGCTGATATATTATTATATGGCTGAGTACAAGCGTCTGTTGCTAAATCGGGTAGATAAAAATTTATATGACCTTGCAAAAAAAGCAAAAGAGAGTCCTTATTTTCCAAATAAGCTGGAAGATATAGCCGTACTTGAATCTGCAATCGCACACAATGAGGATGATTTCCTCGCATGTTATTATCTGGGAAATTTATTTTATGACAAACTGCAATTTGAGAAAGCAGCTGCATTATGGGAGAAATGTGAAGTACTAAATCCAGATTTTGCAATGGTAAAAAGGAATCTTGCACTTTATTATCAAAATAAGAAACATGATACAAAATCTGCATTGGCATGTTTAGAATCAGCATTTGAATCAGAGCCTGATTCACGTCTGTTTATGGAATATGACCAGCTGTTAAAAAAGGGTTCATATAATACAAAACAAAGACTTGCATTGTATGAAGCACATATGAATCTTGTAAAAGACAGAGATGATTTATATATTGAGTATGTAACCCTTTTAAATGCAACGAAGCAGTACCAAAAAGCATATGATATTTTAGTTATAAAAAAATTCCATCCTTGGGAGGGTGGAGAAGGGAAAGTTACAAGTCAGTATGTAATATCCTGTATGTACCTTGCATTAGAGAAAATGAACGAAGAAAAAAAAGAGGAAGCATTGGAATATTTACAAAAAGCACTTATATATCCAAGAAATCTTGGGGAAGGAAAACTAGAAGGGACAAAAGATAATCAGATTCATTACTGGATGGGCTGTCTTTTTGAAAAAATGAGAGAAGAAGAACGTGCAAAAGAACAATTTAGGATATCTTCTATTGGAAATGAAGAGCCAAAAAGCATGATGTATTATAATGATCAGCCAGCAGATATGATTTTCTATGAAGGACTTTCACATTTAAAATTAAAAGAATACGGAAAGGCAAAATCAAGATTTTATGCACTGATTGATTATGCAATGGATCATGAAAATGATGTGTGCAAGATTGAGTATTTTGCAGTTTCCTTACCAGACTTAATGATTTTTGAGGATGATCTAAATCAAAGAAACAAAGCGCACTGTGCCTATCTATATGCGCTTGGCTATTTGGGGTTAGGGGAAAAAGAAAAAGCTAAAAACTCTTTTTTAAATGTGCTTACATTCGAGAAGTCACATATGAAAGCAAATGAATATCTTAACAATTTATCTTTCTTTTAAGAATATGGGGGAAAAGAATGAAGGAAAAAGCTTTGTTTTTGGATTTGTCAGGTGAATGGGGTTGCCGGATGGATCAAAATGAAATCGGTGAAGAAGAATGCTGGTATGAAAAGAAAGAATGGAGTGAGGGCAGAATCATAAACCTGCCTTCCACCACAACACAAAATGCAATCGGTAAACCAGCGGAAATTATACCAAAATGGGATAAAGTTACTTTAAATGGTCTAAAAGAACTGTATCATTACGAAGGGATTATGTGGTATCGGAAAACTTTTCAATGTTCCAAAGGAAAAGAAGAAAAAAAGTATGAATTATTTTTAGAAAGAATCATATTTTGTAGCAAAATATGGCTGGATGGCAAGTTTTTAGGAAGCTGTGATTCTTTATCCACACCACATAGATTTGATATTACAGATGCACTAAAAAAGGATACAGAGCATGTACTGGTGGTACAGATAGATAATCGAGATAAATTTCATCTTGGAAGATATGCAAGTGCCTATACAAATGAAACACAGACAATCTGGAATGGAATTATAGGGAGAATAGGTATTTATGAGAAGGAGAGTATAAAAATTACTTCTTTTTATTCTTCCATGGATTCCTGGTGTGAAAAAATCACATTGCATTTTATCATGGAATTACAGGACAAAGAGTTATTTCAGTTTAAAAATAATCGAAACCTGTTTGGTATCGTATTAGAAGACCATTTGCATAAACACATTTTCCTGGAAGAAAAAAATTTAAAGTGCAGCATAAAAAAAATCCTGCCAGAGGAAGACACTGAAGTTTCAACTGATTTTTTAAAGGATATAATTAGTCCGATCAATGAAACAGATAAAAAAAGCAACTCTTATGAGATAGAACTTATGTTTACAAGAACGAAATCAATTGAGTTATGGGATGAACATAATCCCGTTATTTATTCTCTGAATTTAAAGTACGGGGAAACATCTTTGCTCGAAATGAAAACAGGATTTCGAAGCATTGAAGCAAAAGACAAAAAAATAGTGATAAATGGAAAACAACGATTTTTTCGTGGAACACTCAATTGCTGTATGTATCCAAAAACAGGATATCCGCCAATGGACAAAAGCACATGGATAAGTGAATTTGCCAAAATTAAGGAGTATGGCTTTAATCATGTCCGATTTCACTCTTACTGTCCACCCGAGGCTGCATTTGAAGCAGCGGATGAAACAGGACTCTACTTGCAGATTGAAGGACCAGTCTGGCTGGATAACTGGATGGATTTGCCGTTAGGAAAATATAAAGAACATTATGAATATATACAAAGAGAGCTTTTACTGCTTTTAAGAGAATATGAGATGCATCCATCTTTTTGTGTTTTCTCAAATGGAAATGAGTGCAATGGAGATTTGGAATTTTTACATGCGTTTATGAAAAAGCAAAAAAAGCATAATGCAAATCTGCTCTATACAACATCTTCAAACTGGGATCGGACGGAAGATGAGGTTGATGATATGATTGTTTGTGAAACAGTTGATAAAATTGGAATTCGTGGGCAATATGAAAAAGAACATCTGGCAGTTGATACACAGTTTGATTATCAAAAAGCAATGGAAAAAAGAAAAGCCCCAATTATCTCCCATGAAATAGGACAGTATGCAGTATACCCAGATATTACAGAAATTAAAAAATATTATGGGGTACTGTATCCGTTAAATTTAATGACGATAAAAAAGGATCTGGAAGAAAAATGTTTGGTGGATATGGCATCAGAATACGTAAAGGCCTCCACAGAGCGTGCGCTTATGCTTTATAAATTTGATGTTGAGGCGGCACTTAGAACGGAGCATATGGGTGGATTTCAAATGCTTGCATTATCAGACTTTATGGGTCAGGGTACAGCCTGTACCGGACTATTAAATACATTCATGGAACCGAAAGCACACATTTGCAAGGAAAAAATATTACCATTTTTAAATCATACTGTCATACTTTTAAAACTGCCAGGATTTTTTTATACATATAAAGAACGAGTAACATTTGAACTTTGTATTTTTCATTATGCAGCAACAGAATATAAAAATGTGATTGCGGTTGTACGTGCAAAGAAAAAAAATGCAGAAACAATCTTTGAAAAAGAGTATGAGATAGATAGTCTGCCTATTGGCTTTCATCGAATAAAAGAAGATGGATTTTTTCTGCAGGATATACAAGATAATCGTACGGAAGTAGAAATCTGTGCATATTTAAAAAGAAAAGATAATGTGGAATTAAGTTATACCAATACATGGAATATATGGGGATACGCTAGAAAAAATCCTTTGCTGTTATCAGAAAAAAAAGAGAAAATACCATCTTTTTTGGAAACGGAGCATTTCGATGAGAAAACAAAAGTCACATTGCTTTCTGGCGGAAAAGTATTTTTAATGCTGGATATAGCAAAATGTGAAAGTGCAGTGAAAGGAACGTTTTATCCAGTTTTCTGGAGTCCTGTTTTTTTCGAAAGCAAAGATACGTGTGGAACAATGATTGATACAAGACATCCTTTGTTTGAAAAATACTTTCCAACAAATCCATATGGAAGTGAGGAGTGGAAAAATATATTAGAACACGCATATGCATGTCCGTTTTCTGCTAATTTGTCTGCAAAACCCATGGTGGAATTTGTTCCAAATTTTTCAAATAACCAAAGGAATGCGATGCTTTTTGAATTAGCAGTTGGGCAGGGAAGTATTTTGATTTGTTTTATGGATTTGCTAACCTATAAAGAACAATATATTCAGGTGCAGGCATTTTATGAAGCATGTATTTCTTATGTGGAATCGAAAGATTTCAAGCCAAAGCAGCAGTTGAGCGTAAAGGTATTAGAAAATATGCTTCCTGTTTCTGAGTAAAAGTAAAATCCAAAGGGAGTGTTGCAAAATGACTAATTTTAAGCCATTGAGCAATGCTCTCTTTGCTTTTTTGAGAATTATATTGTATCCGTACAATCGAAGGAGAACGATATCTTTCGTTCTAAGGGATGTAAAGGGTCTGTTAATTTGGATGGGAAATCACCAAATATGGGCGCATTCGGATAATCCTGAGCTTCGAATGCAATCGCACAGCTTTTTGAAGATATACTGTTGTCAATTGCAAGGTCATTTCCAATAAAACCACCGGAATAAACAACAATACAGGGAGCATCTGTGCATATGCGAAGTCTCCGATTGCTTGTTTCATCCCACAAAGTCAGTTGATACATTTTTTGTAAATCTTTCCCATTTACGTTCGTATTATCAAGAGAAAAAGCATGATTATAGCCTTTTCCTATAGTGGTTTGTAAATTGTTCTCATAGGAAGACAAAACATAGGAGATGCGTCTTGGAGTTCGATAATCAAATGGCGTGTCTAAAACAGGGCATATTTCTTTTGATATATGCTCATCGTTGATTTTTAAATAGTTTTCTGACTGAATCTGCATATGAGAAAGAAGTGCAGAGGTCTGAAAATTCCCAGATAAATTAAAATAAGCATGGTTTGATAAATTCACATACGTGCATGCATCTGTTGTACATTTTAAGGTAAGAGAAAGGGTATTATCATTTAAAAGTTCATATGTGGCATAAAAAGTACGATTCCCCGGATATCCATCGGTTTGATCTGGTAAAAAGCAACTTAATGTAAGGGAAATTTTATCTTCAAAACAGCAAAAAGATTCTTCTTTCCAGAAAGCATAAGAGATATTAGAAAATCCGCCATGAATTTGATGTTTTCCCTCATTTTTTGAAAGTGTATAAATGTGATCTTTGACAGGAAGTAAAGCATTTTCCAAACGTCCGGCATTTGGACCCAGACAGGAACCTGTCAGTAAAGTATTTTTATAATAATTATTTATATCCAAAAAAGACAGGACAACATTTTGTGGCTGATTATTTTTATCTGGGACATATATTTTATAGATTGTAGCTCCATAAGATAGAATGTGTACGCTCATGTTATTATCATTTTTTAATATGTACTCTGTAAGAGGTTCTGCAGAAAAATCTGTGTGAATTGTCTTTGAAATATTCATGTAATCTCCTTGTGATAATTTATTTGAATAGGTATAATGGCTTGTTTTGAATACACAATTATGATAAAATGATATCAAAAGAAAGTCAATTAAAAATACGAGAGAAATGGTAGTTATTACAGGAGGGTATAATAATGAGAAATCTAAAAGTAAAAACGAAAATGAATATTATCATTGCGATGGTAGCGATTCTGGCAATCTGTTGTGCGGGTATTTCGACCTACAGTATGCTGAAAATCAAAAAGCAGGCACTAACAACGATGGAAGCTTCTATTCGAACCAATTATGATACAAATATTAAAAATCAGGTTCAAACCGTAATTTCACTCTTGGATGGAATTGAAAAACAATCAGAAGCAGGTCAATATACAGTAGACCAGGCAAAAAAACTGGCAGCAGATGAAGTCAGAAAACTGAGCTATGGGGATACAGGTTATTTCTGGATAGATCAGTCGGATGGCACGAATGTTGTTTTGTTGGGAAAAGATACAGAAGGCAAGAACCGAATGGACAGTAAAGATGCCAACGGAGTAGCCTTTATGCAAAAAATTATCGGTGTAGCAGTAAAAGATGGCGGCGGATATACAAATTATATGTTTCCAAAGGCAGGAGAAACGAAAGCTTCTCCAAAACGTTCTTACAGTCAGTATTTTAAAACGTTTGACTGGGTGGTAGGAACTGGTAATTATACAGACTATATTGATAAAGAAATTGCAACGAGAAATGCTGAATTTAATAAACAGGTTCAGCAGAGTATGATATTATTTGCGATAATAACCATTTTGGTATTTTTGCTTGCAACAACATTGATTTTATTTGTTTCCAGTGATATCAAAGGTACATTGAAAAAATTGTCCAAATCGATTGAAATCATTGCCAAAGGCGACTTTAAAACGCCGGTTGATGAAAGGGATGTAAAGCGAAAAGATGATTTTGGAGATTTATCAAAAACAATGGAAAGTATGCGTATTACGATGAATGAACTGATTTCTAATGTAAAATCAGAAGCTTCTAATATCAATGAAGTTGTAGTAGATATTAATCGAAATGTGAATGATTTAAATGGAGAAATCGAAGAAGTATCTGCAACAACCGAAGAATTAGCAGCAAGTATGCAAGAAACAGCAGCTTCTTCCGAAGAAATCAATGCAATGTCTCATGATATTGAAGAATCAGCAAAAACGATTTCACAGAGAGCACAAGATGGTTCTTCTCAGGCAGAATTTATTCATATCAGAGCAAATGAAGCAAAAGAAAGCACAATTCAAAGCAGAGAAAAAGTAAGTCAGATAAAATCAGAAATCAAAGAAAGCTTAGAAGCTGCATTAGAGGAGGCAAAAGTTGTGGATGAGATTCGTGTACTTGCAGAATCAATCATGAATATTACTTCTCAGACGAATTTGCTTGCGCTAAATGCATCAATAGAAGCTGCAAGAGCTGGAGAAGCAGGAAAAGGATTTGCAGTGGTTGCGGATGAAATCAGAAATCTGGCAGAACAATCTAAAAATGCAGTAGTCAATATTCAAAATGTGACAGAAAATGTAACAGCAGCAGTAACAAAATTAACAACAGATTCCAATCGATTACTTGACTTTGTTGATACAAATGTAGTAGAAAGCTTTGAGGAATTTGGTTCAATGGCAGAGTCTTATAAGGAAGATGCAGCAAGTATCAGTACAATGGTAAACGATTTTTCTGATACATCAAAAGAACTGGTATTCTCGATACAGGGTATATTAGAAGCGATGAATGGTATCACATCAGCAACAAATGAAGGTGCAGAAGGTACAACAAATATCGCTGATAAAACAGGTATTATCGTTTCAAAATCTTCAAATGTCATGAATAATACAAATGTAGCAAAAGAGACAGCAGATATTTTATGGAGAAGTGTAGAAAAATTTGTGGTATAATAAAATCCAGATAAGCATTCATAATCCCATATTTTGAGAAAAGAAAAAGAAGGGATGTTTGTGATGAATGTAGTAGAAAGGAAATTGTTATGTCATCAAAAGTATATGCAGTAAAAAAGGGGAAAAAGACAGGATTATTTTATTCCTGGGATGCCTGCAAAAGTAGTGTATCTGGTTTCCCCTGTGCAGAATATAAAAGCTTTAAAACAAAAGAAGAAGCACTCTTTTATTTGGGAACACAAAATCTATTGAATCAAAAAAATGCAACAGAAGAGTCACAGGAAGAGCAAGACAGAATGCCTGAAATCTTTGCATTTGTAGATGGTTCTTATAATATAGCTACAAAAGTATATGGATACGGGGGCTTTATACAACATCAGGGAAAAAAAGAAATCTTAAAAGGAAGTGGAAATGAAGAAGAAATGGCTGCTATGCGAAATGTTGCTGGTGAAATTTTGGGAAGTATGGCCGCAATTCAAAAAGCAGTAGAGCTTGGACTTAAAGAAGTAACGATCTATTATGATTATCTTGGAATTGAAATGTGGGCTACTGGAGGATGGAAACGGAATAAAAAAGGAACAATAGCTTACTATGATTTTATAAAAGAAAATGAAAAAAAGATTAAAATTCTATTTGTAAAAGTAAAAGGACATTCTGGTGTAGAAGGAAATGAACAAGCAGATGTACTTGCAAAACAGGCAGTAGGGATTCTGCCATAAAAACCCAAAAAGCAATTCTTGTTAAAACAAGAGTTGCTTTTTGGGTTGTCTGATATGCACGAATATGGCATAATGGTTTTTGTTAGGACTCTTACATGATATTGGAAAAATACAAATACCGATTTCGGTACTAAATAAAAAAGAGGGTTTGACGCAACAGGAATTTGAAGTAATAAAGCAGCATCCAGTGTATGGATTTGAAATTTTAAAAACGACAGAATTAAAGAATTTGGACTCGGAACTGGTGAAACTGTTTATTGATAATATTTCAGTTCATTATGTGGGTACGGAAGTTCTTTTGGGTTCAGGAGAAGTCGGGGAGATTGCTTATATTCCGCCTCAATGTGTTATGAACCCGATTATTAAAATAGAAAATGAATATTTTGACAGTTATAGCAATCGGGGAAAGATGATTGTCCAGATGATTTGAGTATAAACAGACTAGTCTTCTTTTTTTCTTCGTCCCCGTTTTATATTACATCCACATCCAGTAGAAGAACCATCAATCAGAGAGGATGAACGTACAACTTTTTCTCTGCCACATAGTTTACACTTGCAAAGGTAAGCTAAATGATCATTTTTCCGCTCGGGAGATAAGCTTAACACATTCCAGTTTCCGAAAGTTTTGTTTATAAGAGAATCAAAATTATCCATAGAATGTTTTGTCCTATCACCACAGTGTGTGCGAAGACCCGTAAGTAAGTCTGACTTTTTAGTATATATGGTAGCGCCGCAAGAACATTTGCACTCAAATAAATAATTCCCATTCATATCAGGATTAGAAGATTTACCCATAACAGTTAAATCACCAAATTTTTTGGAAAGTATATTACTTCCTTTTGAAAAATCAGGATTATTATAAGGTTTTGGACAAGTAGAATTAAATGTGTCCATTGAAAATGGAGATTTATATGGTTTAGATAATTTTATCTTTTCCTGATTATCTTCTATGAATTTACTGAAATAACGTAATTCTATGAAATAGGATTTTGCAGTGACAAATTTTATGGTACTACTTTTAAATTTAAGCCAAAAATATACATCTTTTTCACTTAATTGAAGAAAATCAGATTTACAGAAATCGCAGATATTACAGGTGCGAAGTACTAAAACCCTCAAAGGGCGACGTGTACGGTCAATATTATTTTCACAAAATGATATACATTTATAAAATTCTTCTGAAAAGTAATCGCATCCAGGAATGTTAAGTTTCATATCTGAAATTATTTCTGACATAGTATGGCTCCTTTAAATGAAATATAGGTATGAACATCCGAAAATAATTATAACATATTTTTCCTTTACATAATAGGTTGCATTTACTGGGTTGTAAAATATATATTGTGTTTTGAGCAAGAGGAGGACAGTTGAATATGAATCATAAAGAACGAAGAGATCAGGAAATGGCATATATTGCAGATGCATCTGTATTTGAAGAAATGAAAGTTACCAAAAAGTTAGTTCAGCAATTTAATCAGACAGATTGTCTGAATGATGAGAAATTAGATCAGCTGTTACAGCAGATTATCGGAAAAATGGGAAAAAATTGTCTTATAAACCAGCCATTTTTCTGCGATTATGGTTCACACATAACAGTTGGGGATAATTTCTTTGCAAATTATGGGTGTACGATTTTGGATGTGGGAAAAGTTACGATAGGAGATAATGTCTTTTTCGCTCCAAATGTATCTGTTTATACAGCAGGGCACCCTTTGCATCCAGTTTCACGTAATTGTATGTATGAATATGGAATTGCAATTACCATAGGAAATAACGTATGGGTTGGTGGAAGTGTTGTTATTTGCCCTGGAGTTACCATAGGAAATAATGTTGTAATAGGTGCAGGAAGTGTAGTTACAAAAGATATTCCAGAGGATGTAATAGCAGCAGGGAATCCATGCAGGGTTATTCGAAAAATAACCGAGGAGGATATGCAATATTATTATAAAGATCGAATATTTGACAAAGAAGCCTGGGATGAGATTTTGCAAAGTAATAAATAACGATTCTTGTTACAATAGTATTCAAGCATTTAAGAATAAGAAATAAAAGATGTAAGATATCGAGAATAAAAAAATAAAAAGTATAAAAGAGCTTAAGAAAGATGAAACCAGAGAATAACCTGGTTTTGTTTTTTTGTGTATAAATAAGGACTTGTATGATATAATTGAATGACAAATGAGAGCACAGGAGGAAAAACAATGGAAAACATAAAAACGGAAACTGAAATATTACAATCATTTGAAAGAATTATACCAATAATTCCATTATTATTTAATGATGATATAGCAATTGGGATAGCAAATCGGGATAAATATCTTAAGATTCAACAAGGGAAAGAACTGAAATTAAAAATTCAGGAGGGACAATCAATTCCATCTGGTGGTGCCGCTTACGACGCACTAAGAACTGGAAAGGTAATAATACAGGAGGTTCCAAAAGAAGTATATGGTATTGTCTTTCAGTCTTATGCAATACCAATCAAAGAGAATGGTGAAGTGATTGGAGTCTTTGCTGTTGGAAAAAGTCTGACTAGAAAACATGAAGTGCAGGATACCGCAAAAGCTTTAACCGTAGCATTGCATCAGATATCTTCTACAGTGAATGAAATTGCAAATGGAGTTCAGGCGTTAGCAGATATGAATAGCAGGATTTTCGAAGCGTCTAAAGGAGCTTCAGGTAAGACAAAGGACACAGACCAGGTTATTTCTTTTATTCGAAATATAGCTTCAGAAACAAATCTTTTAGGTTTAAATGCGTCCATCGAGGCAGCCAGAGCTGGCGAACATGGCAAGGGATTTAGTATTGTAGCACAGGAAATACGTAAATTATCTACTTCAACGAATGAGTCGATTACCCAAATAGATTCAGTGTTAAAAGATATTGGAACATCTGTAAATACAATTTCTACTGATTTGCAGGAATCCAATGATATTGTTCAAAAGCAGGCATCTTCACTAGAAGAAATCGCAGCTTCCATAGAAGAATTAAATTCTACAGCTGAAATGCTTGAAAATTTATCTGCTACAATTTAATAGAAAATATAAAAATAAAAGCTTTTTGTTTAAACCAATACGGAAAAACACAAGAAGCTTTTTACATTTACACAATAAAATCACTTATTTGATTGACAATAATGCATATAATAACTAAAATATAGACAAAAGCAAAAAATAATAATGAAATGATATTATATAAAGGAGAGAATATTATGAAGAATTTAAAGGTTAAAACGAAAATGAATCTGATTCTTCTTCTTGTTGTTGTACTTGTTATCTTATCAGGTTCTTTGTCATATTACAGTATGATGCATATTAAGGATAAAGCTGTCAGTACTATGGATTCAACCATTCGTACCAAGTATGATGAAACAATAAAGTATCAGGTGCAAAATGTCATTTCTTTGTTAACACAGGTGAATAAACAGGTAGAAAATAAAGAACTGACGATAGACCAAGGAAAAAAACTTGCAGCAGATGAAGTAAGGCAAATGTCATACGGTCAAAATGGATATTTCTGGATTGATCAGTCAGATGGTACAAATGTTGTATATTTAGGGAAAGCATCGGAGGGAACCAATCGTATGGACTTAAAGGATGCGAATGGATTTTCCTTTATTAAAGCAATTATTACTGTTGCCATAAATAGGGGTGGGGGATATACCAATTATGAATTCCCAAAACCAAATGAAACGAAAGCATACCCAAAAAGATCTTATAGCCAGTATTTCAAAGCGTTTGACTGGGTGGTTGGAACGGGTAATTATACCGATATGATTGATAAAACAATATTGGACACAAATGTATCTTATACAAAAGAAGTTACTGCTAGTATTCAGATGTTTTTTGTTATAAGTGCAGCATTCCTGATTGTAATGTTTTTGCTAGTATATCGTATGGCTCATGATATTACAAAAACACTAAAATCCATTTTAGAGTACATCGGAAAAATCGCAAATGGAGATTTTTCTGAAAAGGTGGAAGAAAAATATTTAAACAGAAAAGATGATTTTGGAGATTTGGCTAAATCAATGAATCAGATGCGCAATTCGGTGCAGTTACTGATTTCAAATGTAAAAACACGATCGCAACAGATGAATCAGCTGGTTTCAGAAATTGATTTAAATATAGGGGATTTAACAGGAGAAATAGAACAGGTCTCCACAACGACAGAACAATTAGCTGCAAATATGCAGCAGGCAGCAGCATCTTCTGAGGAAATCGAATCAATGTCAACAGAAATGCAGCATGCAGCAAAAAATATAGCAACAAGAGCAGGTGACGGAGCTTTGCAGGCAGACCAGATCCATCTAAGAGCAAAGAAGGCAAAAGAAGATACGATGGAAAATCGTAACATGGTAAACAAGACAAGAGAGACCATTAGTGTAAGCTTAAAGGCAACATTGGAAAAAGTAAAAGTTGTAAATGAAATTGAAATATTAGCGGAATCTATTATGAAAATAACAGCTCAGACTAATCTTTTAGCATTGAACGCTGCTATTGAGGCAGCCAGGGCAGGAGAAGCCGGAAAAGGGTTTGCAGTTGTAGCTGATGAAATCCGAACACTTGCAGACAAATCAAAAGAAGCAGTTGCGAACATCCAAAACGTTACGGTAAGTGTAAAAGAAGCTGTTACGAATCTGGCGCAGGATTCAAATGCATTGCTTGAATTTGTGGATACAAAAATTGTGGATAGTATTGATGGATTTGAACTTTTAGTAGATGCGTACAATAAAGATGCCATTGATATTAACTATCTTGTTTCTGATTTCAGTGCAACATCAGAAGAAATGGTAGCTTCTTTAGATAGTGTGCTCGATGCATTAAGCAGTATATCGACAGCAACTATGGAAGGAGCAGATGGAACAACGAAAATAGCAGGAAAAATATCAGATATTGTACATCAGGCTGAAAATGTAAAAGAGAATACAGATGCTACAAAAACAAGGACATATGAATTAAAAGAAACGGTAGATAAATTTATTATTTAAATTATTTATTTTCAAAATCAGGAAGGAGAAACTATATGAAATATGGCATTATTGTGGATTCTGGATGTGATCTGTTATCCATAGAACCCTTTCATGAAAAAGAAATACTGTTTCAAAGAGTACCGCTAAAGCTTTACGTTGGAGAACGTGAATATGTCGACGATGTTCATTTAAAAGTAAAAAAATATATGACAGAAATGTCTTTGTTCAAAGGAAAGACTGGAAGCGCAGCCCCAAGCCCACAGGAATGGAAAGAAGCTTTTGAACAGGCGAACGAAGTGTTTGCAATTACGATTACAGGTTCGCTTTCCGGAAGCAACGCGAGCGCACAGGCGGGTGCTCATATGTTACGAGAAGAACAGCCAGATAAAAAGGTATTTATTTTAGACTCTTTAACAGCTAGTGCAGAAATCACATTACTAGTGCTTCGATTATGTAAGGATATGGATGCCGATATGGGTTTCGAAGAAATCGTTTCAGATATTTCAGAATATAAAAAACACACAAAAACATTGTTTTTGCTGGAATCCTTAGATAATCTGATTCGGAATGGAAGAATTGGAAAAATAGCTGGAGGAGTTGCTGGAATTTTAGAAATCAAACTGATAGGATGTGCCAGTGAAGAAGGCAAACTTGAAATACTACATCGGTCAAGAGGTAAGGATGCATCTTACCAAAAGCTAATAAAAGAAATGAAAAAATATGGATTTTGTGGTGGAAAAGTAGTGATTAGTCATTGCTTTCATATTGACAGGGCAAAGTATTTAAAAAGCATAATTGTAGAAGATTTTCCGGAAAGTGAAGTCATGATAATGGCAACGAGCGGGCTATGCAGTTACTATGCACAGCAGGGTGGTATTTTAATTGGATTTGAGAAAAGAATAGAAGATTCATTATAAAGAAAAAACAATCTTTTTATAAAAAAATTATAGGAAGATTGTTTTTTTGGATAAAATGCACTAAAGTAGATTTAAATTAAAACAGCGAGGTGACTGATTATGTATGAAATTTATAGACAAATCCCGTTATACCGATTTTTGATGTATTGCAATCAAAATCCATTACCGAATCAGGTCTTGGATTGCGGAGCAGGTGGCAACATGCCCCCACTTGGACTTTTCTGGGAACATGGTTATGACACAGTAGGAATTGAATACAGTGAAAATCAGATTTTACTTGCACAGCAGTTTGAAAAAATGTATGAAATGGAGTTACATATTAAAAAAGGTGATATGAGAGAATTACCTTTTACGGACGAAAGCTTTAGCTATGTCTATTCTTATAATGCAGTTTTTCATATGAAGAAAGATGAAGTAGAAGAATCAATCAAAGAAATGAAACGTGTATTAAAGCCACAGGGACTTTTATTTGTAAATTTTCTTTCAACGTCAGATTTTCGTTGTGGAACAGGAGAAGATTTTTTAAATCATCAATATCTTCAACTGGAAGATGATGAGAAGATTATGCATAGTTATTATGAAAAAGAAGAAGCAGAACAGTATTTTCATGAGATGAAGCTTTTATATAAAGAAGATAGAACCTTAGAGCGAATTTACGAAGGAAATATGATTCGTCAGGGCTTTATTGATTATATTTTAAGAAAATGAGAAGTACCTAAAGGTAGTTTTGCAAATGCAGATTAAAATATCAAATCAAACAGGGAGGAACGCATGGAACAAAATATAAAAAGTAAAAAAAATACATTTGTCTGGAAGGAATGCGAATATTCTTATTATGATTTAGCAGCACTAAAGGAAGATGGCGTTAACTGCGATACCCTTCCATTTATTATAAGAATTTTACTGGAGTCTTTTCTTAGAAGAAATGATTCCGGGCAAATAGCAAAAGAACAACTTTTATCACTTTCTCAATGGGAAAAAAAGGAAAGAGAAGATGAAATTCCTTTTTTCCCAGAACGGATTATTCTGCAGGATTTCACAGGAGTACCAGTCATTCTTGATCTGGCAGCATTAAGAGTGTACATGAAACAAACAGCGCAGAAAAGAGGAATGGATGAAGGACAGCAGAATCAATTTGCAAACAGCATAAATCCTGAAATCCCAGTTGACTTAGTGATTGATCATTCTGTGCAAATTGACTGTTATGGGAATGAAAATGCATTATATGAAAATCAGAATCTCGAAATGGAACGAAATAAAGAAAGATACCAATTTCTCGAATGGGCAAAAGATTCATTCTCAAATTTTTCAGTAATACCACCAGCTACAGGGATTGTTCATCAGGTAAATATGGAATATCTGGCAAAAGTTGTACAGATAAAAAAAACAAAAGATGAAGTACTGCTATATCCGGATACCTTAGTGGGAACAGATTCCCATACGACGATGATTAATGGACTTGGCGTATTAGGATGGGGAGTAGGGGGCATAGAGGCAGAGGCAGCAATGCTTGGACTTCCTTCCTATATTCCATATCCGAAAGTGGTAGGTGTAGAATTTATAGGGAAAAGGCAAAGAGGAGTAACAGCAACAGATCTTGCATTATATGTTACAAAACAGTTAAGAGCATATGGTGTAGTAGATACATTCGTTGAGTATTTTGGTAAAGGAGTAAAAGAATTATCAGTTGCGGACAGAACAACCATTGCAAATATGGCACCAGAATATGGTGCAACCAGTGGATTTTTTCCAGCTGATGAAAAGGTATTAGAGTATCTGAAACTGACAGGACGTGATGCAAAAAACATAGAATTGTTTCGATTTTATATGGAAAAGAACCACTTGCTACAGACATATGAAGAAGAAATCACGTATTCGGACAAAGTGGTAATAGATTTAGATAAAATAGTTCCAGCTATTGCAGGTCCAAAAAGACCGCAGGATTTTTTGGAATTGAAAGCGGTAAAAGACAATTTAAAGCATTGCATGTTACAGCCATCCGGTAATCAGGGATATGGACTTAAAGAGAGTGAATTAAAAAAGAAAGCAGTTTTTTATATAAAACAGCAAAAAGTTGAAATAAAAACCGGAGATATATTAATTGCAGCAATCACATCCTGTACAAATACTTCAAATCCAGCGGTTATGTTAGCGGCAGGATTGCTGGCAAAGAATGCAGTCGAAAAGGGACTTCATGTGCCTGCTTATGTAAAAACATCTTTAGCACCAGGATCGAAGGTGGTAACAGCATATTTAAAAAAGAGCGGTTTGCTTTCTTATTTAGAACAACTAGGTTTTTATGTGGCAGGCTATGGCTGTACGACATGTATTGGAAATTCCGGACCACTCTTGCCTGAAATTGAAGAAGCAGTAATCAAAGGCAATCTATTTTGTGCTTCTGTTTTATCCGGGAACCGGAATTTTGAAGGACGTGTTCATCCATTAGTAAAGGCAAACTATCTGGCTTCTCCGCCGCTTGTAGTTGCATATGCACTTGCAGGAACGATGTTTTGCGATTTGACGCAGGAACCGCTAGGAATGGATATTCACAGTAAACCAGTGTTTTTAAAAGATATATGGCCTTCAGATGAAGAAATAGAAAAGAAGATACATGCTTACGTAACGCCGGATTTATATCAGGATGCATATACTGATGTGTATGAAAATAACAAGTTATGGAATCAGATGAATGAAGAAAATGATGCATATGAAATACCAAAAGACTCTGCTTATATTAAAATTCCCCCATTTTTAGATTCATTAAAAGATGAAATAAAAACGAGGGAACTGCCTGAATTTGAGAATTTATCTGTCCTTGCAAAATTTAAAGATTCTATTACGACAGATCACATTTCGCCAGCTGGGACAATTTCAGCAGACTCACCTGCGGGCACGTATTTGAATAGCAAAGGAATTTTAAAGAAAGATTTTAACACCTATGGTTCCAGACGAGGAAATGATGAAGTGATGGTAAGAGGAACATTTGCTAACATTAGAATACGTAATGAAATGGCAGAAGGAAAAGAAGGGGGGTATACGACATACCTTCCAACAGGGGAATTGATGTATATTTATGATGCAAGTAAAAAATACAAAAGTAGCGGAAAATCATTACTTGTTTTAGCTGGAAAAGATTATGGAATGGGTTCTTCCAGAGACTGGGCGGCAAAAGGGACAGCATTATTAGGTGTGAAAGTTGTGCTGGCGGAAAGCTATGAACGAATTCACCGGTCAAATCTAACGATGATGGGTATTTTGCCATTGGAGTATTTAAAAGGGGAAACTGCAGATTCCTTAGGTTTAACAGGAAAGGAGCAGTTTTCTTTCTACTGGAATAAAGATATTACAGCATTAAAAAGAATGAACGTTGAAGCCAAAAAAGAAGATGGAAAGAAAATCACATTTGAAGTCCGAGTACGCCTGGATTCCAAGGTAGAGGCAGAATATTTAAAACTTGGTGGGATATTGCCATATGTTGCAGGCAAAAAAACGGAACGATTCTTATAAGCTAAAGTGTAATCAACCATATTTGTAAAATAGTATAGTTTTTTTGAATCAGTAAATATGGGTAGTGGGTGAATGATGATTAAATTCTTCAATGAGTGGAATTAAATCCTCTTTTGATAAGGGCTTGGAAAAATAATAGCCTTGAATCATATCACAATGATTATTTGCCAGGTATTGTAACTGTTGCTTGTTTTCAACGCCCTCGGCAATAATATTTAACTTAAGCTTGTGTCCTAAATTAATAATGGAATCTGTAATATCGGTACCTGAGGTGGACTGGGTGATATTATCGATAAAGGTTTTGTCGATTTTTAGGGTAGTAAGAGGAATATTTTTTAAATAAGAAAGAGAAGAATATCCGGTTCCAAAGTCATCAAGTGCAATTCGGATTCCAAGCGATCTCAAATGTCTGATTTTAGCGATGCTAAATTCAGGAGATTCCATGATAACAGATTCCGTTATTTCCAATTCTAATAATCCGGGATTCAGATCACTTTCTTTTAAAATATTTAACACAATTGTCTCAAAGTCCTCCTGAAGCAGCTGAATAACCGAAATATTTACAGAAATTTTGTATTGTGCATGATACTGCTCATTAAGACTTTTAATAAAATGGCATGAAGATCTTAAAATCCATTCACCGAGGATGGTAATAAAACCAGTTTCTTCGAATATGTGAATAAAGCGAAGCGGAGATAAAAAGCCAAGCGTTGGACTATTCCAACGTACCAATGCTTCGAACCCATCAATATAATTGGAATCAACCTGAATCTGAGGCTGGTAATATATTTCGAACTCATTATTAGCTAAGGCCTGCTTCATATTTAGCTCAATATTGACTCGTTCAAAAAGATTTTCCTTTAAAGAAGGGGTATAAAAGCAATAACCGTTTTTACCATTACTTTTGGCTTTATACATCGCCATATCTGCATTTTGAAGAATGGTGTCGAGCGTGGAACCATGTTCCGGAAACCTAGCAATACCAATGCTGACCGTAATAGATAAGTAATGCTCTAAAATAGGGAATGGATGTTCAAACTGAGATATAATACGTTTGGCAAAATATGTAGCATCTTCTTTGGCGGGCATTTTTTTTGCGTAGAAAATAAATTCATCCCCGCCGAGCCGAATGAAAGAAATGAACTCATTTGAAAGATGAAGAAGTCGTGAACTGATAGCAATTAAAAGATGATCACCGACATTGTGCCCTAAAGTATCATTTACATATTTAAAATTATCTAAGTCAATAAAAAAGAGTGCACCTCGTATCAATTTATCTGCGAAATCGTTTTCAACGATTTCATTTAGATATAATCGATTGGCCAGGCCTGTTAAGGTGTCGTGATAAGCCAGATGATGCAGTTTATCACTATATTCTTCTAATTTTTCATTCCCTTCAATAATTTCATTAACCTGTGAACGGAGTTCTTCTTCAGAAGCAGTTAGTTCTTCATATAACTGGGTAAGTTCTTCATTGTTTTGTGCTAACTTATATTTCATACGACTTATCTTTTGTAAATAAAACAGGAGTACAAAGCTAAAAGTCAAAAGCAGTGTAAAAGCAAGAAGGGAAACGATAACAAGTGTTTTATAGGTTTCAAAAAATGAAAAAGGTTTATGAAGGATGATACTGTTTTTGGGAAGCTGAGTGGCATTAATATGATATTTTTTCAGAATGTCATAATGAAAGGTATAAGTATTTGTATCTTTTGCTGAGACAGGAATCGTATTTATATTTTCACCGTTTAAAACACGAAGAGCCATTTTTCCTGCAAAATCACCTTGAGCAGAACCACTGATAAGTTTTCCACCTAAGATACCATCATTGATTCCAAAATCATATAGATGATAGATAGGAACAGGACTTATTGTGGATAATGATTTACATAGCTGGTGATGATTTACTATATTGCCATCAGGATCAGAAAAATAGGTAGTCATTAAAATCATGCTGTGCTTTGAAACATGAGCAATATAATTTTTCATTTCAGATATTTGCATTTGATTTAATAAAATAAGATTTAGGTTGGGATATTTTTTTGAAATGGCATCTTCACATAATTTGCCAGTGGAAGTTCCACTTTCACTGTTATCACAAACAATATAGACGGTATCAATCTTGGAATTAATATGTAGTGCAGCTGATACGGTATCTATGGGATCAATATGCTCTACAATCCCGGTATAGTCAGACTGTCCTTTGGTTAAGGTTGCAACACCTGTACGATTTACGCCCGAAAATACAATCGGAGCATTTGAAAATAAGGAATTTCGATACTGAAAAGCAAAAGATAAAGCCTCATCATCAGTCGTGATAATCATGTCAGTTTTTTTGCTTGCATACTTTGTTTTCATAGTATTAATAAACTGATTCAAATTATCATTTGTAGGATAACGTTTCCAATCCATATATTCGACAGAAACATTATAAAATTCTGCATATTTGGATAGAGATGATAAAATACCATCTACCTGATTGTCCGTCCATGAAAAACCGCTTTGATAAGAATTTAAGATTACGATATTTTTAATGTCGGAAGATACTAACTTCGCTGCCGATACATTCTTCTTGGAAATGGAATTTGCATACATATTTGTACTTGAAAAAATACTTAGGCATAACATAAGGAGTAAAAGAACTGCAATGCGTTTTTTTCCCATAGGAGTCACCTCTGTAAATTCATTCAGAATTCATGCAATAGTCGGTAAAAATGTGTGTTTTTTTATTATTGCTACTATATATTTAAATATGTTCGAATTATATCATAGTGTATAGGGAAATTACAATAAATGAAATAGAAAAACATTTTAGATTACTTTTAGTAAAAATAGCTCTTTTCTTTCTTGTAAAAATATGATAAAAATAAGAAGCAACTATGTCGTTTGGCATAGAAAAGAGATAAAGTTTCACAGTAGGTGATACTAGAATCAAGGAGATTAAAATGAAGTTAGGTATTATAGGAACAGGAACGATTGTAGAAGAATTTTTACCTCAGTTAAGTGAAATGAAGCAGATTGAAATCAAAGCTTTATGCGCTACAAAGCGTTCTTATGAAAAGGCAGAACAAATGTGTAAAACATACCAGATACCAGAGTGCTTTTGTGATTTAGAAGAACTGCTTTTATCCGATATTGATACCGTTTATATAGCATTGCCAAACCATCTGCATTACGAGACAGCAATGAAAGTATTACAGGCAAAGAAAAATGCAATTGTAGAAAAACCATTTGCCAGTAACCTAAATGAAATTGAGCGTATGATAGCAGCTGCAAGAGAAAATAACTGTTTCCTGTTTGAAGCGATTACAACGATTTATTTGCCAAATTACAAGAAAATAAAGCAACTGCTTCCTTCCTTAGGAGAAATAAAACTGGTTTCTGCAAATTTCAGTCAATATTCCAGACGATATGAAGAGTTCAAAAGAGGTGAAATATTACCAGTGTTTGACCCGCTAAAATCGGGTGGAGCCATGATGGATCTGCAGTCTTATAATATATGGTATTTATTAGGTCTTTTTGGGATGCCAAAATCTATCCAGTATGATGCTAATGTAGAACACGGGATTGATACAAGTGGCATGCTTACAATGAGTTATAGTACGTTTCAGACGTCTGCAACAGCTGCAAAAGATTGCAGTGCTCCAGCCAGATATCTGATACAGGGTACGAAAGGATACATTTTGCAGGAAACAACAGCGAACGTATGCGGAAAAGTAACAGTGATTTATAATAATGGAGAAAAGCTGGAATTTGATGATAATAAAACAACTTCGCGTATGTACTACGAATTTTTAAAGTTTGCGGCAATCATAGAAGAAAAAGATTATGAGACAATGTACCAATTATTAGAATTAAGTAAAAATGTAGGGAAAGTTCAGACAAAAGCCAGAATGATGGCAAAAATTATTTTCCCCGCAGATGCAAAGATTATTCAAATAGAGTAACAGGCAATTGCGAAACTCATTTTAAATGAATTTTCAAAGTGAATATTACCAAAAGAAGGCTCCAAATGCAGTGGCAAGTCGCCATTCTTTTGGTAAATTCACCAGAGATATCAAGTGTTTTATATTGTTTCGCAAACGCCTAATATAGAGTAATAATGGAAGGAGTACATTTTTATATGCGCATAACATTTGATGCATGGATAGCACAAAAAGAGTTGATGATTTTAGATGGAGCAATGGCAACAGAACTAGAGGCAAAGGGATATGATTTAAATGATTCTTTGTGGAGTGCCAAAGTTCTGGCAAACACGCCGCAGGCAATTAAAGATGTGCATTATGATTATTTTGTGCATGGTGCAGATGCTGGAATTTCAGCCAGTTATCAGGCAAGTATGCAAGGATTCATGGAAAAAGGCTATTCGAAAGAAAAAGCAAAAGAAATGATAGAATTATCTATGAAACTTTTGCTGGATGCCAGAGAAGAATGGTGGAGAGCAGAAGGAGAAAAGAAGGGAAGAGCTTTCCCAATTGCAATTGCTTCTATTGGACCTTTCGGAGCGTATCTTGCAGATGGTTCTGAATATAGCGGAGATTATAAGATTTCCAAAGAAGCATTGAAAGAGTTTCATCGAGTAAGAATGGATATATTAAAAGAAGCAGGTGCAGAGCTTTTTGCATTAGAAACATTTCCTAATTTGCAGGAAGCAGTTGTATGTGCCGAACTTATGGAGGAACGAAAGGCAGATTATTACATTAGTTTTTCTTTTAAAAACAGCAAACAGATAAATGCCGGAAATACAATTGAAGAATGTGTAAAGCAACTAAAAGATTTTCCTCATTTAAAAGCAATTGGAGTGAATTGTACCTTGCCGGGATTTGTAAAGGACATTATTACTGAATATAAAACATATACAAATTTACCGATTGTTGTATATCCAAACAGCGGAGAACTTTTTAATGCAGAAAAGAAAAACTGGTATGGAAAGCGACTTTTTGACTCTTTTGAAAAATGGTCAAAAGACTGGTATCAGGCTGGTGCTACCCTTATTGGAGGATGCTGTCGTACAACGCCGGATGATATTGCTCATATTTATCAGTGGTATGAAAAGCAAAGAAAAGAAAAATAAAATAGCATAAAAAGCATATTGCAGGATATAAATAATTATGCTATATTTTGCTTATCGCATAGATATGCGAAATACATTTGAATATGGTTATGGCAGAGTAAGACACTGTGAGTCACGTGCCGGTGAAACGGGGAGTTGTTCTCCGGACGAAGCAAATTTTAATTTGCGCTGTGCAATGTCTGCATCCCGCTGCCACATAATAATAGATACAGGGTATCTCCTTTTTTATGTGGCAAAACGCCACCATAAGTAAGGAGATTTTTTATGAAAACAAAAAAAATGGTACTAACTGCATTACTAATTGCAGTAAATGTTGTACTGGGCTACTTCTCCATCAGCCTTGGAAATATGGTAATTACTTTATCAGGATTGCCAATTTTATTGGCCGGATTTTTATTTGGACCAGTTGCCGGATTTGAAGTGGGATTAATTGGAAGCTTTTTAAGTCAATTGCTTCGCTATGGACTTATGCCCACGACAATCCTTTGGATTATTCCAGGAGCGGTGAGAGGATTTATGGTGGGGTATTATGCATTAAAACGTGGGTTTAAGTTGAATTTCAGACAAATGACGTTTATAACTATTATAAGTGCATTTGTTGTAACACTCTTAAATACCTTAGGAATGTATATTGATAGCAAAGTATATGGATATTATACATTTGCCTATGTTTTTGGCATGTTGCTTTTCCGGATTTTATCGGCAATCTTAACATCAGCAGCTTATTTAGTAATCATTCCAACGCTTATGAAGTATTTAAATATATTTAAGACTGAAGGTGGAAGTCTTCCAGATTAAGCGTAGGTTGAAATAATGTACAGGGGGAATTTTAATGACACTACTGCAGAGAATGCAAAAAGGTTATTTGTATTATGAGCATGGACATGCGTCAAAAGAAGAAAAAAGTCAGGAAAAAAAGTTGGATGAATTAAGATTAGAATGTAAAGAAATTCTATATGATTACAATCTGACAAGACCAAGAGAAGTAAAAGAGCGGGGACAGCTTTTAAAGGACCTGTTTCATAAAACTGGAAAAGAAGTATTTATTGAAACACCGCTTCATGCAGCTTATGGGGTAAACACTTCAATTGGTGATTGTTTTTATGCAAATTTTAATCTTGTACTGGTAGATGATGGAAAGATTACGATAGGAAATCATGTTATGTTGGCTCCCAATGTAACAATTACGACAACAGGACATCCAGTATGGCCGGAATATCGAAAAAAAGGAACACAGTTTTCCTTGCCAATCATGATTGAAGACGGGGTGTGGATTGGTTCAAATGTTGTTATTTTGCCAGGAGTTACGATCGGACGAAACAGTGTAATTGGTGCAGGAAGTGTCGTTACAAAAGATATTCCTGAAAATGTGGTAGCGTTTGGGCAACCATGCAAAGTAGTCCGTACAATCACCCGGAAAGACAAATTTTATTATATGAAAAATGCAGAAGTAGATGAAGAATTTCTGGAAGATTTCGAACGTATATTAGAATTAGAAGCAAAGCAAGAGGAAGAAAAGGAAAAGAAGGAAAAAAGGGAAAACACACAAGCAAGGCATTTCCTGAAATAGAAATAGAAGATTAAGGCAGAATGAATAGCTTACGTTAGAAATAGCGTGAAATATGAAATCCTGCTTTTTTTCTTGCAGAACCAGTGAGCTAAACTTATTCTTGCAAAGAGTTTTGGTAAAAAAGTTTGGACTTACACCCGCTCATATGTTCGCTTCTACTTGCAAGAAAAAAATAAAACCCCTATAATAAAGTTATATGGAGGTAGGTTATGGCATTACAATTTATACTTGGAAATTCAGGAAGTGGGAAATCCACTTATCTATATAAAGAAGCAATAAAAGAATCTCAGAAAAATCCAGACAAGAATTATCTGATTTTAGTTCCAGAGCAGTTTACCATGCAGACGCAAAGAGAGCTGGTTTCGTTACATCCCAAGCATGCAATTATGAATATAGATGTATTAAGTTTTAATCGACTGGCATTACGTGTGTTTGATGAAATTGGTAAAAATGATTTTGTTGTTATGGAAGAAACAGGTAAAAATCTGGTTTTACGTAAAGTGGCAGCAAAGCATATGCAGGACTTAAAAGTACTTGGTAATAATTTTCAGAAAATGGGATATATTAATGAAGTGAAATCTTTGATTTCTGAATTAACTCAATATAATATTTCACCAGAAGAACTTTCAGATATCATTTCCACGCAGGGCGAAAACACTTCATTTTCTTATAAAATGAAAGATGTCTTAACGATGTATGAAGGCTTTTTAGAATTCATGCAGGGACACTATGTTACTGCAGAAGAGATATTGGGACTTTTATGTGAGGTTGCACATGAATCCGCATTGTTAAAAAACAGTATACTTATTTTTGATGGATATACTGGTTTTACGCCGATACAAAATCAGCTTTTGGAGGTATTATTTCCATTTGCAGATGAGATACTGGTATCACAGACGATAGATTCGAAAGAAGATATTTTTGCGAAGCCACAAATTCAAAATTTGTTTTATATGAGTCAGAAAACAATACAAAGCTTAACGACTATTGCACAAAAATCCAAAATAGAAATAAAAAATCCGTTATGGCTTTTAAAACCAGAAGCATGCAGATTTAAAGAAGCATATGCCTTATTTCACTTAGAACAGAATTTGTTTCGAAAAAAATATCAGGTATTAAAGCAGCCGCAGGATGAAATTTCAATTACAGTTTTAAATAACCCAAAGGAAGAACTTGCATTTGTTTCTTCAAAGATAAAAGAACTGGTGAAAGAGAAGGGATATCGCTACAGAGATTTTGCAATTGTAACAGGAGATGTAAATATATATTCAAATTATGCTTCCTACGTGTTTGAAGAATATGATATCCCTATTTTCATAGATGAAAAAAGAACGATATTGTTTCAGCCATTCACAGAGTTTATACGTGCAGTGATGGAGATTTTAGAACAGGATTTTTCTTACGAAAGTATGTTTCGCTATTTAAAAACGGGGATGACCAGCTGTAGTAAAGAAGAAATTGATTTGCTGGAAAATTATGTATTAGCCTGTGGAATCAAAGGTTTTAAAAAGTGGAAGGATAAGTGGATCCGATTACCAAAAGGATGGCAGAATGAACAGATTTTAGTTTTAGAAAGCTTAAAACAAAAAATCATGCAGCCATTATTACCTTTAAAAGAAGCATTTCATGGAAAGAAAACAACGGTCAGGGAAAAAACGATGGCGTTGTATGAATTTATTACAGTTCATCATATTTACGAACAGCTCATGCTGCAAAAACAGTATTTTGAAGCACGTAATCAGCTTGCAGCAGCAAAAGAATATGAACAGATTTATACCATAGTAATGCAGTTACTTGAAAAAATGGTAGATTTATTAGGTGAAGAATTTATTTCGACAAAAGATTATTCGGATATATTAGATGCGGGATTCGAGGCTTCCAAAGTGGGCGTTATTCCACCAGGATATGACAGAGTTTTACTTGGAGATATTGAGAGAACCAGATTGGATCACGTAAAGGTGTTGTTTTTTATTGGACTCAATGATGGAATTGTTCCAAAAGCAGACGAAAGAGGTGGAATTTTATCTCAGATGGAGCGTGAATCGCTTGCAGATCATAAGGTGGAACTGGCTCCTACTGCGAGAGAAAAAGCATTTATCCAGAAATTTTATTTATATTTGAATATGACAAAGCCATCACATAAACTTTATCTGACATATGCGCAAGTGGACGCAAAAGGAAAGGCGATTCGTCCGTCATATCTGGTAAAGACAGTGAAACGTCTGTTTTTGCACATGCAAGAAACTGTGCTGCACAGTGAAAATGCATTGGAAGCTGCAAAACTTTATTTAGTGACGCCAAAAAGTGGACTGGCATATTTTTTAAAAGAGCTAGAACAGGCAAAAGTAAATCAGGCGCCAGAAGTGTGGATTGCATTATATCGGTGGTATGAAAATAACAGTGAGTGGAAACCTGTCATAGATCATTTGGTTGATGCTGCGTTTTACAAGCATAATAGTGAGTGGATAACACCAGAAATCACAAAGGCTTTGTATGGCAGCGTGTTGCAGAATTCGGTTACAAGACTCGAAAAATTTGCCTCCTGCGCATTCTCACATTTTTTAACATATGGATTGCGTTTAAATGACAGACAGTTACATGAATTTTCGGCTCCTGATCTTGGAAATATATTGCATGAAGCAATGGAACTTTATTCGAAAAAACTCTCACAGGGGAAATTATCTTGGTTTTCTATAGAAAAAGAGCAGAGTGAACATCTGGCGCAAGAAGCTTTGCAAGAAGCGGTTTCTTCTGTGCAAAATAATGTATTGTATGATTCGGCAACGAATGCGTATATGATGGAGCGCATGCATTTCTTACTGAATCGAACCGTGGATACCTTAACAAAACAGATAAGAAAAGGCAGTTTTATTCCTGAAAACTATGAAATAGCATTTTCTGTGACGGAAGATTTAAATGCAATGAATTTTAAATTAGGTCAGGAAGAGTCACTTCGTTTAAAAGGACGAATTGATCGCATGGATTTATATAAGGATGCAGATGATATTTATGTGAAAATCATAGATTATAAAACTGGAAACAGTACGAAATTTGAATTAATCTCAATTTATCACGGGTTGCAGCTACAGCTGGTCGTTTATCTGAATGCGGCAATGGAACTTTTACAGAAACAAAATAAAGGGAAGCAGATTCGTCCAGCAGGAATATTTTATTATCATATGGATGATCCACTAATTGAAGTAGAAGAAGAACTGCCAGAAGAAGAAATTAAGAATCAGATCTTATCAAAGCTAAAATTAGATGGATTTGTAAATAGTGATGAAAAAGTCATTGAAGCGATGGACCAAGGTCTCACAGGAAACTCGAATATTCTGCCACTTGGAAGAAAAAAAGATGGCTCTTTAAGAGCAGGTTCGAATGCAGCTAGTGAAAAAGAAATAAATCAGATATCCGCATTTGTACAGGAAAAAATAGGGGAACTTGCAAAAGACATGATAAAAGGAAATATAGATGTATCTCCCTATAAACTTGAAAAAAAAGAAGCGTGTACGTTTTGTCCATATGGGGGAATTTGCGGTTTTGATGAAAAAGCACAAGGGTACTCATATCGTAGACTGGAAGAGATAAGCGATAATGGCACGATTATTGGCAAGATGGGAGGAAAGAACAAAGATGAGCGTTAAATGGACCACGCAACAACAAAAAGTAATTGATTTAAGAGATCGGAATATTCTGGTTTCGGCTGCTGCTGGTTCTGGAAAAACAGCTGTTTTAGTAGAACGAATCTTAACAAGAATCGCAAAAGATGAGCATAAAATAGATATTGATAAATTGTTGATTGTAACCTTTACAAATGCGGCAGCCGCGGAAATGCGGGAGCGTATTCGTGATGCACTGGAAAAAGAGCTGGAACTGCATCCAGAGGATGATCATTTGCAAAAACAAATCACACTGATTCACCACGCCCAGATTACAACAATAGACAGTTTCTGCTTATATGTGATTCGGAATTATTTTCATACAATTGATTTAGAACCAAATTTTCGAGTAGCAGATGAAGGTGAACTTGCACTTTTAAAGGCAGATGTACTGGATTTTGTGCTAGAGCAGTATTATGAAGAGAAAAGCGAAGCATTTTTGCAATTTATGGAAGCCTATAGTGGTGCAAAAAATGATAATGCTATTCGGGATATGGTGATAAATCTTTATCAATATTCCCAAAGTTACCCATGGCCTATGGAATGGCTTGATTCCTGCAGTGCAGCGTATCATGTCTGCGATTTCAAAGAATTTAGTTGGATAAAAGAATTTTTAACTTCAATACAGTCTATTTTTGCAGATTTAAAAAATCTTATGTTACAGGCACTTTCTTTTTGCCGTCATCCAGATGGACCCAATATGTACGAACCAGCTATTTTAGATGATATTGTAAAACTAGAAGAATTAGAGCAGATAACGTCCTATGAAATGTTTTATGAAAAATTAAATGAATTCACGGGTTCCTTTGCAAAGCTTGCAGCGGCAAGAAAGTTTGATGGAGATGAGAATCTAAAAGAACTCGTAAAAACTATGCGTGACGATATGAAAAAAGCCGTGAAGGACTGCAAAGAGAAGTACTTTTTCAAGGAACCAAAAAAAATGCTTAGCGATTTAGCACAGACAGCACCTTATGCAGATATACTTTTACAGATCACAAGAACTTTTATTCAGAAATTAGAAGAAGAAAAGAAAAAGAAAAATCTGCTGGATTTTTCAGATATGGAACATTTCGCATTAAAAATTCTAATTCATGAAGATACAAAAGAGCCAACGGAAGCAGCGATGGACTTTGCAAGGCTGTTTGAAGAAATCATGATTGATGAATATCAGGATAGCAATTATGTACAGGAAACAATTTTAAGGGCAATTTCAAAAGAAAGACTTGGAACAAATAATCTTTTTATGGTAGGAGATGTGAAACAGAGTATTTATCGCTTTCGTCTGGCAAGACCAGAACTTTTTATGGAAAAATATCATTCTTATTCTTTCGAAGATGCAAAAGAGCAAAGAATTGATCTTCATATGAATTTTCGTAGTAGAAGTGAAGTCTTAAATAGTGTAAATGATATTTTTTATAAAATAATGGATCAGGATCTTGGAAATATTGTTTATGATGATAATGCGTCACTGCATCCAGGGGCAGCGTTTCAGGAATTACCTTATAAAGAACCTGCAATAGAAATTATTGTTGTTACCCAGCAGGAAGAAGAGCAGATTTCGCTGCTTGAAACGGATGAAGATCTGATTCAAAATAGTTTCGATAAACCAGAGTTAGAAGCCTTCTATATTGCTGGGAGAATTAAAGAACTAATAAAAGCATCTCAGGTAACAGATAAAAAGACAGGAGAATTACGACCTGCAGAATATAATGATATTGTAATACTGCTAAGAAGTGTAAGTGGTTATGCAGATACATTTGTAAAGATTTTGCTTTCTGAGGGCGTGCCAGCATATACGATATCAAAAACCGGATATTTTTCAACCATAGAAATTCAAACAATTTTAAATCTTCTGCGCGTAATAGATAATCCAATGCAGGATATTCCATTGACAGCAGTGCTTCGCTCACCTTTCTGCAATTTTTCGGGAGAAGAACTTGCAAAAATCCGTATTTTAGGTGATCAGTTCACAGAAGAAAATAGGACATTTTATGATTGTGTTTTTGCACTGAAAAACGTGGATAAAATGCAGGTATCAGAAGAAAATCTGTTTTTATGTGAAAAAACAGAGAACTTTTTTTTGCTATTAAATACATTTCGCAGCAGAGTTTCATATACGCCGGTACATGAGCTACTACAGCAGATTTTAAATGAAACAGGTTATATGGAATATATATGGGCTCTTCCAGCAGGAGAACAAAAGCGTGCAAATGTACAAATGCTGATTGAAAGAGCGATTGACTATGAAAACACAAGCTATAAAGGATTATTTCATTTTGTACAATATATAGAGAAGCTGCAAAAATACGATGTAGATTATGGGGAAGCAGATACTTTGAGTGAAAATGCAAATGCTGTCTCTGTTATGAGTATCCATAAAAGTAAAGGTCTGGAATTTCCAATCGTTTTTGTGTCGGGTATGGGGAAAAGTTTTAATATGCAGGATACAAGAGGAAAATTAGTTTTACATCCAGATTATGGTATGGGAATGGATTATGTGAATTTAAAAAAACGGACAAAAACACCAACATTTTACAAACGGATACTGGCAAAAAATAGCAATGAAGAAACAAAAGGAGAAGAACTTCGTATTTTATATGTTGCGCTTACAAGGGCAAAGGAAAAGCTTATTTTGACTGGATATTTAAAAGATGCCTCAGAAAAAATCATGGCATATAAAGCAAAAGCAAATACGAAAGGTCCGCTCTCTTATTTAACCAGGAGCAAAGCAACATCCTATTGGGACTGGATATTGCCCGCGATTTATAGTTATGAGAACAGATACGAAGCACAAATTTATATTCAGAAGCAATCGAAGGAAAGAGAAATAGCAGAGCAAATTGAAAATGCATTAAAAAAAGAGCAGTTTATGCAGTATGCAAATCATTCGAAAAAGGACGTAGATGCTGCGTTAGAAGAGCAGCTATCTTATCAATATCCATATTCAGATGAACAGAATATCAAAACAAAAGTATCTGTTTCAGAATTAAAAAGCAGAGCCTATATAAAAGGGTTACCAGAGGAAGAACAAGCAGAAGATGCCATATTTTTAAAGGAAGTAAAAGAAGAGTATATTCCTGATTTTATTGAAACAGTAAAAGAGGAACGCGTTGGAGCCATGCGTGGTAGTGCAGTGCATTTGTTTATGCAGTGTGTTTCTTTTGAAGAAGCATACAATATTTTAAGCCAGACATCGTTAAGTCAAAAAGAGAAAAAGGATGTTTTACTGACATTTGTAAATCATGCAAAAGAAGAATTAAAAACACATCATAAACTGGATGATGTTACATATGAATTGATTTGGCCTGGTATCATTGTTGATTTTTTGCTTTCACCACTTGCTTTTCGGATGATGAAAGCTGCAAGAAACGGTGCGTTACAAAAAGAAAAGGCTTTTGTACTTGGAATCCCAGCAAAAGAAATTGAAAACTGCAATAGCGAGGAACTCGTACTTGTACAGGGAATTGTTGATGCATTTTTTGTAGAAGAAGATGAGATTATCATTATGGACTATAAAACAGATCGCATATTTTCTGAAGAAGAATTTTTAATGCGTTATAAAGAACAGCTTGATTTGTATGCAAAAGCATTAAGCCTTGCAACCGGAAAAAAAGTGAGGGAAAAAATTATATATTCATTTACCATGAAAAAGGAAATCAGGGTTTTGTAATTTAAAATAGGTGAAAGAATTAGATTTGAAGGAAAAGCACACAGTAATGAAAAATAAAAACACATAGTAACAGGATAAAATATGTGTAATAAAAAAGAAAAACGCATAAGAAAATATGAAAATGAGGTTATCCATGAGAATTATATTAGCTTCCCAGTCGCCAAGAAGAAAAGAACTTTTAGAGCAGATAGGCGTGAAATTTGAAATCATTCCAGCAAAAGGAGAAGAAATCGTAAGACATAAAGAACCGCAGCTGGTGGTAGAAGATTTATCCTATCAAAAAGCAGTAGAAATTTTTCAAAAAGAGTATAAAGATTTTAAAATAGACAGTTCAGTAAGTTATAATCGTGATAGAAGGGAAAATGATTTCCTGATTATAGGTTCGGATACTGTAGTTGCTTATAAGGATAAAATCCTTGGGAAACCGAAAGATGAAGCAGAAGCTGTGAGTATGCTAACGATGCTGCAAGGCAGATCACATCATGTATTTACTGGTGTAACACTTATATATTCTAAGGATGAAGCGATTATTGCTGATACATTTCATATAAAAACAAATGTTTTTATGTATCCAATGACGGAAAAAGAAATTCTAAAATATGTTGCAAGTAAAGAACCAATGGATAAAGCAGGATCATATGCGATTCAGGGAAAATGTGCACCTTTTATTGAAAAAATAGAAGGTGATTATAATACAGTAGTTGGTCTTCCGGTAGCAGAAATTTATCAACACTTATTGAAAGTAGACATTGATATTTTGAATATTTCATAATATTATATTATAGGATATAAATGAGCTTACGCTATTTTTCCCATATAAAGGAGGCATAAAAATGGAACAATATGATGAAGAGTGTTTAAAATATTTTCTTGAACACCAATCTCAGCTTTTTGATGAGAATGTAGCAGAAACATTTGAGGAAGCAGAAGCTTTTTTAGAAGACTGCATGGCTGTTGTATGCAAAAATTTAAAAGAAGTTCGCGAGTATTTTAAAGAAAGCGGTGCTGATATCGCTGGCATGAGCTTAAATGAAATAGAAGAGGCATCTGAGGTATTTGCACTACCGAGTGGCAGATATCTGGTAGTAGAGGCTTAAAAAGGAAGAAGGTTTATGAATTTGAATAAATATGATGTTATTATAATAGGAGCAGGGCCATCAGGGATTTTTTGTGCCTATGAACTGATCCACAGGAAACCGGAACTTAAGGTATTAATGATAGAAAAAGGAAGAAGAATCGAAGACAGGCAGTGTCCGAAAAGAAAGACAAAAGTATGTGTAGGCTGTAAACCCTGTTCAATTACAACTGGTTTTGCAGGAGCAGGAGCTTTTTCAGATGGTAAATTATCTTTAAGCCCAGATGTAGGAGGAAATTTACCTGATATTTTAGGATATGAGAAGGCTGCACAGCTCATTCATGAGTCTGATGAAATTTATTTGAAATTTGGTGCAGATACAAACGTATATGGTGTTGATAAGGAAAAAGAAATTCGTGAAATCAGAAGAAAAGCGATTAATGCCAATTTAAAATTGATTGAATGCCCAATCCGTCATTTAGGAACAGAGGAAGGATATAAAATTTATTCTAAATTGCAGGAGCATCTTTTAGAACAGGGAGTTGAGATGCTTTTCCATACAATGATATCGGACATCCTTATTGAGAATGGACAAATGAAAGGCGTTACAACTGAACAGGGAGAGACTTATTATTCAGATGAAATAGTTTCTGCGGTTGGGCGAGAGGGTGCAGACTGGTTTAGCCATATCTGTCACTCCCATGATATTAAAACACAAGTTGGAACAGTAGATATTGGTGTTCGAGTAGAAGTTCGCGATGAAATTATGGACTTTTTGAATAAGAATCTTTATGAAGCAAAATTGGTGTATCATACACCAACATTTGACGATAAGGTTCGGACATTTTGTACAAATCCATCGGGCGAAGTAGCCACAGAATACTATGATAATGGACTTGCAGTTGTAAATGGTCATGCATATAAATCAAAAGATATGAAAACAAATAATACAAATTTTGCATTACTTGTTTCTAAAAATTTCACAAAACCTTTTAAAACACCGATTGAATATGGAAAACAAATTGCGCAGTTATCGAATATGCTTTGCGATGGAAGAATTTTAGTTCAGACATTTGGTGATTTTAAGCGTGGCAGAAGAACAACAGAAGAACGTCTTTGCAGAAATAACCTCATCCCTACATTAAAAGATGCTGTACCAGGAGATTTATCACTGGTATTTCCTCATCGTATTATGGTGGATATTGTGGAAATGATTGATGCATTGGATAAAGTGACACCAGGTATTGCAAGTGATGAAACCCTTTTATATGGTGTAGAAGTGAAATTCTATTCCAATAAAGTAGTTGTAAATGAAGATTTTGAAACAAATATCAAAGGACTTCGTGCAGTAGGTGATGGAGCTTCTGTAACAAGAGGACTTCAGCAGGCATCTGCAAATGGTTTAAGTGTAGCTAGGAGTATCATTCAAAAATTAGAACAGGTATAATACATGAAAAATGCGAAGACCAAAGTTAAAATCATATCGTTAGCGCTTTGCCTGACAATACTCCTTGGAGGTTGTCAGTTTGGAGGGCGGCAGGTTAAGTTCACCTTAGGATTAGGAGGTCAGGATGTTTTTAAAATAGGAAAAACAACGATTTCCTTAACTCAGGCAAAAGTATATCTGTGCAATTACCAAAATATATATGGAAATGCATTTGGTTTAAATTTATGGCAGGATAAGTCAACAGAAGACTCTCTTCAGCAATATGTTAAAGATATTACGATTTCTGAGCTTGCACGTGTTGTATGTATGGATCAATTGGCGCAGGAACAGAAAATAGTTTTAACAGAAGATGAGAAAGCAAATGTTAAAAAAGCTACTAAAGTGTATTATAAATCGTTGACCAAAGATGAAAAAGAATATATGGGTGCTGATGAAAGTATAATAGAAGGTCTTTATGAAGATTATGCATTAGCCGACAAGCTTTATAAATCATTAACTGAAAGGGTAGATGAAGAAGTAAGTGATGATGAAGCAAGAATTATGCATGCCATGCAGATTTATGTAGCAAGCAAAGATACGGCAGATCAAATAGCCCAGCGACTGACTACAGGGGAGGATTTTGCTTCTTTGGCTAGTGAATTTAATCAGGCTTCGGATATTGAAATTACCTTTGGACGTGGAGTTATGCCAAAAGAAGTAGAGGATGCTACATTTAAAATGGAAGATAATCAGATTTCAAGTTGTATTACAACATCAAAAGGATATTATTTCATAAAATGCGTAAGTAAATATGATGAAGCATTAACACAACAAAATAAAGTGACAATAGCGCAGGAAAGAGAAAAAAAAGCTTTTAATGACATTTATGATTCTTATGTGCAAAAAATTGAAAAAATGAAAAATGATGTTTTATGGAATAAACTTGAAATTGAGACATCAGGGAAAATTAAGACAAATAGCTTTTTTACTATCTATAATCAATATTGCGTTCAAAGCGCTTCGTAGAATCTTTATAAAAAGATAAAAAAATAAAAAAGATATAATAACGTAAGAAAAATGCTTAAGAGTATTTCACTCTTAAGCATTTTTTTGTAGAAAATTTTAAAATTTGTTTTATAGGTAAAACTTTTATTTCGCAAGTAAAAGCATAATTTCATTACTTCTTGAAATGAAATTAGTCATAGCTTCTGGTGCCAAAGGCTGATTGCTCAGTAAAGCTAAATCGTAAAGTTGTTCACAAAATACATTTGTGTGTTCAGAATCTTTATTCTCTAAAATATATTTTACAAGATTATTATTTGCATTTAGTGTTAGAGTCAAATCACCACCGAACATAGAGGAATCCATACCACCCATGCCCCCCATAGCATACATTTTCATCATATCCTGCATACGTCTGCCTTCTTCGGACATGGTAATAATCGAAGAAATGTCAGCATTTTTTAACTTTTCAACTTTTACACTTAAGTTCTCTTTTTTCAATGCTTTTTTAAATATTTCAGTCAGGGAATCGGTAGCTTCTTTTAATTCATCTTCCGAAACGTCTTCTTTTAAAGATTCGGTTACATCGGAATCAATTCTCATGAATCGATAAGCTTCGTTTCTTCTTTCTAACTGGGAGATAAAAGAAGTGTCAATATTATGATCTAAGATAACAGCATCCATGTTTTGCTCTTTGAATAAATTAATATACTGACTTTGCTGTTTCATATCTGTTACGTAGTAAATCGTTTCTTTTTTCTCATCTTTTAAATCATTTGCAGAGTCTGTATTTTCAACAACGGAATCATCTTCAGTAGAAGTTTCTCCTTCTTCTGGTTTGATTTCTTCTTTTTCTTTTAATAATTCAGGAAGTGTAAGATATTTGTTGTCTAAGTTTTTAAATAAGATAAAATCATTCATTTTATCACAGAATTTTTCGTCTTTTAAACAGCCATATTTAATAAATGGACTAATATCATCCCAATATTTCTCATAAGCTTCTTTTTCTGTTTTACACATACCGCTGAGTTTATCTGCAACTTTTTTTGTGATATAATCAGAAATCTTTTTTACAAAACCATCATTTTGAAGAGCACTTCTGGAAACATTCAATGGCAAATCAGGACAGTCAATCACACCTTTTAGGAGCATTAAAAATTCAGGAATGACTTCTTTGATATTATCCGCAATAAATACCTGATTATTGTATAATTTGATGGTTCCTTCCATAGATTCATATTCGGAATTGATTTTAGGAAAGTACAAAATACCTTTTAAATTAAATGGATAATCCATATTCAGATGAATCCAAAAGAGAGGTTCTTTATAATCTGCAAAAACTTTCCGATAGAAAGCTTTATATTCTTCATCGGTGCAATCTTTTGGAGTTTTTGTCCATAATGGATTTGGATCATTTAATGTAACAGGCCGTTTAACAATCTTTAGTTTTTCAGTTTTAGGAGAAACTTCAACGATTTCTTTTTCACCGTTTTCATTTTCTTTTTCTTCTGTTTTTGCTTCTTCAATGATTGTTTCAACAACAGTATCTGTATCTAATTTATCCTCTGTATTAATTGTTTCATATTCTTCAGGAGCATTTGCTTTTTCCAGAAAGATAGGAGTAGGCATAAAGGAACAGTACTTTGTGATGATTTCTTTTGCACGATATTCATTTGCAAATTCAAGACAATCTTCATTTAAAAATAATGTAATTTCTGTTCCAACTTCAGACTTTGTTCCGTCCTCCATATCATATTCAGTTCCGCCATCGCAAGTCCAGTGAATTGGTTTTGCATCCTGCTTATAGGATAAAGTATCAATCGTTACACGATCAGCAACCATAAAGGCAGAATAAAAGCCCAAGCCAAAATGTCCAATGATCTGGTCATCATTTGCTTTGTCTTTGTATTTTTCAATAAAATCGGTAGCGCCAGAGAAAGCTATTTGATTAATATACTCTTCAACTTCTTCGCCAGTCATACCAAGACCATTATCAATAAATTTCAATGTTTTGTCATCTGGATTTATGATGATTTTAATTTGAGATTTGTATTCAGATGGTATTTCATACTCACCCATCATAGCTAGTTTTTTCAACTTGGTAATTGCATCGCAACCATTACTAATTAATTCACGATAGAAGATATCGTGGTCAGAATAAAGCCATTTTTTAATAATCGGAAATAGATTATCACTGTCAATTGAAAGATTTCCATGTTTGTTGCCCATAAAAAACACTCCTTTTACGTTTATTGTATGATTTATTGGAACACAACGTTTTATAGCTGTGCCTTTAACGTTTGTATCTAATAAAGATATTATAACTTGGAAAATAAAAAGTCAATAGAAAGTTAGCACTCTTTGAAAAAGAGTGCTAACAACTAACGAAAAGATATAAAATTTTAATGATTGAATATTATAATTAATTTTACTCTGTTAAATTCTTATTTGCTGTTGAAAGCATAAGTTTTATACGGTTTAGCTGATTTACTTCACTTGCACCAGGATCATAATCAATAGCAACAATATTCGATTTCGGATATTTGTTACGTAATTGTTTGATAACGCCTTTTCCTACAATATGATTTGGAAGGCATCCAAAAGGTTGCGTGCAGACAATATTACTTGCGCCGGTATGAATCAGTTCTAACATTTCACCGGTCAAAAACCAGCCTTCACCTGTTTGATTTCCAAGAGAAACAAATTCTTTAGCTGCATTAGCCAGATCCTCAATATGTGCAGGAGCATCAAAATGCTTACTCTTTTTTAGTTCGTCTCTGGCAGCACTTCTTAACCACTCGAAGAAACGAATTCCCAGATTGGCAAAAAATTTAGATTTTTTGCTCATACCAAGTTCGTCTGCTTTGAAATTCTGGTTGTAGAAGCAGTACAGTAAAAAATCTGTTAAATCAGGCATAACAGCTTCTGCACCTTCTGATTCTAATAATTCAACCAGATAATTGTTTGCAGATGGAAGGAACTTTACTAAAATTTCACCGACAACGCCAACGCGTGGTTTTTGAATATGAAGCATTGGTAAAGCATCAAAATCGCGAATAATATCTCTACACATTTTCTTGTACTTACGGTGAGAAAGTAGTTTATCCTGTGTAATAAATGCAATAACTTTTTCTTTCCATTTTTCATGCATTTCATTTGCAGAACCGGGAACTGCTTCATATGGTCTTGTACGATAAAGGCAACGCATAAAGATATCACCGAAGATTAATGCGTATAACCCATGTTGCATAAGAGAAGCAGTTAATTTAAATCCAGGATTTTTTTCAAAACCACTTAAATTGATGGATATAACAGGAACGTGTTCATAACCTGCTTTTTCAAGAGCCCGGCGGATAAATCCAATATAATTACTTGCACGGCAGCCACCACCTGTTTGAGAAATCAGGACAGCTGTTTTTGACATGTCATATTTGCCAGACATAACAGCATCCATAATTTGGCCAACAACCATTAAGGATGGATAGCATGCATCATTATTAACATATTTTAATCCTGCATTTACAGCAGCTTTGTTGTCATTGTCCATAACTACAAGGTTATATCCGGCAGCACGGAAAGCAGGTCCCAGCAATTCAAAATGGATTGGCGACATCTGTGGACATAAAATGGTATAAGACTTACGCATTTCTTCTGTAAATACGTTCCTTTCATAGCTGGATGGTTTGATTTTTCTGGATTCTTCCAGTTTCTTATTCTCCCGGACACGAATTGCCGCTAACAAAGAACGAACACGGATTCTTGCAGCACCAAGATTATTTACTTCATCAATTTTTAAACAGGTATAAATTTTTCCGGATTTAGTAAGGATATCGTTTACTGCATCGGTTGTTACGGCATCCAGCCCGCAACCAAAGGAGTTTAACTGTATTAAATCAATATTCTCTGTTCGTTTTACATAGTTTGCAGCGGCATATAGACGAGAATGATACATCCACTGATCCATGACAATTAAAGGACGTTCTACCGGATTTAAATGAGATACCGAATCTTCCGTTAAAACTGCAATACCATAAGAAGTAATTAATTCAGGAATACCGTGATTGATTTCAGGGTCAATATGATATGGTCTTCCGGCTAATACAATCCCTCGTTTTCCAGTTTTATTTAAATAGGCTATGGTTTCTTCACCCTTTCGCCTCATTTCATCACGTACGGCAAAAAGTTCTTCCCATCCCAAATGGACAGCAGATTTAACTTCTTCTTCCGAAATATCAAATTCTTTTTTAAAGGTACGAATTAAACTTTCGGCTAGAGCTTCTTCACTTGCAAAAGACATGAAAGGATTCAAAAATCGAACCTGACCAGAAGTAATTTCATCCACATTATTTTTTATGTTTTCTGCATATGATGTAACGATAGGGCAGTTATAATGATTATTTGCATCTGCAAACTCGTTTCGTTCATATGGAATACATGGATAGAAGATAAAATCAACATCCTTTTTGATTAACCAGGACACATGTCCATGTGCTAATTTCGCAGGGTAACATTCGGATTCACTTGGAATGGATTCAATACCAAGTTCATAAATTGCTTTTGTAGAACGAGGTGAAATCACCGTCTGGAATTTTAATTCCTGGAAGAAAATTGCCCAAAATGGATAGTTCTCATAAAAGTTAAGGACACGTGGAATACCAACACGACCTCTGATTGCCTCTTCTTTGCTTAACGGTTTGTAGGAAAAGAGACGTTTGTATTTAAAATCAAAAAGATTTGGAATATCTTCTTTGTGAACGGCTTTACCAAGTCCTCTTTCACAACGGTTACCGGTAATATAGCTTCTGTCTCCGGTAAATTTGTTGACAGTCAACAGACAGTGGTTGGTACAATGTTCGCAACGGGTAAGTTCTGTATCAAAAGTAAGGGCATTGATTTCATTTGTTCCAAGCATACGTGTCTGATATCCGGCTTCGTGGCGTTCTCTTGCAATGAGAGCAGCGCCGAAAGCACCCATAATACCAGCAATATCAGGACGAATGGCAGTAACACCGGCGATTTTTTCGAAACTTCTTAAAACGGCATCATTATAAAAAGTGCCGCCCTGTACTACAATGTTTTCACCTAAATCAGAGGCGTCAGATAACTTAATAACTTTAAACAAAGCATTTTTGATAACAGAATATGCTAATCCAGAAGATATATCAGCGACGAGTGCACCTTCTTTTTGAGCTTGTTTTACTTTTGAATTCATAAATACGGTACAACGGGTTCCAAGATCAATAGGATGTTTTGCGAATAAAGCTTCCGTTGCAAAGTCCTGAACTGAGAAATTTAAGGATTTTGCAAATGTTTCAATAAAAGAACCACAGCCAGAAGAACAAGCTTCATTTAACTGGACACTGTCAATGGTCTGATCCTTGATTTTGATACATTTCATATCCTGACCACCAATATCAACAATACAATCAACTTTCGGATTGAAAAAAGAAGCAGCATAATAATGAGATACAGTTTCTACTTCCCCATCATCTAGAATAAAAGCAGCTTTCATTAAAGCTTCTCCGTATCCAGTCGAACAGGAATGAACAATATGTGCATCTTTCGGAAGAAGGGTATAGATTTCTTTTAAAGACTTAATACATGTAGCAAGAGGACTTCCATTGTTACTACTGTAAAAAGAATATAATAACGAGCCATCTTCAGCAATCAATGCAACTTTTGTAGTAGTAGAACCAGCATCAATTCCAAGATAACAGTTTCCTTTGTAAGTAGATAAATCACCAACTGGAACATGACTTTCTCCATGACGTTTCACGAAGAAATCATAGTCATTTTGATCTGCAAAAAGCGGTTCCATACGTTCCACTTCAAATTCCATGTGAATTGCACCAGATAGTTTTTGAAATAAATCATCCGTTGTGGTAACAGAGTCAGCTTTATAGTTTAGTGCTGATCCAATTGCTGCAAAAAGATGAGAATTATCTGGCATTACAGTATGCTCCTCGTCTAAATCCAGAGTACGGATAAATGCATTTCGCAATTCGGATAGAAAATGAAGAGGACCACCCAGAAAAGCAACATGACCGCGAATTGGCTTTCCACAAGCAAGTCCGCTGATTGTCTGATTTACAACTGCCTGAAAGATAGAAGCAGATAAATCTTCTTTTGTAGCGCCTTCGTTGATAAGAGGCTGGATATCTGTTTTTGCAAAAACACCACATCTGGCAGCAATCGGGTAGATTGCTTTATAATTTTTTGCATATTCATTTAATCCAAATGCGTCAGTTTGAATTAAAGAGGCCATCTGGTCTATGAAGGAACCGGTACCACCAGCGCAGATACCATTCATTCGCTGGTCAACATTACCACCTTCAAAATAAATAATTTTTGCATCTTCTCCACCAAGCTCGATGGCAACATCTGTTTCGGGAGCGTAGTAAGAGAGTGCAGAGGATACAGCAATAACTTCTTGAACAAAAGGAATATTTAAATGTTTGGCTAAAGTAAGTCCGCCTGAGCCTGTAATCATTGGAGTTACTGAAAGATTTCCTAACTTGTCAAGAGCTTTTTTTATAAGAGACTGCAAAGTTTCACGTATATTTGCAAAATGTCTTTCATAATCAGAAAAAAGCAGATGATTCTTTTCATCTAGTATTGCTATTTTTACTGTGGTAGATCCGATATCTATCCCTAGTTTGTTTAAATTTTTCTGTTCCATAATTTCACCTATTACTTCATATTTATATTGCGCTTTTATTTGATAAAGCAAGTAACATTATACGGCATCAAAAAATAAAAAACAATCTTGCTTTTCTATTTTATGGAATGTTTATAATTTAAAACACCATGAAAAATAGATTTAAAATGAATGTAAATCTAAAGTTTTTGTGAAGAAGCGTCAGGAAGATTGACAAAGGCTGTAGTGGATTTTATAATTGAAGCAGACTTTACAGGCAAAACAATAAAAACATAGATAAATGGAGATGTAACATGGATTTTTTTCAAAAAATGGAACGTAAATTTGGCAGATATGCGATTAATAATATTACATTATATCTGGTAGTAGGATGTATTATAGGATTTTTTCTGGAAAGCAGCCCACTTATAAAATTTTTGAACTTTGATGTGTATTCTATATTACATGGTCAGATCTGGAGACTTTTTACATGGGTTCTTTTACCAGCACCAACGGGCTCAGGTGTAGGAAATATGATGCTTTCAGCTATCTTTTTGCTTTGCCTTATACCAATGGGACGTCAGCTGGAGATGGCGCTGGGAACGTTTAAGGTAAATGTATTTATTATCGGCGGCATTCTTTTAAGTGACATTGGTGGTATTTTAATTTATTTTATTTTTGGTGGTGTTTCAATTTACTTAACTACATATTATATTTTACTTTCTATTTTTATGGCACTTGCCATCTGTTTCCCCGATGCGCAGGTAAATTTATATTTTCTAATACCAATAAAAATGAAATGGATTTTATTCCTTTATATAGCAGATATGCTTTATAATTTATTTGTATTAAGTCAGTACGGCATGCTCGTTTTACTTACCCGCGGAGCGGTTATAATTCTGGCTATCATTAATTTCTTCCTGTTTTTCTGGCTTGTTGCAAGAAAAGGGCCATCTATGGCTCAAAAAAAGCGACAAAGAGCATATAAGACAAATGCAACACCAATGCGTGGAAGCGGCCCAGTAACAAAGCATAAGTGTGCAGTATGCGGAAAAACAGAATTAGATGATCCAAATTTAGAATTTCGTTTTTGTTCAAAATGCGATGGAAATTACGAATATTGTCAGGATCATTTGTTTACACATCAACATATAAAACGTTAAAAAAAGATACCGGTATGCATTTTGCGTACCGGTTTTTGCATTTTTTATAACTCCAGGTTGATTTTAATGCATATTTTTTCTATAATAAGAAATATTGTGATAAACTTTATGCGGAGAAAGAAAAGAAATCGCTAGGAGGAAGAGTAAATGGAAAACGAAGTAGTTTCCAAAAATTTTATTGAACAGATTATCGAAAAAGATTTAAGTGAAGGACATTGTAAGAGTGTGTGTACACGATTTCCTCCAGAACCAAACGGATATCTTCATATAGGACATGCAAAATCAATTATTTTAAATTATGGATTAGCACAGGAATATGGTGGAAAATTTAATATGCGCTTTGACGATACAAATCCAACAAAAGAAAAGGTGGAATTTGTTGAAGCAATCAAAGATGACATAAAGTGGCTTGGGGCTGACTGGGAAGACAGATTGTTTTTTGCTTCAGACTATTTTGAACAGATGTATGAGAGTGCAGTGAAGCTTATTCAAAAAGGAAAAGCGTATGTCTCAGATTTGACAGCAGAAGAAATCAGAGAATATAGAGGAACGTTAACGGAATCTGGGAAGAAAGATCCTTATTCAGATCGTAGCATTGAAGAAAATTTAAAGCTGTTTACAGCAATGAAACAAGGTGAGATTGAAGACGGAAAGAAAGTGCTACGTGCTAAAATTGATATGGCTTCGCCAAATATAAATATGAGAGATCCAGTAATTTATCGAGTATCTCATATGTCACATCATAGAACTGGGGATACATGGTGTATTTATCCGATGTATGATTTTGCACATCCAATTGAGGATGCAATTGAAGGTGTTACCCATTCTATATGTACACTTGAATTTGAAGATCACAGACCATTATATGATTGGGTTGTGCGTGAAGTGGGATTTGAATTTCCCCCAAAACAAATTGAATTTGCAAAATTATATCTGAAAAATGTAATTACAGGAAAAAGATATATTAAAAAACTGGTAGAAGACGGTATCGTGGATGGCTGGGATGACCCAAGACTTGTTTCAATAACTGCGCTTCGAAGAAGAGGGTTTACGCCAGAATCGATTCGGATGTTTGTGGAAATGTGTGGTATTTCCAAAAGTAATTCTACTGCAGATTATGCAATGCTTGAATACTGCATCAGAGAAGACTTAAAGCTGAAAAAATCAAGGATGCTTGCGGTATTAGATCCAGTGAAATTAATTATTGATAATTACCCTGAGGGCCAGGTAGAAGAACTTGAAGTAGTAAATAATATGGAAAATGAAGCATTAGGAACTCATAAGGTTCCATTTTGCAAGGAACTATATATTGAACGGGAAGATTTCATGGAGAATCCTCCAAAAAAATATTTTCGTCTGTTTCCAGGTAATGAAGTGCGACTCATGCAGGCATATTTTGTAAAATGTGAGAGCTTTATAAAAGATGAAAATGGAAAGATTATTGAGATTCACTGTACGTATGATCCGGCTTCCAAAGGGGGGAACAGTCCGGATGGCAGAAAAGTAAAGGGTACCATTCACTGGGTTCCGGCACCGTATGCAAAAAAAGCCGAAATTCGTCTATATGAAAACATTGTAGATGAAGAATTAGGAGTGTATAATGAAGATGGAAGCGTGAATTTGAATCCAAATTCGTTGACAGTATTAAAAGATTGTTATGTGGAACCAGCTTTAGCAAATGCAAAAGCATATGATAGCTTTCAATTTGTCAGACAAGGATTTTTCTGTGTGGATGCAAAAGATTCAAAAGAGGATGCTTTGGTGTTTAACAGAGTAGTTTCTTTGAAAAGTTCTTTCAAATTACCAACGCAGATGAACTAGAATCAGGAGGGGATATAAATGGATTTATTTAAAGGATTAGAACAATTTGGTCTGGATGCAAAAGAAGCAGACCTTTTTGCAGAAGAAGAAAAATCAGCAAACCATGTAGGTACACATGGACAGGTAAAAGAAGTTGCTGCACCGACAGAGGATTCGTTCTTATTAGCAAAAGCAATTCGCTGCCCAGTATGCGATAAAGTATTTAAAAGAAAGATGATTAAAAATGGACGTATCAAAAGAGAAGAGCCAGACATGGATTTACGTCCACGTTTTCAATATATTGATACATTAAAATATAATATTTCGTCTTGTCCATATTGTGGATACACTTCATTAAACAACTTTTTTGAACATTTGCCATCTAGTCAGGCTAAGCTGATACAGGAAAAAATTTCTGCGAATTTTAAGGCCAAACCAGTATCCGACAAACCGGAAGATGAAATTGCACCTTATAATTATGAAACATCAATTGCTATGCATAAATTATCTTTATTTAATGCCATGGTCAAAAAAGGAAAGGCAAGTGAAAAAGCTTATAACTGTTTAGTTATTTCATGGCTTTTTCGCGGACAGAAAGAGTCACTTACAGATGACACACCTGAAAACAAGCAAAAAATTGCTGCAATAGAGCAGGAAGAAGAAGCTTTTTATAAACAGGCGTATGAAGGATTTACGAAAGCAATTGCAACAGAGATGTTTCCCATGTGTGGAATGGATCAAAATACAGTTGACTTTTTACTTGCATGTATGGCATTTCATTTCAAACAGTATGATGTTACATCAAAGTGTCTTGGAAATGTAATTACATCAACAACCGCAAGTAGAAAAATCAAGGATAAAGCAATGGATTTAAGAGAAGTAGTTGTATCTACAATTCGTGGACAAAAATCATAACACGTATGACAAAAAACAGCTGATATAAGGAAAGGACAGATTATTGTGATTGAAATCATGATTCATCTGCAGCAGGACCTAAAAGCAGCTTTGTACGAGCAGATATATGAATATATAAAACAAGAGATAGCAGACGGTAATATTTCGATGGGCGAAAAATTACCGTCTACTCGTTTATTGGCGAAAAATCTATCTGTTAGCAGAAGCACAGTAGAATTGGCTTATGAACAGCTTTTATCAGAAGGCTATTTAGAGTCGCGTCCTGGAAGTGGATATTATGCCTGTGATATAGGCGAAATATATCAGGTGCAAAAAGAAGAAAAAATAGAGGTAAGAATTCCAAAGCAACATGATTATATATATGATTTTTCTCCATACATGGTTGATTTGCGCTATTTTCCTTATAATGTCTGGAAGAAAATTACCCGCATGGTTATATCAGAAGAAGATGAATTATTTAAAGCAGGAAATTCTTCTGGAGAAGATAATTTAAAGGAAGAAGTAGCGAAATATCTTCATCAGGCGAGAGGTGTAAAATGTAATAAGGATCAGATTATTATAGGATCCGGAAATGATTATCTTTTGTTGCTACTGGCACAGATATTAGGAATAAAAAAACGTGTAGTGATGGAAAATCCAACATATATTCAGGCATATCGAACTTTTTGCAATATGGATTACAGTGTTTATGGGGCAAAAATGGATAAGGATGGGATATCACTTGCTGATATAAAAAAAGTTCAGCCAGATATTGTATATACAATGCCATCACATCAATACCCACTTGGAATTGTAATGCCACTGAAAAGAAGAATGGAGCTGCTTTCATGGGCAAATGAAGATAGCAGACGCTATATTATTGAAGATGACCATGATAGTGAATTTCGCTATAAAGGTAAACCAATTCCTTCACTACAGGGGTATGATACTTCCGGAAAAGTAATCTATCTGGGAACATTTTCAAAAAGTATAGCACCAGCAATTCGAATTGGCTATATGGTTCTGCCAAAAGAAATGTTAAAGCAGTATTATGAAAATTGTGGATTTTATTCTGCAACGGTTTCTAAAATGCAGCAGGAAATTTTATTTCGCTTTATGGAAGGTGGTTATTTTGAGCGCCATCTAAATCGTATGAGGGGAATTTATAAAGCAAAACATGATTATTTTTTTTCACTCATTAAGAATCAGCCTTGGGTGAAGCGTATTTATGGAGATAACGCAGGTCTTCATTTGCTTGTAGAAATCGAAAGTAAAAAGAAAAAAGAAGAAATAGATGCATTGGCAAAAGAGCATTCCATAAAACTATATTTTTTATCAGACAATTATATCAAAGAAGATGTTTTGAATATATTTCAAGCGAAAGAGACGAAATCAAAAGAGGAATTAACACTAATTTTAGGATATGGCAAAATGTCGGAAGAAGAATTAGAAAAAGGAATAGAATTGTTAGGTAACATATTAGAAAAAACAGTATAAAATGAACCGACCCCCAAAAGCTAGACATAAAAATCTAACAATTGGAGGTCGGTTTTTTGTTTTACAATTAATTTTCTACATAGTGTTTGACTATTCTTTGTCTTTAGATTCAGCCAGTTTCATGGCACGTACTTTCAGTGGAAGACCAAATAAAGTGATAAAACCTTCTGCATCATGATGATCGTATAAATCTCCAGTTGTAAAACTTGCAAGTGATTCATTATATAGTGAGTAAGGGGAAGTGCTTCCAGCTTTTATGATATTCCCTTTATAAAGTTTTAATTTTACTTCACCAGTTACATATTTTTGTGTAGATTTTACAAAAGCTAAAACTGCTTCACATAAAGGTGTGAACCATTTACCTTCATATACAATTTGTGCCAATTTATTTCCCATATCTTTTTTGGTTTCCATCGTAGCACGGTCAAGAACAAGTTCTTCTAACTGCTGATGTGCTTCTAAAAGAATTGTTCCACCAGGAGTCTCATATACGCCTCTGGATTTCATTCCTACAACCCTGTTTTCTACGATGTCAATGATACCAATTCCGTTAGAACCGCCGAGTGTATTTAATTTTCTTATAATATCTGCGACCTTTAGCGTTTCACCATTTAAAGAAACAGGAATTCCATTTTCAAAAGTAATTGTGATATCCTGTTCTTTATCGGGAGCTTTTTGTGGTGAAACCCCTAAGACAAGCAGATGATCATAATTTGGTTCACAGGAAGGGTCTTCTAATTCTAATCCTTCATGACTGATGTGCCATATATTTCGGTCACGGCTGTAACTGGAATCTGCAGAAAATGGAAGATGTATTCCATGAGCTTTACAAAAATCAATTTCATCTTCACGGGATTTCATATCCCATTTATCATTTCGCCATGGAGCGATAATTTTCAATTCTGGTGCAAGGGCTTTTATGGTAAGTTCAAAACGTATCTGGTCGTTACCTTTTCCAGTGGCGCCGTGACAGATTGCACTAGCCCCTTCTTTCTTCGCAATTTCTACAAGTCTTTTGGCAATAACAGGCCTTGCCATAGAAGTTCCAAGCAAGTATTTATTCTCATAAACGGCATTTGCATCGACACATGGAATAATATAATCTTCACAAAATTCATCTATAACATCTTCGATATATAGTTTAGAAGCACCAGATAACTTTGCCCGTTCTTCTAATCCGTCCAACTCTTCTTCCTGACCACAGTCAACGCAACAACAAATAACCTCGTAATCATAATTTTCTTTTAACCAGGGAATAATAGCGGTAGTATCAAGACCACCTGAATAAGCTAAAATAACTTTTTCTTTCATAAAAATATCCTTTCTTCTATATGATATAGACTTTGATTTTGAATTAAAACTATAAGAGTAATATACAGCATAATCATTCACAATGCAATAGGTAAAATATGCATAAAATGTAAATAATAATACAAATACAAAAACGAAAAAATATGAAAAAGAAGCATAAAAACCTATTTTATATAAAAAAATAGCGCGTAACATATATAGAAGAAAGATGAAAATAAAAAATAAATATGTAAAAATATAAAAAACAGGGTTGAAATATTTAAAAACAAGATGTATAATTATGCAATATTAATATACGAATATACATAGAAAATCAAACGCAGATAAAAATTCAAGAATGAGTAGGAGGAATGTGACATGATAAAAGTAGGAATTATTGGCGCAACAGGATATGCAGGAGGTGAACTGGTAAGACTACTTTTAGGTCACAATACAGTAGAGATAAAATGGCTTGCTTCAAAAAGTTATCAAGATCAATCCTATGCAAGTGTATTTAGAAATATGTTTCAAATAGTTCCAGATATTTGCAAGGCGGATGATTTCGAAAAAATGGCAGAAGAAGTAGATGTGATTTTTACTGCTACACCACAAGGTTATCTTGGAGAAATCATAAATAATACGATTTTGGAGAAAACGAAAATTATTGATTTAAGTGCAGATTTTCGATTGAAAAACGTTTCTACTTATGAGGAATGGTATAAAATAAAGCATAAAAGTCCACAATTTTTACAAGAAGCAGTATATGGATTGTGTGAATTAAATAGGCAGGACATTAAGCACAGCAGATTAGTTGCAAATCCTGGATGTTTTACAACCTGCTCTATTCTAACCGCATATCCATTGATAAAAGAGGGACTTATTGAAGAAGATTCCTTGATTATTGATGCCAAAAGTGGTACATCAGGGGCAGGGAGAAGTGCAAAGACAGATAATCTTTTTTGCGAGGTGAACGAAAATATAAAAGCGTATGGAGTGACAACACATCGGCATACACCGGAGATAGAAGAACAGCTTGGATATGCAGCAGGAAAAGATATTTATGTAACATTTACACCACATCTTGTACCTATGAATCGGGGAATACTTGCAACAGAGTATGCAAATTTGAAAAAAGATAAAAATGGGAATTATCCATCAAGGCAAACAATAAAAGAAGTTTATGAAAAATATTATGGAAAAGAAATGTTTATTCGTCTTTTGGAAGATGGGGTTTTCCCTGAAACCAAATGGGTGGAAGGAAGCAATTTTGTTGATATGAACTATGCAATAGATGAACGAACACATAAGGTTATAATGATAGGAGCTTTGGATAATCTGGTAAAAGGGGCAGCGGGACAGGCGGTTCAAAATATGAATCTGATGTTTGGGTTAAATGAAAGTACTGGATTAGCCTTTGCACCAATGTTTCCATAGAGGGATAAAAGATAAGAGGTGCTTTTGTGAATAAAAAAGAAGATAATATAAGCAGAATAAAGATACGTCCCATGAAAATAGAAGATTTTGAAGAAATACATGAGCTGTGGATGGGAATAAAAGGATTTTCAATCAGAAGTGTGGATGATTCGCTGGAAGGAATAGAGCATTTCCTTGAGAGAAATCCAAATACCAGCATAGTAGCACAGATGGATAATGAAATAGCAGGAACTATTTTATGCGGGCATGACGGAAGAAGAGGATGTCTCTATCATGTATGTGTAAAAGAAAAATTTCGCAATCAGGACATTGGAAAACGCATGGTAAAAGCAGCGCTAGAAGCACTAAAGAAAGAAAATATTTCAAAAGTTTCACTTGTGGCATTTAAGGAAAATCAAGTTGGAAATATTTTTTGGAAAAAGGAAGAATGGATTTGCAGAAATGATATTAATACGTATGATTATATTTTAAATGAAGCGAATGTCATTCATCGTAATATATAGAAACTATAAAACAAGAATATACACGCAAACAACATGCAAAAAACCAATGAATATAATTAGCAATTGAATTGCGAAACTTACTTTGTATAAAATATTAAAGTGAATATTACCCAAAGAAGGCTCCGAATGCAGTGGCAAGTCGCCATTCTTTTGGTAAATTCACCAAATATATTAAGTGTTTTACATAGTTCTGCAATTGCTTGAATGGAATTTAATTGTAAAAGGAGAAGAAAAGATGAAACAAATAATAGGTGGAGTTACCGCGGCAAAAGGTTTTTTTGCTTCTGCGGCGAAAGCTGGGATTAAATATAAAGACCGACTGGATATGGCAATGATATTTTCAAAAGAACCATGTAATGTTGCAGGTACATTTACGAAAAACATTGTAAAAGCAGCTCCTGTAAAATGGGATCAAAATATTGTTAAGAAAAGTGAAGCGGTACATGCAGTTATCGTGAATGCTGGAATAGCAAATGCCTGTACTGGTGTTGAAGGAATGGAGTATTGTAATGAAACAGCACTTCATACAGCAAAGCATTTTTCGATTTCAGAAGATAGTATATTGGTTGCATCAACAGGTGTTATTGGTATGCAGCTGCCTATGGAAAAAATCAAAAGTGGTATTGATACACTGGTAAAAAGCATGGGAGAGTCTATAGAGGATGGACATCAGGCTTCTCTTGCGATTATGACCACCGATACACATGAAAAAGAGATTGCAGTAGAAATAGAACTTTCAGGTAAAAAAGTCGTTGTAGGAGGAATGTGTAAAGGTTCAGGCATGATACATCCAGATATGTGTACCATGCTAAGCTTTGTGACAACAGATGCTAATATTTCCAAAGAACTTTTGCAGGAAGCATTAAGCGAAGATGTGGATGATACCTATAATATGATATCTGTAGATGGAGATACATCTACAAATGATACATGCCTTTTACTTGCAAACGGATTAGCCAAAAATAAAAAAATAACTGTAAAGGATGAAGATTATATAAAGTTTAAAGAAGCTTTAAACGTTGTTAATACAACACTTGCAAAAGAGATGGCAGGAGACGGGGAAGGTGCAACAGCGCTATTTGAGGTAAAAGTAGTACATGCAAAAGACAAACAGCAGGCAAAAATCCTTAGTAAAGCAGTGATTACATCAAATCTTACGAAAGCAGCAATTTTTGGACACGATGCAAACTGGGGCAGAATTCTTTGCGCAATGGGATATTCAGGTGCAGAATTCGATCCGGAAAAAGTAGATTTGTATTTTGAAAGCAAAGCGGGAAAAATTAAAATCATTGAAAACAGTGTAGCTCTCGCATACAGCGAAAAAGAAGCAACCCACATATTATCAGAACCAGTTGTCACGGCAACAGCAGATATAAAAATGGGAGAAGCACAGGCAACAGCATGGGGATGTGATTTATCCTATGATTATATAAAAATAAACGCAGATTATCGTTCATAATAAGGGGAGCAGCAAAATGGATGAAAAATACATAGAAGAAGTAATGCAAAAAGCGCAGGTACTGATAGAAGCACTGCCATATATTCAAAGATTTAACCGCAAGATTATCGTTGTAAAATATGGTGGAAGTGCCATGGCAGATGATGAATTAAAAAAAAGTGTCATTATGGATGTGACACTTTTAAAACTTGTTGGTTTTAAGCCAATCATTGTTCATGGGGGCGGAAAAGAAATAAGCAAATGGATGGAAAAAATTGGAATAGAGTCGGAATTTGTATCGGGACTACGAAAGACAGATGAAGCCACTATGGAAATAGCAGAAATGGTTTTGGGGAAAGTGAATAAATCTCTTGTTCAGATGGTAGAATCTTTAGGTGTTAATGCAATTGGTCTGAGCGGAAAAGATGGACAGTTATTACAGGTAGAAAAAAAATATGCAAATGGAGAAGATATTGGGTTTGTAGGAGATGTAAAAAAGGTAAATCCAAAAATCTTATACGATTTGCTTGAAAAAGATTTTTTGCCAATCATCTGCCCGATTGGAATGGATGAAAACTTTAACACGTTTAATATTAATGCAGACGATGCGGCCTGTGCGATTGCAAGAGCAGTAGAGGCAGAAAAATTGGCATTTTTAACAGATATTGAAGGAGTATATAAAGATCCGAACAAGAAAGAGACACTTATTTCAGAACTTCCGGTTTCTGAAGCAAAAAAATTAATTGAGAGTGGATATGTAGGAGGTGGAATGCTTCCGAAATTAAATAATTGTATTGATGCCATTGAAAATGGTGTATCAAGAGTACATATTTTAGACGGACGTATCGCACATTGCCTTTTACTTGAAATCTTTACCAATAAAGGCATTGGAACAGCAATTATAGGAGATAAGGAGAGTAAATTTTATCATGAATAAAGATACGATTATAAAAACAGCCGAAAAAGAACTCCTTCATACATACAATAAATATCAGATTGTGCTGGAAAAAGGGCAGGGAGTATATTTGTACGATGTAGAAGGAAAAAAATATCTGGATTTTACAGCAGGCATTGCAGTTATGGCCTTTGGATATGGGAACGAAGAATATAATAATGCCTTAAAAAATCAAATTGATTTACTGATCCATACTTCAAATCTTTATTATAATGAACCAATTGTAAATGCCGCAGAAAAGCTTTTGAAAGTTTCAAAAATGGATCGTGTGTTTTTTACAAATAGTGGTGCAGAAGCAATTGAAGGTGCAATAAAAACAGCCAAAAAATATGCATACGAAAAAGACGGGCAGACGAACCATGAAATCATCGCAATGGAACATTCCTTTCATGGAAGAACCATCGGGGCGCTTTCTGTTACTGGGAATGCGCATTACAGAGAACCTTTCGAGCCATTGATGCCAAATGTAAAGTTTGCAAAATATAATGATATAGAAAGCGTAAAAGAACTCATAAATGAACATACCTGTGCAATTTTGCTTGAGACGGTACAAGGTGAGGGTGGTATTTATCCAGCAGAACAGAAATTTTTGGAAGAACTTCGAAAAATTTGTGATGAAAAAGATATTCTTCTTATATTAGATGAAATTCAGTGTGGTATGGGACGGACAGGAGAAATGTTTGCCTGGTTTCATTATGGCGTAAAGCCGGACATTGTGACAAGCGCAAAAGCATTAGGCTGTGGAGTTCCAGTAGGAGCGTTTATGATGACACAAAAAGTAGCGGACAAATCCTTAGAACCTGGAGATCATGGAACTACATATGGAGGAAATCCACTGGTAGGTGCAGCGGTAAGCAAAGTACTTGACCTGATGGAATCATATGATATAACCAATCATGTAAAAGAAGTTTCAACATATTTAGAAGAAAAGTTAAAAGAAATTGTTGACTCTTATGACTTTTTGACACAGTGGAGAGGTCTTGGACTTATACAGGGAGTTGAATGCAAAAATCCAGTGGCTGAAATTTCAAATAAAGCTTTGGAAAAAGGACTTATTTTAATTACGGCAGGAACGAATGTACTTCGTTTTGTGCCACCACTTATCATTGAAAAAGAGCATGTGGATGAAATGGCTGTAATTTTAAAATCCGTATTGGATGAAATGAAAGATTCTTAAGAATTTGTTGAAAATTTCTAAAAAGAAAATAAGTTTTACCAGAAAAAGAAAATGAGTTAAAGTTATTTTAGAAACACCCTTGTAATAAATGAAAAATTTCGTTAGAATATATCTTATCAGACATTGAGGAACTCTTTTATATTTTTATGTATAAAGGAGATGTATGATGAGTAAGATTCCCAATGGTCGTATATGCATTACGGCTATTTTCTTGTTTTTTTTGATTTTAGCAGGATGTTCAAAACAGGACACTGTTTATATATCATCGAATAGTGAACAGTTGAATACAGAAACTGAGACGTCCCAATCAGATGCAAAAGATGTTTCTTTAGAAAAAGAGACACAAGATTCTAATCTGAATGCCCAAAATAAGACCAATACCACACAAACAAAAGATGGCAGCATCGTTTGCTATGTATATTTGTGTGGTGCGGTAGTGAATCCTGGAGTTTATCAACTGAGTCCGGATAGCCGGATCTTTGAAGCAGTAACTTTGGCGGGAGGTCTTTTAGAAACGGCAGCAAAAGACAGTATAAATCAGGCACAAAAGGTTGAAGATGGACAAATGATTCGTATTCCGACTGTAAAAGAGTACCTTGCAGATGAACAAACATCGGATTTACCGTCAAATAGCAGCATGGATAAGCAGAAAAGCGATAAGCAAAGTGGAAAAGTAAATATTAACACTGCCACAAAAGAAGAACTTTTGACCTTGCCGGGTATCGGTCAGTCAAAAGTGGATTATATTTTAGCTTATCGAGAAAAAAACGGCAGTTTTAAATCGGTGGATGAGATTATGAAAATAGAAGGAATAAAAGAGGGCGTCTTTTCAAAGATCAAAGACAGTATTACAGTCAATTGAGGTGGAAAAATGGCGAAAAAAGTTCTTGTAGTAGATGATGAAAAATTAATTGTAAAAGGAATTCGTTTTAGCCTGGAGCAGGACGGAATGGAAGTAGAATGTGCATATGATGGTGAAGAAGCCTTGAAAATGGCAACGGAGAATGAATATGATATGATTTTACTTGATATTATGCTACCCAAAATGAATGGGTTTGAAGTGTGTCAGCAGATTCGAGAATTTTCCAGTGTTCCAGTTGTTATGCTTACCGCAAAGGGAGATGACATGGATAAAATATTGGGATTAGATTATGGTGCAGATGATTATATTACCAAACCATTCAATATACTTGAAGTAAAGGCAAGAATTAAGGCCATTATGAGAAGAACGGCCGCAGGTAAACCAAAAGAAGAAACAATAAAAGTAATTGAAAGCAAAGATTTAAAATTAGATTGTGAGAGCAGGAGATTATTTATTCTGGGAAATGAAATCAATCTTACAGCAAAAGAATTTGACTTGCTTGAATTACTTGTAACAAACCCAAATAAAGTTTACAGCAGAGAAAATCTGTTAAATATTGTTTGGGGATATGAATATCCTGGTGATGTGCGTACAGTAGATGTTCATGTGAGAAGATTACGTGAAAAAATTGAAAAAAATCCAAGTGAACCAAAATATGTTCATACTAAATGGGGAGTAGGATATTACTATCAAGGGTAAAATTCAGGTGTGCTTTTATGTCAAAAAATACAGTTTTTGTTTTTATAAAAAGTCTTAAATTCAGACTTATTATTTGTTTTGTGTTGCTTGGAATTATTCCAGGTATATTTTTACGTATCGGCATTATAAAGTCGTATGAATCAAAAGCAATTGAAAACAGAAGTATCGATATTACAAGCCAGGCGAAAATCCTGGCTAATCGTATGATAACAGATGGATATTTAAAAGATTCATCGTCTGCTTCTATTTCAGCACAGCTGGAACAACTTGCAACTATTTATGATGGAAGAATTATTATAATTGATCAAAATTATCGTATTGTTCATGATACGTATGATTTGGATAGTAGTAAGACGGTTTTGTCAAAAGAAGTAATGGATAGTTTTCATGGAAAAGAAATGTCGGAATATAGTTCAAAGAATCACTATTTGCTTATGACCATTCCGTTATTGAATCCAGATAATCAAAAAGTGAATGGAGTAATGCTCGTTAGTATATCCACAGATAATGTAGAAGCAATGAAAGATACATTAAACGAAAATGCACTCATCATTCAAGTTGTTATGATGGTTTTACTATTTATGATTTCAGTATATTTTTCCATTCATTTAACGAGACCATTTGCAAAAATATCACGTTCGATTGCTGAAATACAAGATGGCTATGAGAACGGTGTTTTTATGATAAATGATTATTCCGAAACAGAAGATATTTCTACGAAATTTAATCGTTTGACTTCCAGAATGAAAGTATTAGATGATAGCAGGCAGGAATTTGTTTCAAATGTGTCACATGAATTAAAGACGCCTTTGACATCTATGAAAGTACTTGCTGATTCTTTAAATGGACAGGAAGATGTGCCAATTGAATTATATAAAGAATTTATGCTGGACATAGGTTCTGAAATTGAAAGAGAAAACAAAATCATCAATGACTTGCTATCTTTAGTGAAAATGGATAAGTCAGCGTCCGATTTAAATATTGAATCGGTAAACATGAATGCTTTGCTGGAACAGATATTAAAGCGTTTGCGTCCAATTGCGGATAAAGCACATATTGATCTTGTTTTGGAAAGTTTTCGCCCAGTAACAGCAGAAGTTGATGAAGTAAAAATTACGCTGGCAATATCGAATTTAATTGAAAATGCCATTAAGTATAACAAAGAATCTGGTTGGGTACATGTTTCCTTAAATGCAGATCATCAGTATTTTTATATTAAAGTAGAAGATTCTGGCATCGGAATCCCACAAGAGTCGTTAGAACATATTTATGAACGATTTTACCGCGTTGATAAATCTCATTCGAGAGAAATTGGTGGAACGGGTCTTGGACTTGCAATTACCAGAAGATCCGTATTGATGCATAGAGGAGCTATAAAGGTATTTAGTACGGAAGGTGAAGGAACGGTATTTACGATACGAGTACCATTGAATTATATTGCTTAGGAGGGTGAAACAGATGAAAAAGAGAAAAACAGGTCTGTTGCTTTTAACAATTCTCCTTTTGGTTTTGGCTGGCTGCAGCAGTAAAAACAACAGTCATAGTGGTTACGCACTGTACTATGTTAATAATGATTTTACAGGTATTGAGCAAAAGAATTACACCATGAAAGCAAAAGTACCAAATGATATGGTTACAGAATTACTAAATGCGTTACAGACGAATTCGGATAGTATTAATTATCAGAAGGCAATACCAGATAATGTGTCAGTAACAAGTTCGAATTTGACGGATTCCCAACTTTCCATATATTTTGATGACAGTTATCTGAAAATGGATTCGATGAAAGAAGTATTATGCAGAGCGGCAATTGTAAAGACAATGCTACAGGTTCCTGGAATACAGTCGATATCATTTTATGTAGATGGGGCGCCATTGACAAATGAAGATGGTACAATTGTTGGTGTTATGACAAATGAAACTTTCATTGAAAATCCGGGGAAAGAAATTAACAATTTACCAAAGACTTCTATTAGTTTATACTTTGCAAATAAGGCAGGAGATGCATTGGTTTTACAAAAAGAAAGTGTACACTCAAGTACCAATACATCCATGGAAAAGTTGATTGTAGAGCATTTGATTGCAGGACCGTCGAATGACAGTCTGACAGGAACTATTCCAACAGGGACAAAGTTGATTAGTGTTTCACTTGCAGATGGAATATGCTATGTGAATCTGGATGACGGTTTTTTGAATCAGAATTATAAAATTAAAGAGGAAATTGTTATCTATTCTATCGTGGACTCTTTATCAGAGTTACCAGAGGTAAACAAAGTTCAGATATCAGTCAATGGAAATTCAAGCATGAATTATAGAGATAAGTTATCCTTAAATACGCAGTTTACAAGGGATTTAGATTATCTGCAGTCCAATTAAACAATATAGAAATAGGCAGTTGCGAAGCGCATTTCGCAAACGTCTAAATATAGAAAAATAGGAGAGGTAAGTGAATAAACGACCGCTTAGTCAGATTTTGCTCTTCTTCATTTTAAGCCTTTCAGGTGCGTATCATATCAGATACGTCCTTTGGAGTGTGCTTGCTTGTACCGTTATCTATTTTGCAATGCTCATAGAACACTGTTGGAAAAGACGCTATAAAATTTTGATTGTTAAAAGTTTATGTATCTTAGTAACGATACTAATCGGGATATTCGTTGCAACAATGCAAAAGCAAAAGAATTTAACGGAACAAGCTTCTTTTCCAGATAAAACAAAAGTAAATTTTTCCGGAAAAGTGATAAAGAAAGAACAAAAAAACGAAAATTACTATTATTATCTTAAAGATTGCCTTATCTTAAAAGGGAATCAATCACATTCTTATTCTCAAATTATCATTGTCTTAAATCAAGACAAAATTCAAATAGGAAAACAAATTTTTGGAAATGCATTTGTAAATCAATTTATGCAGTCACGTAACGAAGGAAACTTTGATGAAGGAAATTATTATAAAAGTTTAGGAATATCACTTAGATTACGAGACGTAACCGTTGTAAAAAGTAGCAAAAAATCAAATGTTTATGCAGAAAAACTCTACCATTTACGTGAAAAATTAAAACATATTTACGAATCCTCCATGCCCAAAAAAGAAGCAGGAGTACTTACAATAATGGCATTGGGTGATAAGTCGTTACTTGATAATGATGTAAAATCAATTTATCAAAAGACAGGAATTTCTCATATTTTATCCATTTCAGGTTTACATGTATCCATTGTTGGTATAGGAATTTTTGGGATTTTAAGGAAAAAAGGGATGTCGTATTGGAGTGCAGGAATCATTTCATTTTCCCTTGTATTTAGCTTTGGAATTATGTCTGGATTTGGTACTGCTTCAAATCGTGCGATACTGATGTTTTTTTTGTCTATTGTTGGAAAAACAATTGGAAGAACCTATGATTCTGTTACAGCGCTGGTACTTTCGGCGGCAATAGCACTTGGAATGGAGCCGTACTTATTGGATTATTCAGGCTTTCTTTTTACATATATAGCAGTGGCGGGGGTAATTATTGTTGGTGGAGAAATGGCAAAATGTTTCGGAAATTGTAATAAGGTTATGGATACCATTCTTATTAGTGCAGCAGCCCAATTGACAACATTACCGTTAGTTGCATTTTTTAGCTATGAACTGCCAGTGTATTCGATTCCAATCAATCTAATCATATTACCATTTATGGAAGCAATTTTATGTCTTGGTTTTTTAGGTGGATTCGTTGGAATGATATGCCCAATATTAGGAAAACTGGTTTTATGGTTTGTTTATTTTATTCTGCATGGATATGAATGGGTTGGTAAATTATTTCTAAATCTTCCGTATTCAACATATGTCTTAGGAAAACCAACCGTAACCAAATTACTTTTGTACTTTATGATTCTGATCGTTGGAATCTATATCTTAAGATTTATCCCTAAAAAAAAGTCGGTTTGTCTTTTATGTGCAGTCTGCTTATGTTTTCTTTTGAAAAAAGAAGCAAATCATTTTGAAATTGATGTTTTAGATGTAGGGCAGGGCGATGGAATCTTCTTATCTACGCAGCAGGGAACCAGCATTTTCATAGATGGAGGGAGCAGTAATGTCAAAGAAGTTGGAACCTATCGAATCTTACCATTTTTAAAATCAAAAGGAGCAGGAAAAATTGATTACTGGTTTCTTTCTCATGGAGATAGTGATCATGTGAGTGGACTGCTGGAAATCATGGAGGCAAAGTATCCCGTGAAAACAATTTTTATATCAGAAAAATTCATTCAGGATGAAGCATATGATCAAATTTTAACTAGTGCAAAAAAGAATCATACAAAAATCAGCATCATGCAAAAAGGAGATGTTTTAAAAGAAAAAGAATTGACTATCAAAGCAGTATTTCCGGATAAAACTTATGACAAGCAGGATCGGAATGCACAATCGATGGTGCTTCTTTTAGAATATAAGAAGTTTAAAGCGCTTTTTACAGGGGACATATCAAGTGAAGAAGAGTCAAGGATGCTAGGAAAAGAGAAAATAGAAAAAATATCTTTTTATAAAGCGGCGCACCATGGCTCGAATTATTCAAATTCATTGCCGTTTCTTCAAAAATTAGATCCAGCAGTAGCAGCAATTTCCTGCAGTGAGACAAATCGCTATGGACATCCAGGAAAAGATACTTTGCAGCGTTTAAAGCAAGAGAATGTAAAGACGTACTTTACCATGAAGCAGGGACAGATTAAGCTGTATTTTGAAAGACCAGAGGTTAAAAAGAAGGATGCAGATATCTTTTATGTATGGAACTATTTAAATCCTCTTGAAGTATATTTCTATCCTGTGATAAAATAAACAACATGAAGATAATAGATGAAGATATCAAAAATAAAACATTTCAAAAAGTATACCTCCTTTATGGGGAAGAAAATTATTTAAAACGTCAGTACAAGCATAAATTAAAGCAGGGGCTTGTCCAAGAGGACGATAGTATGAATTTTATGCAGATGGAAGGAAAAGATGTAAATCCAAAAGCAGTCATAGATTTGGCTGAAACGCTTCCTTTCTTTGCAGATAGAAGACTGATTCTATTGGAAAACACAGGATTTTTCAAAAACACATGTGATGACCTGGCTGAATATATGAATCAGGTGGCTGATACATGCACGATTGTGTTTGTTGAAGATGAGATTGATAAGCGTTCTAAAATGTATAAGGCAGTTCAAAAAAATGGAAGTGTTGTAGAATTTACGAGACAGACTTCTGATATTATAATGCGCTGGATATTAAGCAGATTGAAAAAAGAAAATAAAAACATCACATCAGATGCAATGCAATTGTTCCTAAGTAAAACTGGTGATGATATGGAAAATATTGACACGGAGCTTGAAAAATTATTAAGCTATACATTTCAAAAAGAAAGTATTACAGCAGAAGATGTAGAAGCGATTTGCACAGGTCAGATTACAAATCAGATTTTCGATATGGTAAACGCCATTGCAGAACGCAATCAAAAAAGAGCATTAAAACTTTATTTTGACTTAATTTCTTTAAAAGAACCCCCAATGCGAATATTGTTTTTGATTATCCGGCAATTTCAAATTCTGTTTCAGATAAAAGATTTAAAAGAGTTGGGATATGATCAAAAAACAATTGCATCTAAGGTAAAAATACCTGAGTTTGCAGTCAGAAAAAATTTGGGACAGATTCGTGATTTTTCTTTAGAAAAACTGCAACAGGCAATTGAAGATGGAATACAGGCAGAGACAGATATTAAGACAGGATTCATGACAGATCAGCTTGCAGTAGAGCTCTTTTTAATACGTTATAGTAGTCGAACATAGAATGTTAACGGCATAAAAAAAGAACTTAAAGTATGACGGTACTTTAAGTTCTTTACTTTTGTCCGATATCAACAAGCAATGTACTGCTGAATCAATCTATCATGCTTCTGTATAAAGTTAAGCGATTTTATTAACAGCAAGTGTTAAACGCGAAACTTTTCTAGCAGAAGTATTTTTGTGATAAACACCTTTTGAAGCAGCTTTGTTAATTTCTGAAATTGCATTTAATAAAGCATCACTTGCAGCAGCTTTATCATTTGCGATAATAGCAGCTTCTACTTTTTTAACAGATGTTTTTACTTTTGATTTGATAGCCTTGTTTCTGTCAGCTTTTGCCTGATTAACCAGAATTCTCTTTTTTGCAGATTTAATGTTAGCCAATCCGTACACCTCCAAATATAATATGTATAATTGTTATTGTTTCATGATTGTTTCATTAAAGCCGGACACGGTCGATCTAATGTAAACATACTCAGATATTTTATCTCGCTTATTACCATATGTCAAGTGAATTTCAGAAATAATCTCAAGAAAATCAGGCTGATGATTGAATAAATTGAACGCATGCCTTATAATAAAGCAGATAAATTTGAAAAGTACGTTTAATCCGGAAAGGATTTGCGAATGGAGGAAATGAAATGGCCAATATCGACCAGAGTAAAATAAGAAATTTTTGTATCATTGCACATATAGATCATGGAAAATCTACACTGGCAGATCGAATTATTGAAATGACGGGAACCTTAACGAGTCGTGAAATGCAGGCTCAGGTTTTGGATAACATGGAATTGGAAAGAGAAAGAGGAATCACCATTAAATCCCAGGCAGTACGTATTATTTATAAGGCAGAAGATGGGGAAGAGTACGTCTTTAATCTGATTGATACTCCGGGGCATGTTGATTTTAATTATGAAGTTTCAAGGAGCCTTGCAGCATGTGATGGAGCAATTCTGGTGGTAGATGCAGCGCAGGGTGTAGAGGCACAGACACTTGCTAACGTATATCTTGCATTGGATCATAATCTTGATGTAATGCCGGTCATAAATAAAATTGATTTGCCAAGTGCACAGCCAGAAATGGTAATTGAAGAAATTGAAAATGTGATTGGAATTGAAGCACACGATGCACCTCTTATCTCAGCAAAAACAGGCTTGAATGTAAAAGATGTTTTAGAACAGATTGTAAGAAAAATTCCAGCACCAACAGGAGATGCGACTGCACCACTTCAGGCACTGATTTTCGATGCGATGTATGATTCTTATAAAGGTGTAATTATTTTTTGCAGAATTATGCAAGGCAGTGTAAAGGTTGGAACAGAAATTAAAATGATGGCAACGCAGGCGATGGATGAGGTAGCTGAAGTTGGTTATTTTGGAGCAGGACAATTTATTCCATGTGATGTGTTAAGTGCAGGAATGGTTGGATATATCTGCGCCAGCATAAAAAACGTACAGGATACGAGTGTGGGAGATACCGTGACCGAAGCAAAACGACCTTGTGCCGAACCGCTTCCTGGGTATAAAAAGGTAAATCCAATGGTTTATTGTGGACTTTATCCGGCAGATAATGCAAAGTATTCTGATTTAAGAGATGCACTGGAAAGACTTCAAATTAACGATGCATCTTTACAATATGAACCAGAGACATCAATTGCACTTGGTTTTGGCTTTCGCTGTGGTTTTCTTGGGCTGTTACATCTTGAAATCATTCAGGAACGTCTGGAGCGGGAATTCAATTTGGATTTGGTTACAACAGCACCGGGCGTTGTTTATAAAGTACATAAAACAAATGGAAATATTATGGAACTGACAAATCCATCTAATTTACCAGATCCTTCTGAAATTGAATTTATGGAAGAACCAATGGTATCAGCTGAAATTATGGTTACAAGTGAATACATTGGAGCAATCATGGATTTATGTCAGGAAAGACGAGGCATTTACTTGAGTTTGGAATATATTGAAGCAACAAGAGCTTTAATAAAGTATGAACTACCACTAAATGAAATTATTTATGATTTTTTCGATGCTTTAAAATCAAGATCCAGAGGTTATGCTTCTTTTGATTATGAGATGAAAGGATATGTCCGCTCAGAACTGGTAAAATTAGATATTCTGGTGAATAAGGAAACAGTAGATGCATTATCTTTTATTGTTTTTGAAGACACTTCCTATGAACGAGGAAGAAAAATGTGCGAGAAATTAAAAGAAGAAATCCCAAGACATTTATTTGAAATACCAATTCAGGCCGCTGTTGGTGGAAAAGTAATTGCCAGAGAAACGGTAAAAGCCATGCGAAAAGATGTTCTTGCAAAATGTTATGGTGGTGATATATCGCGAAAGAGAAAGCTTCTTGAAAAGCAAAAAGAGGGTAAGAAGCGTATGCGCCAGGTTGGGAATGTAGAAATACCACAGGAAGCATTTATGAGTGTTTTGAAATTAGATGAAGATTAACATTTGATGAAAGATATACGGCTTTTTGGAAAAAAGCAGTATATTTTTCAATTAAACTGAAAACACTATTATACTTGCTTTATCAGATGCAAAGAAAGAAAGAGTATGAAAAAGAAACAGGAATTAGAATTATATATACATATCCCCTTTTGTGTAAAAAAGTGCTTATATTGTGATTTTTTATCTTATGCAGGTGAAAACGATAAAATAGAAAAATATATGGAGACACTTATTACTGAAATAAAAGCATTTGCACCCTTTGGAATGAATAAAACAGTATCCAGCATTTATATAGGAGGAGGAACACCGTCTATCCTTCCTGAGACATATATAACCCGGATTATGGAAGCTGTCTATGAATGTTATGCGGTTCAAAAAGAAGCTGAGATATCAATTGAATCAAATCCGGGTACCCTGGATGAAAAAAAGTTGAAATCGTATAAAGCCGTAGGAGTTAATCGTATTAGCATTGGACTGCAGTCTTCAGATGATGAAATGCTCAGAAAAACAGGACGTATACATACATATAAAGACTTTCTTGAAAATTATAATCTGGCAAGAAAAACAGGATTTGAAAATATTAATATTGATTATATGAGTGCCTTGCCTGGTCAGACACTAAAGTCTTATGAAGATTCCATAAAAAAAATACTTTTACTTGAGCCAGAACATATTTCTGCGTATTCGCTTATCATAGAACCCGAAACACCTTTTTATAAGAAATATGCGCAGGATGTCGTATTAAGGGAAAAAGGAGAAACACCGCTTTACCTACCAGATGAAGATTTAGAATATGATATGACAAAAACAACAAAGGAACTTTTAGAAAAATGCGGATATGCACATTATGAAATATCAAATTATGCAAAAAAAGGGTATGAATGTAAGCATAATCTGGGTTATTGGACAAGAAAAGAATACCTGGGGTTTGGACTGGGAGCAGCATCGCTTTACCAGAATATTCGATTTTCGAATGCCAGGGATTTGAAACAGTATATAAATATGGAGTTCAAGGCAATTTCAGATAAAGTCAGTGTTGAATATCTGTGTAAATCATTGAAGGAGCAATCCCATAAAGAAGTAATTCAGCTGCTGGATAAACAAACGCAAATGGAAGAATTTATGTTCTTGGGATTAAGAATGTTACGTGGAATATCAAAAGAAGCGTTTCGAAGTGTCTTTGACAACTCGGTAGATGAAGTATACGGAATTCAAATTTTAAAATTAAAGCAGGAAGGACTGCTGGATGAAAACAATGCCTATGTTTTTCCAACAGAATATGGAATTGATTTGAATAACTACGTTTGTGCATCCTTTTTACGTTGAGGACAATTAAATAAAGTGTTTTAATGGATGGATATAAAAAATTATTGAATTATATAGTTACAAATGAAAATTATTAAGATAAAATAGAAAAGAAACAATAAATGATAGGTAATTGCAAAACTCGGTTTATATGAAATCATAAAGTGAATATTACAAAAAGAAGGCTTAGGTTCTGGTAAGTCGCCATTCTTTTGATAGAATCACCTAGTATATCATGTGTTCTATATAGTTTCGCAAATACCTAACAATAAATGAAATATGTGAGGAGATTTGTTATGCAAAACAATGAGGAAAATCCAGATACCTGGATGAAAGAAAATGAAAATTTATCGGATGAGAATAACCAGGCAAACGGAAATGGCCAAAAGAATCCGAATAAGCAGACAAATGGAAACGGCCAGTGGAACCCAAATAACCAGACAAATGGAAACGGCCAGTGGAACCCGAATAACCAGATGAATGGAAACGGCCAATGGAACCCGAATAACCAGGCAAACGGAAATGGCCAGTGGAACCCGAATAACCAGATGAATGGAAACGGCCAATGGAACCCGAATAACCAGACAAATGGAAACGGCCAGTGGAATCCGAATAACCAGATGTATCAAAATCCGTTATATGGTATGCAACGTTCTAAAGTACCGGAAGTTTTTAATATATTATTTTTGGTTACACTTGTAATCAAAATGTTATTAGCTATGATTCAGTTGCATTTAATTGAAAAATCGGTAACTCCGCTTTCTGTAATGCATAGCTCATATGGGAATCCACTGTCAGCCATACTTTCTGTTTTAGCGCTTCTTATTGGAGTAGCAGAACTCGTATTTATGATATTAGATATTTATAACGTATCAAAGGCAGGGTATAAAATTGTAGGATTAGTTTTGTTTGGTATCTTACTTCGACCAGGCTATTTTATATGGAGAGCATATGTTTTAGGAAAAGAAAAAGTGATTCCAATTATAATCACGGTGGTACTTTCGATACTTACAATAGTATACATTGTGTTTGCTACATCTGCAGTTTTCACAATTATGATTAACGCTATGAACTACTTGAATAATTAAAATAAGAATACTCCGCATAAGAAACCAGATATTTCTTAATACGGGGTATTTTCATATAAAAAAATAAATTTTGAGTAAAAATCAGTAAAAATCAGGATGTCGTATTAAGGGAAATAAGAAAAATGTGTGAAATGAGAAGAAATTGTAGATTGGGTGTTGACAAAAAAAATGACTGGTGCTATTTTAAATACATAGTAATTAGCACTCCAATAGGATGAGTGCTAACAACAAGAATACTTCCAACATAGGAGTGTTGCTATGAATGCAAACGAATTAGATGAACGAAAAGCAAAAATTTTAAAAGCAATCATAAAAAACTATTTAGATTCGGGAGAACCTGTAGGATCCAGAACAATTTCGAAAGATACAGACTTAAATTTAAGTTCTGCAACAATTCGAAATGAAATGTCTGATTTGGAAGAGATGGGATATATTGTTCAGCCGCATACTTCTTCAGGTAGAATTCCATCAGATAAGGGATATCGTTTTTATGTTGATCGTCTTATGGAAGAAAAAGATAAAGAAGTATCTGAAATGAAAGAGTTTGTGATTGAACATACAGAACGTATGGAACAGGTACTGCAGCAGGTGGCGAAGTTACTTGCACACAATACAAATTATGCAACCATGGTCACCTCGCCTCAATTTCATAACAATAAAGTGAAATTTCTCCAGCTATCAAGTGTAGATGCCAATCATCTTTTAACAGTTGTTGTATTAGAAGGAAATTTAGTGAAAAATAAGATGATTGATATAGATGAACCAATAGATAGTGAACAAATGCTTAAAATGAACATGCTTTTAAACACAAACCTGACAGGATTATCAATTGAACAGATAAATTTAGGAACAATTGCAGCGTTAAAAGAAAAAGCCGGAATGCATAGCAAACTTATTAGTAAGGTACTAGATGCTGTGGCAGAGGCAATTACAGAAGATCAGGATTTGGAAATTTATACAAGTGGAACAACAAATATTTTCAAATATCCAGAACTTAGCGATTCGGGAAGAGCAAGTGAATTGCTGAATGCATTTGAAGAAAAAAACCAGCTGATAAGCTTAGTTACAGAGAATTTAAATGATGGAAGCAAACAGGATACTGGTATTCAGGTATATATTGGAAATGAGAGCCCAATTCAGATGATGAAAGATTGCAGTGTAGTTACAGCAACCTATGAATTAGGTGAAGGCGTAAAAGGAACGATTGGAATTATCGGACCAAAGCGTATGGATTATGAGAATGTCATGAAGAATTTAAAAACATTAAAAGGACAGCTGGACGGTATTTTAAATAAGCCGAAGAAACAGTAGTAAATGGAAAGGTGGTAAAAATGTCAGAGAAACAAAAAGAAGAAATTTTAGATGAAGCAAAAAAAGTAACCGAAGAAGCTACAGATGAGAAACTGGCAGTGGAACCTGAATGTGAAGCAAAAGAAGAAGGAGCTGTAGAAGATACAGCAGAACCCGTGATAGAAGAAGTGTCGCAGGATCCGACTAAAGATGAAGATAAAAAAAGTTTCTTTAAAAAGAAAGACAAAAAAGATAAAAAAGATGAAAAAATAGAAGAACTTACAGATCAGGTAAAACGCCAAATGGCAGAATTTGATAACTTTAGAAAACGTACTGAGAAAGAAAAAGCACAAATGTTTGAAACTGGTGCGAAAAATGTTATTGAAAAGATTCTTCCTGTAATTGATAATTTCGAAAGAGGTTTAATGGCGGTTCCGGAAGAAGAAAAAGAAAATGCTTTTATTCAAGGCATGGATATGGTATATAAACAGATGATGACAGAATTAGAAACAATTGGCGTAAAGGTAATTGAATCTGTAGGAACTGAGTTTAATCCGAAATTCCATAATGCAGTTATGCAGGTGGAAAGTGAAGAGTTTGAATCCGGTGTTGTGGCACAGGAACTACAAAAAGGTTATATATACAGAGATACTGTTATAAGGCACAGTATGGTAGCTGTAGTACAATAATAGATAAAAACAACAATTTACGGCATATGTGCATAATTTGTTAAATACATATATAGCCATCAAATAAGAAATTAAAGTAGGAGGCTTTCTTATGAGTAAAATAATAGGTATTGATTTAGGAACAACAAACAGCTGTGTAGCAGTTATGGAAGGTGGACAGCCAACCGTCATAGCAAATCAGGAAGGAGCAAGAACAACCCCATCCATCGTGGCATTTACAAAAACAGGTGAAAGATTAGTTGGTGAACCTGCAAAAAGACAGGCAGTAACAAATGCTGAAAAAACAATTTCTTCTATCAAAAGGGATATGGGTACAGATAATGGCCGTAATATTGATGGAAAAAATCATTCTCCACAACAGATTTCAGCTATGATTCTTCAGAAATTAAAAGCAGATGCAGAATCTTACTTAGGAGAAAAAGTAAGTGAAGCAGTTATCACAGTTCCAGCTTACTTTAATGACGCACAGCGTCAGGCTACAAAAGATGCAGGTAAAATAGCAGGTCTTGATGTAAAACGTATTATTAATGAACCAACAGCAGCAGCATTAGCATATGGTCTTGATAATGAAAAAGAACAGAAAATCATGGTATATGATTTAGGTGGTGGTACATTTGATGTTTCCGTCATTGAAATTGGAGATGGTGTAATCGAAGTTTTATCAACAAATGGAGATACACATCTTGGCGGTGATGATTTCGATAATAGAGTTACACAGTGGATGATTGGTGAATTCAAAAAAGCAGAAGGCGTTGATTTATCGGGCGATAAAATGGCAATGCAAAGATTAAAAGAAGCAGCTGAAAAAGCAAAAAAAGAGCTTTCTTCTGCAACAACAACAAATATCAACCTTCCATTTATTACAGCAACAGCAGAAGGTCCAAAACATTTTGATGTAAATTTAACACGTGCAAAATTTGATGAGTTAACACATGATTTAGTTGAAAGAACAGCAATTCCAGTACAAAATGCAATGAAAGATGCTGGTCTTACAAATGCAGATCTTGGTCAGGTATTACTAGTTGGTGGATCTACACGTATTCCAGCTGTACAGGATAAAGTAAAATTACTGACAGGAAAAGAACCAAGTAAGTCTTTAAATCCAGATGAATGTGTTGCAGTTGGTGCTTCTATTCAAGGTGGTAAATTAGCAGGTGATGCAGGTGCTGGCGAGATTCTTCTTCTTGATGTAACACCATTATCCCTGTCAATTGAAACAATGGGTGGTGTTGCAACAAAATTAATTGAAAGAAATACAACAATTCCTACCAAGAAAAGTCAGATTTTCTCAACAGCAGCAGATAATCAAACGGCTGTAGATATCAATGTTGTTCAAGGGGAAAGACAGTTTGCAAAAGATAATAAATCTTTAGGACAATTCCGCTTGGATGGTATTCCACCAGCACGTCGTGGAGTTCCTCAGGTTGAAGTTACATTTGATATTGATGCAAATGGTATTGTTAATGTTTCTGCAAAAGATTTGGGAACAGGAAAAGAGCAGCATATTACAATTACAGCTGGTTCCAATATGTCGGATAATGATATCGACAAAGCAATTAAAGAAGCAGCAGAATTTGAAGCTCAGGATAAGAAACGTAAAGAAGCAATTGATACAAGAAACGATGCAGATTCCTTTGTTTTCCAGACACAGCAGGCACTTGACCAGGTTGGAGCACAGATTGATCCAGCAGATAAATCAGCAGTAGAAGCAGATTTAAATGCATTAAAAGCATTAGTGGAAGCACATCCACAGGCAGAAGAGATGACTGATGATCAGATTGCTGAAATGAAGGCTTCGAAAGAAAAATTAACAGAATCCGCTCAGAAAGTTTTTGCAAAAATGTATGAACAGGCTCAAGGCGCTGGAGCAGCACAGGGAGCAGGTCCTGATACAGGAAATACACAGAGCACAAATACAACAGCAGATGATGATGTAGTAGATGCTGATTATAAAGAAGTATAATTTTATAATTAAGAATTCTTTATATCAAAGAAAGATAAAAATACATGCAGACTTGGAATCTATTGATTTCAGGTCTGCCATATTTTGATTTATGCATGCAATGACGAAAAAGTCTTTACAAATAAAAAAACAGTTCATTGCAAGAAAAGATAAAGTGAGTTTTCATACTTGCTACAGAGATTTTCGCAGTAGCATATTAAGTGTTACTACGAAAATCTCTGTAACAATATTGAGTCATAAAGAAATGTAGATAAAATAAAAGAGGTAATGAAAAATGGCGGATCAAAAAAGAGATTATTATGAAGTATTAGGTCTAGATAAAACAGCGGATGATGCTGCAATAAAAAAAGCATATCGTGTACTTGCAAAAAAATATCATCCAGATATGAATCCAGGAGATGTGGAAGCAGAAAAAAAGTTTAAAGAAGCTTCTGAAGCATATGCTGTGCTGAGTGATTCGGAAAAAAGAAGACAATTTGATCAGTTTGGACATGCGGCTTTTGATGGTTCAGGAGGCGCTGGAGCAGGTGGCTTTGATTTCTCTGGAATGGATATGGGAGACATCTTTGGAGATATTTTTGGAGACTTTTTTGGTGGAGGAAGCAGAAGCAGACGGCCAAATAATGGACCGATGAAAGGTGCAAATCTTCGTGCCAGCCTAAGAATTACATTTGAAGAAGCTGTTTTTGGTTGCGACAAAGAAATTGAACTTACCTTAAAAGATGAATGCCATACGTGCCATGGAACAGGTGCAAAACAAGGAACAAATCCAGAAACATGTACAAAATGTGGTGGAAAAGGAAAGGTTGTATATACACAGCAATCTTTATTTGGAATGGTTCAAAACGTTCAGACATGTCCTGATTGTAATGGTTCTGGAAAAATCATAAAAGAAAAATGTCCTGATTGCAGAGGAACAGGTTATATTGCATCAAAGAAAACAATTCAGGTATCAATTCCTGCTGGAATTGATAATGGTCAAAGTGTTCGACTCAGAGAAAAAGGCGAACCTGGTCTTAATGGCGGACCAAGAGGAGATTTACTTGTAGAAGTAGTTGTTTCAAGACATCCGATTTTTCAAAGACAGGATATGAATATATACTCTACAGCGCCAATTTCTTTTGCGCAGGCAACATTAGGCGGTGAAATTAAATTAAATACAGTTGATGGAGACGTGTTGTATGATGTAAAACCTGGTACACAAACAGATACAAAAATACGATTAAAAGCAAAAGGTGTTCCATCTTTACGAAATAAAGCTATAAGAGGAGATCACTACGTTACATTAGTAGTTCAGGTACCAACAGGTCTAAACGAAGATGCAAAAGAAGCATTGAGAGCTTTTGATGCAGTAAGTGGGCAAACATTAACACCACAGGGTTCCAAAGGAACCTCAGGTGGAAAAACAAAGAAAAAAGGATTTATGGAAAAAATCAAAGATTCTTTAGATGATATGTAAAATTCGGCTTTTTGCATAATGAGTTTTCCATTGACTTTATTCTGCTTCCGTTGTAAACTTTTTGTGTCGCAAAAAATCGCAGAGTAATATGCACTTCCAAGGACAAAGGGGTTGATGCGATGGATTGGCAGGAACTTTTTTTCAAAAACGATGAAACGGATTTGCAACAATGGGTTTTGGAACAAAGGCTGGAAATGGAATCCATCAGACAGAATTTAGAAGAAGAACAGCAGGAATTAAAGAGAAAATGTAAAAAGCTTGAAGTAGAAAAGAAAGAATTTCAAAGTAGGGCAGAGTTTTTAAAAAAAGAAATTCAATCTCAAAAAGAACTAGAGAAAAAAAGAGTTGATCAGGAAAATCAGCTTTTCAATTTGAAGTGGAAATTACTGGAAGAAGAAGTAAGGGGCCTGGCAAATGAAAAGCAAAGATTAGAAAAAAAGAAAAATTTCTATCAGAAAGTTCAGGATCATGAGAAAAAGAATAATTATAGTTCAAAAGAGTCTGCTATAAAAATAGTAAATGGAGATTTGTTTTTTGCCGGAGTAAAAAGTGAATTAGCTTTAAAAAAAAGATATCGGGATTTAATAAAAATTTATCATCCTGATAATGTTTCTGGCGATACAAATACAATTAAAGAAATTAATAAAGAATATGATAAATTAAAAAAACACTTGGAAAATTTTTAGCCTCGCATACGATTCTCTTATCGTTTGGGGCTTTTTTCTTTACAATTGAAAAGAAACTGTGATATTATAAATTTATATGTCATTTAAAAAAATTAATTTAACATAAAGGTGATAATTATGATATGGAATAAATTTACAATTCATACAACTACAGTAGCAGAAGATTTTATTTGTGCAATGCTAAACGACGTGGGAATTTCAAATGTGGAAATTGAAGATAATGTTCCGCTGACACAAAAAGAGCAGCAGGGAATGTTTATTGATTTTCCAGCAGATTTACCGAAAGATGAAGGAAAAAGCAAGGTGAGCTTTTATCTGCAAGAGGGTGCAGATGAAGAAGCATTATTAAATCAGATCGAAGAAGGAATGAAAGAACAGCGTCAGTTTGTAGAAGTCGGGGAAGGAACAATTGAAAAAAGCCAGACAGAGGATGTAGACTGGGTTAATAACTGGAAACAGTTTTTTTCTGCCTTTACAATAGACGATATTTTAATAAAACCTACATGGGAAGAATTAAAAGAAGAAGATAAGGATAAATTTTTAATTGAAATTGATCCAGGTATTTCCTTTGGAACGGGGAAGCATGAAACAACTCAGTTGTGTATCCGGGCACTTAGAAAATATATGAGACCACAAATAAAAGTTTTGGATGTAGGCTGTGGAAGTGGAATTTTATCGGTAGCAGCATTGAAATTAGGAGCCTCTCATGTTATAGGAACAGATATTGATGACAATTGTATGACCTCAACCTATGAAAATATGTCAGTGAATCACTTGGAGAAAAGTTTGGGAGAGTTTTATGTTGGAAATCTGATTGATGATAAAGAATTACAACATAAAGTTGGAACAAATGAATACGAAATTGTGGTTGCAAATATTTTGGCAGATGTAATTATTTTGATGGCACCAGTGATACCAGATCGATTAAAAGAAAATGGAATTTTTATTACTTCTGGAATTATTGATTTCAAAGAAAATGAAGTAAAGAATGCAATTGAACAAGCAGGTTTAAATATACTTGAAATTAATCATCAGGGTGAGTGGGTGAGTATTGTAGCCCAAAAAGCATAAAGAATGTATCGGGCTAGCTGCTTACAACAAAGGCTGTTTTTGGAATCTTTTTGCAACGAAAAACGAATTTGAAAAAATCATATTGACAGAATACTTAGAGGATTGTGTATGTATCAGTTTTTTGTAGAAGATAACCAGATTTTTGATAATCATATAAAAATTGTGGGAAATGATGTAAACCATATAAAAAATGTACTGCGTATGAAGATAACGGAAAAAATTCGAATCAGTAATCAGCAGGGAAAAGATTTTTTATGTGCAATAAAAGAAATACAGGAAAATTATGTTCTTGCCGATATTTTGATTGAGAATATTGATTCGACAGAGCTTTTAGAAAAAATATATCTGTTCGTTGGTTTGGTTAAAGGTGAGAAAATGGAACTGATTATCCAAAAGGCAGTTGAACTTGGTGTATATGAAATCATACCAGTAGAGATGAGATATTCTGTGGTAAAACTCGATGATAAAAAAGCCATACAAAAAACAAAACGGTGGCAGATAATTGCAGAAAGTGCTGCAAAACAATCGAAAAGAAGCGTTATTCCCCAGATAAAAGAGCCGATGCGTTTTGCAACGGCAATTGAATATGCAAAATGCTGTGATGTCTCAGTAGTACCTTATGAATCTGCATTCGGCATGAGAGATACCTTAAGTACTCTAAAAAAGATTCAGAAAGGGAATAATGTCAGTATATTCATTGGACCAGAAGGTGGTTTTTCGGACGAAGAAATAGCACTTGTAAAGCAAAATAATATGTCAGTAATTTCATTGGGAAGTCGTATCTTAAGGGCAGAAACAGCTGCAATAACTGCCACTTCTATGCTTATGCTTCATTTTGAAATACTGCATGCACTAGATTAATGAAAGAAAGTAAGGGATTTTATGGAAGCTTATTTAGATAATTCAGCTACGACAAAATGCGCTGAAGAAGTGTTTGAAATCATGAAAAAAGTATTTTTAGAGGATTATGGAAATCCATCTTCTTTACATTTAAAGGGTGTGGAAGCTGAAAAATATATTACGCAGGCAAAGAAAAATATTGCCAAAACATTAAAAGTTCAAGAGAAAGAAATATGTTTTACCTCAGGTGGTACAGAGTCGAATAACTTAGCGATTGTTGGTACGGCAATGGCAAATAAGCGTGCAGGGAATCATATTATTACGACTTCTATAGAACATGCATCCGTATCTCAGGTGATGAAATATCTTGAAGAAGAAGGTTTTCGCGTGACATATCTTGCGGTTGACAAAAATGGTCAGATATCATTAGAAGAGTTAAAAGAAGCGGTAACCCAAGATACGATTTTGGTTTCACTTATGTATGTAAATAATGAAATTGGAGCCCTAGAACCAATAGAAGAGGCTGTCAAGATTATAAAAGAGAAGAATGAAAAAACAGTAATTCATGTAGATGCGATTCAGGCATATGGAAAAATTTTAATTCATCCCAAAAAGCTTGGAATAGATTTGTTATCGGTAAGTGGACATAAAATTCATGGACCAAAAGGCAGTGGATTTTTATATATTCAGGAAAAAGTAAAAATAAAACCTTTAATTTTGGGTGGAGGACAGCAAAAAGGACTTCGCTCTGGCACAGAGAATGTACCTGCAATAGCTGGTTTGGGCGAAGCCTGCAGGAAAGCTTATGAAAACTTTGATGAAAAAAGAAATTATTTATTTAAACTAAAAGATCGCTTTATCTGTGGTATGAAAGAGATTGAGGGAGTTACTATCAACGGAAAAACAGATGATGATTCAGCTCCGCATATTGTAAGCGTAAGCGTGTTTGGTGTTCGAAGTGAAGTCTTGCTGCATTCGCTAGAAGACAGTCATATTTATGTATCATCGGGTTCTGCATGTGCTTCGAATAAACCTTCGGTCAGCCATACATTAAAAGGAATTCACTTAAAGCAGGAGCTGCTTGATAGTACAATCCGTTTTAGCCTCAGCGTAAATACAACCGAAAATGAAATAGATTATGCAATTGATGTTTTGAAAAAGATGATTCCGGATTTACAGCGTTTTAAAAGGCATTAAGAGGTATTTCTAGTTAACTCATATAAATATCTTGATTAGCAATAAAATAATAAGTGAATTGAAAAAGCACATGTATAACGGGAAAGAAGAAATAATGAAAGAAGAATATAATAAGAGTTACAGAGAGGAATCAGAATGTATAAAGCATTTCTAGTAAAATATGGAGAAATTGGTATAAAAGGAAAAAACAGATATATCTTTGAAGATATACTGGTAAAACAAATCACGCACGCATTAAAATCAGTCGAAGGAAAATTTCTGGTACGACGTGAGCAAGGCAGAATTTATGCAGAAGTTTTAAGTGAATCCTATGATTATGATGAGACAGTCGATGCATTGAAACATGTTTTTGGAATTGTTGCATTTTGCCCAGTGTTACTAGTTGAAGATGAGGGATTTGAAAAAATGTCAGAGGATGTCTGCAATTATATCCGAAAAGAATATGGAGAAAATCCTGAATTTACATTTAAAGTAGCTGCAAGACGTGCCAGAAAGAATTATCCGATAGAATCTATGAAAATCAATTCGAAAATAGGTGAAATTGTTTTGGATACATTTAAAAACACACGTGTAGATGTCCATAGACCTGAAGTAATGATTTGCATTGAAGTTAGAAATAAAATAAATATTTATTCCAGACAAATTGCAGGTTTAGGTGGAATGCCAGTAGGCTCTAGTGGAAAAGCAATGCTTTTATTGTCGGGTGGAATCGATAGCCCGGTTGCTGGTTATATGATGGCAAAACGAGGTGTGACAGTGGAAGCTACTTATTTTCATGCACCACCCTATACAAGTGAACGTGCAAAACAAAAAGTGATTGATTTAGCAAAAATAGTTGCAAAATACTCAGGACCTATCAAATTAAACGTTGTAAATTTTACAGATATCCAGCTGTATATATATGAAAAATGTCCGCATGAGGAATTAACTATAATCATGAGACGATATATGATGAAAATTGCAGAGTATTTTGCAAAAGAGGATAATTGCCTTGGATTGGTTACTGGCGAGAGTGTAGGGCAGGTTGCAAGCCAGACAATGCAATCGTTGCTGGTAACAAATGATGTATGTACACTACCAGTATATAGACCACTCATTAGTTTTGACAAACAGGATATTATAGAGATTTCTGAAAAGATTAATACATATGAAACATCTATTTTGCCATTTGAAGATTGTTGCACAATTTTTGTTGCCAAACATCCAGTTACAAAACCGATGTTAAAAGTAATTAAGCGTTCAGAAGAAAAATTAGAAGAAAAAATAGAAGAACTGATGAAAACAGCAATTGATACAACAGAGGTGATCCGAGTAGAAGCGGAGTAGTTAAGAATATAGGATTTAGGCAGAACAAAGAATGTGAAGTAGAGTAGAATCGAGTATTATTGCATGAAAAAAGGGATTGTACAAACAATCCCTTTCATAGCTAATCAAATTAAACGATATATGGTTTTAATGATTCTAAGATTTCGTCCATGTTAGCTTCTGTGTGGATAGCTAAATCAATGGGTTTAGATAAATCTAAGCTGAAAATACCCATAATAGATTTTGCATCAATCACATATCTGCCAGAAATTAAGTCGAAATCAAATTCGAACTGGGTAATGGCATTAACAAAGGATTTAACTTTGTCGATGGAATTTAATGAAATTTGTACAGTTTTCATATAGCGTGGCCTCCTTAATCCTTAAATTCTTTTCTATAATTCTAACTTCTTTTTTGGGAAAAGTCAACATAAAGTGAGGAAAAAAATCAATGAAAAAAGTAGCATTGCACAATTTGGGTTGCAAGGTTAATGCCTATGAAACGGAAGCAATGCAGCAAATGCTTGAAGAAAATGGCTATGAAATTGTTTCATTTGCTGAAAAAGCTGATATTTATATAATAAATACATGCTCTGTGACTAATATTGCAGATAGAAAATCACGTCAAATGCTTCATAAAGCAAAAAAACAAAATCCAGCTGCGATTGTTGTGGCAATGGGATGCTATGTACAAACAAGTGAAGAAGAAGCAATGACGGATGCAGCAATTGATATTTTGATAGGAAATAATAAAAAGCATGATTTGCTGGAAATATTAGGGCAGCACGAAAAAAAGCTGGAAAAACTGAATGCAGTTGAAGTCAAAGAGAACAATATAACGACTGCAGTTATTGATATAAATGATAAAGAACAGCCGTTTGAAGTATTACATTTAACAAAAACAGGAGAGCATACAAGAGCTTTCATAAAAGTGCAGGATGGGTGCAATCAATTTTGCAGCTACTGTATTATTCCTTATGCCAGAGGAAGAGTGAGGAGCCAAGAAACAGCAGATGTTGTTAAAGAAGTCAGAGCACTTGCAGAAAGTGGATACAAAGAAATCGTATTAACAGGAATCCATTTAAGTTCTTTTGGAATTGACAAAGAGGATAACCTTCTCCATCTCATAAAAGAGGTTCATAAGGTAGAAGGAATCCAAAGAATCAGATTAGGATCTTTAGAACCCAGAATAATAACGGAAGAGTTTGTGGAAGAACTGACACAATTAAAAAAAGTCTGCCCACATTTTCACTTATCCTTGCAAAGCGGCTGTGATGCCACATTAAAAAGAATGAACCGGAGATACGACACAAAAGAATACGAAGAAAGATGTAAAATCTTAAGAAAATATTTTGTTGATCCAGCAATAACAACAGATGTTATTGTAGGATTTCCGGGAGAGACAGCAGATGAATTTGAACAAACACTCTCCTATTTGGAAATGATACATTTTTATGAAATGCATGTGTTTAAATATTCCAAAAGAAAAGGTACAAAGGCAGCTGTGATGGAAAATCAGGTAGATGAGCAGATAAAAGCCAAAAGAAGTAATCTTCTCATAAAGTTAGGTGAAAAAATGTCAGATGAATACCGGAAAAAGTTTTTGGAAGAAGAAAATCAGGTCCTATTAGAAGAAAAAGTAAAAATTAATGATACTGATTATTTTGTGGGATACACAAAAGAATATATAAAAATAGCAGTAAAAAGCGAAAAAAATCTGGAAAATACAATGATTATTGGCAAAATACAAAAAAGACTGACAGATGATGTATATCTTATGGTTGAATTTTCAGAGAGTTTATATTAGAATAACCATAGCGATGCTTTTCATTCAAATGAAGATAAAGCAAAAATAAGGGCGTGACAAGATGCAAGATAAAAATAATACACAGTATTTTAGAGTGGAAAAAGAACCAGAAGTAAAAGTGAAGAATGTACTTGAAGTTGTTTATAATGCTCTCCGGGAAAAGGGATACAATCCTTTAAACCAGATTGTTGGATACATTATGTCTGGAGATCCTACTTACATAACAAGCCATAATAATGCAAGAAGCCTGATTATGAAAGTGGAACGTGACGAACTTGTTGAAGAAATCTTAAAAGAGTATATTAAAACAAACTCATGGAGTGAATGAAATAATGGGATTAACGGAGGAGATACATTGCGTATAATCGGATTGGATTTTGGATCCAAAACTGTTGGTGTTGCAGTTAGCGACCAGTTACTAATTACCGCACAGGGTGCAGAGATAATTAGAAGAACTTCACCAAACAAACTGCGTCAGACACTGGCCAGAATCGAAGAATTGATACATCAAAATGAAGTGGAACAAATTGTTTTGGGTTATCCAAAAAATATGGATAATTCAGAAGGTGAACGTTGTGAAAAAACGAATGAATTTAAAGCAATGCTAGAAAAGCGTACTGGATTACCAGTTATTTTATGGGATGAAAGATTGACAACCGTGGCGGCAGATAAATTAATGATTGAAAGCAGCATTCGTAGGGAAGACAGAAAGAAATATGTAGATAGGATCGCCGCTGAGTTTATTCTTCAAGGATATCTGGATTCTATTCATTTGTAATCGAATCAGAAATGATGTTTAGCTGAGAGTTTTAGATTGGAGATTTCATGGAAAAAATTACTTTTATTGCTCCAGACAGCAATGAAAATCTGGAAGTTTATGTATTGGAACAGACAAAAATCAATAACGTCAATTATTTACTTGTAACAGAGGATGAAGAAGGTGATTCGGATGCTTTTATTTTAAAAGATTTATCAGAAGAATCAGATTCAGAGGCTGTTTATCAAATTGTAGAAGAAGATAAAGAATTAGAAGCAATCGCAAAAATATTTTCCGAATTAATGGAAGATGTAGATATAGAACTATAAAAACAGAACCGTTTGGAAACATAATCTAGAAAAGCGCCTTTTTAGAAAATTCCATTTGAGAATTTTCTTTAAAAGACGTTTCTTCTTTGTATTTATGAAAAAAGATTGAGCGGATAATATGGAGGTGCAGACTTGAAAGAAAAGTCAGATTCAAAATTAAAAATTATTCCTTTAGGTGGATTAGAACAGATAGGAATGAACATTACTGCGTTCGAATATGAGGACAGTATCATTGTGGTAGATTGTGGGTTATCATTCCCAGAAGACGATATGTATGGGATTGATTTGGTAATTCCGGATGTTACGTATTTAAAAGATAATATTGATAAGGTAAAAGGATTTTTTATCACACACGGTCACGAAGATCACATAGGAGCAATTCCTTATGTATTGAAAGAAATAAACGTTCCAATTTATGCAACAAAGTTAACACTTGGTATTATTGACCATAAATTGCAGGAACATAATCTGTTAACAAAAGTAAAAAGAAAAGTAGTAAAATATGGTCAGCATATAAATCTGGGTTGTTTTCGTGTTGAATTTATTAAAACAAACCACAGTATACAGGATGCGGCTGCACTTGCAATATATTCACCAGCAGGTATTGTAGTTCATACAGGAGATTTTAAAGTAGATTACACACCTGTATTCGGTGATACAATTGACTTACAGCGTTTCGGTGAAATTGGTAAAAAAGGTGTTATGGCATTGATGTGTGATAGTACAAATGCAGAAAGACCAGGATTTACAATGTCAGAAAAAACGGTCGGAAAAGCATTCGAATCTATTTTTGCAGACCATAAAAACAGCAGAATATTTGTTGCCACATTTGCATCAAATGTAGACCGTGTGCAGCAGATTATCAATACGGCCTGCAAGTATGAACGTAAAGTTGTAATTGAAGGAAGAAGCATGGTAAATATTATTACAACTGCTTCAGAATTGGGATATATAAGTATTCCGGATAACACATTGATTGAAATTGAAGAATTGAAAAATTATCCAGATGAAAAGACTGTTTTAATAACAACAGGCAGTCAGGGTGAATCTATGGCAGCTTTATCCAGAATGGCGTCTGGAATTCATAGAAAAGTCACTATAAAACCAACAGATACGATTGTTTTAAGCTCGAATCCAATCCCTGGAAATGAGAAAGCAGTATCCAAGATAATAAATGATTTATCAGCTAAAGGTGCAGAAGTTATTTTTCAGGATGTTCATGTATCAGGACATGCCTGCCAGGAAGATATAAAGTTAATTTATTCATTGGTAAGACCTAAATTTGCAATACCAATCCACGGAGAATACAGACAATTAAAGGCACAGGCAAAATTGGCAGAAGATTTAGGAATAGCGAAAGATAATATTTTCATACTTTCTTCCGGAGACGTTCTGGAAATAAATGATGAAGAGGCCGCAGTTACAGGAAGAGTCACAGTTGGTGATGTAATGGTAGATGGTCTTGGAGTTGGAGATGTCGGAAATATCGTATTACGTGACAGACAGCATTTAGCAGAAGAGGGTATTATTATTGTTGTCCTGACGTTGGAAGCAGGAACAGGTAAGGTTTTAGCTGGACCAGATATTGTCTCACGAGGTTTTGTTTATGTAAGAGGTTCAGAAAGCTTGATGGATGAAGCAAAACAGGTTTTGGCAACAGCGATGAACCGTTGTGTAGATAAAAATGTTACAGATTGGGGCAAAATCAAATCTGAGTTAAAAGATGCTTTGGGAGATTTTGTCTGGAAAGAAACGAAACGTAAACCGATGATTATTCCAATTATTATGGAAGTATAATTGAAGGGAATGAGTCTATGCGTCTGATTGATGAAAAAACATTTGATTTACTTGAAGTGGTAAAAGAAAGTCCGGAATATCAGAAATATCAAGAGATGAAGACGCGCTTAAAGCAAGAACCTGAGCTTGAAAAAGCGGTAAATGAGTTAAGAAGACAGACGTTTGAAATTCAAAAAATGAAACATATAGACCTTTATGATGAAATGGATAAACTTGAAGAAGAAAAATCCCGTTTGTTTGATACACCTATCGTAGAGGAATATTTAGCTGCTGAACTTGCTTTTTGCAGGATAATTCAGCGAATAAACTGGAAATTATTAGAAGAACTGGATTTTGAAGTAGGATTTGATGATGAAGGAGTAGAATGAGACCAGCATGAGCGCTAGTAAAATTGTATTAAGAATTGTAAATATTTGTTTTTCGATGCTTATTATAGTTGTCGTTGCTTATGGTCTTATGAAATTGGGCCAGAAATCATACGAATTTGGGTATCGTGTGTTTACAGAAACTTCAGTTGATAAGTCACCAGGAACAGACAAATCTGTTATTATTGATAAAGGAATGAATGCAAAAGATGTAGGGGACTTGTTAAAAGATCAAGGTCTTATTAAAAGTTCTGGTCTTTTTATCGTTCAACTTGAGATTTCTGCATATGCTGGGGACATAAAGCCAGGTACGTATATACTAAATACGTCCATGACAACTCAGGATATGATGAAAATCATGGCCGGAAAGCAAAAAGAAGCTGGAGAGCAGAAAGAGGCTGGAAAGCAAAAAGAGGCTGAAAAGAAGAAATAGCGGAGAATGCCATGATTGTAGATGAGAGATTGGTTACATATATAAATTCTTTGAATTCAGGAAATACAGAGATATTAGAGTTAATAGAAAAAGAAGCTTTAGAACAGGCAGTACCAATTATTCGAAAGGAAATGCAGAATTTTTTGAAAGTTATGCTTTCCTTCATTCGACCTCTGAAAATATTAGAAGTAGGTACAGCCGTAGGATTTTCAACGATTTTATTGGCACAGTATAACCCAGCAAAGGGTAAAATTGTCACAATTGAAAATTATGAAAAAAGGATACCGATTGCAAAAGAGAATTTTAAAAGAGCAAATGTAGAAAATCAAATCACATTGCTTGAAGGAGATGCAACGGATATTTTAAAAAAATTAGAAGAACCATTTGACTTTATTTTTATGGATGCTGCAAAAGGACAATATATCAATTTTTTACCAGATATTTTACGTTTACTAAATCCAGGTGGAGTTCTTGTATCGGATAATGTGTTACAAGATGGTGATATTATACAGTCCAGATTTGCAGTAATAAGAAGAAATCGTACAATTCATAAAAGAATGCGTGAATACTTGTATGAAATCACGCATCATAAAATGCTTACAACCACAGTGTTACCGGTGGGAGATGGATTGACCATTAGTGTAAAGAGCATTGATTAGAAACGAGGTAAGAAAATGAAAAAACCGGAATTACTAATACCGGCAAGCAACTTAGAAGTATTAAAAATTGCAGTAATATATGGTGCAGATGCCGTTTATATTGGTGGAGAAGCATTTGGACTTCGAGCAAAAGCAAAAAACTTTTCACCTGAGGATATGAAAGAGGGTATTATATTTGCACATGCACATAATGTGAAAGTTTATGTAACTGCAAATATTTTGGCACATAATGATGATTTAGATGGAGCCAGAGAATATTTTAAAGAACTAAAAGAAATAAATCCTGATGCACTCATTATTTCAGACCCAGGAGTTTTTGCGATTGCATTAGAGATATGCCCTGAAATAGAATTGCATGTTAGTACGCAGGCGAATAATACGAACTATGGAACGTTTTTATTCTGGAAAAAAATGGGTGCGAAGCGTGTTGTAACGGCACGAGAACTTTCTTTAAAAGAAATAGAAGAAATTCGTTCAAAAATACCAGATGATCTTGAGATTGAAACATTTATTCATGGAGCAATGTGTATGTCCTATTCTGGAAGATGCCTGCTTAGTAATTACTTTACAGGCAGAGATGCAAATCAGGGTTCTTGTACACATCCGTGCAGATGGAAATATGCCGTAGTAGAAGAAAAAAGACCTGGTGAGTATATGCCAGTTTATGAAAACGAAAGAGGAACATATATCTTTAATTCGAAAGATTTATGTATGATTGAGCATATTCCTGAATTAATGCAATCAGGAATAGATAGTTTTAAAATTGAAGGAAGAATGAAAACGGCACTATATGTAGCGACTGTGGCAAGGACTTATCGCAAGGCAATTGATGATTATCTAGTTTCAGAAGAGTTGTATCGTCAAAATATGCCATGGTATCTGGAACAAATAGCTAATTGTACCTATAGACATTTTACAACAGGCTTTTTCTTTGGAAAACCATCTGAAGAAAGTCAGATTTATGATAATAATACATATGAAAAAGGTTATACATACCTCGGAATTGTAGGAGAGGTCAATCAGAAGGGACTTTATCGTATCGAACAGCGCAATAAATTTTCTGTGAATGAGCAGATTGAAGTAATGCGCGCAAATGGTGATAATATCCTTGTCACGGTGAAATGCATAGAAGATGAACTTGGAAAAGAAATGGAAAGTGCACCACACCCGCAGCAGGTATTATATATTGATTTAGGAGAAAGTTTACAGATGTACGACATTTTACGAAGAAAAGAGGAATAACATATGGATAACGAGAAATACGTGGCTTATGTTGGAACTTACACTCACGAAAACAGCGTCGGGATACATTTATTTGATGTAGACGCAGAACATGGAATGTTGGAAGAACGTAAAGTAGTACCAATTAACAATCCGTCTGCACTTGTCGTTTCGCATAACAGGAAGTATTTATATTCCATTGCAGATGAGGGCGTAGAAGCATTTCACATTTTACCGGATGGTGATTTAAAACCCATAAATGAAATTGGGATTGGTGGAATGAGAGGTTGTTATCTTGATCTTGATCAGGAAGACCGTTATCTTTTTGTAGCAGGATATCATGATGGTCGAGTCAGTATGATGAAATTAAGCGAAGATGGAAGCATTGATTCCATATCTGACGGTGTCTTTCATCAGGCAATGGGCAGAAGTATAGCCCAAAGAAATTTCAGACCACATGTAACTTGTGTAAAAGTAACGCCAGAACAAAAGTTTTTGTGTGCAGTGGATAGTGGGATAGATCAGGTCAAATTGTATCGAATTGATTATGAAAATGGTAAGATACAGTTAGCTGATATACTAAGATGTCCTAGAGAATCTGCACCACGTATGATTCGTTTTAGTAAAGATGGAAAATATGCATATGTGTTATGTGAATTATCCAATTGCATTGAGGTTTATTCCTATCAGGTAGTAAAAAATCAGCCTGTTTTTGAAAAAATCCAGACGATTTCAACGATGGGAGATAAATCATATGATATTTGTGCTGCTTCAGGAATGGAAATTAGCGATGATGGAAAGTATTTGTTTTGTTCGAATGCAGGAATTAATACAGTTCCGATTTTTGAACTTGCATTGGATTCTGGAATTTTAACTCAGAAGTGTGATGCATTTATTAGCGGAGATTATCCAAAATCAATAGCAATTTTTCCAAACAGAGAATATTTTATGAGTTTAAACCATGAAACAAATGAAATAACCACTTTTTTTGTAAACTATAAAAATAATACTGCTTTAATGAATGGAAAGCCACTTAAGGTGGACAAACCTAATTGCGTTTACATGCATAAATTGTAAACTAATTAAGCAGAATCCGTAGTACAGCTGTACTGCGGATTTTTGAATGTTAAAAAGGAATAGATATTTAAGCTAAAAAGAGATAGGAGTATTTATGTACGAGTTAATCAAGCAAGATGGACTTGCGAAACATGGAATTCTTCATACAGTACATGGAGATATTCAAACCCCTGTATTTATGAATGTTGGAACAGTAGCTGCCATCAAAGGAGCTGTATCAACTCAGGATCTGCTGCAAATAAAAACACAGGTACAATTATCAAATACATATCATTTACATGTGAGAACCGGAGATAAAGTAATTCGTAAACTGGGTGGATTACATAAATTCATGGTATGGGATAAGCCGATTTTGACAGATTCTGGTGGATTTCAGGTTTTTTCACTAGCAGGGCTTCGTAAGATCAAAGAAGAAGGGGTATATTTTAATTCTCATATTGATGGCAGTAAAATCTTTATGGGTCCAGAAGAAAGTATGCAGATACAGTCAAATCTTGCATCTACCATTGCAATGGCATTTGATGAGTGCCCACCAGCGTTAGCAGACAGAAATTATGTAAGTGATTCGGTTGCGCGCACAACAAGATGGCTTAAACGTTGTCAGACGGAAATGAACCGTTTAAATGGATTAGAAGACACCCTTAATAAAAATCAAATGTTATTTGGAATTAATCAGGGTGCAGTTTATGATGATATTCGTATAGAACATGCAAAAGAAATTTCGCAGATGGATTTGGATGGATATGCAGTTGGAGGATTAGCGGTTGGAGAGACTCATGAGCAGATGTATCATATATTAGATGTAACGGTTCCTTATTTACCAGTTAATAAACCAACATATTTAATGGGAGTAGGAACTCCAGCAAATATTTTGGAAGCTGTATCAAGAGGAGTAGATTTTTTTGATTGCGTATATCCTTCCAGGAATGGTCGCCATGGGCATGTCTATACAAATCAGGGAAAGCTGAATTTGTTTAACCAAAAGCATCAACTGGATATAAAACCAATTGAAGAGGGATGTGGCTGTCCTGCATGCCAATACTACAGCAGAGCTTATATCAGACATCTTTTGAAAGCAAAAGAAATGCTGGGTATGAGGCTTTGTGTGCTGCATAATCTTTATTTTTATAATTCCATGATGGAAGAAATCAGAGAGGCTATCAAGGGAGGCCGATATGAGTCATACAAAAATGAGAAACTATATCAAATGTCTCAAAATAGTAGAGAAGATTAATTTTATCTAAAATAAAAGGGAAAAAGCTTGCTCTTAAAACATATATTTTGTAAAATAGAAAAGGTTATTATAATTTGCTTTACGCATAGGAGGAAAAATAAATGTCAGTTTTTGCGACAACATTAACTTCAACCGCTGGTACAATGGGAAGTCTTGTCCTATGGATGGTGGTATTATTTGGTATGATTTATTTCATGATGCTTCGTCCACAGCAGAAAGAAACAAAAAGAAAGAGTGCTATGTTATCAGAATTGTCCATCGGGGATACTGTACTAACGACAAGTGGTTTTTATGGTACAATCATTGATGTGTCAGAAGATACTGTTATTATAGAATTCGGTAATAATAAAAATTGTCGTATTCCAATGCAGAGATCTGCAATTTCAGCAGTAGAAAAACCAGAAGATTCTACGGTAGAAAAGCTGGATAAAAAAGAGAAAAAAATAGAAAAAAAATAAGAAGTTCGAAAAGAATCAAAGGGTTCAATAAACATCAAAAAAGGCTGTCCAAAAGGGCAGTCTTTTTTGTATCACACTTCAAAAATCAATTAATAAATATTAAATTAGATGTAATACTAACTTAGAAATCTTACAGTGCCACCTTTTGTGGTTTCTGGTTTATCTCCAATTGTGAATTCATTGATTTTCATTGCAACTTTTACTTCCGGATCAAGTGAAGCAGCACAGCTTCTACAAATTCTTCCATATTTAATAGGAGCACTGCATATCTCACAATTTAAAAAGATAGGTGAACTATCAGGAATGACTAAGCGACCTTCTCTTAAAAATTCCCGTATTCTGTTAATACGAACTTTGGTTGCTGTAGATACCACCTGAATGGTAGAAGAAGGATGTTCCAAAATATAGTCTTTTACAGCATCAAAATCCTGATCTTCTTTTGCCAGACAATTTGGGCAAATTGCTTTTCCAAATTTATTGTAAAGAAAGACATTACCGCATGTTTTACAAGTGCGGAGTTCTCCATTAGTAAAGCTCATAAATTCGTCTCCTATTAAATGCATCATTTTATAAATAATTATCTACTCTATTGTAGATAAAACAGACATAAAATGCAAGAATATATTCAAATTTGATATATTAAAGCAAAAATATAATTAATCTGAAAAGAATTTTGAACTTTAATTATACAATCATTTCACATGAGAACTCAAAAATCTTAGTTTACTACTTGAGGAAGGATTCGGTTTTTGTCCGATTGTAAATTCATTGACATTTAAGGCTGCTTTTTCCTTGTCATTTAAAGTAGAAGCGCAATCAGAGCATACGTGACCATATTTTATTTTCGAACTGCATAACTCACAATCTAAAAAAATAGGCGAGCTATCAGGAATAATCAATCTGCCTTCACGTAAAAAAGATTTGATCTTAGTTGGGGAAACATTTGTTGAAGAAGAAACTTCTTTAACAGAAGCACCAGTATGAATTAAAATATATTCTTTTACAAGATGATATTGCTTGTCTTCTTTTTCTTTGCAGGAAGTACAGATTTTGGGACCAAATGATGCATAAAGGAAAAGATTGTTACAATATTTGCAACTACATAGCTCGCCATTGGATGTACTCATATTTTGCCTCCGTATGTCATTTTTCTATTAGATGTTTCCATTCTATTAAAAGTATGCGGTAAATGCAAGCAGATATATCCATGTAGTGAGACTTTTATGATATAATAACTGAAAAACAGTAAGTGAATATGTATATTTATAGAAATATAAAAGAGACAAAATAGAAAAATTGTGAAATTTATAAAAATACAGAAGACAGATTCCGCTATAATTAGTAAAAAAATGTATGAAATACACAAATAGTATAACTACAATGAATAGAATATATAAAAAAGAAGAATAGTATTGTTATTGAAATCTAAAACTAAATACTATATTATATATCTAATAGTCATTTTTAGATAATTTTAGTAGAAAGGAAGTTCATCATGAATTACTATATTGGTGTTATTTCTGGAGACGGTATTGGACCAGAAGTTGTAAATGAAGCTAAAAAAGTATTAAATAGAATAGGAAAGAAATTTCAATATGAATTTATATACAAAGATATTTTAATGGGAGGATGTTCCATAGATGCAACCGGTGTTCCTTTAACGGATGAGGCAATCAAAGCAGCAAAAGAGTGTAATGCAGTTTTGATGGGCTCAATTGGAGGGAATACAGCAACATCACCATGGTATCAGTTAGCCCCCCAGTTACGACCAGAGGCTGGACTTTTGAAACTAAGAAAAGAATTAAATCTTTTTGCGAATTTGCGTCCTGCATATTTATACGATGAATTAAAAGAAGCTTGTCCTTTGAAGGAAGCAATTGCAAAAGAAGGCTTTGATATGATGATTATGCGTGAACTGACGGGTGGATTATATTTTGGAGAAAGAAAAACGGAATCTCTAAATGGAGTATTAACGGCCACAGATACTTTAAGCTATAATGAAAATGAAATCCGACGAATTGCAATTCGGGCATTTGAGATTGCAGGAAAAAGAAGAAAAAAAGTAACTTCGGTAGATAAAGCAAATGTTTTAGATTCTTCCAGATTATGGCGTAAAGTTGTGGAAGAAGTTGCAAAAGATTATCCAGGTATTGCTTATGAGCATATGCTGGTGGATAATTGTGCAATGCAGCTGGTAAAGACCCCGTCACAGTTTGATGTGATTTTAACAGAGAATATGTTTGGAGACATTTTATCTGATGAAGCAAGTATGATAACCGGTTCAATTGGAATGCTTCCATCTGCAAGTTTGAATGATACAAAATTTGGCTTATATGAACCAAGTGGTGGATCTGCACCAGATATTGCAGGAAAAGGGATTGCAAATCCAATTGCAACAATCTTAAGTGCAGCGATGTTACTTCGCTATTCCTTTGACCTTGATAAAGAGGCAGATGTAATAGAAAATGCAGTTAAGGAAGTGTTAAAAGAAGGATACCGCACGATTGATATCATGCCTTCGGATAAAAAAGTTGATTTAAAATTAGTGAAAACAGCTGAAATCGGTGATTTGATAGCTGATAAAATATAGTGGCACGATAGTTAAATTAATGGAAAGGAAGAAAATTGCTATGAAGAGTGATAATGTTAAAAAAGGAATGCAGCAGGCACCACATCGGAGTTTATTTAATGCTCTTGGCTTTACAGAAGAAGAAATGGATAGACCTATGGTTGGTATTGTAAGTTCCTATAATGAAATAGTACCAGGTCATATGAATTTAGATAAAATTGTAAACGCAGTAAAGCTTGGTGTAGCTGAGGCTGGAGGAGTTCCAGTTGTGTTTCCAGCAATTGCCGTTTGTGATGGGATTGCAATGGGTCATGTGGGTATGAAATATTCACTTGTTACAAGAGATCTAATTGCGGATTCTACAGAGTGTATGGCAATGGCTCATCAATTTGACGCGCTTGTTATGGTTCCGAACTGTGACAAGAACGTCCCTGGACTTTTGATGGCAGCGGCTCGTATTAATGTACCCACGGTGTTCGTCTCAGGCGGACCAATGTTAGCAGGAAGAGTGCATGGACAAAAAAAGAGCCTTTCTTCCATGTTTGAAGCAGTTGGTTCGTATACAGCAGGAAATATGACAGAAGAAGAAGTTCGTGAGTATGAAGAAAAGGTTTGTCCGACATGTGGTTCTTGTTCTGGTATGTATACAGCAAACTCTATGAACTGCCTTACAGAGGTTTTGGGAATGGGATTAAAAGGGAATGGTACAATTCCAGCAGTATATTCAGAGAGAATTAAACTTGCCAAACATGCGGGAATGGCTGTTATGGATATGTATCGTAAGGACATCAAACCAAGAGACATTATGACAAAAGAAGCTGTGTTAAATGCTTTAACAGTAGATATGGCATTGGGCTGCTCTACAAATAGTATGTTACATTTACCAGCAATTGCACATGAAATAGATTTTGACTTTGACATAGCATTTGCAAATCCAATCAGTGAAAAAACACCAAATTTATGCCATTTGGCACCAGCAGGTCCTACCTATATGGAAGATCTAAATGAAGCAGGTGGCGTATATGCTGTTATGAAAGAACTTGCTGATGCAGGATTGCTTCATACTGAATGTATGACTGTTACAGGAAAAACAGTTGGAGAAAATATTAAAAATGCTATAAACCTTAATCCAGAAGTTATAAGACCGATTGATAATCCATATAGTAAAAAGGGTGGATTAGTTGTCCTAAAGGGAAATCTTGCACCAGACGGTGGCGTTGTAAAACGTTCTGCTGTGTGTGAAGAAATGATGTTGCATGAAGGACCAGCAAGAGTATTTGACTGCGAAGATGATGCAATTGTTGCTATCAAAGATGGGAAAATTATAGCAGGAGATGTTGTGGTTATCCGTTATGAGGGACCCAAAGGGGGACCTGGTATGCGTGAAATGCTAAATCCTACCTCTGCAATTGCTGGTATGGGACTAGGCTCAAGTGTAGCATTGATTACAGATGGAAGGTTCTCTGGTGCAAGCAGAGGTGCGTCTATTGGACACGTTTCTCCAGAAGCTGCAGTAGGTGGACCAATTGCACTTGTGCAGGAAGGGGATATTATTAAAATTAATATTCCTGAAATGACATTGGAACTAGATGTGTCAGAGGAAGAATTAAAAGCAAGAAAAGAACAGTGGAAGCCAAGAGAACCAAAAGTAACAACAGGATATCTTGCAAGATATGCTTCCTTTGTAACATCGGGAAATAGAGGAGCTATTCTTGAAATACCAAAGTATTAACTTCGAAGGATAAATTTCATAAGGGGAATTAGAAAGCGAGGAATATCTATGCAATTAACTGGTGCACAAATCGTCATCGAATGCCTGAAAGAACAGGGAGTCGACACTGTTTTTGGATTTCCGGGAGGTGCTATTTTAAATGTATACGATGAATTATATAAACATAGCCATGAAATAAGACATATTTTAACATCACATGAACAAGGCGCCTCACATGCCGCAGATGGATATGCCAGAAGTACTGGAAGAGTAGGCGTTTGTCTGGCAACTTCAGGACCGGGTGCTACAAATCTTGTAACAGGAATTGCAACTGCGTATATGGATTCCGTTCCGATTGTTGCAATTACCTGTAATGTTGGTGTCCCATTATTGGGAAAAGATAGTTTTCAGGAAATTGATATTGCAGGGATAACGACTCCAATTACAAAACACAACTTTATTGTAAAAGATATCACAAAGCTTGCCGATACAATCAGAAAAGCATTTGTGATTGCAAAAAAAGGTCGTCCGGGTCCTGTACTTGTAGATATACCAAAGGATATTACTGCATTAAAAACAGAGTATCTGTTTGAAAATATACAAAAAATCGATTTAAATGTGAAAGCCATATCAGAAGAAGAAATACAAAAAGCACTTGAACTTATCCGCCATGCTAAAAAGCCATTCATTTTTGTTGGTGGGGGAGCAGTCATATCAAATGCCAGTGAAGAATTAAAAGAATTTGTAAAAAAAGTTCAGGCTCCAGTCTGTGATACATTAATGGGAAAAGGTGCTTATGATGGAACCGACGCCTATTACACGGGAATGCTTGGAATGCATGGAACAAAAACATCTAATTACGGAGTAAGTGAGTGTGATCTTTTGATTGCGATTGGAGTAAGATTTAGTGACCGCGTTCTGGGAAATGAAAAAAAATTTGCCAGTAAAGCAAAAATATTGCAATTTGATATTGACCCTGCAGAAATCAATAAAAACATAGTAGTAACTGCAAGTGTTATAGGTGATATAAAGAAAATTCTTGACAAAATCAATATACAGCTTCAGCAATTAGAACACCCAGAATGGTTACAAAAGATTATGGAATTTAAAGAAAAATATCCTCTGACGTATCATAAAGACTGCCTAAGCGGACCATATCTGGTAGAAGAAATATATAAGTTAACAAAGGGTCAGGCGATTATAGTAACTGAAGTTGGACAGCATCAAATGTGGGCAGCCCAGTTTTATAAATATACAAAACCAGGCACATTTTTATCATCTGGTGGACTTGGAACAATGGGATACGGTCTGGGAGCAGCAATTGGTGCCCAGGTAGCAAATCCGGAAAAAATTGTGGTTAATATAGCTGGTGACGGCTGTTTTCGCATGAATATGAATGAAATAGCCACTGCAGTCAGGGAAAAACTGCCATTGATAGAGGTGATTGTAAATAATCATGTACTTGGTATGGTTCGGCAATGGCAGAATTTGTTTTACGAACAAAGATATTCATCTACTGTTTTAAATGACAGTGTTGATTTTGTTAAAATAGCTGAAGCAATGGGAGCAAAAGGAATTCGCGTAACCACGCAGCAGGAATTTATAGAGGCATTTTCAAATGCACTCAAAGAAGAAGGGCCGGTTGTTCTGGATTGCATGATTGATTCAGATGAGAAAGTATGGCCAATGGTGGCACCAGGTGCTGCAATTAATGAGGTGTTTTCAGAAGAAGATCTGAGATCATAAATAATTTTAGGAAGAGTACAGGAGGAGCAAAAAAATGAGCAGAGTTTACAATTTTTCTGCAGGACCAGCAGTTTTGCCAGAAGAGGTTTTAAAAGAAGCAGCAGAAGAAATGATGGATTATAAAGGAACTGGAATGTCAGTTATGGAAATGAGCCATCGATCAAAAGCTTTCGAGACAATCATTCACGAAGCAGAAGCTGATATCCGCGAGCTAATGAATATTCCAGATAATTATAAGGTGTTATTCTTACAGGGAGGTGCATCACAGCAGTTTGCGATGATTCCTATGAATTTAATGAAGAATAAAAAAGCTGCATATATTATTACTGGACAATGGGCAAAAAAAGCATATAGTGAAGCAAAGATTTTTGGAGAGGCAATTGCAGTAGCATCCTCAGAAGATAAGACATATTCTTATATTCCAGATTGTTCCGATTTACCAATCCCAGAAGATGCAGACTATGTATATATTTGCGAAAATAATACAATTTATGGAACAAAGTTTAAAACACTTCCAAATACAAAAGGACATATTTTAGTTTCCGACGTCTCTTCCTGTTTCCTGTCAGAACCTGTTGATGTTTCAAAATATGGAGTTATTTATGGTGGCGTTCAAAAGAATGTTGGACCTGCCGGAGTAGTTATTTCAATCATCCGTGAAGATTTGATTACAGATGATGTACTTGCCGGTACACCAACAATGTTGAAATTTAAAACACATGCAGATGCAGAATCTTTATATAACACACCACCTGCATATGGTATCTACATTTGTGGAAAAGTATTTAAATGGCTGAAAAATATGGGTGGCTTAGAAGTAATGAAAGCTCGTAATGAAGAAAAAGCAAATGTTTTGTATGATTATTTAGATGAATCAAAAATGTTCCATGGAACTGTAGTAAAAGAAGATCGTTCTCTTATGAATGTACCATTTGTAACTGGTAATAAAGAATTAGATGCAAAATTTGTAAAAGAAGCAGAAGCAGATGGATTTGTAAATCTAAAAGGACACCGCAGTGTTGGCGGCATGAGAGCTTCCATTTACAACGCTATGCCAAAAGAAGGCGTAGAAAAATTAGTAGCATTTATGAAAAAATTTGAAGCAGAAAATGCATAAGAATTTTTTACATAACAAGTGAAAATGGAAAATTAAAAAGGTAGGTAAAAAAATGTTTCAGTATACATGCTTAAATCCAATTTCAAAAATTGGAACCGATTTATTGACAAATCAGTATGAAAAAATTGATGATATAAATAATGCAAAGGCAGTGCTGGTACGAAGTGCTGATATGAATAGTATGAATCTGCCAGATAATTTACAGGCAATTGCAAGAGCAGGAGCAGGCGTTAATAATATTCCGCTCGAGGCATGTGCAGATAAAGGAATGGTTGTATTTAATACCCCTGGTGCGAATGCAAATGGGGTAAAGGAGCTTGTCATTGCAGGTATGCTCTTTGCTGCAAGAGATATTAAAGGAGGTATCAATTGGGTACTTTCTGAAGAAGGAAATGCAGATATTGCAAAATTAGCAGAAAAAGAAAAAAAACATTTTGCAGGAACTGAATTAGCAGGGAAAAAATTTGGTGTCATCGGTTTAGGAGCAATTGGTGTGAAAGTTGCCAATACAGCGACACATCTTGGTATGGATGTTTATGGATATGACCCTTATATTTCAGTCAATGCAGCATGGAACTTATCAAGACTTGTAAAACATGTGCAGGATGTAACCCAAATTTATAAAGAATGCGATTATATTACAATTCATGTACCACTTTTGGATGGTACAAAGAAAATGATTAATAAAGAAGCAATTGATCTTATGAAACCGACAACGGTTATATTGAATTTTGCAAGAGATTTACTGGTTGATGAAGAAGCGGTTGTTGAAGCATTGAAAGAGAAAAAAATCCATAAATACGTTTCGGATTTCCCAAATCCAACAACTGTTGGAAAAGAAGGAACGATTGTAACACCTCATATCGGAGCTTCTACAGAGGAATCAGAAGATAACTGTGCTGTTATGGCAGTAGAAGAAATTATGGACTTTTTGGAAAATGGAAATATTACAAATTCTGTAAATTATCCAAATTGCAATATGGGTATCTGCCAGACTGCAGGACGAATTTTATTACTTCATAAAAACATCAAGGGAATGATTAGCCAGGTATCTACAACTTTTGGAGATGCGGATATCAATATCTCAGATATGACTAATAAAAGTCGTGGAGATTATGCTTGTACATTATTAGATCTTGATACACCAGCAACAGACGAAGTATACCATAAATTAGAAAGCATTGAAGGCATACTTCGTGTACGGGTTGTAAAATAAGATAGATTTATCCTATAGTTTTATAAAAGAAGTCCATTTTAGCTGACAGCTAAGATGGACTTTCCTCATAAAAAAAGTAATATTTTGAAAATAATGTACTTGTTTTAAAGAATGAAATAAGTTATAAAAATAAATATAAGTAAAATTTAAAAATGGAATCAAGAAAAGAAGAATAAAAAGTAACGTAAAGAATAGAATAAATTTGAAAAGATAAGGGGAATTAGAGTATGGCAAATATAAAACCATTTAAAGCCGTTCGACCAAAAGAGAATATGGCTCAAAAAATTGCTGCTTTGCCTTATGATGTATATAGCAGAGCTGAAGCAAAGAAAGTAGTAAAAGGGAATCCAGATTTATTTTTAAACATTGACAGACCAGAAACACAATTTGACGAAGCAACGGATATGTATGCCCCCTTTGTATATGACAAAGCTAAGGACATGCTAAATGCCATGATAGCGCAAAATAAATTGATACAGGAAGAAACGGATTGTTATTATCTGTATGAACTTACAATGGAAGGAAGAGTTCAAACGGGAATTGTAGCGTGCGAATCTATTGATGATTATTTAAACGATGTTGTAAAGAAACATGAAAATACACGGGAAGAAAAAGAATTGGATAGAGTAAATCATGTGGATATTTGTAGCGCCCAGACTGGCCCGATTTTTCTGGCATATCATGCAAAAAAGGAACTGACTGACTTTGTTGAAAACAGGAAAAGAAAACAGGCTATTTATGATTTTGTATCAGAAGATAGTATCCGCCATAGGATATTTGTGATAGATAATCCGACAGATATTGCGTTTATAGGTAGTGAATTTGAAAAAATGGAGCATGTATATATTGCTGACGGACATCACAGGGCAGCATCTGCTGTGAGAGTGGGAATGAAAAGAAGAAATAGCCACGCGACGTATTCAGGGGAAGAAGAGTTTAATTATTTTCTTGCTGTACTGTTTCCAGATCAGGAATTAAATATTTTTGATTATAATCGTGTAGTAAAAGATTTAAATGGTTTGTCCGAAGAAGTGTTTTTAGATAAAGTAAAAGAAGTTGCTAAAGTTCAAGTTATAAAACAACCAGTTGAAAGACCTAAAAAAAAGGGTGAGTTTTTAATTTTCATGGCTGATACATGGTATCAGTGCGAGTTTAAAGAATTTTGTAATACAAGTGATTCTGTGAAAGGATTGGATGTATCCTTATTACAAGACTACATTTTAGAACCGATTCTTGGAATAAAGGATCCGAAGACGAATTCCAGAATTGATTTTGTGGGAGGAATCAGAGGACTTAAGGGACTTGAGGAAAGAGTACATAAAGACTGTGCAGTTGCATTTGCCATGCACCCAACTTCTATGGAAGAACTATTTCTGGTAGCGGATGATAATAAATTAATGCCTCCAAAATCCACATGGTTTGAACCAAAATTACGAAGCGGATTATTTATTCACAAGATTGAAGAATAATTTTAAAATATGTAAAAAACGATCAATATTGTATATTAATATTAAAACAAATATAGAAACAATACCTGAATTAGCTAAATATCACAAAAAACTGCGTTTTAAAAAAGGGCACATGGCCGAAAATATGAAAATTGCACTAATTGATAAATATATCAAAATACCTATATGACATTTTGTTGTAAATGCAAAAAAATATCATATTTTTTATTGACATAATTTGTGAGATATGCTAGTATTTAATACGTGGACAGCACATAAAAATGTGCACTTTTTAGCACTTAGGAGGAAATTATTTATGCAAGGAACTGTAAAATGGTTTAACGCAAAAAAGGGTTATGGATTTATTTCAGATGCGGAAGGAAATGATGTATTCGTACATTTTTCAGCATTAAGTATGGATGGATTTAAGGAATTGAAAGACGGGGAAGCAGTTGAGTTCGAAGTAGTCGAAGGCGAAAAAGGACCTCAGGCATCTAACGTAGTTCGTCTGGGTTAATTCATAAACTGTTTATTTCAAGAAAATAACCTGAAACAAAGGATGTCTTAAGTGACATCCTTTTTTCATACCATAAATTTTACCTATTACTTATAGATAAAATGCAATAATGCTAAAATAGGAATCCATAACTAGTGACAATTGAATAAAATGAATAAAAAAAATGCAATATTTAGAAATAAAAAAACATAAAAAAGCATATTGTCGTAAATATAAAATAAATATTGATAGAAAACCGACAATATGATATATTATTATGCAAATACAATAAAATAAATAGGTGTTCTTTATATGCAGAAAGAATAATTAGTCTTCACATTTATATGATTCGTATCTTTACATTTTTATGATTCGTATCGGTTAAAAATAGCGAAAGATTTCCTGAAGGAGGATAATGTATGAAACTTTTACAAGATGCGAAATTAAAAAACAAGTTAATTTTTATGGGTGGCGTAAGTTTACTGTTTTTGGTTGTTGTAAGTATTACATGCTTATATTACTTAAATTCTATCAATAAAAATTCATCTGCAATGTATTCTAACATGAAAGGTGTACTAAATCTGGAGAGTGCCATTGATACAAAGAATTTAATGGACAAAAACATGTTTGAGTTTATGGTTACGACAGATCAGGCAAGAAATAAAGAACTGCAGACATCAATAGCACAAGAATCTAAAGATGTTCAGACTTATATACAAAACTTTCAAAAGTCAGGCACACTTAGCAGTAGAGATAAGAGCTTGCTAGATGAATTTACGAAGAACACAGCTTCTTCTCAGGATATTTTAAATCAGGTAATGACGTTAGCAGGTCAAAATCAAAATGAACAGGCGTATTCTTTATATACAGCTCAGCTAAAAGACATCAATGATAAAATAGTAACAAATTTAACCGATTTAATTTCAGAAAACACCGCGGCTGTTCAGAAATTAGATCAGCAAAACACAGCAGATTTTGCATCGTCATTTAAAATTACAATCATTATTTTTATAATTGCCTTACTTTTTATGATTATAGTTACGTATATTATAACGAAGTTAATTGCAAAGCCAATAGAAGCAATGAAAGATTATATTAAAAAAATTGCAGCAGGTGATTTGAGTGAAGAGACATTAAGAAGTTCAAGGCAAAGTAAGCTGTACAAAGATGAAATTGGAACGTTAGGAACGTCGATTGTAAACATGCGTACACAGCTTTCTGAAATATTGACAAAAGTTTCAGATTCGGCAGGGCAGATCGCAGCAGCAGCAGAAGAATTAAATGCAAATACAGAACAATCACTTTCTACAATTGAAGAAACGACAAATGCGGTTACTGCAATAGCAGATGGAGCTCAAAATCAATTAACTTCAGTAAATGAAACATCCTCACACGTGCAGCTGATTTCAGAGAGTATTGAAAAAACAAATAGTGGAATTAATGATACAGCTCAGGTAGTGAAAGAAGCATTAAAGGCCACGCAAGACGGTGGAAAAGCAATTCAGACCACAAGAGAGCAGATGAATAAAATTGAAGAAACGGTTAATCGTACAGATGAAGTAATTCGAACATTAGGAGAGAGATCTTCTCAGGTCGGAGAAATTGTAGAAACAATTTCAAATATTGCAGAGCAGACGAATCTGTTATCCTTAAATGCAGCGATTGAAGCAGCAAGAGCGGGTGAACAAGGAAAAGGTTTTGCAGTTGTTGCAGCTGAAGTTCGTAAACTTGCGGAAAGTTCGCAGCAGTCAACCGAAAAGATATCTTCTTTAATTGGACAGATACAGCAGGATACAGGTAATGCAGTTACCTCGATGCATGAAGGAACAAATCAGGTAAAACTTGGTATGGAGGTCGTAGAAAAAGCACAAAAAGCATTCGGTGATATATCTACTTTAGTCGATGAAATAACAAAGCAGATAGATGATATCAGCAAAGCTTCAGAGACAATTAATTCGGGTAATATAAAAATTGTTGGTTCTGTTAAAAAAGTGGATAATATAAGCAGAGATTTTTCAGATCGATCCACGACAATTGCTGCAAGTATGGAGGAGCAGACGGCTTCTATGCATGAAATTGCAAGAGCTTCTGAGAATTTAGCATCAATTGGAGAAGATTTAATTCATGACATTTCAAGCTTTAAGTTGTAAAATACCAGATTCGTGTAAAAGAGCAAAAAGCAATACTGTTTTATAAAAAAGTGCTTCGGCACTTTTTTTATGTAAAAATGTATTTTTACAAATTCACTTGCTTTTTTTCCAATTCGGTAAGAAAATAAGAATGATATCTATTTTTGTGAAAGGAAATATGTTTCGCATTTTTTACAAATGAAGATAAATTAAATACTGGAGGAAGCAGATTTGAAAATAGAAGATTTAAAAGCATTTGAATTATTGGAAGAAAAGAGCTTAGATGATGTGCATGCAACCGGTTATCGTTTTTTACATAAAAAAAGTAAAGCTAAAATAAGCATTATTTCAAACGATGATGAGAATAAAGTGTTTTACATAGGGTTTCGTACACCACCAGCAGACAGTACTGGAGTTGCCCATATTATAGAACATTCTGTATTATGTGGTTCAAAAAAATTTCCAGTGAAAGACCCTTTTGTGGAATTAGTAAAAGGTTCTTTGAATACGTTTTTAAATGCAATTACTTATTCAGATAAAACAGTGTATCCAGTTGCAAGCTGCAATGATAAAGATTTTCAAAATCTGATGGATGTATATCTGGATGCAGTATTTCATCCAAATATCTATGAAAAAGAGGAAATTTTCAAACAGGAAGGCTGGCATTATGAACTAAATGATAAACAGGAACCAATTACAATTAATGGGGTTGTTTATAATGAAATGAAGGGAGCATTTTCTTCTCCAGAAGGTGTATTAGACCGGATGATATTGAATTCACTTTTTCCAGATAATGCTTATAAAAATGAATCAGGCGGTGACCCACAATGTATACCAGATTTAACATATGATAATTTCCTGAAATTCCATCAGACCTATTATCACCCATCGAATTCATATATCTATTTGTATGGGAATATGGATATTGCAGAAAAATTAGATTATCTGGATCGTGCATATCTAAGTGAATACGAAGCATTTGATGTGGATTCAGAAATTAAACTTCAAAAACCATTTGAAAAGCCAAAAGAAATGCTTGAAAAATATTCGATAGCAAGTAATGAATCCATGGTGGACAATACTTATTTATCTTATAATATGGTAATTGCAACTTCCCTGGATAAAGAACTCTATCTGGCATTTGATGTATTGGACTATGCACTCTTAAATGCACCTGGTGCTCCGATTAAAAAAGCGTTACTGGATGCAGGAATAGGAAAGGATATCATGGGTTCCTACGATGCAAGTACATATCAGCCTATTTTTTCCGTTGTGTCTAAAAATGCAAATTTAGCTGAAAAAGAAAAATTTGTGGAAACCATTCGTACAGTGCTAAAAGATCAGGTGAAAAACAAAATAAATCGGAAATCTTTACTGGCAGGAATTAACAGTGCAGAATTTAAATACAGAGAAGCAGATTTTGGACAGTTTCCAAAAGGTCTGATCTATGGTTTACAGTGTTTTGACAGCTGGCTTTATGATGAAAATAAACCATTCTTACATTTAGAAGCATTAGACACCTTTAAATTTTTAAAAGAGCAGATAGATACTGGGTATTTTGAAAAATTAATCGAAACATATATGTTAAATAATCATCATGTGTCAATCGTAGTTATCGAACCTCAAAGAGGGTTAAGTGTAGAAAAAGACAAAAAATTAGAAGAAAAATTAGAAGATTATAAAAATGCATTATCAGAAGTGGAATTAGAAACACTCATTCATGGTACAAAGGCATTAAGGATGTATCAGGAAGAACCGTCTGCAAAAGAGGATATGGACAAAATTCCAATGCTTGAAAGATCTGACATGAAAAAGAAGGCAACTCCGTTTATCAATGAAGAAATATGCTGCGAGGATACGTTGATCTTACATCATGATGTTTTTACAAATGGAATCTATTATCTTGGGATGCTTTTTGATATTACAGATTTTTCGGAAGAAGAAGTAGTTTACCTTGGAATGTTAAAAGCAGTACTAGGATATATGGATACAAATACATATGCATATTCAGATCTGGCAAATGAGATAAATTTATATACGGGTGGAATTTCTTCTTCCTTAAGCATTTATCCAAACATAAAAGAAACAGATAAATATCAGATAAAATATGAAATTCATACAAAAATGCTGTATGAAAATCTGGATAGAACACTAGCGCTTATTCAGGGTATTTTGCAATCTACAAAAGTAGAAGATGAAAAACGATTACATGAGATTTTATCCCAGATAAAATCCAGATTGCAGATGTCATTAAGTTCAGCAGGACATTCTACATCTGCAACACGGGCAATGTCTGGATTTTCCGTGGTCTCTAAATTTAATGATTTAACAGGCGGGATAGCTCTCTACCGTGTAGTTGCTTCTTATGAAGAACATTTTAATGAGAAAAAAGAAGAACTGACAGGGACATTAAAAAAGCTGATTAAAAAAATCTTTACAAAGCAGAATCTGATGGTAAATTTAACCTCGGACAGAGATGGATTACTTGTTTTTGAAGAAAAATTGAGTTCATTTAGACAGTCTTTGTATGAGAATCAAACATCGAATCAGAAAGCACAGACACGAAAGTTTTCTTTAGAAAAAAAGAAAGAAGGCTTTTTGGATGCATCTTTGGTACAATATGTTTCGAGAGCAGGTAACTTTGTAAAAGAAGGATATTCTTATACAGGACTGCTAAAAATATTAAAGGTTATTTTAAGTTATGATTATTTATGGATTAATGTACGTGTAAAAGGTGGTGCATATGGCTGCATGAGCGGATTTTCAAGAATCGGAGATACCTATTTTACATCTTACAGAGACCCAAATTTAAGTGAGACAAATGACATCTACAATAAAATCCCAGAATATTTAAGGAATTTTAAGGCAGATGAGCATGAAATGACAAAATATATCATAGGAACGATGAGCGATATGGATATTCCGTTGAATCCGTTAGCAAAAGGATTACGTTCGATGACCGCATATTTAAATAAGATTACATTTGAAGATGTACAAAAGGAACGGGATGAAGTACTAAACGCAACAGAAGCAGACATCATACAATTATCAGGCCTGATAAAGGCTGTATTAGCACAGGAATATTTTTGTGTTATCGGAAATGAAGATGTGGTAAAGGAAAATAAAGGTATGTTTGATACCTTAGAGAATTTATTTTAAAGGAGTAATACATGGAAAATAATTTAAAATCAGGATTTGTAACAATTATCGGAAGACCAAACGTAGGAAAGTCAACTTTAATGAACCACTTAATAGGTCAAAAGATTGCAATTACCTCAAATAAACCGCAGACAACAAGAAACCGAATCCAAACAGTGTTTACGGATAAGAACAGGGGACAGATTGTATTTCTTGACACACCAGGTATTCATAAAGCAAAGAATAAATTGGGTGAATATATGGTTCATACCGCAGAGCACACGCTGAATGAAGTTGATGCTATTTTATGGCTTGTAGAACCTACTGATTTTATTGGAGCTGGCGAGCAGCACATTGCGGAAATTTTACAAAAAATAAAAACACCAGTTATATTAGTTATCAATAAGATGGATACGTTAAGTGAAAAAGATAAAATGCTGAAGTTTATTGATAAATATAGTAAAATTTATGATTTCGCAGAAATTGTACCAGCTTCTGCACTTCGGGGACAAAACACAGATGTGATAGTAGACCTGATTTTTAAATATCTTCCAGACGGTCCTATGTTTTATGATGAAGATACTGTAACAGACCAGCCGGAAAGACAGATTGTCGCAGAAATCATCCGAGAGAAAGCTCTTCATGTGTTAGACGAAGAAATACCACATGGAATAGCCGTATCCATAGAAAAAATGAAAGAGAGACCAGGCACAAACCTTATCGATATTGATGCAACAATTATTTGTGAACGTGACTCACACAAAGGTATCATTATTGGAAAAAAAGGTGCTATGCTAAAAAAAATAGGAACAAATGCCAGATTTGAAATTGAACGACTTTTAGATGCAAAAGTAAATTTAAAATTGTGGGTTAAAATAAAAAAAGACTGGCGTGATAGTGATATTATGATTCGTAACTTTGGATTCAAACAAGACGAACATTAAAAGCAGTCAAAGGAGAGATTCCAATGTCAGAAAGTATAACCGTAACAGGGATGGTGCTGTCTGTTATGCCAATTCGGGATTATGATAAAAGACTGACCATTTTAACTACAGACAGAGGAAAGATAACTGCATTTGCCAGAGGTGCGAGACGCCAGAACAGTCCGCTTCTCGCAGGTACAAATCCATTTTGTTTCGGAGAATTTGAAGTCTATCCAGGAAAAGATTCATATACTCTTGTAAAAGCGAATATTACAAACTATTTTAGAGAATTGACAACAGATTACAAGAATGCATACTATGGTTTTTACTTTTTAGAACTAGCATTATATTTCGCACAGGAAAACAGTGATGAAAGAGATCTGTTAAAACTTTTGTATCAGTCCTTAAGGGCACTGGAAAGTGAGAACTTCGACAATGGATTGGTCAGAAGCATTTATGAACTGAGAGTTTTACTTATAAATGGGGAATATCCAGCAGTATTTCAATGCCAGAAATGTAAAAAGGAAGATCATATTTCTTTTTTTAGTGCTCATTTTAATGGAACTTTGTGCAGCAGCTGTGGCAATACGAAAAGTGATATTCCATTAACGGATTCAGATCTTTACACGCTTCAATTCATCTTAACGGCACAGCTGCAAAAATTATTTACCTTTGCAGTGACGCCGGAAGTGAAGGAAAAGTTGGAGAAAGTAACAAAAAGCTTTTTGAATCAGATTGTACACCATGAGTTTAAATCATTAAAAATACTTGCTGAAACACTTAAAAATGATTTTACGGGTTGAAATAAAACAATGGAAATAGTATAATATTTGGCATTGGCGATAGAGCCTGGTAGTGGTAGTTAGGAGGAGCAATATGAAAAAGCTATTATCAATTACCGTTGTGCTTGCAATGACTGTTGGTGTATTATCTGCCTGCAGTTTTAATACGAATGTTAAGACAGATACAATTTTCATTGGCAATGGCGGGAATATTACAGAAGCAACGATAGAAACATTTGATAAAAATTATTACAACACAGGTGAACTTAAAAAATTTGTGGAAAAAGAAGTAAATGCTTATAAAGCAAAAGATGGTACAGGAACTGTCAAAGTACAAAGGATGAATGTAAAAAAGGGTATTGCAAAACTTTATATGGGATACAGTTCATATAAAACATATGCCATATTCAATGATGTGACTTTTTTTGCAGGAAATGTGATTCAGGCTCAGGCCGAAGGATATAATTTTGACACGGCTTTTTATACAGCAGAACAGGCTAAGGAAGCGATTGATTCTTCAACAGAACAAACGTTGACGACAGCAGATAGTAAAACAAAAACAGCTATAAAGAAGCCAAAATCAACTGAAAAAGTGACAACAGAGACTGAAAAAAGTACAGCTTCAACAGGCGAAACAGAATCGTTACATGAAGATTCAACTGCAGGAACAGAAACATTAAAGAGTACAGAAGCTGCAAAAAAGGCGAAGACAGAAGATAAGAAAAAAAATAATACAAAAGCTAGCGTTTCTAAAGAAAAAATACTCTCAAAGGATTCTTATAAAGTAGTTGTTCTTCAGGAAAATACAGATGTTGTAATCAAAGGAAAGATATTGTATGTATCAAGTCATGTAAAAGTGACAGGAGATAATACCGCGACAGTTACAGACGAGGGAGCAGACAGCACCAATGTAACACCAGCATATATCATTTATCAATAACAGAATGCGAGGAAAATATTATGGAAAAGACAATGGATAAAATTGTTGCACTGGCAAAAGCCAGAGGCTTTGTGTATCCAGGTTCTGAAATATACGGGGGATTAGCAAATACTTGGGATTATGGTAATCTTGGCGTAGAATTGAAGAATAATGTAAAAAAAGCATGGTGGCAGAAATTTGTTCAGGAAAGTCCTTACAATGTTGGAGTGGATTGTGCGATTCTAATGAATCCACAGACTTGGGTAGCTTCTGGTCATTTAGGTGGATTTTCAGATCCATTAATGGATTGTCGTGAATGTCATGAAAGATTTCGGGCAGATAAAGTGATTGAAGATTTTGCTTTTGAAAATAAAATTGACCTCGGTGGTTCCGTGGATGCATGGACACAGGAAGAAATGAAGAGCTTTATTGAAGAACATAAAATACCTTGCCCAACCTGTGGAAAACATAATTTTACAGATATTCGTCAGTTTAATCTTATGTTTAAAACTTTTCAGGGAGTAACAGAAGATGCAAAAAATACTGTTTATTTAAGACCAGAAACAGCACAGGGTATCTTTGTTAATTTCAAAAATGTACAAAGAACATCAAGAAAGAAAATTCCATTTGGAATCGGTCAGGTCGGAAAATCATTTCGTAATGAAATTACACCTGGGAATTTTACATTCCGTACGAGAGAATTTGAACAGATGGAACTTGAATTTTTCTGTGAACCAGGAACGGATATGGAATGGTTCCAGTATTGGAGAGGATTCTGTCGTGACTGGCTGTATAAGCTTGGGATGAAAGAAAATGAAATCCGTCTTAGAGATCATGAACCAGAAGAACTGGTATTTTATAGCAAAGGAACTACAGATATCGAATTCTCATTTCCATTTGGATGGGGAGAATTATGGGGAATTGCGGACCGTACAGATTATGATCTGACACAGCATCAGAATACTTCAGGGCAGGATCTGACATACTTCGATGATACAAAGAATGAGAAATATCTACCATATGTTATAGAACCGTCTTTGGGTGCGGATCGCGTTGTTTTAGCGTTCCTTTGCTCTGCATATGATGAAGAAGTATTAGAAGAAGGCGATACACGTACCGTATTACGTTTCCATCCAGCATTGGCACCAGTCAAAATTGGTGTTTTACCGCTTTCTAAAAAATTAAATGAAGGTGCAGAAGCTGTATTTACTCAACTTTCTAAAAAATATAATTGTGAATTTGATGATAGAGGAAATATTGGAAAACGTTATAGAAGACAGGATGAAATTGGAACACCTTTCTGCGTTACATATGATTTTGATTCAGAAGAAGATCATGCAGTTACAGTAAGAGATCGTGATAGCATGCAGCAGGTTCGTGTAAAAATTGAAGAATTAGATACTTATTTTGCAGATAAATTTTCTTTTTAATATGTAATTAGGTAGTTTTAAATGGGAAAAAAGTCTCTGTTATGACAGGGACTTTTTTCTTATAGTAAAACAAAGCAAAAAGACTGAATATAAAGGAATAAGAATTAAAAAGTGTATTAAAATAAAGTTGCATTCGAAATAATGCATTTAAAAATGAAACAATATAAACTGTATATTCAATTATATACAATTCTGTATTTAGCGCTTTACAGATGTTTCTTCTTTCTATATAATGCTAAATATGTTTGTGCTAGAAAATTATAAAACAAAATGTAAGAATATAATTTCTGGCGAAAAAATTGGAGGTAACTTATGAAAAAGAAATTTTTATCCGTACTACTATGTGCAGTAGCAGTTGTCACCTTACTGGCTGGATGTGGATCATCAAAGAGTAATTCCGGTTCGTCAACCTCAGAAAAGGCTTCTTCCACTGAAAAAGCTTCGAATGGAAAAACATACATTATAGCAACAGATACAACATTTGCACCTTTTGAGTTTACAAATTCAAGCAGCAAATTTGTAGGTATTGATGTTGAACTTTTGGCAGCAGTTGCAAAAGACCAGGGATTTTCTTATAAATTGCAGTCTCTTGGATTTGATGCGGCACTTGCAGCTGTACAGTCAGGACAGGCAGATGGTATGATTGCGGGAATGTCAATTACAGATAAAAGAAAAGAAGTGTTTAATTTCTCAGATGCATATTATACTGCTGATGTAACTATGGCAGTAGCAAAGGGCTCTAAAATCAAATCCTATGAGGATTTAAAAGGAAAAACAGTAGCAGTAAAAACTGCTACAAACGGAGCAGAATACGCAAAATCAATAGCAGACAAATATGGTTTTAAGATTACAGAATTTAAAGATTCTCCTACAATGTATCAGGATGTTTCTATAGGAAATACGGTGGCATGCTTTGAGGATTATCCTGTTATGGCATATAATATTAAACAGGGTGCGCAGATGGAAATACCAAAAGGAATGACAGCAGCAGGTTCTTCTTATGGATTTGCAGTATTAAAAGGGCAAAATGCTGAACTATTATCCATGTTCAATAAAGGACTGGCAGATATTAAAGCAGATGGAACATATAAAAAAATTGTAGATTCCTATACAAAATAAGAAAAAGAGGTCAGTTAAATTATGATATCAATTTTTCAGAATTATAGGGTTATTCTATTTGAATCCCTGGGAATGACATTATTACTTACGGTTATTTCATTGATTTTTGCATGTATTCTTGGGATTGTATTTGGACTTATGAATGCAAGTAAAGTTCGAATTTTAAATGTGATTGGAACAATATATGTCGATGGAGTTCGAAGCGTTCCATTAATTGTTGTTGCGTACTTTATTTATTTTGGTATTCCAAAAGGAGTACAGACTTTAGGATTTACAGATTTTCGCTTTACTGCGTTTACGGCAGGAACCATAGCGTTATCGCTGAATGCGGGAGCCTATATGGCTGAGATTTTTCGTGCAGGAATCCAGTCTGTAGATAAAGGACAGATGGAAGCTGCAAGAAGCCTTGGACTTGGTTATGGGAAAACGATGCAGAGAGTTATCTTACCTCAGGCAATCAGAACAATGATTCCATCTATTATTAACCAGTTTATTATTTCACTGAAAGACACATCAATTTTATCTGTTATTGGAATTCAGGAATTGACAAAAGCAGGTAATATTATCATGGGAAATACCTTTCAATCGCTTGCTACGTGGGGATTAATTGCTATCTTCTATATTGTAGTTATTATTTCTATATCACGAGTGGCAAAAGTAATAGAAAGGAGGGTGAATGTTGGAAAACTCAGCTAAAACTAAAATTGTAGTAAAAAATTTAAAAAAGAACTTTGGAAAATTAGAAGTTTTAAAAGATATTGATTTGGAAATTGAAGAAGGTGAAGTAGTTGTTTTGCTTGGACCTTCCGGTTCTGGAAAATCTACATTTTTAAGATGCATAAACCGTTTGGATACGATAACTTCGGGTGAGGTTATGGTTGATGGAATCAGCGTTTCAGATAAGAAAACTGATATTAACAAATTAAGAGAAAATATAGGAATGGTATTTCAGCATTTTAATCTTTTCCCGCATATGACGGTATTACAAAATATTATGCTTGCACCTGTAGATTTGAAGAAAATGACAAAACAGCAGGGAATGGAAAAAGGGCTGGAATTATTAAAAAGAGTTGGATTATCAGAAAAAGCAGATGTATATCCGCCACAACTTTCCGGAGGGCAAAAACAGCGCGTTGCAATCGCAAGAGCACTAGCGATGAATCCGGATGTTATGCTTTTTGACGAACCGACATCCGCCCTTGATCCAGAAATGGTTGGCGAAGTTTTAGCTGTTATGAAAAAGCTTGCGGCAGAAGGAATGACAATGGTTGTAGTTACACATGAAATTGGTTTTGCAAGGGAAGTAGCAAGCAGAGTTGTATTTATGGATGGCGGATATATCGTAGAGCAGGGAAAACCGGAAGAAATCATTTCACATCCCAAAGAAGCAAGAACCATTGATTTCTTAAATAAAGTTCTTTAAGGTGAAATTCTGATAGGAGTTAAAACCATGAAAAAAATAATTACAATCAGTCGTGAATTTGGAGCTGGAGCTGGCGAAATAGGCCAAAAATTAGCAGCAGAATTAGGATATGAGTATTACGACAAAGAGCTGATTTTAATGGCAGCTGCAAAATCAAACCTGGACACCCAAAGCTTGATTGACTGGGATGAAAAAGTGCCTGTTAATTTTGGATTTACACAAAGTCTATTTGACTTTTATAATAAACCACTAAGCGATAAGATTTTTTCAGCGCAAAAAAAAGTAATTCGCGAAATAGCTGAAAAAGGAAACTGTGTTATTGTAGGAAGAAATGCAAATTATATTTTAAAAGAATTCGATCACTGCCTTCATGTATTTATTCATGCTGACTTTCCGTGGAGATTAAATCGTATGAAACATAAAATGGAAGTTTCTTCAGAGACTCAGGCAAGTGAGAAAATAAAGGAAATTGATAAAGCAAGAATAAAATATTGCTCTTTTTATACCAATACAATGTTCGGCGATGAAAGCCAGTATGATATTACTTTAAATTCATCCAGACTAGGCATCGACAAATGCTATGAAGTAATTTTAAATTTAAGCAAATAGAGATAAAGTAGTAAAAAGATTCGGATTTTGCAAAATGTGAGAACAGGTTTTTAAACTTGTTCTCTTTTTTGTGTAAAATGTCAAAAAAATATTGAATATAATTGAAAAAGTGCTAGAATAATTAGTGTAAGAGCGAGTAAAAGTATACACCATTGTTAAAATGTGGTAAATTTACCAGTCGACAGTAAAAAATATTTAGGAGGAATCACAAATGGCAGAAAAATGGGTTTATTTATTCACCGAAGGAAATGCAAATATGCGCGAACTTCTTGGTGGAAAAGGTGCCAATCTAGCTGAAATGACCAATTTAGGTCTCCCGGTACCTCAAGGTTTTACAATTACGACAGAAGCATGTACTCAGTATTACGAAGACGGAAAAAAAATTAATGATGAAATTGTAGAGCAAATTATAGCTCACATCACAAAAATGGAAGAAATAACGGGTAAAAAATTTGGGGATAAAGAAAATCCGTTACTTGTATCCGTTCGTTCAGGCGCAAGAGCTTCGATGCCTGGTATGATGGATACCATTTTAAATTTAGGATTAAATGAAGAAGTAGTAGAAGTATTAGCAAAAAAATCAAATAACCCTCGTTGGGCATGGGACTGCTACCGCAGGTTTATCCAAATGTTCTCTGACGTAGTTATGGAAGTTGGTAAAAAGCACTTCGAAGAATTAATTGATAAAATGAAAACTGCTAAAAAAGTTACAAATGATGTAGACTTAACAGCAGAAGATTTAAAGATTTTAGCAGAACAATTTAAAGCAGAATATAAATTAAAAATCGGTGCAGATTTTCCAGATGATCCAAAGGAACAGTTAATGGAATCCATCAAAGCCGTATTTCGTTCCTGGGACAACCCAAGAGCTAATGTTTATCGCCGTGATAATGATATCCCTTATTCTTGGGGAACCGCAGTTAATATCCAGATGATGGTATTTGGTAATATGGGAGATACGTCAGGTACAGGTGTTGCATTTACGAGAAATCCAGCAACAGGTGAAAAACAGCTGATGGGTGAATTTTTAATGAATGCGCAGGGAGAAGATGTTGTAGCAGGTGTAAGAACACCACTGCCAATTGCACAGCTTCACCAGACAATGCCAGAAGTATATGATCAGTTTGTTGATATTTGTAATAAATTAGAAGAACATTACAGAGATATGCAGGATATGGAATTTACGATTGAAGACAAGAAATTATATATGTTGCAGACACGTAATGGAAAAAGAACAGCAAAAGCAGCTTTAAAAATAGCATGTGATCTTGTAGATGAAAAGATGATTACAGAAGAAAAAGCAATCTTAATGATTGATCCTAGAAATCTGTCTTCTCTTTTACACCCACAGTTTGATGAAAAAGAAGTAAAGAGTAAAAAGCCGATAGCAAAAGCACTCGCAGCAGCACCAGGTGCAGCTTGCGGACAAATCGTATTTACAGCAGATGAGGCGAAAGCATGGGCAGAAAAAGGTAAAAAAGTAGTATTAGTACGTTTGGAAACATCTCCAGAAGATATTGAAGGTATGAAAGCAGCTCAGGGTATTTTAACAGTACGAGGCGGTATGACATCTCACGCAGCAGTAGTAGCACGTGGTATGGGAACCTGTTGTGTGTCTGGATGCTCAGAAATTGTAATGGATGAAGATAATAAAGTCTTTAAACTTGCCGGAAAAGAATATCATGAAGGGGATGTTATTTCATTTGATGGAACAACAGGAAATATTTATGATGGTTCAATTAAAACAGTGGATGCTGTAGTAGCAGGTGAATTTGGACGAATTATGTCCATGGCAGACAAATACAGAACAATGAAGGTAAGAACCAACGCAGATACACCAGAAGATGCAAGAAAAGCACGTGAGCTTGGTGCAGAAGGTATCGGACTTTGCCGAACAGAGCATATGTTTTTTGAAGGAGACCGAATTGATGCATTCCGTGAAATGATATGTTCTGATACAGTTGAAGAAAGAGAAACGGCATTGGCAAAGATTCTTCCTGTTCAGCAGGGAGATTTTGAAGAACTCTATGAAGCATTAGAGGGAAATCCTGTTACCATTCGTTTCTTAGATCCTCCGTTGCATGAATTTGTACCAACGGAAGAAGAAGATATTAAAAAGCTTGCGGATACAAAAGGAAAATCTGTAGAGGCAATTAAAGATATTATTACTTATCTTCATGAATTTAATCCAATGATGGGACACAGAGGCTGCCGTTTAGCGGTAACCTATCCTGAAATTGCAAAAATGCAGACCCGTGCAGTAATTCGTGCAGCTATCAATGTACAAAAAAAACACCCAGAATGGAACCTGAATCCAGAAATTATGATTCCTCTGGTTGGAGACATTAAGGAATTAAAATATGTAAAAAACATTGTAGTTAAGACAGCAGATGAAGAAATCAAAGCAGCAGGCGTAGACATGAAATATGAAATTGGTACAATGATTGAAATTCCAAGAGCAGCATTAACAGCAGATGAGATTGCTACAGAAGCAGCATTTTTCTGTTTTGGAACGAATGATCTTACACAGATGACATATGGATTTTCTCGTGATGATGCTGGTAAATTCCTGGATTCTTACTATAATGCCAAGATTTTTGAAAGCGATCCATTTGTAAAATTAGATCAGGTTGGCGTTGGTAAATTGATGAAAATGTCATTAGAACTTGGCAAAAAGACCAATCCAACGTTGCATTGTGGAATTTGTGGAGAACATGGTGGTGATCCATCATCTGTTGAATTTTGTAATGAAATCGGTTTGGATTATGTATCCTGTTCCCCATTCCGTGTTCCAATCGCAAGATTATCAGCAGCACAGGCAGCAATCAAAAGCAGATAAAATTTTATTGACAATTTAATACAAAAATAAGACCCCTGTAGGATAAAAAGATATAATTCCATTGCTATATATTCTTTTGTATGAAACAAAAGTAATAGCAGTTAGAAAAAATCTTAACTTAGTACAGGGGTTTTTTCTGCTTACAATGAACTACTTAAAATTGAAATATGAAAGGATTCATGTTATTGTTAAAAAAAGACAAGGAGTGTGAGTAATGATGGCAACAGCAAATATGACAGCTAAATTAAATGCATCACTTGATGCAGTGTGGCGTACTGTGACTTCTTTGGATGATTTCAGCTGGAGAAGTGATTTAAGCAAAATTGAAATTTTACAGGAAAACAAAAAATTTATAGAGTATTCAAAAGAAGGATATAAAACAGAATTTTTCATAACCGTTTTTCTTGATTTAAAACAGTATGAATTTGATATGGAAAATGAAAATATGAAAGGTCATTGGGTTGGACGTTTTTTTGAAGAAGAAGGCGGGACAAAGATTGATTTTACAGAAACAGTAGACGCGAAAAAATGGTTTATAAAGCCTTTTGTTAGTTCATATTTAAAGAAACAGCAAAAACAGTATCTGACAGATTTAAAGAACAGCGTAGAAAAGTAAAAGCAAAAATAAAAGTAAAAGCAAAAATAAAAACGAAAAATGAGGACGTATGAGAATTTTAATCGTAAATGATGATGGAATTTCGGCACCAGGAATTCGAAAATTAGTTCAGATTGCAGTTCTTTTTGGAGAAGTGTGGGTAGTTGCTCCAAAAGAACAATGTAGTGCGATGTCACATAGAATTACAGTAAATGGTGAAATACAGGTAGTAAAAGAAGGCTTTGAAGTAAAAGATGTGAAAGCAGCATATAGTGTTAAGGGAACACCTGCAGATTGTGTAAAGATTGCATTGAAATATCTATTACCAGAAAGGCCAGATATTGTTTTCTCTGGCATAAATAATGGTTATAATGCAGGACTTGATATATCGTATTCTGGAACGGTTGGTGCAGCGATGGAGGCATTGCTGAATAAAATACCAGCGATTGCATTTTCTAGTGAACTAGAGGGTGATTATAAGATTACAGATCAATATTTATTTCAGGTGATAAGTGAACTTTTAAAAGAACCAATTGCAAAAAATGAAATATGGAATGTAAATATTCCATGCGGAGAAATCAAAGAATGTAAAGGTGTTTTAAAAGAACGCATTCCTGCGCAGGAACAGTTTTATGCTGATAATTATGAGAAAACAGATTTGACAATAAATAGTTTTGCATTAACCGCATGTGGAATTCCTGCAGAAGATGCAAAAGATGGTACTGACATGAGAGCTGTTTTAGATGGATATATTTCAATTGGGAAAATACGGAATACGATTTTAAAAGGATAGTATGCCTAAGAGTACTTTCCAAGTGAAAAAAATTGTGATAACATAGTTATATGAGCAAATTATTAGAACTTCAGACAACAATGTTTCTTTTGATTTTTGTAGGTGCAATTCTTAAAAAAGCACATATTGTAGGAAATGAAGGACAGAAAAATATTACGGATATTGTGATTTATCTTGTATTACCGTGCAATATTATACAATCGTTTTTAGTGAAATTCACTTCAGAAATATGGCGTAATTTTATAAGCATTTTTGTGATTTCCATTTTGATTCAGATTTTTGCATCCTGGTTCGGAAGGATATTTTATCGCAGCGCATCACCAGAAAAAAGAACAAGCCTGCAATATGGGATTATCTGTTCAAATGCTGGATTTTTAGGAAATCCGGTAGCGCAGGGGGTATTTGGAATAACAGGACTTACGCTGGCATCTATTTATCTGATTCCACAGAGAATTATGATGTGGTCTTCTGGTGTGGCACTTTTTTCTGGAAATCATGACAGGAAAGTTGTATTGAAAAAAGTATTGACACATCCTTGTATCCTTGCCTGTGAGATTGGTTTGGTATTAATGCTGTTTCAAATATCAATACCACATATTCTAGATGCACCAATCAGCGCAGTCAGTGCATGTAATATGCCGCTTTCCATGATGGTAATTGGAATGATTCTGGCTGAGATGGATTTAAAAACGCTGGTTGATAAGGATGTGGTGATTTATTCTATCATCCGACTGGTTATTATTCCGGCAGTTGTCTATGCAGGCTGCCTTTTGTTTCATGTGAAAGGAATTGTAATGGGGGTAAGTGTTATTTTAGCAGCAATGCCTGCAGGTGCCACGACAAGTATCCTTGCAGCAAAATATGAGGCAGATGAAAAATTTGCAACAAAACTGGTTATTTTCTCGACTTTACTATCACTTGCTACAACACTTATCTGGAGCCTGATACTAACTTAAAAAGAATGACAAGATGAAGAAACAGTACTTTTCAATGGAAACAAAGAGGAAAAAGTACTGTTTTTTGTTTTAAATAAATAGATTTACTAGCTTTTTGTATGGATCAGTTGCAATTGATAATCTTTATCAACAAGTGGAAAACACTAAACATTGTGCGCAATTTGTTGTATAATCCATATAAATACAACAGGATTATATTTCAAATGCAGGAGGAAATCAAATGAAAAATGAATTACTTAAGATAGAAAATTTGTCTGTATCTTCAGAAGATAAAGCTATTTTACATAACGTAAACCTTTCTATAAATGAGGGAGAAACACATATTTTGATGGGACCAAATGGAGCTGGTAAATCAACTTTAGGATACTCTATTATGGGAAGCCCACAATACGAAGTGACTGAAGGAAAACTGTTCTTTCTGGGAGAAGATATCACAGATTCAAAAGTAAATCAGAGGGCAGAAAAAGGAATATTTTTGTCTTTTCAGGCACCAATTGAAGTGCCAGGAATTACGCTACGCCAGTTTTTACAGACGGTTTATCAAAAAAAACATGGAAGAGGAAGTTTTCGTGAATTTCGTAAACAGCTGGATGTCTGTAAAGAATTATTAGAAATTGAGAATTCATATATTGACCGAGAATTGAATGTAGGATTTTCGGGTGGGGAAAAGAAAAAAATTGAAATGTTACAGCTTTTACTCTTTGAACCGAAGCTTGCGATATTAGATGAAACGGATTCTGGTCTTGATGTAGATGCAATGAAGATTGTATCAAACGGAATTCAAAAATATCAGGAAGATAAATCACATTCTTTATTGATTATTACACATAACACAAGAATTCTTGAACATGTAGCTGTTGATTTTACGCATGTTTTAGTTCAGGGAACGATTGTAAAAACAGCAGATGACAAGTTGGTTTACGATATTAATGAGAATGGATTCGAACAATTTTTGAAAGAAGGTGTATAACTATGGCAAAACAAAAGTCGAATATTGAGGATATGGACCGAAACCTCTACGATTTTGTGAAACCAGAAGAAGGGTTTGAAAAAGTAGAGGCAGGCCTTACACCAGAAATTGTAAAAGAAATTTCGGATCGTAAAAAAGAACCTCAGTGGATGAGAGAATTTCGATTAAAGTCACTAGAGACTTATCATAAAATAAAAGAACCAAACTGGGGACCTGATTTAAGCGAACTTCACATGGAGAATATTGTTACCTATGTGAAGCCAAATACAGATATGCAGGGAAAGTGGTCAGAGGTACCAGAAGATATAAAAGATACCTTTGAACGTCTTGGTATTCCTCAGGCAGAAAAGGAATCTTTAGCAGGAGTGGGGGCACAGTACGATTCTGAACTTGTATATCATAATGTGAAAAAAGAAGTGGCAGATTTGGGCGTTGTATATTGCGGAATTGAAGAAGCATTAGAAGGACCATATGCCGAAATGATTCAGTCTCATTTTATGAAACTGGTTCCTCCAAGTGATCATAAATTTGCAGCTTTGCATGGTGCTGTATGGTCTGGAGGATCGTTTGTATATGTGCCTCCGGGAGTAAACTTAGAAATACCATTACAATCATACTTTAGATTAAATGCAGCGGGTGCAGGACAGTTTGAACATACGTTAATTATTGTGGATAAAGGAGCAAGTCTTCATTTTATCGAAGGATGTTCTGCTCCAAAATATAATGTCGCAAATTTACATGCAGGATGCGTAGAATTATTTGTAGAAGAAAATGCACATTTACGTTATTCTACAATTGAAAACTGGTCGAAAAATATGTTTAATTTAAATACAAAAAGAGCAAGAGTACAGGCAGGTGGTTCGATAGAATGGATTTCTGGTTCCTTTGGTTCACATATTTCATACCTGTATCCTATGAGCATTTTGGCAGGAGAAGGAGCAAAAGCAGAGTTTACAGGAATTACGTTTGCTGGAAAAGGACAGAATCTGGATACGGGAACGAAAGTGGTACATGCTGCAAAAAATACAACTTCTTCGATTAGTACGAAATCTATTTCAAAAGATGGCGGAAAAAGCACATTCCGTAGCATGGTAATTGTAGGAAAAAATGCACAGGAAAGCCGAGCAAGCGTATCTTGTGAGTCTTTAATGTTAGATAATGAATCCAGATCAGATACGGTACCTGCAATGATTATTCAAAACGATAATGTAAGTGTCGGGCATGAGGCTTCTATCGGAAGAATTAGTGATGATACTGTGTTTTATCTTATGAGCAGAGGCTTGAAAGAAGAAGAAGCAAGGACACTTGTTGTGAATGGATTTGCAAATCCTATTTCAAAAGAACTGCCCTTAGAATATGCAGTGGAAATGAACAACCTGATCAAACTAGAAATGGAAGGGAGTATAGGTTAATGGATGAAATTTTAAAAACACATAAAGAGCTGACTGTAAATCGTTTACCAGTACTTACCTGGAATCATTTAAAAGTAAATGATTCGAAGGTAATCCTTCCGGAAAAACTAGAATTGGCAATAGATTCATCTGAAATCAGAGGTCTTGACGATGAGGGAATATCATTGCAGGAACATGCAAAAGAGCAGAAAGACATTGCAACAGGAATGGGAAAAGAGGCACTTGACTATGTTTTAGCAAATGCCACAAGCAGTGCTTCGTATACAATCACAGAAAATAAAAAAATCAAAGAACCGCTTGTAATTACCAAAAAATTAAAAGCTGACTGGCTGGATTATATATCAATTCTGGCAAAAAAAGATAGTGAGATAACGGTTATATTATCTTATGAATCGCTAAAAGAAGCAAAGGGATTGCATGGAAATGCAATTTTAATGGATTTGCAGGACGGTGCAAAAGTCCGGCTGCTGGTTGTTCAGCTTTTAAATCAAAATTATGAGCATTTTACAAATATTGGCATTACGTGTGAAGATCATGCAAGTGTTGAAATAAATTACATTGGTATTGGAGCAAAAAAATTCTGGGTTGGATGTGAAGTGAATCTGCTTGGAAGAGAAAGCAGCTGCAAAGTAGAAACTTCTTATCTGGGCGGTATGGACAAACAAATGGATTTTAATCTGATTGCAAGACACATTGGAAAGAAAACAGTATCTGAAATCAAAGGATATGGCGTTTTAGCAAAAAACAGCAGAAAAATCATGAGAGGAACCATAGATTTTATAAAAGGAGCAAAAGGCGCAGTCGGAAGTGAGACAGAAAATGTGCTGATGCTTTCAAAAGAAGCAGAAAATAAATCCGTGCCTCTGATTTTATGTGCAGAGGATGATGTAGATGGAAGACATGGGGCATCCATTGGTAATATAAATGCACAGCAGTTGTTTTACTTAAATAGTCGGGGTATTTCCAGAGAAGAAGCGCATAAAATATTTGCGCAGTCTCTTGTAGAACGAATGAAAGATTCCATTGAAGATGAAAAAGTAAAAGACCGTCTTGGGGAATTTGGAGGTAATTATCTTGAACAACTCATATAAAAGTGATTTCCCAATTTTAGCGGAATATCCAAATCTGGCGTACTTAGACAGCGCGGCTACAACACAAAAACCAGATGTTGTCATTGAAGCGATTGATACATATTATAAGAAAAAGAATGCAAATCCACTTCGTGGTCTTTATGACTTAAGCATAAAAGCGACAGAAGAAGTGGAAAATGCAAGAATGGAAATGGCAAAGTTCATTCATGCCAACCATGCAGAGGAAATTATTTTCACCAGAAATACAACAGAATCATTGAACTTAATTGCATATAGTTATTCGAAAATTGCGTTACAGTCAGGTGATGAAATTTTGGTTTCTATTTTAGAACATCACAGCAATTTGGTTCCATGGCAGCAGGCAGCGAAAAAGTACGGCGCAATTTTAAAATTTGTTTATACAGATGAAGAAGGAAATATCTCATTAGAAGAAATAAAAAGCAAAATCACTCCGAAAACAAAAATTGTTGCAATCACTATGGTTTCTAATGTGCTGGGATGCGAAACACCGATAAAAGAAATTACTTCCCTTGCACATCATGCAGGAGCCGTTGTCGTTGCAGATGGGGCGCAGGCAGCTGCACATATTCCGGTAAATGTAAAAGAGCTGGATATTGATTTCTTTGTATGCTCTGGTCATAAAATGTTTGCACCCATGGGCATTGGCATTTTATATGGTAAAAAACATCTTTTAGATGCTATGCCACCTTTTTTGACAGGCGGAGAAATGATTCAGTCTGTACATGAACAAAGTGCTACATTTGCACCACTTCCGCAGAAATTTGAAGCAGGTACTGTGAATGCAGAAGGTGCAGCAGGATTATACCGTGCACTTTTGTATATCGAAGAAATTGGATTTGATAAAATAATGGCTATTGAGGAAGATCTTACAGCACTTTGTATGGAGGAACTGACAAAATTACCTTATGTTACTATCATCGGAAGTAAAAATCCAAAGAAGCATTTAGGAGTTATTTCATTCCTTGTAGACGGAATTCATCCACATGATGTATCTTCTGTTCTGGATATGGGAAACGTAGCAATTCGTGCAGGGCATCATTGTGCACAGCCATTGCTTGAATATTTACATATTGATTCCTGTTGCAGGGTAAGCTTTTCGATTTATAATGACAAAGAAGATGTAATACATTTTATCAATCAGTTAAAAGAAGTAAAGAGGTGGTTTGATGGAACTCAATAAAATATATAATCAGGAATTGATGTCTCATAGTTCAAATCCTTTAAATAAATTTGTGCTGGAGGACTTTACATATGAAAAAGAAGGAGTCAACCCGACTTGTGGAGATGATATTACGCTTCGCTTAAAAATGGTGGGAGATAAGATTGAAGATGCTGCTTTTTCAGGAAGTGGATGTGCAATATCTCAGGCAAGCGCTGATATGCTGGTGGATCTGATTCTTGGAAAAACAAAACAGGAAGCCATTCATTATTGTGAAATATTTTTAAGTATGATTAAAGGGGAAGAAGTATCCAAAGAGGATTTAGAGAGTTTGGAAGAAGCATTATCCTTAAAAGATATTTCTCATATGCCGGCACGTGTAAAATGTGCAGTACTATCCTGGCATACATTGGAAGAATTATTGAAAGAACAGAGTTAAATTACTTAGATATGAAAAAAGCTCCTATTCGATGAAAATGTAAGATACATTTTTTAAAATAAGAGTTTTTTTCATAGCAATATTTTTATATAAAAATCATAAAATTTTAATACTTTTCGAATATAATAGAAAGAATGTGAAAATATATATAAGTAAAAGGAATAAAAACATGAGAAAAGTACATTTAAAAAATACCTATTTAATATATTCTATGATATTTCTTGTATTATCCCCATTTGTTTTTCAAACATTTATAGTAGAGCATAAAAGCTTTGTATGGAGCCTGGATGGACTGGATCAGCATTATCAGGCATTGTTATATTACGGAAGACATTTAAGAGCTTTTTTTGAAGGAAAAGGTTTTCCTATGATTGATTTTTCGGTTGGTATGGGTTATGACGTACTAACTACTTTAAATTATTATGTCATTGGTGATCCACTGGCTTTATTTAGCGTTTTTATGACAAAAAGAAACGGTACAGTTATTTATGATTTCCTTGTTATTTTACGCTTTTATCTGGCAGGAATAAGCTTTTGCTATTTTATGAATTCCTTTTTTGAAAAAAAGAAGACAGAAGCGATAGTACTAGGAGCAGTTATTTACATATTTAGCGGATATGCTCTTTTTGCGGCAGTGCGCCATCCTTTTTTCATGAATCCCATGATTTATTTGCCATTGCTACTTGCCGGGATGGAAAAAATCTTAAAAGGAAAAAAACCATATTTATTAATTACGATGGTTTTTATCAGCGCAATCAGCAACTTTTATTTCTTTTATGCATTAAGCATTATGGTTGTGCTTTTTGTGGTATTCCGATATATTACGATTTATTATAAAAAATATGAACATCCAGTATTCGGTTTTATAAAAACAGGTCTAAGAACGGGAAGTTATTATCTTTTGGGAATTGGACTATCTTCTTTTATTTTAGTTCCGGTTATTTATGCATTTACACGTAATGGACGTTTGAATATAAAACCGTCTTTAATTTCAGGAAGCGCTTTTTATTATGAAATTGGGTACTATATAAATATATTAAAGGGATGGTTTGCACCAGATATGTATCTTGGATACTGGTCTGTTTTATCATTTGCGGTAATTACGATAGTTAGTATTACCGTTATTTTGTGTAACCATAGATACTGGAAGATGAGACTGATATATGCACTTGCGCTTTTGGGATTATGCATTCCTGCTTTTGGAATATTTATGAATGGGTTTTCTTATGATGCAAACAGATGGTGCTTTTTGTTATCCTTACTAACCGCTGTTTGTTTTTCGATTACTTATGAAAAAATTTATGATCTGAATATCAAAGAAAAAATTGTTTTCCTTGTGTTGGTGGTAGTTTATGGATTTTTAATTGATAAATATCCGGATAGTAACATCATTAATACTATGTTTTCTACACTGGTACTGTTTTTTATTATTATTTTTTGCCTGCAAACCAGATATTTCAAGGAGAAAAAGCAGCATGCACATATAATTGTATTTGTACTGGTTGGAATATCCATTATTTTAAACGGATATGGATTTTATAGTCCTGTCTATGATAATTATGCAAGTCAGTTTTTAACAGCGGATGAGGTGCATTACAGACTCTCAGAGGGTGTAATGGGTCTTGTCCCTAAAGTGAAAAAGGATCTTTCTTTTTACAGAGTTGATACAACAGGAGATATGGCTTTAAATGAGTCTTTGACAAATGAGTATAATGGAATTAGCTCTTACTATAGTCTGATGGATAGTAATACTACATCATTTATGCAGCAGATGGAGAATACGAGTCAGGTATCTTCCTACCGTTTTCATGATTTAGATGGAAGAAGTACGTTGGAAGCGTTGTGTGGTATAAAATATTATCTGACGAATAATCCAGCAACTGCTCCATATGGTTTCACTCTTTTAAATAAGCAGAATAAAATGCTGGAAACAACTTATATGTATAAGAATCAAAATACATTGGCCGTTGGAAGTATGTATTACAAGTATATAGATAAAAAAAACTATAATAAATTAAGTGCGCTACAAAAACAAAGCATTCTTTTGGACTGTGTCAGTCTGGATCATAAGACTTCTTTCGGAGAAAAAGAAGATGGGGCAGACAATCAGACGATTCAGAAATTGCCAGTAACCTTTGAAACAAAAGGTATTGATTTCAAAAATCACGGAGATATGTATGTTAAAGCAAAATCAGAGATAATAATAAATTTCCCAGCACAGGCGAATACAGAAACATATATTAAATTTAAAAATTTAAAGATTGAAAAAAAAGCAAATACAATGACGACATTTTATACATATGGAAACACAAAAGCTGTAAAAAGCGTAAATGTAAAAAGCAGCTATTACAATTCATATTTTGGAAAAAATGATTATCTGGTAAATTTAGGGTATGCAAAAGATGGACAAAATGAAGCAATCATATATTTTCCTCAGGAAATGAATTTTTCATTAGAAAATATTGAGGTTTATACACAAAGTATGGAGAACTATAATACTCAGATTGCCCAGAGAAAACAGGCAGAACTAAAGCATGTAAAACAAACGAAAAACACCTTAACCGGTGAGGTGACCACAGATAAAAAAGGAATATTATTTTTAAGCATTCCTTATTCAAAAGGATGGACAGCCTATGTGGATGGAAAGAAAACAGCCATTCATCGGGCAGATACGATGTTTATGGCATTAAAAATCCATCCGGGAAAACATGAAATACGTTTAACCTACCAAACACCATATTTATTGATTGGAATAGTACTCTCATTTTTATCCTGTGTAATATTTGTAATTGGAATAATAATGAAAAAGAAAAAGTATAGGAGTTAATATGGAAATAGCATTTGCACCGTTAGAGGGAATCACTGGATATATATACAGAAATGCGCATCACAAATATTTTGGAGGAATTGATAAATACTATTCTCCTTTTATTGATGCAAGGCAGACAACTTGTGTTAAAAAAAAAGAAATTCGAGATATTTTACCTGAAAACAATAAAGATATTATCTTAATTCCCCAGATTTTAGCTGGAAATGCGGATAATTTTCTGCGGACAGCGAAAATAATTACAGACATGGGATATTTGGAAATAAATTTAAACTTAGGTTGTCCGTCCAAAACGGTTGTAACGAAAGGAAAAGGTGCCGGTTTTCTGGCAAAACCAGATGAACTGGATGTTTTTTTATACCAGATATTTGAGAAGACAGAGGCAGATATTTCGGTAAAGACAAGAATCGGAATGGATGATCCGTATGAATTTGAAAAATTACTTAAAATATATAATAAGTATCCAATAAAAGAATTGATTATACATCCACGCTTACAGGCAGATTATTACAAAAATGAAGTAAAGTATGATTCTTTTCAATTAGCAGTTGAGAGGAGTAATCAGGTGCTATGTTATAACGGCGATATCGTGGATTGCAATAGTTTTCAAAATGTAAAGAATCGTTTTCCTTCCATAGAGGCAATTATGATTGGAAGAGGATTATTGCAAAGTCCGGATTTGGCACAAACACTAAAGGGAGAAAAAAGAGCCGAAAAAAAAGACTTATACCAATTTTATGAAACTCTGCTGGAAGAATACTCACAATACCTTTCTGGTGAAAAGAATGTTATGTTTAAAATGAAGGAAGTGATGATTTATATTACAAAAGCATTTACAAATCATGAGAAATATGAAAAAAATATTAAAAAATCGCAACATATAAAAGAATTAAAAACATATACAGATGCATTGTTTCGTGAACAGGAATTAATAGATAAAAGTGATTTATTGTTAGATTAAAATTGAAGAATCAAGTAGAAAGTAGTATAATATTGAAAATAACAGACAATAAAACATAAAAAAGAAAATAGAAAGAATAAAATTAAAAATATGCATGACAAAATAGAAAAAGATATAGTGAGTATCGTATTCATATTATAAGCATAGAGAATACTATATCAGATGAAAACCTCTTCAAATGCAGACATTTTTTACGATAAGGGAGTAAGAGTGTTAGGAGGATTTGTGAAAAGAAGAAACTTTTCCTTAAAAACAACAATAATTCTAATATCTTTAGTATTGTTTATTCTTACAATATCTATTATCTCTGTTTTGGTTTTTTATAATTGGGATAAGTCTGCAAAAGCAAATCTTAAAATAATTGCAAAAGATGTCAATAGTAATATAAATCAAAAAATAGAATGGTTCTTGGATGAGCCAAAACAAATGGATGAAACTATGCTTTTACGTATAAAGACGAGTTCCATCGATTTGGAAAATGAAGATCTAAGAGACAAATATTTTGTTAGTGAATTAGAAACGAGAGATCCTTACATATACAGCTTTAGTTATGGTTCAGAAACAGGTGAATACTATGGGGCACGGCGAAGTGAGAATGGCTCTATTGAAATAATGGAGAATGATGATAGTACAAATCACGAATCCTTATACTATTCAATTACAAGTGAACAAACCAAGCAAAAGCTTACACAAAATGCAGGAGTCTTTGATCCAAGAGTGCGAGACTGGTATTTAGCAGCAAAAGAAAAAAAGAATCTTGCATTTTCACCAATATATAAGCATTTTTATAAAAATGATTTAAGCTTGTCAGTTGCAATGCCAGTGTATGATAATACGGGAAAACTAAAGGGAGTACTAGGAACACACTTGATTTTATCAGATATGAATAAATACCTGCATGATATTTCAAAAGAAAAATCAGGTATTTCTTTTATTGTAGAAAAAGATTCAGGAAATCTGGTTGCAAATTCGCTGAATAAATCAAATTTTAAAATAACTTCGGACAGTAAATTAAAAAGATTTACTCCAAACGACTTAAAGAATAAAACATTGCATGATATTTATACGACATATGCAGCTTCACATAAAGTTTCTTTTGAAATAGACAAGTATGAAATAAATGTATCAGAATATAAGGATAAAGGCATAGACTGGGTCGTGTTTGTAGCAGTTCCAACGAAAATTGTAATGGATGATGTGTATAAAAATTTACAGTTAACCATTCTTTTTTCTGCTGGAATACTTGTAGTTGCAATATTAATATTTGTTTTGGTTACGGGAGCCTATTTTAAACCTCTCTCTTTATTATTAGATGGAACGAAGGCAATTGCAAACGGAGATTTAGAAAAACGGGTGGAAATAAAAAGGAATGATGAGCTTGGCATTTTAGGGATGGCGTTTAATGATATGACAGGCAGAATAAATAAACTGGTAAATCATTTGGAAGATATGGTAGAGGAAAGAACATTTGAACTGAAAAAAAGCAATGAATTATTAAATGAAAGCAAAGAAAATCTGAGTCTTATTCTCAATTCAACAGCAGAAGCTATTTTTGGTATTGATTTAGATGGCAATTGTACATTTTGTAATGAGAGCTGCATTCGATTATTGCATTATGAACGAGAAGAAGAATTGATTGGAAAAAGTTTAAAACAGATAATATATGGAAATCAGAAGGAAAGTTTTAATGGAGATTTGCCAAACTTTATTATGGAATCGATAAAAGGAGAAATTGGATCACATTCGGATAATGAAAGTTTTTATCGAGCAGATGGCGCAAAATTAGAAGTAGAATATTATTCATATCCACAATGGAAAGAAAAAAAAGTAATTGGTGCAGTCATCACTTTTTTGGATGTGTCAGAACGAAAGCAATCAGAAAAGCATATTGCATATTTGAATTCTCATGATCCACTTACGGGATTATACAATCGAAGACACTATGAAGAAGCATTAAAGAGGATTGACTGTAAGGAAAATTTACCAATATCTATTATTTTTGGAGATGTAAATGGTTTAAAGCTTACGAATGATGTTTTTGGACACAGTGCAGGAGATATGTTAATCAAACGAGTGGGGGAAACGTTAAAAAAAATCTGTCATAGTACAGATATTGTTGCAAGAATTGGTGGAGATGAATTTATTATTATTTTGCCAAAAACATCTGAACATGTTGCAAATGAAATATTGATTCAAATAAAAGAATTGATACGGGAAGAAAAGATTGAAGCAATTAAATGTAGTATCGCATTAGGTTTAGATACGAAAAATTATGTTTATCAGAATATTAACCGGATAGTAGAAGATGCAGAAAATAAGATGTACCGGGAAAAGACAATAAATCGTGAAAAAACAGATTCGGAAATGATTGATACGATTGTGGAAACCTTGCACAAAAAGTCAAAAAGAGAACGAGAGCATTCATATATAGTCAGTGAAATCTGCCAAAAAATAGGGAAAAAGCTGCATTTGCCTCAATCAGATATTCGAAAATTAAAGGAGGTAGGTTATATTCATGATATTGGTAAAATCGTATTGCCAGATGAAATATTGATTAAACTGGAGTCGGGAGAAGAATTATCGGAAGAAGAACAATTGCAATACGATCAGCATGCAGTGATTGGATATAGAATATTAAGCTTATTTAGTAATACACTGGATTTGGCAGAAGGTGTATACGCACATCATGAGTATTGGGATGGAACGGGATATCCAAAAAGACTGAAAGGAGAAGAAATTCCCCTTATGGCAAGAATTATTTCGATTGCAGATTCCTATGACAATTACTTTCGGAGATCAAAAGATCATAGTTTAAGCAAAAAGAACGTAATGCAGGAAATGAAAAAAAATTCTGGAAAAAGTTTTGATCCTGCTATTTTAGAAGCTTTTTTTGAAATCTTAGATACCGAAAAAGAAGTATAAAACAGTTCTGTATAAGCATGGTAGTGGAAAAAAGAAAAGAGTATGGATATGCTCCTTCTTATGGTAAATATTTCTATAATACAAAAGATGAATCATAAGAGGGGCATACAAATATATGTTTTAGAAAAAAATCACAGGGAATGATAGGTCTGGGCACGATATTCGCTGGGAGTTTTTTTTGTATATTTTTTAAAGGCTTTTGTGAAATGACTCTGATAGTTATAGCCTAAAGAAAAAGCAATTTCACCGATGGATTTTTCCGTATGAGATAAAAGAGTTTTACTTTGTTTGATTCGGGCAAGATTGATATGGTCAGATAACGTTAAACTGGTATCTTTTTTAATAATGTGTGAAATATAGACAGGCGTTATATGAAATTGCTCAGCTAAATGCTCCAGAGTTATTTTTTCGGCATAGTGAAGGCTTATATATTTTAAAATCTGATTTACATGTGGAGAGTAAATTTGATTTTCCATATACATTGTCTGACTAAAATCCATTAAAGTAAAATTCATTAACTGAATCACTTCTTCCGCAGTATGTAAAGGACCAAGCCTGGTCACAAATCCCCACAATTTTTGAAATAAAATTTCGAAAGATATATTAGAATTCAATGCATGAAAATAGGAAGTAGTGCACAAAATAAGGCAATAAGATTTTAGAGAATATAAATTATCATATTTGTGAACCAGCTCATCTAAATCATGAATATTATCCTGAATCGTATCTGTAATTTTCGAATGATTTTCTTCCATAAATTCTTTTTCAACTTTCATCAGAAAATCGAATAAGATTCCAACATCAAAAGAATGGGATTCGCTTAGAAAGGATTCCTTTTTTGTACTTTCATATGGAAAACAATTTGGCAGAATCTGTTGGATTTGTTCTAAGTTATCAACAGCATTGTTTAAGAGAACATAAAGCAGTTTTCCGGTAGAAGCAATTTTTTTCTTTGAAAATTTAGGAAGATGATATAATTCCTGCAAAATTATCTGCCGTTCTTTTAAGGCAAGTCGTGCATTTTTTGAAAATACATTGATTTGTTCAATGGTAGGAAAACCAGCCAGCATAGGTCCTGCAATCAATGCAGGGGAGTTATGCTTTGACGTATTTAAAAATATAAGATTATAAATGAAGTGATTTGCTGTTTTATAGGTGATAAAAAAATCTGAGTCTTTATTTGTCGAAAGAATATCGGGTGATTTGTGATTTAAAAAATCTATTACTTCTTCGAATTCAAATATCTCATTTAATCGATTGTAAGAAAGTCCACAAGAGTAGATGGCATTTATAGTAGTGTCTGTTTCTAGTAATAGGATCGATGAGCGGGTCAGCTCATAGTAAAAATCCATAAGTGTGTTTAGATTTTTTGTTTTCATTCAGTCATTTGCTCCAGTCTGTTAATCATACCTAAATCTCAAGCTACATTTTACTTATAGAAGTATTCAGTGTCTAATCTTTTTATAAAAATGCAAAATATTGTATTAAATTGGTATAAAAAATATTAATCTGGTAAAAAACAATGGAATAGTACTATGGTATCATTGAACTTGCTTATGGAGCAATTACACAGGAAAAAGGTGGTGAAAATATGCAGGTAAAGCAGTATGTAGTTTTTTATTTAAATGAAGAAGAATACGGGATAGGCATCGAATATACGAGAGAAATTCTTCGTGTTAAACAAAAAATCACAAAGATACCAGATATGCCTTCTTTTGTAGAAGGAGTAATTGAATTACGTGGAAAAGTAATTACAGTTATTAATTTGAGAAAAAGATTTGGGTTTGAAGGTAGAGAGATAGGAAGAGAGAGCAAGTTATTAATTGTAAATGCAGGTGATACCATGATTGCATTTTTAGTAGATGATGTATCTGATATTATGAATTTCACAGAAAATCAGATAGAAAATCTGGACAATATGATATCTGGAATGGGGAGAAATAGTGTGAAAGGAATCGGCAGAGTAGAAGAGAAACTTGTAATTCTGCTTGATTTAGAGAAACTAAGCAATGAAGTGTTTAGACTTGACATAAAAGGAGAGCAAAAATGTTAGAACAATCCGTAGTTGAAAAAAGCAAATTATTAATTGAAGCAATCGCAAATTTACTTCCAAGCGAAATTTATTTTGCAATAATTCAGGGAGATACTATTTGCTGGGAAAAAAAATCAGAAGGGTTTCATTACGAAATATTTAAAGTGGGACAGCAACTAAAGCCGGAATCAACGACATTGCAGGCAATGAGAGACAGACAGACTTTGATTCAGAATGTCCCACGGTCATTTTATGGTGTTCGCTTAAAAATAGTTTCGATTCCTTTTGTAGATGACAACGATCAGGTAAGTGGTGCATTTTCGATTGTTGTTCCAGTACTTCATCCAGTTATTGCAGCATTTGACCATTTTGCACCAGTTATGACTGAAATGTTTAGTGAAGGATCCTTTTTTTATGCAACAGATTTAAATAAAATAATTCATAATCAGTCTTCTCAAAAGTTTGCAATTGATACATATGAGAAGGGGAAAGAACTAGTGGAAGGTGATCTGGCATACCAGGTTATCAAGACTGGAAGTCCTCAATTCAGGGAGTACGGAGAGGAACGTTTTGGTGTACCAGTGGCAATATCCAGTTTTCCTTTATTCGATGAAGAAAATCAGAATGAAATCGTTGCAACTTTGGGTATTGTTCTGCCGAAAAAGACAGCAGCAGTTTTACGCCAAATGTCTGTGGGATTGGAAAGCGGATTAATGGACATTTCATCTGCAATTGAGGAATTAGCTGCATCTGCGGTAGAAATTAATGCAAATGAAGAGGCACTGAATGAGAATATTAAAGATATTATTCATATATCGGATGAAATTAATGAGATTTCATTATTTATCAAAGATATCGCAGAAGAAACGAAACTATTAGGATTAAATGCAGCAATTGAAGCGGCACGTGTTGGAGATGCTGGAAAAGGATTTGGGGTAGTTGCTGATGAAATTAGAAAATTATCGGCGGAGTCAAAAAGTACAGTTCCAAAAATCAATGCGCTTACAAGCAGTATAAGAGCAAAAGTGGAAGAGGCAGGAACGAAAAGCAAGGCATCTTTGGATTCCAGCCAGGAGCAGGCATCCGCAACAGAAGAAATAACCTCCAGCATAGAAGAAATAACCTCCATGTCTGCAGAGCTTGGAAGACTTGCAACTGAATTGTAGAAAAAGCTCCTATTTTAAGTTAAATAAAATGTGATAGCTATGCCTAAACAGAATAAAATCCCTGAGAAAAAAGATACTTTTTTGAAAGAAATTCTGACACATGTGGAACAAGAGTATCTGAAATTAACTTACAGGGATTTTTTTCTGATTTATCAGATTGACTTTATTTACATCTATTTGGAAAATATGTTACTATCTAACATAATACTAGAATGATGAGGAAAAGAAATGGTTTCAATCGATGCAAAGAATTTAAATATAGAAAAAATAAGCAAATCAGGTCAATGCTTCCGGTTGAGGGAAGTAAACGGAAAGTTTGCTTTAATTGCATTTGGAGAGTATTTATTCATAGAGCAGCAATCTGATAAAGTGAAATTTGATTGTTCAAAAGAAAAATTTGATTCCATATGGTCTTCTTACTTTGATCTGGAGACAGATTATGGCAAAATTGAAAAATCGGTAAAGAAACAAGACCTTTTTTTGCAGAAGGCAGTTCGTTTTGGAAGTGGAATTCATATATTAAAACAAGATTTATGGGAAATGATTATAACATTTATCATATCTCAGCAAAATAATATAAAAAGAATTCAAAAGTGTATTGACGTTCTTTGCGAAAAATATGGTCAGGAAAAGAAAAACAAAATGAATGAGAGCTATTATGCGTTTCCGACAGCAAAGGCACTTGCTGGAATTACCGAGCAAGATTTAAGAAACTGTAATTTAGGATATCGTGCTCCTTATATATTAAGTACAGCAAAGAAAATAGCAACAGGTGAGGTAGATTTAACCAGTATAGAAAAGATGGAATACGAGCAGGCGAAGATAGAACTTTTAAAGCTTCATGGAGTGGGAAAGAAAGTTGCAGATTGTATCTGCCTTTTTGGTCTTCATCAGTTCGAGGCATTTCCGATTGATACGCATATCAATAAAATTTTAGAAAAGCATTACCCCAAAGGATTTCCCTTTTCATGTTACATGGACACCGCAGGTGTTATGCAACAATATTTATTTTATTATGATTTATGGAATGTGTAAAAACAATGTTGAAAATGTAAAAAGAAAATAAAATTTAGCTATATTTATTAAAAAAGTATAAAATATCAACCAATTTATAAAATAATATCTAATATAAAATAGATTATCAATATAAAGTATGTTATAATTGCCAATATCCTTGAAAAAATGAATATAAAACAAGGTTCATCAAAATTTGATTTCAGAGCAAAGGAGGGGAAGCTATGACTATTGACAGAGAACAAGCATTAAAAGCATTTCAGGCATTTGTTTTAGAGTATGACCAAAGCGATGAAATGATACAACTGAAGATTGCCCATACATATCGTGTGTGCTCCTATTGCGATGAAATTGCAGTAAATTTAGGACTGAGCAAAGATGAAAAAGATTGTGTCTGGCTAAGTGGTTTATTACATGATGTAGGTCGATTTGAGCAAATAAGAAAATATCATACATTTGATGATGCAGATTCCATTGACCATGCAAAACAAAGTGAACATTTTATTTTTGGGCAGGGAAATATTATTTCTTATATTGGAGAACAAAATTATATTCAAATGGAGCATGAGCTAATGGCAATTAAGGATGCAATATTGTTTCATAGCATTTATGAATTACCAAAATCTATTCAGGGGCAGACACTTTTGTTTTGCAATATTTTGCGGGATGCAGATAAATTAGACATTTTACATAGTATTTTTTCCTTACCAAATGGAGTTGATTTTTCAAAAAAAGAAAAGACATTTGAAAATGAAATTATTTCAGAAACGGTTATGCAGGATATTCGCCAACGAAAAGCAGTGTTAAGAAGTCATAGAAAATATCCATATGATTTTTACGTGGCACATATTGCCTTATTGTTTGAACTGATATATCCAATAAGCTATGAAATTTTAGAAAGAGATGTAGATATTGAAAAAATCTTCCAGGTGGATGTTACAAATGAGGATACAATCCAAAAATTGAACGAAATAAAAGAAATCATCTTAGCACATGAGTTACAAAAAATGAAACAATAATATAGCAATATAAAATCTGCCCTGCCGGTGATAGAAGGAGCAGATTTTTTTGACCCTAATAATATGGAATATGCAAAAAAACAGAGAACTAAAAAACGAAGAAACAATAAATATAGAAAAATATATCTAAAACATGTATAATATAATAAAATGAGTGAAAATAATTAGAAAAAACAAGAAAAATATAAAAATAAAAGCAAGTATCATTCTATATAAAGAAGGGAAGTGCCTTTTTGAAAAGAAATGCTGGTTTACTTTTTTTTATCTGCTGTTTTTTGTATTACATATTACTATTTATGAGAATTGAGATTTATACAGAAGCAGTAAATGCAGTTCTGCTTCTTTTTGTATTATATTTTGGATATAAAGCTTTTTTTTATAAAGAAAAGAAAGCTTTTTTTAAGGTCTCAGGATTATTTTTCTGCTTGGGAATTATCTTTCGGATAGGAATTTCCTTAAGCTGGGAAGTATCGCTTATTGATAAAGTGGAATTATATAAAATATCAAATGGATATTTACTGTTATTTGTATATATATTAACAAATTTATGTCTGATTATTTCTTTGAGCATTTATGGATATTTAGAAACAAGACATTGGAACAGAATGCAGTTTTTCCTTGATATTGCAGTATTATCGATGTCACTATTATTTTGTGTCTGGATTTTGTTATATGAACATAATAAATATTTTATTGAAAAAATGCAGTCAGATATACTTCTTGTAATATGCCTGATTTTAGATGTGATTTTGCTGACATGGAATTTTATCTGGATTTGTTCCACGAAAAAAGGTTTATTACAACTGCCAATGCTTTTCATAGCGATTGGCAGCAGTATTTATGTCTGTTCAGATTTTTTATATTATTATATGTTTGTTGAGAATGCTGCTGAAAAAACAATGTTTACAGACTTTTTTGGGACAGCAGGATTTATACTAATGGGAAGTGGCGCTTTTTTAAAGCTCAAACTAAAGAACAGGCATTTTGGTGTCAAAAATTTAAATAATATAAGCAGATTTTGGAAAGACATTCTAATAATAGCAATTCCATGCATTGCACTTGTAATTGAACATAAAAAGCCAATTACAAGTTCAACAGTTTCGCTGATTTTAATTTTGTTTTTGTATTTTATTTTTTCTGAATATATACAGTCCAATAAACAAAAGGATGAAAAACTAAAACTGGAGCGATTAAATGTTTCTTATTTAGAACAAAAAGTGGACGAAAGAACAAGCGAATTACTTTGGATGAATAATACGGATGCAATAACTGGATTATATAATCGAAGATATTTTGAAGAGTATCTCAAAGAAATGTGTGAAAATAGTGAAAGTACAAAGGAGTGTCTCACTTTATTTTATATTGAAGTCAATAAACAAAATAATTTCAGATCTTTCTATGAGCGAGATACATCAGAAACGATTATGAAACAAATCACTCAGATATTAAAAACATTAACGGACATAAATATTCAACTACTCGCAGCATATGGTGAATCTACGTTTGTGATTGCCAGTAAACAGCTATGTTCTTTTTCTGTCGAACTGGAATATGCACAGAAAATTATCAGGCACTGCAGTAAATCTTATCAGGTAAATAGTCATGACATTGCTGTTTCACTAAATATTGGAATTTCCTGTTTTCCGACACAGGCAAATACGTATGAAGAGTTACTTACGAATGCTGAACTGGCGCTTATACAGTCGAAAGAAGAAGGTATGAACCATGTAGTCGTTTATAATGAAAAAATAGGTTATTACCTGAATCAGAAAAATCAATTAGAGATGATGCTAAGACACTCCAATTTTTCTGAAGAATTTAAATTGTTCTATCAACCTCAGGTGGAGGCAGAAAATGGAAAATTAGTAGGATTTGAGGCTTTGATCCGCTGGTTTTCAAAAAGTAAGGGAATGATATCACCGTTAGAATTCATTCCAGAAGCAGAAGAAACAGGAACAATTGTACCACTTGGATATTACATTATGGAAGAAGCAGCCAGGCAGCTTTCAAATTGGAAAAAAATCACAGATAAGAAAATAACCATGGCAGTGAATGTTTCGTCGAAACAATTAATGGATACAGAGTTTGCGATTAAGTTAAGCGACATTTTAAAAAAATATAAAATAGATCCAGATGAATTTGAAATAGAAATAACGGAAAATATTTCCCTGGGAGATAATGAAACCGTTCATGAAACAATATCCTATATTGAGCTTATGGGAGTTCCGATTGCAATTGACGATTTTGGAACAGGTTATTCTTCTTTGATTTATTTAAAGAATCTTCAGATACATCGCATTAAGATAGCGAAAGAATTAATAGATAATATTGAAAATGATTCCTATGACAGAACAATTGTAAAAATGGTTGTGCTGATTGCGAAAGAAAAGAAAATTCGCGTAATTGCAGAAGGCGTTGAGACAAAAGTGCAGTGGGAGTGCTTAAAAGAAATTGGCTGTGATGAGATTCAGGGTTATTACTTTTCAAAACCGATGCCACCAGATGAAATAGAGAAAGTATGGCTGCAAAATGCTGAAATAGCAACTGGAATTTGAAGAAGCAATTTTTGTAAGTATACAGATATGCAAAAAACAAAACAGATTGTGACAGGTTCTTTTTTGGAGAGAAAAGATATGCTAAGATTTTTTTATAAAATCTTAGAGGAGAAAGAATATATGCCATTACAAAATTTACAGAATACAGAAAAAGAACAGGTAAAACAGGCATTTAATCCATTTTTGCCTTCCTATGAATATATACCAGATGGAGAACCCTATATTTTTGATGACAGGGTTTATATATATGGTTCTCATGACAGATTTAATGGACTTTTATTTTGTTTGAATGATTATGTCTGCTATTCTGCTTCCGTAGATAATCTTTCAGACTGGCGCTATGAAGGAATTATATATAGAAAAAAACAAGATATAAAAAATAAACTGGGCTGGCATATTTATTTTGCACCAGATGTGGTAAAAGGTATTGACGGAAAGTTTTACTTGTATTACACGTTGGATTTTTCTGGAATTATGGGGGTGGCAGTTTGTGATACGCCAGCTGGCGGGTATGAATTTTATGGATATGTTCAGCATAAGGATGGCACAATCTGGGGAAGAAAACGCGGGGATGACTTTCCATTTGATCCAGGGGTTTTTGTGGATGATGACCAGAGGATATATTTATATTCCGGATTTTATACTTCAATTCCTTCATTGTTCACTGGATTTAAAAAGTTAAAATCTAGAGGTGGTGTTGCACTGGAATTGGAATCAGATATGCTTACCATAAAGGTGGAGCCTGAATTATTGTTCCCAAAAGAAGGAAAACGAGCATTTTTGAATCATGAATTTTTTGAGGCCAGCAGTATCCGAAAGATAAATGATACCTACTATTTTATCTATTCTTCAAAGCATAACCATGAACTTTGTTATGCAATTAGTGATAGTCCTATGGGTGATTTCTCGTTTCAGGGGACGTTGATAAGCATCGGAGATATCTTTTTAGATGGAATCACAAAAGAAAATGCTGCAAGAAATTATTTGGGCAATACGCATGGAAGTATTATAAATATTAAAAACAGCTGGTATGTCTTTTATCATCGGCATACGAACCGACATTCCTATTCCAGACAGGCATGTGCCGAACAATTACAAAGAGATGAATCGGGCAAATTTCTACAATCAGAAATCACAAGCTGTGGATTAAATGAAGGTGCACTTACAGCAGAAGGAATTTACGAAGCAAGAATTGCATGCAACCTGTGGTCAAAAGAAGGTACCAGACGCTACGATATTACCTTTCCTAGAATAAAATTAAAAAAACATCCTTATTTTACACAGGAGGGGAGAGACAAAGATTACATCAGCAGTCAGTATATTGCAAACATGCAACACATGGCGGTAGCAGGGTTTAAATATTTTAAAGGGTCTGATTTTAAAACGATTCGCATATCTGTACGCGGAAAAGCAAAAGGAAGAATGGTAATAGGCATTGATTGCAGATGCTTACATACGATAGCGGAGATATCAATCGAAGCGAAAGATAAAATGCAATGGGTGTGTTTTGCCGCAGAGAGCATATTACCACTGGATTATAAAAAAGACAAATATGTATTATATTTTCGATTTGAAGGCAGTGGCTATATTGATTTTAAGAAATTTGAATTTGTGTAGCATAATGCAAAACAACTCTCTTCAAAAAGAGACATCCCTTGACTTTTAAAAAAAAAAGTGATAAAACAAGCACAGCAAGCATTTTTGCATATTGCCATATTTTTTTATACATATATGTAGCAAACGACATATTATTGAAAGGGCAGATGTATGGATTTTTTAGAAATCAAGATATTGCATACGGCGATTGAACGAGCAATCAATCACGAACTTTCGAAACATAACTTAACATATACGCAGGCTACTGTACTACAATATTTAGAACAAAATAAAAATAATGAAATTTGTCAGAAAGATATAGAGGCAAATCTAGGATTAAGGCATCCTACAGTCAGTAGCATACTAAAAAAAATGCAACAGAAAAGTCTTATTTTCATACATCAAAAAGAGTCGGATAAGCGATTTCATTATATAGGCTTAACACAACAAAGCTTATGTTTATTGGAAGATATGCATAATAATACGTATCAGACTTTGGAAAAGGCATACGGGAACATTGAGCAAAGGCGTCTGCTTGAGACAAAGCAGGTACTTTTAGAAATGATTGACAACTTGCAGGTAAAATGAATTGCTAATCATAACACAGCATAGGGAGGTACATTATGAGTGATTTTTTAGCAGACCAATTGGCGAATATTATCCCAGTGAGCTTCGCTGTTATTCAAGATGGAGAAGAACGAAGAATAGGTGATAATGAGCCAGAATTTACAATTACGGTAAATAAGATGCCGCAGGCACATGAATTTTTGACCAGCACATCTTTAGCGCTTGGGGAAGCATACATGCGTGGAGATATTGAAGTAGATAAGGACCTTTACTATGTACTGAATCTGTTTCTTGGACAAATGGGAAAATTCAAAACAGACAAAAACAAACTTAAAAAATTGATTTTAACTTCAAGATCCAAAGCAAATCAAAAAAAAGAAGTACAGTCACATTATGATCTTGGAAATGATTTTTATGAACTTTGGCTTGATAAAACAATGAGCTATTCCTGCGGATATTTTAAAAATGAAACAGACACTTTATATGAAGCACAAGTGAATAAAGTAGATCATATTTTAGAAAAACTACAATTGACAGAAGGAATGAGTTTACTGGATGTTGGCTGTGGATGGGGATTTTTGCTTATACAGGCAGCAAAAAAGTATCATATCAAAGGTACAGGCATCACACTTAGCAAAGAACAATGTAAGAAATTTGAGCAACGAATTAAAGAGGAACATTTAGAAAAATATCTGACCGTTAAGATTTTGGATTATAGAGATTTGCAGAAAGAAGAATTTGAATTTGACCGTGTTGTCAGTGTTGGAATGCTAGAGCATGTTGGACGAGGAAATTATGAAGAATTTTTAAAATGCATAGACTCTGTTTTAAAGCCAGGTGGACTATTTTTATTACATTCCATCACTGCATTGAAAGAGTATCCCGGAGACGTGTGGATTAAAAAGTATATTTTTCCAGGTGGAATGGCTCCATCTCTTCGCGAAATCATAAAAATTATGCCAGAATACAATTTTTATACTTTAGATGTGGAAAGTCTAAGAAGGCATTATAACAGAACCCTTTTGAACTGGAGAAAAAATTTCACAGAACATAAAGATGAAATCGAACAAAAACGTGGTACAGAATTTGCTCGTATGTGGGAATTGTATTTATGTGCTTGTGCAGCAACCTTTAATAACGGAATTATTGATGTACATCAGATTCTGATGTCAAAAGGAATTAACAATGACCTGCCGATGATAAGAGTGGTTTAGTATTAGAAAAGCTATGATAATCCAAATATCATAGCTTTTTTTTATAAAAAGATACCAAGTACAATACAAAAGGCACCGAATAATTTCTTGATATTCATAGTTTCATGCAAGAACATGATGGCTAAAACACACGAAAAAACAGGCTCTAATGTTAAAAATAAACTGGTTCTTTCTGGGGAAGCCGCTTTTTGAATGACCGTTTTCATGACAAAGCCATAGGCACTGCATAAAAAAGCAAGACCTAAAATGCATAAGAAACTTGTTTGTGTCATATTAATATGTGTCTGACCTGCAAAGATAGCTGCGAATACACCAAGAAGACCCGCGAAAAACAATTGCCATACACCAATTGTCAAATCATTACAATAGGTAAGTGCATGACTTGTGAGCATGATTTGAAGTGCATATAACATAGCACCTAATAGACAGATATAAGCACCAGTTTCTATAGAAAATCCATTTTTAAAGGATAAAAATCCGATTCCAATAACGGCAAATAACATACCGATTAAGATCTTTTTTTTCAGGGAGATGTTTTTTCCGGATGGATTCAAAAATAGGAACGAATATGACTGTAGTACCAGTTAAAAAGCCAGCGGTGGAAGCACTTGTCATTTTTAATCCATACATAAGGCATGTAAACATAGCAAAGAGTAAAAGACCAAGACAGAAACTATAAATCCATTCAGCTTTGCTTTTTGGAAGAACTTTGGACTGAAATAATGCAATGAGTGCAAAAAAAGCCAAAAGAAATCGAAATCCAATTAACTGGAAAACTGTAATACTGTTTAAACCTAATTTCATAAAAAGATATGAAAATCCAAATGCCAGGGAGACACTGATCATAAGAGCATCTGCTCTTTTTTGTGTTAAAATATGTTGTTTTTTTGCTTCATATACCATGATAAGACCTCGTTTAAATTTTCTCTTTAACAATTGCCGATTTATGATATCATATAGATTATAAGAAAAAAATAGAATCATTTTTATGATTAATATGAATATAATTCATAATAGGAGATTAGATGGACACGGAGAAGTTTAAAATCTTGCTTAAAGTAATTGAAACTGGCAATTTTACAAAAACAGCACAGGAAATGAATATGACACAGTCTGCTGTCAGCCATGCAATTAGCTCTTTAGAAAATCAGTTTGGTCTTTCTTTGATATCAAGGGGAAAAAGAAAAAGTGAATTAAATCCAAGTTTAAAGGAACTTATAGAGCCTATTACAAAATTAATTCGTGCAGAGGAACAGGTATTACAAATGGTTTCGGAAATTGGAGGAGCCACAAGGGGAATTCTTCGAATTGGCTGTTTTACAAGTATTTCGGTACAATGGATGCCAGATATTTTAAAACAGTTTACAGAGAAATATCCATATATCCAGATTAAACTGGTGGATGGGGATTATGAGCAAATTGAACGTCTTATTATGCAAGGAGAGATTGACTGTGGATTTTTAGTATTACCTTCGTATAAAACGATTGAATCTTTTCCAATTTCGAAAGATAAATTAGTCGTAGTTTTACCGAAAGGTCATCCACTGGCATATAAAAAAAAGCTGTCTATTTTTGAACTAACAAAGGAACCATTCATTGTTCCAGGGGAAGGACTGCACTATACGCTGGGGGAATTATTAAGACAGCATAAGGTAATGATGAATGAAAAGTATTATGTAAAAGATGATTATGTAACAGTTTCTTTTATCAAAAAAGGACTGGGATTTTCTATCATGCCCGAATTAATTATAAAGGATTTTTATGACCAGGTGGCAGTATGTGAGCTGAAAGAAGAAACATTCCGTACGATAGAAATGGGATATAAAGATAAAAAGACCTGTTCTCTTATCTGCCAAAAGTTTATTGAATTTATAGATGAATCAAAGACATCGTCTGTCAAATGAAAGTTGGAATGGGAAAATCTTAAAATTTCATGAAAATGTCAGATAGCTTATACTTTTATATCTAACTATGTTAAAATATAGGTACTAGTTATTTTCATGTAACGTTTGATACTAAGAAGAGGAGGCTATTACGATGAAAAATAAAACAATGTTAAAATTAGTAGCAGTTTTGATGGTTGGAGCTTTGGCATTTACAGGCTGTTCTGGTTCATCAAGTGTAACAAAAGACAGTACTCAGTCAACAGCTCAGGCAACAAATGGTACTTCAAAAGATAGCGTGAAGGTCACAAAAGAGACTAAAAAATCTTCCGGTAATTCAGAAAAATCAACAGAAAAAAAGACAGATGCAGCGACACAAAGTAGTTCGAGCGGTCAGAATATATTAGATACGATAAAAACGGATGCAACAAGTGGCAAGGTTATTAATTGTGACTATCAGGCAAATGAATCAGTTGCTTTGTCGGACATAGAAACTGCATGGGGAAAACCAGATGCAGCAGCACAGTGGATTGCAGATGCAAGTGGTTTTTATGAAACTTTTTCGGCAAAAAAAGTAACATTTGGAGCAAATAAGGGCGAAGCAGTATTTGAAATACGTTCGTTTGATGATTCAATTAAAAGTATCACATTGGGTGATTTGCAGGCAAAATATGGAACACCGGATTATACAGCAACAACAGGGAAAGAAAAAATAGTTGGGTATGTAGTGAACAGTGATTACAAGCTTTTGTTTGTATTCCCTCAAAAATCAGGTGATGAATCAACATGGACACTGGATCATTATTCCGTATTTTATCCAGCTGGTACAGTTAATAGTATGGCAGGAGATTCTGGAAGAAAATGGTAAATAATATTTAATAATAGGAGTGTTTTTATGAATAATCATGAGGTCGATTATCAGATATTAGGTCAGGAAATGCAAATAGCAGAAATTGAACTTGATCCAGGTGAAAGTGTTGTGGCAGAAGCAGGAGCCATGATGTATATGGATGCCAATATTGAAATGGAAACAATATTTGGAGATGGATCTGAATCTTCTAATATGGGTGGCATGATGGGTAAGTTAATGGGAGCTGGAAGACGGATTGTAACGGGTGAAAGTTTATTTATGACATTATTTACCAATCGTGGTCAAGGAAAGCAAAAAGTTTCTTTTGCGGCTCCTTATCCAGGTAAAATCATACCGATGGATTTAAGCGCATTTGGTTATAAGCTGATTTGTCAGAAAGACAGTTTTCTATGTTCAGCAAAGGGAGTTTCAATCGGAATTGAATTTACTAAAAAAATAGGTGCAGGTCTGTTTGGTGGAGAAGGATTCATATTACAAAAACTGGAGGGGGATGGCATGGCTTTTGTACATGCAGGTGGTATGATCGTAAGGCATGACCTTTCTCCTGGCGAAGTATTAAGAATTGATACTGGATGTATTGTGGCATTTACCCAGACTGTTTCGTATGATATACAGATGGTTCGAGGAGTCAAATCTGCTTTATTTGGTGGAGAAGGGTTTTTCTATGCCGTTGTAACAGGACCTGGAACTGTGTGGATTCAGTCGATTCCTTTTAGCAGACTTGCTTCAAAAATCATGCAGGCATCTGGAGGTCAAAAGGAAGAAGGATCTGCATTAGGCGGACTTGGTAATTTTATACAGGGTAATTTTTAAAAAAGCAGAAGGATGGATTTATGAATCCAGAGAGAATTGATAGAAGAATTGTTTCATCTAGGAAAGAAACTGGAAAATATGTCTTATACTGGATGCAGCAATCCCAACGAATAAATTATAATCATGCTCTTTTGTATGCAATGGAAAGTGCAAATAAAAAAAATCTTCCATTGCTCGTATATTTTGGACTTACAGATGATTTCCCAGAAGCAAATGAAAGACATTATACATTTATGCTGGAGGGGATTCAAACGATTTCTCAGAAGCTAAATGCTATGGGGGTGGAATTTCTAATAACTGGAGATTCTCCAGAAGAAGGAATTCGGCCCCTTTTAAAAGATGCCGCTGAAATTATTATGGATAAAGGATATTTAAGAATACAGAGGCAGTGGCGCGAGAAAATTGAAAATGAATTGCAAAAGATGGATAAATCGTTTAGCACTGTTGAATCAGATGTAGTTGTTCCTATACATATGGTGTCACAAAAAGCAGAATATGCAGCAAGAACAATTCGTCCCAAAATTAAAAAACAGTTAAATTTGTTTTTGGAAGAGTTTGAATTACCTCAAATGAAACATATATTTCCAAGTATCTTGAAAAAAGAAATCAGCGAATCCTGCATAAATAAAATAGATTTAGATGATTTAAAAATTATTTTGAAAAATATGACAATTGATCATACGGTAAAACCAAGCCTTTCGTTTTACGGTGGCGAGCAAAAAGCAAATGAATATCTAAGTCAGTTCATTCATCAAAAATTATGTCTCTATTTAGAAAGCAGCTCCCCGGCAGTTGATTATTGTTCGGGTTTAAGCCCTTATTTACATTTTGGGCAAATTTCTCCCGTATATATTGTAAAAGAAATAGAAAAAGCAATTTTGCAAAATCCAGATCTTTCAAAGGCAGGAGATGCGTTTTTAGAACAATTAATTATAAGAAGAGAACTCTCGATGAACTATATTTATTATAATAAAGATTACGATAGCTTTGATGGGATGACAGAACCCTGGGCTTATAAAACTATGCAGGAACATTTATCGGATCCAAGAGAGTATATATATACAATTGAAGAGCTCGAATATGGAAGAACCCATGATTGTTACTGGAATGCTGCGATGTTTGAAATGGTTCAGACAGGCTATATGCACAATTATATGCGAATGTATTGGGCAAAAAAAGTGCTTGAATGGTCAAAAACACCTGAGTCAGCATATCAGACAATTGTTTACTTGAATAATAAATATTTTCTGGATGGCAGGGATGCAAATAGTTTTGCAGGTATCGCATGGTGCTTTGGAAAACATGACAGAGCATGGACAAGCCGGAATATTTTTGGAAAACTGCGATATATGAATCAAAATGGACTTCTACGTAAATTTGAAATGGACGATTACATAAAAAGGGTTGATAATATGAAGGGGAATTATACACGAAATACTGTCAGTTTTTTGTTCTAAAAATCATCGATTGTATTTGACAAAACGATGTCCGTGTTGTAAGATGAATTCCGGTATAAAAATATGATAAATTTGAAGTCTATTCGAGGTTGAATGCACAATTTCTGGATAGGCTTTTTCTATAATCTGGAGACTTATTTTGAAAAATATTCTTGATTTCCATACAAAAATCAGATTATTGTGTGGAAAATGAAAGACTTTATAATGATATTTTTATAAATACTAAAAATTATAATTTATATAAGCAAAAAAATATAAATCAAACAATAAGTAGTCATGGTTCATAAAATTTGATAAATGTTCAAAATAGACAAAATAATAAACAAAAAAGGACGATTGGCCTTAATAAGTACTAAAATGATTATGTGCAATACTTATAACCTTTATTAAATAAACTAAAAAAGGTCATTTGACCTTTTTCGCAAGCCGCCATATCAATAGAATAAGATTAATATTTTGATTGGAGATGAATGAATGGTTGATTATACAGAAGGTGCTGGAGTCCAGTATCATATTCAAACAAAGCCTGGAGATGTAGGGAAATATGTAATATTACCAGGGGATCCGAAGAGATGTGAAAAGATTGCGGAATATTTTAAAGATGCAAAGTTAATAGCAGACAGCAGAGAATTTGTCACATATACAGGATATTTAGATGGGGAGAAAGTCAGCGTTACATCCACTGGGATAGGCGGACCTTCTGCATCGATAGCAATGGAGGAGTTATGCCGTTGTGGCGCAGATACTTTTGTTCGAATTGGTACTTGTGGTGGGATGCAGCTAGATGTAAAAGGTGGCGATATTGTAATTGCAAGTGGAGCAATCCGCATGGAAGGAACAAGCAAGGAATATGCGCCAATAGAATTTCCCGCAGTTGCAGATATTCATGTTACAAATGCATTGATGAAAGCTGCAGATAAGTTACATTACGAAAGCCATGTGGGTGTTGTGCAGTGTAAAGATTCATTTTACGGACAGCACGAGCCAGAAGTGAAACCAGTAAGCTATGAACTTACAAATAAATGGGAGGCCTGGATTCGTTGTGGAACACTGGCTTCTGAAATGGAATCAGCAGCACTTTTTATTGTTGGAAGCTGCTTAAAAGTTCGAGTAGGCTCTGTATTTCTTGTGGTAGCAAATCAGGAAAGAGAGAAAGCAGGTCTTGACAATCCACAAGCTCATGACACCGAAAAAGCAATTCATACAGCAGTAGAAGCAATTCGTACTTTGATTGCAGAGGATAAGAAGAAATAGTTGCTATATCTTCCCTAAAATAGGTTTTCTGTGTCAGCTAATTGGCTGTTCAGATATATAATTCATTATCCAAAGGAGGAAAATTAATGAAAAAGAAAATTTTATCTGTACTTATGACAGCTGTTCTTGCAATTTCGATTGTAGGCTGTGGGAGTACAAGCTCAAAGTCCGGAGGTTCTGCATCAACAGAATCAGCAAAAAGTACAGAATCAGGAAGCAAATCAAGTAATGCTAAAATCAAAATTGGTATGGTAACTGATACGGGCGGGGTAAACGATGGATCATTCAACCAAACATCTTGGGCTGGATTACAGAATGCACATAAAGATCTTGGGGTAGATGTGCAATATCTTGAATCTTCGACAGACTCTGATTATGTTCCAAACATTGAAACATTCCTTGATGAGAAATATGACTTAATTATCTGTGTAGGATATCAGATGGCAGATGCGTTAAAAACAGAAGCAAAAGCAAATCCAAATCAGAAATTTGCTATCATTGATGATTCAAGCTGCTCAGATTTAAAAAATGTAACATGTCTTATGTTTCAGCAGGCTCAGGCTTCTTACTTAGTTGGTTATGTGGCTGGTCTTACAACAAAGACAAATACAATTGGTTTTGTACTTGGTATGTCAACAGATACAATGAATCAGTTTGGATATGGTTATCTTGCTGGTGCAATTGATGCAAACCCAAATGTTAAAGTTTTACAAAGTAATGTTAACAGCTTCTCTGATACAGCAGCTGGAAAAACTGCAGCAAATAATATGATTGCAAATAATGCAGATGTTATATTCCATGCAGCAGGAGGCTCTGGATTAGGTGTTATTGACGCTTGTAAAGAGGCCGGAAATATATGGGCAATCGGTGTAGATACAGATCAAAGTACGATTGCACCAAAATCAGTTTTAACTTCTGCAATGAAACGTGTCGATACAGCATGTTATGACGTAGCAAAGAATGTTGCTACCGGAACATTAAAGAGCGGCGTTGTTACATATAGTTTAGCAGATCAGGGTGTTGATATTGCACCTACAACTGATAATATCAGTCCTGATGTATTAACAAAAGTTCAGGATGTTAAGAAGAAAATTATTTCTGGAGAAGTTAAAGTTCCTACGACAAAAGCTGATTTTGAAGCAAAATATAAAAATGTATATCAATTAGACTAATTGGAAAAAAAGTGGGGGCAGGCCTACCGATATGACCTGCCTCTATTTTAGAATTATGAATGAAATAAAAGGCAATGTTTTGATGCAATTTGTGTTTTCAGAAATTTATGGAGGAATTGAAATGAGAGCTATTTCGATGGAACGTGTTGATAAGACAAGGGAAGAAATTTTAACAACAATTAAAAGTCCAATACTTACGCATGAGCAAAAAGTTGCTGCTTTAGCAGGTTCGGCAGATTCTTTGTTGGAAGTTTTAGATCTTCCAGAAGGTTTGGATGAACTTTTAAATCAGTCAATTGAAACACAATGTATTTGCGATTTGTTTGAAGGACATGCCCCTGTACGTCCGAGATATATTATTCCGGATTACGCTAAATTTATGCGAGAAGGAAGTCGCTTTTTACAGTTGGATCCTCCAAAAGACTTATATGAGGCAATTAATTCTTTGCTGATATTTTATAAACATGTACCAAGCATCACTAATTTTCCAGTATACTTAGGTGCACTGGATGAATTGTTTGAACCATTTATAAATGATGTAGATGAAGAACAGGCAAAAAAATTACTTCGCCTTTTTATGACCCATATTGATCGAACCGTGTTAGATTCTTTTTCACATGCAAATGTAGGACCAAAGGATACAAAAGCGGGAAGACTGATTTTGGAAGTGGAAGCAGAATTGGAAAATGCTGTTCCAAATATAACGATGAAATATGAAGAAGGTGTTACATCCGATGCATTTGCTTTATGTGGGATTCATACAGCTTTAAAGAGCGCAAAACCAAGCTTTGCAAATCATAAGATGTTTCAAAGCGAACTAGGAGAAGACTATGTTATAGCAAGTTGCTATAATGGTTTGAAATTAGGTGGAGGCTCCTATACACTTTGCAGACTTATTTTAGGTAATATAGCAAAAAAATCAGAAAATATAAAAGATTTTAAAGAAAAACAGCTTCCATATGTTTGCGATATTATGGCACGCTATATGGATGCAAGAATCAAATTTGAAGTGGAAGAAAGTGGCTTTTTTGAAAATAATTTCCTTGCAAAAGAAGGATTTATTCATAGAGATCGTTTTACGGCTATGTTTGGAATGGTTGGAATGGCAGAATGCGTTGATATCCTCATGGAAAAAGAAGGAACAGCATTCCGCTATGGACAGGATAAACAGGCAGATGATTTAGGTGTTGAAATCATGGAAGTGATAGAAAACTTTAATATAAACCATATCAATCCATATTGTGAAGTTACGAATGGAAATTTCCTTTTACATGCGCAGGTAGGAATTGCACAGGATGTTGGAGTAACACCTGGAACAAGAATTCCAATAGGCGAAGAACCAGAAGAATTATTGAATCATTTGAAACATTGTGCAAGATTCCATAAATATTTTCCATCAGGAACAGGTGATATTTTTCCAATTGATACAACTGTTCATGCAAATCCTGAATTTGTACTTGATATCATAAAAGGAGCATTTAAAGAAAATTTAAGATATTTATCCTTTTATTCCAGTGACAGTGATGTAATTCGAATTACAGGATATTTAGTAAAAAAATCCGAAATCGAAAAACTAGAATCAGGAGAAAATGTTTTGCAGGATACAACAGCACTTGGAATGGGAGCAAAGCATAACGGAAAGATTTTAAAAAGAAAGGTGCGATAAATATGGAATCATATGCACTTGTAAATAAAATCATTCCATTTAGTTCGGTAGATGGTCCAGGTAATCGGACTTCGATTTTTTTGCAGGGATGTAATTTTGACTGTAAATATTGCCATAATCCGGAAACACGAAATATATGTGTGAATTGTGGTTTATGTGTAAAACAGTGCCCTGCTAAAGCGTTATCCTTAATAGATGGTAAAGTTTCTTATGACATTAGTAAGTGTTGTAACTGTGATACATGTATCAAATTGTGCCCGAACGGGAGTAGTCCGAAAATTCGTGAAATGACATCTAAAGAAGTTTTTCATGAAATCAAAAAACAAATCCCGTTTATTCGCGGTATTACAGTTTCTGGCGGGGAGTGCACAAGATATCCTCAGTTTTTAGAAGAACTTTTCCGATTGTGTCAGGAAAAAAAATTAGGAACGCTAATTGATTCGAATGGAAGTTTGGATTTTCAAGAATATAAAAGCTTATTAAATGTAACAGATGGAGTTATGCTTGATGTAAAGGCATATGATTTAAAAGATCATATAAAAGTAACTTCTGTTTCAAATGAAAACGTTATAAAAGTAGCAAAATATCTGGCTTCTATCGGCAAACTATATGAAGTTCGAACGGTAGTAGTTCCAGAATTATTCTGTGTAGAACAAACAGTAGAACAAACGGCAAGATTACTTGCACCGTTTTTAGGATTAAAAGATATTCGTTATAAATTAATTGCATACCGGCCAATGGGCGTGAGAAAAGAATACTCACATTACAAAGTACCGGATAGTATATACATGAACAGGCTGGCATCTATAGTTGAAAAAGAAGGATTTCATAATATCATAATAATATAGAGCCTGGCGAAGGAGGAACCACGGTGGAAAAGATTAGTCATGTTGACGAGAACACGACAGCTATCCAGATGAAGGATATTGTCAAAAAGTTTGGTGAATTTACCGCGAATGACCATATTAATTTAACAGTTCACAAAGGAGAAGTTCATGCAATTCTTGGTGAAAATGGTGCAGGTAAAAGTACGCTTATGAATGTTTTGTATGGTTTATACCAGCCTACATCTGGTACGATTGAAGTGTATGGAAAAGAAGCAAATATTGATAATCCTAAAAAAGCAATTGAATTAGGAATTGGTATGGTACATCAACATTTTATGCTGATTCAGCCATTTTCTGTAACAGAAAATATTATTCTTGGAACAGAACCAAAAAAAGGGATTACAGTCGATTTAAAATCAGCAAGAAGTAAAGTGGTTGAATTATCAGAGCGATATAATATGAAAGTAGACCCAGATGCGAAGGTAGAAGATATTTCTGTTGGAATGCAGCAAAGGGTTGAAATTTTAAAAGTACTTTATCGTGGTGCAGATATTTTGATATTAGATGAACCGACAGCCTCTCTGACTCCACAGGAAATATTGGAATTAATAGAGATTATTCATCACCTTACTGCAGATGGAAAATCAGTTATTCTAATTACGCATAAATTGGCTGAGATTCGAGCATCTGCTGACTATTGCACAATTATTCGTCAGGGTAAATATATTGATACTGTAAAAGTTTCTGAAGTAGACGAGAATGACCTTGCATCTATGATGGTTGGTCGTGATGTCGAGTTTAAAGTTTCCAAAAAGGAACTAAAACCAGGAGAAGTTGTACTTGAGATAAAAAATCTTCATGGAAAAGACTATCGGGGTGCCGAAATTTTAAAAGGACTGAATTTGAATGTTCATCGTGGTGAGATTGTAGGATTAGCTGGAGTCGATGGAAACGGTCAGACAGAACTTGTTGAAATATTAACAGGTTTAAAGCTTGGAGACGCTGGTGAAGTTTTAATGTATGGTGAAAACGTATTAAATAAGTCACCGAGAGAAATTTTTGAAAAAGGAATTACAAGTATTCCGGAAGACCGGCAAAAACATGGACTGGTACTAGAGTTTTCGGTTGCAGAAAATATGGTATTACAGAATTTTGAAAAGGCTCCATTTTCGAAATATGGAATTTTGCAAAATAAGGTAATTACAGCGCATGCTAATGAATTAATAGAAAAATTTGACGTCAGACCCAAAGAAAGCGCAGATAAACCAGCTGGTCAGCTATCTGGTGGTAATCAGCAGAAAGTAATTATTGCCCGTGAAGTAACAAATGATTCTGACTTATTGATTGCAGTAAATCCGACACGTGGTCTTGATGTTGGTGCAATTGAATTTGTACATAAATATATTGTAGAACAAAGAAATAAGAATAAAGCTGTATTATTGGTATCTTTCGAATTGGATGAAATCATGAGTCTTTCGGATCGAATTGAAGTAATTTTTGATGGTCAGATTGCAGGAAGTGTTGCGGGAAAAGATGCAAACGAAAATACACTAGGTCTTATGATGGCAGGAGGTAAAAAACATGAATAAGAAAAAAGGTATCTTATATAGCAATGCTTTATATACCTTTATCGCTATCATTGTAGGATTTTTAGTAGGTGCAGTGTTACTGGCACTCGCAGGAATAAGTCCAGTGGAAGCATACTCAAAACTTATCGATGGCGTTTTCAGCCAGCCGAAATACATTACCTGGAGTATTGTTTATGCAAGTCCTCTTATTTTAACGGGACTTAGTGTGGCTTTTGCCTTCCGAACGGGTGTATTTAATATTGGAGCAGAAGGACAATTTGTAGTTGGATCACTGGCAGCTTGTATGGTTGGGATTTTAGTAGATGTACCAGCGATTATCCATATTCCTTTATGCATCCTTGCAGCAGCAGCAGCAGGTGCGTTATGGGGTGTGATTGTTGGTGTTTTGAAAGTAAAAAAAGGAATTAATGAGGTCTTATCCTATATTATGTTTAACTGGATTGCATTTTATCTATCAAATTATATTGTAAATTTAAAGGCAATTCATAGAACAACAGGCGGTGAAGCAACAAAAGATATTTTAGATTCAGCAAAGATGACAGCGCCACAATCGCTAATTATTTCGACAGCCTGTACTTCTGTAAACTGGGGAATTCTTCTAGCGGTAGTTTTAGCTATTGTTGTGTGGCTTATTATTAATAAAACAACATTAGGATATAAACTAAGAGCAGTAGGATATAATCGTTTTGCGGCTCAGTATGCAGGGATTAATTCGAATAAGTCAGTTATGTCGGCAATGGCCATTTCCGGTGCATTGGCTGGATTGGGCGGAGCTGTACAGTTGATGGGAATGTCTGGAAGACTGAGTCAGTTTGCCAGTCAGGAAGGATATGGATTTCAAGGTATTACAGTTGCATTAATTGGTTCATCAAATCCAATTGGTTGTATCTTTGCAGGTTTATTCTATGGTGCTATGAAATATGGTGGAACAAAATTAAGCCTTGTCCATGCACCAGCCGAGGTAGTAGATATTATCATGGGTACGATTATCATATTTATTGCAATTTCACATGTATTTAAAGGCATTTTCACTTCAAAGCTTAAAAAAGGAGGAAATAAATAATGGATATCTTTGTAAAAGATTTAGGATTACTAATCAATGCAATGCTTATTGCAACACCTCCTTTACTCTATGCAGCATTAGGCTCCTGCTTTTCAGAAAGAAGTGGTGTTGTTAATATCGGTATTGAAGGTATGATGACAATAGGAGCATTTATAGGAGCAATCAGTGCCTATTATACTGGAAATGGATGGATTGGTTTTATTTGTGGCGGACTTGCAGGGGCTGTATTTGCACTTTTACATGCACTTGCATGTATTACATTTGGAGCAGACCAGACAATTTCAGGTACAGCAATTAACTTTTTGGCACCTGGACTGGCAGTCTTTTTATGCAAAGCAATGTTTCACAATTCAACAGATACACCATCACTTCAAACAGCAAGTAAATTACCGAAAATGTTTAGTGGTGTATTCAAACCAGGTTCTTTTGGATATAATGTATTTGCAACATATTCGGCTGCATATTTATGCTTTATTCTCGTGGCAGTTGCATGGTTTATTTTTTATAAAACAAGATTTGGTATGCGTATGCGTGCGGTAGGAGAACATCCTCAGGCATGTGAAACATTAGGAATTAACGTATTTCGTGTTCGCTATATCAGTGTTGTTTTATCCGGATTTCTGGCTGGTTTAGGCGGAGCATATGTAACACTTGCAACAGTAAGTCAGTTCCGTCCCAGCGTTATTGTTGGAGAAGGATTTATTGCGATTGCAGCGGTTATTTTTGGTAAGTTTTCTCCACAGGGAGCTTTAAAAGCATGTTTGTTGTTTGGATTTTGTAACGGTGTGAAAGCACTTGCAGGAACCAGCAATACAGTTTCACCAAACTTGATTTCCATGATTCCTTATGTTGTTACTATTTTAGCACTGGTATTTTTTGTTGGACGTGCCAGAGTACCTGCTGCAAACGGGAAACCTTATTTAAAATCAAGATAAAACAAAAAAATTGGAGGAGAGGAAAAGAAAATGGATATTGAAAAATTAGCAGAAGAAGCTTTACGTATGAGACAATTTTCTTATGTGCCTTACTCAAATTTTTGCGTTGGAGCTGCCTTATTGACAAAAGATGGTAAAATATATACTGGATGTAATATCGAGAATGCAGCATATTCACCTGGAAATTGTGCAGAAAGAACCGCAATTTTTAAAGCAGTAAGTGAAGGCGATAAAGAGTTTGCGGCAATTGCAATTGCCGGCGGAGCAAAAGATGCAGTAGAATTAGATTATTGCTCACCCTGCGGAGTTTGCAGACAGGTAATGATGGAATTTTGCGATTATGAATCCTTTCAGATTATTTTAGTAAAATCAAAAACTGAGTATCAAATCTATACATTAAAGGAATTACTTCCATTAGGATTTGGACCGGGGAATTTGGAGAGTGTTAAATGTTAGAAGCAAAATTATTTGATCATACGATTTTAAAGGCAGATGCGACCAAAAATCAGGTAGACATCATATGTAAAGAAGCAAAAGAACATGGATTTGCATCCGTATGTGTAAATTCTTATTATACGGAATATGTTGCAAAGTATTTGAAGGGAACTGGTGTAAAAACATGCACCGTTATTGGATTTCCTTTAGGCCAGATGAGTACAAGAGCAAAAGTAGCCGAAACCCAAATCGCAGTTGAAGATGGCGCTACAGAGATTGATATGGTTATCAATGTTGGTGCATTAAAAGATGGTTTATACGATACAGTAAGAAATGATATTGAGCAGGTGAAAAAGGCTTGTGGGAATGAAGCTTTACTAAAAGTAATTATTGAAACGTGCCTTCTTACGGATCAAGAAAAAGTAAAAGCTTGTGAATTATCAAAAGAAGCGAATGCTGATTTTGTAAAAACATCTACTGGATTTTCTACTGGAGGAGCAACTGCACCAGATGTTGCACTAATGAGAGCAACAGTTGGAGAAACAATTGGTGTAAAAGCAAGTGGTGGAATTCGTGATAAAAAGACAGCGGAAGAAATGGTGAAAGCAGGCGCGAGTCGTTTGGGAACCAGTGCTACAGTATCTATTATTTCATAAGAAAGAAGCGCTCTATTTTTAGAGCGTTTTTTCACTATATATGCGATTCTTAAGAAAAACACTTTAAATATAGACAATTGCGTAATGCATCGAAATAGCAAAAGAAGGAGGAACCATATGCTGTTAAGTGAAATAGAAAAACTTCCGAAAATAGATTTACATTGTCATCTGGATGGTTCAATATCGCTAAATTGTATTAAAAATTTATTACAAAGGGATGTAAAAGTATCAGAACTTCAAGTCTCGGATGATTGTAAAAGTTTGGCGGAATATTTGGACAAATTTGATTTGCCTTTACAGGCATTGCAGACAAAATCGGGTTTACAACAGGCAGGATATGATTTCCTGACAGAAGCTGCAAAAGAAAACATAAAGTATATCGAAGTTAGATTTGCTCCAATGCTATCTGTAAATGAACAGCTTACCTGTGAAACAGTTATTCAATCCGTTTTAGAAGGACTTAATGAAGCTAAAAAAGTAACAGGCGTTGATTATCAGGTTATTACCTGTGCCATGCGGCATCATAGCTTTGAACAGAATATGGAAATGATAAAAAAGGCAAGAACATTCTTAAACGAAGGTGTGTGTGCAGCTGATCTGGCTGGAAACGAAGCTGCATTTCCGATGATACAGTTTAAGCAATTGTTTGAAGAAACATATAAACTGGGAATGCCTTTTACGATTCATGCAGGTGAATGTGGGAGCATTGAGAATATTCTGGATGCGGTTTTATTAAAATCAAAGCGCATTGGACATGGAATAGCTCTTCGTGGAAATAAGAAAGCAATGGAAATTTGTAAAAATAAACGTGTAGGAATTGAAATGTGTCCCATTAGCAATTTACAGACGAAAGCAGTTCAGGGGAAAGAATACTATCCTATGAAAGAGTTTTTAAAAGAAGGACTCTTGGTCACAATTAATACAGATAACCGAATAGTTAGCAATACAACGATAACAAGAGAAATTGAATTCGTACAAAACAATTATGGCATTACAGACGATGAAATTGTGCAGATGATGAAAAATGCAGTTTATGTTTCCTTTACAAAAGATGATTTTAAAGAAAAACTGATGAATTATTATCGTAATTAAACTATAAAGCGGTTTTATAAAAAATCATCAAAGCAGATATGGATACGAAGTGTACACTAAAAAATATAAAATAAGTTGTATAAAGTTGATGAAAGGTGGATAATATATGGAAAAATATAGAAGAATTTTTACGATTGTACTAGATTCACTGGGAATAGGAGCAATGCCAGATTCAGAAAGTTTTAATGATATTGGTGTCGATACATTGGGACATATTTCAGAATCGGTGGAAACATTTGACATACCAAATTTAAGAAAATTAGGTTTTGCAAATTTGCATCCATTAAAGCAGGTAGAACCAGTTGAAAGTCCAATGGGACTTTATTTTAAAATGGCAGAAGCAAGTAATGGAAAAGATACAATGACAGGTCATTGGGAAATGATGGGATTAAAAATTGAAAAACCATTTCAAACGTTTACAGATACAGGTTTTCCAAAAGAATTACTGGAAGAATTAGAAAAAAGATGCGGAAAACGTATTATTGGAAATAAAAGTGCAAGTGGAACAGAAATTTTAGAAGAACTGGCAGAAGAAGAAATTAATACGGGAGCCATGATTGTATATACATCAGCAGATTCTGTTTTACAGATATGTGGAAATGAAGAAACGTTTGATTTGCAAAATTTGTATCGTTGTTGTGAAATTGCACGGGAGTTGACATTACGAGATGAATGGAAAGTCGGACGTGTTATTGCAAGACCCTATACAGGAAAGAAAAAAGGGGAATTTGTCCGTACCAGCAATCGACATGATTATGCCTTAAAGCCATTTGGAAGAACAGTATTAAATGAATTAAAAGATCAGAAATTTGATGTAATATCAGTTGGAAAAATAGATGATATTTTTGTGGGTGAGGGAATTACGCAAAGATATCGCTCCAAGAGTTCTATTCATGGTATGGAACAGACAATTGAACTTGCTAAATCAGACTTTCATGGTTTCTGTTTTACAAATTTAGTTGATTTTGATGCATTGTGGGGTCACAGAAGAAATCCGGTTGGTTATGCAAAAGAAATTGAAAACTTTGATAAGAATTTAGGTGTGTTTCTTGAAGAAATGAAAAAAGATGATTTACTTATCATTACAGCAGATCATGGAAATGATCCTACCTATAAAGGAACGGACCATACAAGAGAGTATGTTCCATTTCTCGCATATTCCCCATCACTGTCAAACACTGGAAAACAAGAAGATACAGATAACTTTGCAGTTATTGGAGCGACCATTGCAGATAATTTTGGAGTTGCAATGCCAGCAGGAACAATCGGAACATCGTTGCTGAAACTTTTTTAATCATAAGATTTCATAGGAGAAGAGTATGGATGAGTCAAATAATAAAGTGGGATTTATCTTAAATCTGGCAAAATCACTTCCCAAAAGGGAGAGTGTTTATTTGCAAGCTCTTTTACGTGATGCACCGCTATGGCTATTTGATTGTTTAAATGTACAAAAATTTAAAGAAGATGAAGCACTGATTCGCGAAAATACGCCAGTAGACAGAGTATTTATACTTATTGACGGTATTGTCAAAGCTGTAGATCACAGAATTTTTGGAATCGAGTATGATTATATGCGTTTTTATCCGGTAAAGTTATTTGGTTCCATGGAAATTTTGCTGGATTTAAGCACATATAAGACAACCTTAAATGCAGTAACCTCCTGCACATGTCTTATTTTAACAAAAGATAAATTTAAAAAATGGATTGAAAAAGACATCAATGCGCTATTAATGGAAACCAAAGCCATGGGTTCGTATTTGCTCGAACAGGGATTAAAGGAGAGAGCATTTTTGTTTTTAAATGGAAAAGACCGTTTATTTATGGTCTTTATTAAAAACTATGAACACCAGCAGGAAGCAAATAAGAAATGTATTATAGGGTATACGAGACAAGAGCTATCCGATTTTTCAGGTATTTCGATTAAGACAATAAACAGATCCATAAAAAAAATGGAAGAGGATAAGTTTATCTGCAGGCGCGGAAATAAAATCTTAATTTCAAAAGAGCAGTATGAAAAAATGAAAGAATACATTAAGGATATTATTTCAGAGGATTAAAATCTTTTCCATGTCACATTTTTGTATCGTGTAAAAAAGCAAAAGATATATATTAGATGCTTAAGTCTGGTATATATCTTTTTTATGCAAAAAAAACTTAAAATATGACATGTAGTTGTCACTATTTATACAGTATGATACTACTTAAATAAGTAGGCACTTGCAAAACTAAGTAAATCAAATGATATGTTAGGTGAATTTACCAAAAGAATGGTGACTTGCCACCGCACCCAAACCTTCTTTTGGTAATATTCACTTATAAAAATTCATATATAATGAGTTTCGCAATTGACTATCTTAAATAAAGAAAAAAGAGAGGGACCATTTATGAGTTCGATTTATGAAAAATGTAATACCTATGAAAATGAAAAGCTGATTTTAAGACCTGTTGAATTATCGGATGCACCTGCTTATTTAAAGATTTATTCGGATAAAAAAGCGCAGCCATTTTTTAACTGTGATAATTTTTCGAAACCTTGTTATTTTCAGACATTAAAAGAAGTTGAAGATGAAATTTTGTTTTATATGCAATCGTATGAACAAAAGGCATTTGTAAGATGGAGCATTGCAGATAAAAAAACAAGAGAAGTGATTGGAAGCGTTGAAAATTTCAATCGAAAATCAGAAGATTATTATAACGATACAGCACTTTTACGAATGGATTTAAGAAGTGATTATGAAGAAAAGGAATTTATAAAGTCTTTACTGAGTCTGATAGAGGAACATGCTTTTTATGATTTTTATACAGATAAAATTGCTACAAAAGCAATACCAGCTGCAAAGCAAAGAAGGCAGGCACTTCTTGAAATGGGGTATAAAGAACAAGAAGAACCGATTATTGGACATAAAAAAGAAATCTATAAGAGTTATTTTGAATTAAGAAAGGAAAACAAAAAAAATGAAGTAAAATTGAATCGGGTCAATGTGATTTGCCTTGGTGTGTGTGATATGGAAAAAGCAATGCGGTTTTACAAAGATGGACTTGGCTTTCATACAGAGGAACGAGATTACCATGCACAAATTGTATTCTTTGATTTTCATGGTATGGAATTATCTTTATATCCAATTGAGGAACTTGCGCTTGATATTGATACGAAGAATCCACCTAAAATCAAAGAAGGATTTTCAGGAACTACATTGGCATATAATACAAAGAACAAAGAAGAAGTAGATCAGATTATGGAATTAGCATTAAAAGCGGGAGCCAGACTGGCTAAGAAGCCACAGGAAGTATTCTGGGGCGGTTATAGTGGCTATTTCATGGATTTAGATGGCTATTACTGGGAAGTAGTGTATAATCCTCAATATATACCAGATTAGGCAGGCAATTGTGGAAACAATGTAAAGTACTGATATGCTAGGTGAATTTACCAAAAGAATGGCGACTTGCCACTGCATTCGGAGCCTTCTTTTGGTAATATTCACTTTAAAAAATCATCTAAAATGAGTTTCGCAATTGCCTGACCAGATGAAACAGATAGTTGTAAAATGTTTTTCGCTATTTTTCTCATGTGCTAAAGGTAGTTAATTTTTGTAAATGTCTGGCTAGAATAATAGGAAAAATCACACGTTGCATAAAGGGAGATTGTATATGGTTGCTAAAATCAAAAACTATGAAGATTTTGTAAAAGGTCTTATTTATTGTGGGATGACAATGGCGTCTGAAAATAGTGAACAAGTATTTTCTTTAGGAGCGTATTTTGATACAGACATTGCCTGGCATACAGAGGATGCGGATACGGATCCTTGGGAATGGCGAATGAAGGTTTTACAGGAAAGAAACGATATTGCGTATGGAAAATTATTTTTTAAAAAAGCAGGTTATATTACGAGTGAATATTTCCCCTATTTTTATAAAGTACGCAGGAAAAATACGCTAATAGAAGAATATGAAAATGGAGCTATCAGTCAAAGTGCGAAAAAAATTTATGAACTTATGCTGGAAGAAAAAGAAATGCCACTACATTTAATAAAAGAATATGCTGGATTCACTGCAAAAGAAGACAAAACAAAATTCCAAAGTGCAATGACAGAATTGCAGATGAAACTATACATTTCAATGTGTGGAGGAAAAAGAAAAGAGTCGAAAACGGGAAATGAATATGGATGGAATACAACTGTATTTTGTCTGACAGAACATTTTTTCCAGGAATCTGTATTAGATGCTGCTAAAAATGTAACAGAAGAAGAAGCTTTTCTAATATTAAAAAATAAAATTGTAGCATTAAATCCAAATGTAAAAGAAGCCAGATTGCATAAGTTTATTTTAGGCAGATAGAAGAAGGCATTTCCTCTAAAATAAAAAGGTCGAAATCACAAATCTGATTTCGACCTTTTATATTTGTATAGTAATCTTTTCATAAACCACCTGCTATGCAGGCAATGTCGTCAACTGGTGGTTATGATTATTTTTAAGAAATGGATCAATATAAATCAATATAAAAATGTAATATTAGAATTTAATTAATTTATAGAAAAACATTTGTTTTGACTACAAGAAGGAAAAGCTTAATTAATGGCTTCGTCTCCGTGCTCATTTGTACGAATACGAACAACATCTTTTAACTCGTATACAAAGATTTTTCCATCGCCTGGATTTCCAGTATATGCAATTTTACGAATAGTCTCGATTACTTTATTCTGCCATTCTTCTGTAGAAACTACGATTTCAAATTTAATTTTAGGAAGCATATTAATATCGACTTTCGTACCACGAATAATACTGGAATAGCCTTTTTGAATTCCGCATCCCATCACTTGTGAAACGGTTATTCCGTTAACATCTATTTCATTTAGAGCAGCTTTCACATCTTCATAAGATTCTTCACGAACTATTGCATCAATTTTTATCATTGTCATTACCTCCTATTTAATCTAAACCATTAAAGGAAGGATAAGCATTTTCGCCATGTTGTGTCATATCCATACCTTTCATTTCTTCATCTTCACTTACTCTTAGTGGTACAAATAATTTTACTATAGAAGCACAGATAATCGTTCCAACAACCGCAATGGTAATCGTAACAGCAATACTAATCAGCTGAACCCCAAATAAATGGAAGTTTCCAAAGACCAGACCATCCCATTTAGCAGCAGGATTGATGGAAGATTTGGCAAAAAGTCCAGTAGCGATACCACCCCAGATACCACCAATACCATGACATCCGAAGGCATCCAATGCATCATCAAATCCAATTTTTTTCTTTACAATAGAAATTGTTAAATAAGCAAGTGGACTTACAACAGCACCAATGATAATAGAAGCCCAGATTGGAACAAATCCAGCACCAGGTGTAATTGCAACAAGACCTAATACAGCACCAGTTGCAGCGCCTACAACAGTCGGTTTTCCTTGCACGATCATATCAATAACCATCCAGGAAAGCATAGCTACAGCAGCAGAAGTATTGGTTGTCATGAATGCATGAACAGCTAATCCGTTTGCACCAAGAGCGCTTCCAGCATTAAATCCAAACCATCCAAACCAGAGGATAGAAGCACCTAATAATACAAAAGGAACATTATGAATGCGATAAGACAGTTTATCATATCCGCGTCTTTGACCTAACATTATGGATAATACCAGACCACTTACACCAGAACTAATATGGACAACATTACCACCAGCAAAATCTACAGAACCAAGAACGGAACCTAAAAAACCACCAGTGCCCCAAACCATATGAGCAAGGGGATAATAAACAAGTAAAGACCACAAAGCTACAAATAAGAATAATGCTTTAAAATTCATTCGTCCAGCAACAGAACCGGTAATCAGAGCTGGAGTGATAATAGCAAACATCATTTGAAAAGCAACGAAGGCAAGATGAGGAATCGTTGGAGCATAAGAACTTGGAGCATTTCCAATCCCATTTAAACCAAGCCATTTTAAATTTCCAATAAATCCTCCAATATTACCTGAAAAACTTAATGTGTAGCCAACTAAAACCCACATAACCGATGCGAGGCCCATAATAAAAAATGATGACATCATAGTGTTTAATACATTTTTTCTGCGCTCCATGCCCCCATAAAAAAAAGCTAATCCCGGGGTCATAAATAAAACCAAGGCGGCACAAATCAACATAAATGCGGTATCTCCTGAATTCATAAAAAATCCTCCATTTCATAGTATATACAATTCGAAAATATAGAACAAAATATCTGACAATTGCAAAAAAGGCACCTGGACTATCTCCAAGCGCCTTTGCTATCTGTAAGTTATCTTATACATACAAAATTCCTTTGTCAAGATGCCTGAAGACGATTTTCTGTTTGTTATAAATTTTAAGCTGTTTTTACCTGATTTTATAAGCATGATGTACAATAAAATTATTTATATCATTCTTTTTAAGTATACAAAAAAGAAACATGATCCAAATTTAAAACTTCAAAACGAAAAATGGATTATAATGTGTTATAATATCTAGGCAATTGCGAAACTCATTTTAAATGAATTTTTAAAGTGAATCTTACCAAAAGAAGGCTCCGAATGCGGTGGCAAATCGCCATTATTTTGTTAAATTCACCTAATATATCAAGTACTTTAAATTGTTTCGCAAATACCTATGTTATAATACCATGAAAAAAGGAGTGATACAAAATGGATACATTTTTGATTAAAAATACAACAAAAGAACAGCGGGAAAGAATTGTAAAAGAATCTTTAGGATATAGTGATGTTGGATGCGATGATTTAAATGGAGCATACGCATATGATATGTATCAGCCTTATATAGATGGAGAATTAGAATTGATTGAAATTGCAAAATCATTTCGAGCAAATTATATTCATGGTGAAATGGAACGTCCCACAAGGAATGATTGTGAATATAAAAAATAAAAAAGTAGTGTTCGTCATGTATATAGAAACATAATAGTATATTTCATAAAAATAGAATAGAATATAAAATATGAAGATAACCATTATAAATAGGAAATAGAACTAGCAGATAAAGGAAATATGATGAAAAAAATTTTATTAATAGCGACAGGTGGGACAATCGCTTCAAAGAAAGAAGCCCATGGATTAAAACCAGTCATTACTTCTGAGGATTTATTAACATATATTCCACAAATTGAAACTTTTGCTCAGGTAGATGGACTGCAATTATTTAATGTAGATAGTACAAATATCAGACCTCATCACTGGATTGAAATTGTAAATGTTATAAAAGAACAGTATGATTTCTATGATGGATTTGTTCTGGCGCACGGGACAGATACAATGGCATATACAGCAGCAGCATTATCCTATATGATTCAAAATTCACAAAAACCAATTGTTCTTACTGGATCACAAAAGCCGATAGATTTAGAAATAACAGATGCAAAAACAAACCTAATTGCCAGTTTTTTATATGCAGCAGATGATAAATCTCAGGGAGTACAAATTGTTTTTGATGGGAAAGTAATTGCAGGAACGAGGGCAAAGAAAGTGCGTTCGAAAAGTTTTAATGCATTTTCCAGTATAGATTATCCGTTTTTAGCCTTGATTCAGGATTTTTCTATCATTCGCTATATTCCGATGATTCCTTACGAGGAACCAGTGAGATTTTACGATAATCTGGATGACAGTGTATTCCTGCTAAAATTAACACCCGGTATTAAGCCAGTTTTATTGGAATCAATTTTTGCAAACTACAAGTGCATTGTGGTAGAAAGCTTTGGAGTAGGTGGAATCCCGGATTCAATGTCAAAGTCTTTTTATGAAATTTGTGAAAAATATAAAGACACGATTGTTGTTATGGCAACCCAGGTTACCCACGAAGGCAGTGATATGACAGTTTATGAAGTGGGTCAAAAAATCAAAATTGCCTGTAGTTTTTTAGAGTCTTACGATATGACATTAGAATCCGTTATTGCAAAAATGATGTGGATATTAGCGAATCAGTCCTTAGATATGGATTCAGTAGAAACAGCTTTTTATAAAAGCATCAATTATGATGTCCTATATAATAAAAACAGAAAGCCATTGCATTAATTTTGGCTTCTGATAGTGATATCAATCAGTCTGACGATATTTTATGATATATAAGATATCAGTTGGGCTTATTTTTTTATAAAATTATATTTGAAACAGAAGTAGGAACGAAAGGATAAAGGTATTTATAAAGATAGTAAGAAGAAAATAATATGTTTGAATTACACTTGAAAATAAAATATATTAAAATATATACACAATAGACAGAACAATCAAATACAAACATCGCAAACGTCAAAAATAAAAATTAATCATATAACAATATTGAATAATAAAAATACAAAGTATATAATTACTAATAACAGTTAAGAAGGAGGGTTAATAGATGTATAATATTTTGATTGGCGGGGCCGCTGGTCAGGGAATAGAAACGACTGCCGAAGTATTAGAAAAAAGTTTAAAAGAAGCAGGTTTTTATGTTTTGAGTGTCCGTGATATTATGTCGAGAGTTCGTGGCGGCCATAATTTTATTAGCATTCGATTTGGCGAGAAGCCAGTATATTCCCACAGTAGAACCTATGATGTAATTATAGCTATGAATGCGGAAACGATTGAAATTCATAAAAAAGAATTAAATCAAAATGGCATCATACTTTGTGATTCTAAAATTGAAACATCGGATGATGTGTTAAAACTTCCAATGAGTCAGATGGCCGAAGAAATCGGTAATGTGAAAGTAGCTGGAACAATTGCAGTTGGAGCAGTTCTAAAATTGTTTGGAATCAGTAATAACAGTGCAGTTGAAATATTAAAGCAAATGATAAAACCAGAATTTGTTGAGATGAATAAAAAAGCATTTGAAAAAGGAGTGCAGAGTGTAGAAACAAGATTTAAAGTCATTGCTGGTCAATTAATAGAGAGTCTTATACTTTCTGGAAGTGAAGCAGTTGGTCTGGGAGCTATTGCGGCAGGAGTGAATTTTTATTCCGCATATCCAATGTCACCATCAACAGCAGTTATGGAATATCTTGCTTCGGTAGGCGAGAGAGCTGGAATTGTTGTAGAGCAGGCAGAAGACGAAATAGCAGGAATCAATATGGCACTTGGAGCTTCTTATGCAGGAGCCCGTGCGATGACAGGAACAAGTGGAGGAGGATTTTGCTTAAAGGTAGAGGCACTTGGATTTTCTGGTATTGCAGAAATACCAATCGTTGTAATTGATGTTATGCGTCCGGGACCTGCAACCGGTCTTCCAACAAGAACAGAGCAGAGTGATTTAAAATTTGTGATTTCAGCTTCCCAAGGTGAATTCCCAAGAATGGTAATTGCACTAAGAAGTCATGAAGATGCTATATATCAGACATTTCGTGCATTTCAAATGGCTGAAAAATATCAGATACCGGTTATTTTGCTAAGTGATCAGTATTTAGGCGATTCTCATGCAACAATCCATTTACCTGATTTTAAAGGAAAAGAGAATATACTGCCAGATACGACTTATTCAGAGGGAGAATATCTGCGTTATAAGATAACAAAAAGTGGAATTTCAAAAAGACTGATTCCGGGAAAAGAAAATGTATTTGTAAATGTGGATAGTGATGAACATGACGAGAGAGGATGGATTGTTGAATCAGCTGAGGAAAGAGTCCTTATGGCAGATAAAAGATCAAGAAAAGTAAGTGGCTTATATGATGAATTATTAGAACCAGAATTTTTTGGAGATGAAAATGTAAAAACCTTACTGGTTGGATGGGGTTCTACGTATGGACCTATAAAATCGGCAATTGAAATACTCAATAAACAAAATAATGGTGGATATGGGGCTTTACTTTTTGGAGATGTATTCCCGCTACCGAAAAAATTATTTGAAACATATGCGATGAAAGCAGATAAACTGATTAATGTGGAACAAAATGCAACGGGCCAGCTTGCTGGACTTATTCGGGAATATACTGGAGTTGCAATGGATGATTCTATACTAAAATATGATGGAAGACAGATTTCAGGAGAAGAAATTATAGAAAAATTGCAGAAAGGAGATCAGAAATAATGAGTGAAGAATTTTGTACATATGAAACCACATGGTGCCCAGGTTGTGGCAATTTTCCAATTATTGACTGCTTAAAAGAAGTACTAAATGAGATGGGAAAAGATCCATATCAGACACTTATGGTTGCTGGTATTGGACAGGCAGCAAAGACGCCTCAATATATGAGCGCAAATAGTTTTTGTGGACTTCATGGAAGAGCTTTACCAGCAGCAGTTGCAGCAAAAATGGCAAATGAAAAACTGACTGTCATTGTAGATAGCGGGGATGGTGATTCCTATGGAGAAGGCGGAAATCATTTTTTACATAATATACGAAGAAATGTAGATATTACGCATTTTGTTCATGATAATCAGATATATGGATTAACGAAGGGACAAGCTTCACCGACCTCCTTAGAAGGAATGATAACACCAGTTCAGACATATGGAAACATCAATCAGCCACTCAATCCAGTGCTTCTTGCAATTTCGGCTGGAGCAGGATTTGTGGCGAGAGCTTTTACCGGTGATAGAGCACAGCTGAAAGAAATAATGAAAGAAGCCATAGCATATAAAGGGTATGCATTGGTTGATATTTTACAACCTTGTATTAGCTTCAACAAAATAAATACATTTACATATTATAAGAAAAAAGTTTATAAGCTGGAAGAGGATTATGATCCAACAAATAAATTAAATGCAATGGAGCGGGCAATGGAGGTAGAGGATAAAATCCCAACTGGGATTTTATACAAGGATGAAACCAAAGAAACATATCATAAGAAAAATCATATTTTGCAGGATAAAATTCCGCTTGTAGATAAAATACGACCAGTAGAAGCGGTTATGGAGTTTGCAAAAGAGTTTGCGTAAAAAATAAAAGCATAACACCATATAAAATATTCTGATTCCACGGAAAAGTTTTATATGGTGTTTTTGATTTTCTTTAAAAAAGTAATTTAGATATATTTTGCTTTTTTGCGGAAAAAACAGGAAAAATTGGACTTTTTTTAAGTTCTATTTTATAGTAAAACAAAGTAATATAAAAATATGCTTCATAGCACAAAATGTGTTAAGCAGAAAAGAGGTTCACATGTCCTATTTTCCAATATTCATTGATTTAAAAGACCGTTTATTCCTGATTGTAGGCGGTGGAACTGTGGCTTATCATAAAGCAAAGGTACTGTTGGATTTTGAAGCTAAAATAAAAGTAATTGCACCAGATATAAAAAATGAAATCAAAGAAGAAAAAATGATTTCATATGAAGAAAGAATTTTTATGGAACGTGATTTATCAGATGTAGAATTTGTTGTGATTGCAACGAATGACAAAGAGTTAAATCATGAAATAGCAAAACTGTGTGAAGAACGAAAACTGATGTATAATACAATCGACCAGCTAATGGATTGTAAATTTATATTTCCCTCTTATATAAAAGAAAAAGACCTTGTGGTTGGAATTAGCAGCAGTGGGAAAAGTCCGGTTATAACACGTTACATAAAAGAAAAAATCAAAGAAATTTTAACAGAAGACATTGCAAAAATGGCGGATGTTTTAGGAGAAATAAGACCAAGGATAAAAAATGAAATTAGAGAAGAGAAAAATCGTAAAAAAATATATCAGGGCTTATTTGATTTGTTTTTAAAAGAAAAAAAACTACCAGATGACAGAGACATTGAAAAAGAAATAACTTACATGAAAAATCTGGAATTACAGGAAAGAAAACTTGACGATATGTGATTGCAATGGTAACCTAGCAGTAACAGAATAGTGTATCTGGTTAAGTGTTGAGAATATAAAAGTTTTCATGAGAGGGAACACGGGTGTAATTCCCGGACGATCCGGTCACTGTAATTAGGGAGCAAGATGTTAAACCATTGTGTATTATAAAGAGCTATATATTTTAAAAATATGTTGATAGCCTAAGATGCATGAGAAGGGACATTGCGTGTTGATCTATAAGTCAGGAAACCTGCTTAATTGGAAAAGTGAAACTTCCGAAGAAAGTTGGCATGAAAAATATACAGGGATGGTGTATCTTTTTTTGGGAGGCACGTCCTTTTTTTGTGTATAAAAAAATCTTTCATAGCTGAAGGCAGTCTAAAAAGAGGAAATGATGGAAAAAAAATTAGAAGATTATTATGTCTTAAAAGATAATAAAAAATTAGCATATGGATACACGACAGGTTCTTGTGCAGCGGCAGCAGCGAAAGCAGCAGCCAGTATGCTTTTTTTCAAAGAAGAAATCATAGAAGTTTCAATAGAAACACCATTTGGAATCAAACTGCATTTAACGGTAAAGGATATCAGACAAAGTGAAAATGAAGTCTCGTGTGCGATTCAAAAAAATGGCGGAGACGATCCAGATGCAACAAATGGAATGTTGATTTACGCTTGCGTTCAAAAAAGTGAAAATGAAAAAAATAAAAGTTGCGAGATTCAAATTGATGGTGGTGTAGGAATTGGACGGGTTACCAAACCTGGACTAGACCAGCCAATTGGTAGTGCAGCAATTAATCATGTCCCAAGGGAAATGATTTTAAAGGAAGTAAAAGAACTGGCAGAAATAGCTGGATTTTCAGGTGATGTTAGAGTAAGTGTTTTTACTCCAAAGGGCGAAGAGGTTGCAAAAAAGACCTTTAATCAAAGACTTGGAATTATTGGTGGAATTTCTATATTAGGAACAACGGGAATTGTAGTGCCAATGAGTGAAGATGCCTTGCTAAAAACCATTCGGACTGAAATTCGTGTGCAGCGTGCGCAAAACGAAGAAGTTTTACTGTTTTCTCCCGGAAATTATGGAGAAACATTTGTAAAAGAGCATACATTATTTGATTCCACGAAAGTTATACAATGTAGCAACTATATTGGTAAAACTATTGATATGGCGATAGAAGAAGGTGCAAAAGAACTTATTTTTGTATCTCATATAGGAAAATTTATTAAACTGGCAGGTGGAATTATGGATACCCATTCAAAGAATGCAGATTGTAGGGCAGAACTGTTTGCAACCTGTGCACTACTAGCAAACGTAGATGTAGGCCTTATCCACAAGCTATTAAATTCAAACACAACAGAGGCTTGTGTATCAATCTTAAAAGAAGCAGATGTCTTAGAGGCTGTCATGCATGTAGTGATGGAAAAAATAGAGTTTTATTTGAATAACAGAGCAAAACAAGTGCAGGTAAAAGCAATTGTGTTTTCGAGTGTATATGGATTTCTAGGAGCGACCAGCCAGGTAGATTGTTTAAAAATTTTAACAGATCATAATAGCTAATTGCGAAACTTATTTCATATGAGTTTTCAAAATGAATCTTCTCAAAAGAAGGCTCCAATGCATTGGCAAGTCGCCATTCTTTTGAAAAATTCATTTAATATATCAAGTATTTTATATTGTTTTACAAATGCTTACAGATTATAAAAAGAATGAGGAAAAAATATGAAAGCAGTTCTTTACGGAATCGGGGTTGGACCCGGAGATCCAGAATTAATGACAATAAAAGCAGTGCGATTGATAAAAGAGAGTGACATCATTGTGGTACCTGGAAAGGAAGCAAAGCTAAGTGCTGCTTATACAATTGCAAAAGGAGCTTATCCAGATATTGATAAAAAAAGTATCCTTGCGATTGATATGCCGATGACTAAAGATAAAGAACAGCTACAGGAAAGTCACAAAAGGGGAGTTGAAATATTAGTAAATCTGTTGTCTCAGGAAAAGCAGGTTGCATTTTTAACACTCGGAGATCCAAGCGTTTATTCTACATATATGTATTTACATTATGGAGTAGAAAATGCAGGATACCCCGCAAAAATCATAAGTGGCGTGACATCATTTTGTGCAGCAGCGGCAGCGCTTGATATGAGTCTGGTAGAAAAATCCCAAATGCTTCATGTGATTCCTGCAACTTATGGAATAAAAGAATCGCTGAACTATCCAGGAACAAAGGTTTTTATGAAAGCTGGGAAAAAAATAAATGAATTAAAACAAGAATTGCAACATTTAAAAAAAGAAGTAAAAATGGTAGAAAATTGTGGTATGCAAAATGAAAAAGTATATCATTCGATAGAAGATATTCCAGAAGATGCAGGATATTATTCCCTGCTCATTGTAAAGGAGGCAGAATAAGTATGGTTCATTTTGTTGGAGCGGGGTGTGGAGCAAAAGATTTGATTACCCTTCGCGGATATCGGTTATTACAAGAAGCAGATGTTGTTATTTATGCAGGTTCGCTGGTAAATCCAGAGCTTCTTGAAGATACAAAAAAAGAATGTGCGATTTATAATAGTGCAAAAATGACATTGGAAGAAGTACTTACAGTTATACGGGAAGCCTTTTTGGAAAAGAAAGAAGTTGTTCGTTTACATACCGGAGATCAAAGCTTATATGGAGCAATCCGCGAACAGATGGATGCTTTGGAAGCGTGGGATATCCCATTTGATTCCTGCCCGGGAGTAAGCTCTTTTAGTGGAGCAGCAGCAGCCTTGAATTTGGAGTATACATTGCCAGAAATATCGCAAAGTGTAATTATCACCCGTATGGAAGGAAGAACGCCAGTGCCTCAAAAAGAAAGTATAGCTTCCTTTGCAGCACATAATGCAACCATGGTAATTTTTTTGAGTACAGGGCTGTTAGAGTCCTTAACAGAGAGACTTATTGAAGGCGGATACAAAGAGGATACCCCGGCAGCAATTGTTTACAAAGCAAGCTGGCCTGAAGAAGAAAAATATATTTGTACCGTTAAAACTTTATTTCAGACAGCCAAAGAGCATAAAATAACAAAAACAGCTCTGATTATTGTAGGGAACGTTGTTTATGGAGCAAACTATGAGAAGTCAAAATTATATGATCCCTCCTTTACGACAGAATATCGAAAAGGGACAAGCGTATGAAACTGCTTTGTATCTGTTTTACAAAAAATGGTGTTAAGACTGCGCAAAAATTAGCCAAGGGATTAGAAAACAAAGAAAATATTATCATAGATTGTTATGCAAAAGGTACACGGCTTGAGAAAATGGAATTGGGAAAAATTCAGGTTCTTCAAAGCAGTTTACAGGAATTTACAAAAAATGCATTTGAAACTGCGGATGCAATTTTGTTTATTGGAGCCTGTGGAATTGCGGTTCGAAGTATTGCGCCGTTTGTAAAAAGTAAATGGGAAGATCCCGCAGTGCTTGTGCTGGATGAAATGGGGAACTATTGCATCTCACTTTTAAGTGGTCATGTAGGTGGAGCAAATGAAATTTGCCAGTTAATTGCGCATACAATTGGTGCAACACCTGTAATAACGACAGCAACCGATCTTCATGAGAGATTTGCAGTTGATGTATTTGCGAAAAACAATGGATTCCTTCTTAGTGATACAAAGCTGGCAAAAGAAGTTTCTGCTAAAATTTTAATGGAAAGTGATACAGAAAGTGATACAGAAAGTGATACAGAAAGTGATACAGAAAGTGATACAGAAAGTGATACAGAAAGTAAGATTTGGATTTATGATGACCTTAAACTGATAGACGAAAAAAAAGAAACAGAATATAAAGAAAAATTCCTGAAACTGGGAATTATTTACACCAATGATATAGAAAAATTATCTCATTTGAAGGAAAATGAAAAAGAGATTGGAATTATTTTGTCCATGAAAAATGGTTTTACCTTTTTTGCGAAAACACTTTATCTGATTCCAAAATGTCTGCTGCTTGGAATTGGAGCTAAAAAAGGAATTACAAAAACTCAGATAGAGGTGTTGTTTGAAGAAATAATAGCAGAGTATCAGCTACAGGAAAAAGCTTTTGATTTATGCGCAAGTATTGATTTAAAAAAAGAGGAAGCAGGAATCCTATCCTTTTGTAATGAAAAATCATTACCTTTTATGACTTATCAGGCAGAGGAACTCTTAGCAGTTGATGAGGTGTATGAGTTTGCATTTTCCGCTTCAGCATTTGTACAAAGTGTAACAGGTGTAGATACTGTTTGTGAAAGAAGCGCAATAAAGGCAGCCATGCAAAAAAATCCATTGCAACAGCCACAACTACTTGTAAAAAAGAAATGCAAAAATCAGGTTACGCTTGCAGTTGCATATCAAAAGCCGAAAGAAATTTTGATTTATAGAAAGTCAGAGGAATTAAGATATGAATAAAATTTATGTGATCAGCATTGGACCCGGAGCGTATGAACATATGACGATAAAAGCAATTGAATCGCTTAAAATGAGTGAGGTCATTGTAGGATATGGTGTATATATTGATCTGGTCAGGCCGTATTTTCCACAAAAGGAGTTCTTATCCACACCGATGAAGCAGGAGGCACTGCGTTGCCGTATGGCTTTTGAAGAAGCGAATAAAGGAAAAACAGTAGGTTTTGTCTGCAGTGGCGATGTCGGAGTATATGGTATGGCAGGTCTTATGTATGAAATTCAAAGAGCTGATGGATTTTTTGATACAGAAATTGAAATCATACCAGGTGTAACGGCAGCTACAGCGGGGGCAGCTATATTAGGGGCACCTTTGATACATGATTTTTGTGTCATAAGTTTAAGCGATTTACTGACTCCATGGGAAAAAATAGAAAAAAGACTTCTTATGGCTTCACAGGCAGATTTTGTGGTGTGTTTATATAACCCTTCCAGTAAAAAAAGAGCAGATTATTTAAAAAAAGCATGCGATATTCTGCTTACCCATAAATCACCCAAAACAGTTTGTGCGTATGTAGCTAAAATTGCAAGAGAAGGAGAGTATGAAAAAATACTTTCGTTAGAGGAACTAAGAGAAGAATCAGTGGATATGTTTACAACGGTTTTCATTGGAAACAGCCAGACCATTCAGATAAATGGAAAAATGGTTACACCAAGAGGATATAAAGATGTTTAAAAAAGTGATTGTTTTTGCAGGAACAACAGAGGGACGAAAAATAATTTCTTATCTGTGCGAAAAAAAAATACAAACAATAGGATGTATCGCAACCGAATATGGAGAAACCCTGTTAGAAGAATCCCCATATCTGACTTCTTATGCAAAGCGATTGACAAAAGAGGATATGCATGTTTTTTTTCAAGCAGAAATGCCAGATATAATTCTTGATGCGACACATCCATTTGCAACGGAAGTAACCCAAAACATAGTGGCAGCAGCAAAAGAAAGTGGAATCAGCTACATGCGTCTGCTAAGAGATGAAGTGGAAATACCGGAAGCACTTTATTTTGAAAAAGAATCTTTAGTTGCCGATTATTTAATGGAACATGAGGGGAATGTACTGCTAACAACGGGAAGTAAAAATCTTTTTGAATTTACGAAGGTAAAAGATTATGAGAAAAGATTTTTTGCACGGGTACTTTCCCTTCCGACAGTAGTTGAGAGCTGTCATAAGCTTGGATTTTGCGGGAAAAATCTTTTTGCCATGCAGGGACCTTTTTCAGAAGAACTAAATTATGCCATGCTAAAAGAAATAAATGCCAGATATCTGGTAACCAAAGCGTCAGGTGTAAACGGAGGCATACAGGAAAAACAAAGAGCGGCAAAGCGTGCAGGAGTAACACTTTTAGTTATAAAAAGACCTCTCGAGAGCGGGCAATCATTAAACGAGGTAAAGGAATATTTTGATACGGAAACAGTAGTTCCTGTTCAAAAAAGAGTACCGATAAAAATCTGTTGTGTTGGAATCGGAATGGGGAACGCAGAAACGCTGACTACAGAAGCAAAAGAAATATTACAAAAGTCGTCTTACCTGATCGGTGCAAAAAGAGTCGTAGATGCAGTTCCTTATGATTTTGCAGAGAAAGAATATGCAATAACAGCAGAAGAAATATGTGACAAAATTCAAAAGATTCTGATTGAAAACGAAAAAAAAGCAGATATAAAAACAAATATAAAAGACAGTTATACAATCGCGGTTGTGTTTTCCGGGGACAGTGGATTTTATAGTGGAACAAAGAGATTTAAAACACTTTGGGATACATTACAGCAAGAAAAAGAGAATCAACCATCAATCACCGTTTCTATTCTCCCTGGGATATCTTCGCTATCCTATTTTGCAGCAAAAGCGAATGTATCCTGGGAAGATGCAAAGATAACGAGTTTGCATGGAAAAGAGGATAATGTTCTAAAAGCAATCTTAGAACATGAAAAAGTCTTTACATTATTTGGAAAGACAAAAGATTTAAGTACAATATGCAATCAGTTAGCAGAAACTGGTCATGGTTCCATTACCGTAGTTGTTGGCGAAAATCTAAGCTACCCGGATGAAAAGATAACAAGAAAGCAGGCGCAGGATTTAACGACCTATGAAACGCAAAAGTTATGTGTCGCATTTTTCTTGAATTCATGGATGGAAAAGCGTGTAATCACGCCTGGAATTGAAGATGAAGAATTCATCCGCGCAAAGGTTCCAATGACAAAGCAGGAAGTCAGAACCATTGCAATTTCAAAATTAAAACTTACAAAAAATGCTGTGTTTTATGATATAGGAGCTGGAACGGGTTCTATTGCAATTGAAGTAGAACGTCTTTTGGAAAACGGGAAAGTATTTGCCATTGAAAGAAAAAAAGAAGCCATAGCATTAATTCATGAAAACAAAATAAAGTTTCATGCAAACCGGTTAGAGATTGTGGAAGGAACAGCCCCTTTTGCCTGTGAGGATTTAGAACCTCCAACGCATGCATTTATCGGAGGGAGCAGTGGAAATTTAAGAGAAATCATTTCAATGCTGTTTGCAAAGAATGAGCAGGTAAAAATTGTGGTTACTGCTATTTCACTGGAAACAATCGCAGAAACTTTAATGATTTTAAAAGAACTTGAGATTCAAAATCCAGATATTGCTTATATTACAGTCGCAAAAGCAAAAGAAGTATCGCATTATCATATGATGTCCGGACAAAATCCGGTAGCAGTTTTTTCCTTTTCAAAACAAAGGTAATTAAAAAAAAAATCAAAAAAACAGTAAGAAATGTAGGTGAAATTATGCAGGTACCAAGAGTATGCATTGCGGCTGCAAAAAGCGGGAGCGGGAAAACGCTTATTACATGTGGGTTATTGGAACTTTTAAAAAAACATAAGTATAATGTAGGCGCATTTAAATGCGGACCTGACTTTATTGACCCGATGTTTCATTCAAAAGTTCTTGGGATACAAACAACAAATCTGGATACTTTTTTTACAGATACGGATATGACAAATGATTTATTACTGGAACATGGGATGGGAAAAGATATTTGTGTTTTAGAAGGGGTTATGGGTTTTTATGATGGAATTGGAGCTGTAACCACAAAGGCAAGTACATATGAAGTTGCCAGAATAACAAAAACACCAGCAATTCTTGTGATTGATATGCAGGGAATGAGTCTGTCCGCAGCAGCACTGGTAAAAGGCTTTTGTGAATTTCAAAAGGATCATACCATAAGCGGAATTCTTCTAAATCGCATTTCTGCCATGCTTTATCCAAGAATGAAAGAAATGTTAGAGATGTATACAAGCCTTCCTGTGATAGGGTATTTACCGAAAATAGAAGATATACAGTTGCAAAGCAGACATTTAGGACTGCTCATGCCAGATGAAATCGCTGATTTCAAAGAAAAAATAAAAAAAATAGCAGATATTATGGAAACGACAATTGATTTAAATGGATTATTTCAAATAGCAGAACGTGCAGAAGAAATCGTATTTAAGAAAGATAACCGCATGGAAAAGAAAAAACAAAAAGCGGATTTGGTGCATCTTGCTGTAGCCAAAGATGAAGCGTTTTGCTTTATATACGAAGATAACATCCGATATTTAGAAAAAATGGGAGCGAAAATAACTTATTTTTCTCCGATTAGGGATAAGGAACTACCGAAAGATACACATGGACTTATTTTATATGGTGGATATCCAGAATTATATGCAAAGCAGTTAAGCGAGAATGTAACAATGAAAGCCTCTGTTTTAAAAGCTATAAAAGAAACCAGAATACCTGTGATAGCAGAATGTGGCGGTTTTTTGTATCTAACAAAAACATTAACGGATGAGGATGCAGTGACATATCCTATGACAGGATTATTGCCTGCAGTTTCATGGAAAGAGAAAAGATTAAAGCGATTTGGTTATATTACATTAACAGGTGAAGCATTTGGATGCAAATTAAAGAATATAAAAGCGCATGAATTTCACTATTATGAGACAGATGAGAATGGGACGTCTTTTACGGCGCAAAAAGCATATGGAGACCGGGATTGGGAATGTATACATGCGAATGAACGCAGTATGATAGGGTTTCCACATTGCTATTACTATGGAAATCCAGACTTACCAAATAGCTTTTTAAAAGCCTGTAAAACTTATAGAAAATCGCTGGAGGAATAAAATGGAGCATATGAAACAAAACCAGGATAGTATAGATACTTCCAAAATCAGACCATTAGATGAGGAAGCATTAAAAAAAAGTCAAATGCGCTGGAATGCAATAGCACATCCCTTGCATAGTCTGGGAAAATTAGAAGATGTTGTAATAAAACTTGCAGGTATCTATAGAACAGATGTAGTTCCAAAAACAAAAAAGGCACTTGTGATCATGTGTGCAGATAACGGAGTCGTAGCAGAAGGCGTTACGCAGACAGGTCAGGAAGTAACGGCAATTGTAGCAGAGAATTTTTTGAAAGAAAATGCCACAGCAGCAATTTTTTGCAAGGAAACTCATGCAGATATTTTTCCGATTGATATTGGAATTGCAAGAGATACGAATATTATTTGTAAAAAAATCGCATATGGAACAAAAAATATGACAAAAGAGCCTGCAATGACAAGAAAAGAAGCTGTTTTGGCAATACAGACCGGCATTGATTTTGTCTTGGAATTAAAACAAAAAGGTTATAATCTGATTGCGACAGGTGAAATGGGAATTGGAAATACAACGACGAGCAGTGCAGTTACAAGTGTCTTACTAAAAGAAGATCCGATTCATATGACGGGTCGTGGAGCTGGATTATCGGATGATGGACTTAAGAAAAAAATAAATGCCATACAAACAGCAATAGCGCTTCACCAGCCAGATGAAAAAGATGTAATTGATGTGCTTTCCAAAGTTGGAGGATTTGATTTATGCGGTTTATGCGGTGTTTTTCTAGGTGGAGCGATTTATCAGATACCAATCATACTGGATGGATTCATTTCTTCTACGGCAGCATTGTGTGCGGCAAAAATGCATGCAAATGCAAAATATTATATGATTGCTTCACATATATCAAAAGAACCAGCAGCAGTTCTGCTGCTAAAGACTCTAGAGCTTGATCCTGTACTTCATGCAGATATGAGTCTGGGAGAAGGAACTGGTGCAGTCGCTTTTTTCCCATTTATTGATTTGGCAATTCGTGTCTATCAGACAATGAGCACCTTTGAAGAGAATGATATTGAAAGCTATAAGGAGCAGGCAGCATTATGATATACCTGATCACGGGAGGAAGCGGAAGCGGTAAATCTGCGTATGCAGAGGCGTTGATGGAAGCAATTGCCACAGAAAATAAAGTATACTTAGCTACCATGCAGGTGCGCGATGAAGAGTCTTGCAAAAAAGTACGACGACATCAGCAATTACGAGAAAATAAAGGTTTTGAGACAATAGAAGTTCCACTTGGCATTCAGAACATAAAAACAAAAAAAGAAGATAGTATCTTATTAGAATGTCTTTCCAATCTGGTTGCAAACGAAATGTTTGAAAATTCAGGTGCAAAGAAAGATACATACAATGCCTTAAAAAAAGGGCTCATTCATTTAAAGGAACATAGCAGGAATCTGGTAATTGTTGGAAATGAAATTTTTGGAGAAATTCCATATGAAGATGAGGGTACATGCGAATATGTAAAAACTTTAGCGAATATTACAACATTTGCTACAGAGATTTCGGATGTTGTAATTGAAGTAGTATATGGTATTCCGATTTTTAGGAAAGGAGAGAACTTATGCAAAAATTAAAACAGCTGGTTTGTAGTTTCTTTATCGCTTTTTCTATGTATTCGAAAATTCCAATGCCACATTGTGAGTGGAAAAAAGAAAATATGCGTTATGTCATGTGCTTTTTCCCGCTGATTGGTATTGCAATTGGCGCGTGTTACGAAATTCTCTTATACGTGTTTTTGCACACAAAATTACATGGAACTATTTTCGCTTCGATTGTATTGCTTTTAGTACCAGTTATGATCACTGGTGGTATTCATATGGATGGATTACTGGATACATTTGATGCAGTTTTTTCATATGGAACAAAAGAAAAACGACTTGAAATTTTAAAAGATTCCAGAGCAGGAGCCTTCGCAGTAATTGGAGCAAGTGTATATTTCCTTTTCTATTTTGGCATTCTAAACTTTTTGGAAACGCATACGACAAGCTACAATCAGGATTTCTGGCTTATCATTGGAATGGGATTTTTGATATCAAGAACACTAAGCGGACTTGCAGTAATCGCTTTTCCAAAAGCAAAAAACACAGGACTTGCTGCAATGTTTTCTGACGAGGCACAAAAAAGAAACTGTTTTCTCTGTCTTAGTGGGTTTCTTATAATAGAAATGATTTTACTATGCGCTATTCAGCCATTGTATGCACTTGTTATATTTTTGCTTATTTTTCTTTTTTATATTTATTATTATAAAATGTCTCAATCTATATTTGGTGGAATAACAGGAGATCTTGCAGGCTGGTTTTTACAGATTTGTGAATTGCTCATTGCGTTTGGTGCAATGCTTGTTTTTCTTTTTAAAGGAGGCATGTAAATGAAAATAATCATAGGTGGTGCAAGTCAGGGAAAATTGGAATATGCGCAAAAAGCATATGACTTAAGAGAAGCAGACTGGTGTGATGGGCGTCTATGCACAAGAGAAGAATTGCTGCAAAGTCCATATATCTATCATTTGGAAAGTTTTATCAAACGAGAATTAAAGGAAAAACATTCGATGGAATTTTTTGCAGAAGAGTTAATAAAGCAGAATTCGAAGGCGATTATTATAACAGACGAGATTGGAATGGGAATTGTTCCAATGGAAGAAAGTAACCGCCTGTATCGGGAATTAACCGGAAGAATCTGCACGAAATTGTGTCAATTTGCAATTCGGGTTGACCGGGTATTTTATGGTATTGGAACGGTGATAAAAAATGTTGAAAATACAGCTGATTAGACATGCGAAAACAAATGGAAATATCTTGAAACGATATATTGGAACTACAGATGAGCCATTATCTGAAGAAGGAATCAATATGCTTTTGAAAAAATCATATAAACAGCCTGATATCTTGATTACAACACCATTGCTTCGCTGCATACAGACCTGTAAGATACTTTTCCCAAAAGTAAAACCTTATATTATAGACGATTTAAAAGAATGTGATTTTGGATTATTTGAAAATAAAAATTACATAGAATTAAAAGATAATAAGGCATACAAAGACTGGATTGCAAGTGATGGAAAAATGCCATTTCCAAATGGAGAGAGTAGATACGAGGTAAAGCAGCGAACACTGCGTGGATTTTTTCTGGCATTACAGATTGCAAAAAAAAAGCATAGTACAAAAGATAAAAATATCTATATTACATTTGTTGTCCATGGTGGTACGATTATGCATCTATTAGAATCATTTGCTGAAAAAGAAGAACAAAAATCTTTTTATGACTGGCAGATAGAAAATGCCTGTGGGTACGAAGCAGACATAAAAGATTCTTTTGGAAAAGACTGGAAGTATTTAAAGATTTCGGTATCGAATTTTTCTTGTGTGAGAAGTAAAATACTTAAGAAAGATAAAGTAAGTATGCTTTCATGCAAAGAAAAATATAAGCTATACCATATAAAAAAAATAGGTAATTGCGAAACAATGTAAGGTACTTGATATATTAGGTGAATTTACCAAAAGAATGGCGATTTGCCACTGCATTCGGAGCCTTCTTTTGGTAATATTCACTTTAAAAATTCATTCAAAATGAGTTTCGCAATTACCTAATATAAAAAAACAGATGGAGGAGAATAGATGGATACTATCACAATTGTTGTTACAGCAGGTCTGATTTTAGATTTTATATTTGGTGATCCCGCATTTTTGTATCATCCAATTCGTATCATAGGCAATGTAATTCATTTTTTGGATGAACGGTTAAGAAAAGAATATAAAGCAACAAAACAGACGCAAAATGTGGCTGGTGGACTTTTGGTATTTGCAGTTTTGTTATTTACATTTTTGCTTTTTGGAGGAATTTATGATATAGCAAATGCGATATCCTTTTATTTAGGAGTAGCTGTTGAGATTATTTTCTGTTATCAGATTTTTTCGGCAAAATCTTTAAAAACAGAAAGTATGAAAGTATATACTGCATTACAGGAAAAGGATATTGAAAAAGCAAGAAAAGCCGTTTCTATGATAGTTGGAAGGGATACACAATCCCTTACAGAAGAAGGTATTATCAAAGCAGCTGTGGAAACCGTGGCTGAAAACACATCAGATGGAGTCATCGCTCCACTATTTTATATGACAATCGGAGGACCGGTTCTTGGATTTTTATATAAAGCAGTGAATACGATGGATTCTATGGTGGGTTATAAAAATGAAACCTATCGTTATTTTGGAACAGCCGCTGCAAAACTGGATGATTTTTTGAATTTTATACCGGCAAGATTAAGCGCAGGCTGCATGATTATCTCAGCGGGAATCTGTCATAGGGATAGGAAAGAGGCATATCGCATTTTTTTACGAGACCGTAATAACCATGAAAGTCCAAATTCTGCGCAGACAGAGGCAGTTATGGCAGGTGCATTACATATACAGCTGGCAGGAGATGCATATTATTTTGGAGAATTACATAAAAAGCTATTTATCGGAGATGCAACGCGCCCCATTGAAGTGGAAGATATTAAGAAAGCAAATCAGCTGATGTACGCAACTACAATTTTATCTGCACTTATATTTTTGGGAATACGGCTGCTTGTTGTTGCAGGAATTCAGCTTTTAATTATTTAACAGGAAAATAAGCCAATCACTTAAAAAGTAAAAAGGAGTAAGCGTGACAGAAGTTTCGCGAAAAAGAATATGAAGCAGGTACATGGTGGAGATATCTATAGAAATGAAATTTTATATGATTTTTCCGTAAATACAAATCCATATGGTCCACCGGAAGGTATCTTAAAAGCAATCCAAGACTCTGTAGTGGATATATCAAAATATCCAGATGTGTTTTGCGAACAACTTATAAATAAGATTGCGGTAAAAGAAGGAATCAATTCGAATCAGATTTTATGCACGAACGGCGCAGCAGAATTTTTCTTTGCTTTTTGCCAGGCCTTAAAACCACAAAAAGCATTACTGCAGGCACCAGCATTTGCGGAGTATGAAAATGCTTTAAAAACTATAGATTGTAAAATTGAATTCTATGAAAGTAAAAAGAATCCTGGATTTCAACTGCAAAAAGATTTTATCGAGAAATTACAAGAAGATTTGGATGTGGTTTTTTTATGTACGCCAAATAATCCGACAGGTGTTTGTATTTCGGACGGACTCTTGGAACAAATCATCAAAAAATGCCAGGAGCAAAAAATATATCTGGTACTAGATATCTGCTTTTTGGATTTTGTTGGATTGGGAGAACAAGAAAAATGGATAAATAAAATGCAGAAAAATCCATATCTGATTTTAGTAAAAGCATTTACAAAATTATATTCCATACCGGGCATAAGACTTGGATATGGCATGAGTTCGAATATAAGCTTGCTGGAAAAAATAAAAAGCATGCTTCAGCCATGGAATGTATCTTCGCTTGCACAGACCGCCGGAATAGCAGCTTTAAAGGAAGAAGATTATGTAACAGAATCTTTAAAGAAAATAAAAGAACAAAAAGACTTATTAGAAGTGCAGTTAAAAAATCTTGGTTTGGAATATTTCCCGACACAGACAAACTATATTTTATTTAAAGCGCCTGATGACTTTTATGAAAATTGTTTAAAGTATCAGTTACTGATTCGGGACTGTAGTAATTACAGAGGATTAGAAAAGGGATATTATCGAATCGCAGTAAGGAAAAAAGAGGAAAATGAGATTCTGATATCTATTTTTCAAAAAATATTAAAAGGAGACAAAACATGGCAAAAACAATTATGATTCAGGGAACCATGTCAAGCGCAGGAAAAAGTCTGATTGCAGCTGGCTTGTGCAGATGGTTTAAGAATAAAGGCTATAAGACAGCTCCTTTTAAATCACAGAACATGGCTTTAAATTCTTATATTACAAAAGATGGACTGGAGATGGGAAGAGCACAGGTTATGCAGGCAGAAGCGGCTGGTATTGAGCCAGATGTATCCATGAACCCGATTTTATTAAAGCCGACAAATGATGTAGGTTCTCAGGTAATCGTAAATGGGGAAGTCCTAAAAAATATGTCTGCACGAGAATACTTTGCATATAAAAAGCAATTGATACCAGATATTTTAAAAGCATTTCATAAATTAGAAGAAACCTATGATGTCATTGTTTTAGAAGGAGCAGGAAGTCCGGCTGAAATCAACTTAAAAGAAGATGATATTGTAAATATGGGTATGGCAAAGCTTGTAGATGCACCTGTTTTACTTGTAGGAGATATAGACAGGGGCGGTGTATTTGCACAATTAATCGGAACGGTTATGCTTTTAGAAGAAGACGAAAAGCAAAGGATCAAAGGTCTGATCGTGAATAAATTCAGAGGTGATAAAACGATACTGGATCCAGGAATTCTAATGTTAGAGGAAAAAGCGGGCATTGATGTCATAGGAGTCGTTCCATATATGCACCTGGATTTAGAAGATGAGGACAGTTTAACAGAGCGGTTTACAAATAAACCATCGCATGGGCTGATTGATATTGTGGTTATAAAAACGCCTCGGATTTCTAATTTTACGGATATGAATGCGCTTGAAATCATAGAAGGTATTTCAGTTCGATATGTGGAGCGGGTAAAAGATTTTAAAAATCCAGATGTTGTTATTTTGCCAGGTACGAAAAATACGACAGAAGATTTGCTCTGGATGCGTGAAAATGGGTTAGAGGCTCTGATTTTAAAGCATGCAGCAGCAAAAAAAATGCTTTTTGGCATTTGTGGAGGATTTCAGATGCTTGGTGATACATTAAAAGATCCTTACACGGTGGAATCGGGAAAAGATATCAGAGGTATGGGATTGATTCCAATGGATACTGTTTTCGAAATGAAAAAAACACGAACAAGGGTAAGTGGAAAAATACATACAATAGATGAGAGCATGAAAGAACTTTTGGGAAAAATAGTAACTGGATATGAGATTCATATGGGACAGACAATTTTAAAGAAAGATATACATTCGCTATTAACAATAACCGATGTCGTGTCAGGAGAAACAAAAGAAGATGGTGCTTGTTTTGAAAACGTAGCAGGTAGTTATGTTCATGGAATTTTTGATGAACAGGATTTCTCTTATCATTTTATTCAGGCAGCGGCACGACAAAAAGGGATTCATTTTGAATCAGAAAATTTACTCAGTTATGCGCAGGTAAAGGAGCAGGAGTATGACAGACTGGCTCAGGTTCTTGGAGATAGTCTGGATATGGAAAGAATATGTAAGGTGATGGGATTATGAAACATACGGTAGAATTAGAAAAAGTAAAACCGATGGATATCGAAGCGAGGAGCTTTGAAATCATTACAAAAGAATTGGAAGACAATAATATTTCCTTAAAAAAAGGAACAGAAGATATTATAAAACGCTGTATTCATACAAGTGCAGATTTTGATTACGCTAAGAATCTGAAATTTTCAGATAATGCAGTTTCGGCTGCACTTCACGCAATTCAAAATGGAGCCTGCATTGTTACGGATACAAATATGGCAAAAGCAGGAATTAATAAAAAGATTTTAGAAAAATTTAAAGGAGAAGTTTTTTGCTTTATGGCAGATGAAGATGTTGCTAAAAAAGCAAAAGAAGAAGGAACAACAAGAGCAGCAGCAAGTATGCAAAAAGCAGCTTCCTTAAACAGACCAATTATTTTCGCAATTGGAAATGCACCGACAGCACTCGTTACATTATATGAAATGATGGAACAAAAAATGATAACTCCGGAATTGATTATTGGAGTACCAGTTGGTTTTGTGAATGTGGTACAGGCAAAAGAACTGATTATGCAAAGTCAGGTTGAATATATCGTAGCGGAAGGTAGAAAAGGTGGAAGTACGATTGCAGCATGTATTTGCAATGCACTTTTATACCGTCTTGCACGATAAAGTACGTAGCATATAATCATATTTTAAATAAGACAATAAACATAAATAATTTGAAAACATAAAACAATTTAATAATAATTAATACAAATTCAAAACATTTTAAAAATATAAAGAAAAATATCTAAAAATATATTATAATATTAGCCATATAACATATTCCAATTAGGCAATTGCGAAACTCATTTAAAATGAGTTCTCAAAGTGAATATTACCAAAAGAAGGCTCCGAATGCAGTGGCAAGTCGCCATTCTTTTGGTAAATTCACCTGAGATATCAAGTGTTTTACATTTTTTTGCAAATGCTCAATATATTCCAATTTAAGAAAGGGGTTTCAATATATGACGAAAAAGGAACAAAAAATTCTTTTATCCACAATTATTTTCTCTTTATGCTTTGGATTTCCAGTAAACGTAGTTGCAATGCATATTATGGAGGGATATCTTCCACTCAAATACTGTGTTGCCTGGGGGATTATTTGTATTCCATTTCTTGTTGCAGGTTTTTATTCAATTCGAAAAAAATTAGAGCGGAACCGGAAACAGATTACCCTTTTGGCAATGGCAGGTGCCTTTATATTTGTCATATCTTCATTAAAAATTCCGTCAGTTACAGGAAGCAGCTCCCATATGACAGGAACAGGATTGGGAGCGATTCTGTTTGGACCAGCGGCAGTTAGTATACTAGGTATAATTGTTTTGATTTTTCAAGCTGTTTTACTGGCACACGGCGGGATTACAACACTTGGTGCAAACACATTTTCCATGGCAATTGCAGGACCGTTTTTATCGTATGGAATATTTGTACTTTGCCGGAAATTAAAGGTAAATAAAAAAGTGGCTGTGTTTCTGGCTGCGACACTTGGAGATGTTTTCACATACTGTATAACAAGTTTTCAGCTTTCGATGGCATATCCATCTAGTGTTGGGGGAGTGAAAGCCTCTTTTATAAAATTTTTGAGTGTCTATGCTCCAACGCAATTACCGCTGGCAGTTGTAGAAGGTATCTTAACCGTAATTATTATCATTGGTTTAGAGTCTGTTGCACGGGAAGAATTAAAAGCAGTTGGGTATTTAAAAGAAGATGAGGAGGAAGCAGATGAAAAATAAGAAACATATGTCGAATAAGGCATTAGTTTTGATTTTAATCGTTGTGGCAATTTTAATCGCTGCTATTCCTCTTTTTACATTAAAAGGTGCAAATTTTGGAGGCTCAGATAATGCGGGGACTCAGATGATACAAAAAATAGATAAAAATTATCAGCCGTGGTTTACGCCTGTATTAGAAAAAGCAATTGGAGGACCGATTCCAACGGAAGTAGAAAGCCTTCTTTTTAGCATCCAAACAGGGATTGGCGTTGGAATCATGGCCTTTCTTATGGGGCGCTTGGTAGAACGTAAAAAATGGACAGACAAACTAGAGCAGGAAAAAAAGAAAAAGCAGGAAAAGGAAGAAGAAATAATCAAAGATGACAGGAAAGAATCTGCACCAGAAAATGTAAAGAAGCATTAAAATCTTATAAAAAGAATCAGGAAGCATTAAAAAAAACAGGATGGAGAAACGATATGGACAGATATGCATATCAATCAGATTTGAGATATAAAAATGCAATGGAAAAGCTATGTTACAGCCTTATTTCAATTGTAATCTGTATTGGATTTCGATCGATTGCCTGTGGAATATGTATGCTGATTGTGAATAGCTTTATAATTGTCTATTTGGGAAAAACACCATTTCGCACTTATTTTCATGCATTAACACTTCCAGTTGCGTTTGTTGTAATTAGTACGGTAACGATTATTTTGAATTTTTCCAAAACGCCATTGGATGCGTTTGCAATTGCAGTCGGCGGTATTTATATTACAGCGTCCTATCAGGGAATTGCTTTTGCAATTAAATTGTTTATTACAGCTATATCCAGTGTATCTGCACTTTATGTGTTAAATTTTACAACGCCAATGACAGATATTATAAGTGCATGCAGAAAGATTCATGTGCCAGAATTATTCACAGAGCTTATGCTTTTGATTTACCGATTTATTTTTGTTTTGAATGTGACAGCAAATTCAATCATGACGGCTCAAAAATCAAGACTGGGAAATAAAACATTTGGCATTTCCTGCCAGTCGTTTGGGCAAATGGGAAGCGCATTGTTTATTAAGGCGATGAAACGCTCCAGTGCACTCTATGATGCGATGGAGGCTCGTTGTTATGATGGAACTATCCGGGTATTGGAAGAAGAACACAAGCCTCAGAAGATGGAAATCATTCTTATTTCCGCTACAGAGTTGCTTTTTGTCACAGTATCAATTGTAGATCGAATCTTTTGACAGGCGGGAGGAAATACATGGAGCAGCAGGAAATTATTTTAAAAGCCAAAAATCTTGTTTTTTCTTATGATGGAGAGAAAAAACCTGCATTAAATGGATTAAGCCTTGAAATAAAAAAAGGCAAAAGAACTGCTTTGATGGGAGCAAATGGATCAGGAAAATCAACCTTTTTCCTTTGCTGTAATGGAATTTTAAAACCAAAGAAAGGTTCTTTATACTGGGAGGGAGAATCCTATTCTTACGATAAGAAATTTCTTTTAGACTTAAGAAGTAAAGTAGGTATTGTATTTCAGGATCCGGATAATCAGCTTTTTTCAGCAAGTGTACAGCAGGAAATTTCGTTTGGCCCTTTTAATATGGGAATAGAAATAGAAAAAATTAAAGAAGATGTAAAATTAGTGATGGATGATCTTGGGATAACTCCATTTTCTCAAAAACCAACGCATGCATTGAGCGGAGGTCAAAAAAAGATTGTTTCAATTGCAGACATTTTAGTTATGCACCCCAAACTAATGATATTAGATGAACCGCAAACAGCGTTAGATCCCAAGCATGAAGATTTGGTTCATGAAATCGTAAATCGCTTATCCAGCCAGGGAATCACCGTTTTAATTGCAACACATGACGTAGATTTTGCATATGAATGGGCGGATGATGTAATTTTATTAAAAGATGGACAAGCAATTTTGCAGGGAAGTCCCGAGGAAGTTTTTTCAAATAAACAGGTACTTCAGGAAACAAATTTAAAGGTTCCAAATGTACTTCATATTTATCAGAGTCTGCGTGAAAGTAATAAAATAGCTCAAACAGATTTTACTCCAAGAAACTGGAATGAACTGGAAAAATTACTGCATACACAAAACTGTTAAAGATGAAAATAAAAATATACCTGATAAAAAAATATACCTGATAAAAAAATATACCTTTAAAAAAATGTATTTTTAAAAAAATGTACCTGATATAGAAAAATAGAAAGTCTGGAAGATCTATCATGAAAGAGAATAATACAGTAAAAAAGAAAGCTATTTTAGTAGTAAGCTTTGGAACAACACACAAAGATACGAGAGAAAAAACAATTTCGGTTATGAAACGTGAGATAGAAAACGAATTTTTGGATTATAAAGTGTATGAAGCATGGACAAGTTCCATGATTCGTAATATTGTTTTAAAAGAAGAAAATTTAAAAATAAACAGTGTCAAAGAGGCGATGCAACAGATGCTGCAAGAGGGCATAACGCAGGTTGTGATTCAGCCCACCCATGTGATAAATGGAGTAGAGAATGATTCTATGAAAGAAGATGCAGATGCCTTTCAAAAACAATTTGATAAAATTATTTTTGGAACTCCGTTACTGACTGCGGAAAAAGATTTTACGGACATATGTGAAATACTAAAGGCAGCTTTTTTGAATATTCCAAAAGATGAAGCAGTTGTTTTTATGGGGCATGGAACCACGCACTATGCAAACAGTGCGTATGCTGCATTGGAATATGAATGTAAAGACAGAGGATTTTTAAATTTTTTTATGGGAACTGTAGAAGCCTATCCTGATTTAGAAGCAGTTTTACGAAGATTAGAAACATTTCAGCCAAAACGCGTACATGTAGCGCCATTTATGATTGTAGCAGGAGATCATGCAAAAAATGATCTGGCAGGAGATAAAAATGATTCCTGGAAAAATGTGCTAAAAGAGTATGGATATGAAACCAACATCATTTTAAAAGGGCTTGGAGAATATGAAGCAATAAGGGAAGTATTTATAAGGCACATCAAAGAGTCTTTGGAAAACAACGAAAAGAAAAGAGGAAACTAGTTTGGACAGAATGAGAAGATTAAGGGAAAATAAAATGATTCGCAATATGATACGTGAAAATACATTACATGCGAATGAATTAATTTATCCATTATTTATTATAGAAGGAGAAAATATTAAAAATCCAATCGATTCCATGCCTGGAATCTATCAGTATTCTATTGACCGGCTAAAGGAAGAAATGGAATTGATTGTACAGGCAAATATCGCAGGGGTTTTATTATTTGGAATTCCAGCACATAAGGATGAAGTAGGAAGCCAGGCATATGATGAACACGGAATTACACAAGAAGCCATTCGTTTTATTAAAAAAGAATATCCGCAAATTCTTGTGATTGCAGATGTATGCTTATGTGAGTATACTTCACATGGACATTGCGGACTCGTAAAAGATGGCAGAATCTTAAACGATGAGACACTTCCGTTGCTTGCAAAAACAGCGGTCAGCTATGCGAAAGCAGGAGCAGATATTGTGGCACCAAGTGATATGATGGATAAACGGGTAGCCACTATCCGAAAGGCATTGGATGAAAATGATCTGATAAATATACCAATTATGGCATACAGTGCAAAATTTGCATCTGGCTATTATGCTCCATTTCGAGATGCTGCACATTCAGCACCGGGATTTGGGGATCGAAAAACCTATCAGATGGATCCAGCAAATGGAAAAGAAGCATTAAGAGAAGTAGAAGAAGATATTTTAGAAGGTGCCGATATGATTATTTCAAAACCCGCACTTGCTTATATGGATATCATAAGACAGACTGCAGATCACTTTAATATTCCAATAGCAGCATATAATGTCAGTGGGGAGTATTCTATGGTGAAAGCAGCCGCACAGATGGGCTGGATCGATGAGAAAAAGATTGTTATGGAAAATATGATTGGATTAAAAAGAGCAGGAGCAAAAATGATTATTACCTATCATGCATTGGATGTGGCAGGATGGCTAAAAGAGGAGGCATAATCGTGACAGATACAGTATCAAAAAAATTATTTGAAGAAGCAAAGAAAGTAATTCCAGGTGGCGTGAATAGCCCCGTTCGTGCATATGGATCGGTTGGAATCACACCGCGTTTTATTCAATCTGCAAAAGGTGACCGAATTATAGATGCAGATGGAAATGAATATATTGACTACGTCTGTTCCTGGGGACCTGGTATATTAGGACATGCGAAAAAAGAAGTTATTGATAAAGTAAAAAGTGCCTGTGAAGAAGGTCTGACGTTTGGAGCCCCTACCGGAAAAGAAACCATTCTGGCAAATAAAATCAAAGAATGTATGCCTTCCATGGAAATGAGCCGCCTTGTAAATTCAGGTACAGAAGCAGTTATGAGTGCAATCCGGGTAGCAAGAGGATATACGAATAAAACGAAAATTATAAAATTCAAAGGCTGTTATCATGGGCATTCCGATGGCTTGCTTGTAAAAGCAGGTTCAGCAGCGCTAACCACTTCCGTTCCAGATAGTGCAGGCGTACCATATGATTTTACAAAACATACGCTGGTAGCCGATTATAATGATGAGAAATCTGTCATAAAATTATTTGAAGAATATAAAGATGATATAGCAGCGGTCATTGTGGAACCGGTAGCAGCAAATATGGGAGTAGTTCTTCCCAAGGACGGATTTTTATGTTTTTTAAGAGAAATCACAAAAAAGTATAATTCTTTGCTTATATTCGATGAAGTTATTACCGGATTTCGACTGGCACTAGGTGGAGCACAGGAATATTTTAATGTTACACCAGACTTAACAACACTTGGGAAAATTGTTGGCGGTGGGATGCCGATTGGCGCCTATGGCGGAAGAAAAGAAATTATGGAAATGGTTTCACCAGTAGGAGCAGTATATCAGGCAGGCACCCTGGCAGGAAATCCAATTGCAACAACCGCAGGAATTGAAACACTTCGTATACTAATGGAGCATCCGGATATATATAAACACTTGGAAGAAAAGACAAAGCTGCTGGCACATGAAATTCAATCCGCAGCAAAAGGCAGAGTATGGATAAATCAGATTGCTTCCTTAATGAGTGTGTTTTTTACAAAAGAGGAAGTTATAGATTATGAAAGTGCAGTTTCATCCGATAAAGCAGAATATGCGAAATACTTTGCATATTTAATGGAACATGGAATCTATACGGCACCTTCTCAATTTGAAGCGATGTTTATCTCTGATGCACACACAAAAGAAGATATACAAACAACCTGCGATTGTATAAAATCGTATTTTAAATAAAAGGCAGGGATAAAAATGCAATTTGCACATATAGGAATCAGTTATAAAACAGCAGACTTAGATGTAAGGGATAAGGCAGCGTTTACCGATAGTAAAAAAATCGACTTATTTCAAAAAATGGAAGAAATCGGAATACATCAGTGTATGGTTTTATCAACCTGCAATCGAAGCGAAGTATATTATTTTTATGAAAAAAAAGAACAGCTGTTTCTTGTAAGAGAATGTTACTTAAGCATGTTTTTTGGAGTTGATTTAGCACCTTATCTGGTTAACTATTCCGGGCAGGAAGCAGTGGAGTATCTATATAAAGTTACCTGTGGTATAGAATCGCTTGTTCTGGGTGAAGACCAGATCCTTGGGCAGGTCAAAGAGGCACTTGATTTTTCAAGAACGATGGGATATAGCAAAAAAGAACTGAATAAAGTTGTACGGGATGCCATCACCTGCGCAAAAAAAGTAAAAACGGAACTTAAAATTTCAGAAACACCACTATCGGTAAGTTATGTAGGAATATTACAGCTGAATCGAATCTGTAACATTGAAAATAAATCGGTTATGATTATCGGAAGCGGAAAAACAGCCGAACTGGCACTTACTTATGTAGAAGATTACCATGCAAAAGATATTTTCTTATGCAGCCGGACGATAACACATGCATTAGAGCTTAAGAAAAAATATGAGAATATCCATATTTTTCCATATGAAGAACGGTACGAAAAAATGCAGGAATGTTCCATTGTGATATCAGCAACATCGTCCCCTCATTTGGTGTTAAAGCGGGAAATTTTTTATACTAAAGTCGTGGATGTAAGCGATAGAAAATGGAATTTACTTGATCTTGCAACGCCAAGAGATTTTGATACAGCATTTGCTTTCGATGAAGCATTTACACTCATTAATCTGGATGGATTAAATGATATTGTTCATGAAAATCAAAAGATAAGAGAAGAACTGGCAGAAAAAAGCATATTTTTTATAAAAGAGGGTGTAAAAGAATCTATTGACTGGTTATACAGCTCAAAAGTAGACGCTACCATTGCATCACTCCAACAAAGATGTGATGAAATTGTGGAAGACAGTTTTGAATATCTGAACCGAAAAATGGAACTAAGTGAGCGTGAAAAAGCAATTTTAGAAAAGACACTTCACGCAACATTGCATCGCATTTTAAAAGAACCAATAGAAGAATTAAAGCAGGTAGATACATTAGAAAAGCAAGCCGAATATCAAAAAGTAGTGAAAAATTTATTTCGAATCTAAGCGATTTTTATACTCAAAAACAGAAAAAAGGTTAAGGCATATGAAACCATTTACAGTAAAAGAGATTGGAAGTTATATATGAATATAAAAATAGGTACAAGAGGCTCTGCGTTAGCTCTTACACAAACAGAATATGTAAAAAAACGTCTGCAGGAAGCGTTTCCAATGCATACATTTGAAATAGAAATCATAAAAACAACGGGAGATCTGGTTTTGGATAAACCGATTTCTCAGATTGGGAATAAAGGCATCTTTGTCCGTGAAATAGAAGAAAAACTATTAAGTGGAGAAATTCAGCTGGGTGTTCACAGTATGAAGGATATGCCTGTAAACCCTGCAATTGGATTAAAATATACGAAAGCCTGGAAAAGAGAAGACCCACGTGATGTTTTGATTTTGCGGGAAGCAGCATCTTTGCAGGAACTAAAGGAAAATGCTTTAATTGGAACGGGTTCTTATCGCAGACAGTCTCAATTACAGACGCTAAGAAATGATTTGAACTTTGTGGATATCAGAGGAAATGTGGATACCAGAATAAAAAAAATGCATGAGCTGGCGTTGGATGGAATTGTTCTTGCTGCGGCAGGATTAAAAAGACTTTCTATGGAGCATGTAATAACACAGTATTTAAACTTTGATGAAATGGTTCCATCTCCAGCTCAGGGAATATTGGCATTAGAGATAAAGTCAGATCAAATCGAACTAGAAGAAATGTTAAATATGCTATCAGATCAGGAAAGCGAGTATGAAGCAAATGCGGAACGTGGATTTCTAAAAGAAATTGACGGAGACTGCACCATACCCGTTGGAGCGGTCTGCGAGCATCAAAATGGAGAGCATACATTATATACATTTTACACACAAAATGAGAGTAAAGAAATGCAAAAAGTTTGTTTGAAGGCAGATGCAGATATGCAGGCAGCTACATTGGCAAAAATAGCTGCAAAGAAGATGCGTGAAAAGATGTCAGGAATGGTATCTTTAGTAGGAGCAGGCCCTGGTGATGAAAAATTAATTACTGTAAAAGGATTGGAAGCGATTCAAAAAGCAGACTGCATTCTATATGACAGGCTGGCAAGTCCTCATTTATTATCCTATGCGAAAAAAGAATGTGAACTTATTTATGTGGGGAAAGCAAATCATAACCATACCTATCATCAGGAAGAAATCAATCATATGCTGATTCAAAAAGCAATGCAGTACAAGCAGGTCGTTCGCTTAAAAGGTGGAGATGTTTTTGTATTTGGCAGAGGCAGTGAAGAGGCAATTGCACTAAAAGAAGCAGGAGTTGCGTTTGAAATTGTACCAGGTGTATCCTCTGCAATTGCAGGACTTGCGTATGCGGGAATACCAATTACAAGCAGAGGAATTTCTTTGGGATTTACAGTAGTGACTGCAAAAAATAAATCAGATGAACTGGCAGATATTGATTTTGCAGCAATGCAAAAGCCCAATCATACATATGTTTTTTTAATGGGACTTTCTAGTGTTAAGCAGATTGCAGATAAACTGATACTTGCAGGGAAGCCAAAGAATACACCAGCAGCAGTTATTTCAAATGCAACACTGCCGAATCAGCAGACAGTTTGTGCAACACTGGAAGATATCGCAAATGAAGTGCAAAAAGCAAAATTACCATCTCCAGCAATTATCGTAGTTGGAAATGTAGTTGAATTTCGAAAAGAACTGAACTTTTTTGAACAAAAGCCTCTCTTTGGGAAAAAATGTATTGTGCCTTATATTGGTATCGAAAGAATAGAACTTGCAGATAAACTTTTAAAATTGGGAGCAAGTGTTTCGGAAATCAAAACGGGAGCCATAAAAAAATGTTTTTTTACTTTAGATAAAAACAGATTAAAAAAACTTTCCTGGATTTTATTTACAAGTAAAAATGGTGTGAATTGTTTTTTTGAACAGTTTAAGCTACAGGAATTAGATTATAGAGATTTAGCTGGTGTAAAATTTGCAGTAATCGGAGAAAAAACAAAAGACAGTTTAAAACAGTTTGGATTTTGTGCTGATTTTACTCCATCGCATGCTAATTCTGGATTTTTAATTGAAGAGTTAAAGAAAATACTAAAAGACACAGATGATGTACTTCTGGTAAAGGCAAAAAATGAAGAACATGATATCATAAAAGCCTTAGAAAAAGTATGCCAGATAACAGAAATATACGGATATGAAAATGAACAAATCCAGATAGAAATAAAAACAGAAGAATTAAATCAGACAGATTATGTATTTTTTACCTGTGCTTCGTCCGTAAAAAGAATTTGTGATTTACTAGATGAAACAATTCGAAAAAGCTGGAGCAAGGAGAAAAAAATCATTAGTATTGGACCAAAATGCAGTCAAATGTTAAAAGAATATGGAATAACAGAATTTGTGGAAGCAAAAGAAAATTCCTATGAAGGAATGATAAACGAAATAATAGTTAATAAGTACAATTGATACTTTTCTTTTATTTTGTATAATGAAAGTAAGATAAAATGAATAATGATTAAAAAGTGCGTGTGAGAGTGACAAAATCTTGCACGCACTTTTGCATATAAGAAGCAATTAAGACTTATCTGTAGATAAATCTGTTTTCAATGAAAAAATATTTTTGTGAAAATCAATAAAGTGCTCCTGCCTTAGTTTACTAAGTTCGTTTGAAAGTGCACTGCGGTCTACAGATAGATAATCGGCTAACTGCTGGCGGTTAAAGGGAATCGTAAAAGTTGCAGTTTGGGATTTTTTTGATTCATTGGATAAATAAGAAAGCACTTTTTCCCGAATCGTTTTTTGCGACATATGTTCCATCTTTTTGGTAAGCATTAAATTTTTAGCCGCAACGACAGAGAGCAGGTTATGGATGAATTGTGTATGGAATTCACAGGCATTTGAGCAGGTACTTGAAAGTTTCTGAAAATTCAAAAACAATACCTCACTGTTCTCCTGTGCAATGACATTTACTTCAAGAGGCACTGATTCTAAAAGAGCATAGGTTTCAGCAAAAATAAACCCTGGAGCTATTTTGGAAAGAATGGAACGGTTTCCCCAAAAGTCTTCTTTTTCAATAAGTACAGCGCCAGACAAAACAATACCAATTTCATTTATCAGATCTCCATAATGGAAGATAAACTGATTTTTTTTATAAGACATGGTTTTCGCTGAAATACATGCAAGCATGGAAGGAATATCCGTGGGGTTTATTTGCGAAAACAAAGGAGTCTGGCTTAAAAGTTCATAATAAGGTTCTTGCATGATATCCTCCAATAAAAATGATTAAAAAAATAAAAAAATGTTGTAAAAACAACATACTTATTTTTCACAGTCTATTATACTTAGCATACAAAGTCAAGAAGAAAGCCGTATATCCAATGTTAACAAGAAATGCAGGGAATATACAAAAGAATAAATGCTAAAAAGAGAATCTGGATTTACAGAAATTAAAAAATGTGAAGATAAGTTGGAGGATATTATGATTCGAAAAGTGATTGAAATTGATGAAAAAAAATGTAATGGATGCGGATTATGCGCAAGTGCCTGTCAGGAAGGTGCGATTGGAATCATTGACGGAAAAGCAAAGCTGCTTCGGGATGATTATTGCGATGGGTTGGGAAACTGTCTTCCAGCATGCCCGACAAATGCAATTGCTTTTATAGAAAGAGAAGCAGATGAGTATAATGAAGAAGCGGTATTGGAAAATCAGAGAAAACAGGAATCACTGAAAAATTTAACAGAGGATAATCAGAAATTTCAAGGCTGCCCTGGCTCGAGAGCAAGAACGATGAACCAGAAGGTAGAAAATAGTGCGCAGGAAAATGCAAAATCGGTTTCAAACGAAGAATCCGTTTCAAGACTTGGACAGTGGCCGGTTCAAATAAAACTTGTTCCAGTAAATGCACCCTATTTTCAGCAGGCAAATCTTTTGGTTGCGGCAGATTGCAGTGCATATGCCTATGCAAATTTTCATGAAAAATTTATGAAAAACAAAGTAACAATTATTGGTTGCCCAAAATTAGACGAGGGAAATTATGCAGAAAAACTAACTCAGATTATAGCGGGTAATGATATTAAAAGCGTAACGGTAGTTCGAATGGAGGTTCCATGTTGTGGTGGAATTGAATTTGCAGTAAAAACTGCATTGCAAAATAGTGGTAAGTTCATTCCATGGCATGTAGTAACTTTGTCGGTGGATGGAAAAATCATAGAAGAATAAAGAAACATAAAAAAGCATAAAGAAGCATAAAAACCATGAACAAGATAATTTGTTTGAAATGTAGTTATGCAGTTATTAACCATCTATTAGGCAATTGCGAAATTTATTTTATATAGCTTTGCAATTATCTATGAACCATGCATACAAAAAAAGGAGATCAGAGTATGGAAAATCAAATGTTTTGTTTTCAATGTGAGCAGACAGCAAATTCCACAGGATGTACAAAAGCAGCAGGGGTATGCGGCAAGAGAGCTAATACAGCGAGTTTACAGGATGAACTTACAGGTGCTTTGATTGGTCTTGGAAAAGCATGCCAGAACAATGCATACACAGAGCAGGCAACACAATTAATTTTAGAAGGTCTTTTTACTACTATTACCAATGTGAATTTTGATGATGAAACAATAACACGGATGATCGAACGCGTTCGGACAGAAAAATATAGTATCGTTCCAGATTGTGATAACTGTACACAGCCATGTGGAAATACAGATGATTATGATTTAAAGCAACTGTGGAATGAAGACGAGGATATCCGTTCTTTAAAATCTCTCATACTTTTTGGTATACGTGGAATGGCAGCATATGCCTACCACGCAAGTATGCTTGGATTTCATGATAAAGAAGTGAATGCTTTCTTTTACAAAGCACTGGCAATTTTAGCCTATGATTATGAAATAAAAGACCTGATCCCAATTGTTCTTGAAGTTGGAGAAATAAATTTAAAATGTATGGAATTATTAGATCGTGCCAATACATCAACTTATGGTACACCAGTACCAACATCAGTTACGTTAACAGTTGAAAAAGGACCATTTATTGTGGTTTCTGGTCATGATTTATATGATTTAAAACAATTATTAGAACAGACAAAAGACAAAGGAATTCATATTTACACACATGGAGAGATGCTGCCAGCACATGCATATCCAAAGCTAAAAGTATATCCTCATTTAAAAGGAAATTTTGGAACAGCATGGCAGAATCAGCAAAAAGAATTTGAACATATTCCAGGAGCAGTTTTATTTACCACAAATTGCCTTATGCCAGTAAAGGAAAGTTATGCAGATCGTGTTTTTACCACAGGAGTAGTATCTTATCCAGGATTGACTTTGATTGGTGAGGATAAAGACTTTACGCCACTCATAGAAAAAGCACTTGAGTTGGGCGGATATAATAAAGAGCAGGAATTTACTGGAATAAATGGTGGAAAAAGTGTTATGACAGGTTTTTCCCATGGAACGGTTTTATCTGTTGCAGATAAGATAATTGATGCCATAAAGCAGGGGAAAATCAGTCATTTCTTTTTAGTAGGAGGATGTGATGGAGCAAAACCTGGAAGAAACTATTACACGGAATTTGTGAAACAAACGCCAACGGATGCGATTATTTTAACACTTGCCTGTGGAAAATACCGTTTTAACGACTTAGATTTAGGAACCATTGGTGGTTTGCCTAGAATTATGGATATGGGGCAGTGTAACGATGCTTACAGTGCAATAAAAGTTGCAATTGCTTTAGCAAATGCATTTGACTGCTCCGTTAATGAGTTACCACTTTCTATCGTTTTATCCTGGTATGAACAAAAAGCAGTCTGTATCTTACTGACACTTTTACATCTTGGTATAAAAAATATTTATTTGGGACCAACATTGCCAGCATTTATATCAAAGAATATATTGGATTTTTTAGTAGAAAAATATAATATATCACCAATCAGCACACCAGAGAATGATTTGGCAAAAATATTGGCACAGTAATACAAAAAAGGCGTATAGAACAGCTGTAAATAATCTGTAATATATGTAAAATCATTCAAATAGATAGACAATATTGCCAAAACGGAATATACTATATTTAAGAACAAAGGTGATAACAACAAAATCAAAGAAGTTTAGAAAGGATCTGATTTTATGAAAAAGAAAACCACACAAATGCAGAACGCATGGATTATGTTTGCCATATGCATTGCGGCAATTTTTGTACTATTTGCGCTAGTGCCTTCTATCGTTATCTTTTTTCTGACAGGTCAGATTCCAATAGACGCTTCACATATTATTCTGTCAGAATTCTGGATGGGAATGAGTTTTATAGCAATCGGACTTATCATTATATTTACGTTAGTATACTGGTATATCAAGGAGCATTACCATATGCACAGGAAAAAAGATGAGTAGATAAATTTCTATATTGACTTTTTCTGTTTTGTATATTATATTAATTACGGTTTCAGTGTCTTTTTTACAAGAAAAGATAAGAACTTAATTGACCATCCAATATTAGGATATATGGCCATACGGACAGCCGGGTCAACTGCCGATTGTGGTTTCTTTTTCCACATTATTGATTGAGTTAAAAGCTCAAATTTTATAAGTTGGTTACTTCATAACCGTGTGTTAGATGAAAATCAGACACTGTGTACCAGATACACACTTGTGAAACGGTCAATAAGAGTAGTAAAAGTAAGTTCTTGCTATATAGACTCTGGATTCGATTAATATGTAAAATAGGTGGATTTTATTTTTTATTAAAGTAAAGTTTAAAAGTTCACTTTATACATAAAAGATGACGACAAGTTCAAGTTGTGTTGTGGTATACCACAATCAGTTTGGGCTTTTTTAGTTGTTTTTAGTTGCCTTTACGCAAATGAATAAAAATAAGATGAAATTATATCGGGGGATGATATTAGATGGACAAGCTCAAATTATACGGATTTAATAATCTTACAAAATCACTGTGTTTTAATATTTATGATGTCTGCTATGCCAAAACACCCAGAGAACAGCAGGATTATATTGCATATATAGACAAACAGTACAATTCGGAACGGCTTACAAATATTTTAGTGCATGTTACAGATATGATTGGTGCAAATGTACTTCATATATCAAAACAGGATTATGAACCACAGGGAGCAAGTGTAATGATGCTTGTTGCGGAAGGATCTATGAGACCTGCAAAACCAATGGAACCTGAGACGGTTGTAGCACATTTAGATAAAAGCCATGTGACAGTTCATACATATCCGGAATATCATCCAGATAATAGTATTGCAACGTTTCGGGTGGATATTGATGTTGCGACCTGTGGTGAAATTACGCCATTAAAAACATTGGATTATCTGATTGGGAGTTTTGACTCGGACATCATTACAATGGATTATAAAGTACGTGGTTTTACAAGGGATATTACAGGAAAAAAACTGTTTATGGATCATCCGATGACTTCTATTCAGGAATATATAGATGAACATATCAAAGAAAAGTACGATGCAATTGATATTAATATGTATCAGTCGAATATTTTTCATACAAAAATGTTGATAAAAGATGTGGATTTGAAAAATTATCTTTTTAAGACAGATGTATATGAATTGCCACCCAAAACGAGACTTCAGATTACAAATAATCTAAGGCAGGAAATGTTAGAAATTTTTAGTGGCACCAATATATTTTAGGAGGTTTGGCAATGAATCAAAAGGAAGCCCCTATTTATGAGGCATTAGAACAATTAAAACAAATGCGGCTGGTTCCGTTTGATGTTCCAGGACATAAAAGAGGGCATGGAAATAAAGAATTGATGGATTTCCTGGGAGAAAAATGTCTCAGTGTAGATGTAAATTCTATGAAATTATTAGATAATCTGACACATCCAGTAAGTGTCATAAAAAAAGCCGAAGAGCTTGCAGCCGAAGCATTTAGTGCAAATGCAGCATTTTTTATGGTTGGCGGAACAACAGCTTCTGTCCAGAGCATGATTTTTGCTACCTGCAAACGAGGTGATAAAATTATCCTTCCAAGAAATGTTCACAAAAGTGTGATGAATGCACTTATTTTATGTGGAGCAATTCCGGTGTATATAAATCCACAGGTAAATCAAAAACTTGGAATTGCACTTGGAATGTCGGTGCGGGATGTTGAAAATACCATAAAAGAAAATCCGGATGCAAAAGCTGTATTTGTAAATAATCCAACGTATTATGGAGTTTGTTCAGATCTTAGGACGATTACTGCGCTTGCACATGCACATGGGATGCTGTGTATTGTAGACGAGGCGCATGGTACACATTTCTATTTTGGGGAAAACATGCCAGTTTCTGCGATGGAAGCAGGAGCGGATATGGCGGCAGTCAGCATGCATAAATCGGGAGGGTCACTGACACAGAGTTCATTTTTGCTGGCAGGAAAAGCTTTTGAGAAAGAGCATATTAGGCAGATTATAAATCTGACACAAACAACAAGTGGATCATATCTGTTGCTTGCAAGCCTCGATATATCCAGAAGAAATCTTGCTTTGCACGGAAAAGAAATTTTTCAAAAAGTTACAGAGCGCACAGAATATGCCAGAAGTGAGATTAACCAGATTGGTGGATATTATGCCTATTCGAAAGAACTTATAAATGGAGATACCATCTTTGATTTTGATTATACGAAACTCATAATTAATACAACACAAACAGGCCTGCCTGGAATTGAAGTATATGATTTGCTGCGCGATGAGTATGATATTCAGATTGAATTTGGCGATGCAGGAAATATTTTGGCTTATATTTCGGTAGGTGATACACAAAAAAATATAGAACGCTTAATCGGAGCTTTATCAGAAATCAAACGAAGGTATGCTAAAAAAGCGGACATGCTGATACAACCAGACTACGTAAGTCCCAAAGTAGTGATGTCACCACAGGATGCATTTTATGCAGAGAAAGAATCAATACCCCTTAAGGAGACAACGGGAAGAATCAGCGGAGAAATAATTATGAGCTATCCTCCTGGAATACCGATTTTATCGCCAGGAGAACTAGTTACAAAAGAAATTCTTGATTATATTACATATGCAAAAGATACAGGCTGTTTTGTCTCAGGAACGGAAGATAAACAGGTAAATTTCTTAAGAGTGATAAAGGAGGAAATATAGTTGGAATTATGGTACAGCGAAAAACATACAGAGCATGTAAAATTTTCCATCCAGGTAGAAAAACAATTATATTCGGCTCAAAGCAATTATCAAAGGATCGATGTATTTGAATCTCCGGAATTTGGCCGTTTCTTAACTCTGGACGGATTTATGATGCTGACAGAAAAAGACGAATTTATTTATCATGAAATGATTGTTCATGTACCAATGGCAGTTCATAAAAATGCGAAGAAAGTACTGGTCATTGGTGGTGGAGATGGAGGTGTTTTAAGAGAATTAATAAAATATAATTCTTTAGAGCAGATTGACTTGGTAGAAATTGATGAACAGGTTGTAGAGGTATGCAAACAGTATTTACAGCAGACAGCTTGTGGATTTGAGGATGAAAGGGTCACCGTTTATTTTCAGGATGGTTTGAAATTCATTCGAAAAATGGAAGGAAAATATGATCTTATTATCGTAGATTCTACAGATCCGTTTGGCCCGGGTGAAAGTCTTTTTACCAAAGAATTCTATGGAAACTGTTATAAAGCCCTAAAGGAAGACGGAATCATGGTAAATCAGCATGAAAGTCCTTTTTACAAAGACGATGCTATCGCTATGCAAAGAGCACACAAAAGAATTGTGGAATCATTTGCTATTAGCAGAGTTTATCAGGTACATATTCCAACTTATCCTTCAGGACACTGGCTTTTTGGCTTTGCCTCCAAACAATATCATCCAGAGCGAGATCTGGATGCCACTTATTGGGAGAGTTTAAATATAAAAACAAATTATTATAATACAAGATTGCATAAGGGAGCTTTTTGTCTGCCCAATTATGTAGAGGAGCTGTTAAAAGATGTGGAATAAAAATGTGGAAACGTTTATCGGCTGCGAAAGTGATTATGAAACAGCAGATATTATATTATTTGGAGCACCATTTGATGGAACGACTTCTTATCGGCCGGGTACACGTTTTGCCTCAAAGGTAATCCGTTCAGAATCCTATGGTTTAGAAACCTATTCGCCGTATCAGGATAAAGACTTATGCGATTATGCCATATTTGATGGCGGAGATTTAGAGTTCCCGTTTGGAAATACCAAAAAAGTACTTGAAATGATAGAAGAAACAACAAAGCAGATTTTAAAAGATAATAAGATTCCTTTTATGATAGGTGGGGAACATTTAGTAACATTAGGAACAGTTCGTGCAATGTATGAAGCATATCCAAATCTGCATGTGATTCATTTTGATGCACATACGGATTTAAGAGAAGATTATTTAGGAGAAACATTATCCCACGCAACCGTCATGAAACGTGTCTATGATATGGTTGGAGATTTTCATTTACATCAGTTTGGAATTCGCAGTGGAGAAAAATATGAGTTTGAATTTGCAAAAAAACATACAAATCTTCATAAATTTAATTTTGAAGGATTAAAGGAAACTATAGAAACGCTCAAAGGAAAACCAGTATATTTTAGCTTGGATCTTGATATATTAGATCCTTCCATTTTTCCGGGAACAGGTACGCCAGAAGCTGGAGGAGTAACCTTTATAGAGCTGTTAAATGCGATTATGGAGTTAAAAGAATTAAATATTGTAGGTTGTGATATGAATGAGCTATCACCCGTATATGACCAAAGCGGCGTGTCAACCGCAGTGGCATGCAAAATACTTAGAGAAATTTTATTTGTGATTGGAGGAAAATAAAAATGGGAAAAGCGTTAATCATCGGATGTGGTGGAGTTGCAAGTGTGGCAATTCATAAATGTGTACAAAACAGCGAGGCTTTTGAAGAAATCATGATAGCAAGCAGAACAAAAAGTAAATGTGATGCTTTAAAAGAAAAGTTAGATGGTGGAAAAGTAAAAATCCATACTGCACAGGTAGATGCAGATAATGTAGAAGATTTGGTTCGTGTTATAGAAGGATTTAAACCAGATGTAGTTTTAAACCTGGCACTTCCATATCAGGATTTAACGATAATGGAGGCATGCCTTGCAACCAAAACAAATTATGTAGATACAGCCAATTATGAACCTCTGGATACAGCAAAATTTGAATATAAGTGGCAGTGGGAATATAAAGAACGTTTTGAAAAGGCAGGAATCACTGCACTTTTGGGAAGTGGATTTGATCCAGGCGTGACGGGTGTCTTTTCTGCATATGCATTAAAACATGAATTTGATGAAATTAATTATATTGATATTTTAGATTGTAACGGTGGAGATCATGGGTATCCATTTGCTACAAACTTTAATCCGGAAATCAACATCCGGGAAGTTTCTGCAAATGGAAGCTATTGGGAAGACAGACACTGGGTAGAAACGAAACCAATGGAGATTAAAAAAGAATATGATTTTGAGGGTGTGGGACACAAGGAGATGTATCTTTTGCATCATGAAGAACTGGAATCTCTCGCATTAAATATGCCTGGAATCAAAAGAATCCGTTTCTTTATGACGTTTGGACAAAGTTATCTTACACACTTAAAATGTCTTGAAAATGTAGGGATGACATCGATTGAACCGATTGAATTCGACGGAAAGCAGATTGTTCCACTTCAATTTTTAAAAGCAGTTTTACCAGACCCAGCAAGTCTTGGACCAAGAACGGTTGGAAAAACGAATATAGGATGCATTTTCCAGGGAAAAAAAGATGGAAAAGACAAAGTATACAATCTTTATAACATATGTGATCATCAGGAGTGCTATAAAGAAGTTGGCTCTCAGGCAATTTCTTACACAACTGGTGTACCAGCAATGATAGGTGCAATGCTTGTTATGAATGGAACATGGAAAAAACCAGGAGTATATAACATAGAAGAGTTTGACCCAGATCCTTTTATGAAAGCGTTGAACAAATGGGGATTACCATGGCAGGAAAGCTATAATCCAACGATGGTGGATTAAGATGAGAACACCATATTACGTGGTAGAAGAAAATCTTTTACGTAAAAACCTAGAAATTTTAAAAGAAGTCTCAGACCGTGCAGGTTGTAAAATATTACTTGCCCAAAAGGCATTTTCCATGTATTCTTTTTACCCACTGATCTCAGAATATTTAAGTGGCGCTACGGCAAGTTCTTTATTTGAAGCAAAGCTTGGATACGAAGAGATGAAGAAAGAAAATCATATCTTTGCACCTGCGTATCACGAAGAAGAGATAGATGAAATTTTGCAGATTTGTGATCATGTGGTATTTAATTCGTTTTCGCAGTGGGAAAAATATAAACAAAAAGCACTTAAGATAAATAGATCCTGTGGAATTCGGATTAATCCAGAGCATTCCACACAGGAGCATGGAATGTATGACCCCTGCGCTCCATTTTCACGCTTTGGGGTGACGATAGATAAGATGTCAAAGGAAGCGATGGAAGGACTGGAAGGCATCCATTTTCATACATTATGCGAGCAGAATGCGGATGCATTGCTAGAAACGTTAGAGGCAATAGAAGAAAAATTTGCAGTCTATTTACATATGGTAAAATGGGTCAATTTCGGTGGGGGACATCACATTACCAGGGATGATTATGATAGAGAGACTTTGATAAAGGCAATAAAATCCATAAAAGAAAAATATCAGGTAGAGGTATATTTAGAACCAGGCGAGGCAGTTGCCTTAAACGCAGGATTCTTAGAAACAACAGTACTTGATATTGTGGAAAATGAAATGTCAATTGCAATTCTTGATACCTCTGCGGCGTGTCATATGCCAGATGTCATTGAAATGCCATATCGCCCAAATGTAATTGGTTCAGGTATGCCAAAGGAAAAGAAATACACATACCGTTTTGGAGGACCTACCTGTCTTTCCGGGGATATTATCGGAGATTATTCTTTCGACCAACCGTTAAAAATCGGAGATAAACTGTCTTTTAGCGATATGGCAATTTATTCTATGGTCAAAAATAATACGTTTAATGGGATGAATCTTCCTTCGATTGTGAAAAAAAGGCAGAACGGGACGTTAGAACTGGTAAAAGAATTTGGATATCGTGATTTTAAGATGAGATTGTAATATAAACAAAAATGAACTCTATATAAAAATAAAATCTATATAAAAAGCACACTTTAAAGGTGTGCTTTTTGCTTATATTAAATTGTAGTGCTATTCTAAAGATGATTTAAGACCAGTAAACAATTACCTTATGAGAAACTTCATCTACATAACACATATAACGGATTGAGTTTTCAAACTGTGTTCTGGACATATAGACATATTTTGAAGTATCCCATGGATTAATGACAGCAACATTATCGCTATCTACCCAACGGATAGAATAGGAATGTCCACCATCACCAATAATACCTTTACTATCATCGGCAATTGAAAAATCGCATGCAGCAGTTGCACCCTGACCAGAAGCAAATTTAGCAGTTAAAGCGTTCATAATAGCGGTTTTATCACTTGCAGTATGATAATAAGTTGTTTGCTGGAAACCAGTTATGTTAGTAAAAACATCGCATGCAAAACAACCATTGTAAATATTCATTGCTTTTTGCAGACCAGCCTCGATAACTCTTGCATCCAAATCACCTTCTACGTAAGCATTTTTAACATCTGTTTTTGATACAGTCTGTTTTTTGGAAGCAAAGTTTAAAGTATAGCTTCCATTTGAATTTGTAGTAATCATTGATTTTAAAAGTGTCTTTCCATAAACGCTGTTATCAAGCGCCTGAATTGCAGAGATAGCACCACAGTCTCCAGCACTTCCCTGACGGATAGGACTTAGCGTACCATCCAAAACAGTGGAAGGATCCGCTGCAAATGTGCTCACTGGCAAAGCAAACGTGCCTATTGCGATACCAAAAATAAGTATCGGTGTTACGATTTTTTTACTGATTGTCTGAAAATTCATTTTTATACCCTCCTGAGTTTTATGATTTGTGTATTAATTATACACACAATATATATATTTATCACAAAATACAAATAATTGCAAATATTAAATAAGAAATATAAAATGATTTCAAGCGAAAAATAAAAAACAAAAAGCAATTACATATAAATTAAATATTAAAAAGTGGAGAAAATGGATAGAATGAATTTGTGACAACATGTTTTCCTGATTATTCTACTAAAATAAAAAAAGCTCCTGTTCATAGATAAAAATCATCTGTAAACAAGAGCTTTTTTTAAAAATCATATATTTTTTGTACCTACATATTACCACAAAATGCATGTTTTTTCAAGACTTGTAGCATAGTAAGCAAAGGCGTAGTATAAAAGACCAGAAAAGACATGAGATATAAAGTATCATAGAAAAAGGAATCAGATAAATAAGAACTATAGAAAAATTTAATGAACATAGAAGGAAAGGTAAAATGGGTGAACAAGATGTATGAGGAAGAATTGCAGCTTTTTTATGAGGAAAATAAGTTAGAACAGACATCAAAATTATTGGAGAGCAACACATTTAGTGAAAAATTCGGAGTTATACTAACACCAGGAGAAGCAAAAGAGTTAATTGAAGCGGAGCATGATACATTAAAAGAGTCAGGGAGATTTTCTTTTGATGGTGGGATCTTAAAAGAATTAATTTATACTTTTTGTGATTCTGCATATTTATATCAGGATAACTATCTGGAATCATTAATGGAACTGGAAAGAATTTTTTACTTATATAAGAATGAGTCGATGGATGAGCAAAGCGACAGAGAACTTTTAGATTATATGAAAAATGCGTTTGAAAAAACCTGCGAAGGAGATCTGGATTATTTGGAAGGAACCGTGTTAGATAAGTATGCAAGAGAAATACGCGAACGGTGCAGTTCGTTTAAGGGAAAAGCTGCTGAAATAAAGGAGGAGTAGTAAATGAAATATGAAATGAAAGAACTGATACCGCTTGTTACAATACTCTCAAGACAATATACCTCAAAAGAGTCTTCTTCTATTTGTGAAGAAAAAGCAAAACAGCTGATGGAAGCGGTTCTTTACACAATTGATTTAACGGAAGACACAAAATTAGATATGATGATAAATTTAAGGCAAAAGGATAGTATTGTAGCAAAAGAAGCATATTTTGCTGGAGGAGAAATTTTACTTATGAAATTTCAAAATCTGCAAAAGAAGTATGGAAAATTGATGGAAGAATTTGATAGTTATGGAAATGTATGTTTAAAAGAAATGGTAGAGAAAGGTTTTCCTGCTTTTTTTCGCTATTATGATATCACGTATAATCCACAAAATACAATACTGACATTGGATTATCCTATGCTTGGTTCGACGGTTTCGCTTTGTGGGATACTTGCAATCGAACAGGCAGTCAATGCGATAGAAACAGAACAGCTTTTTTTACAGCTTTTTTCCAGAGAATATGTGATTCAAACACTTACTTCTTATCATAATAACTATGAGCATTTGATATTAAATGTAGCAGAAGTGGTATATGAGTCTTTACTTTTAAAATTAAAAAGCTGTGTTCCAGATGAAATTCAAAAGGAAGCACAAAAGAGTAAAACATCCTATTGCAATTTTATGAAAAAAATGAAAGAAAATCTTGAAAATAATTTAAAAAATCAAAATAGCAATGAGTGCAATGATACAGCAGAAAAGATGGATATGGTTTTTGCCTATCTGAATTTGTGTTTTGATGGCATTTGCATAAGAAATTTTTATAAAAATGAAAAATAAATACTGTCTTTACAGATGTTAAATAGAGTGTATATGAATAATTGCGCAAAGTGGCTTGAAAAAAAGAAGATGGCGTTGCAGTAAGAAACCTTTTTTAGTTTATTTTTTTGTTGTAATGAAGTGTGAAAATGTGTAAAATGTAAACAGATAATTAAGCAAATTGTGGGTTGTAAAACTGGCATTTGGCTTGCACAAAATTTTGTAAATGCGAATAAAAAAGGAGCACATCATGAATCACTTTTTAATTGTAGTAGATATGCAAAATGATTTTATTAATGGAACACTTGGAACGAAGGAAGCAGAAAATATTGTAGAACCAGTAGCAGAAAAAATAAAGTCTTTTGATGGCACTGTATTGTATACAAAAGACACACATCAAAGGGATTACATGCAGTCTCAGGAAGGCAAAAATCTTCCAGTAAAACATTGCATTGAAGGAACGAATGGATGGGAGATTCATCCGGCGATAGAAAACTTAAGAATAACAGCACCAATATGTAAACCGACATTCGCAAGTGATGAACTTGCTTTGCTTTTAAAATCAGAGCATGAGAAAAATGAAATTGATTCTATTACTTTAATTGGACTTTGCACGGATATTTGTGTAATATCAAATGCATTTGTGATAAAAGCTTTTTTACCGGAAGTCCCTGTTTTTGTAGATGCATCCTGCTGTGCGGGCGTGAATGTAGAAAGTCATAAAAGAGCGTTGGAATCTATGAAAACCTGTCAGATTTACATTGAAAACGAATGACTTTTTAAAACAAAAATATAATACAATATTAGACAATTGCGAAACTCATTTTAAATGATTTTTTTTATGAATATTACCAAAAGAAGGCTTTAATGCAGTGGCAAGTCGCCATTCCTTTGGTAAATTCACTTAATATATCAAGTACTTTACATTGTTTCGCAATTATCTATAATACAAAGGGGAAAAACATGGCAGAAAAACAGCCTCATATCAGACTGACAAAAGAAGATGCAGCAAAATATGTAATTTTACCAGGAGATCCGAAACGTATTGATCATATCAAAACATTTTTAACGGATGCAAAGGAACTTGCGTATAACAGGGAAATCAGAAGTGTAAGCGGATACTATAAGGGGGTGAAAGTACTTGCAGTTTCAACTGGCATGGGTGGTGCATCGACTGGAATTGTAGTAGAAGAGCTTAAAAATATAGGAGTTGATACATTTATTCGAATTGGAAGCTGCGGAGCGCTTAGTACCAAAATCAAGTTGGGAGATTTAATTTTAGTAAATGGTGTGGTAAGAGATGAGGGCACGTCAAAAGCTTATATAGAGTCTATTTATCCGGCAATACCAGATACACAGTTACTTATTACAACGATTCATGCCGCAAAGGCAAATAATATTTCTCATTTCGTAGGAATGGCAAGAAGCCATGACAGTTTTTATACAGACAAAGAAGATGAGATAGACGATTACTGGTCGAAAAAAGGTGTGCTTGGAGCAGATATGGAATCGGCGGCACTATTTGTCATTGGCTCTTTGAGAGGATTAAAATGTGCTTCCATATTGAACACGGTAGTGGAATATCAGCAAGATTTAAATGAAAATATAAATGAATATGTTGATGGAGAATCTATTGTAAAAAAAGGCGAAGCAAATGAGATTATTACAGCTTTGGAAGCCTTTGTAATCCAGAAAAACGAAAAGTAAAGGAGACATGGATATGAATAAAAGAGGGAAAAGTTTATGGTCACTAAAGTTTAATACAGCTACACTTGTATTAATTCCGGCAGCGATAGGAATCAATTATCTGGGAAAATTATTTGCAGATGTGTTAAAGCTTCCATTATGGTTAGATTCTATTGGAACCTGTCTTGCAGCAGTACTGGCAGGACCGATTGTAGGAGCTATCTGTGGTGCTGCAAACAACATTATATATGGATTGACCGCGAATCCGATTTCAACGGTATATGCCTTGACAAATGTTGCAATAGGATTGGTCGTTGGTATATTGGCACACTTTGGAATGATGAAAAATATCAAACTATGTATACTTACTGCATTAGTAGCAGGTGCGGCAGCAGTTGTAGTATCAACACCTTTAAATATTATTTTCTGGGGTGGAACGACAGGAAATGTTTGGGGAGATGCCGTATATGCATGGTTTGTAGCACATCATGCACCGCTTGCAATTGCATCGTTTCTGGATGAAGTAGTTGTGGATCTTCCAGATAAAATTGCAGTTATACTAATTGTTTTTGCAATTACAAAAAGTCTTCCAAAGAGTCTTACAGCACTTTATCATAGCAGCGATGAAATTGAAAGTTTGGATGATTAAAAATTGAAAGCTTAGATGATTAAAATCAGAATCATCTGGCATAATCTATCTGTTTTTGAAGTACAAGATATTTTGAATGATTTGTAAATAAGTACGGCAGTACAATTTGTACTGCCGATTTTCAATAATGTAAAGGAAAAAGCATGAATAGTATTAGTTTGTATGAAGAAAAGAATTCTCTTTTAAATAAGCTGGCGCCAGAGACAAAAATTCTATATGTTCTTATAGCATTGATTCTACCGGCAGTTACAGGCAGCAGGCTGATGTCTGTTTTTTTTATAATGCTGAGCGTGGTATTATTATTTTTTTCAAAAGTTATAAGAAAAACACTTCCAATTCTTGGAGTATCCGGATTTGTAATGTTAACAGTAATCATTATTCAGGGGCTGTTCCGTGCAGGAAATGAAACGAAAATTTTAGAATTGGGTCCAATTATTTTTTATAAAGAAGGACTTCTTTTTGCGTTACATATCGTATGCAATGTATTAAATATCTTATTGAGCTTTTGCGTTCTTATTTTAACAACCAAACCATCTGACATGATAGAAAATTTTGTGAGAAAAGGCTTTTCACCAAGATTTGGATATGTATTTATTTCTGTATTTCAAATTATTCCTCAGATGACAGAAACGATGCAGACAATTACCGATGCACAAAGAAGCAGGGGTATGGAAACACAAGGAAATCTTTTTGTTCGGGTCAAGGCATTTATACCGCTTATTTCACCGGTGGTTATGAGTTCTTTGATTAATACAAAAGAAAGAGCGCTGGCACTAGAAGTAAGAGGATTTAACTCAAAAACGAAAAAAACGTTTCTAAATGAAGAAAAGAAGAGAAAAATAGATTTGGTGCTGCAAATCGGAATGTGCATTATTTTGGCAGCAGGTTTTATCTGGAGGATCATTACATGGCTAATGTAGTAGTTGAAAATTTAAAATATAAATATCCAGCAACGAAACCTCTCGCACTGGATGGGATAAGCTTTTCAGTTAAAGAGGGAGAATTTATAGGAATTATAGGGAAAAATGGATCTGGGAAAAGTACATTATGTCAGGCACTTGCAGGGTTAGTTCCTCATTTTTATAAAGGTGCTTATGGTGGAAAAGTTTTCATTGATGAAATGGAAGTGAAAAAAACGGATATCAGCAATTTGTGTGAAAGAGTCGGGATTGTATTTCAAAATCCATTTAATCAGGTGACAGGTTCCAAACTTAGCGTTTATGAGGAAATAGCATTTGGGCTGGAAAATCTTGGAGTTTCCAGAAATGAAATGATAAAAAGAATTGACGCTGCAATGGAACTACTAGATTTAACAAAACATAAAGAGAAAAACCCATTTGATTTATCCGGAGGACAGATGCAAAGGATGGCACTTGCTGGAATAATAGCAATGCAGCCAGAAGTGATTATATTGGATGAACCAACCTCTCAACTAGACCCACAGGGAAGAGAAGAAGTATACCAGGCTGTTTTAAAATTGGCAAAAAAGGGAATTACAATTTTTATGGTGGATCATAATATGGAAAAAATCGCAGAATACTGTGATAAAGTTATTTTGTTAAATGATGGTAAACTGATTGATTTTAATACACCAGAAGAAATTTTTTCCAGAAATGATTTAAAAGAATATGGTGTAGATGAACCAGTATTTACAAAAATCGCAAAAGCTCTTTTTTTAAAAACGAAGGAAACAAACCTTTACCCTGTAACATTAGAAAGATTTGAGGCATTATACAACGGAAGGGGTAAAAAGAATGGATGATTTCAATAAGCTTTGTCTGGATATCAACAATCTATCTTTTTTTTATCAAAAAGGAGAGGATATTTTAAAACATATTTCGCTGCAGTTTGATGAAAAATCGACCGCAATAATTGGACAAAATGGAGCTGGAAAAACAACTTTTGTAAAACTCTTAAAAGGACTTTTAAAACCAACTGACGGAACAATTTGTTTTGAAGGAAGAGATATCAGCCAGTATACGGTGGCACAACTATCGAAACATATCGGTATGGTATTTCAAAACCCGAATGATCAGATTTTTAAGAATACAGTTTTGGAAGAAGTTATGTTTGGACCGCTTCAAATTGGTATGGATAAAGAAAATGCAAGAGAAAAGGCAATGGAAGCTTTAGAAAAATTTGAACTAAAAGACGTTATAAAAGAAAACCCTTATGACTTACTTTTATCAGAAAGAAAATTAATTGCAATTGCTTCTATCCTTGCAATGGACACAAAAGTCATCATACTCGATGAGCCTACAATAGCGCAGGATTTTCATGGGAAAGAACTGATTAAAAAAGCTGTTTTTGATTTAAAAAAAGAGGGAAAGACGGTTATTACGATTATTCATGATATGGATTTTGTTGCAGAAGCATTTGACAGGGCAGTGGTATTTGCAAAGGGAAATATTTTATTAGATGGGTCAGTAAAAGAAGTATTTGCCAAAGAAGAAATTTTAAAGGAAGCATACCTGGAACAGCCCAATCTGGTAAAGCTTTGTAAAAAATTAAATTTGGATGATATTTATATGAATCTAAAAGATTTTATGAATGTTATAAAATAACGAAAGTATATCAAAAAAAATATGAAAATTTTACATTTTTAATACGAAGAAAAGTTTTAAAATCTATAAACATTGTATATTACTAGGAAAAGTATGCAATGATAAAAGATAGATTTGTGAAAAAATTCTTCGTATTTTTGTACTTCATTTTTTAAGAAGAAAAAATTCGTTTACAAAAAAAGCAAGTATGTTAGAATTGATAAGACGAAAAGAAAAAGAATGGTAACAAGAGAATTTTACCCAAAAACAGGTAGAAAGAAGTGAGGAAAAATGAACGTAAATTTTAATGACATGGTATTTGCTCTATCTTATGCACTTGATAGTGTAGAACATGAACTTCTTGGAGTAACCACAGGGCATTCAAAACGTGTGGCATATATATGTGCTGTGCTTGGGAAAGAATATGGATTAAAAGACGAAGAACTGATAGATTTAACTGCTTGTGCAGCATTACATGATAATGCACTGACTCAATATATTAAAGAAGAGTATCATACAAATGGACAATCAAATGTAGCGTTTCATTGTGTAAAGGGAGAAAAAAATGTATCCAGTTTCCCGTTTTTTACCGACGTAACAGGAGCAATATTATTTCACCATGAAAATGCGAATGGAAGCGGACCTTTTCGAAAAAGAAAAGAAGAAACTCCACTTTTTGCGCAATTGATTCATTTTGCAGACCGATTGGACTCGGATTGTAATCTCTCTAAAATCACAGAAGAAAAATACGAGCATATTTTAGAATATTTAAAATTACATATAGACACTTTTTTTGCAAAAGATATTGTAGATTCATTTCTTCGAATTTTTAATAAAGAATTTTTGCTGAAATTTGGAAATCTGGATATGGATGAAATTATACATAAACAAATCCCGCAAAAAGAAAGAGAGTATACAACCCAGGAAATCAAGGAAGTATCTTTGGTCTTTGCAAGCATCATTGATTATAAATCGGTTAATACCAAAAATCATTCCATAGGGATGGCAATGCGTTGCGCGGCGATGGGAGATTTTTATAATTATTCCAAAGATCTGATTGATCAGCTGTTTATAGCAGGAGCATTACATGATATTGGAAAGCTTCTGATAAATAACGAGATATTAGAAAAACCGGGTGCACTTACCGATGATGAGTACACATATATGAAAAATCATGCATGGCAGACGTATCATATTTTAAAACAAATTCAGGGATTTGAAAAAATAACAAATTTGGCCAGCTTTCATCATGAAAGACTTGATGGCAGTGGATATCCATTTAAAAAAAAGGCAGAGGAATTATCAAAAGATGAGCGCTTGCTGGAATGTATGGATGTATATCAGGCTTTGGTTGAAAAAAGGCCATACAAAGAAGAAATGACACATGAACAGGCAATTGCAATTTTAAGAGAACAAGGAAAAACGGGAAAACTTGATTCAGATATAATAGAAGATATTAATCAAAACAAGCAAAAGCTGCAAAATATAGATGTCTTTGATAGAGAATAATCCAATCTTGTGTTTTTCCCTTAGTATGATATAATGTTTGATATCAAACATTCTTGAAACAAAAGTAGGCATGTATATGAAAAAAAGAAAAATAGAAAAGGAACTACATATTCTGTCAAATCTGATTATGCGGCATATCGAGAATTTTCCTGTAAAAAAGCAAATGGATGCAATTACAGGAACCAATGGATGGATTATTGGATATCTGGCGCATAATCCGGAGAAAGATATTTTTCAAAAAGACTTAGAGAAAGAATTTGGAATTACAAGATCTACAACCTCTAAAGTCATTAACAGAATGGTATCTCTTGGATTAATTGAAAAAGAAGATGTAGCTTCAGATGCAAGGCTGAAAAAATTGAAACTGACACCACAAGCGTGGAAGTTTCATTATAAAATGCAGAAATCTTTTGATGATTTTGAAGAAGAATTGCTGACAGAGTTTTCCGAAAAGGAAGTCGAACAGTTACATTTCTTTATTGAAAGAATGAAAGAAAATCTGCTTTAAAACCGATGTGATGTCGGTTTTTTGTTGCATGGAATGTTGTATATCAAACAATGTTTTGAAAAAATTCAATCTAGGATTTAAAGAAACATGTATGAAATGAAAAGGAGAGTATATATGGTAAGAACATTAGCAGCTCAGGTAAAAGAATTTAAAAAAGACTCAATTCTGACTCCCTTTTTTATGATCCTTGAAGTTATTATGGAGACGATTATTCCGTTATTAATGGCTTCTATTATCGATAAGGGAGTTGAAAAAGGAAATATTCATCACATTTATGTGATTGGTGCATGGATGGTATTGATTGCACTTATGGGATTGATTGCAGGTGCACTTGGAGGAAAATATGGAGCAAGTGCCTCCGCAGGTTTTGCGAGAAATCTAAGAAAAGAAATGTATAAAAATATACAGACTTTTAGTTTTTCGAATATAGATAAATATTCAACAGCAGGACTTGTTACGCGTTTGACTACAGATGTTACAAATGTGCAAAATGCATATCAGATGATCCTTCGGATGTGTACCAGGGCACCATTTAGTCTGATTTGTGCAATGACAATGGCTTTTTTTATAAACGCAAAACTGGCATTGATTTACCTTTGTGCAGTTCTCGTTTTAGGCACGCTATTAGCAATTATCATTCGATTTGCCATGAAATATTTTGACGTTGTATTTAAAAAATATGATGACTTAAATGAAAGCGTACAGGAAAATGTATCTGCTATCAGAGTAGTAAAAGCGTTTGTACGGGAAGACCACGAAAAAGATAAATTTAAAAAAGCAAGCACAAATGTATATAAAATGTTTGTAAAAGCGGAAAGCTTTGTGGCATGGAATAATCCGTTAATGATTTTAACTGTAAATACCTGTTTGTTATTAATCAGCTGGATGGGTGCTAAAATGATTATAGGAGGATCCTTAACAACGGGAGAACTCATGAGCTTAATGGCATATTGTATGAATATCTTGATGAGTTTAATGATGCTGTCTATGGCATTTGTTATGATTACAATGAGTATAAGCAGTGCAAGGCGAATTGCAGAAGTTATAAATGAAGAAGCAGATATTGTGAATCCACATAATCCTGTTAAGAAAGTAACAGACGGAAGCATTCTTTTCGAGGATGTCAATTTCAAATACAGGAAAGAATCTCAAAATCTTGTATTGAAAAATATAAATCTGAATATCAAATCAGGAGAAACCATCGGTATTATCGGTGGAACTGGAAGTGCAAAAACGAGCCTGGTAAATTTAATCAGTCGTTTGTACGATGTATCTGAAGGGAAAATCCTAATTGGAGACGTCAATGTAAGAGAGTATGACTTGGATACTTTAAGAAATCAGGTAGCAGTTGTTTTGCAAAATAATGTACTTTTTAGTGGTACGATTTTAGAAAATCTTCGATGGGGAAGTGATGAGGCAACAGAAGAAGAATGCAAATATGCCTGTGAACTTGCCTGTGCGGATGAGTTCATTCAAAGAATGCCAGACAAATACAACACGTATATTGAGCAGGGCGGAAGTAATGTGTCAGGCGGACAAAAGCAAAGACTTTGTATCGCAAGGGCATTGCTTAAAAAGCCTAAAATTCTTATTTTAGATGATTCTACAAGTGCAGTAGATACCACTACCGATGCAAAGATAAGGGAAGCGTTTGTAAGAGAAATTCCAGACACGACGAAACTTATTATCGCGCAGAGAATTAACAGCATTATGAGCGCAGACCGGATTATTGTTATGGATGATGGCGAAATCAATGGATTTGGAACACATGAAGAGTTATTACAGTCAAATCAGATATATCGTGAAGTATATGAATCCCAAATGAATGGAAATGCTGATTTCGATGAAAAAGGAGGGATGTAATATGCCACAAAATGTAAAAGTAGTAAAAGGTATGGGAAATCGAATGGGACCGAAAGTTAAAATTGAAAATCCTGGTAAAATGTTGATTCGACTGCTTTCCTATATTATGAAGAATTATTTTATTCAATGTGTGATTGTTTTTATTTGTATCATCATTACAACACTTGCAAGTGTACAAGGTACTATGTTTATGAAACAGCTGATTGATAATTATATAACACCTCTTATGGGACAGAAACATCCAGATTTTGGTCCACTTGGCATGGCAGTTGGAAAAGTTGCTGTATTCTATGCAATTGGTGTAATTGCAGCTTATACATACACCCGGATCATGGTCAATGTAACACAGGGAACCTTAAAAAAATTCCGTGATGAAATGTTTACTAAAATGGAAAGTCTTCCAATCAAATTCTTTGATACGCATGCGCACGGAGATATTATGTCTTGCTATACAAATGATATTGATACACTCCGTCAGATGATTAGTCAGAGTATTCCACAGTTTATTTCAGCGGCAATTACGATAGTAAGCGTTTTTGCATGTATGGTCGTCTTAAGTATACCACTTACTTTTTCAACGCTTATCATGGTTGGACTTATGATTCTCGTGACAAAAAAATTAGGTGGATTAAGTGGAAAGTTCTTTATGCAGCAGCAAAAAGATCTTGGAAAACTAAATGGACATATCGAAGAAATGATGAATGGACAAAAAGTTGTAAAAGTATTTTGCCACGAACAGGAAAGTATAGAAGAGTTTAATCAGTTAAATGACCAACTATTCCATAGTGCAGATAATGCGAATAAGTTTGCGAATATGTTAATGCCAATCAACGCCCAGATTGGAACTATCAGCTATGTAATTTGCGCTCTTTTAGGAGGAGTTCTTGCAATTAATGGATATGCAGGATTTACACTTGGAGCACTTGCAAGCTTTTTGACATTTAATAAATCATTTTCTATGCCAATTAATCAGGTAAGTCAGCAGTTAAACAGTATTGTTATGGCACTTGCCGGGGCAAAGAGAATTTTTAGCGTATTAGATGAAACATCGGAAGTTGATGATGGATACGTAGAACTTGTAAATGCTGAAATTTTTGCAGATGGAAAAATGAAAGAATCAAGCAAAAGAACTGGGCAATGGGCATGGAAACATGTGCATCAGGCAGATAATCGTGTAACGCTCACCAAGGTAGAAGGCAGCGTTGTGTTTGACCATGTAGATTTTGGATATTCCGATGAAAAAATAGTGCTGCATGACATCGAATTATTTGCAGAGCCAGGACAAAAAATTGCTTTCGTTGGAGCAACAGGTGCAGGAAAGACTACAATAACAAATCTTATCAACCGGTTTTATGATATTCAGGATGGTAAAATCCGCTATGATGGAATTAATATCAATAAAATTAAAAAAGATGATTTGAGAAGATCACTTGGAATTGTTTTACAGGATACACATTTATTTACGGGAACAGTATTGGACAATATCCGTTATGGAAAACTGGATGCAACAGATGAAGAAGTTATGCAGGCTGCAAAATTAGCAAATGCAGATAGCTTTATTAAGCACTTACCACAAGGATATGATACAATTTTAACTGGGGATGGAGCAAATCTAAGTCAGGGACAAAGACAGCTTTTAGCTATTGCAAGAGCAGCAGTAGCAGACCCACCAGCGCTTATTCTGGATGAAGCCACAAGTTCCATTGATACCAGAACAGAAAAGCTGGTACAGGAAGGAATGGATCACCTGATGGAAGGAAGAACAACATTTGTAATTGCGCATCGACTTTCTACCGTAAAAAACAGTGACTGTATTATGGTACTTGAGCTTGGTCAGATTATTGAGCGTGGTACACACGACGATCTGATGATGAAAAAAGGAAAGTATTATCAGCTTTATACAGGCAATAAAATTGCAGAATAGAATAGGTTGTGCAAAAATATATTTTATAAAATCAAAAAAAAGATTGACAAACCGTGGTTCATTATATATACTCTTATTAAGAACCATTCCTAACAAGGAGACATGAAATGGCGGAAAAAAGAAATACCTATCAAAAAAGAATGATATTAGAAATATTATGTGAAATGCATGATCATCCAACGGCTTGTATGGTATACGAGCGTTTACAGGAGAAGGGATCTAATATCAGTAAGTCAACTGTATATCGTAATCTGGCAGAAGCAGCAACAGATGGAACTATTTTAAAACTGGCTATTACAGATAGCGATGTGAGATATGATGGCAATACAATGCCTCACTATCATATTCGATGCCGCAGATGCAACTGTGTTTTTGACAGTATGATTCCTTATCAGAGACAGTTAGATGAAATGGCAAGAGAAATAGATGATGATTCCATTTTGGGCCATATGATAGAATTTTCTGGAATCTGCGAGGAATGTAAAAAAAAATAAAACAATACAACAATGGAGGAAATGAAGCATGAAGAAATTTGTTTGTCAGGTATGTGGATATGTATACGAAGGAGAAGCAGCACCAGCAGAGTGTCCTGTTTGTAAAGCACCAGCTTCTAAATTTACAGAGCAGTCAGATACAATGACTTGGGCAGCAGAACATGTTGTAGGAGTAGCTCAGGGATCAAGCGAAGATATTATGGAAGATTTACGTGCAAACTTTACTGGAGAATGCAGCGAAGTAGGTATGTATCTTGCAATGTCAAGACAGGCATTCCGTGAAGGATATCCTGAAATTGGTTCTTACTATGAAAAAGCAGCGTTTGAAGAAGCTGAACATGCATCAAAATTTGCTGAATTATTAGGTGAAGTATTAACAACATCTACAAAGAAGAATCTTCAAATGCGAGTAGAAGCTGAAAATGGCGCTACAGCAGGAAAAACAGATTTAGCTAAAAGAGCAAAAGCAGCTAATTTGGATGCAATCCATGATACAGTTCATGAAATGGCAAGAGATGAAGCAAGACACGGAAAAGCTTTCCAGGCTCTTTTAAACAGATATTTTGGTTAATTAAATATAGCAAAATAAATAATTTTGAGCATTTTAGGGCGTATGGAGAAAATCCATACGCCCTATTTTTGTAAAAGAGGTTGTCAGACGCTTTTCATCTAACAACCTCTTAATTATATTGGTTCCTCTTCAAAATGGAATTTGTTGAACTTCGTATTATGTTTATTTTGTGCAATAACTGATTACCTTTTTGGCAAAATCAACAGCTATTTTCTTTGAATCTTCCGTTTCAAATTTATCTACATCATCGCCTGCATTTTTCTGTACAGCAGCCTTCCCAATATACTTAATTTTAAAGTGCTCGCAAAATCGTTTAATTCCATCTTCAAAAGGACTTATACCATATTCGAGGTCATAACCGCATGTAGCAATTATTCCACACATTTTTCCTTCCAGCAGACTTGACCCACGTTGTTTTCCATAATATTTGTGAAGTCCATAAAAACGGTCAAGCATTGCCTTCATTGGAGCAGTACAATACCAGATAAATATCGGACTAGCTAAAATAAAGCAATCCGCCTTCAAGATTTCGTCTGATATATCGTACATGTCATCTTGTATTGAACAACCATATTCACCTAATTTGTCTTGGCATTGAAAACATTCTAAACATGGTGCAATCTTTTTATCATAAAGGAAAATTGTCTTAACTTCTGCTCCTTTAATCTCTAACTCAGTTAAAAATGATTTCACCAGGGTTGCTGTATCACCGTTTTTTCTTGGGCTGCCCATAAAAACTAATATTTTCATTGATTTCCTCCTGTCGATTATATAAATAATCTTCACTTCACTTTTGTGAAACAATTATGAACTACGCAACTCAATGACAAATTCAAATTGATTTGTTTCATTCTTCTGTAATTGCATTAACTTCATAAATAAAATGGGGAACTACGTCGACTCAACAATTTGAAATGTGCTACATTCCAATGGTATAGTCATTAATATTTCCCATTAAATTTATCACTTTCTTTATTTTAGAAGATTTTTTATTTAATTCCAACCTCAAATATTTTTCTAATAAAGAATGAGCCAATACAAAAATTTGATTTTTGAATTTATATAGTTAATATACCTTACAGTTATCAATTCTACAATTAAAAAAGAGGTTTTCACAGTTATCAATTCTATAATTAAAAAAGAGGTTTTTACAGTTATCAATTCTATAATTAAAAAGAGGTTCTTACAGCTATCGTTCTATAATTAAAAAAGAGGTTTTTACAGTTATCAATTCTATAATTAAAAAGAGGTTTTCACAGTTATCAATTCTATAATTAAAAAAGAGGTTTTCACAGTTTATTACTCACTGATATAAAATAAGAGTAGTATCTTTTTAGTATTATACTTAAGTTTGACTTTGTAAAGAATAGTGTTGAAGATATGATAATATTTAATTATAAATTATGTAAGCAGAAAAGAAGCCTTTATTTAAAAAAACATTATAGAAAACATTTTTGTGGATTGTGTATGGTATCATGTCTTATTGGAAGATAAAAATGGTAAAACAAGTAATGAAAAAATCTGTTTATTCTAAAAGACAACAGATATTTTTTGCTTTTCCTAATTAGTTGATATGTTAATAAGTATGAAAGGAATATTCACCTAGACTTATTCTTACTGAAATGTATTTATCGTTTGCATAAAATCGACATAAGACACATGTGTCAGACAAAAAGGTAACATATAAGAAAAAGATTGAAAAATAGAAATCAATATACTATAATGTTTATATATATAAGCGTGAAATTTCTTCAATAGGAGGTGTTTCTATGAGTAAGTTTTTAACTGCTGGAATTATTCAAAAAGAGACAATCGTGAAAGTTAATAAGCTTCCAATTAAATATAGTCCAGTTATAAATGCTCTGGAAACTATTTTCAGTGATATTGGAGGAGATGCATTTAACATGATGGCAGCTTTGGAATGGCTGGGTGACGAAGTAGACTTTTTCTCAATGGTAGGAAAGGATGATTCATATCTTATAGAAAAAGAAAATTTAAATCCACAATTAATACTGCCTAAATTAATAGAAACTCCAGCTGCAGTTGTCTTATATGATGAGAGCAGGAAACAACAGATGTTTGAAGATATCAAAGACTTAAGGTATGTTTCCTATGAAATTGAACTTTTTCAGGAAAGACTTGCAACAACGGATATGGTTATATTATCAAATGCTAATTTTTGCAGACCATTTGTAAAATTAACAAAGGAAGCAAAGATCCCATTAGCCGTAAATTTTCATGACTATCATCCGAAAAAAATGAAATATAATATTGATTTTTATGAAGCAGCAGATATTATCTATCTGAGTGACAGTACAATTAAAGGTGAGCCATATGAATTTGTTCATCAGCTGGCATTGGATTTCCCTGCAAAATGTATTATTTTAGGTATGGGCAAGCAGGGACTTTTGATGTATACAAGAGAAGATAATTTAGTAGTACCATATGATTCTGTTCACATTAAACATATTAAAAACACAGTAGGTGCAGGTAATGCATTGTTTTCCTGTTTTTTACATTACTATATGAAAAAAGGTGATTTTCATGAAGCAATTAAATACGCTTTGCTTTTTGCCGCATATAAAATAGGGTATGTTGGAACTTCAAAAGGGTTTATGACGGAATCTGAAATGAGCCAGTGGTATGATCTAATATGGAATTCCTACCATTAAGGAAGGAATAATTTGCAAATTATAGTTGACAAAGAAATTAAAAATGATAAAATTTTGACATGAGGTTTGTAGCATAAGTACCAGTTACTATGAATTTTAAGGAGGCAGAAAAAATGGACGATGCTAAGAAAATGCAATTGATTGAAGAACTTAGCAAAGCAGTAAACCCAGAGGATAACAAAAATTTATCAGAGGATGACCGAGTGCGATTCCTCCAATCAACTAGAACTTTGGAAATTGCAAAAGAAGCTAAGCTTGAATCAGAAGGGGAAATTGAAGAGAAAAAGCCGACGGAAGAAGAAGCTTTTGAAGATTTGATTCAGAAATTAAATGAGCAAAAACAGGGAAAAAATAAGCGCTAAGCTGCTTCCTGTTTTTGTTTTTATGGGATATGGGTTCTATGAAAAGACAAAAGAGACTTGCAAAATAGCAGGTCTTTTTTGTCTTAATGAAACAATTGTTTGCTATCTAAAGGACAGAACGATGAATAATCTAAATTAATTCGAAAAAATACAAATGAGTATGATATAATCATGAAAACAAATATAAAATTAAAAAATGTAGCACATTAACAGATGAACCGAAGGGAGATTCGAACAATGGAAAAAACGATTCAGAAGTCGAATAAAATCAGAACGGGTGAAATTAATGGTTATCATGTTCGTCCAGGGTATTATCTGTATAATGGAGCATTTCTGGTAGAAGATGGGGTTAATTTTACAATTCATTCGTATCAGGCTACTTCATGTACACTTGTACTTTTTCATGGAAGCGAAAAAGAACCTTTTGTAGAACTGGAGTTTCCAGAAAGCTGCAAGATTGGGAATACATATTCTATGATTGTATATGACCTCGAAATTGAAGATTTAGAGTATGCATATCGGTTTGATGGTCCGAATGAACCTCATAAAGGACTGATTTTTAATAAAGAAAAATTGATTTTAGATCCATATGCGAAAGCAGTTGCAGGTCAAAAGGAATGGGGAGAAAAGGTTGGAGAAGATTTTGTCTACAGAGCAAGAGTTGTAGATAATGAATATGATTGGGGAATGGTTCGAAAACCAGATATTCCATTTAGCGATTTGATTATTTATGAAATGCATGTAAGAGGTTTTACGAAGCATAATTCTTCAAAAGTAAAGCATAAAGGAACATTTACCGGAATAAAAGAAAAACTGCCATATTTAAAAGAATTAGGTGTAAATGCGGTTGAACTAATGCCAATTTTTGAATTTGACGAAATGGAAGGAACGCGTGTTATTGATAATAAAACGCTTTATAATTACTGGGGATATAACACAGTATGCTTTTTTGCCCCAAACACCTCATATGCCTCCATGGATTCCCATAATAAAGAGGGAATTGAATTAAAAAAATTAATTGGAGAATTAAATAACAATGGATTTGAAGTTATTTTGGATGTTGTATTTAATCATACGGCAGAAGGAAATGAGAATGGTCCATTCTTTTCATTTAAAGGAATTGATAATAATATATATTATATGTTAACACCAGATGGGTATTATTATAATTTCAGTGGATGTGGAAATGTTTTAAACTGTAATCATCCAATTGTACAGCAGATGATTTTGGAATGCCTGCGCTACTGGGTTACTTATTACAGGGTAGATGGTTTTCGATTTGATTTAGCATCTATACTAGGACGAAATGAAGATGGATCTCCAATGAGTAAGCCACCGTTACTTCAAAATCTGGCATTTGATCCAATATTAGGAAAAGTAAAGCTGATTGCGGAAGCATGGGATGCAGGCGGACTATATCAGGTTGGAAGTTTCCCTTCATGGAATCGATGGGCAGAGTGGAATGGCAAATACAGAGATGACATGCGCTCTTTTTTAAAAGGAGATGATGGTTACGCTCAGACTGCAATTGAAAGAATTATCGGATCAAAAGATATTTATCATCCGCTGCATAGAGGAAATGATGCTTCGGTAAACTTTATTGACTGCCATGATGGATTTACTTTATATGATTTATATGCGTATAACGAGAAGCATAATGAGGCAAATGGCTGGGATAATACAGATGGGGATAATAATAACCATAGTTGGAATTGTGGTGTGGAAGGGGAAACGGATGATCAAAAAGTAAAGGAACTAAGACTTCGGATGTGCAAAAATGCATTTGCTACCTTGATGTGTAGTCGCGCAAGTGTTATGTTTTTATCTGGAGATGAATTTTGCAATACACAGTATGGTAATAATAATGTGTATTGTCAGGATAATGAGATATCATGGGTTGATTGGACGAGAAAAGATAAATTTGATGAAATGTTTGAATTTTCCAAGCGAATGATAAAATTCCGAAAAGATCATCCAGTAGTTCGAAAAATAACAGAAACCGCAAAGTGTGGGTTGCCGGACATCAGTTACCATCATGGTTTTCCCTGGAACAGTCGATGCGCTTTCTATTCCCACTTGATTGGAATTATGTTCGCTGGAAGGAAAAAAGAGCAGGAAGAGGACGATATTGTATTTATTTCTATTAATAGTTATTGGGAGCCGTTAAAAATTAAACTGCCAAGACTTCCAGCAGGATTAAAATGGAAGTTGGAAATTAATACAGCAGCGCATTATGATAGTTCATGGAAGCGTTGGGAAGACACTCCACTAAATGAACAGAATCAAATTGTAGTGAAAGAACGCAGTGTTGTTATTGCAATTGCAGTAAGAAATTAAAGGAGAAAGACTTACTTATGGAACAAAAAGATACAGAACTTATATTTACATATTCAGTGATCTTATCAAAAGATAAAAAAAAGATTGTAAGTGTTCGATTTGAACGTACAAAAGATGGGAAAAAAGAATATGCAGAAGGAATTATCCCAGAGTGCAATATCATACAATCAGAGGGGTTCACTGAAAAAGAAATAGAACAGCTTGAAATATATCTTATGCAGAATTCAGATGATATTATGAAAAAAGCAAAAGAGATGAGTAAATTTAAAAATTTATTTTAGGTATATACGATTATAATGAGTTAACAGATGAGGTTTGTATATGTTAATACGACAAAAAATCACTTTTTTTGGAAGAGTTCAAGGTGTAGGATTTCGATACCGTGCCGTACAATTTGCAGAAAATATTGGACTGACTGGTACTGTACGTAACTTAGAGGATGGTTCTGTGGAAATAGAAGCAGAAGGTGAAGAAATAAATATATCTGATTTTTTAGATCGGCTCTGCCATTCTTCCTATATCACCGTGACACATTTAGAAAGTCAGGACATTCCTTTAAAAGGTGATACAAAGTTTAAAATAATAGATTATCCTGACTTTTAGATGATGGTATGACCAGAAAAAAAGTAAAAAGATAATGTATTCGTTAAAAACAAACAAAAAAAATTGAAAAACAAGGCATATATTTGAAAATAAGTAATAAATGATATTGAAAAACTTTTGAATTAGTGTTAAACTTTTATCGAAATCTGGTATGACCAGAAAATAAGCGACCTAATTTAAGGGAGGAGCAGATATGTTTAATTTTTCAGGATTAGTGCCCGATATACTAGTTATTCTTGTATGGCTGGCAGTATTTTGTGCTTTATTTGGATTGAATGAAATCGGTAGAAGATGGAAGTGGGCAGGATTTTGTATGTTCGTTATTTTGCCAATTGTTTTAACTATTCTATGGCTTACAGTTTTAAGTAAGAGTGCGTACATGGATTGGTTTCATCTGGCAAAAGTTTATTCATCAACTGCAGGATGTATTGGTTTTTGGTGCATTCGTTTCGTTCATGGAACAAATAAAAAAACAGGAAAAGAATGGCATTTGTATGAAAATAAAATTGCCCTTTGTTTTCCACCATTAATTTTGGCAATTAACATTTGCGAAGCAGTAACAAGAGATTTTGAAGTTGGACAGTTGTATTGGGGACATTTAACCCGTATCACTGAAAACAACCAGGTTCAGAATTTGATCGGTGGCAGCTGGAATTATATGAATGGAGTTGCCGGTATTTTAAACATCATTACAATTACTGGCTGGTTTGGAATCACAATCAGAAAAGTAACTAAAAAAGATGGAAGCCAGGATATGTTATGGCCAGATATGTTATGGATATGGATTGTACCTTATGATTTATGGAACTTTGCATATACATATAACTGTTTACCAGACCATGCATGGTATTGTGGTTTGGCATTGCTCTTGGCACCAACGATTTGTGCATTTACGATTGGAAAAGGTGCATGGTTACAACATAGAGCTCAGACATTGGCTATATGGTGTATGTTTGCCCAGACATTTCCAACATTTATTGACAAAGGTGCTTTCCAGGTATGTTCGACACATAACACAACAGCACTCTTTATCGTAAGCTTTATTGCATTGGCTTCTAATGTGGCTATTTTTGTTTATATGATTTACAAAGTTATAAAAACAAAGAGAAATCCATATTTAGGAGAGATGTATACAGATTTATCTAAGTACAAAGAAGTAAAGGCATTGGCAAAATAGTTTTCAATATTAAAAAGAGGAAAACGAGTCCGATTTGGATTTCGAATTCCTCTTTTTTGTTTATTGTATACAAAAAACAAAAATTTTTTCTCTTAAGTATTAGGAAAAAGGATTGATATTTTGCAAAGATTCGATTAATATTTAAAGTACATTGATATAAACTAATGGAGGTAAATTATGTATCCAATCGTAAAGAAAGAAAAACTGGCTGATAAAATCTATCTTATGGATGTGAAAGCACCTAGGGTAGCTAAATTTTGTTTGCCCGGACAATTTGTTATTCTTAAGCTTGATGAGGAAGGCGAAAGAATACCACTTACTATCTGTGATTATGACAGAGAAAAAGAAACCATTACCATTGTATTCCAGACTGTTGGAGCATCCACAGTAAAGATGGCAGATTTACAGGTAGGTGATTCTTTTATGGATTTTGTTGGACCTTTAGGTTGCCCATCGGAACTTTGTCTAGAAGAACATCTTGAAGAAACAAAAAAGAAAAAAATCGTATTTATAGCAGGTGGTGTTGGAACAGCACCAGTATATCCACAGGTGAAGTGGTTAAAAGAGCATGGAATTGATTCCGATGTTATTATGGGTTCAAGAACAAAAGATCTTTTATTCTACGTAGATGAAATGAGAGCGGTAGCTACAAATTTGCATGTAACAACAGATGATGGCTCTTTTGGATTTCATGGAGTTGGTACAGCGCAGTTAGAAGAACTTGTGAATGCGGGAAATAAATATGATATCTGTGTAGCTATTGGACCAATGATTATGATGAAATTCGTTTGTATTTTAACAAAACGTTTAAATATTCCTACAGTTGTTTCCATGAATCCGATTATGGTAGATGGTACGGGTATGTGTGGTGCTTGTCGACTGGTTGTTGGTGATAAAGTTAAATTTGCCTGTGTTGATGGACCTGAATTCGATGGTCATTTAGTAGATTTTGACCAGGCTATGAAAAGACAGCAGCAGTATAAGTCAGAAGAAGGAAGACGGATGCTTAAAATCCAGGAAGGCGATACACATTCTGGCGGATGCGGCAATTGTGGAGGTGACAAATAATGGATGTATTAAAAAGAATACCAGTAAGTGAACAAGATCCAGCAGTTCGTGCTAGAAATTTTGAAGAAGTCTGTCTCGGTTATAATAAAGAAGAGGCAATGGAAGAATCTACACGTTGTTTAAATTGTAAAAATGCACAATGCATCAATGGATGTCCTGTTGCAATTGATATTCCCTCATTTATTAAAGAAGTAAAAGAAGGAAATATTGAAAAAGCATATCAGGTTATTTCAGCATCTAGTGCGTTACCAGCTGTTTGTGGCCGTGTTTGTCCACAGGAAAGCCAATGTGAAGGAAAATGTATCCGTGGATTTAAAGGAGATTCAGTTTCTATTGGTAAATTAGAAAGATTTGTAGCTGATTGGGCAAGAGAAAACGGAATTCGTCCAACACCTGCAAAAGAAAAGAATGGTCACAGAGTAGCAGTAATTGGTTCTGGCCCATCCGGACTTACCTGTGCAGGAGATCTTGCAAAATTAGGATATGATGTTACAATTTTTGAAGCACTACATGAACCAGGTGGTGTTTTATGCTATGGTATTCCTGAATTTCGTTTACCAAAAGAGACAGTTGTAAGACAGGAAATTGAAAACGTTAAATCATTAGGTGTTGAAATAGAAACCAATGTTGTTATTGGTAAATCGGCAACAATCGATGAACTGATTGATGACGAAGGATTTGAAGCTGTATTTATAGGATCTGGTGCAGGATTGCCAAGATTTATGGGAATTCCTGGAGAACAGGCAAATGGCGTGTTCTCAGCCAATGAATTCCTGACGCGTAATAATCTTATGAAAGCGTTTAAAAAGAGCTATGAGACTCCAATCAGCGAAGGCAATAAAGTAGTCGTAGTTGGTGGTGGTAACGTGGCAATGGATGCAGCAAGAACAGCACTCCGCCTTGGAGCAGAAGTTCATGTTGTATATCGTCGTAGCCTTGCAGAACTTCCTGCAAGAGCAGAAGAAGTACATCATGCACAACAGGAAGGAATTATATTTGATTTACTTCAAAATCCAACTGAAATTCTGGTAAATGAGAATGGATGGGTAAAAGGAATCAATGTTATTCGTATGGAACTTGGAGAACCAGATGCATCTGGCAGAAGAACACCAATCGAAGTGGAAGGTTCTGAATATACATTAGATTGTGATGCTGTAATTATGTCACTTGGAACATCACCAAACCCACTTATTTCTTCTACAACAAAAGGTCTTGATACCAATAAGAGAAAATGTATCATAGCAGAAGAAGAGACTGGAAAAACATCAAAAGATGGTGTATATGCTGGAGGAGATGCAGTTACTGGAGCTGCAACAGTTATTCTGGCAATGGGTGCAGGAAAAGCTGCTGCAAAAGCAATGGATGAGTATATTAAATCAAAATAAGGTTTTTTCATGTCAATAATTTTATTAAAATAGTAAATAATATCTGAATCATAATTTTTCTTTGAAAAATTTTGCGGGTATAAAAAAAGAGAAGTGCCACTTAAAAGTGAAACTTCTCTTTTCCTTTTATTTATTATTTTAAATAATGAAAAATTGTAATGACTGAAATGGTATCTAATCTAAATCAATTTTCTTTTTCATAATAATACCTGTTGTTACATAATAGATGATGGATAACACAACCGCAAAAAGTACGGAAATAGGAATTAATTCATACATAAATGTCTGAAATTCTTTCGCATTGTGTATTTCTACATTGTAAAAACTTCCCATACCAACAACAAAAGAAATGATTTGTATAATGAAATAAAAAATGACATAGGCTATTACAGCGGCAATAATTTTATGTTTTTCAAACAGCTGACCAATTGCAATACTTGCATAGATCATTAACATCGATTGTATGGAACAAATGATTACGAAAACACATAAAAGCAGAAGTAGTGTTGAAATATGCATTTCTGCCTCATGGTAAAATGCTTTGTCCATTTTTGCATAAGTTATATTTCCACCAGCTTTTGTTAAAGCACTGCCGATTAATACAAACATCGAAAAAATTGTATTTAAAATTGTAATGAAGCACCAAAAAGTAGATAAGATCAATTTTGAATTCAGTAAAGACCATGTGGATACAGGTAATGTAAACATAAGATAGCCTTCATTTGAAAACAGATTCTTATAAAATCGAACGACCAGATAAATTCCTGTAATAACGGATAAGGCCATCAAAATCAAAATGTAAAGTGTTAATAAAATTACAATTACAGGTGACACAGAATCACTGATGGAACCATGAAAAATAGTAATGATAACTTTACCAATTAAGGTGACTAAAATTAAAAATATATTTAAGGGGAGCAATACCTTTGCGGTTGCAATCCATTCATGTTTTAATAATTTACCTAACACCGAAACACCTCCCTAAAAATTGTATCGACAGATTTTCCTTCTTTTTCCCTCAGTTCATCAACAGATGAATTTAATTGAATACATCCATTCTGGATAAAGATGACTTCGTCTAAAATATTTTCAATATCTGCAATTAAATGTGTAGATATAATGATAGTTGCATTTTCGTCATAATTAGAAAGAATGGTATCTAAGATATAATCTCTGGTAGCAGGATCTACACCAGCAATGGGCTCGTCTAAAATATATAAATCAGCGTGTCTGCTCATAACTAAAATCAGCTGGACTTTTTCTTTGGTTCCTTTTGACATAGTTTTAAGTTTTGCTTTGGAATCAATATGCAATCGTTCTAACATATCATATGCTCTTATTTCATCAAAATCGTCATAAAAATCAGTGAAAAAATGAAAAATATCACATACACGCATCCAGTTGTTCAGGTACGTATGATCTGGAAGATAAGAGACTATTTTTTTGCTGGAAATACCAACAGGAGCGTCTTTTATAAGCAAATCTCCTGATGTGGGCTGCAGTAATCCGGTAATGAGTTTGATAAGGGTAGTTTTTCCACTTCCGTTGGGTCCTAAAAGACCAATGATATGACCACCTTCAACAGATAAGTTGATATTGGAAAGAGCTGCTACATTACCATACTGCTTGGATAATTGTCTGCATTCTAATAATGTACTCATTTTGTTTGAACCTCCAGACTTTCCTGAATTAATAATAATGTTTCATCTTTTCTATATCCTAATTTTTCCATAACTTCAAAAAATTCAGAAATTTTCTCTTTTGCGAGATCAGATTTTAACTTTTGAATCATTTTTACATCCTCCGTTATGTATCGACCACTTGTTCTTTGCGAATATACTAAACCGGTTCGTTCCAGTTCCGATAAAGCTTTTTGCATGGTATTTGGGTTAACAGCTGCAATTGCGGCAAGATCCCTGACTGACGGTAGCTTCTCACCGGCTTTGTATAAACCTGATATAATATCCAGTTGAATTCGTTCTACAATCTGAATAAAAATTGGTCTGTCAGAATTTAATTCCCATGACATCGAATCACCTCTCTTTGTATTATTGTATTATACTTATAATACAATAATGCCTAAATGGAAAAATGTCAATACTATTTTAAAAAAGAATGAAAAGTCTTATAAGATTCTGTTTTGAACAAATAAAAAAGGCGATTATCGCCTTTTTGTTAAAGTATGACTTACGTGACAAGCAGGTTTATGATCTGTAAATTGTTAGATAAAAAGTATTTATTCATATATATTATCTACAGATATTTTACCTTATGATATTGCAATACTTTCTATATAATGTTTGATTTCATATATTAGTAAATCATTTTGATTTTTTTCTAAAAAACAAAAGCGAAAATATGATTCATCCAGAAAGGGAAAGGTTTTACAATTCCGAATCATAATGTTTTTGCAGATTAAAAAATGAAATAAATCAAAAGCAGAGGCCTTGGGATTCAGAAACCGGATTAAAATGAAATTTGCGGTAGGTTCATAAGCTTTGACATCACTTATATTTTTGAAAATATCATATATCCGTTTACGCTCAGCTTGGATATAATTGTTTGTTTTAGAAATATATTCATTATCCGAAAACATAACTTCACCAGCTACGACGGCAAGAGAATGAATCATCCATGGATTTTTCTTGAAATTTATTTCATCTAAAAGAAACGTATTGCTGGTAATTCCATAACCAAGACGAAGTCCGGGAGAAGCAAAAAACTTAGAAGTTCCTCTAAGTACAGCTACATTGTCAAAAGTTTTTGTTAAAGCTACAGATGAATAAGCAGCAATATCATCTGTGAATTCAATATATGTTTCATCAATCATGACAAATATGCCATACTCTTTTGCTGTATCTAATATGTTTGCAATGTCAGCAGTTAAAATCGTAGTTGAAGTTGGATTATTTGGATTACAGATTACCAGAAAATCATATTGATTTTGTAATTCTTTTTTAAAATCAGCTATATCTAAATGAAAATCAAGAGACTCATGTAATGCATAATAGCTGGTTTCACATTGGTTTAGCTGAAGTTCCCGCTCATATTCGGAATATGTTGGAGCTAATATGAGTGCTTTTTTCGGTTTTAGAATTTTTATAAGTATAGAAATGAGCTCGCTGGAACCATTTCCGACAATAATATGATTAGAGCTACAGCCGGCATAGTCAGCTATGCTCTTCTTTAGTGATGTATATTCACGATCTGGGTACGCTGTAATGCAGTCTATCTTCTTTACCATTTCCTGTTTCATAAGGGGAGATATTCCTAGTGGATTTACATTTGACGAAAAACTAATAATGTCTTCTTTTTTTATATGATACATTTGTTCGATTTTTTCTAAATCGCTCCCATGAAAATGTTCTTTATGTTCCATTGTCTAAGCCTCCATTCTTGCATCCATTTCTGAAATGGTTTATAATTTATTATAACTGTAATCAAAGAAAAAGCAACTAAAAAAGCGGGTGGCATAGTGCATAAGCGAATCGAAAGACTTGCCAAAGGAATTTTTGAATATGAATTACCTGGCGTTTTATTTCATGCAGAAAAAGTGGAAGTAGAAATACCAGAAAACGAGTTGAAAAAAAATGAGTTTTCGTTTGAATCAACAAATGATGTTATGATGAAAGGAAATGTATATTCGTCAAATTTCAGAATGGAATGTCTGGATACTTCATTCGAAGATCAAAATGTAGTGATTCATTATCAATTTCATAGCGAAGGTATGACAGAAGGTGATATTTTAAAGGGAGAGTTTCATGTTGTAATGAACCATGGAGAATATAACCTTCCTTTTGTTGTGACGATAATTGGATTTTATATGGATTCGTCCATTGGAAGAATAAGAACATTAGAAGATTTTACATGTTTAGCTCAAAAAGACATGCAGGAAGCCTTTTTACTGTTTAGCTCAAATGACTTCATAAAATTACTGCAAAAAGAAGAAAAAGCAGGTTTATTATATAGAGCATTAAGTGTTACACCGGTTCAAATTCAAAAGATGGAAGAATTTCTGGTTACACTGAAACAAAAAGAATCCATAATTGTATCAGTTCAAAAAAATTATTATTTTTATGAACAAATCAAAGAATTAATGGAAGATGTTATTGAAATCAAAAAAAATCATTGGGGATATCTGCTGATAAGCTGTGAGACAGATGCAGATTTTATAAAAATTGAAAAATATGTTCTGACTTCACAGGATTTTTTGGGAAGTGCCTGTAAGTATTCTTTTTTAATTGATGCCAGGAAACTTCATAGTGGTAAAAACTTTGGAAAAATAACATTTTCAAACATATATCAGTCAATTGAAATTGAAATTTGTGTCTACAATGATAGGAGAGAGTATTTTAAAAAAAGTGGTGGATATAAAGAAAAATTAGTTCAATTGGAACAGGAATATTTGAATTTCCGATTACAAAAAAAGGCAAATGGACTGTGGGCGAGGGATTCGCTAATGCTGATACAGCAATTATTGGATAAGCAGCCACAGAATGAATGGCTATTGTTATTTAAAGCGCAGATTTTGATCATGAGCAGACAGCAACAGGAAGCAGAATGGATTTTAGATGAATTCAAACGCAGTTTAAAAGATAAGACAAGCATATTCTATGGTTATTATCTATATGTGCAGTCTTTGATGGTTCATGAGCCGTTATATATTCAAAAAGTCACAAAAGAAATAGAAGGTATCTATGAAAAAAATAATCATACATTTCTGTTTCTGGCATTATTATTCTTAAAAGAAAGTTATTTAAAAAATGACATGATGAAATATAAAGCTTTAAAAGCATACATAAGAAGTGGCACAAATAGTCCTTTACTTTATGTTGAATTATTTATGCTGATGAAACAAAATCCATACTTAATAGAGAATATGGATGATATTGAGGTAAAGGTTTTGCTTTGGGGAGGAAAATACAAAGCAATAACAAATGATTTGGCTACGCAGATATTAATTTGCATGCAGACGAAGAAGATTTTTCGCAGAGATATTTATAAACTGCTCTGCTATGTCTATGCGCTTTATCCAGACGAATTTTCAATTCAAGCGATTTGTCAGTTTTTAATAAAAGGACAATGCTTTTCTTTTGAATATTTAAACTGGTATGCACTAGGAATTCAACATAATATAAAACTTACAAATTTAAATGAAGCGTATATGATGTCTTTGGATAAACGAAGTGTTGTTAGTGTGCCGCGGGAAATTCAGCTATTTTATCAATTTGAATCAAATATACCGTATACACAAAAGGCGGTTGTATTTGTAAATATAATTGCGGGAAAAGAAAAGGAGCCTGAATTATATTTAAAATATCGTTCTATGATGCAGCGTTTTACACAAGAGCAGATTCTGGCAGGTCATATAGATGATAATTTATCCATTATATATGCAGAAATGTTGGAAGAAGATTCCTATACACCAGAACTAATGCAGCAACTGGCAAAATTATTATTTGTTCATAAAATCAGCGTGTTTACGAAAGATGTAATACGTATTGTATTGGTATTTGAAGAAATAGCAGAGGTATTCGTGGAAGGAATTATTGATAAATCGCTATATTTACCAGTATATTCGGACAATTATCAAATTGCAGTTGAAGATAAAAATGGATTTTGGTATACCAATATAAATATGCAAATTCAGGAATTAATGGATACAGATAAATTTGTGCGAAAATGCATTGAATTGGGAGGAGCACAACCAGAATTCTGGCTTATAAAAAAATATGTTTTTTTTGCTTCTGAAATATTAAAAAGTAATCTAGCAGGAATGCATAACCGCATTATATTATTTTTACAATCGGCAACAATTTCTAATCAATATAAGAAAAAACTGTACAAAGAATTTTTAAACTTTTATGAATCTCATAAAGTTGAACTTTCAAAAGAAAGAAATTATTTCCTCCGTGAAATATATCAGAATCTGGATACGTTTGAATTAAGAGGGATTGTTTTTCCAGATTTAATAGAAGAAAAAATGTATGAACAGGCATTTCTATTCCTAAAGCTTTATCATTGGCAAAATGTATCAAATGATGAATTAAAAACAATTTGTTCATCGGTATTGTACTCGCAGCAAAATGAGATGAAGGATTTTTTGATGAACTGCTGTTTGAAACTAATAGAAGATGATTGTTATACAGAGGAAATTGTTTTGCTTGTATGTCAGGAATATACTGGCTCATTGCGGCATATGTCAAAGGCATGGAAAGCAGCACAAATTTTTGAAATAGACACAAGCCTTATGGAGGAAAGAATCTTAAGACAATATCTTTTTTCGGTAGAATATGTTACTGAGATAGATGAGATATATTATAATTTCAAATCTAATGGTGGAGATGTTCCATTGCGTACTGCATTTATAAACTATACAGCCCAATGCTATTTCCTTGAAGACATTTTTGTGAACAGTTTCATCTTCTATGATATTAAAAACATGCTGGAGGAAGGTATAGAACTGGCTGATGTATGCGGTCTTGCATTCCTAAAATATGCAGCCTCAAATCGTGATTTGCAAATGAAATCAGAAAGTTTGATAGGAATACTACTTGAAGATTATATTTACAGGGATATACTGTTTCCATTTTTTAAAAAATTTGACAAAAAATATCTTATCAAATTCAATATTTATGATCGAACGATTATCGAGTACCGGACTAGAAAAAAAGCAGTAGTTACAATACATTATAATGTAAAAGATACATCTGAGACTTATAAAAGTGAACAGATGCAAAAAGTATATGATTCGATATATGTCTGGCAGACGATTTTGTTTTTTGGTGATGAGATATCATATTATATTGAAGAAAGTGATGGAGTAACAGAACAAATAACCGAAAGTAAAAGTATGTGTAATAATGATATTTTGGATGATAACATCACAGGTCGGTATGATATATTAAATGCAATGTTTTCTGCACGGATGCTTCAGAACAATGAAATACTCAAGCAGTATGTTAAAATATATAGCTATTATAAAGATATGAACGAAAATGAATTCCCGATTTTATGAATATAGAAAGGATGGTGTTTTATGGAGCAGGTATTACATATTGGAATCGATTTCAGCGAAGAATATGTGATGATAAGTTACTATTCATTTCAAAAAAAAGAACCCGAAACAATAAGTGCCATTTCAGGAAGCAAAGTATATAAAATACCATTTTTTCTTGCCAAAAAAAGAGGGATGGGACAATGGTATTATGGAGAAGAAGCAAAAAAAGCAGTAGAAGATAATCTGGCATTTGCGGTACTGGATTTGTATCATCAGTCTATGACAGATGGACAGATTTTGCTAGAAGGGGAAACATATTTGGCAATCGATTTACTTACACTCTTTTTACGTAAAATTTTATTGATTCCCAAACGAGTCACAGGACTTTCGAAAATAGGTTCCTTATCGTTATGTATGTATGAACTGGATGAGACAAAAATATCTGTAGGTCAAAAAGCAGCTTATAAATTAGGTATTGAGAAAGACATGTTTTTTATGCTGGATAAAAAAGAGTGCTTTTATTATTATGCATTAAGTCAGAAAGCCGAACTTTGGCAAAAAGATTGTGCTTTGTTTTATTCAAATGGTCTTAAGATGGAAGGAAATTTATTGTTTAGAAATGAAAGAACAAATCCTCAGGTTGTTGAAATAGAACAGTATAAATATAATTTTGATTTCATGAATAAAGATATATGTTTTGTTGAAATTTTAAAAGATGCATTTGCTGGGAAAAATATTGGGACAGTATATCTTGTTGGTGATATTTTTGACGATGAGTGGATGACTGATTCCCTAAAAGTTCTGTGCAACGGAAGAAGAGTATTCATTGGGAAAAATTTGTACTCGAAAGGTGCCTGCGTTGCATCCTTGGTGAAATCAAAACTTTATACATGGCCATTTGTATATATAGGAAATCATGAAGTAAAATATAATCTATGCCTGAAAGTAGATTCTGAAGGAACAGAAAATTTATACACTTTAATATCAGCTGGAGAAAGTTGGTATGAAGCGCAAAGTACCTGTGAAGTGATTTTGTGTGAGGAGGCAAAAGTTGAATTTTTGTTACAGTATCCAGATAAAAGCAAACAGACAATTGAAACAGTATTTTTAAATGAACTACCATGCAGACCACCAAAAACAACAAGATTAAGAATAACAGCAAAACCGGTATCAGGAAATGAAATAAATCTTAGTATCAAGGATCTTGGATTTGGAGATATGTTTCTAGCTTCTGAAAAAACATGGCAGACAAATGTGAGCTTTTAAGGAGGATTTATGTCAAATTTGATTTTATGCAAAGAAAATCTTTCTTCCATGCCTTTTTATTTAGAAAGTGCTTCGAAACACATTTATTCAATGGAAGAATTATATTATTATATAAAAGCAAATCCATATCTGGCAGCCTGGGATATTATGAAAGAAGAATTCTGTATCTGGATGGAAGAAAATAACTTTCATAAGAATCTGATAAAAGAATTAAGAGAATTGATGACAAATGGTTCAAAACAGACTGATTTTTTGCGCAGAGTTATTAAAAATGAAACTTATTATAATCAGCAGGAAAAGCAGGAACTGATTCATGTATTAAATGAAATGGAAAATAAATCTGCAATAGAGTGCTTGAAATTAAAAGCAGATAAATGGATGGAAAACAAAAAATATATTTGTGCAATGAAAGAATATAAAAGCATTTTATCCTCGGAGAATATAAAAACATTGTCAGCTGATATTATAGGCAATATATGGAATAATCTGGGAAGTGCATATGCAGAATTGTTTTTTTATGAAGAAGCGGTGTGGTGCTATAAAAAAGCATACGCTTACAATAATAATCCGAAATCATTGAATGCTATGGAGAAGGCGAAGAAAAATGCCGATACTATAGATAGGGAACTGTTGGAAGCAAGTGGATTTAAAACAAGTCTATCACAGGAATATGATCAGCTTTTAACTGAATGGAAACAGGAATATATAAAAATGGCGGATTTAAGAGATTGGAGTATAGGATGAGTATATTTAATTGGAAAAAGAAAAAGGAAAAAGAAGAGATCTTTCAATCAAAGATCGAAAGAATTGATTTGAAAACTGAAAAATCAAATGATACGAGCAGAATCATTGATTTATGCGAACAGATGATTGATAAAGCAAAAGAACTGAATGAATTAAAAGAGGAATATAAAGCAACAAATGGCTGCTTAAATGATTTGGTATTATTTCGTGAACTACCAGACCAGCAAAGAAAAGAAATAAAGGAAATTGCATATAATATTTCTCAATTGGAATTATCAAGACAAAATTTTATGCATATTGAAAAAAAGATAACAGATGCCCACTTTAATCAATTTGAAACAGAAGAAAATGAAATACCTTCTGCAGTTGGAAGATTGAAAGAAAATGAAAGATATCTTGCAGTAGTAGAACGTGATATGAATTTTCTGGAAAACGAAAAAATGAAGTGGAGAATGTATACAGAAGATTTAAAAGATGAACAGATAACACTAAGAAGAGTAGCAATTGCAGGATTTAGTATTATTACTATAATTTTTGCCATTTTACTTGTATTACAGTCAAGCTTTGGAATTGATACAAAAATATACTGGATGTTATCTATTTTTGCTGCTGGAATCGTGGGTGCTTTTGTATATCTAAAACTGCAAAATAATGAAGATCAAAAGAAAAAAACAAATACAAACAGGAATCAGGCAATCATGCTTTTGAATAAAATGAAAATTAAATATGTAAATGCAAAAAATGCCGTAGATTATGCAAGAGAAAAATATCATGTCAGAAATGCAAAAGAGTTTCAAAACATTTGGGAAAAATATTTAGAAGCTGCAAAACAAAAAGAAAAATATGAACTTATGAATGAAGATATGGAATATTTTGAAAACAAGCTAAGAAAAGCTTTAAAAGAGTTTCGATTTTTTGATTCCAATTTATGGGTACAGAAACCAAGAGTCTTTTTTGAAGAAGAAGCTGCAGAGAAAGAAAATAGTGTGTTAATGACTCAGCGTGACCATGAGAGAACCAGAATTGAATTTTTATCAAAGTCATTAAAAAGACAACGGGAAGAAACACAGAATTTTGTAAGCCAAAATGATGTTAAGGATGAAGAAGTGCAAAGTATTCTGGATTCCATAGACAAATTAAGTGGAGTATCTATGTAATATTTTAAAAAATAATATGCTTTTTTGAATTCATATTCTGTTCATAAGACAAACACATCTCTTTGCTATATTGGTAGAAATGCTATGAAAGGGTTTAGGTAAGATATGGAGCAGGTGAGTATGATTTCTCAAAAAGAGTATGATGCATTTGTAAAAGCTTATGAAGAAGCAATGTCAATTATTATCGTTAAACTTGAGGCATTGAATGAAGATTTCAGAAGAAGATTTTCCGATTATCCGATTCATAATATACAAAAGAGAATAAAACAAAAAGATAGCATTGAGAAAAAACTGAAACGTAAAAAGAAAGAAATTTCGCTTTACGCTGCAGCAAATGAATTAACCGATATTGCTGGTGTAAGAGTTATTTGTTACTTCGAACAAGATGTATATTCTGTTGTGCAGTTAATAAAAAAGCAATCAGATTTAATTGTGGTTAAAGAAACAGATTATATTCAAACCCCAAAAAACAATGGATACAAAAGCTATCATTTGGTGGTGGGGGTACCTATCTATCATGTGGACGGAATGGAATATTTTCCAGTGGAAATACAAATGCGAACCTTGGGTATGGATTTCTGGTCTAGTATGGAGCATAGAATCTGTTATAAACCAGAAAAAAATATGAACGAAAAAAATGTGGAAGAATTTCGTATTTATGCTAAAATAGTAGAAGATATGGAAAAAAGAATGAAGAATTGTTTGCTTGATAACGGATAAAATATTGACGAATTGACTTCATAGTTTTAAAATATCACATTGATAGTAAAGAGGAAAAGAGATGTTAAAATGAAATTTATGAAGCAATTTGGTATTATTTTGGCAATCACATTTGCTGGAGAAGTATTACATGGTATTTTACCATTACCAGTACCAGCGAGTATTTATGGTTTAATAATAATGCTGATCGGACTTATGACAAAAGTAATTAAAGTGGAAGATGTTGGTGATGCGGCTATTTTTCTAATCGAAATTATGCCAATGATGTTTATACCAGCAGCAGTGGGATTATTGGATTCATGGAGTGTGTTAAGAACAATTTTTGTTCCTGTTATCATTATAACAGTTGTTTCGACTATTGTTGTTATGGCAGTGTCTGGTCTGGTTACACAAAAAATAATCCGTATGGGAAAGCCGGTGGAAGATGATGAATAATCTGCTTGGATCTTCCTTGTTTTTTGGAGTATTTTTAAGTATTGCCGGATATGAAATTGGATTGATTTTAAAAAGAAAATTTAAATTGTCAATCTTTAATCCACTTATGATTTCTATTATTGTAGTAATGGTGGTTTTATTGGTAACAAAAGTTGATTATAAAAATTATTATAATGGTGCAAAGTATCTAAGCTATTTGCTTACACCAGCAACTGTTTGCCTGGCAATACCATTGTATCAACAGATAAATATGCTGAAAAGACATTATAAAGCTGTACTTGGTGGAATCGTATCGGGTGTTTTAGCCAGTCTGGTTTCGGTTTTACTTATGTCCTTGCTGTTTCATTTTTCGCATAAAGAATATGTTACATTGCTTCCAAAATCAATTACAACAGCAATTGGAATGGGTGTATCAGATGAATTAGGCGGGATTGTAACAATAACAGTTGCAGTAATCATTATTACTGGCGTGCTGGGAAATATAATAGCAGAAATGGTATTTAAAGTATTTCATATTGAAGAATCTGTTGCAAAAGGTATTGCGCTTGGAACTTCAGCCCATGCAATCGGAACAGCTAAAGCAATGGAATTTGGTGAGGTAGAAGGAGCAATGAGTTCCCTTGCGATTGCAGTTGCAGGTCTGATAACAGTAATAGGGGCATCGATTTTTGCTAATTTTATGTAGGAGATTAAAATATGAAAGTTGATACAGTAGTTTTTGATTTGGACGGTACATTGCTTGATACTCTGGAAGATTTGACGGATAGCGTGAATTATATTTTGTATAAATACAAGTACCCCAAAAGGACCATATCCGAGGTTCGAAGTTTTGTAGGAAATGGATTAAGATTATTGTTGGAACGGGCATTACCAAATAAAGTCAGTACAAAAGAGTTTGATAAAATGCTGACAGAATTTTACGATTATTATGGTAAACATTGTGCGGAAAAAACAAAATTGTATCCAGGTATTGAACAAATGATTCATACGTTAAACAGTACAGGGATTAAAATGGCAGTAGTATCTAATAAAGGCGATTTTGCAGTGAAAGACCTATGCGAAAAATATCTGCATGGTATCATAACGCTTGCCATTGGTGAGACTCCTTCAATAAAAAGAAAGCCTGCTCCAGACATGCTTTTATACGCTTTGAAAGAATTGGGAAGTGATTTAAAAAGCAGTGTTTTTGTGGGGGATTCAGAAGTTGATATTTTGACATCACAAAACGCCGGACTTACCTGCTTAAGTGTTACTTGGGGGTTTCGTACAAAAGAGTTTCTGGCTGAAAACGGAGCAACTGCTTTTATGGAAAAACCAGAAGAGATTCTTACCTTTTTACAGCAACAATAATTGCTGGGTTCATATAATAGGAGATAGGGATGAATAAAAGAAAAATTTTATTGATTGATGATGATGCAGTCATGCTGCATGTAATTGAAAATTATCTTTCAAAAGATTATGAAGTGATTTCTACGAATTCGTCAAAAAATGTATACGATATTCTACATTTAGAACTGCCGGATTTGATTTTGCTTGATTATGAAATGCCACTTTTTGATGGAGCAAGTATTTTGAACATGATTCGAAAAATGAGAGAGACAAAATACATTCCAGTAATATTTTTATCTGGCAAGATAGATCAGTTTGCGATGGCAAAAGTTATGGATAATAAACCGCAGGGATTTATTACAAAACCAGTCACGAAGGACGAACTATTAAGACGTCTGAGAGACTTTTTTGAAGAAATGGATATGGAAATGCTTAAAAATGTTGAAGACAAGCATTGGGAGATTTAAACTTTTCATTGTGTAAAACGAATATTTAAGTTAATATATAGGTATTAAGAACATTACGGAGGACATTACATGAACGATGATTACATTATACTGACAATTGAAAAGCAAAAAAATATTGCACTAATTGCACATGATAACATGAAACCAGAACTAATTGAATGGTGTGAACAGCATAAAGAAATTTTGAAAAAGCATTTCTTATGTGGAACAGGAACGACAGCACGAATGATTACAGATAGGACAGGTTTACCAGTGAAAGGTTACAATAGCGGACCATTAGGTGGAGATCAGCAGATTGGTGCAAAGATTGTGGAAGGAAAAGTTAACTTTGTAATATTCTTTTCGGATCCTTTAACAGCACAACCGCATGATCCTGATGTAAAGGCGCTACTGAGAATTGCTCAGGTGTATGATATTCCGATTGCGAACAATCGTTCCTCAGCTGATTTTATGATAACTTCGTATTTAATGGATAAAGATTATGACCATAAAGTAGTAAATTTCAAAAAGAATGTTCAGCAAAGATCAGAAACATTATAATTGACAGCCTTGAAACAGAAATGTTTTGGGGCTTTTTCTATTCATGGAGAAAAGCAGTTTGATTATAAAAATTTATAAGGTATTTGATTTTGCGTTTGAAAAAACGGAATATAACACAACAGTTTTTGTATAAATTATAATAATATATTTATTAAAAAAACTAATAAATTTAATGCATTTATAAGCGAACAGTAAGAGCTCCCGTTGACAATTCAAAAATACTATAATAAACTAAATCTGGTTGTCGAAGAATAAATGCAAGTGAGGAAAACATATGACGCTCAATGAATTACCAGTCGGTAAAACTGCCATTATTTCAAAAGTAGGAGGAGAAGGAGCTTTAAGATGTCATTTTTTGGATATGGGAATAATTCCAAAAACAAAGGTAAAAATGGAAAAAACGGCACCAATGGGTGATCCGTTAGAACTTCAAATCAGAGGATATGAGTTATCAATCCGAAAAGAAGATGCACAAAAAATTGAAGTTGAAATGGAGGAAAATCCGGAATGATTCTGGCACTGGTAGGAAATCAAAATTGTGGAAAAACAACGCTATTTAATCAGCTAACTGGTTCGAATCAGCATGTGGGTAATTTTCCCGGTGTAACAGTTGAACAGAAGATGGGATTGCTTCGAAATACGGCAAATGTTTCTATTGTTGATCTCCCAGGGATCTATTCGCTTCGGCCCTATACAAGTGAAGAAATTGTTACAAGAGATTTTATACTAAATGAGAAACCAGATGGAATCATAAATATCATTGATGCAACAAATATTGAAAGAAACTTGTATTTGACATTGCAATTACTGGAAATGCACGTACCAATGGTTTTGGCATTGAATATGATGGATGAAGTAAGGGGAAATAATGGCTCCATTGATGAAATACTTTTAGCGAAAGAACTGGGAATTCCTGTTATTCCAATAAGTGCCTCGAAAGATGAGGGGTTAGAAGATCTTATTGAAAATGTGATTCAAGTTGCAAAAAAGAAAATATATCCTCAGGTTATGGATTTTTGTGAAAAAGGTGAAGTCCATCGCTGTATCCATTCCGTATCACATCAGGTGGAAGATCATGCAGGAAATATAGGAGTGTCCCCAAGATTTGCTGCAGTAAAAATCATTGAACATGATGAGGATATTATCAACAGACTAAAATTAAATCAAAATGAACTTGAATTAATGGAACATAGTATTGAAGAAATGGAACGTGAGCATAAGATGGACCGTAATGCATCTATTGCAGATATGCGATATGCATTTATAGAAAAAGTTTGCAGTAAGACGGTCACAAAAGGCACGGAAAGCAAAGAACGCATCCGCAGTCAAAAAATTGATAGCATTCTGACAAATAAATATCTGGCAATTCCGATGTTTGTTCTAATTATGTTTACTGTATTTTATTTGACATTTGGACTGATTGGATCATTTTTAAGCCATTTATTTGGACAAGGGATTGATTCCATTACATTGGTTACAAACCATCTGTTAATCATATATGGTATTAATCCAATTGTAAAAAGCCTTATTATTGATGGAATATTTGCAGGAGTGGGAAGTGTATTAAGCTTTTTACCGTTAATTGTAGTATTGTTTTTCTTTTTATCCATTTTGGAAGATTCAGGATATATGGCCAGGGTAGCATTCGTTATGGATAAACCATTAAGAAAAATAGGATTATCTGGAAGAAGCTTTGTGCCGATGTTAATAGGATTTGGCTGTACCGTACCAGCAGTTATGGCAAGTAGAACATTGTCGTCGGAACGAGATCGGAAAATGACAATTATTCTCACTCCGTTTATGAGCTGCTCCGCTAAAATACCTATTTATGTAGTTTTTGCAGCAGCATTTTTCCCAAAGTATCAGGCACTTGTAATGATTTTACTGTATTTTACAGGAATTATAGTTGGTATTCTGATGGCATTTTTATTTAAAAATTCTATGTTTAAAGGAAACTCGATTCCATTTGTCATGGAGTTGCCAAATTATCGTTTCCCTTCGGCAAAAAGTGTGTTTTTTCTAATGTGGGATAAGGCAAAAGATTTTTTACAAAAAGCATTTACAGTAATATTTATAGCAACGATTGTAATCTGGTTTTTACAAACATTTGATATGAGATTCAATACTGTAAAAAATGGAAGTGACAGTCTTTTAGCACTGCTTGGAAAATTTATTTCTCCTGTTTTTGCACCGATGGGATTTAGCGATTGGAGAATATCGACATCTTTAATTTGTGGATTTACCGCAAAAGAAGCTGTTATTAGTACAATGAGTGTTTTGCTGAAAACGAATGTTTCAAATTTAAGTATGGCACTAAGTCAGTTGTTTTCACCATTGTCTGCAGTCAGCTTTCTTGTATTTACTCTTTTATATACACCGTGTGTTGCTGCTATAGCAGCAGTAAAAAGGGAACTTGGATCGAGTCTTGCAGCATTTGGAGTCGTTGTCATTCAATGTGCAATAGCGTGGATAATTGCTTTTTTGGTTTATAACCTGGGAGGATTGCTTTTATCGATATTTTAAGTTTTATCCTTAAATCTGTCTGAATGTGATTATATATAGATTGAATACTAGGATTAGAGCGTCAAAAGTCAAGATATTTTATAGACTTCGTTGATTTGTATCCTGTTTCATGAATAAAAAAATGAGGGATATTTTAATCATGCATGGAATATGCAGGTGTGATTAAAATGAAATATATGTTTCACTAATGAAAAAGTATAAATAATAAAATAATGAATGATAGGGGAAAGATATGGCAGATATACATTTCTATTTACCAGATTTTTATCTGAAAAGAAACACAAATTTATTTTTATTTCGATTAATGAATGAAAATCCAGAGGTTTTCAATGATAATATAGATATAGGAGCTGTTTACGGAAGCTTTCCGGGTTCCATATGGAATGGCGGCAGGGTTTGCCCGGGAATTTGCAGTAAGGATGAGATACAAGAGACATTATATTCGTTTAATGAGAGAAATATTCCATGCAGATTTACCTTTACAAATCCATTATTAGAAGAAAAGCATTTATATGATACATACTGTAACCTGATTCTTGAAATAGGAAACAATGGTCTAAACGAAGTGATCGTTAATTCACCATCATTAGAGGCATACATCAGAAAAAATTACCCGATGTATAAAATTATATCGTCTACAACAAAATGTCTCTCTACCGTAAATGAAGTGGAAAATGAATGGAAAAAGGATTATTATTTAATAGTACTAGACAATGCATTTAATAATAATTGGGAAAAATTGGAATTATTACCGAAAAAGAATCAATATGAATTTGTTGCAAATCCATATTGCAGGGATGAATGCCCAACCAGAAAAGAGCATTATGAAGCAATCGGCAGAGCACAGTTGACATATTCTCATTGCGATTTTAAAGAGTGCCAGTCAATTAACCGTAACTTTTTTGATTTGAGAAGAAATAAGGCATTTATTTCCATTGAGGACATTTTAAGTACATATCATGAAGCAGGTTTTTGCCATTACAAATTGGATGGAAGAGGTTTTCACAAATACAAAGTACTAGAAAGTTATATGTACTACTTAACAAAACCTTCCAGAAGAGATGAGGTTCGCTTAGCAATGCTAAAAGCGATGGATCGTTTTTATGAGTGATTTTATAAGAAAAAAAGCAAAATCTGTTACGTATTTTTTTTAAAACATATGTAAATCATCTTGTGCAACCTAAAAAATTATGATAAATTGATAATGAAATCTGAATGTTAAAAAATTAACAAATATTTTAGAAATGTAAATTCTGGAGGATTATTTATGAGAGGAATTCGTACATCGATATCCGAGTTACGAAAAAGTATTTTTGCACAGGTTGCAAAAGTAGCTTACGAAGAAGAAAATATTAATGATGCGGTAGAAGCAATACCTTATATTGTATGTCCAGGAGATGAACCATCTTATCGTGAAAACATATATGTAGAAAGAGCTATTGCTGCAGAAAGAGTAAGACTTGCTATGGGAATATCTTTAAGACCTCAGGATAAACCTGTACATGTTACCAGTGGATTGGAAGAAAGCAATATTTCTGAAAAATATTATGAACCACCTCTTATGCAGGTGATTCCTTCTGCTTGTAATATGTGTGATGACAAAAAGTATGAAGTGTCTAACATGTGTCAAGGCTGTATCGCTCATCCCTGTACGGAAGTATGTCCTAAGGATGCAATAACAAAGGACATCGGCGGAAAATCTCATATTGATCAGTCTAAATGTATAAAGTGTGGAAAATGTAAAGCTGCTTGTCCATATGATGCCATTGCAAAGAAAGAAAGACCTTGTTCAAAAGCGTGTGGTGTCGGAGCAATCAGTACCGATAGTCACGGAAGAGCACAGATTGATCCGGATATATGCGTTTCCTGTGGTCAATGTATGGTAAGCTGTCCATTTGGAGCAATTGCAGATAAATCGCAGATATTCCAATTAATTCGTTGTATGAAAGAAGGACAGGAAGTTATTGCTGAGATAGCCCCCGCTTACGTGGGGCAGTTTGGAGCAAATGCAAGCCCGAAAAATGTAAAAGAAGCATTACAGGAACTTGGATTTTCTGATGTAGTGGAAGTGGCATTAGGCGCAGATATAGGAGCAGTGGCAGAAGCACATCATTATGTGAATCATGTCGTTACAGGAGAATTACCATTCCTTTTAACTTCATGTTGTCCATCATGGTCAATGCTTGCTAAAAAACAGTTTCCAGATTTGATTGATTCTGTATCACAGGAACTGACACCGATGGTTGCTACGGCAAGAAGTATTAAGAAAGAAAATCCAAACGCAAAAGTAGTTTTTATTGGACCATGTGCTGCCAAGAAACTAGAAGCAAGCCGCAATAGTCTTAGAAGTGATGTGGATTTTGTTTTGACATTTGAAGAACTTGATGCAATGTTTGAAGCAAAGGGTATTGATCCAAATAAGGTAATCGGAACAAGTTCATTGCATGATGCTACGGCAGCAGGTCGTGGATATGCATGTGCTGGTGGAGTTGCAAGTGCAATAGAACAGTGTATTAATGAATTTTATCCTGGAACGGAAGTTAAAATTGAACATGCAGAAGGACTTTCTGAATGTAAGAAAATGCTTCTTCTTGCAAAGGCAGGTAAGAAACAAGGATTTATGATTGAAGGAATGGGTTGTCCTGGTGGTTGTATCGCTGGAGCAGGAACAATCTTACCAATTGCAAAAGCGCAGCAGGAAGTCAAAAAAATTCAAGATGCTTCTACGAAAAAATTACCATCGAAGAATCTTGTTGAAATTGAACTGCTTTAATTAACGATTGCCAGAATATTTATTATGATATATAATTAAACTTAATTGAACGAGAAGGCTGTTGCGAAAATCATTTTGCAACAGCTTTTCGTGTGAATATGTAATATATGAAAAAGGAGCAAGGGATGAAAAAAATCAGAACCAGATTTGCACCAAGTCCTACAGGACGTATGCATGTTGGAAATTTACGCACAGCACTTTATGCATATTTAATAACAAAGCATGAAGATGGGGATTTTATTTTAAGAATAGAAGATACAGATCAGGAACGCCAGGTAGAGGGCGCAGTTGATATTATTTATCGAACACTTCAAAAGACGGGTTTAGTACATGATGAAGGTCCAGATAAAGATGGCGGTGTTGGCCCATATGTACAAAGCGAACGTTTTCAAGAAGGATTATATTTAAAATATGCAAAAGAGCTTGTTGATAAAGGCGAAGCATATTATTGTTTTTGCGATAAAGAACGTTTAGAGTCTTTAAAACAGACAGTAGCAGGAAAAGAGATTATTATATATGATAAGCATTGCTTAAATTTGTCGAAAGAAGAAGTAGAAGCAAACTTAAAAAAGGGGCTGCCATATGTTATTCGTCAAAACAATCCTACAACAGGAACAACTACGTTCAAAGATGATATTTATGGAGATATTACAGTTGAGAATTCTGAATTAGATGATATGATTTTAATCAAGTCAGATGGGTATCCAACATACAACTTTGCAAATGTAGTAGATGATCATTTAATGGGAATTACTCATATTGTACGTGGAAATGAATATCTTTCGTCAACCCCTAAGTATAACCGTTTGTACGAGGCGTTTGGATGGGAAGTACCAGAATATATTCATTGTCCATTGATTACGAATGAAGAACATCAGAAATTAAGCAAAAGAAGTGGACATTCTTCTTATGAAGACTTGCTGGAACAGGGATTTTTATCAGAAGCCGTAGTGAACTTTGTGGCACTTTTAGGATGGAGTCCATCAGATAATACAGAGGTATTTACATTAGAAGAATTAGTAAAAGCATTTGATTATCACCATATTAGTAAATCGCCAGCTGTGTTTGATTATACAAAGCTGAAATGGATGAATGGTGAATATATTAAAGCAATGGATTTTGAACAATTTTTTAACATAGCAAAGCCATACTTAAAAGAAGTAATATCAAAAGATTATGATTTTAAAAAAATAGCGAGATTAGTACAATCCAGAATAGAAATTTTTCCAGATATGAAAGAACTGATTGATTTTTTTGAAGATTTACCGGAATATGATATTCAGATGTATACGCATAAAAAAATGAAAACAACAACAGAGTCTTCACTGGAAGTCTTAAGAGATTTACTGCCTAGATATGAAATGCAGACGGACTACAGTAATGAAGCGTTATATGAGGTGCTTCGTACTTATATAGAAGAAAAAGAATGTAAAAATGGTTATGCAATGTGGCCAATCAGAACAGCTGTATCAGGGAAACAATCTACGCCCGGTGGAGCAACTGAAATTATGGAGATTCTTGGAAAAGAAGAGTCATTATATAGAATCAGAAAAGGCATTGAACTTTTGGAAAATGCATAAAAGAAAGCAATGGAGAAGCAGATTACTTTTCTGTTGCTTTTTTCTAAACAATAGATGCTGCAACTATATTACAGGAAACTTAAATCTTTAACTAGTTTATGAGAAATAGAAGGGAATGGAAATTTGGATTATAACTTGTCACAAAAGAAAGCGATTATGCATAAAAATGGACCTGCATTAGTTTTGGCAGGACCAGGTTCGGGAAAAACAGCAGTTATCACAGCACGGACAGAATATCTGATTAAGGAGTGTAAGGTTAACCCGGCATCTATTTTAGTTATAACATTTACGAAAGCAGCAGCAACTGAAATGAAACAACGGTTTTTAAGAAAAACAGGTGAGAATCACACAACAGTTACGTTTGGAACCTTTCATGCTGTATTTTTTTCTGTTTTAAAACATGCATATCATTTGAATGCTCAAAATATTATAAGAGATGAACAAAGATATCAGTATATGAAAGAAATTATTTACCGTATCGGTATGGAATATGAAGATGAAAATGAAATAGTTTCTTCTATATTAAGTGAAATAAGTATGGTAAAAAACACGGGTATAAAGTTAGAAAATTATTATGCAAAATGTTGTTCTGAAAATCTTTTTCGGGATATTTACAAACTGTATTCTGAAAAACTTTTAAATCAGAGGCTAATTGATTTTGATGATATGCTGGTATACACATATGAATTATTTATACAGAGGAAAGATATATTAAGTGCCTGGCAGAATAAATTTCGTTATATTTTAATTGATGAATTTCAGGATATTAATAAAATACAATACGATATTATTAAAATGCTGGCTTTACCGGAGAATAATCTTTTTATTGTTGGCGATGATGACCAGTCGATTTATCGTTTTCGGGGCGCAAAACCCGAAATTATGCTGAATTTTAATAAAGATTATGAAAATAGCATGCAGGTACTGCTAGATGTTAATTATCGTTCCAAGCCCTCCATTGTCGTTCCGTCGCTAAGGCTCATTAATCATAATCTGCAACGATTCAAGAAAGAAATAACGGCATTTTCAAAAGATATGGATAAAGCAATCAGAGTTAAAAGTTTCGAAAATCAAAAGCAGGAAAATTTGTGTATGATTGATCAGATATTAACGCATGTTAAAAACGAAGGTCAGTATGAAGACATAGCCATTTTGTTTCGCACAAATACACAGCCAAGACTTTTGATGGGGCAATTAATGGAATATAATATTCCATTTTCCATTCGGGACAAAATACCCAACATATATGACCATTGGGTTACAAAAGATATTTTTACTTATATTCGTATGGCAAAAGGAAGCAGAGAAAGAAAAGATTTTTTACGAATTATGAACAGACCGAAAAGATATATTAGCAGAGAAAGTGTGGAAGACAGCAGTATTTCATTTGAAACACTGGGAGCATATTATGAAAAGCAACCGTGGGTAGCAGAAAGAATAGAAAAGCTGGAGTATGATTTAAAGGTAATTGATAGAATCAGCCCATTTGCAGCAATTAATTATATTCGAAATGGAATTGGTTACGATGAATTTTGCAAGGAATATGCTTCTTACAGAAAAATCAGTGAAGAAGATATTTTTGATGTTTTAGAAGAACTTTCCGAGAGAGCAAAAGAATTTAAAACGTATGATGAATGGTTCTGCCATATTGAAAAATATGAAAAAGAGCTGGAAGAATTAAGCAGAAAAAAGAATGAAGTAACAAACAGCGTTTCACTTGCAACGCTTCATAGTTCGAAGGGACTGGAATTTCCAATTGTATTTATCATAGATGTGAATGAAGGAATTATGCCATATAAAAAAGCTGTTTTAGAGCATGAAATAGAAGAAGAAAGGCGCATGTTCTATGTAGGAATGACACGCGCCCAAAAAGAGTTATATTTATATTCTGTGAAAAATCTGAATAATCATGAAATGGAATTATCCAGATTTTTAAAAGAAATAGAAAATCAAAACAAAGATTAACTGTCTAAATCTTCAAATTCTTCATCATCCAATAATTCATCAAATTTATCAGAAACTATTTCATATTCTTCATCTTCTTCAATGTTATCAAGAATAGGATCACCGTTTTCGTCTTCTGAATAACGATAGATATATACAAGTCCCTCTTCATTATCATTTCCATCCTTGTCTAAAGGAAGAAGGGCGATATAATCGCGTTCGTTTGCTTCAAAAATTGTGAGCACTTTGCATTCAATTTCCGAATCATCATCAAGACTTAGTGTAACAAACATATCTTCTTCATCGTTGATATCGTGTTGTTTTCCCATTTTAACCTCTTTTCTTACCATCTAAATTGGTTTTCATATATTTGCAGAAAAATATTATTCATATTTCAATCTGATTTTAACAGCTTTATAAAGGATATGCAAGCAACTTTAAGGCAAAATAAAACTTTCCAGAATGTATACAAATATCATAATTTAATGATATAATAATTCCTAGATTGTAAATCAAAGGGTGGATACCGATGGAATATATTGTAAAAGAAGGAAATTATTTAATACCAGGAGTTACAAGCAGTTTGAACGGATTGACATTTACGTTTGAGGCACCTAAAGATAAAAAATGTGAAATAGTACTTTATAAAAAAGGTTCTTTCAAAATTGAAAAGAAAATTTTGATACCAAATAAATTCTCGATTGGTAAATTATATTCAGTTGAAATTGAAGGAATCGAACAAAACCTGTTCGACTATAATTTCTCTGCGGATGATGAAGTTTTTACGGATGCATTTGCCTTTAAAATAGCTGGTCGTGAAAAGTGGGCTGATTATGCTAGAAAAGCATATGATTTTCGGGTAAAAGGAGCATTTGAAAAACAAGATTCTTCTCTTTTTGCTACAAAACAAGAATTGAACATTTCAAAAGAAAAGCTTATCATGTATAAATTAAATGTAAGAAGCTTTACTATGGAAGCAACAAAGAATAATAAAGGAACGTTTCAGGCAGTCAAAGAAAAGATAAGTTATTTTAAAAAACTTGGTATAAACTGCGTTGAATTTATGCCAATATATGAATTTGAAGAATTGATTTTAAATAGAAAAGAAAAACAAATTGATTATAAACAATGGAAAGAACAGTGGAAAAAAGACACAGATTCTTTTACAAAAACAGATAAAACTGGCAAAGGGATTCTGACACAGACGGTTGAGACAGGGTGTGATTTAGACAGAGTAAATATTTGGGGATATTCCAAAGCTTTTTACTTTGCACCCAAAGAGTCCTACGCATTTGGAGAATCCGCAAAACAAGAATTAATAGAACTAATAAATGCGTTACACAAAAATGATATAGAATGTGTTTTGGAAATGTATTTTCCAATTGAACTTCAGGAAAGTATGATAATCGAAATTTTGAAATTCTGGACAAGAGAATATCATGTAGATGGATTTCACTTATTGGGACAAAATTTGCAGATGAAGACAATTGCACAGGAGCCAATTTTAAAAGCAAGTAAAATTTTTTATAATAGTTACTTTGAACAGATTGAACAGGCAAAAGAACATTTTTTTGTCGACAATGAAGAATTTTTGTATTCTGCACGAAAAATGCTTAGCTTTCAGGATGCAAGCCTGTTTGATTTTATACAGCAAATGAAAAAACAAAGCACAGATATGGGATTTGTGAATTATATTTGTGATAACAATGGTTATACACTTGCAGATTTATTCGCCTACAATGAAAAACACAATGAAGCCAATCTGGAAAATAATTTAGATGGAAATGACTGGAATTACAGCACAAATTGTGGAGTGGAAGGGGAAACTCGGAAAAAGCATATTTTATTGCAGAGAAAGAAATTAATGAAAAATGCAGTTGCGTTACTCCTTTTGGCACAAGGAGTTCCACTTCTATTTTCTGGTGATGAATTTTGCAATAGCCAAAAAGGAAATAACAATGCTTACTGTCAGGATAATGGAGTGGGATGGATTAACTGGAAACAACAGACAAAAAACAAAAGTTTTTTTGAATTTGTTCAAAAAATGATTGCATTTCGGAAAGAACATCCAGTAATATCGCTTTCACAGCCAATGAAAATGACGGATTGTTCTGGAATGGGATATCCTGATTTATCATATCATGGAGAAGAAGCATGGCAGGCAAAAGAAAGTATACAAAGATATACGGTAGGTATGCTTTATTGTGGAGACACTCCACCCAGTGCAGCAAAAGAAAAAATGGATATGATATATATTGCCTATAATTTTCATCCATTGAAAAAAACATTAGCTGTACCTGATTTGGATAAGAAAAGAAAATGGTATCTGATTATGGACACGGCTTGTGAGGCGAATAGCTTTTTTGAAGAAGGAAAAGTGTTGGAAAATAAGTCTATAGAATTACAAGGACAGTCGATATGCATTTTAATTGGAAAATAGAATTGATTTAGCGAAGAAGAGGATGAAATGAGCAAAGTAATAAAGCATTTTTGCACGATAACAAACCATAAAATACTGGTCATGAAATCATGCTTTAAAGTTGGATTATACTGGCAGGGGATTGCACATGATTTGTCAAAATATTCACCAACAGAGTTTGGCGTTGGGTGCAAATATTATCAAGGCGACAGGAGCCCTAATAACGCAGAGAGAGAAGCGAATGGATGTTCGCTGGCCTGGCTGCATCATAAGGGAAGAAATAAACACCACATGGAGTATTGGATTGATTATGGGCTCACTGGGATAAAAAATCAACAATCCAGCGGACATGGGCGTGATGATGCAATGGTTGGCATGAAAATGCCAATACGATATGTGGTTGAAATGTTTTTTGATCGTGTTGCTGCTTCAAAAAACTACCAAAAGGAAAAATATACAGACAAAAGTTCTCTGGAATATTATGAACATGGAAAACAATTCCATATAATGCATCCAGATACAACAAAATTATTAGAAATATTACTTCATATGCTTGCACAAAAAGGGGAAGAAGAAACATTTCGTTTTATAAAAGATGAACTTTTAAAAGGGAAGGTTTCTTATGAAAAAAATGCTTTAAATGCATTCGATAGTGAAGAAATAAATTATGCAAAGTGATAAAATCAATGTAAGAATTTCCATTTTAAAAAATCAAAATCAGGGAAAAGAGAAAGCATATCATTCGGCAGGGGAGCATAAAAATCAACCTGCTGTTTTGAAATTGGATGTACAAAGGACAATCTTGCTGAATGCAGTGATTGTCTTTTTATTTTTTGAAAATCAGGATTATATAAAAAATCACCTAAAAGAGGATGCCCGATATATTTCATATGAACACGGATTTGATGCGTTCGACCAGTTTCTAATACGACGTTAAGCAATGACATGTTATCATAAACAGCAATACGCTGAAAATGTGTAACAGCATGTTCACCCTTTTGAAAATCAACGGTACGTTCCAGTATAGAACCTTCTTTTCTTGCAATGGGCGCGTCAATAATCCCAGATAATGATGTTATACCAGAAACAACGCAAAGATATTCGCGTTTGATAAATCGATTCCTTATATCTGAAGATAAAATGGCACTCGACAAGGAATGCTTGGCAATAAGCAATACACCTGTCGTATCTTTATCCAAACGATTCAGGCAACGAAAAATAATAGGTTCATTTTTGGTATTAAAATAGTATGTAACAGCATTTGCCAAAGTATTATCATAATTAGCGATAGAAGGATGAACAGGCATACCGCAGGGTTTATTAACTAACAAAACATCTTCATCTTCATAAATGATGTCGAGAGGCAGATTTATGGGCAATATGTCATTTTTACAAGAATTTTCAATGAGATTAATGGATAAAACATCATTTGAATGTAATATCTCATTTGTGTATAGCCAGATTCCATCACGTGTAATGCTATATGGAGTCTTTTTTAACTGAACTAAAATAGGATGGGAGTATCCTTGGTTTTTCAAAAAACGTTCTACTAAAATTCCATCGTCCTTGTCATGGACGGTATAATTTAATTTTCGATTCATAAGCACCTCACTTTACGCAATGTTATTATATACAAAAAACTATAAAAAGAAAATGGTTTCATAATTTTTAATAGTATGATATCATCTTAATATCTTTTATCCAATATTCATGCCATTCGGCATTTTATTCCCAAATTAAAAAGTAAATAAGTTAGGAGTGATTAGTTGTATAGTAGTGTAACAACGGTTATTTTGCATGGAATGGAAAGTATTAAAGTGCAGGTGGAAGCTGACGTCAGCGATGGTATGCCCTTATTTGAAATGGTAGGTTTTCTGGCTTTTGAGGTAAAAGAAGCCAAAGAAAGGGTACGCACAGCTTTAAGAAACTGTGGATATAAACTTCCAGCAAAAAGAATAACGATTAATTTATCACCTGCTGGTCTGAAAAAATCAGGATCAGGTTTTGATTTGCCGATAGCAATTTCTGTTTTATCTTCTATTGGCGTTATTTGCAATGAAGCCTTTCAAAACACAGTGATAATAGGAGAAGTTAGTTTGGATGGATCTGTTTTACCAGTAAAAGGAATTTTGCCCGTTGTTGCATGGGCGAAAGAACAGGGCTTTCAAAGATGTATTATTCCATCAGAGAATTATACAGAGGCAAGTCTGGTAAAAGATATTGAAATCTGGCCAGTAAGCCATTTGTCACTAGCGATAGATTGTTTAAGAAAAAACGAATGTACAGATTCGATAAAAAATCAAAAACAGGATCTACCGATAAAAAAAGAAACCAATACATTGGATTTTTCTGATATTTACGGACAGATATTGCTAAAAAGAGCCTGCGAAGTAGCTGTTAGCGGGATGCATAATATTTTAATGATAGGGCCTCCAGGAGCAGGAAAAACAATGTCTGCAAAACGAATTCCAACAATTTTGCCATTACTTGATGAAGAAGAAAAAATGGAATTAACAAAAATATACAGCATATCTGGAAGAATTTCAGATTTAAAGCAGCTTTGGGGAGAGAGACCTTTTCGAAGTCCACATCATACAATCACACCGCAGGGACTTACTGGAGGGGGAGTGAATCCAAAACCAGGAGAGATTAGTTTGTCACACAAAGGAATTTTGTTTTTGGATGAAATTGCAGAGTTCGATAAAAGTACGTTAGAAACTTTAAGGCAGCCAATGGAGGAAAGATCTGTAACAATTGTAAGATTATCTGGAACATATCAGTTTCCGGCAGATTTTATGCTTGTTGCAGCCATGAATCCATGTGCTTGTGGGTATTATCCCAATCGAAATAAATGCAGATGTACACCTCACATGATGAAACAATATATGGCACGTATCAGTCAGCCACTGCTAGACCGGATTGATATGTGCGTGGAAACGCCAAAGCTGGAATATGAAGATCTCACAAACATTAAAATGGAAGAAAAATCAAAAATCATACGAGAAAGAGTCCAAAGGGCTCATGATATTCAAAAAAAGCGTTTTTATGGAACAAAAATTAGATTTAACAGTAGAATGACAGTAGAAGCTATAAAAGAATATTGCTCGTTAAATGAAGAAATGGATTTGTATATGAAAGGTATTTACAAGAAATTGAATTTGACAGCACGTTCCTATCACAAAATATTAAAAGTAGCCAGAACGATAGCCGATTTAGAATCGAATCCGGATATTCAAATGAAACATTTGGCAGAAGCAGTTTTTTATAGAAGCGTAGATCGAAAATTTTGGGAGTTAGATGATGAAATATAAATATTGGCTTGCGAATATTTCTGGCATTGGAAATAAAAAAATTGATAAATTACTTCAAATTGTAAAGACGCCAGAAGAACTATATCAGACAAAAGATTCTTTCATAAGAAAACTATCCTGTTTATCACAAGCGGACAAAGAAAGCATAATTGAAAGCAGGAAACACTGGAATTTAGATGGGTCTTATGAAAATCTTTTGCAAAAAGGGATAGCAATATATACCAAGGATGAAAAAGAATACCCACCGTCTCTGAAAAATATTGCAGATCCACCCTATCAAATATACGTAAAGGGAAGAACTCCGGATATAAGTAAAAAAAGTGTTGCCATTGTAGGAGCAAGAGAATGCTCAGAATATGGCAAAGCAATATCTAAGGAAATAGGCTATGTATTATCTCAAAACGATATACAGGTGATTAGTGGTCTGGCACGAGGAATAGATACATATGGGCATGTTGGGGCTATACATGCAAATAAGGATACCTATGCTGTCTTAGGATCTGGCGTGGATGTCTGTTATCCAATAGAAAACAGGAAAATATATGATAGAATATGCGAAAATGGTGGGGTGATAAGCGAATATCCACCATCAACGAAACCTCAGTCAAGGCTCTTCCCAGCAAGAAACCGTATCATTAGTGCCCTTTCTGACATTGTCATTTTAGTAGAAGCAAGAGAAAAAAGCGGCTCTTTAATTACGGCGGATTTTGCCTTGGAACAGGGAAAGGATATTTATGCGGTACCAGGAAGAGTAAACGACTCTTTAAGCGCAGGCTGTAACAGGCTGATTTCACAAGGAGCAGGAATATTTTTGTCTGTAGAAGACTTCATTAAGATGAATGGGTTTTGTATGAAAAACGAGCAAAGCAAGGAAATTAAAGCAAAAAATTTACTTGAAAAACAAGAAATGGTGGTGTATAGTTGTTTAGATTTGCATCCAAAGAGCATGGATGAAATAATTTCTGAAACAGGAATTGGACTTTCTGAGCTAAGTATGATATTAATAGACTTACAACAGAAAGAAATCATTAGGGAATCATTTAAAAATTACTATATACGTTCTTTTTAGTTATTAAAAAGTTATAAAGGAGTAAAATTGATGGCAAAATATCTTGTTATTGTGGAATCACCAGCAAAAGTGAAAACAATAAAAAAATTTTTGGGAAAAAATTATGAGGTTATGGCTTCTAACGGTCATGTACGAGATCTTCCAAAAAGTCAGATGGGAATAGATGTTGAGCATGATTACGAACCAAAGTATATTACCATCCGGGGAAAAGGTGAAATATTAGCAAAGTTAAGAAAAGAAGTGAAAAAGGCAGAGAAAGTATACCTTGCAACTGACCCTGATCGTGAAGGAGAGGCAATCTCCTGGCATTTATCAAAGGCACTAAATCTAAGTGAAGACAAAATGCTTCGAATCAGTTTTAATGAGATAACGCAAAATGCAGTTAAGGCATCGTTAAAAAATGCCAGAGAAATAGATATGGATTTGGTAAATGCACAACAGGCAAGAAGAATGCTTGATCGAATGGTGGGTTACAGAATCAGTCCATTACTATGGGCGAAAGTAAAACGAGGCTTAAGCGCTGGAAGGGTTCAGTCTGTTGCGTTGCGTTTGATCAGTGATAGAGAAGATGAAATCAATGCATTTATTCCAGAAGAATATTGGAGTTTAGATGCTTTCTTAGATGTAGCAGGAGAAAAACGACCATTGATAGCCAGATTTGTTGGTGACGATAATGGAAAAATTGCTATTTCATCAAAAGAAGAAATGGATCAGATTTTAAATAAATTAGAAAAAGCTTCCTATCAGGTACTTGATGTAAAAAAAGGAGAACGTATAAAGAAAGCTCCGTTGCCATTTATTACAAGTACACTACAGCAGGAAGCATCAAAAGTTCTTAATTTTTCTACGCAAAAGACTATGCGACTGGCACAGCAACTCTATGAAGGTGTAGACATAAAGGGACTGGGGACAATCGGTTTAATCACATATCTAAGAACGGATTCGGTTCGTATTTCAGAGGAAGCAAAAGTTGCAGCAAGCGAATTTATCATGAAACATTATGGAGAAAATTACGTGGACTCTTCTGAGGTGATAAAAAAGACGAATAATAAAATTCAAGATGCGCATGAAGCAATACGTCCGTCTGACATTATTAGAATCCCGTCTTCTATCAAAGACTCTCTTTCCAGAGATCAATATCGTTTGTACTTACTGATTTGGAATCGCTTTACAGCAAGCAGAATGAAACCTGCAATATATGAAACAACTACAATAAAAATTGCGGCAGATGAATATCGCTTTAATGTATCAGCTTCCAGAGTTGCTTTTGATGGATTTATGTCCGTGTATACAAGCGAAGAAGATGAAAAAACAGAAAACAACATATTGTTGAAATCAATTGATAAAGATACAAAATTGAAATTGCAGGAGTATGATCCAAAACAGCATTTCACACAGCCATCAGCGCACTATACGGAAGCATCTTTAGTAAAGTCACTAGAGGAGCTTGGAATTGGCAGACCAAGTACATATTCACCTACGATAACTACAATTTTAGCAAGACGTTATATTGTAAAAGAAAATAAAAATTTGTATGTTACAGAATTAGGCGAAGCTGTAAACACGATTATGAAAGAAGCGTTTTCCAGTATTGTAGATGAGCATTTTACAGCAAACCTAGAATCCTTATTAGATAAAGTGGAAGATGGAGATATTGCATGGAAAATGGTAGTAAGTAATTTCTACCCTGATTTAGAAGAAGCGGTTCAATTAGCTGAAAAAACACTCGAAAAGGTTAATATTGCAGATGAAGTAACCGATGTAATATGTGAGGAATGTGGGAAAAATATGATTGTGAAATATGGCCCTCATGGAAAGTTCCTTGCCTGCCCGGGATTCCCAGAATGTAAAAACACAAAACCTTATCTGGAAAAAATAGGTGTTGAATGTCCAAAATGTGGAAAGCAAGTTGTTTTAAAGAAAACAAAAAAGGGTAGGAAATACTATGGTTGTGAGAGCAACCCTGAATGTGAATTTATGTCATGGCAGAAACCCTCTAAGATAAAATGTGAAAAATGCGGAAGTTATATGCTGGAAAAAGGAAATAAAATTGTTTGTGCTAATGAGCAATGTGGTAATATTGTGGAAAAAAGCAAAACGGAAAATTAAACGCAATTCAAAAAGAATTAGAAATAATTACAAGCCACTCTTGGATTTGTGAAAATATATTCCTAATAATCATAATAAAATATTGATTTGTGGGCATTTTTGGATTATAGTAGTATTAAAATGCAAAGCAAATTATTAAAACAGTACTTTGATGTAAGTGATAAGCATTTTATTACAAATAGTTATGGCAGTCAGCTTTGCTATATGAAAAAACAGAATAATAGATACGATACGGAAATCGTGAGAAAAGAAAAGGAATTTATAGATGACTATGATTCCTTTGCTTTTTTTTAGGAAATAAAGTGAATTGTATGCAAATTTTCAATAATTTGTAAGATAATATGAAAAAAAGACTTGTGTTTTTTTAAACATAATTTTATAATAAATAAGTGTGTGGGAAATATGTACTATATGCAGGAGGGAAATATCATGAATATTGATTCATACAGTTATATAAATGTGCTAGACAAAGCGGCGGATGCCAGCTGGAATCGTGAACAATGTATCACGAATAATATTGCAAATGTAGACACCCCAGGTTATAAGAGACAAGATATTGATTTTCAAAGTGTTTTACAGGAACAATTAGGAAATAGCAAGTATGTTAATTTGGATTCTAAAGTGAAAAATGTAAACCTTAACAAATTAGATGCTTCTGTATATACCGATTCCTCAAATTATTCTTATAGAGAAGATAAAAATAATGTTGATATAGAAACGGAAAATGTGGAACTGGCTTCGGAACAAATCAGATATACTGGTTTGACAGATAGTATGACACAGGAATTTTCCAGATTAAAAAGTGTAATGGGTTAATGAAAAGGAGGAGTTAATATGTCTTTATTTCAATCTTTTGATATCAGTGCTTCTGGTATGACAGCAGAACGTTTTCGAACAGATATTATTGCAGAAAATATTGCAAATGTAAATTCCACATCAACGGAATCGGGTCATCCCTACCGCAGGAAAATTGTTACATTTGCAGAAAAATCGGTTCCATTTGAAGATGTTTTGAAAAACACAAGAAATGCAAATGTTGGCGATGGCGTTAAAGTAACATCAGTTACAGATGATGATACAACGGATTTTGTAAAAAAATATGATCCTTCTAATCCAGATGCAGATCAAAATGGGTATGTATCTTACCCGAATGTAAATATAGTAACAGAAATGACAAACTTAATTGATGCAAGCAGAGCATATGAAGCAAATACAACAGCATTTAATGCAAGTAAGTCCATGGCTCAGGCGGGACTTCAGATAGGAAAATCATAATTGACATTTGAAAAACAAAAAAAAATAGCGGGAGGAAATTGATATGAATATTTCTGCACTGACCAATGTGACTTCAGATTATGTAAAAGCAGCAGAAAATAATAAAACTACAGACACATCAGCGAATGGATTTGATAATGCCTTTAAGACCGCATTAAATTTAGTTAATCAGACAAATGATTATCAAAATCAGGCAGCGTCTGCGGAAGTACAATTTGCATTAGGTGATGCAACAAATACACATGATCTTCAGGTCGCCCAACAAAAAGCGAACGTAGCATTACAATTTACGGTAGCAGTTCGGGATAAAGCAATGGACGCTTATAAAGAAATAATGAATATGTCAATTTAATGGGTAGGGGAAGAAGATGCCAGAGAAATTAAAACAAATTTTAAATAAAATAGTAGATTGGTGGAAAAAATTTTCCAGAAAACAAAAGATGTTAATACTAAGTATTATTGGTGTAATTGTTATAGCACTGGTTATTTTAGTAGTAGTCATGTCAACACCTGAGAAAGTGACTTTGGTTACATGCAAAAACACAACGGAATCAGGTCAGGTAAAAACATTACTGGATAAAGACAGCATTTCATATGAAATATCGGATGATGGATTAACATTTACAGTAAACAAGAAAGATGAAGCCAATGCTTCTATTGTACTTGGCTCAAATAATATTCCGACATCTGGTTATAGTATAAGTGATGTTTTTGATGGAAGCTTTAGTACGACAGAGGCAGATAAGCAGAAAAAATATCAACTTTATCTGGAAGATAAATTTGCAAAACAGTTAGAAACAATTTCAAATGTTGACAGTGCATCGGTATCCTTATCCATACCAGAAGATGATGGAACACTGATTTCACAAAATCAGGATACATATGCAAGTGTTATTCTGAAATTAAAAGATAAAATGAGTGATGACCAGGCCTCTGGAATCGCACAATACATCGCAACTGAAGTTGGAAACAAAACAACAGATAGTGTTTTGATATTAGACTCGGATGGAAATGTCTTATTCTCAGGCGGGGATACAAATTCTACGACAGGATCTGCCAACAGCCAACTTTCTTTAACAGAAAAAACAGAGAGTAATGTGAAAAAAGAAGTTAAGAATGTAGTTCTTGGTACCGATGTATATGATAACGTAGAAGTTGGACTGAATCTGGTCTTGAATTTTGATCAGACAAATAAGACAGATCATCAATATTATGTTGCAGATGGGCAAACGCAAGGATATTTAGATAATCAAAGTGATTACGAATCCCAATCTACTGGAGGAGCAGCCGCAACGCCAGGGACAGATTCCAATAGCAATACAACATATGTGGTGCAGGATAGCAATAATTCGAATTCAACTATTTCAGATACCACAAAGAAGTACTTGCCAAATGAAAAAATAACAACAACAACAGGTGCTGTAGGCGATGTGGATTATACAAAGTCATCTATCACAGTAGTGGCAACGAAATATGTGATATATAATCAGGATGCTTTGCAAAAGCAAGGAAAATTAAAGAAAATGTCATTTGATCAATTTGTTCAGAAAAATAGTGCAAGAACGAAAACACAAGTTGATCAGGATTTTTATAATATGGTTGCAAAAGCAACAGGGATTACCACGGATAATATAACAATTGTGGCCTATGAAGTACCATTTTTCCAATATTCTACATCTAGCGGAAAGAGTTTAACAGACTATTTACAGATAGCCTTGGCAGTTTTGATTTTTGCGCTACTTGGATTTGTTGTATTTAGAAGTACAAGAAAGGAAGAAGTTGTAGAAGTGGAACCGGAATTATCTGTAAAATCACTATTAGAAACTACCAAAGAAGCAGAAGCAGAATCTTTGGAGAATATAGGATTTAATGAAAAATCTGAAACGCGTAAGCTAATAGAAAAATTTGTAGATGAACAGCCGGAGGCAGTAGCTTCTTTACTGCGTAACTGGTTAAATGAGGAGTGGGATTGATATATGAGCAATGAAGAATATAGCGGGGTTCAAAAAGCGGCAGTTTTATTGATTGCTCTGGGACCGGAAAAGTCGGCGACGATTTTTAAACATTTAAAAGAGGATGAGATTGAGGAATTAACTCTGGAAATTGCAAATACCAGGAGTGTATCGCCTCAGACAAAAGAAGATGTATTAAATGAATTCTATCAGGTATGTTTAGCACAGCAGTATATTGCAGAAGGCGGTATTGGTTATGCGAAGGAATTGCTTGAAAAAGCATTAGGAGGAGAGAAAGCACAAGATGTTATCTCAAAACTTACAGCTTCTTTGCAGGTTCGTCCTTTCGAATTTGTTCGAAAAACGGATCCAAGCCAGGTATTGAATTTTATACAAGATGAACATCCACAGACAATTGCCATGATTTTATCTTACTTACCATCTAGTCAGGCCTCTTTGATTTTGGGCTCTTTAACACCAGAAAAACAAGCTGATGTGGCAAAGCGAATTGCAACAATGGATAGAACATCACCTGATGTTATTAAGGAAGTAGAACGGGTTTTGGAAAGAAAATTATCTTCACTTATGAATCAGGATTATACGATTGTTGGTGGTGTAGATGCAATTGTAGGTATTTTAAATACAGTGGACAGAGGGACAGAAAAACATATTATGGAATCTCTGGAAATTGAAGAACCAGAATTAGCAGATGAAATTCGTAAGAAAATGTTTGTATTTGAAGATATCCTCCTTCTGGATGATAGATCCATTCAAAGAGTATTGCGTGATGTGGATAATAATGATTTGGGAATAGCTCTTAAAGGAGCAAACGAAGAAGTACAGGGTGTTATTTTCAAAAACTTATCAAAACGTCTTGCTGCAATGATAAAAGAAGACATGGAATTTATGGGACCAGTTCGTATGAAAGATGTAGAAGAAGCACAGCAAAAAATAGTTAGTGTTATCCGCAAATTAGAAGATTCTGCTGAAATAGTAATCTCAAGAGGCGGAGGTGACGAGATTATTGTCTAACCTTTACAAAAGCCAGTTTGTGATAAAAAGTGAAACAGAAAAAAGAGTTATAAATTCAAATGATAAAATCACAGAGCGAATGCAGGAATACATTGATGAATTAAAACAAGCTTCACTTGAAAGCGATAGTAATGATGGCTTTGTTGCGGGAATAAATGCGGAGAATGTAGAAGTAATTGAATCCGATGAGACAGAAGTTGATGACAATAACTTTTTTCAGCAAGAGAATGAATCAGTGATAAATTCTTCAAGTGAAATTATTGAAAAAGCGAAGCAGGAAGCAGAAGAAATTTTAAGCCAGGCAAAAACAGAAGCTGAGAATTTAAAAGAAGAGGCACTTACTGCAGCGAGAGAAGAAGGACTAGAAAAAGGCCGACAAGAAGCGCTTACACAGCTAATGAATAAACAAAAGGAATTGGATGAGCAGATTGTTACACAGCAAAAACAATATCAAAAGAAATTGCAGGAAATAGAACCTCGCTTAATTGATGCAATATCGGAAGTATATGATTGTGTTTTCCAAGTTCAGTTTAAAGATAAAAAAAATGTATTACTGTATTTGGTTGAAAAGGCAATGCTTGGAGCAGAAGGTTGCAAGCAGTTCCGAGTACATTTAAGTACGCAAAGATACCCTGAAATTTCAAAGGAAAGAAATTTGTTTATGGAAAGGCTTGGCTCTGATATTCGAATTGATTTTATTGAAGATTTAACTCTGATAGAGGATGAATGCCTGATAGAAACAGATAGAGGGATATTTGACTGTGGTGTGGGTACACAAATGCAAAATCTTATGAAAGAACTAAAAACGTTATGCTTATGAGGTTGTAAAAGTGTCTGATAATTTTGAAAAATACTTAAATTTAAAAGAGAAAACTTTTTATACAAAGTTGGGGAAAATCGAAAAAATTGTTGGACTTACTATAGAGTCAGTGGGTCCGGAAGCTAAATTGAATGATTTGTGCCGAATATATATGGATCGAAAAAGAGAAACATATGTCATGGCTGAAGTTGTAGGTTTCCGCGATAAAAGACTACTTTTAATGCCATATGACAATGTAGAAGGACTCGGCGTTGGCTGCGTTGTAGAAAATACAGGAAAACCACTTTCAACACAAGTTGGCGATGAAGTTTTGGGTCATATATTAGATGGTATAGGAAGACCAACGGATGTGGATAAATTAGATTGGTGTTGCGAATATCCTGTTGAAGCTTCACCTCCAGATCCAATGAAAAGAAAAATAATATCAGAAGTTCTCCCACTTGGTGTAAAAGCGGTTGATGGGCTGATAACGGTTGGTAAGGGACAAAGGATTGGGATTTTTGCGGGTTCAGGTGTTGGAAAAAGTACATTACTTGGAATGTTTGCCAGGAATACAAAAGCAGATGTCAATGTAATTGCATTGATAGGAGAACGTGGAAGAGAAGTTCGAGAGTTTATTGAACGGGATCTTGGAGAAGAAGGAATGGCGAGATCAGTTGTAGTTGTTGCAACCTCTGATAAACCAGCTTTAATTCGAAATAAAGCAGCAAAAACAGCGACAGCGATAGCGGAATATTTTAGAGACCAGGGAAAAGATGTTTTATTGATGATGGATTCATTGACACGTTTTTCTATGGCACAGCGAGAAATTGGTTTGGCATCTGGAGAACCTCCTGTAACGAGAGGATATCCGCCAAGTGTATATTCTGAAATGCCACGTTTGTTGGAAAGAGCAGGAACTTCTGAAGTTGGATCTGTAACAGGATTATATACCGTACTTGTGGATGGCGATGATTTTAATGAACCAATTACAGACACTGCAAGAAGTATTTTAGACGGGCATATTATGTTATCCAGAAAATTAGGTAATAAAAATCATTATCCGGCTATTGATATTTTACAAAGCATTTCCAGGATTATGAGTTCTATAATAACAGATGAACATAAGTTAAATGCAGGAAAACTAAAAACAGTTCTTGCAACATATCAGGAAGCCGAAGATTTGATTAATATAGGAGCCTATAAAAATGGCTCAAATAAAGATATTGATTATGCGATAAAAAAAATATCAGATGTAAATGATTTTTTAATGCAGGGCACTTATGATAAATATGAATATTCCGAAATAGAAGATATGCTTTCAAAAATCTTTGTAGAATAAGAAGGTTCCTCATGGCTAAATTTAAGTATCGAATGCAAAATATCTTAGATATTAAAAGAAAATTGGAAGAACAGGAAAAAATTAATTATAGTCTGGCAAATGCTAAATTAGAGACAGAAAAACAAGAACTTCAGAAATTGATTTTAAAACGTTTAGGATATGAAAGACGAGCAAAAGAACTTATGACAGGAGCATTGAATTTTCTTGAAATCCGTTCTTGTAAAACAGCAATTGATACAATGAAGGTATTGGTAAGGGCGCAGATGCTCAAAGTTCATGCTGCCGAACAGGAGTTGGAGTTGGCTAGACGTAAATTAAAAGAAGTCATGATTGAAAGAAAAACACATGAGAAGTTAAGAGAAAAAGCATTTGATGAATTTAAGCAGGAAATAGAACATGAAGAATCGAAAGAAATTGATGAATTAGTAAGTTATTCCTTTAATAAGCAGGATTAGGAGGCGCTTATGAATGATAAAGAAAATTCGAATTTAAATAAAAAAATTGAAAAAATGAAAAAAAGTGCAGAAAAGAAATCTGAAAAGAAATCAAAAAAAGAAGAGAAAAAGCAGGATACGGTTGGTTTGGTCTTTTCGGAGGTGTTTTTAGTATTTATAATTCTTTTCGTCTGGATTGCAATCTTTGCTTTAGTTGTAAAAATGGATGTAGGTGGCTTTGGATCAAACATTATGACTCCTATTTTGAAAAATGTACCATATGTAAAATGGATTCTTCCAAATTAATCGCAACGGGCAAATAAGTGAAATAAATAGAATCAACGGTGGAGGATATATTGTGGAAGAAGATGAAAATTTAGAACTAGATAAAAGGGCTGCTAAGAAGGTCGAAAAGGAAAGAAAAAAGATTAGTAAAAAGAAAAAAAGTGATATTTCTGTAGAAGACGATAATGAAGAAGGCGGAAGTAAAATAGCGGTAGCGTTTGTTACATTAATAATTATCATAATTTGGCTGGCTATTTTTGCACTATTAGTAAAATGGGATGTAGGTGGTTTTGGATCAACAGTTTTAACACCAATATTAAAAGATGTGCCTTATATTAATAAAATTCTTCCTGCAAGTGAGATTAACGCAGGAGCGAAAACAAATACAGAATATCCATATCAGACGTTAGATGAAGCAATCGCATATATTAAAAAGCTGGAGCTACAATTACAAACTGAAAAAGCGAGCTCAACAGAAAATCAGGCATATGTAGCTCAATTAGAGGCAGAGGTAGCAAAACTTAAACAATATGAGCAGAATCAGGCTTCCTTTGAAACAGAAAAAACAAAATTCTACAATGATGTGGTTTTTAACGATAAAGCACCAAGTGTTGATGAATATAAGAAATATTATGAAAGTATTGATTCATCAAATGCGGAGGTCTTATATAAAGAAGTGGTTCAGCAGGTACAATCGGATTCTGAAATTAAGAGTTACGCAACTACGTACTCTCAAATGAAACCAAAAGAAGCGGCAACAATTTTTAATACTATGACGAATAATCTGAATTTAGTAGCTAAAATTTTGGAAAATATGGATTCACAGTCAGCAGCTAGTATTCTTGGCCAAATGGACTCTGCAACAGCAGCAAAAGTAACAGAGATCATGCAACCTTCAGAATAAATTTTACTATTAAAATATATAAGAAAGGAGGAAATGATGGATACTACAAAAATTTCAGGATTTAGTTCATTACTTGAAACAGGTGCGACAAAAGCATCTACAGCTCAGAAAATCGAAAATTCACAAAATGATTTTTCCTCATATGTGCAAACGAGTTGGAAAACACAGCAAAGTTCATCTTTTCATGTATTGCCAAAGCACGATAAGGATTCTTCTGATAAGGAAGATACCGCAGGAACAGCATTTGATAAGTATCAGTATAAAGATAATACAATTGCTTCGAATGACACAAATCAGCAATCTGTATCTGATGAAGTTGTTTCAAAAACGACAGAAGCGCTTAGCAAATATAATGATGATGTGAAATCAGTTTTAAAAGACAAACTTGGTGTTTCAGATGACGAGATTGAGCAGGCAATGACTGCATTAGGGTTACAGGTTCAGGATTTGACAAATCCACAAAATTTAACTGCTTTGATAGCGAAATTGACAGGAACAAATGACAATATGTCACTTCTTATGTCTGATTCATATCAGGAAATCATGAAAAGCATAACTACATTGACAAGTGATTTACTGAAAAATCTAGGCATTGATATGAATCAATTACAAAATATTTGCAAACTTATGACATCAGGTAATTCAGAAGCCACATCGGGAAAAACAGATGTAGTTTCAACTGAAAGCTCTAATGAAGCAGTGTCTCAAAACCAAAATTCACAGAGCCAGGATTCGCAGAACCAGAAAGCCATAACAGCAACTGACGGAAATTTGATGGATAATCAAACAAAACAGGTGGATTCGTTAAATGTGAATATCAAATCAAATGACACACATGAGGATGCAAAAGGTACAACTGCGAATACACAGCAAACCAATACCGGAAATCAAAATGTTGTTTCTGCAGCTTTACAAAATACGGATACGAAGTCTGGGGAAAATCCGCTTTCAGATCAATCAAGCTTATTCCAGGAAACAGCTAAAACAGTTGAAACAACTGGAAAAAAGGAAGAAACAGTTGGGGAAGAAACAGCTGGGCAGGAAGCAACGGATTCGAAAGATAAGCAGACAACAGGCAACTTGGATAAAAGTAGTGTGAATACAGGTCAGACACTATTCGCTGAAAATGCAAAGCAAGATATAAGTTCAATTCAAAATAATTTCACACAAGTTGCACAACCGCAACAATCGTATATTGATGTGCAAAATCTGATTGATCAGATTGCTGAATACAGCAAAGTCATATCACTAGATGACTCGACCACTATGCAAATGCAGTTGAACCCAGAAAATCTGGGGAAGATTTATATTGAAGTAACGCATAGAGCGGGAGCGATTACAGCAACAATCGCAGCTACAAATGAAAGTGTAAAGGATGCATTACAAACTCAGGTTGCGAATTTAAAAGAATCATTAAATCAGCAGGGAATTAAGGTTGATGCAGTCGAAGTAACCATTGCAAATCATGAATTTGAACGTAATTTGGAACAAAATAATAACTCAAATCAGCAGCAGCTTTCGGGTCAGCAAAACGATAATTCGAATCAGGATGATCAAAGTCAGCAGAATCAAAATTATACAAGAACTTTGAATGTCAACTATTTGTCAAATGGGGACGACAATTCTCCAGAAGAAGAATTAACAGTGCAAATGATGAAAGATAATGGAAATCAAATGGATATCACTATATAGAGAAAAGGAGATGAAATTATGGCTTATACAGCGAGTGTACAGGATGGAAAGCTTGTATCATCAACAGATACCAGCAGTTCTAGTTCAAGTAGCACAAAGAAAACATCATCGGGAACAGGTCTTGGGGAACAGGATTTTTTACAACTATTAGTTGCAGAAATGCAGTACCAGGATCCATTGGAACCGCAGACGAATACGGATTATATTGCACAACTTGCAACATTCACACAGGTACAGGATATTGAAGATATGCAAAATGTTGTTACAAGTATGCAGGCAAGTAATTTGGTTGGGAAATATGTTGTTTTAAATGTCACCTCATCGACAACAGGTGAAACATCAACGGTAACAGGTTCCGTAGACTATGTTCAATATGAAAATAACAAAGCTTATTTGAGCATAAACGGTTCTTTATATCCAATTAGTGATTTAGAGGCTGTATCAGATGAAGAATATTATGAAGCAATGGCAGTCACTGCTTCGTTCTCACAGGCAGTTGCAAAATTACCTTCGACGTCAGAGCTTACTACTTCAGACGAAACTGCAATAACTGCAGCTAGAAAAATTTATACAGATATGACGACTTATCAGAAAAAATTTGCAAGCGCAGATGATTTAACGGCATTAACGGCATTGGAAACCAAACTTGCAGAACTAAAGAAATCTTCGAGCAGTACTTCTTCGAGTACTAGTTCATCAAGCACTGGTTCAACTACTACAGTATAGTTTGATTCTATGACAATTTTAGAAATTTTATAAGGAGATGAAGGTATGAACAAGATAGGAAATCAGTTCGCTTCCATCCAGCAAGTCACAGAAAAGTATCTGGGACAAAATAATAATGTAACAGCAAATGATACTTCGGATGTTTCCTTTGCAGAACTATTAAAACAGAAACAGGATGTTTCTGATTCTTCTGAACTAAAATTTTCAAAACATGCATCCATGAGATTGGAGAATAGAAATATCAACTTATCGCTGGATCAGAGTAAGAGATTGGAAGCTGGTGTTATAAAAGCCAGTGAAAAGGGAATTAACGAATCTTTAGTTATGGTTGATTCATTAGCTTTTATTGTGAACGTTCCGAATAAAACGGTAGTAACGGCTATGGATCAAAGTGAATCACAAAAATCAGTATTTACAAATATCGACGGAGCTGTAATTGCTTAAGCTGGACCTTAGGGAAGCATTTACCTTTGATTGACAGATGAGGTAATAGTAAATTACAGACAAAAATTAGGAGGTCATTTCATTATGATGAGATCATTATATTCTGCTGTGTCAGGTCTAAAGACACACCAGACAAAGATGGATGTTATTGGTAATAACATTGCAAACGTAAATACAGTTGGTTTTAAGTCATCAGCAGTAACATTTTCTGATATTATGTATCAGACAATATCAAGTGCTTCTGGTGCTAATGCACTAACTGGAAAAGGCGGGGTCAATGCAAAACAAATTGGTCTTGGTGTAACAACAGGATCTACGACTGTTAGTATTTCTACAGCTGGAGCAGCTCAGACAACAGGAAATCCATTTGATATAAAATTAACAGATAGCAATACAACAAATTTCTTTGTTGTAAATAACGGAAGTGAAAATTTATTCACAAGATCCGGATCTTTTTATGTAGATGGTTCAGGAAATTTAGCAATGTCTTCCACTGGATATAATGTAATGGGATGGCAGGTAGATGCTACTACAGGTGAAATAAAGAAAGATACAGTATCTAAGATGCAGATAATGAGTCCAAAAAATTTATATTCTGATCCAGAAGCAACAACAAATGCTTATGTATCTGGTGTAATTGATTCCAATGATACAGATGTAAAAAGTACAAATGGTAAATTGATTAGCACAACAGTATATGATTCGCTGGGCTATAAATACACAGCAAAGCTGGCAATTAAATCTACAGCAACTGCTGGGCAGTATACAGTAAGTATGGATAGCCTGACGGATTCAAATAATACTGTTGTTGCAGATTCAACAACAACACCAACAGCTGCATCATTACTTGCAGGAGGAACAGGAACGCCGCTATCGACACCATTATATTTTAATACTTCAACAGGAGCTTTTAATGGTATTACAACATCTGGAGCTACAAATTCAGCTGTTACGTTAGACTTATCAACGTTAGGTGCCAAATTTGGAAATGTAAAAGTTGATTTTTCAGGAGTAACCAATTATAACAATAACGGAACATCTACAATTGCCATGAAAGATGGAACGTCATCGAAGGATACCACTGGTGCTGGTAAAAAACTTGGATCATTAACAGGTGTCACCGTTGATTCAGCAGGTAAAATTTATGGAACATATGATAATGGTAATACGAAATTGCTATCTCAGATAGCTGTTGCTCAATTTTCAAATGCTTCTGGTTTGGAAAAAGTTGGAGAAAACTGCTATACAACAACGTTGAACTCAGGAGATTTCGATGGAATAGGAACAGATATTTCAGCAGATGGCAGTAAGATGGCAACAGGTCAGCTTGAAATGTCAAATGTAGATTTATCAACTGAATTTACAGAAATGATTACAACGCAAAGAGGTTTTCAGGCGAACTCCAGAGTTATAACAACTTCAGATTCATTACTTGAAGAATTGATCAATTTGAAACGTTCTTAATATTCTTTGAATTATATATATATTTCTTGATCAAGCAATATTTGTATTATATTTGGGGAAAAAGTTTGAAAATTTCCCCGAATATGATATAATAGATTTTATTTATAGGATAAAGGTATCAGATTATGGACGGGGAGTATCAGTATTCATGCTTATGAAGATTCATTTTTTACTGATGTAAGTCTTTTTAATCATGCGTATCGAAGAGAGAGGGACAGCCTATGATTGAAGTAACAAAATTAAATGGTGATAAACTCACTATAAATGCAGAATTGATAGAAACAGTAGAAGAAAAACCAGATACAGTAATATCTTTTACAACAGGTAGCAAATTAATTGTAAAAGAAAGTAGACAGGATGTGAAAAATTTAGTAATATTATATAAAAGAATGATACTTAATTGTGAATTGTAAAAATACGGCTGTAAAAAAAATAAATTGTTCGAAAGAAGCAAAGGAGTGCAAGCATAATGGAATATCTTTCAGCTGTAAAAACATAGATAAATAGCGTTTGGTTCTACACATTTCAGTATAAAAGGTTGATGAACGATGAGCTATTTAAAATAATTTGAGTGTAAGTTGTACTATAAGTCCTTGAGGCTAATTGATTCCTTTATTTAAACTGAAATGCAAAATATAAATTAATTCATTAAAAGAGAGTTTGGGTAGAAAGGAAAATGGGATGAAAAAAAATTTGATGTCAGTTATTATTTTGGCTTTAGTAGTGGTAAATCTGGTTATGACTGCAATTCTGACAATTGCAATATTACCAGAAACACAAAAAGCAAATGATTTAATTACGAAGGTTACAAGTGCGATTGATTTAGAGGCTCAGAACGGAAAAACAGCTGATACATCTGCTGTTTCGATAAGTGATATCGAAGTATACAATCTTACGGATAGTATGACAATAAACTTAAAACAGGGACAGGATGGAAAAACACATTATGCAGTGATTTCAGCTTCGCTTTCTTTGAATAAGTCAAGCAAAGATTACAAAACATATCAGCCTACTTTAAGTGCGAAAGAGAGTTTGATTAAAAATGAAATTAATAATATAGTATCTCAATATACATATGATGAAATTACATCAAATCAACAACAGGTTCAGGATGCGATATTAGCAGATTTACAAAAATTATTTAAATCAGATTTTATTATAAGTGTAGGCTTCTCCAGCGCTACTTACCAGTAGAAGGAAAGCTAAACCGGTTAGGTGGTGAAAAGAAATGGGAGAAGTGTTATCCCAAAACGAGATAGATAGTTTACTTCAGGCTTTAAGCAGTGGAGAAATTGATGCCGATGAAATGAAAGACAGCGGTGAAAGACAAGTTAAAAACTATGATTTCACCAGACCATCCAAGTTTTCAAAAGAACATCTTCGAACATTGGAAATTATTTTTGAACATTATGGAAGGTTGCTTTCTACCAATTTGCCAGTATATCTAAGAAAAAACATTCAAGTAGAAGTAATGAATGCGGAAGCAGTTACTTATTCAGAGTTTTCGAATGCGCTATCAAATCCAGTGCTGTTAGGAATCGTAAATTTCTCACCATTGGTTGGAAATATAATTGTAGAACTTGCTTCGAATCTAGGGTATGCAATGGTTGATAGAATGCTTGGCGGTAAAGGTATTCCGCTAGAAAAAGAACGAGATTTCTCTGAAATTGAGCTTTTGATTGTGGAAAGAATTTTGACTGTTTGTGTTAACTTATTACGTGAGCCATGGCAAAACGTAGTTGATATACATCCAAGATTAGAACGAATTGAAACAAATTCTCAATTCGCCCAGATAATATCACCTCAGGAAATGATTGCTATTATTACAATCAATATGAAAATAGGCGATGTAGAAGGAATGATGAATATTTGCTTACCATACCTTACATTGGAAAGTGTCATGGATAAGCTCAATACAAAGTATTGGTATTCAACAATGACAGAAAAAGATGAACAGGATTACAAAGAAGCCATTGAAGATTTGATTTCAAGAGCAAGAGTGCCTGTAAAGGCTGTCTTAGGAAACAGTACTATTTCTGTTAATGATTTCGTTCATCTTCAACAGGGTGACATCATCAGACTGGATACAAAAATTGAACAGGAACTTAATATTTTCGTTGGTAATATTAAAAAGTTCAAAGCACTTCCAGGAGCATCAGGAGATGCATATGCAGTCAGGGTTACTTCGATTTTGAGAGAGGAGCAGTGAGAAAATGGATGGAGTATTATCACAGGAAGAAATAAATGCTTTACTATCTGGTGATTCTTCAAATGCGGATGCAGAATCGGCAAAGGTTAGTGACGGATTGTCTGATGTGGAAAAAGATACAATTGGTGAAATAGCTAATATAAGTATGGGAACAGCAGCTACAACTCTGTTTTCACTTGTGAATAGAAGAGTAGAAATATCTACTCCGGTAGTAACCACAGCAAGTTGGGAAGATTTAGTACAAACATATGAAAAACCTTGTGTATTTATTAGAATTGCTTATACAATAGGATTAGATGGAACAAACCTCTTGGTATTAAAGGAAAGAGATGTTAAAATCATTACAGATCTTATGATGGGTGGTGATGGAACTAATACAGATACAGAATTAGGAGAACTTCATTTGAGTGCAATAAGTGAAGCTATGAATCAAATGATGGGTTCTTCTGCAACTTCTCTTTCGTCTATGTTAAATAAAACAATTGATATAAGTCCACCAGTGGCAGATTTAGTAGATGTCCATGGAACAGAAGATGAAAGCATTATTGATGAATTCTTAACAGGTCGCTTTGTACGTATTTCTTTTAAAATGGAAATTGAGGATTTAGTGGATAGTGAAATTATGCAATTATATCCAATTTCATTTGCAAAGGAAATGTGTTCAAATATTACACAAAGTATGACAACAGATTCAAACGTAGGAATACAGGAAAACATTTCCCAGCAGAGTGCACCTTCGCAAGTTGTACAGCAGCCAACACAGCAAGCTCAGCCAATGATGGAGGGTGGACAACAGATGATGGGACAGCCAATGATGGGAGGACAGCAAATGATGGCACAACCGATGATGGGACAGCCGATGATGGGACAGCCGGTAAATGTGCAGTCTGCGCAGTTCCAAAATTTTTCAGGAGATTTAAATCCGGCTTTCCAAAAAGAAAATATTAATTTGATTATGGATGTTCCACTTGAGGTAACGGTTGAATTGGGCAGAACTAGCAAATCAATACAAGATATTTTGGATTTTGCACCAGGTACAATAATTGAATTGAATAAAATTGCGGGTGAACCAATTGATATACTTGTTAATGGCAAGTATGTGGCCAAAGGTGAAGTAGTAGTAATTGAAGAGAGCTTTGGTGTAAGAATAACTGAAATTATTAAGTAACAGTTTATTAAAAATTGTTGGAGAGATAGGAGATAAAAAATATGGCAAAAAATATTTTGATTTGTGATGATGCAGCTTTTATGAGAATGATGATTAAGGATATCTTGACAAAAAACGGATATACGATTGCAGGGGAAGCAGAAAATGGATTAAAGGCTATTGAAAAATATAATGAAACAAAACCGGATTTAGTATTGATGGATATCACAATGCCAGAGATGGACGGAATTAATGCTTTAAAGAAAATCAAAGCAGTGGATGCAAATGCAAATATAATTATGTGTTCTGCAATGGGTCAGCAGGCAATGGTTATTGAGGCAATTCAGTCTGGGGCAAAAGATTTTATTGTAAAACCATTTCAGGCAGAGCGCGTGCTTGAAGCGGTAAAAAAAGTAGTTGGCTAATATGGTGTTATTAACTACGGCTTTTCCCGATTTACAAAATTTTATGCAATTAATTGGAGTTCTTCTGATTTTTGTTTTTGTATTAGTGCTTACTTATTTCACAACAAAGTGGCTAGCTGGATTTCAAATGAAAAACATGAAGAACAAAAATTTAAAGGTTGTTGAAACATTAAAAGTAACGAATAGTAAGTTTATCCAAATTGTGGAGGCTGGTGATGTTTATTTGGTTATTGCAATTGGAAAAGATGAAATGAATTTATTAACTACTTTAACAAAAGAACAACTAAATATAGATTTGTTACAAGTTGATCAGATAAACTCTAATTTAGAGTTTTCTGATATCTTAAACAAAGTAAAAGAACATTTACCGAAGAGTAGGCATTGATATGAGCAGAAGAAAAAAAATATATTGCCTGATTTCCGTTATGGCAGCATTGTTATGTTTAACAGGAGTCTTGATATTAAGTCATCCACAAACTACGTATGCATCTAGTACAAGTGCAACTACAAATACTAAAGATATAGGAAACTTGAATATTTCAGGTGGGTCGCAGGCAAAAGATGCTACCACAGATAATAATAATGGTTTATCTATATCATATAATAATGATACAGGAAGTTTATCAGGATCAATTAAGATTTTACTTGTATTAACAGTAATTACTTTAGCACCGTCTATACTGATTATGCTTACATCATATACTAGAATTATTATTGTACTTCATTTTTTACGAAGTGCTATAGGAACTCAGACAGCACCGCCGAATCAGGTGCTTATTGGTCTTGCTCTGTTTTTGACTTTATTTATTATGCATCCAGTTTTATCTCAAATTAATGAGAAAGCGATTAAGCCGTTAGATGCTGGAGAAATCACTCAGCAGGAAGCTTTTACTGCAGCGATGGATCCTTTAAGAGAGTTTATGTTTAAACAAACGCAGACAAAAGATATTAATATGTTTTGCGAAATTGCAAAAGTAACATATAAAACCCAGGATGATATTACAAATACGGTATTAATACCAAGCTTTATCATCAGTGAACTTAGAACAGCCTTTATCATTGGCTTTGTTATCTATATTCCGTTTATTGTGATAGATATGGTAGTAGCATCAGTTCTTATGTCCATGGGTATGATGATGCTTCCACCAACAACGATATCCCTACCGTTTAAAATATTGTTATTTATACTGGCAGATGGATGGAATTTAGTTATTCAAAATCTTGTTAAGACATTTTATTAGGTAGGAGATTAAAAAATGATAACACAGGGTCAGGTTTTAGATATTGCCAGAGATACCTTATATACAATCATTATTACATCAGCACCTTTATTGCTGATATCTTTGGTTGTTGGTCTCATAATTAGTATTTTTCAAACAGTTACTTCTATTCAGGAACAAACATTAACGTTTATTCCGAAGATAATGGCTGTTTTTGTGGGAATGATTATTTTCGGCTCGTGGATGCTAAATGAAATGACAAATTTTATGATAAAGTTATGGACCGATTTTGGTGTCTATTTGTCAAGGTAAAAAAACATGGTTAATTATTCTTTTTCACTTATAGCATTTGAATATTTTATATTAATTTTTATTCGTATTGCAAGTTTTGTTTCTGTTGCCCCTTTTTTTGGAATGGCAAATACACCAGCTAGAATTAAAGCAGGTTTATCAGTTTTTATTGCATTGATTTTGTATAGTGTTTTGCCTAAAACCGGATTGGAATCAACAACGATTTTTAGTTTCGCTACCCTTGTATTAAAGGAAATTATGACTGGACTGATTATTGGATTTGCAGCTGGAATATGCTCGAATATTATGATGGTTGCAGGGCATATTATTGATATTAATGTAGGGTTATCTATGGCAACAGAATTCGATCCAATAACGCAATCAGAGACGGCAATTACTGGAAATTTGTATAATTATCTGGTTTTATTGCTTTTACTTATAACAAATATGCATCATTATATATTAAAGGCTTTGGTAGAATCTTATCAATTAATTCCCATAAACGGACAGCATTTTCATTGGAATGCTCTTCTTGCAGCTATGGTGATGTATGTAACTCAATTATTTTCAATTGCATTTCAAATCATATTACCAATTTTTGCCTGTCTGATGATTTTGGATTGTGTTTTAGGTATTATGGCAAAAGTTGCACCTCAGATGAATATGTTTTCTGTGGGAATGCAGCTTAAAATTTTATTAGGTTTTTTCATGATGTTTTTAACAGTTGGGCTCTTGCCTTATATATCAGATTTTGTTTTTACAGCAATGAAGAAAATAATGGTAGCGATGATAAAAGGAATGTATTGATTTGATGAAGAAAAAAATGTGGCTGTTGGAATACAATTTACAAATGTTTGCACAAGATGGACCTGGTGGTGAAAAAACAGAACCAGCCACATCAAAAAAGCTAACGGATGCTCGTGGAGAAGGTAAAGTTTCAAAAAGTAAAGAACTAACCTCTGCGGCAGATTTACTAGTTTTATTTTTAACTTTGAAGACATTTATGTCATATATTAGTGGTAAATTTTTTGAAAGCTTTTATGTTTTTTATAATAAAATTCCTGATATTGTTAAGGAGTGTTCAAATGGAGCTTCGGTGAGAACCGTATCGGTTATTTTTTATGAGACAATCATGGATATGATTCAAATTATGGCTCCGTTTTTAATTATTGGATTTGTTGTTACAATTGCAATGGGGGTTTTACAAGTTGGCTGGAAAGTAACTTTAAAACCACTCAAACCTGATTTAAGTAAGTTTAATCCGTTAAATGGATTTAAAAGAATTTTTTCGAAAGATTCTGTATTTGAACTTGTAAAATCAATCGTTAAGATTACATTGATTGGATATGTGGCATATACATCTGTCAAAGCAAACCAAAAAGATATTTTTGTTTTATATGATTTGAAATTAATGCAGTCCATTATTTTATGTGGAAGTATTATTATAAATACAGGTCTTAAAATAAGTATTATATATATATTTGTTGGTCTTGCAGATTTTATATATCAAAAGTTTCGATTTGGTCAGGATATGAAAATGACGAAACAGGAAGTTAAAGATGAATACAAAAATACAGAAGGAGATCCGCAAACAAAAGGCAGGCAGAGACAGCGGATGAGAGAAGCCTCTCAAAGGCGTATGATGCAAGACGTGCCAAAAGCGGATGTAATTATTACAAACCCGACTCATCTCGCAGTTGCGTTGAAATATGATGCACAGTCGCATAAAGCTCCGGTTGTAATTGCAAAAGGAGAAAACTACTTGGCTAATAAAATCAAAGAAAAAGCAAAAGAATTTAATATTGAAATTATTGAAAATAAACCGTTAGCGAGAATGTTATATGCTAATGTTGACATAGGAACAGAAATACCACCTGAGTTATATCAGGCAGTAGCAGAAGTATTAGCAATAGTTTATAACTTAAAAAATAAAGCATAAGGAGGGATTGGCATGAAAAAAGCGGATATTGGAATGGCTGTTTACTTATTATCGGCCATATTATTCTTTATTATACCAATTCCCAGCATGTTGTTGGATGTAATGCTCGCAATTAATATATCTTTTGCGTTAATTATTTTGTTTAATGCATTATTTGTTAAAGAAGTATTGGATATGTCCTTTTTCCCAACACTTCTTTTGTTTACTACAATTTTCAGAATATCATTAAATGTTTCTTCAACAAGACTGATCCTTTCAACTGGAAAACCTGGTAATGTTATTGAAACATTTGGTAACTTTGTAGGTGGCGGTGATTTAGTAATCGGAGCAATTATTTTTATCGTACTGATTATAGTTCAGTTTGTTGTCATAAATAAAGGTTCTGAGCGTGTGGCAGAAGTTACGGCCAGATTTACACTTGATGCAATGCCAGGTAAACAAATGGCGATCGATGCTGATTTAAACACAGGTGCAATCACAGAAAAAGAAGCAAGAGAACGAAGAAATAAAATCCAAATGGAAGCAGGATTTTTTGGTTCCATGGATGGTGCTACGAAGTATGTAAAGGGAGATGCAATCGCTGGACTGATTATAGTTATTATTAATATAATTGGTGGTACCATAATGGGTTATGTAAGACAGGGATTAACAATACAGGATGCATTATCACAATATGGTATTCTTACAATTGGTGATGGACTGGTTAGTCAGATTCCTTCTCTGCTAATTTCTCTGGCAACAGGTATTTTAGTAACAAAAGCTTCAAAAGAAGCAGATTTTGGTACAGTTTTGGTAAAGCAACTGTTTGGAATACCAAAGGTATTATTTATTGTTGGAATCACTTTGATTTTATTAGGAGTTGCGACGCCTTTAAATGTATTTTTGTTCTCTGGATTAGGCGCAGCTTTTCTTATTACTGCATCTAGAGTTAATAAAAGTTTAAAAATCGAAAAAATTGAAGATGAAGTTTCGGAGGAAGAGGTTTCAGCTGAGGAGATTCGAAGGCCTGAAAATGTAGTTTCTCTTTTACATGTTGATCCGATTGAATTGGAATTTGGATATGGAATCATTCCATTAGCAGATGTAAATCAGGGAGGAGACTTACTGGATCGTGTTGTTATGATTCGTAGGCAGATTGCATTAGAACTTGGAACGGTTGTTCCTATTATTCGTCTTAGAGATAATATACAGTTGAATCCGAATCAATATATCATTAAAATAAAAGGTATACAGATAACGGAAGGAGAAATTCTATTTGATCACTATCTGGCTATGAATCCAGGATTTGTAGAAGAAGAAATCACTGGAATTCCAACATTTGAACCATCGTTTCACCTGCCAGCTATCTGGATTACGGAAGGTCAGAGAGAACGTGCAGAAAGCTTGGGATATACGGTAGTAGATCCACCTTCTATTATAGCAACACATTTAACAGAGATAATAAGAACACATATCGATGAATTGGTAACAAGACAGGATGTACAAAACTTAGTAAATAATTTAAAAGATAATAATCCGGCACTTGTTGAGGAATTGATACCAAAATTATTGGGATTGGGTGAAATCCAAAAAGTACTCCAAAATTTGTTAAAAGAAGGAATTTCCATTCGAGATCTTCTTACTATTTTTGAAACGTTAGCAGATCATGCTGCGACATCAAGAGATACAGATGTATTAACAGAATACGTTCGCCAAAGTTTAAAAAGAGCTATTTCTAACAAATATTTTCCTCCGAATGAGACAACAAGTGTGGTAACACTAGATCCAAAAGTAGAGCAGGATATTATGACATCTGTAAAGCAGACGGAGCAGGGCGCATATCTGACACTTGATCCAGACCGTACAAAAGCGATTGTATCTGCAGTGGAAACAGAAATAGCAAAATTAGAAAATTTAGGGAAAAATCCTATTATCATAACGTCACCGATTGTAAGAATGTATTTTAAAAAATTAACGGAAGAGTACTTTAAAGATCTTATTGTTGTGTCGTATAATGAGGTGGAATCAAATGTTGAATTACAATCAGTTGGGATGGTGACAGGGTAGTGACAATTAGTAAATATCAGGGCAGAACCGAAGAGGAAGCAGTCACAAAAGCAAAAAAAGAATTGGGTTCTGATATCGTCATTATGAACGTCAGAGCAATTAAGCCGGGCGGAGTATTAAAATTTTTTAAGTCACCTGTATACGAAATTACGGTAGCTATAGAGGAGAAAGAACAGATGTTTCGAGATAATCCTAATATTAAGTCGAATATAGCAATCAGAGATAATATCAATTTTACAGCGGATGAAGAAATAAAAATACCAGTTCAAACAAAAAAAGAGCCGGAAAATTCTTCTTATTCAGAAAAAAGTGCTATCGCGCCCCGTATGGGCTATTCTCAGGCTAGCGGATTAGAAGAAAGAATTGAAAATTTGCAAAATTTTTTAGAAAAACAATTAACACCAGAGGATAATATAAAAAAACAGCCAGTGGAAAAAAAGGCAGAGCAACCTTCTCAGGAGCAATCAGAAGGTATTAAGTTTTTGAAAATGATTTATAGCGTTATGATTGATAATGAAGTCGATGAGAAGTATGCAAATCTCATTTTGGATGATATCGAGAAGGTTGTCCGCAGTGGTTCGAATGTAGATTATATTTTATCGAATATATATCAAAAAATGATTTTGAAATTCGGTCAGTCAAAAACAATTGAGTTGACAGAAAAAAAACCGAAAGTAGTAATTTTTATTGGCCCGACTGGAGTTGGGAAAACTACTACAATCGCTAAAATCGCATCAAAATTCAAAGTTGATAAAAGTAAGAATGTTGCTTTTTTGACAGCGGATACCTACCGTATTGCAGCCGCAGAACAGTTAAAAACATATGCAAACATTCTAGACACACCATTTTCTATTGTATATGCTGCTGATGAAGTAAATGAGGCAATTGCAAATGTTAGCACTTGCGATTTGGTTCTGATAGATACGGCTGGTTTTTCTCATAAAAGTGCGAAACAAAGAGATGAAACAAAACTATTAATAGATAGTATTAGTTCCAAATATCAAAAAGAGATATTTTTAGTTGTCAGTGCAACGACTAAATTTAAGGATTTAATGAATATTGCAGATGTTTATCATAGCATTGCCGATTATAAATTAATCTTTACAAAATTAGATGAAACAAATGCATATGGGAATTTGTTAAATATGAAATTATACTCAGGAGCAGATTTGGCATACACTACAAATGGGCAGAATGTACCAGATGATATTGAAGTTTTTAATACACAAAAAATTGTCAAACAGTTGTTGGGGGGAAAATGATAGATGGACCAGGCGCAACAGTTGCGAAATGTGATTAAAAGCCAGAATCAAAAAAAACTGCCAAAAGCAAGAGTGATTACAATTACGAGTGGTAAAGGCGGAGTAGGAAAGTCAAATTTAGCAGTAAATTTAGCTATACAATTGCGAAAATCAGGAAAAAGAGTTATAATTTTTGATGCAGATATAGGTTTGGCAAATATAGAAGTAATGTTTGGCTCATTACCTAAATATAATTTAGGTGATTTGATATATAAAGGAAAAGAGCTAAAAGAAATTATTTCTATGGGTCCAATGGATATAGGATTTATATCAGGGGGATCAGGAATTGTTAATTTGCATGAACTTAGCAAAAGCCAACTAGATCTGGTATTAGATAATTTGACAGAATTAGAAGAACTGGCAGATGTACTTATTATTGATACTGGTGCAGGAATATCTGACAGCGTTATGAGATTTGTAGTAAAAAGTCCCGAAGTAATTTTAGTTACAACCCCGGAGCCAAGTTCCATTACAGATTCGTATTCTTTACTAAAAGTATTATTTAAAGATGAAAGATTTAATGGAGTTGAGACGCGGGTGAATTTAGTGGCAAATAAAGTTATGTCATTAGATGATGGACAGGTATTATATGATAAACTTAATGCCGTGGTAACAAAATTCCTGGGTGGAGAACTAAACTATCTTGGGATGGTGCCATTTGATATGGCACTTGAGAAATCTGTAAGACAACAAAAAATTGTTTCAATTCAGACTCCAACTTCGAATGCGGCAAGAGCATTTGAAATTTTGACTTCAAATTTACTAAAGGATGAACATAACATAAGCACTATAAAACAAGGTATATCCCAGCTTTTCTCAAACTTCTACAATAGAAAAGTATAATGAGGTGACAGGTATGCTCTCTAATTTAATTGAAGCAGGAAATAAAGTTGATATTCAAATGATGAACTATACTGAAATGACTTCGAAAATGATTGAATCACCAAGAATGTATAAAAGTCAGATTATAGACATCATGGAAAATGGTGATATTGAAATTCTGATGCCTATGGAGAGAGGGAAACTGTTGTTACTCTCTCTTGGTGTGCGTTATGAATTTGTTTTTTATGCTGAGACAGGCCTTTATAAGGCAGTAGGGGAAGTAAAAGAAAGATATAAATCAGGCAATAAGTTTTTGTTACAGGTTTCTTTTCATACTCCACTTAGTAAATATCAAAGGAGAGAATATTACCGTTTGGAATGTGTTTTAGATTTTACATACTTTCTGATAACAAAAGATGTTGCGGAATTGGAAGCAACAGAAGATATTGTTTTAAAACTTGAGGAGAATAATAATTTTGAAGCAGATATGCACCAAGGAATTATTATTGACATTAGCGGCGGAGGAATTCGATTCAGAGTAGATGAACAGATAGAGGTCAATACATTTTTGTTAATGTATATCAAATTAGGGAGGAATGATTCTGCATTAGGGTATCCTATGGTAGGACGTATTATAAGTTGCAATAAGGTTGAAGAAGTTTTTGGTAAATACGAGTATCGAATAGAATTTGTTTTTAAAGAGAAAGATACCAAGGTCAGAGAAGAAATCATTAAATTTATTTTTGCGGAGCAGCGAAAAAATCGCAATAATGGTAAAGGATGATGATATGAAAAAAAATATTTTGGTTGTTGATGACTCTGCACTCATGAGAAGGGTTATATGTGATATAATCAACTCAGATAGTAATTTTCAGGCAAAAGATGTCTGCAGAGATGGTCTGGAAGCTTATGAAAAATTAAAAGCAACCCAATATGATGGCGTGATACTAGATGTTAACATGCCTAGAATGAATGGCTTGGAATTACTAGAAAGGCTTCAAAAAGAACGAATCAGAGCGACTGTAATAATGGTAAGTACAGAGACTACAAAAGATGCAGAAGTTACATTATTAGCAATGGAATTAGGAGCAATTGATTTTGTTACAAAGCCAAATAATATCATTGAAGCAAAAGGATTAGAGTTCAAACAAAAACTAACTGAGGTACTTAATGCTGTCATACAAACGCAGAATTATGTGAAACATGTCAGCAATATAAGTATCAATGCAATTTCGGTGAAACCAGTTACTATTCCTAAATCATATGCAGGAAGTGGCAACAAGTTAGTGGCACTGGCTTGTTCTACGGGTGGACCGAAAGCACTTCAAAGTGTAATACCATATCTTCCTAAAAATATGAACGCTCCTATGGTTTTGGTACAACATATGCCAGCAGGATTTACAAAATCGATGGCAGACAGGCTGAATGAAATTAGTCCTATCAAAGTCAAAGAAGCAGAAGATGGTGATGTTCTTCAAAAGGGATGTGTTTATATTGCACCTGGTGGAAAACATATGGAAATTACAAAAACGATGGATGGAAAGCATAAAGTTAGTTTGAATGATATGCCGGCAATTGGAGGTTTAAGACCTTGTGCAAATATCATGTATGAATCACTGAAAAATTGTGGATATGATGAAATCACATGTGTGGTTTTGACTGGCATGGGAGCTGATGGAACAAAAGGAATCGTTTCGTTAAAAGAGAAAAAACCAGTATATGTTATATCTCAAAATGCCGAAACCTGCGTTGTATATGGAATGCCAAAAGCAATTGCAGATTCAGGTGTAACGAATGAAGTAGTTCCGTTAGCTGAAGTAGCACAGTCTATTATTAAGAATGTGGGGGTACAGTAGAATGGATGTAAGCCAATATCTTGAGATTTTTATTGATGAAACAAGTGAACATATTCAAAGTTTAAGTGATTGTATTATGGTTCTGGAGAAAGAACCGGACAACAAAGATACAATTAACGAGATCTTTCGTGCAGCACATTCTTTAAAAGGAATGGCTGGAACCATGGGATTTAAGCGTATGCAGCATCTAACCCATGATATGGAAAACGTATTTCAGGAAGTAAGAAGCGATAAAGTAAAAGTAACAAGTGAGCTGATTGATTTATTATTTCAGTGTCTTGATGCAATTGAAGGATACGCAGAAAGTATCAAAAGTAGTTCAGATGAAGGTACCGATGACAACGAAGCAATCATCAAAGGCTTAAATAAATTTTTAGATAAGGCAGAGGGAAAAGAAACAACAGCATCTGTCACAGAAAATAAAAAAGAAGAAGTAAAGCCAAAAGCAGATGAAAATACGGTAGAAGATAAGAAAAAATATTTAACAACTGATTTGTCAGATTCTGAGAAAAATTCGATCAGGTCTGCAGAAGAAGCTGGAGAGAATGTATATGGGTTTACGGTATATGTTCAGAAAGAATGTCTTTTAAAAGCGGCGCGTGCGTTTTTGGTTTTTAAGGCAGTTGAAGAATTAGGGCAAATAATTATTTATATGCCAAGTTCTCAGGATATCGAAGATGAAAGATTTGAAAATGATTTTAGCTTTTATCTTTCAACAGATTCTGAAATCGAATCCGTTATTGCAGCCATAAATTCGGTATCTGAAATAGAAGAAGTTATCGGTGAAGCAATTAATTATGAAACAATGATTGAAGGCAATGAGGATTCTGAAGACGAAGATGAAGATAAACCTGTTGCAGCTCTAGTAAAGGCAGATAAAACAGAAACAAAGCCAGCAGTGAAAGCAAAAAATCAGACATCTTCAACAGCACAATCAGGGAAACCTCAGGCAGGAAAACCGGTAACAAGTCGTACAGTCAGAGTTGATATTGAAAAATTAGACGCATTAATGAATCAGGTAAGTGAGCTTATCATATCAAAAAACAGCCTTGTTTCTATCAGTACTTCTGAAGGTGGAAGCCTCCAAAATCAGTCGTTCCATGAGCAAATTGAGTATTTGGAAAGAATTACAACAAATCTTCATGAGTCAGTAATGAAGGTTCGAATGGTACCTATCGAAAGTGTTGTAAGTAAATTCCCAAGAATGATACGAGATTTAGCAAGAAAACTGGATAAGAAGATGGAACTTACCATGAGTGGTGAGGATACTGAATTAGACAGAACAGTAGTAGATCAGATTGGTGATCCATTACAACATTTGCTTCGAAACTCAGCAGATCATGGACTTGAAAGTGCAGAACTTCGTAAAGAACGGGGAAAGCCTGAAGTTGGTACAATTACATTAAATGCTTTCCAAGAGGGAAACAATGTAATCATTGAAGTAAGCGATGATGGTAATGGTATTGACACAGAAAAAGTCAAACAAAAAGCAGTTGAGCGTGGTATTGTATCTGCAGAGCAGGCTGAAAACTTATCTCAAAAAGAAATTATTGATTTCTTATTTATGCCAAGCTTTTCAATGGCAAAGCAAATCACAGATGTTTCAGGACGTGGTGTAGGTTTGGACGTGGTAAAGTCTAATATAGAGGCTTTAGGTGGAGATGTAGAAGTTAAAAGTAAATTTGGCGAAGGTTCTAAATTTATCGTACGTTTGCCACTTACATTGGCTATTATTCAAGCACTTATGGTTGAAATACGTGAGGAAAAATATGCTATAGCATTGGGATCTATTCAAAACATTGAAGATATTCCGGTAAATGAAATTAAATATGTTCAGGCAAAAGAAGTAATTCATTTACGTGGAAATGTTATACCATTAGTTCGGTTGGACAAGCTTCTTGATATTCATGCAAGAGAAGAAGAACCAGAGAGCCTCACGGTTGTTATTGTAAAAAAAGGTGAGAGATTTGCAGGGCTTGTTGTTGATAATTTAATGGGACAACAAGAAATCGTAATTAAGTCACTCGGTAGATATATTAACAATAATAAGATTATCAGTGGTGCAACTATCTTAGGTGATGGTGAAGTTGCCTTAATCTTAGATGTTAATACATTGTTATAACAAGGGGGTGTGCAGATATGGCAGAAATGATTGAAACTACAGATGGTTTGAAAAAACAATATATTGTTGTAAAAATTGGTAGTGAACAATATGGTATTGATATTAGTTATGTTGATAATATTGTTCGTATGCAAAAAATAACACGTGTTCCAAAAGCACAGTCATACTTCAAAGGAATTATAAATCTTCGTGGTGAAATTGTGCCAGTTATGAGTATAAGAAAGAAAATGGGATTAGAAGATGATGTTTTTACACATGCATCCAGAATTATCATTTTGAAAATTGAATCTCAGGGAGCACTTGGTATTATTGTAGATGAAGTAAAAGAAGTAGTGACACTTGGATCAGACCAAATTGATAAGGCTGCTTATGATTCAAAAGATGGAAAAAACAATTTCATTAATGGAATTGGTAAAAATGGAAATGAATTAATTTCTCTATTTGAAATAGGATCTATTATTGAAGAAAGAGAAACAGAATAGAATCATTTTTAGAGTCAGAGGATTATTATAGCAAGACTATTTATAGTCTTGCTATAAGCTATATACAAGAGAAAATCGGGTTAGATTTAAAAGTAAACTTCAATAGAATTCTGTTGAAAAGGAGGAAATATGTCCGATCTTACTTTATCAGAAGTAAATAATATATATTTTGATGTTTTGAAAGAGATAGGCAATATTGGAGCAGGAAACGCAACAACAGCAATAGCTACTATGCTAAACTTACGTATAGATATGAATGTACCAAAAGTTGAATTGCTTACATTTCAGCAACTAGGATCTTCAATATGCCCTGAAGATGAAACAATTGTTGGAATTTACCTTGAAGTACAAGGTGACATTGATGGCAGTATGATGTTTTTGATGAAACTTTCACCAGCACATTACCTGGTAAATCATTTAATGGGAAAGAATGATGCAAACGATAAAGAATTTGATGAAATGGATTTGTCTGCTTTAAAAGAAATAGGTAATATTATTGCAGGCTCCTATTTGAATGCACTATCATCAATGACAAGAATGACAATAGCACCGTCTGTTCCATATATTGCGATTGATATGGCAGCTGCTATTTTAAGTGTTCCGGCAATTCAATTTGGTAAATACGGAGATAATGCATTAATGATTGAAACAGAGTTTGGTGATGACGTTATGATTGATGGATACTTTATTTTATTACCAGAATTGAATTCTTATGACAAAATATTATCATCTCTTGGTATTTCCATATAAGGAGAGATTTGTAAATGAGTGAAATTATAAAGGTAGGGATGGCAGACTTAAATGTTTGTAAAAGTCCAAATATCATTACCACATTAGGATTGGGATCCTGCATTGGAATAGCGTTATATGATCCATTATCAAAAATTGGTGGACTAGCACATATTATGCTTCCAGATAGTACAAAAATAAGAAATAACTCAAATATAGCTAAATTTGCAGATACTGGAATCGAAGAACTGGTTAGACAAGTGGCTGGAGCGGGAGCAACAAAGAGCAGATTAGTAGCAAAAATAGCTGGTGGAGCTAGAATGTTCGAGGTTAGTGGACTTTCTGATGTTGGAAATGTGGGAGCTAGAAACGCAGAAGCTTCTAAGAAAAAATTGAAAGAATTAGGTATTCGTTTGATTTCGGAAGATACAGGACTAAATTATGGTAGAACAGTAGAACTTCACTGTGAAACGGGTGACTATTACATAAAATCAGTTGGAAAACCGGTTAAAATAATTTAGCATTTTGGAGGGCATATTATGAAGACAAAACAAATTCCAGCGATTGTAATGCTTATAGCCGGTTTGGTGACATGCGTGTATTCTATTATTCAAAAAGCAACGCTTGCAGAATTTGTCGAGGCAATGTGGGTTGTTTTGATTTTGTTTTATATTTTAGGATTTGTTGCAAAGATTATTCTCGATAAAAGCTTTGCGGCAAAAGAAGAGAAAGAGTTAAAAGAAACTACAGAGTCTGAGACAGAGGAAGCAGAAGGATTAGAAGAAACTGATAAGAATGACGGCGATAAGAAAATGAAAGAAAAGGCGTAGTCATTTGGGTGGATGATGAATATTTTGGTGGTGGAGGCTTGAAATGAAGGCAGTGGACAAAGAAAAACTTTGGGAATCTTACCATAGGACACCGACTACTGAATTACGAGAAAAAATAATTGTTGAATATGCATCATTGGTAAAGGTTGTTGCTGGTCGTCTTAGTATGTATCTTGGATATAATGTAGAATATGAAGATTTGGTTGGATATGGAATTTTTGGACTGATTGATGCCATTGATAAATTTGACATGACAAAAGATGTTAAGTTTGAGACCTATGCAAGTTTAAGAATAAGAGGTTCTATTTTAGATCAAATTCGAAAAATGGATTGGATTCCTCGAACAGTCCGTCAAAAGCAAAAAAAAATAGATGAAGCAATTCGTAACATTGAAATGAAAACAGGAACTATTGCAGCAGAGGAAGAAGTGGCAAACGAGTTAGGAATTGCCCAAGAAGAATTAATCGAATGGCAATCCCAGTTGAAAGTGACAAATATTGTATCTTTGAATGAGTTTATTGAGCAGGGTACAGAACCTGTAATGGAGGCCAGAGGAAATTCGCATTTTGCTCGTCCAGAAGATGTAGTAGGTGAGCAGGAATTAAAAAAAATGTTGATGGAAGCTCTTGATACATTAACAGAAAAAGAAAAAAAAGTAATTCTTTTTTATTATTATGAAGATTTGACATTAAAAGAAATAAGTAAACTGTTAGATGTTTCTGAGTCGAGAGTATCTCAATTGCACACAAAGGCGTTGACAAAAATGAAAATAAAATTAGGAAAGTATATGGACATTTTAACGGACTAATCTGACAATCATATATCAGGGGGTATAGAAATATGGGGGAGAACGCATATTTTCAGCTAGAGGTAACAAGTCAGGGTGTATTTTTAAATATTTTTCCAGCAAAGAATAATGGAGAACCATTATCAGCAAAAGAAATCACAGAATATCTTTCGCGGTATGGGCTTACAAAATATAGCATTTCTGATTTAAACAAAGCTTTATTCGAAAAAGATGAATCAATAATTAGTAAAATTAACGTCGGAGAAGCAGGAAGCATTGCCTATGTAGATGAAGCAGTCACATTAGATGCTTCGTTAGATAAAACGGAATTGATTGCAAGATTTTACCCGCCTTCAAATGGTGGAAAATTATTAGAAATCAAAGAAATTTTAGGAGCCTTAACAGACAAGGGCATAAAATATGGAGTACTGCAACAAGAAATTCTTGATTATTTTAAAAATAGAGAATATTGTAAAGATATTGTTCTGGCAAGGGGAACTGAGCCAGTCAATGGGAACGATGCTTATATTGAATATCTTTTCAATACGGATTTAAACTTAAAACCGAAAAAAAATGATGATGGAACGGTAGATTATCGAGAACTTAATATGATTAGTCATATTAAAGAGGGAGATTTACTGGCAAGACTTGTCAAGGAAGATCCCGGCAAAGTAGGAATTGATATTTTTGGAGGAGAAACTAAACCCCGTATCGTAAAAACGGCGCGATTGGAATTTGGAAAAAATATAAGAATTTCTGAGGATAAAACAGAAATATACTCAGAAGTAACAGGACATGCTAATTTAATAAATGGGAAAATATTTGTTTCTAATATTTTTGAAGTAGCAGCAGATGTCGATAATTCAACCGGAAATATTGAATATAGTGGTAGTGTTCTGATAAAAGGAAATGTAACGAGTGGATTTAAGGTTATTGCACAAGGCGATATTATTGTTGAAGGAATTGTAGAAGATGCTATTCTTATTTCAGAAGGCCAAATTATTGTCAACAGAGGAATTCATGGCGCTAATCGAGGAATATTACAGGCAAAAAGTAATATAGTATGCAAATTTATTGAGAACGCAAAGGTTATATCGGGTGGTTATGTTGAAACAGAGGCCATCCTTCATAGTAAAGTAGATGCATTTACTGAAATTCATGCAAGTGGGAAAAAAGGCTTTATTGCAGGAGGATCAATTCGTGCAGGTAGTTTGATAGAAGCTATGAATATTGGAACCGAGATGGAAACAATTACACGTATTGAAGTTGGCGTTGATCCGAATAAAAAAGAGCGTTACAATGAGGTTCAAAAACAAATATCTGATGTTTCAAAAAAAATCCAACAAATCAAGCCAATACTTGTAAATTATACGGCAAAATTAAAAAATGGCGAGTTGTTTTCAAAAGACAAAGTTGATTATATTCGAACATTAGCTGTTCAAATGCAACATCTTCAGGCTGATTTTTCAAATATGAATATAGAATTTCAACAGTTGCATCAGATTATGCAAGCTGATTCTATGGCAAAAATCAAGGTATCTAATAAAATTTATCCAGGTGTTACAATAGCTGTTTCGGATGCAGTTATGACTATTAAGGATATCAAAACATATAGTCAGTTTTATAAAAATGATGGAGTTGTGAAATGCACTCCATTATAGTGTTAAGAGGAGTGAAAATATGACTATTAGGCCAGTTGATTTAAATGGAATGATTCAAAGGACAAATGATGTTAGTACAATAAAGCAGCAGGAAGATTCAAAACCAATTATAGACCAGCAAAACATTCAATCAGGTATTCAAAAATCACAGGAACGAAAAATGAAAGAAATTGTTCATGCGAATGATTCAGAAGAACCAGAATACCGTTATGATGCAAAAGAAAAAGGAAATGGTGAGTACCAGGGAAAAAATAAAAAAAGAAAGAAGCAGCAAGACGGCGAAGATGAATCTGGTCAAGTTAAGAAAAAAGGTATATCGAAAGGTTTTGATATACGAATATAAAGGAGCTTTAAAAACATGACAGCAATTGAAATTGTGCTTATACTAATTGGTCTTATCTTTATGATTGGAAGTTTTTTTGTAAGCGAAAAGTTATCAGCGTCAGAGATTCATGAGATGTCTGAGTTGAGCCAGGTTGAAATCAAAAGAATTTTAGAAAAAGAACTTCAGCAGGCACATAATAAAATAAATGATAAAATTGAAGTAGCAGTTGATGGTACAGTAGATTTGTCAATGGAAAAAGTGCAAAGAGAGTTAGAAAAAGAGACAAATGAAAAAATTATGGCGATTGATGAATTTTCAAATACAGTAATTGAAAGTATGAATAAAACACATAATGAAATCATGTTTTTATATAGCATGCTAAATGATAAACACGCTTCAATATCTGATACAGCAGTTGAATTGCAAAAACTTCTTTCAAGGGCGCAGGAGGATAAGGATTCGATTGCTCAATACATAGAAGAAGCAGAAAGTAAAGTACAAAAGGAAGATAGTAAGTCAAAAGAACTGAAGTCGAAACGTGATGATAAAGAAGTTGTTTCGGAAGCTGTTTCAGTTATGGATGATACATTTGAAAGAATTGCGATGATGGAAGAAAATCAAGACGAAACGAATACCAGCCCTTTAGATGAAAAGCAAAATCATAACGTTGAAATACTAGGTCTCCATAAACAAGGTAAATCAAATGTAGAGATTGCAAAATCATTAGGATTAGGTATGGGGGAAGTTAAGCTTGTATTAGATTTATTCAGAGAGGAAGAACAATAGTGAAATTAAAATACTATCTTAGAGGACTTGGAGTTGGAATTATTGCAAGTACGATAATATTATTAGTTACATTTTCTGGTCATAAATCCTCTTTGACAAATCAACAAATCATAGATCGGGCTCAAAAATTAGGCATGGTTATGTCAGATACTAAATCAGGTAATGCGAAAGAAAAAATTCCTAAAGGCACGGAAACCGAAAAGCAAAGTACCGAAACATCATCAGCAGAGCGTTTGAAAAGTAGTGAAGCTAATAATGCAGGGACAGAAACCGAAAAAAAGAATACTGCAGCAGATACAGCAACACAGACAACAGCAGATAATTCAACTGCAAGTACACCTGCAACAAATAATGGCTCTGAGCAATCCAATACAAAGAATCAGGAAGAATCTGTTCAAATCCAGATAAATGCAGGAGACAGTTCAGATAGAGTGGCAGATACCCTGTATAAATCAGGTTTAGTAGATAGTGCACAGAAATTTAATAGCTATCTTGAAAAACAAGGTTATGACAGAAAATTAAAAACGGGTACCTATTCCATAAAAAAAGGAATGAGCTACAGTCAGGTAATCAGTAGTTTGCTAAAAAAAGGTAACTAATAATTCTACTATCGAAAAAGAGAAAGCTCTTGCTTAGCAAGGGCTTTTATGATATACTAAATCGGTTATGTAATGACTAAAATAAATCACATATGTACATATTTAGATGGGTGCCAAATTGGTTGTCTAAAGTTTATGCATATGGAAGAAAAACCATTTGGAGGAAAAACAATGAGCGTTATTTCAATGAAACAGTTACTCGAAGCAGGTGTTCACTTTGGACATCAGACAAGAAGATGGAACCCTAAAATGGCTCCTTACATCTATACAGAAAGAAACGGCATCTACATTATTGATTTGCAGAAATCTGTAGGAAAAGTTGATGAAGCATATAAAGCAATTTCAGATGTTGCTAATGAAGGTGGTACAATTCTTTTTGTTGGTACAAAGAAACAGGCACAGGATGCTATTAAATCAGAAGCAGAACGTTGTAACATGTTTTTCGTAAATGAAAGATGGCTTGGTGGTATGTTGACAAACTTCAAAACAATCCAAAGCCGTATTGCAAGATTAAAAGCAATTGAAAAAATGGAAGAAGATGGAACATTTGCAGTGCTTCCTAAAAAAGAAGTTATTGAATTAAGAAAAGAATTAGACAAATTAGAGAGAAACCTTGGCGGAATCAAAGAGATGAAAAAAATTCCAGATGCTATCTTTATTGTTGATCCTAAAAAAGAAAGAATCTGTGTACAGGAAGCTCATACACTTGGAATTAAATTAATCGGTATTGCAGATACAAACTGCGATCCTGAAGAACTTGATTATGTAATCCCAGGAAATGATGATGCAATTAGAGCTGTTAAATTAATCGTTTCAAGAATGGCGGATGCTGTAATCGAAGCTAATCAGGGTGAAATTACAACTGAGACTGAAGGAAGCGTTGATGAAGCTGAAGAAGTAGTAGAAGTATAATTGTTGAAAGTAATCAGGGGACAGACATCTATTATATGCCTGTCCCTCATATTATGATAATAATCTATTATTGGAGGATTAAAAAATGGCTATAACAGCAGGAATGGTAAAAGAATTACGTGAATTAACAAGCGCAGGAATGATGGACTGCAAAAAAGCACTTAATGAAACAGATGGAAATATGGAAGAAGCAGTTGAATTTTTAAGAAAAAATGGACAGGCTAAAGCTGAGAAGAAAGCAAATAGAATTGCAGCTGAAGGTCTTTGCACAGTAGTATTAAAAGATGATACAACAGCTGCAGTAGTTGAAGTTAACTCTGAAACAGACTTCGTTGCAAAAAATGAAATATTCCAGAATTTTGTAAAAGCAGTTGCAGAGCAGGCTGTAAATACAACGGCTACAGATATTGATGCTTTTATGGAAGAAGCATGGGTAGAAGATTCTTCTAAAACAGTAAAAGAAGTATTGGTTGAAAAAGTATCTGTTATTGGTGAAAATTTGAAAATAAGAAGATTTGAAAAAGTTATTGCTAATGAAGGATGCGTTGTTTCTTATGTTCATGGTGGTGGCAGAATTGGTGTTGTATTAGAAGCAAAAACAACTGCTGTAAATGATACTGTAAAAGATGCACTTACAAATATTGCAATGCAGATTGCAGCATTAAATCCAAAGTATGTTTCCAGAGAAGAAGTTGATGCAGAATATATTGCACATGAAAAAGAAATTTTGTTAGCTCAGATCAAAAATGATCCAAAAGAAGCTTCTAAACCAGAAAAAGTTATTGAAGGTATGGTAAATGGACGTATCAATAAAGAATTAAAAGAAGTTTGTCTTATTGACCAGGTTTATGTAAAAGCTGCCGATGGAAAGCAGACTGTAGCAGGTTACTTAGCAGAAATTTCGAAAGAAGTTGGAGCAGAAGTATCTGTTAAGAGATTTGTTCGTTTTGAAACAGGCGAAGGAATTGAAAAGAAAGAAGAAGATTTTGCAGCGGAAGTAGCAGCTCAGTTAAGCTAATTGAGAGGCTATTATAAGATAAAAGAGTTAGATCGTTTCTAAAGAGTATATATAGATAAAGAAGAGTCAGGATTTACATCCTGACTCTTCTTTTTGTCTTTTTGTGGGGTTCTAAGCATGCACTAATCTTAATGGTGCGCAAAGTTCCCATTCACGGATATCTTTTGAAAAACTACCGGGTTATATTGCTTATAATATGTACCCGGTAGTGTAGACTTTGCATTGTGTAAATGGTTGTCAGCAATAAACGATTTCAATTGGAATATCTTTTATGAAATTCGTAGAGTAAAAATGAGTAATCTGGAGTATTTCATAAAAAATCTAAAATTTATAATTCATGTTTGAATTGAATAGATACGGATTTTGCACCTATTTGTTAATATCCATTGTATCTGAATCGATGTTTACATTGCCCTTACGGATTAATTTGTTCCATCCAACGGCAATGCCTGCAATGGCAGAAACAATTGATTTAATAACAACAAATGACATGATCTGGCGATATAATATCCTTTGAATAATTAAGCCTATCAAAGGTTTTGGATTTACTTTTTCCAATCGAAAAGCATATAATGCTGTTAAATAATCAATGATTAAAAATACAACATAAAACATAGCAATCTTTAGTGGGCTTTTTCCAAGAAGACCGATTACAAAATAAATATCTGCAAGAGGTGAAATTGTTTGAAAAACATATTGGAATAACCACATATTTGGTAATGCCAGATAGCCTAAGGTTTTGTTTTTTGAGTTAAACAGAGCATCTCTATGCTTGTATAAACATTGAAGAGTACCATATGCCCAACGGTATCGTTGTTTTACAAGACTTTTCAAATCACTTGGAGCTTCCGTATATGCATATGCATGTTCTTCAAAAACAATGGAATATCCTTTTTGGAGAAGACTAAGTGTGATATCAGTATCTTCAGCAAGCGTATTTTCATCATAATAACCAACTTCTTCTACGGCTGATTTTCTCCAGGCGCCAATAGCTCCAGGGACAACAGTAATCGCATTTAAATAGGCAAAAGCTCGTCTTTCTAAATTGAAGCCAGTTACATACTCTACATGCTGCCATATCGTAAAAATGTTATGTACATTACCAACACGTATATTTCCTGAAACGGCAGCAACGTTTTCGTCCTTGAATTGACGAATTAATAAAGAAATGGCATCTTTTGAAATCACGGTGTCTGCATCCATGCATATGACATAATCACCGGCGGCTTCCAAAAATCCACGATTAATAGCGGAAGCCTTACCTCCATTTTCCTTTTCGATTAACAGGATTCGCCTTTCTTCTGAAAAAGTATTTGTTACAGCTAGAGATGTATTATCTTTTGAACCATCGTTGATAATAATAATTTCAAAGTTTTGATAATTACTATCAAGTATAGATTCGATGGTTTTCACAATAACTTTTTCTTCGTTGTAAGCAGCAATTAAAATTGTTACGAATGGATTGAAATTAATATCTGAAAAATCAGTTTCTGACTTCTTTTTTTGCTTGTAAGAAAAATAAACTAAAAATAGCAAACGAAAAATACCAATAACAATGGCAGCGTAGAATATAAATTTTACGATATTTCCCCACAAATATAATATATTGTACATAGTTGTATCATAACTCATAAATGGATTATCAGAATCACTTACAGCTGGCATTAATTCGGATTTTTTTACATGTAATAAGTTATGGATTTGCACAAATGTATAACCTTTTGCTTTTAAATCTTTAATAATAACGGGTAATGCTTTTACCGTATTTTCTCTGTTACCACCAGCATCGTGCAAAAGTATAATATTTCCATTAGATAATTGTGACATAACCCGCTGTACAATTACATTACTAGGAGGTCTCTCCCAGTCAGAAGGATCGATTAATTCTCCAATCATAAGGTAGCCTTCCTTTTCAGCTCTTAGGACTGGTAAAATTTCTTCTGTAGTAGAAGGCTCTGCATCTGCAACATATGGCGGTCTGAACATAATGGTAGAATGGCCTGTTATTTCCTGAATAAGGCGTTGGGTAGCATTCATTTCAAACTTCGTCTGTGCAATACTTGTGCTGGCAACATTTGGATGTGTAAAGGTATGATTCCCGATTTCATGACCTTCTTTGTATACACGTTCTACCAGGTCCGGATTTTTTTCTCCACACTCACCAACCATAAAGAAGGTTGCTTTAATATGATTTTTCTTTAAAATATCCAAAATTTGTGGCGTATAAACAGGATCAGGACCATCATCAAAAGTGAGGGCAATTTCTTTTGTTTTTGGTTTTCCAAAACGTTCGATTTTAAATGGAGCAGGATATTTTGAATATATTTCATTTGCAATCATTTTATTGCCACCAGGTACTAATTTCCTTTTTCCCTTATATTCGGAAGAAATAATTTTTAAAATTTCACCTTTACCAATATAACTTGCTGGAGTAGGGTTATCAATCGTCTTAATTGAATTGGGATTCATATGTCCATGTGAGTAATCTTTTACGACATGCCAAAGGCTTGTGTCTTCAGAACCTAGACGCCATAAGGCAACACCACTTATTCCCTGTTTGTTTGAAAAATTAAGCTGATTATAAAAAGATGCAGCATCTAGTAACCACACAATATGCTTATCTCCAGAGTCTTTATAAGACATATATGCATTGCCACTGGATTTATCCCAGGAAATTTTTAATTTATTTTGATTTACAAGATCCATACAGTCTCCAAAAGTCAAAGAGTCAGCAGGATCCGTACTATTTAGATCCCAATCATATCCATATGAGCCAAGTGCAACAACCAGTTTATCAGATGGAATTTGAATTTTACTAAGCGTTGAATCGAACCAGTTTTGGGAAGCAACAGGTCCAGCATTTGAATCTTCTTCGTGCTCATCATACATCATGGCAATTACATAGTCGGCATATTGTGATAAAGTCTTGTAGTCATAGTCAGAATCATCAGCAGGAACATCAATAGAAAGTTTTAAATGGTTCTTTTTTAAATTGGTTGAAAGCTGTGCAATAAAAGTATTATATGCATTCGTATCAGTGCTTTTTAAACTTTCAAAATCAATATTAATACCATAATAATGATGTTTTTTCAAATCCTGAATCAGATTCGTTATAAATGTATTTGTTAAATCGGGCGAATTAATTAATTTACTTAAAGTATCGGGATCCCAATTGTTATTAACATAATTGTTGATAAGGGGCATATTATAAACCCCATTTACTTTGATTAAGGAATCTACGCTGGAACTACATATATTTTTGATGTTTAAATCTGTATCAATAGAATACCAGTCTGGTACAACAACATTCATGGATTTTATATTTTGTTTTAAAGAAATCAAACTATTTTCATCCCAATCGACATAAAAACCAAATACTTTTTTTTGTGAATGGGAAATAGAGGCAGAAGTATTATGTTTATCATAATCAATTTGATAAGTTTTTTCATCAAAACCTAATTTCTGTAACATTTTTGTAGAAAGCTTTTTATGATTAGAAACGGAATAATAGCTGATGTGTGATAAAGTTTTATTTTCTTTCAAACCTAATTTATGAAGATAAGGATTTAGATTGATACTTAAGCCAAAAGCAAAACAGATAATGAAAAAAAAGATACCAAGCGATATCAAAATTTTGACGAGATTACTTCTTTTTTTGCCAGTAGAGTCATAAAAGACAAAGTCTACAGCATGCGTGTAATGCTTTTCTCCAACAGTAGAGTTGTAAAATAGTTTAAATAAAGGAAGCGAGACAAGAGCGCAAAGAAACCCTCCAAACAGGTTTAATATGAAGATATAGCGTTCCCGGGTACTCCAGGTCAATAAATTATGAATAGATAGCATTTCGGGATTAAAAAAGTAAAAATGTCTGACTCCGAATCCGAGTTCATTACCAATCCACAAGGGAAAAACATTAATAAAAGGAAACATAATTGTAATCATAATTCCCAGAAAAACAGAAAAAATATTTAATTCAAATAGGAAAGATAAGAGGAATGCTATTAATATGCGAATACCAGAAACTGGCTGCATGCCTAAAAATATACCAATAGCGCTTGCTTTTGCCAGGTCATAGGAATTATTAGAAGAGAGAATACGTTTTTTTAAAATCACTATGAATTTTTTCATAAGATGCTCCTTTAAATCAATAATTGATTTATAAAATTTTCGATAATTATTATCATAAATATTTTGAATAAACAATATTACTGAAACTAATATAAGGGAGAAGTATGACTTCATTGTGTTTAGATTCCTAATTTTTTTTTAATATTTTTAGAAAAAAATAGAAATTATAATTTTGGATTTTCAATTTTGAAAAAAGGTATTGCGCGCCCTTCATAATTTATATAAAATGGATGCAGTTTATGTAAAAAGTAAATACATGTTTCCTCTATGGTTAAAGTTAAAAGCAGCCAATAAAATATCTTATCAGCTGCTTTGACTTTTTATTTATCAGTAGAATTTCTTCTTCCAACACCATACTCTTCATGATGTTCAAACATAAAGTCCACAGTTCTTGCTTTTAATCCAGTTACTTTTTCAAAGTCATCTGTATGGGAATTCATTTTACCTATACGGATAGCTCTGGCAAAAGTCACCATTCCATCGCTGGAATATGGAGCAGGAGAATCTTTTTGAAAATCACCATCTGTATTACGAGGTACACCAATAGAATCGAAAAATGCATATACATCATCTTCAGTTACATCGTTTACAGCCACATTCATACCAGTATATTTGTTTCCAATAGCAACAAATTCCTGTAAAGTAAGGGATTGTGGGCCATTGATATTCAATAGGGCGTTATGAAGATTCTCTTTTGTTAAGGCATAAGCGGCAGCAATTGCGCAGTCACGTCTGGAAATGTATGACATTTTGCCATCACCCTGACAGCTTGCCATTGCACCACCTGAAGTCAGATAGCTTGTAATCATGGCTTCTGCATATTGAGAATTACGTAAAAAGATATAATCAAGTCCTGTACTAATTACATATTCTTCTGTATATGCATGATCAATTTTTTCTATACTTGGATTTTGGGGATCTCTTGCATTTACAAGAGAAGTATAAACAATTTTCTTTACGCCAACAGCTTTTGCAGCATCAACTGCATTTTTGTGAGCATTCTGGCGCTTTGCACCAACAAATGGAGAAGAAATAATAAGCATGACATCTCCACCACGAAAAGCATCTTCCAAACCTTCGTAATGATTGAAATTAGCGACTCTGGAATCGTAACCAGCTTCTTTAAAAGTAGCCACACCAGCTTCAAATGGACAAGTAAAGATTAAATCTTCTTTTGCCACAAGTTTTGTGATAGTATCAACGACAGTACCACCAAAGTTTCCGTCTACACCTGTTACAATAATTTTAGACATAAAGTTTCCTCCTGTTAAAAAATTAACATTTACAATTACATTATAAATGCATAATTTTGAAAAAAAAACTGTAAGAAAAGTTTCAAAGATTATAAGTTATTCTTATAGTCTTTTTGAAAATAGACTTTTATCATATGAATAAAGTCTTTTAAATATAAAGACATATGTTTTTCATCAAAACCAATACAAAAATTTGCATGATGATGTGTATTTATAATGTCAAGAACACAAAGATCATTTGTATCGGGAACAACTTCTTTTGAAGTAAGCGCAATGCCTTCGTTAAGGCGAACTGCAAAAAAAAGTTCCTCCAAAGAATCCACTTGTTTTATAATATCTGGTTTAACTCCATCCAGCTCAAAAGATTTCATAAAATCATCATAAAAGTGATCACCAATAAAAGGAGATAGTGAAATAATAGGTTCGTTAACAAGTTCTTTTCCTTCAATAGTAAGCTTATTTGCCCAGCGATGCTCTCTGGAACAAATAATGCATACCTGATGTTTCAAAAGTGTAACAAAGGAGATAGAATCATTTTTCATGAAATCATTTGTAATACCAAATGCAGCATCAAGTGTACCGTTTTTGATAAGTGTGATACCAGAAGAAAAAGTGGTTTTCTTTATTTTGATATCAATATTTGGATAAGCTTTTCGAAAAATCTTTACGATAACTGGTAAAAATTTTTCTTCCATAGGACCAGTGATTCCAATCTGCAAACAAGGAAATACATCTGATTGAATTCGATGTGCTTTTAAAATTATATGCTGATATTCTAAAGTTAATTTTTGACATTCATCATAAAAATATTGACCGGCTTTTGTGAGGATAGGGCGATAGCCACTGCGATCAAATAAAGTGAGTCCAATTTCTTTTTCCAATAATAGTATCTGCTGGCTTATGGCGGGCTGAGATAAAAAATGTTTTTTTGCTGCACCAGAAAAACTTCCAGTTTCAACTACACTGAAAAAATATTCAATTTTTTTATTTATCAAGAGATGACCTCCGAGAATTTATAATATTATTTTATCATGATTTGAAAATAAAATCAGAAAAATATAAAAGTAATTACAATTAATAGAAATACCAGAAGAAAAAATATTTCGGAAATTGTTTTCAATGCATGATTAGGCAATTGCGAAACTCATTTTAAATGAATTTTCAAAGTGAATATTACCAAAAGAAGGTTCCAATGCAGTGGCAAGTCACCATTCTTTTGGTAAATTCACCTAATATATCAAGAGTTTTATATTATTTCGCAAACGTCTAAATTCATGATAAGAGAACAGGAGAAGACCAAAAAGTTTTCAATAGTATCCTATTGGTATGCAAAACAGTTCCTGAGATAGGAGGCAGAAAATTTGTACCCCTTTTTAAATTTAGTACATTGTACTTATGTAAGAAAGTTGTAAACTATTGTATAATAAATATGAAAAATATACTGAAATTTATGAAAAATATAAATATAAAATTTCAAAATATTTCAGATTAAATGTAGATAGTACTTGATAATGCAGACACATATGATATATATTATTAATAAATAAAAAAAATATAAAAAAAATATAAAAAATCAATCAAATAAAATGCTTCATTTATAATGATATTTTATGAAAATATGATAAAATAAAAATGATATCACGACCTGGAGGACCTTTATGGGAGAGATGAATAGTAGTAAGCAGCAGGCAGATCGAAGAAAGCGGATTAATCGAATGAAAAAGGGTTTTGTTTTTTTTGTTGGAATCTGGATGCTGATTTCGATGGTTCTGTGTATTGTTTTATTATTTAAAGTGATCCATCTTGAGAATAAGATCGATAATCTGACAAGTACTACCAAAATAAGTCAGAAGGTAAATCAGCCGGCAAATGCAGCGTCATCAGAAAAGGCAGATTTATATTCTTATTCAGAAAATGAAACTGAGAATACAGAAAAAAAGAAGAACTTAACAAAAGCAGATAACAACTCATCGGTAGAAGCGGTAACGAATGATGTATCCAGTTCTGTTGAAACAGACAAAGACAATTTAGCAGGCACAGATGATAAATTGAAAGTATACTTAACATTTGATGATGGACCAAGTAATAACACAGGAGCTATTTTGGATACCTTAGACAAATATAATGTCAAGGCTACTTTTTTTGTAATTGGAAAGACAGATGATCAGTCAAAAGCGCTGTATCAACGTATAGTTGCTGAGGGAGATACATTAGGGATGCATTCATATTCTCATAAGTACAGTGTTATTTATGATTCTTTGGATTCTTTTCAAGCTGATTTTCACCAGATTCAGGATTATTTATACCAGGTGACGGGTGTAAAATGTAACTTATATCGATTCCCTGGAGGGAGCAGTAATCAAGTTAGCAACATAAGCATGACTGAATTTATAAAGTATCTAAAATCACAAAATATTACATATTATGATTGGAATGTTTCAAGCGGAGATGCCACATCACAAGCTTATACACCAGATCAGTTAGTAGATAATGTAATGAAAGATGTAGTTAAGTATAAAACATCAGTAGTACTTATGCATGACTCTGATACAAAAACAGCTACTGTTGAAGCGCTGGGTCCCATGATTGAGGCGTTGCAAAAAATGGGTGCAGAGATTTTACCGATTGATGGAAATACCAAAGTAGTTCAACATATTAAGGCAGATAGCGTAAACTAAGGATGGAGGTATTATTGTGAGCTTTTTTAAAGAATTTAAAGAAGATTTATCCCAAGCGGTTAATGAACTTATGCCAGGTGCAGAAGATGGGGATAAGGAAACAGCAGATAAAGAAACAGATATTCTGGTGAATACATTTGATGATGAGATTGATGTGGAATCAGAACTTTCTAAATTAGATGGATTATTAGAAAAAGTAAGCCATAATTCAGAATTATTGGAAAAAGGTGTAACAGATGGAAAAGAGACTTCCTATGCGAACACCGAAAATCAGCTGAATAGTTTCTTTCATAATGAAAAAACGCAGACATTGCTCGCAGATGAAAACGTTAAAAAAGAAGATGAAAATAAAAAAACAGAATCAGATACTGAAAAAGTAGAAGAGAAAAGCAATGTGGATGTAATTCCTAAGACAGAAGAACTTTATACGGCAGAAGATAATAAAAATACTGATGACGCCAAAAAGGTTGAGAAATTTTCTGACTTAGAAGAAAATCCCCAAAAAGCTGCAAATAATTTTGATTTAAAAAACCAAAAGACAAATGAAGAAGTGAAACCTGAAACAAGTAATAAAAATAATTATGAAGAAGTGAAACCTGAAACAAGTAACAAAAATAATTATAAAGAAGTAAAATCTGAAACAAGTAATGCGAATAATTACAAAGAAGAAAAACAAAGAAAACAGCAGGAAAAAGCGGATAATAAATTTGGTTTTTATGGAAAAGGAACACATGATAATGCTATAAAAGACTCTGCTGTAAATAAAGCAGGCATTATAAATAATGAAACTCAACAAACCAAGGAGGAAGTATCAATGAACGCAGTAGGGGTTAATAAGGATTTAGAAGAAACAGCAGGTAAATTTGAAGTGGTGCATGATTTGGAAGCACCTGCATCACAACCAGAAGCAACAGACGAAACAGCGGTTATTACGGCAGGTACATCTATTAAAGGAAATATTAATTCAAATGGATCAATTGATTTGCAAGGTGAAATTGAGGGAAATCTTCAATGCAACGGAAAATTAGTTGTAACTGGAACTGTAAAAGGAAATAGCAGTTCAGCAGAATTTTTTGCGGATTCAGCAAAAATAGAAGGTGAAGTTGTAAGTTCCGGAACTGTAAAAATTGGTTTGGGTTCTGTTGTAATCGGAAATATCAAAGCTACTTCTGCAGTTATAGCAGGAGCAATCAAAGGGGATATTGATGTAAAAGGACCTGTAGTGGTAGATACTTCAGCTGTTGTAATGGGGAATATCAAATCCCGCTCTGTACAGATTAATAATGGTGCTGTTATCGAAGGGTTTTGTTCACAGTGCTATGCAGAAATAAATATGGAAAGCTTATTTGGCGAAAAGAAAGGTAAAAAATGAAACGAGTATTATTAAAACTGAGTGGTGAAGCACTCTCTGGAAATGGCAAATCCTGTTTTGATGATGAAACAATATTAAACGTTGCGAACCAGGTCAAAAAACTTCAGGAAAGCAATATAGAAGTAGGAATTGTAATTGGTGGTGGAAATTTTTGGAGAGGACGAACAAACGATTCAATTGATAGAACAAAGGCAGATCAGATTGGTATGCTGGCTACGATTATGAATTGTATTTATGTTTCAGAAATGTTTCGTTCCATTGGAATGACTACGCAGGTTTTGACCCCATTTGAATGTAGTTCCTTTACAAAAGTTTTTTCAAAAGATAGAGCAAACAAATACTTTTCAAAAAACATGGTTGTATTTTTTGCAGGGGGAATGGGTCATCCTTATTTTTCAACAGATACGCCTACAGTTCTTCGGGCAATAGAAATCGAGGCGGATGCAATTTTACTTGCAAAAGCAGTCGATGGTGTATATAATAGTGACCCGAAGACAAATCCAGATGCGGTGAAATATGATACATTATCTATTCAGGAAGTAGTTGAAAAGCAACTTCATGTGATTGATATGACAGCTTCCGTGCTGTGCATGGAAAATAAGATACCAATGTATGTGTTTGGATTAAATGAAGAAAACAGTATCGTAAATGCTGCCAATGGTAATTTTACAGGAACAGTCATTACGGTTGAATAAAAAGCGTGGAGGATAATATATGGACGCAAATTTAGCGCAATACGATGAAAAAATGAAAAAGTCACTAGAAAATTTATATGAAGAGTTTGGTGGTATTCGTGCAGGACGTGCGAATCCACATATCTTAGATAAATTAAGAGTGGATTATTATGGAACACCTACAGCAATTCAACAGGTTGCTAATGTTAGTGTCCCAGAACCTAGAATGATTCAGATTCAACCATGGGAAGCAGCTATGGTAAAAGAAATTGAAAAAGCTATTCTTTGCTCAGACTTAGGTTTAAATCCTACAAATGATGGTAAATTGATTCGTCTTGCTTTTCCAGAATTAACAGAAGATCGTCGTAAAGAACTTGCAAAAGATGTTAAGAAAAAAGGCGAAGCTGCTAAAGTAGCGATTCGGAATATCAGACGTGATGCAAATGATGTGTTAAAGAAATTAAGTAAGTCAGCAGATGTATCTGAAGATGAAATTAAAGAGTCTGAAGATAAAGTTCAAAAAATGACAGATAAGTACATTGTACAAGTGGATAAATCTGTTGATGAGAAAACAAAAGAAATTCTTACCGTTTAATTATCAGAGTAAAAAGAAGACAGTGCTGATGGCAAGGTCTTCTTTTTTTTATTATATTGTTATATAAGTATCTTTTTAGTATAATAATATTTTGCGTTATGAACAAAAAGAGTTTATAATTTATTTTGTTTTAGAAAACGTTTCGAATATATTTATATTAAAAAAAGAATTTTATGGTAAAATAAAATAGAGAATTTCAGGAGGATATAAAATGAAAATACCACAGCACGTGGCTATTATATTAGATGGTAATGGACGATGGGCAAAGAAGAAAGGGATGCCACGTAATTATGGGCATACAATGGGAGCAAAAAACGTTGAGGTAATCTGTAAAGCAGCATATGATATGGGAATATCTTATGTTACGATGTATGCTTTTTCAACAGAAAACTGGAACAGACCTGATTCCGAAGTATCTGCACTGATGAAATTATTGAATTCCTATTTAAAAAACTGCATTAAAACAGCGAAAAAGAATAATATGCAGGTTCGTGTGATAGGAGATGTTTCAAAATTAGATGAGACAATGCAAAGGCAAATTATAGAATTGGAAAAAGAATCTGCATATAATACAGGATTACATTTCCAGATTGCACTCAATTATGGTGGAAGAGATGAAATGATTCGTGCAATTAAAAAAATTGCTGAAGAATATAAAGATAATAACATTACCCTAGATGATATCACGCAGGAAAAAATTGTAAATTATCTTGATACAAAAGATATTCCAGATCCAGATCTTTTGATTCGGACAAGCGGAGAACAACGAATTTCCAATTTTTTAATGTGGCAGTCTGCATATAGTGAACTGTATTTTACAGATGTTCCATGGCCTGATTTTTCTCCTGCTGAATTGCAAAAAGCGGTAGAGGAATATGACAGCCGTGATCGAAGATATGGTAAAGTCAAGGAGGAATACTAATGTTTAGAACTAGACTGATAAGTGGAATCATTTTAGTCGTATTAGCACTTTTTTTTATTATATCAGGGAACGATATACTTTTGGTAGCATCAGCAATTATTTCTATTATAGGGATGATGGAATTATACCGGATTTTTGATATTCATAAAAAAATTCTTGGGATAGCAGGATATGCAATTGGAATTATATATTACTTAAATTTAAAATGGCATTTTATTCCAGAAATAGAATTGCTTGTAATTGCATTTTTGATGCTTCTTATGTTTATTTATGTGTTCTCTTACCCTAAATACAATACACAGCAGGTTCTTGCAGCATTTTTTGGACTATTTTATGTAGCAATCATGCTATCTTATATTTATAAGACGAGAATGCTTCCGCTTGGAATATTTAGCGTATGGTTTATTTTTCTTTGTTCCTGGGGAAGTGATACTTGTGCATATTGTGTTGGAGTTTTATTTGGAAAACATAAAATGACACCGAAACTTTCTCCGAAAAAATCATGGGAAGGTGCCATTGGCGGAGTTGTGGGGGCCGCGTTTCTTGCAGCGATATATGGATTTGTTTTTCAGGAAAAGATGCATGCGGATACAACAAGGATATTAATTATGATTGCAATTTGTGCAGTAGGTGCAATTATATCAATGATTGGTGATTTGGCAGCTTCTGCAATCAAGCGAAATTATGAGATCAAAGATTATGGAAAATTAATTCCTGGACACGGAGGAATTTTAGATCGATTTGACAGCGTTATTTTTACAGCACCAATGATTTATTACCTTGTTTTTTTCTTTATGAAATAAAACATAAGATATCAGTAAAAATAAGTAACAGATATATTTCAAAAGTAAAGAGTAAAATGTTCTGAATTATAATATGGAACTAAATAATAGGTGGAAATATGAAGAAAATAGCAATTCTAGGTTCAACAGGCTCTATAGGAACACAAACACTTTCTGTTGTAAGAGAACAAAGGGACATACAGGTAACAGCACTTGCAGCTGGTCGAAATATTAAACTTTTAGAGGAACAGATCAGAGAATTTTCTCCAAAACTGGTTGCAGTATGGGATGAAAGTAAAGCTGCTGAATTAAGAGAAAATATAAAAGACTTAAATGTGAAGGTATTGGCTGGTATGAATGGACTTATTGAAGTAGCAACTGAGAAAAATGCTGAAATATTAGTTACAGCAATTGTCGGTATGCTTGGAATTCTTCCAACAATTGAAGCAATTAAGGCAAAGAAAAATATTGCACTTGCAAATAAAGAAACACTTGTAACTGCAGGTCATATCATTATGCCACTTGCCAAAGAATACCACGTGTCAATTTTACCCGTAGATAGCGAACACAGTGCTATTTTTCAGTCTCTAAATGGAGAAAAAGGAAATAAGATATCTAAAATTCTTCTAACAGCTTCCGGAGGACCTTTTCGAGGAAAAACCAAAGAGGAGTTAAAGCATGTGACTTTAGAAGATGCATTAAAACATCCGAATTGGAGTATGGGAAGAAAAATTACAGTTGATTCCGCAACTTTAGTAAATAAAGGTCTTGAAGTGATGGAAGCGAAGTGGTTGTTTGATGTCACATTAGAACAGATTCAGGTTGTTGTACAGCCACAAAGCATTATACATTCCATGGTAGAATACGAAGATGGCGGGATTATTGCACAACTTGGAACTGCAGATATGAGACTGCCGATTCAGTATGCGCTTTATTATCCACATCGAAGAATTTTAAGCGGAGAGAGACTTGACTTTTTCAAATTAAGGGAAATAACCTTTGAAAAACCAGATACAGATACCTTTACAGGATTAGCTCTAGCATATGAAGCAATGAAAAAAGGTGGAAATATGCCAACCATTTTTAATGCTGCTAATGAAAAAGCAGTTGCAAAATTTTTGAAAAAAGAAATTAAATTTTTGGATATACCTGCTTTGATTGAGAAAAGCATGAAAGAGATTTCGTTTATGAAAAATCCGAATGTGGAACAGATTTTAGAGACGGAACAGGCAGTATACGATTATATGGAAAGCAGGTGACAGATTGAATATTATCATTGCAATTATTATATTTAGCGTTATTATTTTATTTCATGAACTTGGACATTTTTTATTGGCCAAGAAAAATGGTATCAGAGTAAATGAATTCTGCCTTGGACTTGGACCATCGGTAATTGGATTCACAAAAGGTGAGACCAGATATGCAATTCGCTTATTGCCCTTTGGCGGAGCCTGTATGATGGAAGGCGAGGATGGTGACAGTGCAGACGACAGAGCATTTCAAAATAAATCTGTCTGGGCCAGAATCAGTGTAGTTGCGGCAGGTCCGATTTTTAACTTTATTATGGCATTTATTTTTTCTATGATTATTATTGGAAGCATGGGATATGATAAACCAGTATTGTCTGGGGTTATGAATAATTATCCTGCACAAAAAGCTGGAATGCAGGCTGGTGATGTGGTAAAAAAGATAGATAATAAGACGATTCATTTTTCAAGAGAAATTAACATGTTTCTTTACTTTCATCCTGGAAAAGAAATTACAGTTACATACGAGAGAAATAAAAAAGAAAATACGGTAAGCATTAAACCTGAATATAACAAAGAAAACAAAGCATATATGGTTGGGCTTTATCAAAATACACAGAGAGTAAAAACAAATCCGATTGAAACTGTTCAATATGGCGCATATTATGTAAAATACTGGATAGATGTTACATTTGATAGTTTGAAAATGCTCGTTACAGGGAAAGTTGGCATACAGGATATGTCAGGACCAGTAGGAATTGTAAAGAACATTGGAGATACCTATCAGCAAAGCAAGTCGGGTGGTGCATTTATAATATTGATTAATATGCTGAATATTTCGGTTTTATTATCAGCGAATTTAGGAGTGATGAATTTATTGCCAATACCTGCTTTAGATGGAGGACGTTTGGTTTTTTTGATTATAGAAGCTGTTCGAAGAAAGAAAGTAAACCAGGAAAGAGAAGGCATGGTGCATCTTGCTGGCATGATGTGCTTGATGGCACTTATGGTCTTTATTATGTTCCACGACATACAAAAGATTTTTTTCTAACATAAAATCGGATGTGTTGGAATTAGAATAAGAGGAAAAAGATGGAAAGAAGAATAACAAAAGAAGTTTGCATCAAAGATAAAGTAATTGGTGGCGGGCATCCAATTTTAATTCAGTCCATGACGAATACAAAAACCCAGGATATAAAGGCAACCGTAAACCAGATTCAGAAACTTGAAAAGGCAGGATGCGATATTATCCGATGCGCAGTTCCCGATATGGAAGCTGCAAAAGCATTAAAAGAAATAAAAAAAGAAATTGAAATACCACTTGTAGCGGATATTCATTTTGACTATAAATTAGCGATTGCTTCGATTGAAAATGGTGCAGATAAAATCAGAATTAATCCGGGGAATATTGGCGCGAAAGATAGAGTTTTAGCAGTTGTTCATGCAGCAAAAGAAAGAAATGTACCAATTCGTATTGGTGTCAACAGCGGATCATTAGAAAAAAATCTGGTAGAAAAATATCAGGGTGTAACCGCCGAAGGTATTGTAGAGAGTGCTCTAGATAAAGTAAAATTAATCGAAGATATGGGATATGATAATCTGGTCATTAGTATCAAATCTTCGGACGTTCTTATGTGTGTAAAAGCGCATGAATTAATTTCGCAACAAACAAATTATCCACTGCATGTTGGAATCACAGAGTCAGGGACGCTCTTAAGTGGAAATATTAAATCATCTATTGGCTTAGGTATGATTTTAAGTCAGGGAATCGGAGACACAATTCGTGTTTCTTTAACCGGTGATCCATTGGAAGAGATTAAAACAGCAAAAATTATTTTACGGACACTTGGATTACGCAAAAGTGGAATTGAAGTTATCTCTTGCCCAACATGTGGAAGAACACAGATAGATTTAATTCAGTTAGCAAATCAGGTGGAAGATATGGTATCAGACATACCATTAGATTTAAAAGTAGCTGTTATGGGATGTGTCGTAAACGGTCCGGGGGAAGCAAAAGAAGCAGATCTTGGAATTGCCGGTGGCATTCATGAAGGATTATTGATTAAGCACGGTGAAATTATAAAAAAAGTACCTGAAAACCAGTTACTTGAAACGTTACGTTATGAATTGCTTCATTGGAATGAATCACAGAAGTAAGATAGGATGGGTGAAGACAGTTTATGTCAAAGCAATTTTCAGAAATTTTTCCGACATTAGATTATACGATGACAAATAATCGTATTTTTTATGATGCACAGGTGGTAAAAGTGTCGACAAATGGGAAAAAAGACATTTTGAGAATATATCTTCAAAGCAATCGTCTGATCGAAAAAAAGTTGATTTTCCATATGCAGGAAGAAATCAAGAAAAAACTTTTTTTAACTCAGAAAATGCAGATTAAGATTTTGGAAAAATATCAACTTTCCAGTCAATATACACCCAAAGCATTGATGGACGTTTATAAGGATAGTATTTTATTAGAATTGCGGGAATATAATCTTCTTTTATATAATGTATTCAGAAATGCAAAAATAGATTTTTCAACAGAAGAGCAAATGACACTTACGCTAGAAGAAACGATCATAGCAACAGAATGTTATGAAGAACTGATTGATCTATTGGAAAGAATCATTTGCGACAGATGTGGGATGAAACTTATAATTCATCCCGTATTTGAAAAGAAAAAGGGTGCGTCTACAAAACAAAACACGGATATTAAGATAAAAAATGAAATTAATAATATTGTTGCAATGTCCAGTGCAGGAAGAAAAAATGAGGATGCGTCCGGGAATAATGAAATAGATGAAGCGTCTATTTCAGAAGCATATCATACACAAGTAAAAATTACGGAAGCATATGAAGCGAAAAACGCATCGGGAAAAGAAACAAAACAAGCGAGGACATTTCAAAAATCATCTTCTTACGGAAACAAATCGAATTTTTCCAGAAGAAATGATTCTTATGGAATTAAAAAATCAGATAATCCAGATGTTATTTATGGAAGAGATTTTGAAGATGAATCGATTGCGATTGAGACAATACAAAGTGAAATGGGTGAAGTGACCATTCATGGACAGATTTTAACACTTGATACAAGAGAAATTCGAAATGAAAAAACCATTGTCAGTTTTTCTTTAACGGATTTTACGGATACAATTGTAATTAAATTGTTTACAAAAAATGAATCTTTAGAAGAACTTTTATCAGGATTAAAAAAAGGCAATTTTATAAAAATCCAAGGAATTACAACGATTGACAAATTTGATAGCGAACTTACGCTGGCCTCTATTACGGGGATTAAAAAAATTCCAGATTTTACAACATCAAGAATGGACACAAGTTCAGTAAAAAGAGTAGAACTGCACTGCCATACGAAAATGAGTGATATGGATGGTGTTTCTGATGTAGGTGATATTATCAGAAAAGCAGCAGCATGGGGGCATAAAGCTTTAGCGATTACAGATCATGGAGCTGTTCAGGCATTTCCAGTTGCAAATCATTCCATACCAGGAGGTTCTGACCTTAAGGTCATATATGGCGTGGAAGCTTATTTAGTGGATGACTTAAAAGATATTATTGTTAATTCTAAAAATCAAAGCTTAGATGATAAATATGTGGTTTTTGATCTTGAAACCACAGGACTTAGTCCAATAAATTGTAAAATAATTGAAATAGGTGCTGTTAAAATTGAAAACGGAATTATAACGGAACGTTTTTCTACATTTGTGAATCCGAAAATTCCAATTCCATATAACATTGAGCAGCTTACGGGAATCAAAGATGATATGGTTATGGATTCTCCAGAAATCGAGGTAATTCTTCCTCAGTTTTTAGAATTTTCAAGTGGTTGTATCATGGTGGCACACAATGCAGAATTTGATATGGGATTTATAAAGCATTATTGTGATTTGCAAAATATTACTTACGATTTTACAATAGCAGATACGCTTATTTTGGCACAGCTTTTGCTGCCACAGATTGGAAGATACAGACTGGATACGGTAGCAAAGGCATTGCAGATACATTTAGGAACCCATCACAGAGCAGTGGACGATGCTGCATGTACAGCAGATATTTTCCTGAAATTTATTGAAATGCTAAAAGAGCGTGGAATAGAAAGTTTAGACAAGCTAAATGAAGCAGGTAAATTATCTGTGGAGTCCGTTCGGAAATTGAAAGCATATCATGCAATCATACTGGCAGAAAATGATATAGGGCGTGTAAATTTATATAAACTTGTATCACTATCGCATTTAACTTATTTTCATAAAAGACCTAAAATACCCAAAAGTGAACTTATAAAATACAAAGAGGGTTTGATATTAGGATCTGCCTGTGAAGCAGGTGAATTATACCAGGCACTTTTACTTGGAAGACCAGATGAGGATGTGACAAGAATTGTTCAGTTTTACGATTATCTAGAGATTCAGCCGATTAGAAATAATAAATTTATGCTTGCGGATGATAAGTCACCAGTTAGTTCTTTTGAAGATCTGCAAAATTTGAATAAAAAGATTGTAAAACTAGGTGAAATATTTCACAAACCTGTAGTAGGAACATGTGATGTTCATTTTCTGGATCCGGAAGATGAAGTGTACAGAAGAATTATATTGGCAGGAAATGGATTTAAAGATGCAGATGATCAGGCACCGCTTTATTTAAGAACAACAGAAGAAATGCTGGCAGAATTTGCCTATCTTGGAAGTGAAAAGGCATACGAAGTAGTTATTACAAATACAAATCTGATCGCAGATATGTGTGAAAGAATATCGCCTGTCCGTCCAGATAAATGTCCTCCGGATATTGAGAATTCAGATCAAATGCTTCGTGATATTTGTTATAACAGAGCGCATGAAATGTATGGAGAATCTCTTCCAGCCATTGTTGAAGAAAGATTAGAGCGGGAGCTTAACTCAATTATTTCCAATGGATATGCTGTAATGTATATCATTGCACAGAAATTGGTGTGGAAATCGAATGAAGATGGGTATCTGGTGGGATCAAGAGGGTCAGTAGGTTCTTCTTTTGTAGCAACGATGTCTGGTATTACAGAAGTAAATCCATTACATCCGCATTATTACTGTCCAAATTGTCATTATAGTGATTTTGAATCAGAAGAAGTAAAATCATTTGCAGGGCGCTCGGGATGTGATATGCCAGACAAAGAATGTCCGGTTTGCCATATGCTGTTAAAAAAGGATGGATTTGATATCCCATTTGAAACGTTCCTTGGATTTAAAGGAAATAAAGAACCAGATATTGATTTGAATTTTTCTGGCGATTATCAAAGTAAAGCACATAAATATACAGAAGTAATTTTTGGCGCAGGACAGACCTTTCGTGCGGGAACAATTGGCACTTTGGCAGATAAAACAGCATTTGGATATGTAAAAAATTATTATGAAGAGCATGGCATTCATAAAAGAAATTGTGAGATAGACCGAATTGTTCAAGGGTGTGTTGGAATCAGAAGAACCACAGGACAGCATCCGGGAGGAATTGTTGTTTTGCCAGTAGGGGAAGAAATTTATTCTTTTACACCCATACAACATCCGGCAAATGACATGACGACAGAAACAATTACAACGCATTTTGAATATCATTCCATTGATCATAATCTTTTAAAACTAGATATATTAGGACATGACGATCCAACGATGATTCGAATGCTTGAAGATTTAACTGGTTTGGATGCCAAAGAGATTCCACTAGATGATAAAGCAGTTATGTCACTTTTTAAAGATACACATGTGCTTGGGATTACACCAGAAGAAATAAACGGTTGCCAGTTAGGGGCACTTGGTATTCCTGAATTTGGCACAGATTTTGCAATAGGAATGCTTATGGATACAAAACCTACTGAATTTTCTGATCTGGTTCGGATTGCAGGACTTTCCCATGGAACAGATGTCTGGCTTGGAAATGCGCAGATACTGATTCATGAAGGAAAAGCTACAATTTCTACAGCTATTTGTACGCGTGATGATATTATGATTTATTTAATTAGTATGGGAATGGATAGTGAATTATCATTTACCATCATGGAATCGGTACGAAAAGGGAAGGGATTAGATGAAGACTGGGAACAGGCAATGATTGAACATAATGTTCCAGATTGGTATATATGGTCCTGCAAAAAAATCAAGTATATGTTCCCCAAAGCACATGCAGCAGCATATGTTATGATGGCATGGAGAATAGCTTATTGCAAAGTCTTTTATCCTCTTGCTTATTATGCATCATATTTTTCGATACGTGCGACAGCATTTAATTATGAGCTTATGTGTCAGGGAAAAGAGAAGCTTGCTTATTTTATGCGGGACTACGAGAAGCGAAAAGATATCCTTTCCAAAAAAGAGCTGGATACATATAAAGATATGAAAGTTGTTCAGGAAATGTATGCCAGAGGATATGAATTTTTACAGGTGGACATTTATTCGGCGAGTGATAAATATTTTCAGATTATCAATGGAAAATTAATGCCCTCACTAAGTACGATTGAAGGTCTGGGAGGAAAGGCAGCCGAACAGATTGTAGAAGCAGCAAAAAATGGGAAATTTTTGTCAAAAGATGATTTCAGGCAACGAACAAAAGTAAGTAAAACAGCAATAGAGCTTATGAGTGACTTAGGTCTCTTTGGAGAATTGCCACAATCGAATCAGTTGTCTTTATTTGAGATTTCTTTTGGTTAAAAAAAAGTACAAGAAGAAGTAAAAAGAAACAGGCGAAAGTGTTTACATTAAAAATAGAAACTGTTATTCTTATGAGAACGATAAAATTTTAACAATATAAGAAAGAAGGATTTATCATGGCAGCAATGAAATTATTTCGAGCACCATTAAAGTACGTGCAGGGAAAAGATGCACTTTTAAACTTTTATGAGGATACAAAAGATTTGGGATCATCTTATCTTTTTATCTGCAGTAACAGCGGTTATAAAAGCTGTAAAGAAAAAATCGAAAAAAGTTTCGAAGGCACAGATAGTAAACTTCATTTTGAAGTATTTGGCGGAATAAGCTCAAACGGCGAAATTGAAAAAATGAGAAAAATCGTACGTGACGAAAAAATCGAAGTAGTAGTAGGTGTTGGCGGAGGCTCTGCAATCGATACAGCAAAAGCAACTGCACATTTCGAAAAACGTCCAGTTGCAGTAATACCGACCGTATGTGCAACAGATGCTCCATGTACGGGACTTTCTGTAATTTATAATGATGATGGAACCTTTGATACCTATATATTCTATCCAAAGAATCCAGAAGCAGTCATTGTTGACAGCGCAGTTATTGCCGCTTCTCCTGTAAAATTTTTAATTGCTGGTATGGGTGATGCACTTGGAACCTATTTTGAAGCAAGAGCTTGTGTAAGAACAGATTCACCAAGCCTTGAAAATGGTGGAATTACACTTTCTGCTTTGGCACTTTGTGAACTTTGTTATAAAACATTATTAAAGAACGGATATCAGGCAAAATTAGCATGTGAGAAAAATCTTGTAACACCTGCGCTTGAAGCAATTATCGAAGCAAATACATTTTTAAGTGGTGTAGGAGCAGATAATGGTGGATTGTGTGTTGCACATTCGGTGTATAACGGTTTTACAGCATTAGAAGAATGTGAAAGAACAATGCATGGATCGTTAGTTGCATTTGGTACAATTACACAGCTGTTATTAGAAAATGCTCCAAAAGAAGAGATAAAAGAAGTTATGGATTTCTGCTATTCCGTAGGACTTCCATTGACTTTAAAAGAAGTAGGAGTAACAGATATGCAAAGAGTGCACATTGCAGCGAAGAAAGCATGTATTGAAGGCGAAACAATTCATAATCTTGCAGGAGACGTTACACCAGATCAGTTATATGATGCATTACTAGCAGCAGATTTATTAGGACAGGAATATTTGAAATAAGAAATAAATAAGAAATAAAAAATAGATAAAAGTAAATAAAACAATTTCAATATAATTTTGGAAACAGGAAAACAACAAAGGTGTTAGAGCTTTTGTTGTTTTTTTTAGAAAGATATCACACATGCATGAATTATTGAAAAATCCATCCGATTATAGAAAGCCTTCGTTGACAAAAAGCAGAATGACTTATAATATTATTATAAGGTTTTATAGCAAAATCAAAGAATAGGAACATAGGTGAAAAGAATGAAAGATCTACTTCAGCTTAGGAAAGAAATTGACGAATTAGATACAACTTTGGTTGAATTATATGAAAAGAGAATGGCTTTAGCAGAACATGTTGCAGAATACAAAATCACAACAGGAAAGCAGGTCATGGATAAAGAACGTGAATTGGAAAAACTGGAACGTGTATGCAGACTGGCACATTCAGATTTTAATAAACATGGTGTGAAAGAACTGTTTGAACAAATTATGGCGATGAGCCGGAAAAGACAATATCAGATGTTAACAGCGCATGGAATGGTTTCGGAATCTGATTTTGTAGAAATAGAAAAACTACCAATGGAAAATGTGAAAATTGTCTTTCAGGGAGTAGAGGGAGCATATAGTCAGCACGCAATGGAAGAATTTTTCGGAAAAGACATACAGAGCATGCATGTAGATACATGGAAGGATGCTATGGAGTGTATTACGAGAAATGAAGCAGATTATGCTGTTTTGCCAATTGAAAATTCTTCTGCTGGCATTGTGTCAGAAAATTATGACTTACTCATGGAATATGACACCTGCATTGTTGGAGAACAGATCATAAAAATAGACCACTGTCTTTTAGGACTTTTGACAACTGATTTAGATAAAATCACGCAGGTGTATTCCCATCCACAGGGGCTCATGCAATGTTCAAATTTTTTTGATGAAAATAGACAGATAGATAGTATAAGCGTAAAGAATACAGCGGTAGCTGCAAAAAAAATAAAAGAAGATAATCAAAATAACCAGGCTGCAATCGCAAGTGCTCTTACAGCAGATATATATGGACTGAAGATATTAAAAAGCAAGGTGCAGGATAATCCTTTAAATTCCACAAGATTTATCATAGTCTCTGGAAAAAAAGTATTCTGTAAAGAATCCCAAAAGATAAGTATCTGCTTTGAAATACCACATGAAAGTGGATCTCTTTATCACACACTTTCTCATTTTATTTATAATGATTTGAATATGAATAAAATTGAATCAAGACCAATTAAAAACAAAAATTGGGAGTATCGTTTTTTTGTTGATTTCGAAGGAAATTTAAAAGATTCTGCTGTGATTAATGCACTAAAAGGGTTACAGGAAGAAACCAATAAATTGAAAATATTAGGAAACTACTAAATAAATTGAAAATATTAGGAAACTACTAAATTAAAATCAACACATATATACAGAATAAGATGTAAAATGAAGGGCAAAAACATGCAGAGCGTATCACAATTTATAATTTATCGTAATTTATTAAAAGAAGATCTTTTTATGAAATTTACCTGGCTGATTGAACATTATAAGGATAAAGAATATAGTCAGCAGGAAAAGGTAAATACATTTTTTGTATGTATCCATCAGTTGCTTGAAATTTCAAAGAGCCATGGGCTTGAGGGAAATATCTGGCATGCATACGTCACATTTTTACTGGCAAATGATGAAAACGCTTTTAGTCTGGCTTGTGAAAAAAGAGGAGATATTACCAGCAGTTTACGACAGGCCGCACTTTTGGATTTTAAAATTTTAAAAGAGTTTTATCTGTTTCCAATTACGGCACTTTATGACGAATTTCACTTAGAGCAAAATACAATTTTAACGGATTATGTAAGTGATAATAAAGACAGCAGACTCTTTAATAAAAGAATCAAAGAACGAATTCTGGATACTTGCAGAAATTTAGAAAATGCAGACGATGAGAACGGATTTTTGCAGGTCATTACATTGTTTTATAAAGATTTTGGAGTAGGAAAGCTTGGACTTCATAAAGCATTTCGAATTGTTCATACGAAGGATGATTCCGTATATATTGCGCCAATTACAAAAATAGCGCATGTAAAGCTGGATGATTTGATTGGATACGAGACAGCAAAAACGAAATTACTGGAAAATACAAAAGCCTTTGTTAGTGGCAGGCAGGCAAATAATTGTCTGTTATTTGGTGCAGCGGGAACTGGAAAATCTACCTGCATAAAAGCAATTGCGAACCAGTTTTATGAAGATGGACTTCGTATAATTGAAGTATATAAACATCAGTTTCAAGATTTACATGCAGTGATTTCAGAAGTAAAAGACAGAAATTATAAATTTATTTTATACATGGATGATTTATCCTTTGAAGAATTTGAAATAGAATATAAATATTTAAAAGCTGTAATCGAAGGTGGGTTAGAAGAAAAACCACAAAACGTTTTGATCTATGCGACTTCAAATCGAAGACATCTGGTTCGAGAAAAATTCTCCGACAGGGAAGAAAACGAAGATGATAAGCATGGCAATGATACGGTGGCTGAGAAACTATCTTTAGTGGCAAGATTTGGCGAAAAGATTTATTTTGGATCTCCATCGCCCAAAGAGTTTAAAGAAATTGTAATTGAATTAGCCAGAAAAAATCAGATTGCAATGGAGACAGAAGAGTTACTTTTACAGGCGAATCGTTGGGAACTCAGCCATGGCGGATTGTCTGGCAGAACAGCACAGCAATTTATCAACCATTTATTGGGGAAAAAAGAAGATCAGTAGTAATTTTGATATGAAATTATAAACTGAAAGGATGAGAAGCATGAATATAACTACATTTGCAGCAATCTATATTGGTTCTTATGAACTCAGTATGAAGATTTTTGAAATATCTTCCAGAAAAAAAGTGAAGGAAATTGATCATTTGCGTCATAGGCTGGAAATTGGAAAAGATGCTTATACGAAGAACTATATTGCATACGAAACATCAGAAGAACTATGTGATACATTAATGGAGTTTACAAAAATCATGCAGGAATACCGTGTGGATTCATATTGGGCCTGTGCAAGTACTGCTTTTCGAAGTGCAAAAAATGAGCTGTTTTTAATTGACCAGATAAAGAGAATCACAAAATTGGATGTACAGGTGCTTAGTAATTCAGAACATCGTTTTATCAGTTATAAATCAGTTGCTTCCCAGGAAGATTTTGAAAAAAATATTGCAAAAAGTGCAGCAGTTGTAGATGTTGGCGGGGGAAGCTTACAAATAACGCTTTTCATTGATGGAAAAGCAGTTACAACACAAAACATGATACTTGGAACATTACGTATTTATGAAAAACTCTTAGATATTGAAAAGCGTGTTGTTCACTACAATGAGCAGATTGAAGAGCTTGTTGATAAAGAATTAGAGAATTTAATTTCTTTATATGTGAAAAAAAAGGAAATTCAAAATGTTATTTTAATTGGTGATTATGGAACTGAAATTATGCATAGGCTTCGTGACAATGAATCTGAATCCGTTTTAGAGGCAAAAGATTTTATTAAGTATTTAGATTATATAGAGCATTTTAATGAACATCAGATAGCCGAAGAATTGAATTTACCAAATGAAAAAGACAGGTTGTTGGTACCGAGTGTTATTTTATATAAGAGGATTGTAGAAAAATTAAAAGCAAAAAATGTATGGATTCCAGGACTAAACATGAATGATGGCATTTGTTTTGATTATGCGCAGGAACATGGAATGATCAAATTAGCCCATGATTTTGATAAAGATATCATTTCGGCATCGGAATATCTTGCAAACAGATATGGTGCATATACACCGCATATTACTGCACTTGTAGATATGGCAAATTTGATTTTTGATAGTATGAAAAAAATCCATGATATGGGAAACAGGGAAAAGCTTTTACTTCAGGTTGCAGCAATTTTGCATGATTGTGGAAAATATGTAAGCTTTGTAAATGGACCAGAATGTTCTTATGATATAATTATGGCATCAGAAATCATTGGATTAACACATTTGGAAAGAGAAATTGTAGCTAGTACGGTAAAATATAATACATATCAATTGGATGATTATGAAGATCTTGCAAATAAAATGGATCAAAAAAGTTATATGATAGTTGCAAAATTAGCAGCAATCTTAAGATTAGCAAATGCAATGGATCGTAGTCATAAACAGAAATTTAAAAATGTAAGAGCAGTCTTATATGATAAAAAATTAATTATCACAATCGAATCTTTTGATGATATTGTTTTAGAAAAAGGTCTTTTTTATACAAAATCTGATTCATTTGAAAAAATATTTGGTATTAAACCACTTATAAAAGAAAAACGAATTGTGTAAGGGAGTGGATAGAATATGGAAATAGCAAAAGAATTTTTTAATCCTAAATTTTATGAGAATAGGGAATTGAGCTGGCTTAAATTTAATGAACGAGTATTCAATGAGGCAAGAGATAAAAGCATTCCGCTTTTAGAAAGATTGAAATTTTTAAGTATTACATCTTCAAATCTGGATGAATTTTTTATGGTGCGTGTGGCATCATTAAAAGATATGGTGCATGCGGAATATAAGAAGAAAGATATTGCAGGAATGACAGCACAGGAACAACTTGATGCGATTAATAAAGCTACGAAAGATTTAGTTGAAAGCCAGTATTCTGTATATAATCGTTCCTTAGTCCCTCTGATGAATGCAAAGGGAATTTATTTGATTAATGAATATACGCAATTAAATGAAATTCAGGCTGAATACGTAGATAAGTATTTTGATAGCACCGTATATCCTGTATTAACGCCAATGGCAGTAGATTCTTCAAGACCATTTCCGCTGATTCGTAATAAAACTTTAAATATTGTGGCACTTTTATCCAAAAAGGGGCAGTCAAGCAGATTTAAAGATCAGGAGATGGAAACTAAAAATAAAAAATTGGAAAAAATCTGTACTGAGTTTGCAACAGTCCAGGTGCCTTCCGTTTTACCAAGACTTGTGCTAATTCCGTCACAAAAGGAAAATGAAAAAACCTTTATTTTATTAGAACAGGTTATAAAGAAAAATATTGCTAAATTATTTTTGAATTATCATGTGATTTGTGCATATCCGTATCGTATTATGAGAAATGCAGATTTATCCATCGATGAAGATGAGGCAGCGGATTTGTTAAAAGAGATTCAAAAGCAGTTAAAAATGCGTCAATGGGGAGAAGTCATCCGACTAGAAGCTGATAGTGAAATTGATAAAAAACTACTTGATTTTTTGAAAAAAGAATTTCATATTGCAAAAGAAGGGGATGTCTATCCAATAAGTGGACCAATTGATTTAACAATCTTAATGAAATTGTATGGGATAGAAGATTTTGATCATTTGAGATACAAAGCATATATTCCACAAAGAGTTCCACAGATTGTAGCAGGAGAAAATGTTTTTGAGACTATAAAAAAAGGTGATATATTGCTTCATCATCCCTATCAGACATTTGACCCAGTTGTAGATTTTATCAAGCAGGCTGCATTAGACAAAGATGTACTTGCCATCAAACAGACGCTATATCGTGTAAGTGGAAATTCTCCAATCATAGCTTCTTTGGCGCAGGCAGCAGAAAATGGGAAACAGGTTTCTGTTTTGGTAGAACTAAAAGCCAGATTTGACGAAGAGAATAATATTGTATGGGCAAAGAAGCTTGAAAAAGCAGGATGTAATGTCATCTATGGATTAGTTGGATTAAAGACGCATAGCAAAATTGCTCTTGTTGTACGAAAAGAAGAAGATGGTATTCGACGTTATGTGCATTTAGGAACAGGAAATTACAATGATACTACAGCGAAATTATATACGGACTGCGGTTTATTTACCTGTCAGGAATCTATTGGAGAGGATGCAACAGCTGTATTCAATATGTTATCTGGATATTCGGAACCATTAACCTGGAATAAGCTAATATTGGCTCCAATCTGGTTAAGAAATCGCTTTATGAGATTTATACAAAGAGAAACAACGAATGCAAAAAGTGGAAAACCAGCAAAAATTATAGCGAAAATGAATTCTTTATGTGACAAGGACATTATAGCGGCCTTGTATAAGGCGTCTGCCGCAGGAGTGCAAATTGATTTGATTGTACGTGGAATCTGCTGCTTAAAAACTGGAATACCAAATGTTAGTGAGAATATCAGAGTTCGTTCCATTGTAGGAAATTTTTTGGAACATAGTAGAATATTTTATTTCTATAATGATGGACAGGAAGAACTTTATCTTGGAAGTGCTGACTGGATGCCTAGAAATCTGGATCGAAGAGTTGAAATTATGTTCCCAGTAGAAGATGAAGCATTAATGGATAAAGTAATGCATATTTTAGAAGTGGAACTTTTAGACAATACAAAAGCACATGTTTTAGGAATAGATGGAAATTATACGAAAATTGATAAACGTGGAAAGGTACTTGTTAATTCTCAGGAACAGTTTTGCAAGGAAGCTCAAAAAGAAGTACAGAATAAAGATACGATTTATCAGGAACATTTGTTTATACCTGCGGAACCAATAAATTAAGGGGAGAATATGAAGGAAAGTAAAATTTTATTTACGGATTTAGATGGTACGCTTCTTTCCGATGATAAATCAATATCGAAAGAAAATATAAAAGCAATTCAGCTGGCTCTTTCTATGGGACATTATATAGCGATTGCAACAGGAAGATCGGTTTCAAGCGGAAGAAAAGTTGCAAGAGAGTTAGGATTGACACTGCCGGGATGTTATATGATTGCATTCAATGGTGCGGTTTTATATGATTGTGCAGCGGATCGGATTTTAAAGGAGAAAACAGTTCCGATTGAGCATGTAAATACGTTATTTGATAAAGCAAAAGAATCTGGATTATATGTTCAGACATATTCAAAACAAGATGTCATTGCGCAGGAACATACAAAAGAATTAGATTATTATTGCAAGCGGACTAAAATGAAATACAAGCTGGTTCGGGATATAAAATCAGGATTAACTTCGGAACCCAATAAGGTACTGCTCATTGCATTAGAAGAAAAAGAACGGCTTGTGGAATTTCAAAAAGAAAATCGGGAATGGGAAAAAGGAAAAGTATCCAGTTTCTTTTCCTGTGATGAATATTTAGAGTACTGTCCTTTGGATATAACAAAAGGTACAGGAGTTGATTATCTATGCAATTTTTTGGATATTTCAATTGAAAACACAATTGCCATAGGTGATGAGAGAAATGATTTGCCTATGATAGAAAAAGCACATATAGGAATCGCAATGAAAAATGCAAATCAGGAATTAAAAGAAAAAGCAGATTATATCACGGAATTTACAAATAATGAAAATGCAATTGCAGAAATAATATATAAATTTCTAATAAATTAAAATATTATTAAATAATATTAATTAAATAAATATTTGTTTACACAATTGAAAGCAAGATGTATAATTATTTTAGTAATAAAAAAGAATTCGAAACCGTCGAAATAAATTTCAGGGAGGGATGTATCAGATATGTATATGTATACGGAGATTATTACACGATTCCATCGGTTTCCACTATTTTAAAAATAGCAAACAGGAATAAAAAATCAAAAGAGGATAGTTCGAAACAAAAAAAGAAAACAGATTCTTTTGATCAGCTTTTTGAAAAAGCGAAGGAAGATTATGAACCGATTGAAGATGTAAGTGATCACAATTGTATTTATGATAAAAATGCGCATCAATTATTTTTTGAACTAAAAATGAATCGCTATAATTAAAAATATTGATTCTATACATTTTGTGTAGAATCAATATTTTTTTGTGTTAATCCAAAAGAAATAAAGCAGGTTCTGGATTTTGAGTGGTATTGATAGGGGGTACATCTATCTACTTCAAGTGGCCATTTTGTTTTTATATGTTTGTTTCAAATCCTCTAAAATAGAATAAGGAATATATAATTTGCCACGTCCGATAGCCAATTGAATGCCAGGTTTGTTGCTACCATGAAAATCGGAGCCACCTGAAATTAGTAAATTAGCCTCTTTCGCCAGTTTTTTCATTTGTTGTTCTTCACTGACAGCATAAGTTGAATAAATAGCTTCTAATCCATCAAGACCAGATTCTTTTAAACGAAATACCAGTTGACGCAGCTTTTTCTCACTCATATGATAAAGAAGAGGATGTGCTAAAATAGCAATTCCATCTGCAGCTTTAATCTGGAAAATGGTTTCTTCTGGAGATAATTCGGCTTTTTTTACAAAGCAAGAAGCGTAATCGCCCAAATAGCGGTCAAAGGCATCCAATACACTTTTTACATATTTTTTATCAAAAAGGTAGCGTGCCATATGAGCTCTTGTTATGACACTTTCTGGAAAATATTCTGTTAATATAGGCAGACTGATATCAAAACCTTGATTTCTTAAATTTTGAATTATTTTAAAATTACGATTTTCTCTTTCGTCAATTTGATTTTTTAAGAAAGACTTAAAATTGTTATTAGTGGGATTGATGTAAAGTCCAACGATATGTATTTCATGACCTTCGTTTGAACAGGAAACTTCCACACCAGGTATGATTTCTATATCATACGGTGCAGCTTCTGCCTGTAATTGGGAAATCCCGTCTATTGTGTCGTGATCTGTTAAAGCAAAAGCACTTAACTTTTGTTTGATAGCTTCCTGCACTAATTCTTTGGGTGTGAAAGAACCATCTGAATAAGTAGAGTGTACGTGTAAATCTATAATTTTTCGTTCCATTAGTTCCTCGTTTCCAGCTCAATTGAACATAGATTTTGTTTTTAAAAAAAGAAACACTCTTATCATAAAAAAAATAATATGATTTGTAAAGAGGGAAAAAGTAAAAGGCATAAGTAAAATACTATGATAGTTATAAGTGAATCGTTCTATAATTATGCAAATTAGCAAATAAATCCATAAAATACTTGATAATTTTCACAAATATGTGTATTGTTAATAAAAATGAATATTCTTATAATGAATATAACAGAACAAGGAACCAGATAGATAGGGGACAAAGGCGTACCTGCTTTATGCAAGGGTATGCCTTTTTTATGGGGAAATCTCATACATTGCTTTTTGAAAGAAGTGCACACGGAAGGAAAGCTTTTTTCTGGGGAATTGTTTCTGGTGTCCCCAAAAGAACATACAGGAACGATTAAAAAATGGAGGTGTCATATGAGACAGTTAGCTATCTATGGAAAAGGCGGTATTGGAAAGTCCACTACAACGCAGAATCTGACAGCAGGACTTGCTGAGATGGGATATAAGATTATGATTGTAGGATGTGATCCAAAAGCGGATTCCACAAGACTTATACTTGGCGGTCTGGCACAGAAGACGGTTTTGGATACACTTCGTGAAGAAGGCGATGACATTGATCTGGATCAAATTCTGAAGGTAGGATATGCCGGAATAAGAGGAGTTGAATCAGGTGGACCAGAGCCAGGTGTTGGTTGTGCAGGGCGAGGTATTATTACTTCAATTAATTTATTAGAGCAGCTCGGTGCCTATACAGATGATTTGGACTATGTATTTTATGATGTTTTAGGTGATGTTGTATGTGGTGGTTTTGCAATGCCTATCCGTGAAGGAAAGGCGCAGGAAATTTATATTGTATGTTCTGGTGAAATGATGGCTTTGTATGCAGCTAATAATATTTCAAAAGGTATTACAAAATATGCGAATACAGGTGGAGTAAGACTTGGGGGATTAATTTGTAATTCCAGAAAAGTAGATGGCGAAGCAGAACTTGTCATTGCAGTTGCAGAGAAAATCGGAACACAGATGATTCACTTTGTACCAAGAGATAATGCAGTACAAAGAGCAGAAATTAATAAAAAGACGGTAATTGATTTTTGCCCACTGGAACACCAGGCGGATGAATACCGTGAATTGGCAAAAAAAGTAGACCAAAATGAGAAAATGGTTGTGCCAAAACCGATGAATAATGATGAGCTAGAGGCTATTTTAATGGAACATGGGATTGCAAACTAATACTCGCATGGAGGGTAAATGATATGTATATGGTTCAAGCCATTATTAGACCAGAGAAGACAAATGAAGTATTGAGTGAACTTTTGTCAGCAGGTTTTCCAGCAGTAACGAAGATGGATGTATATGGACGTGGAAAACAAAAAGGGTTGGTTGTAGGAGAAATCAGTTATGATGAAATCCCAAAAGAGATGCTTTTGATTGTATCAAAAGATGAAGATAAGGACGATATTGTAAAAATCATTATGAGGATTGCAAGAACGGGTGAAAATGGTAATTTTGGAGATGGTCGTATTTTTGTAAATCAGGTAGAAGAAGCATACACGATTAGTAACAAAACAAAAGAACTCTAAGGAGGTCTTCAGATGAAGAATATACTTGCAATTGTAAGAATGGATAAGTTAAGTGAGACCAAAAACGTTTTATCAGAAGCTGGAGTATCAGGCTTTACCTGCAGACGTGTTACTGGACGTGGTAAAAAAGTAATTCACAGAGCACTATATTCCACACTGGAAGAAAATGGTGAGTTACCAGTATCTCCAGTAGGAGAATATATAACGGAAGGAACCAGACTTATTCCAAAAAGATTATTTAGTATTATAGTTTCAGATGGTGAAGTGGATAAAACAATACAATCGATATTAGAAGTAAATTCAACGGGAAATCCAGGGGATGGGAAAATATTTGTAATTCCAATGACAGAATCATATAGAGTCAGAGATGGAAAAATGCAGACAGATTCCGACTACGTGCAATAGGAGGTGAAGAAGTTGATAGAAAAAACAAAAGAAATCAGAGATCGGGTACTTGAAAATTATAGTGCAAAGGTTTATCGAAACAGAAAACAGCATATCCTTGCACTTGGTCAGGAAGAAAGTGATGAAATCCAGGCAAATACAAGAGCAATACCAGGTGTTATTACCCAAAGAGGCTGTTGTTTTGCCGGATGTAAAGGTGTAGTTCTTGGTCCAATCAGTGATAATGCAATTATTGTACATGGACCAATCGGATGTTCTTTCTATACATGGGGTACAAGAAGACATAAACAAGTAGAGACAGACCGACATGGAGAACATGCAGATGCATATATCGAATATTGTTTTACAACAGATATGCAGGAATCCAATATTGTTTTTGGTGGCGATAATAAGTTAAAAGAAGCGATTACAGAATGTATGGAACTTTTTCATCCAAAACTAATCAGTATCTGTTCTACCTGTCCGGTGGGGTTGATTGGCGATGACATCCATGCAGTAGCAAAATGGGCGCGTGATAAATACCAAGGACTTATGTGCATAGCATTTTCCTGCGAAGGATATAAAGGGGTATCACAGTCTGCCGGACATCATATTGCTTCAAACCAGATTATTCGCTATATGATAGGAACAGGAGATCATAAACCAGAAAAGAAATTTTCGGTGAATCTTTTGGGAGAATATAATATCGGTGGTGATGGATGGGAAACAGAAAAGCTCTTAAGCAGATGTGGAATTGAAATTGTAAGTGCTCTGACTGGAACAAGTTCTTATCGGGATATTAAAAATGCACATTTAGCAGATTTGAATCTGGTACAGTGTCATCGTTCCATTAACTATGTAGCAGATATGATGAAGGACAAGTATGGAATGGACTGGCTTAAAGTGAATTTCATCGGAATTGAAGCAACCAAGCAGTCCTTACGTGCAATCGGAGCATATTTCAATGATAAAGAATTAAGCGAACGCATGGAAGCAGTTATTTTGGATGAAGAAAGTGCTATTGCAGAAGAAGTAGAATATTACAAAAGCAAGTTAAAAGGCAAAACAGCAGCAATCTATGTAGGGGGTTCCCGTTCACATCATTTCCAGAAGCTATTGCAGGATCTTGGAATGAAGACAATTATGGCAGGATACGAATTTGCACATCGCGATGATTATGAGGGAAGAAAAGTAATACCAGAAATTAAACCAGATGCAGATTCAAAAAATATTGAAACCTTAAAGATTGATCCAGATGAAAAATTCTATAGAGACAATCGTATTTCTAAAGAGTTACGTGCAAAGCTGATTGCAGATCCAATGGTAGACTTAAATGAGTATGCTGGAATGATTGATGATATGGAAGAAGGAAGTATTATCACAGATGATTTAAACCATTATGAAACAGAAAAACTTTTAAATGAGTTAAATCCGGATGTGTTCTTTTCAGGAATCAAAGATAAGTTTATCGTTCAAAAAAATGGAATGCTTTCCAAACAGATTCATTCGTATGATTATTCTGGACCATACACGTGTTTCCAGGGAGCTGTAAAGTTTGGTCATGATCTGGTGATGGGATTATATGTTCCAGCATGGAGTTTTGTAAATATTCCATGGAAACAGTCAAAAGGATTGAAAGCAGAATTTGCAGAACAAACACAAAAGGAAGAAAAGGAGGTTCTTGTAAATGCTTAAGTATACTCCAACCGAAGTAAAAGAAAGAAAATCGCTAGTTATAAATCCTTGTAAGACTTGTCAGCCAGTTGGGGCATTATATTGTGCACTTGGCGTTCATGGATGTTTACCACATAGTCATGGTTCACAAGGTTGTGTTGCATTTCATCGTATGTTTTTAACAAGACATTTTAAAGATCCGGTGCAGGCGAGTACAAGCTCCTTTACAGAAGGTGCTTCTGTATTTGGAGGAGGATCGAATCTAAAAACAGCAGTCAAAAATATATTTGATTTGTATGATCCAGAAATAATAGCAGTACATACAACATGCCTCTCAGAAACGATTGGAGATGATTTGAATGCATTATTGACAGATATAAGACCGACCATTCCAGAGGGGAAATATATCGTTCATACAAATACACCAAGTTATAAAGGTTCTCATGTGCTTGGATTTACCAATATGGTCAATGGTTTTGTAGGAAATCTGGCACAAAAAACGGGAGTTTGCAACCAAAAACTTGTCCTTTTTCCAGGATGGCAAAATCCAGGAGATTACAGAGAAATGAAACGTTATATGAATGCATTGAAAGTTCCTTTTATTATGCTTCCGGATACAGATGATACCGTAGATACCCCTATGACTGGAAAATATCAAATGTATGGGAATGGCGGTACTACGGTAGAAGACATCAAAAAAATAGGAGACTGTAAAGCGTCTTTAGGGATTGGAAAAAGTGTATCAACGGCGAATGTGGATTTTTTGGAAAAGAAGCACAAGGTCAGAGGTGATGTACTTGCATATCCGATGGGCGTTGAAGCTACGGATGCATTTTTAATGAAGCTGGCAGATTTTTCGGGAGAAGAAATTCCACAGGAATTAGAAATGGAACGCGGACATCTGGTTGATATGATGATTGATACACATCAATATACCTATGGTAAGAAAGTAGCAATTTATGGTGATCCGGATTTCGTAATCGGTATGATTGCAATCTGTCTTGAAATGGGTATGATTCCAAAATATTGTATTACTGGCACACCAAGTCTGACATTTGAAAAGGAAGGTAAAGAGTTACTGGAACAATATGGCATTACAGAAGAGTGCCACATTCAGGCAGCAACACAATTAAATACAACAACAGATTTGTTTTTACTACATCAGTGGATTAAAAATGATACGGTAGATTTACTTATTGGAGGAACACATGGTAAATCAATCGCCCGTGCAGAAGATATTCCATTGGTACGACTGGGATTTGATATTATTGACCGATACTGCCATTCTTATTTTTCAATCGTTGGATATCAGGGAGCTATTCGAATTGTAGAGAAAATCACAAATGCTTTGATGGATTATCAGGATAGCCATTGTGATGAAAAAGATTTAGAAATGGTAATGTAAACATAAAATGGAAAGAGTGTTTGGATAAAGGAATCCGGATACTCTTTTTTATGTTTTATGCTTCGCGGTTTTGGGGTTTTAGAAGGAATAAAGAAGAAAGAGAGGTGTCCTATGGAACAGTTTGCGGAGAAAAACAGTGTTTTAGATGAAAGAAAAGGTTTTATTTTGTTGAAAAATGATTTGGGATGCGCTGGAAATGGTTTGAAATGCGATACACAATCTGTTGCAGGTGCAGTAAGCCAGCGGGCCTGTGTTTATTGTGGAGCACGCGTTGTATTAAATCCCATTACAGATGCTTATCATATTGTGCATGGACCGATTGGCTGTTCTGCATACACCTGGGACATAAGGGGAAGTCTTAGCTCAGACAGCGATATTTATCGAAACAGTTTTTCAACAGATTTACGTGAGACAGATGTGATTTTTGGCGGCGAAAAAAAGTTAGAAAATGCGATTGATGAATTGGTGGAAAAACAAAATCCAAAACTAATTTTTGTTTATGCGACCTGTATAGTAGGAGTGATTGGTGATGATGTAGAAGCAGTCTGTAAGAAAATGTCAGAAAAATATAAGATTCGAGTAATTGCTGTAAAAAGTCCGGGATTTGCTGGAAATAAAGCACTTGGATATAAAATTGCATGCAATGCACTGATGGAATTGATTACTCCACATAAAACCAAGGAGAAAATCAATGGAATCAACATCTTGGGAGATTTTAACCTGGCTGGTGAAATGTGGATTATAAAAAATTATCTAAAAATCATTGGAATAACTGTGGTTTCTACGTTTACAGGGGATGCGAACTATGAGAATCTATTGCAGGCTCCGAAGGCAGCTTTAAATATTGTGCAGTGTGCAGGTTCCTCTGTATATCTGGCAAATCGTATGGAAGAAGAATTTCAGATTCCATTTATAAAAGTAAGTTTTTTTGGCATTGAAGATACATACCGTTCACTGGTTCTGATTGCGCAGGCATTAAAAAATGAGGAAGCTGAAAAAAAATCAATTGCATTTTGTAGTAAAGAAGAAAAGAAATTTATATCTTTTTTTGAAAAATATAAAAGTGCTTTAGCAGGGAAAAAAGCAGCAATTTATGTTGGTGGAGGATTTAAAGCCATATCGTTGATTCGGCAATTTTCATTTATGGGAATGAAAACAGTGGTTGTTGGAACACAGACAGGGAAAAAAGATGATTATGAAATCATTGAACAGCTGGTGGATTCAGACACCATTATTTTAGATGATGCAAATCCCGCGGAACTGGAATATTTTATGAAAAAGACAAAGGCAGACATTTTGGTTGGTGGTGTAAAAGAACGGCCACTTGCATATAAGCTCGGAATTGCGTTTTGTGATCATAATCATGAGAGAAAACACCCTTTGGCAGGGTTTGAAGGTATATATAATTTTACGGAAGAAATTTATGAAAGCATCCATAGTCCGGTATGGAATTACATAAGGTCTTAAAGGAGGTGATTTGATGAAAAATAAAGTAGAGGCACTTGTCAATTTAAATGTAAATCCATGCAAAATGTGTATGCCACTCGGGGCTGCAACCGCATTCTACGGAATTAAAAGGTGTATGACAATCTTACATGGTTCTCAAGGATGTGCGACTTATATCAGAAGACATATGGCGACGCATTACAATGAACCGGTGGATATTGCGTCCTCATCCTTAACAGAGCAAGGAACAGTATATGGCGGAGAGGAAAATTTAAAAAAAGGATTACAAAATCTAATTGAATTATATCAACCCAGCGTCATTGGAGTTGCAACAACCTGTCTTGCAGAAACCATTGGAGAAGATATAGAACGAATCATTGAAAACTATAAAGAGGAAAATGAACTCACAAAAGATATCACCATCATTCCAGTACATACAGCAGGCTATGGCGGATCACAGTATGAAGGTTATTTTAAGACACTTTATAGTATTGTTTCACATGTAAAAATGAATCCTAAAAAAAATAACAAAATCAATGTAATAACCTCTATATTAAGTCCTGCAGATACCAGATATTTAAAAGAGGTATTTGAACTTTTTGGCTTGGATGTTATTTTGCTACCGGATTTATCGGATAATCTGGATTCAGGATTCAAGGAAACCTATGAACGTTTACCCGAATCAGGAACAGATATAGAAGAAATCGCAAATATGGCAGGAGCCAGATATACCATTGAACTTTGCAACCTGGAACAATATAAATCTCCAGCACAGTTTTTGTATGATACATATCATGTTCCATATGCTCGAATAAATCTTCCGGTAGGGGTAAGAGATGTGGATACGCTTTATAAAAAATTAAGTGAACTGGCGCAGATCGAAATCCCTTCAAAACTTGTTTTAGCAAAACGTCGTTATCTGGACGCAATGATAGACAGCCATAAATATAATGCAGGTGGAAGAGCCGCAATTTTTGGGGAACCAGATTTTGTGATTTCGGCAACACGTTTATGCGCAGAAAATGGAATCGTACCTTTGATTGTAGCGAGTGGCTCGGCGAATGAAGCAATCAAATCGAAATTAGAAGAAGATGTGAAGGAAAGTAATGCACGAATATTTCAAAAAGAATATTATATTGAACCAGATTCTGATTTTAAGCATATTGAAGAATTAGCTGAGAAATTACGTGTCAATCTATTTATTGGGAACTCAGACGGAAGACGGATGGAAGAAAATTTAAATGTTCCCCTGATTCGAAGGGGATTTCCAATTCATGACAGAGTAGGGGGACAAAGACTTCGAATGCTTGGATATGAAGGTAGTCTGCAATTATTAGATGAAATTACGAATGCATTATTATCCATGACGCAGAATCATTTTCGTAAAGATTTATTGGATTCCTACTATCAAAAAGAGGGGAAAGAGCAGATACCGATAGAAAAAGTGATGAAAAATGAAGCGGGAGAAGAGAAAATTCATACAGCAAAGAAAGAAAATATATTGTTGGAGAAAACAAAAACACATCCATGCTTCAACTGTGCTGGACATAAGTATGCCAGAATGCATTTACCAATTGCCCCTCACTGTAATATTCAGTGCAATTACTGTGTTCGAAAATTTGATTGTCCAAATGAAAGCAGACCTGGCGTTACTACGAGAATTTTAACACCGAAAGAAGCGTTTGAAAAATTCAAACAGGTGAAACAAAAAATGCCAAATCTAACAGTGGTTGGAATTGCAGGACCAGGAGATGCACTTGCAAATTTTGACGAAGTTGAAAAAACATTACAGATGATCCATGAATATGATCCTCAAATTACCTTTTGCTTATCAACAAATGGGCTTCGCTTACCAGAATATGCATTACGATTGGTAGAACTAGGAGTTTCACATGTGACGGTAACCATGAACGCCATAGATCCAAAGATTGGAGCAAAAATATATAAACATATTCATTATATGGGAATTTCTATGCAGGGAGAGGCAGCGGCAGCAGTTCTTCTGGCAAATCAGTTAAATGGATTAAAGATTCTGATTGCAAATGGGGTTGTATGTAAGGTGAATATTGTAACGCTGAAAGGAATCAATGATTTGCATATTCCACAAATTGTTGAAAAGGTAAAAAGTATGGGATGCTATATTACAAATATCATGCCAATGATTTCAGTAAAGGGAAGTACATTTGAGAAAAACCCGGTTGCTTCGAATAAAGAGATTAACGAAATTCGCAAAAATTGTGGAGAAATCATGCTTCAGATGATGCATTGCAAGCAATGCAGGGCGGATGCCATTGGAACGTTGGAAGATGATGTTTCCATTCAATATGAGGAAAAGAAATCTACCGAAGAGAAGTTGGATAAACGTACATATCGATTTGCAGTTGCAAGTAAGAGTGGAATGCTTGTCGATCAACATTTTGGACAGGTCAGTGAATGGCAGATATATGAATACAAAGATGGCAAAATATCTTATCTCAATAAAAGAGATGTAGAGAAATATTGTACAGGTGAAGAAAATTGTCTGGATAAAGAAGATAAGATACAAAAAATTATTCATACAGTGGAAGATTGCCACGCAGTCATCAGTATGAGAATTGGCCAGGCGCCGAGAAGTCAGTTAGAAGAAAAAAGTATCGTTTCCATTGTAACCTATGACAGAATCGAGAGTGCAATTTTATCAGCAATTTCGATATTAAAAGAAGAAAAAGAAAAAATTACGGTATAGGAGGATAAAAAAATGGTTCAACCGAAATATCATGTGTTTATATGTACAAGCGCTAAATTAAATGGACAGCAGAAAGGATTTTGCGCAAACAAGAATTCCGTTGGCATCGTACAGAAATTTATGGAGGAAATCGAAGAAAGAGAGCTGTCAGGGGATGTAGTAGTAAACAACACAGGCTGCTTTGGAATCTGTCAGAAAGGTCCGGTTGTAGTAGTTTATCCAGAAGGAGTCTGGTATGGGAATGTAACTGCAGATGATGTAGAACGAATATTTGATGAGCATTTTGAAAAGGGAGAACCCGTAAAGGAACTTATGATTTAACTAAGGAGGGGTGATGATTGAAAATTATTGATGCATCGTTGCAATGTCTGGATGAGTATGAATTTACACAGGAACAACTATTTGAATGGATAAATCTTTTTGGCAATATAGGAATTCATGACTTTATAATATCGAAAAAGATTTATCAGCAAATTCCATTTTCGCAAGTAACAGGCAATGAGTATTATATGTTTTTGGAAGACGAAAAGGAAAAGGTGAATTATAAAGAAGTTAAGAACTTTGTTCTACATAAGCAGATAAAATGCGATTTTATAACCAGAATTCAAATCAATGATTCCAGAGAAATTTTACAGCTTCGAAATTATGCAGCAGCTAAAATGGTTATGTTATGTGGGATGGAAGATTTTTTGTGCTATGACTACAAAAGTATTCTGCAAAAAATCCTATCAACGCTTAGAGGAAAACAAATCATTTTTTGTCCAGATAATGATAAAGACTGTGCAGTTGCCTTGGCAACCATGTTCATTCATTTTGGAGGGGCGGAAGTAGTCGGTACATTTGCAGGGATAAGCAATCATGCACCAACAGAACAGCTGATTATCAGTCTGCGTCTGACACAGAGATTTAAAATCAATCAAAAGCTAACGGATATCGTAAAAATCAGAGATTTGTATGAAACTGTAACAGGTACAAAGATTCCAGGGAAAATGCCGGTGATAGGAAGTAAAATCTTCCAGGTAGAATCTGGAATCCATATTGATGGTATCTTGAAAAATCAATCAAATTATGAAACGTTTCCACCAGAAATGGTAGGACAGAAAAGAGAGATTATTGTAGGAAAACATTCGGGAACGAACTCCATTCGGTATAAAGCACAGGAACTGAATTTGTCCTGCAGGGAAGAACAACTAAAACATGTGCTTCATGAAGTAAAAACAAAGAGTGTTTTCTTAAGGCGAAGTTTGACCGAAGATGAGTTTGCAGAAATAATCAGGCAAGGTAGATGATAGTATGAAACGAAAAAAATGGATTGTAGATACCACGTTACGTGATGGGGAACAATGCCCTGGCATAGCATTTCAGGAAGAAGACAAAGTACGATTGGCACTATTGTTAGAAAAGGCTGGAGTATATGAGCTTGAGGCAGGAATAGCAGACATGGCAATCGAAAATGCCCACTGTGTTTCTCAGATTTTAAGTAAGCGTAAAACTGCGATGATATCGGTATGGTGCAGAATGATACCAGAAGAAGTAGAAGCCGCATGCATATTGCAGCCAGATATTATTCACATTGGTGTGCCAGTTTCCTATGTCCAGATTTATACAAAATTGAGAAAAAATAAAGTCTGGGTGCAGCGTCAGCTTTTGGCCTGCCTAAATACTGCATTGAAATATCGTGTAAAACTAACGATAGGATTAGAAGATGCAACACGATCTGACTTGGGATTTATGCTAAGTATCATCAGAGAATTAAACCAGGCAGGTGTAAATCGGGTCAGAGTTGCTGATACAGTCGGAATTATAACTCCAGATCGCGGAGAGCAGATTATTCGGGATATCCGTAAAAATTTTGAGACATTAGAAATAGAAACACATGAGCATAACGATATTGGAATGGCGGTAGCAAACTCTATCGTACTTTCAAATGCAGGAGCAGATTATATTGACTGCACCTTGCTTGGAATTGGAGAACGAGCCGGAAATTGTAATTTGGGAGATTTTTTACATGCAAGTGAACATATTTTTGATTGTGGAATTCAAAAAGATATCATGAAAGAAGCGGAAGAAACGATGATACAAATCATTGGAAATGGATTTCACAGATAGGAGGACGTTTATGATTTTGTTTTGTGTTTTAGTAGATCGAGATGGAAAAATGTCAGATGTTTTTCAAAGTACAGCAGTCGATATCTATGAAAAGAAGGAAAAATGGGAATTGATTCGACACAAGAAGTTAAAAGGGATTTTTCCACAAACAACTGCAGAAGTTCGAAATTTTAGTGAGTATCTGGTGAAAGATTTAAAAGAAATGAATTGTAACATATTAATAGGAACTTCCATTACAGGTGTGCCATATTACATTTTGGATAAGAATGAGATTATTTTATGCGAGGCGCAGGAGAATAATGAAATCGTTCTAAATGCGATTTATGAAGATTTTTGCGTACAAAAAGAAAAAGTAATTTTAAAAGAATCTACAAAAAGCGAGCTATATGCAATAGAGGAAGAAGGAACTTACTATTTTGATTTCCTTCAGATATTTCAGAATAACCCGGAGCTTACAACCAAAAAAGTATTGTTACCTTTTTTTGAAAAAACCATATTTCATACCCTGATTTTAAAAACTTCACATATGATACCATGGCTTACAGAGTACGCAAATAAAAAGCGACTTACTGTTCAAATGTCCAATAAAGAGAATGTGTGTGTGTTAAAGATAGAACATGAAATATGTGACGATGCAAAGGAGGCTGTTCGATGCAAAGTATAACAATAAGGGAACGCCAGTTTATTCTAAGATGTTCTAAAGCAGACTATCGAAGCAGAGATAGGGCAGCTCTAATTTACGATATAGATGGAAATATAAAATCTATTTATCTGGAGCGTTCTGAGGAAAAGGCACAAACTGTTAATACAGCGGTAGGAGTGCTGGACTGTGAAATGGTAACCTTTTATCCGAATGGAAATTTACATCGTGTTTTTCCGGTTTATGGGAAAATAAGCGGATTCTGGTCGGAAGAAGAGGAGGTAAATCTTTTGCCAGTTACTTATCTGAAAAATAAGGACATTACGTTTCATGGAAAAATCAGTTGTGTCTGCTTTTATCCAGATGAGTCCTTAAAAAGCATAACCTTGTGGCCAGGAGAAGAAACATCTGTTTTTGTAAATGAGAAGGAATACAAAATTCGATATGGAATATCCTTTTATGAGAGCGGAGCAATTAAATCTTTTGAACCGGCAGTTCCAGTGAAAATAACGCAAAAGGCAGGAACGTTTTATGCTTATGACTTTATGGCAACTGGTGTAACTGGGGATTTTACGTCACTTTGTTTTTATGAAGATGGGTGTGTGCGGTCACTAAAAAGTAATGTAACAGGTCTGTTGATAAGGGATAAAAAAGGCGTTGTGCAGGAGTTTTATCCACCACTTGTAGTAAATCCTCTGGATATTGAATCGGAAGTTTTATTTCCAGTTCGATATGAGTTTTCGGATGAGGGGATTACATTTTTGGATAGTGTAGGGAAAGTATGGAAATTTCTATACGAAAACTTCGAAATAAAAGCAAAGCAGCTATTTGAAGACGAAAGCAGATCATGTAATACTTTGTGTAGTGGAAACTGTGATAAATGTCATAAGTAAAAATAAAAGGAAGTGTAATATATGAATTTAAAACTATATTTAGATCGAAAGCATTATGAACAATTATCGGAGGAAGGAAAAAGTCTTTATCAAAATGCAGATGACAGTTTAAGTGTTACGTTTCCCACGTTTCTGTCCGATGGAGTTACATTGGCAGACTGTGTTTTAGCATTTGTTGAATCTGTGTATCTTGAGGTAAATCCGAAATATGGAATTCAAAAGGAAACGACTGTAAAGTCAGAATTATATAAATTAGGAAACAAAGATCAGGTGTTTAATCTACTTGTTACGTTTGGGGAGAAAAAAGAGGAACAACATGAAATTTTGATTTTTAAAAGAGAAAATTTAAATGATACAGAATTTGCTTTTTCACTAGTAGGGGATCAGACCATGTTCCAAATGGAATATTAATCATGCAATTGTAAAACTCATATTATATGGAAATTTAAGGTGAATATTACCAAAAGAAGGTTCCAATGCGGTGGCAAGTCACCATTCTTTTGGCAAATTCACCCAATATATGAAGTGTTTTACATAGTTTCGCAATTGCCTATGGAATATGAATGAAACAAAGGAGGATCATTATGTTAAAAGAATTTCAATTTGAGCAGAATGCACTTGATTTCCTGGCACAGGGAGTGATAAATGCATGTCTGCCATTAAAGGGAACTTATGGTCCATATGGAAAAGAAGTATTGATTGAATCAGATCAAAAAAAGCTGTTATTAACAAAAAGCAGTGCGGCAATTATGCAAAATTATAGTGATTCTAATTTGTTCTTGGATGAAGGGGTAAAACTGGTACGGGAAGCTGTTTTAAATACAGCAGAATATGCGGGAGATGGAACAACATTAACTGCAATTTTAATTGAAAGTATGGTAAAGCGTGCAAAAACGTTTTTGACTGCCGGATATTCCTATACGGAACTTCGAAAAGGACTAAAAGATGTTACCAATGAGGTCATTGCCTCATTGGAAGATAAAAAGAAACCATGTACAAAAAGAAAGCAAATGAATCAAATGCTTTCTTTCCACTTTGGAAATTCGAAAGAAATTTTACTATTAGAACAGGCATTGGGGCAGGTCGGACCACAGGGAATGATTCGTTTTGAGTCTGCATATGGTCGGGAATCTTTTGGCGAAACACTCAATGGAATGCCAATTTTTAGTGAAGTAATTACAAATGAAATTTTTCGAAACAAACAAAAAAAGGAACTGGAACTACTAAATCCAATCGTATTTGTATGCGATGAAGTAATCGCTGATTTTTCAATGCTTTTACCAATCCTATCTTATGCCAATGAAAAGAAGCGGGCATTATTTATAATTGCAGAAGATATTACAGAAGAAGCAAAAAAAATAATGGAAGTAAATATTAAAAAGCAGGTGATTACAGCGGCAGCAGTCAAAATAAAAGGAATCGGCAAAAGCAAAAGAGATTTGCTGGAAGATATCTGTGTCTATACAGGTGCTACGTTTGCCTCAAAAAAGAGTGGATATGACTTCTTAAGGCTGCAGGAAGAAGTATTTGGTATAGGAGAAAAAATCACGATCACTCAGGATAAGGTGCTGATTAGAAAGAATAAATGTGATCAGGAAGAAAAATTACATCACTATATAGAGCATATAAAAAAGCAAAAAGATGATTGCGTCTCGAATGTATATGACAAAGAACGATATGAAGACCGAATTCGAAGATTAAATGGAACAGTAAGTGTCCTTTATGTGGGGGAAACCACATTGGCAACAGAAAAAGAAGAAATACGAAAATTACAATCTGCATTACGTATGATACGCAAATCCGTGGAAGAGGGTGTAGTTGCAGGTGGAGGAAGCGCATTGCTTTTTGTTGCAAAAGAAATGCTGGAAGTACTTGCGCAAAAGCAAAGTAATCACAGAGTAGATTATATCTGTGGAAAAAAGCTGCTTTTACATGCACTTACAGAACCGTTTAAATTATTATGTGATTCATCAGAAGGAGATGGACTCATTCAATTTGAAAAAATGAAAAAATTCAGCTATCCAATGGGATATGATATTGAAAAAAAAGAGATGCGAAATTTCGAGGAATGCGGAATGCTGGATTCGTTTTATGTAATAAAAACAGCGATTCTACAGGCGGTAAGTATTACTTATGAATGGCTGTCTACCGCAGTTTTAATGGTGAGCACAAAGCCAGATCGAGAAGATGTGGAACTTATGAAACAGGGTGTGCCAATCATGCGCTAAAATAAAAGGAGCAATCTTAAGATGTTTTTGGCAAGGCATATTCTTTAAGAGGAACGGATTCTTCTGGATTTGAAAAATTTTGGCAAATATGAATGAATGCTTTCATGGAAGGAGTCAGATATTTATTCTTGTGATACATGATGACAAGTTCTCTTTCAATCATCATTTCTGGAAAATAAAGTTCGATCAACGTCTTTTCACTTAGTTGGTCTTTTACTGCTTCATAAGGTAAAAAAGCCACGCAGTCATTTGCATTCATCACAACATTTATTATAGAAGAAACACTAATGCTTTCCCAATAGATTCGATAAGAAACTCCAGATTTAGATAGTTCTTGCTCGAATAGCTCGCGGGTTCCAACACCATGTTCCCGAATGAGTATTTTTTCCTTCGATAATTCTTTTAAAGCATTATTTTGTTTCCCGGCAAGACGATGTTGTGGAGAAGATACCAAAACACCGCGATCCTTATAAAAAGGCTCGATAATCATATCTTTATGCTGGTGGAGGACAGGGGTTTCGACAAGAGCGATGTCAAGTGTATTATCACGAATCAGGTTTGTTAAGTAGCTGGAGCTGTTAATATAGACTGAGGTTTTGACATGAGGGTAATGAGTTTCAAATTCATGTAAAAATTGATGCATCATCTGGATTCCCATGGTGTAATTTCCGCCAATGGTCAGAGTTTCTTCCTGTGAAGTATGCTGAAGGGTATTTTGAGCTTCCTGACATACGGATAGAATATGACAGGCATAATAATATAAATCATTACCAGCTTTCGTAGGATATAAGTGACCAGACAATCGTTCAAACAGTGGGGTATGAAAAAAATCTTCCAGTTCTTTGATGGTCTGACTGACTGAAGGCTGAGTCATGTATAGTAAGCTTGCCGCCATTGTCATGTTTTTGCATTTGTATACTTCAACAAAAATCCGCATATTTCGTAATGTCATGAAAAGACCTCCTTATATAAAAAATCAGACGAATGATGTAAAAAATGAATTTATATATGTATTTTAAATAGTTTTTGCCTGTTTCACAATGCACAAAATTGTTAATAAATGTTAGAAATTTCACAATGAATTTATATAGTTTTTTCGATTATAGGTAAAAGCATGTGGGAAAATAGAAAGCGAATAAGATTTGTTTATTAGACAAGAGGAAGCCGGGATACAGGTTTTTTGGAGGAACCTGGAGTATAAGTAAAACAGGATAGATTCCATATTTACGTGAAAAATAAAAAAAGCGAGGATAAAATTATGAAAAATGTGAAAAAGTATTTAAAAACAATCGTATGTTTAGCAGCAATTACAACACTGATTTTGGGATGTTCGGGGAAAACAGACAGTGCAAAATCAATGAAACAAAAAGAAACTTCATCGGCATCTGTTACAAGTGAATCAGCTAATATTTCAAAAACAGCAGATAGTACAGCTTCTTCAGCAACAGAAGAAGTAAGCACGCAAGCTACATTGAAGACCACTTCAGTCAACGTTTTTATCGCAGCAAGTCTAAGCAATGCAATGGATGAAATTGCAAAACTCTATAATAAGACACAGCCAAATGTAACAATAAATTTCAATGCAGACAGTTCTGGAACACTCATGACTCAGATTGAAGAAGGTGCAGCATGTGACATCTTTTTTTCCGCTGCAACAGCACAGATGGACGAATTAAATACAAAAGGATTAATTGAAGCAGACACCAGAACAGATTTGTTAAATAATAAAGTCGTTCTGGTTACAGCAAAAGGAACCAATACAAAAGTAACGGGTTTTGATAATATGAATCTTGCAAAAAATATGGCACTGGCTGACGGAAGCGTACCAGTTGGAAAATATACCAGAAAAATATTGATGAATGAAGGTATTCTTACAAAAGCAGATGACCCATCGACAATTACAACCCAACAGGTAAGCAGTGCACTGGGTAATGTAGAAATCAATGAATGTTCCAATGTTTCGAAAGTGTTGGAATCTGTAAAAGAAAAAAGTAATGAGATTGGAACGGTTTACTACTCTGATGCATATTCGGTGAAAGATGATGTGACAATCCTTGCTACAGCAGATAAGTCGTTAAGTGGAGACATTATATATCCGGTTGCACTTGTGAAAAATCAAGAGGCAGCACAAGAAGAAACAAAAGCAGCACAGGATTTCCTCAAATTTTTAAAATCAAATGAGGTAAAAGCAATTTATCAAAAATACATGTTTGAGGTAAAATAGGGTGATTTTATGGAAATATTGTTACAGTTAGATTATAGCCCGTTATGGATATCTCTAAAAACAGGCATAGTTGCAACGATTATTTGTTTCTTCCTTGGCGTTTATGCGGCGGCAGTCATGATGAAATCAAAAGAAAAATCAAAAGCTATTATTGATGGAATACTTACATTACCAATGGTTTTGCCACCAACAGTAGCGGGTTTTTTCCTCTTGATATTGTTTTCAAAACGAAGACCAATCGGAAGTTTTTTATTTCAGAAAATGAATATTTCCGTTGTTCAAACATGGCTCGGCTGTATTCTTGCAGCAACAGTCATAGCCTTTCCTTTGATGTATCGAAATGCAAGAGGTGCATTTGAACAGGTGGATATAAATTTGATTTATGCGGCAAGAACACTTGGTATGAGCGAACGGGAGATTTTTTGGGAGGTCTGCATTCCATGTGCACGACCAGGTATTGTAGCAGGAACCATCTTAACATTTGCAAGAGCACTTGGAGAATATGGTGCAACATCCATGCTTGCAGGAAATATTCCAGGAAAGACAGGGACAATTTCACAAAAAATTGCAATGGTAATTCAAAATGGAGATTATAAAGCAGCAGGAATCTGGGTAGCAATCATGATTGGTTTAGCATTTATTATCGTACTGGCAATGAATTTTGTGGGAATGCAAAAAAATAAAAATTTTCAATCCTGGTAAAAAGGAGAACAAAGTATGGCTATTGGCGTTTCCATTCACATGAGAAAAAATAAATTCTGCCTGGATGTAGACTTTCAGACAAAATCAAAAAGAATAGGTGTTTTGGGTGCATCCGGATGTGGAAAAAGCATGACTTTAAAAACAATTGCTGGAATCGAAACCCCACAGAATGGGCAAATTCAAGTGGATGAAACTTGTTTTTTGGATACGGAAAAGAGAATAAATGTGTCACCACAGAAACGTCAGACTGGTTATTTGTTTCAAAATTATGCATTATTTCCAACGATGAGCGTTGAAAAAAATATTAGGATTGGAATCAGAGATAAAACGAAAGAAGAACAGAAACAGATCTTTCGAGAAATGGTAAAAAAGTTTCAGTTGCAAGGATGTGAAAAAAAGTATCCCTGCGAATTATCAGGAGGACAGCAGCAGCGTGTAGCGCTGGCAAGAATTATGGCTTATCATCCAAATCTGATTATGCTGGATGAGCCTTTTTCGGCATTAGACTCGTTTTTGAAAGAGAATTTAAAGCATGAAATGAAAGAATTTTTGAAAAATTATGAAGGAACCATGATTTTAGTCTCTCACAGCAGAGATGAAATATATGAACTGAGTGACTGGCTGATTATCATGGAACATGGCAGGATTGTTGAAATGGGAAATACAAAAGGAATTTTTTTGAGACCATCAAAAAGACAGACAGCAAGACTGACAGGCTGCAAAAACATATCAGCCATAAAAAAGATAGGAGAGCATACCTGTCTGGCTCTGGACTGGGATATTGTTTTTGAGGTTGAAATGGAAATTTCAGATAAAGCCAGATATATAGGATTTCGGGCGCATCATCTAAAAATTACAGATGAGGTGCAGAATGTGCAAAATACTTTTACAGCAGAGATTCAAAGTATATCGGATGCACCTTTTGAAGAGACGTATTTTTTGAAAACTATATCATCAAAAGAAGCACACGAAAAAGAGAACCAGACCATGTGCTTTAAAATACATAAAGAGAGCATGGAATTGCGCAGGCGGGAAAAAGAACTGGTATATGTAAGCATATCGCCGAAAGATATATTTGTTATGGAAGAATAAGCTTGCAAAACAGATTGTCCTGTGCTAACATTACCAAGCAAAACAATAACTGTATGACATGTAAAGAAAAAACATGCATAAAAGTTTATCTTGTAAAAGAGTTGACACAAATCATTTTTTGTGTTAAATTAGTATAGTTATTGGAAAAGAAAGTAGAGTATATCCACTCTCACCTTAGCACAAGTGCGTGACTATGGTCAATATTTGAGAACGTTTAAATACGAATCATTTGATTGTGGATAGCCTGCCTATCCACATTTTTTATTATACATTTTGGAGGTGTACAAGCATTAGCGATTTAATGATCAATGAACAAATTAAAGACAAAGAAATTCGTCTTGTGGGAGAGAATGGGGAACAGCTTGGTATTATGTCTGCAGCCGATGCATATAAAATGGCACAGGAAGCGGAACTAGATCTTGTTAAAATTGCTCCTACAGCAAAGCCACCTGTCTGCAAAATCATTAATTATGGTAAATACAGATATGAGCTTGCTAGAAAAGACAAGGAAGCAAAGAAAAAACAAAAAGTAGTTGAGCTGAAAGAAATCCGATTATCACCAAATATTGAAGAAAACGATTTGAATACAAAAATCAATTCTACTAAGAAATTTATAACAAAGGGAAATAAAGTTAAAATTACTTTGCGTTTTCGAGGTAGAGAAATGGCTCATATGCAAAGCAGTATGCATATCCTTAGTGATTTTGCAGCACAGCTTTCCGATTTAGCAATTGTGGAGAAAGCACCGAAGTTAGAAGGCAGATCCATCAGCATGGTGTTGGCAGAGAAGAAATAACTTATTTTAAGGAGGAACATTGACATGCCAAAAATGAAAACAAGTAGAGCAGCTGCAAAACGTTTTAAAGCAACTGCAACAGGAAAATTAAAAAGAAATAAAGCTTACAAGAGACATATTTTAACAAAGAAAACAACAAAGACAAAGAGACATTTAAGAAAAGCTGGACTTGTTGATGCATCTAATGTTAAAGCAATGAAAAAGATTTTACCATATTTATAAGAAGCGGTTAAGGAGGATTAAGTCATGGCAAGAGTTAAAGGCGGAATTGGCGCTAAAAAAAGACATAAAAGGATTTTAAAATTAGCAAAAGGATATAGAGGCGCTAGATCTAAACAATATAGAGTAGCAAAACAGTCTGTTATGAGAGCCTTAACAAGTTCTTATGCAGGTAGAAAAGAAAGAAAAAGACAGTTCAGAACACTTTGGATTGCTCGTATCAATGCTGCTGCAAGATTAAACGGATTATCATACAGCAAATTCATGTTTGGTTTGAAATTAGCAGGTATTGAAGTGAACCGTAAAATGTTAGCTGAAATGGCAGTTAATGATGCAGATGGTTTTGCAACATTAGCAGAACTTGCAAAAACAAAAATTGCATAATTCCAGCAATATAATAAAAACCTTGAACTTTTTGATTTGTATAAATGAAAAAGCTCAAGGTTTTTTTGCGTCTTATAATAGATGTGAACTTTAAAAAACTGCAAATGTAATATACAAAGCAAGTGTTACTGCTTAAAAAGATGCTATTTATAGAAAAATATGATAAAATAAATTCGTTTAAAAACCGAAATAAATAAAAATAACTAGGAGTGCTTATGGGAAGTAAATTATATTTTAAATATGGAGCTATGGGGAGTTCGAAAACAGCAAATTTATTGATTGCAAAATTTAATTATGAAGAAAAAGAAAAAAGAACTATGCTTTTAAAGCCACAAGTGGATATAAGAGATGGCAAAAATATTGTGAAATCAAGAATTGGTTTGTCGGATGAAGCATGTATTATTCAAGCGGATAAAAGTATAACAGAAGTTTTTGAACATCAAATTTGTAATAGTGATGTTGTGTTTGTAGATGAGGCTCAGTTTTTAAGTGAATCTCAGGTAGATGAGTTGCATGAGATCGTGGTTCATTATAATATACCTGTCATTTGTTACGGATTATTGACAGATTTTACATCTCATCTGTTTAGTGGAAGTAAAAGGTTGATTGAAATAGCAGAATCTATCAGCGAAATAAAAACAATTTGTAAGTGTGGCAGAAAAGCAACAATTAATGCCAGATATGATGAGTTTGGAAATGTAATATTAAATGGTCAGCAAATTGAACTGGGCGGAAATGAGAAGTATGAGAGCATGTGCTACACGTGTTGGAAAAAAGCATTAAAAAAAGCATAATACTTTTATTTTTAGATTATATATGCTAATATAAAACTGTTAAATATATAAATTTCGCAATATAGTATATAAAGGGAGAAGAACATATGCAGGTAGGAGAGATAACTAAAATAAATGTAGCTTTTTCGAATCGAGGGAAAAACGAACAAGTAAGTTTAAAAGATAAGAAGGATGAAACGCAAAAAACAACAAATTTTTATGCAGGAGGGATATTTGCGGATGATAAGGATATGCAGCTTTCTGATAAAAAGGCACAAGCACAAAAGTCTTCGTTAAAAGTGTTACTGGATCAGCAGAAAAAAGACCTAGAGTTGGATAAAAAAGAAGAGGGTCTTGTTGATCATCAAAAAGAGATGTTTTCCGATGTAAAAGATTATTCAGATAAAATAGCTGACATTGATAATCAAAAAGGCGATTTGAAAAAAAATTATGGGATTACAGATAATGATAAATCTGACTTGAATTTAGTTGATAAGCAACAGCGAATTTTAGATGGATCAGGTGAAATGCTAACAGATCAAGAATCCTCAAGAATGAATCAGCTGACGGAGTACACCTCAGAAAGCATGAATTTGGATAAAGCAAGTCAATATTATGATGCAATGAGAGAAAAGTCGAAGGATGCAGTAACGTCCGACAATATGACGATGTTTGCTTATAAACAGGCTAATGCAAAAGATCAGGGAATGATAAAAGCGCAGGAACAAGCAAAGTCTATAATGAATGTAACTTCGCAAGATGTTGTTGATTATCTGTATAAGCAATTGAAAGAGAATATTGATAAGACAACAGATGATGAGGATAAGAAATCGGAATCGAAAGACAAAAATCAGACATCACAGACCTCAGATACGTCCAACACAACTACTACAAATCAGACAGGAGATACAAACGCTTCGAATCAGGACAATGTAGCAGGAGAAACGGATACGGCACAGACAAAATCTATCATAAAGCAGGATATTAAGAAAGACAATTTCCAAGCAGAAGTAAAAAATCTGATTAAAAAAGAAAATATCATTGAAGATGATACAAAAGGTGTAGCAGTAGACCAGAAAGTTTAGCAAGTATAAACATCATTTTAACTAGCACTTGTTTACAAGGTATGGTTATTCGTTTTACAAATGGACTCTCACCTTGCAATTTATCCAGTTTAAGCAGTTTTTGAAATTCAAAAGCTGCTTTTTTTGAAGTATGATATAATATAAATGTTTTATGATTGAATATGCTTGTTATAAAATGCTAAAATATTAAAGATTGTTTTTGGAATTCAAACTAATTTTGTATGCACGCGGAGATACACCCTTTTGCTTATGGAACATTTTTGAAAAATACAAACTGTTTTCAAATCCGACAGAGGTTGCAACTGCATTGATAGAAAGGTCAGAATGCTCCAGCAGGTAACAAGCCTGCTTCATTCTGAACTCAGTTAAATATTCTTTTGGGGATTGATTTAAAACGGTTTCAAAAGAACGAAAAAGATGGCTTCTGCTCAAACCAACATAATCGGCAATATCTTTTATGGTAATAGGGTATGAATAGTTTGCACTAATATATGCGATTCCTTTATGCGCATAGGATTGCAACGAATTAAAAGTCTCATTATTTTTAGAATGTTGCATAAAAAGGGACAAAGCAATGTAGAGCTGGCCAGTCATCTTAACAGCATGCTGAAATTCATTACCACGTGCTTCGTAAATAGACATGAAATGGTTTTTAATCGTATCACCCTGTGGAGTGTTAAAAATGACTGGAATATCTTTGGAAAAATCAGTGGCATTTATTATAATAGAAGCATCACTACCAGAAAATCCAACCCAGCAATATTCCCATGGGGAATAGGAATCAGCAACGTAAGTAACTTCGCTGTTTGGATAAACTAAAAAAGTATCTCCGGCATGTAGTTCGAATTTTTGATTGTGAACAAAGTAATAGCCTTTTCCTGAAATAATATAATGAATCAGATAATGATCTCGAATACCGGGACCCCATTGATAAAGCGGCTGGCATTTTTGGAAACCAACATTATACACACTTAATGATACTAATTCTTTTTCTTTTACTTTGTAAGAGTTTTTATAATTTTTAAACATAGAAACCTTTCAAACACTAATTTTTTAATATTATAGTAAGATAAAAATGAAATAAATGCAACATTTTTACATGTTTCATATACATTTATATCTTTTAATTTGAGCATAATTCGAATAAACTATGAAACATAAGTGATATATAAATCAAACAAATGGAAGGGGCATTGTTATGTCAATATTAGTTACAGGTGGAGCAGGATATATCGGAAGCCATACATGTGTAGAATTGTTAGATGCAGGTTATGAAGTAGTCGTATATGATAATCTAAGCAATTCAAGTGAGGAATCTTTAGAGAGAGTAAAACAGCTTACGGGTAAGACGGTTACTTTTTATAAGGGTGATGTATTGGATGAAAAACGTTTAAATCAAGTGTTCCAGAAAGAAAAAATTGAAAGTGTAATTCATTTTGCTGGATTAAAAGCAGTTGGAGAATCAGTTGAAAAACCGTGGGAGTATTACAATAACAACATTACGGGAACATTAACATTAGTAGATGTGATGCGCAAAAACAAATGCAAAAACATCATATTTTCGTCTTCTGCAACTGTTTATGGAGATCCTGCAATCATTCCAATAACAGAAGAGTGCCCGAAAGGACAATGTACAAATCCCTATGGATGGACAAAATCTATGATGGAGCAAATCCTTATGGATATCTACAAAGCAAATAATGAGTGGAATATAATTCTCCTTCGTTACTTTAATCCAATCGGTGCACATCCATCAGGATTAATGGGAGAGAATCCAAATGGCATACCAAATAATTTAATGCCTTATATTACTCAGGTAGCGGTAGGAAAATTAAAGCAACTTGGCGTATTTGGAAATGATTATGACACACCGGATGGAACGGGAGTAAGAGATTATATTCACGTAGTAGATTTAGCTGTCGGACATGTGAAAGCTTTGAAAAAAATACAGGATAATGCTGGATTGTGTTTATATAATCTGGGGACAGGACATGGATATTCAGTTTTGGATATTGTTCATAATTTTGAAGAAGCAAACGAAGTAAAGATTCCATATATCATAAAACCAAGAAGAGCAGGCGATATTGCAACTTGCTATTCCGATGCTAAAAAAGCGAAAGAAGAACTTGGCTGGGAAGCAAAATACGGGATACGTGAAATGTGCGCAGACTCATGGAGATGGCAAAAAAACAATCCGAATGGATATGAAAAATAAAAAAAAATGAATTAAAATAAAAAAAACTTGCATTATAAAATGGGATGTGATATATTAAATAGCGGTTCGGTTCGTTGGTCAAGCGGTTAAGACGCCGCCCTCTCACGGCGGAATCACGGGTTCGATTCCCGTACGAACTACTGACTGTTAATTTTAGCAGCCCAACCCGAGAAGACACTGCAATTTTCAATATTGCGGTGTTTTTATTTATAGAGAATAAAAAATTGGAAATATAGTAGACAAAGATATTTCTATTAAGAAAACCATGCGAATAAGATTCACTACATCAAGTATATATTTGCAAGAAATATTTATCTATATCGCTAAAAATGTTGCATTATAAACTTATAAGTGCTATATTTATAGTGATAGCATGATGGTGATTAGTTTGAGAGTGGGCGTTGCCCACTCTCAATTCACGTTTATAGTTAAACAAGGATGGTGGATAATGTCTCAAAGAGAAATTTACGAACAAAAAACAGAAGAGTTTATTCTTCCTATTATAGAAGAAAACAACTTTGAACTAGTTGATGTCGAATATGTAAAAGAAGGCGGGATATGGTATCTTCGGGCCTATATTGATAAAGAAGGCGGAATCACTGTAAATGACTGTGAGTTAGTACACAGAGCAATGAATGAGATTTTAGACCGTGAAGATTATATTTCCGATTCATATATATTTGAAGTCAGTTCTCCGGGATTAGGTCGACCATTGAAAAAAGAAAAAGATTTTGAAAGAAGTATTGGAAAAGAAGTAGAAATAAGAACATATAAAAGTATTGGAAAAGAAAAAGAATTTTATGGTACTTTGAAAACTTATGATAAAAATACAGTTATAATAGCAAACGAAAATGATGAGATTTTTGAATTTAAAAAAACAGATATTGCGCTTATTCGTCTTGCATTTGATTTTTAAAGATAACAGGATTGCTGAAAGAAGCAGAACAGACTGATTGGAGGAAAATAAAGAAATGAGCAATAATGAGTTATTAGAGGCGTTAAATATTATTGAAAAGGAAAAAAGCATACCAAAAGAAACACTTTTGGAGGCAATTGAAAATTCTCTTATTACGGCTTGCAAAAACCATTTTGGAAAGTCAGATAATGTAAAGGTTATTATTGATAATGATACTTGCGAATATCATGTATTTCAGGAAAAAACAGTAGTCGAAGAAGTTTTGGATCCTTGCATGGAAATAAGTTTGGCGAATGCAAAAATGGAAAATTCTAAATATGATTTAGGCGATATTATTAATATTGAAGTTAAATCAAAAGAATTTGGACGTATTGCCACACAAAATGCGAAAAACGTGATTTTGCAAAAAATCAGAGAAGAAGAAAGAAAAGTTATATATAGTCAGTACTATAGCATGGAAAAAGATGTCGTTACAGGTATTGTTCAGCGATATGTTGGTAGAAATGTAAATATTAATCTTGGAAAAGCGGATGCGATACTTACAGAAAATGAACAGATTAAGGGTGAAATTTTCAAACCAACAGAAAGAATTAAATTATACATTTTAGAAGTGAAATCAACACCCAAAGGACCTAAAATATTGGTTTCAAGAACACATCCAGAACTTATCAAAAGGTTGTTTGAATCAGAGGTTATGGAAGTGAAAGATGGAATTGTTGAGATAAAAAGTATTGCAAGAGAAGCAGGAAGCAGAACAAAAATTGCGGTTTATTCAAATGATGAGGATGTAGATCCAGTTGGAGCATGTGTTGGGTTGAATGGAGCACGTGTCAATGCAATCGTAAATGAACTTAGAGGGGAAAAGATTGATATCATTAACTGGAGTGAGAATCCAGCTATGCTGATTGAAAATGCGTTAAGTCCTGCAAAAGTTATTTCTGTAATTGCGGATGCGGATGAAAAAACAGCAAAAGTTGTAGTTCCAGATTATCAATTGTCACTTGCAATTGGTAAAGAAGGACAAAATGCCAGACTTGCAGCTAGATTGACTGGATATAAAATTGATATTAAGAGTGAAACACAGGCCAGAGAATCAGGCGATTTTCTTGATTATGAAAATGAGTATGATGAGAATTTTGAAGATAACGCTGTCCTTGGAAATGAAAATCTTGAGGAATTTGATGAAAATCAGATGGTAGAAGAAGATGAGCAAAGCGATAACGAATAAAAAAACACCTTTACGAAAATGTTTAGGTTGTGGCGAGATGAAAGAGAAAAAAACCCTGATACGAATTTTGAAATCAACAGAAGGTGAAATATCTTTAGATGAGACTGGTAAGAAAAACGGTCGCGGAGCATATGTTTGTAAAAATGCAGATTGTTTATCGAAATCCATTAAAAATAAAGGTTTAGAGCGTTCTTTTAAAATGCCGATTCCTGAAGATATATATGAAAGTCTAAAAAAGGAGATGGAAGTTATTGAAAATAAGTAAAGTTCTATCTATGCTTGGAATTGCGGCAAAATCCGGGAATATTGCAAGTGGAGAATTCTCAACAGAAAATGCAGTCAGGGGAGGAAAAGCATTTCTTGTTGTTCTTGCAAATGATGCTTCGGATAATACAAAAAAGAAGTTCCAAAATATGTGCACCTTCTATGAAGTGCCTATAATGATTTATTGTGAAAAGGAATTATTAGGGCATTGTATAGGAAAGGAGTTTCGTGCTTCTTTAGCTGTTACAAATGAAAAATTAGCAAATGCAGTTCTTGAAAAATATGAAGCAGAGCTAAAAACGGCGGAGGTTAGATAGTTATTGAGAGTATACGAGTTAGCGAAAGAATTAAATTTAAAATCCCAACAAATTATAGAAATTTTAGATAGTACACCTTATAAAGTGAAGAGTCATAGTAGCAGTATTGATATGCAGGCTCAACAAATTATAAGAAATAAAATGAAAGAAAAGGGAAAACAAATACAACATATGAATAATAATGAAGAAAGAACTGAGGAAAAGTTGCAGGATAAGCAAGCAGAGAGACCAAAGAAAAAGTCTAGCATTACTGCTGTTTTTAACCCGCAGAACAGTAAGCAAAATGTTCCTAAAAAGCAACCAACACATACAGTAGCAGAAGGTAAGACGGTTACTGAAAAGCATCATGAAAATTCTACTTCTGCAATTGATAAGAACATTCCTACTGAAAAGGTAGTAAAAGAGCAGCTGACAACATCAAAAGAACATAGTTTAGGAAAAGAAAACGTGCAAAAAAATGAAAATGTAACAGAACAAAAAACAGTGACGAGTAATCCGTCAACAACTGAAGAAAAAAATGAAAAAGTAAGTACGGATAGAACACCGGAAAATAGACCAAGAAATACGTATGCAGATAGAACTAATGCAGACGGAACGCGCAGACCATACAATGGAAACGGAACCAATGCAGATGGAACACGCAGACCATACAACGGAAATGGAACCAATGCAGACGGAACGCGCAGACCATACAATGGAAATGGAACCAATGCAGATGGAACACGCAGACCATACAACGGAAATGGAACCAATGCAGATGGAACACGCAGACCATACAACGGAAATGGAACCAATGCAGATGGAACACGCAGACCATACAACGGAAATGGAACCAATGCAGATGGAACACGCAGACCATACAACG